>BNJS01003968.1_pt1 | contig 194906 bp, 271 predicted proteins | sample 8540461 | NCBI WGS metagenome assembly BNJS01 (sample SAMD00202454, study PRJDB9452) | human saliva metagenome | isolation source: human saliva | place: Japan
CGAAAAGTCTTTGGACTCATACAAGTTCAATCTACTATTTAATAAACAACTCTTTATCGACCAACTTAAAAACAATAAGCTGGGCAAACGAACCATTGATGAGGGTGCTATGGACGAAAAGTCGGGAATGAACTATTCTGAATATGTGGCTATCCTCTCAGGAAATACCGATTTACTCGAAAAAGCGAAGTTGGAAAAAGAAGATTGGAGCTTTAGAGAGTGAAAAAAACAAACGTTCTTACGCTCTAAATATACCTCTAAAAACCGTTTAGATAACCTCTGTAGCGATTTGAATGCCCTACAAGATCGCTTGTATCGTTTTTCAGACAGATTGGCAAAACTTCTCAGATAAAGCTGTACGCCGAGAAGATGGCTCGGTAGTCAATGCCTTGCATTTGGATGGCTTAGACGAAAAGAGCAGTGTAAAGCAGTTAGCCCAAAAGTTACAAGACTATGCCCAAAAACGCTCGTACCAAAGGCGAATATCAAGAAATAGGAAGTATCTATGGTTTTCAGATATTGGTAAAGACTGAAGTCTCCAAAAAGACGAACTTGACTTAAAAGAAAACCGCTTTTTGTACAAGGAGAAGGAGGTATCAAGTACACCTACAACAACGGACGATTGGCAAGCGACCCTAACTTGGCTGTGATGAATTTTGTCAATGCCATTGAGAAAATCCCAGCAATGATGGAAAAGGAAGAAAAAGAGATTGCTCTTGTTCAAAAGGACATTCCTCTTCTAAAGGAAATCATCGAGAAAGTATGGGGTAAAGAAACACAGCTCTCCGAGCTTAAAACTGAGCTCTCAGCCCTCGATAGGAAAAATACAACTTTCACTCTCCTCCGATACTTCACAAGAGGCTCAAGAAAAACAAGAAAAACAAGAGGAACAAGAGGCAGAAGAACTCAATAAAGAGCTATCACAAGAGAGTCAAAAAAAGCGAAACTCAAGAAGTCCCAACTCCCACGAAGGAGTTTGTAAGAGAGACTCTTAACAGAAACTCACGAGGGTTTAAAATGTAGCATTTATTCCTTAAAGAACCTGTATATCTCCATTTTGAAAAATCAGCAGAACTGATGTTTTGCTGGTTTTCTTTATTTTTTTAAACGTGTTTAAACTTTTTGAGGAACTTGGAGATAAACCCTAATAAGAGCATTCCAATCCAAGTTACATCAAGATACTCATATCTCATTATCAAACCTTTATATCCGTCAAGCCAACCATTTTGCTTGTTCAATCTTAAACCTATTTTTTTGTACAATTCTTCATCAAAATAAACATCTGGTTGCTTTCCATTTCGGGGATTAGGTTTAATATTTCGCTGAAAACTACCATCTTTACTCCATTTATTGAAGTAGTAATAGACATTTTGCCAAGAGATTTCACCTTTTTTTCAAAATAGCTCTCAATTGGAAGTTTTCTCCATTGTACCCCTGTTTTTTTAATCTCTTGAGAATCAATAAAAAAATATTGAAGCTAAATCAAAATTACTTTTTAAATCCTCTTTTTCCTACACTTAAAAAGGAAATAATCCATTTATTTATTGTATCTTTGCCCAAAGTTCCTGAATTTTTGGTGTTTTTTTCAAACACAAAAATTACTAATTTTCGGGAACTTTTACTTCTCTAAAAAAAGTTTAAACAGCTTCATTATTTGAAAGCGTGCTTGCAAATATTAAAGATAAACCCAATTATGATTGATCCAAAACAATACCCTTTATGTGAGCAATTTGTAGAAAAGTTGCTTTACAAGTTTAATAATAGTGGATGGATTACGCTTTGTGATAAACGAATCTTCTCATGTTTAGTAAATGACAATATTGCTGCAAATAGCATGGCATACGATACTTGGGATATCAATCACTCCCGAGTAGGTCCTCTTATTAATGAACAGTCTGATGGCACATTTATTAGTTATTCTCGTTATGAGAGCAATGACTCAGAACCAATCGTTATGTATTTGGAGAATGAAGGTAGATGGAGCGAAGAAGCTTTTCTTGCGGAGGAGTTTGTCATGTACTTTAAGTTGCATAAGGAGGGGAAAGGTAAAAATGAGTATGTATATTATCAAGTAGACGAGTGTGGCGATGATGTAGAAGTCGCTAGAGTTATGGGGGTGAATTTAGTTGTTAAGTTGAAATATGTAAAGGAGTATATTGCCGTTAAGAAGCTTAATCTCTTAGTATTTATCGATGAGGTTATAAATAGCACAAGGAGTATAGATGAATTAGGAGGTAATTGCATTCAGATGCACACAATAAAAGAGAACGATTATATATTCAGCTATTCTTTAATAGAATCTCCAGGATTCGGCCATGGATATAAATCTTCCGCAGTATTTCGTGGGAAATGTATATTAAGACATAATGATAAGGATATTCAACATCTATGGAAACTCCGTGATTCTGGATACGAAGACTTCGTAGTTGGTGCAGATGAAGATGGAAAAGAAGTTTTTATGTCTTGTGAAGAAAATAGGATGCCAAATCTGTTTACAAGGCAAGGTGACGAACCCTATTCATTGTCTCCTGTTTTCTTTAAAAGAGATGTTTTGTCAAGATATTCTCAAGCAGTAGAGAAATACTCGGTTCAAGATGGTTACCTTTCAGGGGCCATCCTGGGGAATACGAATTGATAATGATCGCTCAGACGAGTATGTAGTAGTGGCTCTTGTTGATTTAGGGTAGAATGCCACATAAAGAACAACTCCATTGGAAAAGCTTCAATGTTTTGCCCTCCCCAAATAGTTCTTATAGCATAACAACTTTATGTCGATGGTTTGCAGGAACCCCAACAGATTGCTCGGTAGCTCCAGATTTAGTATTCAAAAAACTTTATGCAAAGGTTAATGATAAATGGAAAACTAAATATGGTTGGTCATTGTTCAAAGAATTAGCAACCGATGACCAATATCATTTCGAATCCTTGCATTTGATGGGACAAGATAATGACCAGAAAAGAATTTGACGGACTAATTCAATCAATTACGAAAACTACTTATTGATTCGTTGAATGAAAAGCAATTGGTAAACGCTATTGATAGTACTAACTCTGATGTTGAAAAATTCCTGACAGAAAAGAAGGTAAAAAGAACATAGTCCATCAAACATTCAGGGGGAATCACAAAAATTTGAATGCTTCTTGATCTCAGAACAGGCTCAAAATAGTGACCTTGTCAAACTATTGCGTAAAGTTCAAGAATTTACGCTCTTCTACTGTAGCTCATAGAAAGAGTACTAAACTAGACACAAAGACAAAAGAGCTATTTGACTTCTTCGGGCTACTTCATGATTCTGATAAAGTAGTATTATTCAATCTACTATCTCGCCTCAATGAAATGCTAAAGTGGCTAATCTTAATAGTAGAATAACATATACCTTTTGTGTGAGAAAATTTAGAATTAAGTTAGTCCCCTTTGTTATTGATGTTGGGGCTTTATGCCAAGTGTGCACTTAAATCAAGATGATAATTGAAAGGTAACCGTATTTCTTAGGGGACTTATTCCTTAGCGACTTTCTTTTGCTTCTTTTCTTTGGTCGCCTGCTTGTTCAAAGAAAAAGAAAAGAAGCCACGCAATTTTTGATGTTGTGTGGCTCATTGTGTTAGGGCTTTTCAGTAGTTTCAATTATCCGCTCTTTCGGGGTGGGTATCAAAAAGCCCAATTGATTTGTTCATCGGGCAGGGTGTGTCATATCCTGAAATAGGTTTACACTAAAAACAGGGAAATATATGACAATAATGAGAAAAACAACAGTTCGGTACAGTGATTGCTTTAAGAGAAGCTCCCTACCCTCATTGATAAAGAACAACAAAAGATCACTGACCTCCAGAAACACCTACCTGTACTTCAAGAGATCCTTTCTGGTACTTGGAACAAAGAAGCAGAACTTACCCAGCTTAAAACCGATCTTGCCACAATTGACCGCAGAATACTCTTGTCTATTACTCCTGAGAGTGGTGGTACTGAGGAAGGAAAGTCGGTAGAGCAGGTAACACCAATGGCACTACGAGCAGCACGATACTCCTGAGAAGCAGGAGGTGAAATCAGGAGTGAAATTTAAAATATAACTCATTATGTATGATTATTTTACTCTTTTAAAATTCTTATTATCAAACTTTTACAATTCTGTCAGGCTTTAAAAAAAGTATGTCGTTTTTAAAAAAGCAGTACATTTGCGCAATTATAGCCATTATGAATGTATGGAGTACCTAAAAACCTCTATTGATTTCTCTCAGTTGCTTCAAGGTAGGCAACTGGCGCGTTAGTAGCACACAGGAGTCCATCGCCCAGCATATAATGATGATAGTCACTTCTCATTATGGGAGGTGGTCTCACGTGAGGATTATGGTTCTGCTATATGGGAGTTAGAATTTCATCAATTAGTGAGAGCAGATGTATGGGAGGATGAGGTCAGTGCCTCTTTGCTGGCAACTATTAACAAATACGAACCGCGTTTGAAGCAGGTAGAGGTAAAGGTTACCCTCTCTGAAATTGAGGATTATTCGCACCATAGCAAAGTACACATAAGGCGCAAGGCTGATATAACTGTAAAAGGACAGCTTGTTACCAATCAATTGCCGTTTTACTTTACAACTGCCATTTACATTAGTCCCCTTTCTCAACAACAAGCATAGCAATACTTTATGAGAGACGATTTTTTCTATACGCTGAAAAAAATAGGATACTGCACAATGCGATGGATCTATGGGGCGTAAAAAGACCTACAAAATGCAGATCCTGTATTAGACCTACTAACCGACATCTTTGCTTATGAACTCTCCAAACTCTACCAAGAGGTAGAGGTCTCTAACGCCCAATTGCTACATAGGCTGTCCTCTATCTTAGTAGATAACAAATGGACACTGCCGTTACCCTCACATGGACTTTTTCGCATCTTTCCTAACGAAGAAGTAGAAACAGTACAGCCTAACAATCATTTTTATACCACTAAGCGAGGCTTGGGATTAAGTCCTACGCCTATCTATTTCACCCCATTAGTTACGCAAACTCTTTATAACGCTTCTGTAAAATACACCCTATCTGGGAATCGTATTAGTTACTATGAGAATTTCATTCGGCAGGAGCAAGTAATATCTTCCTTATCACCTATTAGCAACGAAAAAGCGTGTTGGATAGGTATTGAAGCCACTCCTGCTGTTTATGCCGCTATGGATGAGCTATTGCTTACCATTCTCATAAAGCATTCATCTCTTTACAGCTATGCACATCTGATTCGTTTTTACGATATTGAAGGTAATGAGATAAATGTGCGCAGAGATGTTTTTAAAAAGCAACTAAACACAGAAGAACATTATTACTCCGATATTATCAGCTACTACCAAGACCATTTTTACAGTCTTAGCACCGATTTTAGCAGCCAAAAACTCCTATCCCTTAGAGAGCTTTCACCTGAAATAAACCTTGAATTAGAAGGTATTAGTTACGACACAAAAGCTATTGTGGATAAAGATAATCTTCCCTAATTTCTTTACCACTGCTGAGCTGCAAAACATCCGTTTTACCCTCAATACCATTCCTGTGGTCAATCGCCAGCAGGTTTACAAAGCAGCACAATGTAAAGCGCAACGGACGCATAGCCTCTTTGCCGTGTGAAGGTAAGAATTACCTTTTTGAATCTGAATTCTATATGGGATAACAACGGACATATATACCAAAATATCCTGAACAACTACAAGGAGCACCCAGAAGGTACTTACTCATTGTATTTTGGTGATTTAGAGAAATTCGATGTGCGCAACGCCAAGACCATTCTTCAAAAGACAATGTACTTAGTAAGAGGAAGGCAGCGCCTTTGCAGCGATGAACCCTGAGAAGCTCAACACCGATTTAGAAGAACTAATGCGCCGCTTGGATACCTTAGAGCGTAAGATGATCTCCGAATGGGGTAATATCGATGAGTTTAACGATAAGACATTTCTTTTGACAACTCCATATCCCAAAGCGACAACCTATGAACTTAGCTATTGGACTACCAATGCAGAAGAGGGCAATGGTTTTGATGAGCACTCTGTTTTCCATCAACACACTACCAATGAGTTTGATATGCAACGCAGCAGGCTTATTACCCCTACCATAGGAGGTGCTACCCGTCACACGGAGCGCGCTCAAATCAACAACCTGCGTTACGGCTTACTCTCTAAAGAGCGTATCGTCTCAGAGCAAGATATCCGAAGTTACCTACAACAGCGATTTGGAGAGGAACTCATAGAGATTAAGATTTGTTCAGGAACAGAGATTGCCAAAGAGAAACGGAGGGGTATTATTCGTACCACAGAGGTACATCTGAGCTTTTTCCCATCGCCCCTACAGAAGAAAATGCAGGGCGTTTGGCTTTTGTTTTTGCAGCAGCAACTTACCGAAAAAAATCAATTAGCAATATTCCCTATAGGGTATTTATCAAATAACGCATAATACTATGGAAGATACGTTTAGCACAGGATTAAACGCCGCGTTGAAGTTGGCTAAAAATATGGCAGTAGCCGAACACCACAAGAGTTTTGGGGTGGCACATCTGGCATTGGCGATGCTTTATGAACCCACAGGACTCCGTGAGGTCTTGGAAGGCTTGGGTAAAGATATCGCCTATATGATAGAGTGGTTTGAGGTGCGCAAGGAGTCCTATCAGTCAGAAGAAATACCCTTTGACGATTCCTTTGAGGATAGAGAGGTCAAAAAGCTGTGGGAAGAGGCTGTCCGTTCCAAAAATCAAATTAGGAGCGGATACGATAGATGCCGTATGTGTGTTTATGGCAATTGTAAGAGAAGGCGTGATCTATTCTGCTGCGCAAATAGAGCTATTGGGTGTAGAAGAAAAAGAGTTTTTTAAATCAGTTTAGTATCTCCTCCTTTGAGCTAAGCGCATCCGATAGCCAGGCGATAGAGGAAATGACCTCTGGATTTGCTTTTTGCTGTAAACCTTAAAACCGATAAGATTATCACAGAGGGCAGTCTTGTGATAGGTCGTGAAGAAGAAGTACGAAATATCTTAGAGAACTTAGAGCGTACCCAGAACAAAAGCCACTTTTATTGGTGGGTGATTCAGGTATAGGTAAAACAGCCATTGTAAAAGCCTTTGTAAAAGAACTGAGTGAAAACAGAGATCACCAACTGCAAAACACCTTGGTTTTTGGGCTAAATGTGTCCAAATTGCTATCAGGCAGCACCTCTGAGAATGAACTCTCTAAGAAAAACGGTTGAACTCTTTGAAAAAAACTAAAACAAACTGCAAAAATACATCTATCTTAGTTATTGATGATCTGCAAGTGCTATTAGAGAATGCCACAGGTAAATCAATTTGATGATCAATGTGCTTAACTCCCAGCTTAGTGAAGGAGCTACCAACCTGATAATGTGTATTTCTTCAGATGCTTACCACAAGTATTTAGAAAAACACCCTATCCATACTAAGTTAGAGGTACTACAATTAGAGGAATTAGACCATTTTCACCTGCTCAAATGCTTAGAGCGACACCAAGAACACTTTCAGAGAGCCTATCAGATTGAGATTTCTCAGGCTACACTTGCTGAGGCAATTCACCTATCACGGCGTTATTTTAAAGAGAGTAAACTCCCTTATGGGGCTATTGACCTTATTGATCGCACCTGGCAGCAGTGAAGATGAGCAATGCCAATACCTCTACAACGATAACAGTTTTTTAAAAAGGAATTAGAAAAACTTAAAAACCAGTGAAGAAAAAGACTTTTCAAAACTACAACTCTGGCAAAATACTCTTTTAAGCAAGTTAAGTGCTATTATCAGCAGCAGGCTTATCGGCAGCTATGCACTTACTGAGGAAACTCCTTATGAGGAGGGTATTGCTAAAATGGAAGCCCTTCTTGTAGAACTTGAAGCACTATCAGCTCATAAGATCACTTGTATAGAGCCCTACTGAGATAGAAGCTATCATTGCGGTGATTACAGGTATTCCTATCGGTAAGATACAAGCCGATGAAAAGGATCGTTTGCTCAACATAGAAAACCGTTTGCAAGAACGGGTAAAAGGTCAGAATAGGGCTATACAAACCCCTTGCCGATGCCATTATAGAATCGCGTAGTGGACTGAGCAATCCCAAGCAACCTATTGGCTCGTTTTTTTCTTCTTAGGTCCCTACAGGGACAGGAAAGACAGAGCTTACCAAATCGCTTGCAGAGCTGCTCTTTGACGATGAAAAATGCAATGATACGCTTTGATATGTCTGAGTTCAAGGAAGAACATTCAGCAGCTTTGCTCTATGGAGCGCCACCAGGTTACGTAGGTTATGAAGAGGGCGGTATGCTTGTAACTAAAATACGACAGAAACCTTATTCAGTAGTGCTCTTTGATGAGATAGAGAAAAGCCCACAGCTCTGTGTACGACGTCTTTTGCAGATAATGGATGAGGGACTATTCACGATAAGTTAGGGCGCAGTGGTGATTTCTCTAATGCAATTATTATCTTTACCTCAAACATTGCCAGCAGCTGGATAGCAGAAGAAATTAGCAAGGGCATACGCCTACCTCTAATGAGCTTATTGAGGTGATGAGTGAGTATTTCAGACCTGAGTTTTTAGGACGCCTTACAGAGGTAGTGCCTTTTTCACCTATTACAGAAGCAGTAGCTCAGGATATTTTCTTATTGCACCTCTCAAAAATTACAACAGCAATTATTACAGCAAAAGAATATATCCTTATCCCTTACAGAAGAAGCATTGCACTACCTTTCTAACAAGGGCTATTCACAAAAATATGGCGCACGCCCCATTGCAGGGATTATCAGGAATTACCTGAAAAAGCGATCTCCAAGTTTATCGTGGCGCAACAGGTAAAAAGAAGGAAACCTTAAAAGGTACATTACAAAAGATAACCAGCTTATATGGAGTATTGAATAAGGGCTTTTTAAAGAATGTTAGAAGACAAGTACAACATATCAGAACTAAAAAGCAAGTGAAGCTGCTGATTTTATCGCAGAGGTATTCTATGATGAGCTTAAATTCATCTTAGGAGAGGAGCTTGACATCCTACTCAAACTAAAAGCTACACGGTATGAACGCTCGTGTACACTCGAAGGATGTGCTTAATATCTCTACTGATTACCAAGCTACCCGATTGGGGTATAGGGAGTTTTTGGTCTTACACCTCAGTAGGAACAGTATGTACCACCAATTGCCAGAAGCACTCTTTCATCCTTTGGTAGTCAGTCGCCCTTCAATGAGCAATAGAGAGTTGTAGAGGCAGTACGCAAGAATCGCAAACGGGAGAAAAACAATCTGTATTTCTTTTTCTGCTTTTTGATACACAGCTGTTTTAAAGAACGCGCACATATTTTCAGCAGACATTTAAACCTGCTTACTGATGAGAAAGCCAAAGAAAATTTTTTAAATATTGCTAAACAGTTGTTAAATGTAGGGCTTACCATTCCTAAAAAGAAGTTAGAGATACTATTTTTGGAGCTATGCCATAGTGAGCAACTCAAAGAAAAATCTCCCTGCTATTGAGCGTCTGTTAGAGCTTGTATTAGAACTACCTCTAAAACTCTGTTACATACCTAAAAAGTTAGAAAAACTGCCTTTTATCCCATTAGGTGAGGCGCGTATAGGCGTGAATTTCGGTTTAGATGGTAGTATGGAGAGTGAAATAGAAGATGTAAAAGTAACCTTATTTTTAAGTAAAAGCAATAGATTATGAACTATATACTCAGCATACAGACAATATCAGAAAAATACTCAGTTTTTTGCTATTGGCAGCAAGAGAAGTTATTTTCTCTTATGAGAAACAGCAAAAGATAGATTTAGTAATAGGAAAAGGACATTTGGGGTTGGATACTTTTCTGTGATTTTTGTAAATAGAGATAAGAAAATTAAGAAGATATGGAAGCGTTAATTTCATTTTTTTGTAAAAATACTTACTTGTACCGCTCTTGGCAGTGGTAATGCTTTTTTTGTGGTTAATAAATTAGCAGGTATAAAAAAAGAAGATACAGGTTAAAAAGTCATCATCTTTGTCCTTATTGTGGTGCTTATCTTAACGCTACCTTCACTTTTTGCGCTGCTCAAAAAAATGAGTTTTGTGTGGGGTGGTTTGGTACTTAGTATCATCTCCTATCTCATCTTAGAATAGGCTTGGTATACTATGTAAAGAGCAGTTATTACGCTAAAACACTCGGGTTTGAAGATGATTTACAAGATAAAGGCAATTTTTCTTTTTAGTGCTGTGTATTGCAATGTTAGTCTCAGCTTGGGCTTATTACCTCTTCTTTAACTTGCTAAGTACGCTTCCTTATGCAAGCACTGCAATGTTTATTGTCCTGTGGTTTGTAATACCTTTATTATATGTAACGGCAAAGGGATTTTTATCTTGATATAGAGCCTGCCTTTTATGATGCTTGGGTAGTACAGTCTGATCCTCAAAGTTATAAATACTGGGAAAATGTAGACACCTTTAATCTTATACAGGTAACTGTACGAGTAAAGAAGTCTCCTGATGCTGAGAATTACTCTTCTTATGGAGTTAAATTACCTATGGGAATTCCCATAGGAAAATGGTTTGATCGTTTTATCGAAGACCAGAATGTGCGTTTCCCAGAAAGTCCTATACTCACCAAAGATGAAGATGAGGATATCGGTTGGGTGTTTTATACTCCTAAGTGGTTTACTATACCATTGTTTCTAAGAGTATTAAAACCCTAATGAAACGGGTAGTTTTAACGAAATAAAAAAACCAGCAAGTAATCTATGTTAGAAGAGTAAGAATAAAAGACAAAAACGAATAAAATAAATAGCATAAAACTATGAATAAGATACAATATTTACCAGTAAATTGGGAAGATGGTATGAAAATCACTCAAAAAGATTTTTTTGTGATGATTACTTCCATACTATTGAACTTATAAAAGATTACAACGCTACCAATCAAAGTAACTTTGATTACGGCTTATTAGAGCCTATTGACGCAAACATACCTAATTTGGATTTAGAACTCTCCTATGATTCTAATACGCTAATAGTTACTTTAAAGTCTTGTCATATCATCACTAAAAAAAGGATATAAGATTTTGTTCTATGATGAGCTTTTATGGTGTGGAATTACGCCCCTCAGCAACGATTAATCTTGGAAACATAGCACCAGATACAGAGGGATTTTTTATTATCGTATCAGTTAATCCCTATCAGGGAATACCTGTTGGATTGCCTGACCCTGAAGAGATTCCCTTACATCATCCCTATATCCTGCCACAAATTAAGTTAGATATAGTTCCATATCAACAGATTAACACAAATTTTTCTGAACAACTATTTTTAGTCCTTGAGAGATACAAATTAAAGAGAATAGTTTTGAACTCAATTCAAAAATATATTCCAGCAGTAAAAAAAGTAGCAAATCATCAGGAAACAGAAAAATTTTAGAGGATACATATCTGAAACTTTATCTAATATTAAAAAGAATGCCATTGGGATCATTAAGAAAAAAATAGGAATAATGAGCGAACAAGTGATTTAGGAATAAACACCTGCTTATTATGTGAAGATAGTTGCAGGTTTTACACAAAAATAGTTTTTTTCTTCAATCACATAGCCACAGAATCATCGCCAATTGTGCTTGTAGAGCGACTCACTCATTGGGCACATCAACTCTCTATTTCTATAAACTTTTATGGAAGATAGAGCGCAAGAAGAACTATTGCAGTATTACTACGAATGGATAGATGTAAAACCCTCTGAATTTACAGCTATCATAGAAAAGTGTGATCAATGTGCGTTACAGTCATATGAATATAGCTCCTACATTAAACATACTCAGAGAGTTTATCTCTACAATGGATAAAGCTATTTAAGAAAATGAGTAATTTAGAGTACATCGGACAACGTAAAGATAATATTGTAGTCAGTCAAGAATTATCCACTCAGAAAGAAAAGAGTAAAGGAGGTTCTGTGTGGTCTTTGTTTGATTAGTTTCTTTGATATGATTTGCCTAATAATCAAAATTAATGAGTAGGAAAAATAATTTTATGGTAAGATAGTTTTAATTCTCAAATAAAATTTGTACCTTTTGCGCCTCATTTTATTCTAATGAAACCGAGTAATTACGATAGAAGAGTAGAAGGATTTATAGCATTTTACGCTGTATTTGCCGTGCTGTTGCTGGTATTTTTTTATCAGTAGCTATATTACCATATCCATAGCAGAAAAGGGGATTAACTTGTTAGAGGAAAAAGAGGAACAAGTACGAACAAGTTTTTCAAACACCAAGCAGAGCTTAATTTTTATGTTAGATGACCCTAAACAAAAACTCTTTGCTTTGCGCAGTAAAAAAACGCAATGCTGGTGAGCACAAGCAGCTACAAAAGATCATCTCAGAGGCACGAGAGGAATTAGAAAAAGATATTGACACCACTAAGATTGGAAATGAACACTATACCATCTATAGCCAACTGCTCTCTCAAGTGAGAGAAATACAAACTGTAATGGATCTCTATGAAATAGAGGACAACAAAAGGTCTTACTATATAGAGCAGTTAGAGAAATGCAAGCAGATTTATCAAGACCTGAGCCGTCAAAGAAGTAGTAATAACAAAGCAACAGGAAAATAATAACTATGGATGAAACATTTTGGAAGAAAATACGCTTTGCAATGATATTCGTACTCTTGGCTTCACTCCTACTTTTGGTGTTAGTCAAACTCATACGACCTATTCCTTTTATTGAGGGCAGTGAGGTAATGAAGGATATTCAAACCTCAGAGAAAATCCTCAAAGAACAAAAAGAGTATACTCATAGGGTGCGTATACTTTGTGATACCATCAAAGGAATTGACTTTCAAGTCAATCAGCAACAGCGTTTAGAGGAGATAAAAAGAAATACAATCCCTTGAAGATGTTTACAAGGAAAACAAAAGATGCAAAAGTACATTTTTGGTCTGCAATCGGCAAGGGTACTGAGAATTTATTTTGAAGCGCGAGAATCATTCAATAAAATTCAGACAAACAACAAAAAAACTCAAAAAGCAACTTAGATGAGTGTAAAGCCAATATTTAACATATAAATACGATGAATCAAAAGACCGCTATTATCGTTGGAGGTTCCCTATTGTTGATTTTACTCATTTTAGGGTATCTTTTCTTCACTCCTTTCTCAAAATCAGAGAATTTGGATTTCTATATCTTTGACTCCAATAACAACAATCACTATGAAGTAGGAGAACCTTTAGAGTTTACCATAAGTGACAGCACTATGGTAAAAAGTCATCAGATTGTCTGGAAGTTCGGCAACGGTGATATGGCAAAAGGGTAAAAAAATAGTGTAAAATACGACTATAAATCTGCTGGCAAATACCTCATCACTTTAGAGGGTTGGCAAAAACAATAAAGTCTCTAAGTATATCAAGGTTATCCCTACTGAACAAAAACAGGCTTTGGATTCTATTCCTCGCCTTTTTAGGTCCTGATATTGGTTATGTAGGGAAGAACTCGTTTTTCTACGCTGAGGGTCCAGGAGCTAAGATTTGGTATTGGGAGTTTGGAGAATCAGGCACGGTAGACGCCTACGAGACAGCAAACCGTATATGCTTACTCTGGAGCCAGGTACCTATAAAGTAAAACTCTCCACTAACACCACTGCCTTTTCCTATCTTTCACGAAATAGAAATTTTGCCCCAATTTGAAAAAAAGTAAATGACCTTATCACTGTTGATTCATTGGCTTTAGCAGAAGATGATATAAAAGAAACACCTACAAAGTATTGCCAACACAGAGGTGGGCGACAGAAATAACTTTTATAAACAACTCAATTATATCAAACAACGCTATATATGCCATGACCTCAGTGAAGTAGTTGTGGTTATCAATCAGAATAAGTACAACGACCTGTATAGTTATTGTCAAGGATTGCACTACCTTGAAGCTAAGAAAAAACAGAAAGTAAATATCACCAAAGTGGAAATAGACACTTTCAACTGTGTAAAGCGGATTAATGTATCACAAACGGAGTAGAATAATGCGTTACAATAAAACTACATACCTTCTGATTTTAATAGGTGCTTTTTGATCACATCAGAGGCTTTTTCTCAAATTGCTAAATACCAAAAGATAGAAAAGACGGGAGCTTATAATTTCAATTACGTAGCCCCTGAGAGACGCTGGAAAAAAGACAAGGATGTTTTTGTAGTCTACTCTGATAGGAATGATAATAAGGCGTATACCAATGCTTATTTTCAAAAGAAGCTCAGCAGTCAAAAACTACTCACTCCTTACTTTGTAATAGGTCGTAAGAATGGCTGCTTTGAACTTGTCAAGGCAGATTCTTCAAAGGTAGGTAAGCCCAAAGGGTTCTTTTCGCCTCTTATGGGGCGCAAACGCCATTTTAAGGATGCTAAATCTGTGGAATATATCGGTTGGATACCAGTGCAGCAACTCTTATTACACCACTCTGCTTTTACAGATTTTAGCAATAACAAGCCCATTAAATACAAAGTTGGTGTCAGTAGCCCAGAGGGATTACTTGAAAAGCAACTCTATTTTGCAAATGATTCGCTGTGGCTCTTTAAAGACCCTACCCTAAAGGGAAAGAGTAAGCAAAAAATCAAAATAAATGAAACTGTATATGCTTTTAAATACAGTCAAAACAAGGAAGCGGTACTTATCTCCAATAAACCTATAGTAAGAGATACGATCTCTCAACTGATAGGCTGGGTCTCTGCAAAGGCTATTAGCCCTGTAGGACAAGGCAAAGTATACAAACTTGTCAATGACTATCAGCATACCATCTCATCGGATGAGTGTGATTCCCTTTCTTTGGGAAAGCAAACAGTGCGGTCAAATTACGTATATAACACTTCAACAGCCTTATAGGGCATCAGAAAACGAATCCCCTAAGTGTGCCTTTTCTACGTATGGGATCACACCAGGGTAAACTCATCAATGTAAAGGGAGATTATCTTCCTATTACTGAAATTGCACGAATGGATAAAGAAAGAAAAAAAATAAACTTTCATTTTTTTCTTTGATGCAGAAGATGTACAGCGCGTAAAACCACTGCTCAACGCCCTACAAAACACTTGGCTTTTCTCTCAGAAATGAAGGATATAACTCCTACCTTCTCTGCGGTTTGCATAGGGAAGAACACCTCTTATAGTCTGCTTAAAACCACTTCTTTTTGAAGAGTGGCTTTACTTTATTGAAAAACCCTACAAAAACTATTAGTGGCACTACTACACAGTCAAAAAAACAGACCTTGCAGCAGCACTATTAAAGACCTTACCTAACTACGGTCCCAATAGTTTTGAGAGTAACTTTTATATTATTGTGGGCACCAATGAGCTACATAAGATAAGCGAACAAAATCCTCTACTCTCTAAGATGGCGCAAAAACTCAGCCATTGTTTTATTTGCTCAGATAGAAAACAACCCTGATGGTGCTTCTCAGAACTTTTTGTTATATGCCAAAGAAATTCTCTCTAAGATTGGCAAATATCGCACAGCACATTTAGAGAACTATATAGTAGATAACCAGCTGATAACAGAGGATAATAGCCTCAAAAACATTGCAGATGAACAGATGAACATCTATGTGTATGATGCCCCTAAAAATAGCTTGTTTAATGGTGGACTTGTCTTTCCTCAACTCTACCAGCGATTAACACCAGCGGCACTCAATACAGCTATGGATTCTATTTTAGTGCATAGCAAACTCACCCAAGAGAAACTTATCACTTCATTGGAGAATTACAAAAATAACTTAGGAGTGATTTACTCTGAACCTTCAGTAGCTGCTAAATGCTTTTTTTAAAGGGAAGAAGCTAAACTCTCTCAGATTAAGAAAGACAATATCAATGAGATATTCTTTGATCGCTTTCAGACAGATAAAAACTTTATTTAGACGCAGGTTTAGAACTTACCAAAGAGGAAATCACCGACCTTATTGACAATTACAGAAGTTTGCTACCTGATTTTAACGAGCTAATAATACAAACAAAAAAAGCTACTCAAACGACTTTTATATGCAGCAAATACGCAATATCAATCGTATTTACAATCGTAAGGTGATTCTGCAGAGGTGCTCCTTTATCAGAACTCTTCTCGCGAAAGACAAGTATCTTTGTAAATGACACAAAGGAATTTAATAGCTACAATAGCAACGAAGTGAATACTAAAAAGCACAGAAGCAAGGTTTTGATACTTTCTATCACAAACTCATTGATAAAAGTGAATCAACTTGAAAAGCTATTCTTAGAAAATAAGATAGAAAAGACAGAGAATAACACCTATTTCCTACCTAATAAGTTGCTGTTATAGAAGAACTAAGAGGTCTAATTTACAAGAATAAGTAGATAATGGATAAAAATGCAAGTATCATACAGGAATATTATAAAGTAGAAGGCTATTGGCGTAGTATCGCTGATAAAGATTTCTGGAAATTAGCTATTTGGGTAGCTCATTATCCAGATATAGAGGTCATAAGTCAATATATGAATATTGAGTCTACTGTGCTTGAGAGACAAAAGACATCTTCCCTACAATTTAACGCCGTATTTGAAGAAGATGAATCTTATGAACGAGATCTTTGGAATGAATTTATAAGTTGGTTTTAATCCTGCTAATGAAGAAAAAAATATGATATGCATAAGGCGTTAATCAAAGATCATTATCTATTAGAGCCTTTTTGTTCCCAATACATCGCTATCTCCAACCATTGAAAAACCCTCATTAGCGAATTAGAGCGTTTTTAGAAAAGCCATCAGAACTGTCTCTATATCCTTTGTAATTGAATTTAGTTTAGCCAATCATCAAAAAAAGCCTTTTAACCTATGGCTAAACAAGCTCTTACATATAGATACTCCTAAGGAGATGCGTTTTGTTACCATTGATATTGCAGAAAAAAACGTATCTGTAAGGATTTTTGACAATGATGTTAAAGATAAGGTGGTTGAGTTATATCCTAAGCTCAATATGGTGAATGCCATAAAAGATGATATGGCAAAAAAATGGCGGCAGGCAATGCTCCACATAATTTAGATGCCAAGTATCGTCTGACTGTAATGGAACTATTGGAAGCCTTACCTGATAAAAAGAAGGTTGGAAAAATTATACCTTCTCTTTTGCAGCAAGCAAAGTTATTTGGTGAAAAACAGCTTGCTGGTCTCTACCTATCTTATCATATCCAATGCCCTATTACTCTCTGAGTATGACTAAGGAAGGATTATTGCAGGTGGAAGAGGCGTTAAAACTTATAGAAACTTTAAATGATGAGCAGCAAAAATATCCTCTATGGCGTTCTGCAATGCTCTATAAAAGCAGCCTTTCTTATGCGAGATGAAAAAGAAGAGCTTTCTTTTTGAAGTCTATAAATCTATAGCTAAGGAAGCGACTGCTCAAAAAGATTATTTTTATATTATGGAAGGATATCGCCTTTGTGCAAGTATTAAGATGCATCAAAAGACTATCCTATGGCATTTGAATACGCCTCTTTAGCACTATATGGGGGCAGTATTTAGATTTAGAAACAAGACGCAATTCTACTTATCTGTATGTAGCCAATATAGCTTACAACACTTTAAAAATACGTTCCTAAGCCTGATGTAAAACGTCCTATTTTTATATGAGTTTTTTATCCGATACTTTAGGGCGGGATTGGGAAGATATTATCAGCAGTGGGGAGAACCTGCATCGCCACTATGCACCACTTCCTGAAGAGGAAGAACTCACTGATATTCCTTTGGAAAGCACAGAAGGTTAGTGATTTTTGAAAAATATATCAAAAATATTTCGCAGGTTTAAGAATAATAACTATTTTTTGTAGCGAGTTACCCCAAAAAGAAAATGGAGTTACTTACAAAATTTGAATTTTAAAAAGGAGATAACACCCGTTAGAATATGTCTACAGGTATATTAGGTTGGTTATTTGGTAAGGATCCCAATAAGGCGTTCAATAAAGGAGTGGAGAAGGTAGCTAATCACCATTCTCACAAGAGTTTTTGGGCAGCTTTTTGAGGAAGCTACTGAGGAGTTAGGTAATTTGCAGGCAGGATTAGCCAAGCAATTACCCCTTTTTAGTGTGTCTTTACCTGCCGCTAAATACCTTGACTTAGGTATTGGTGTGAGACCTTCATAGCACAGTTGCACCACCTTCTCCTATGATGCCTGTACCTAATACGATTATGGTCTTTGACATCATAGGGGCTATTTTTGGTGGGATAGCGATGTTAGTGCCTGACCCGCCACCACCTCCCCTCCAGCTGAAGGTGAAGAACCTGCACCTTCTCCCTATTACCCTTGCCAGTGTGGGACGAACTATCGTAGATATGATGCGCCCAACGGTAAAGGTCAATGGCAGGTGGATTGCCAATGCAGGAACTTCTATTCAGCACTTACCAGCTATTTTTCTTTCACTTAGCTCCCTCTGTAGCCCCAATGGCTGAGGGAGAGGTCTATATGGGTAGTAGTACAGTGGTTGCCGATGGAGCACCATTCACCTATCAGTTTTTACCTTGTCTTTCGTGTAACTTAATAGGCATACCCTCCTTTTTAGACCCAGGAGAATGAAAACTCCTAAACTCGCTTTAAAAAGCCCCTACAGTAATGCTCACCTCAGTGATTCCCAGTGGCAACCCTGTAATGGTAGGAGGTTCTCCCACTATTGACCTCTTTGCTCTGCTGATCAACTTAGGGCTTAAAGGTCTTGGAAAACTATGGAAACACACAGGGGGTGCTTTATTTGATAAGCTATGGCAAAAATAAATAAAAAAATACCCAAAATTTGCTAAGTGGAAACAACACCTTAAGTGTAAATTATTTGGTGAACCTGTAGACGTAGCTACAGGAAGGGTGAGTCTCAGAGAACGAAGAGTTTAGCCTTACAGGAGCTATCCCAGTACGCTTTTTGCGACAATACTACAGCGATAGAGATGAGGTAGGAGCTTTGGGCAGAGGTTGGTTTCACAACTATGAAATGTACCATCTACCAGCAGACGATGAAGGGTATATCTTGGTACACCTCTGGGATGGGAGATGGACAGGAATGCCTGCCCTTGCTGAGGGTGAGACTTATTGGAATACCAAAAGACAAACTCCTTTGGCGAAAAGAACAAGGACAATACATCTTAGAAAAACCCTGCTGAGGGGTTGTATTATCACTTTGATACACACGCTAAAAAAAGCGGTTAAAGAGGATGTTAAAGAACCTATAAAGAATCAGCGACATAAACTAACCACTATTGAAAACGGTTTAGGGAGATAAGATAGTTCTTACTTACGACCTAAAAAGAGCGTCTACATAACCTTACAGATACCGCAGGGCGTATACTACACTTTGAATATGAAAATAGTGAATTTCCATACTTGCTTACTTCAATAAAAATGTGAAGCAGCAGCACTTAGCTGGCAACACACTTATCAGTACAATGAGCAAGGGCAACTCTCAAGAGTGATAGATGCCGCAGGAGCTGTAAAAACTCTTTGAGTATAACAATATAGGGCTTTTATGCCATCTTAAAAACCAATTAGGAGGGAATTTCTATTGGGCTTATGAGGGTAAAGACAGCAATGCTAAATGCGTTCATACGTGGGGTGATGAGGGTATTTTTAGAATACCACGCTGTATACGAAGAAGGGAAAACCATTGTTACCAACTCATTAGGGCATACCACTGTATACGAATACGACCATAGGAAGCTCATTACCCAAATCACTTCACCCTAAGGGGAGATTACCATTTTCCGCTATGATGACAATGAAGATCAGGTTTTGGTGCTTGACCCTATGGGCAATGCCAATAGGGTATGAGTACGACACCAATAGCAATCTGATAGCTCATACCAATGCTTACAACCAAACACAATATTTTTCCTATGACGCAAAGAACCAACTCATCAGCCATAGAAACTTTTGAAGGCGGTAAAACTCAGTGGAGTTATAACCCATCAGGGCAGCTCACTGAGGTTATCTATCCCGATGATAAAAAGTTACAATTAAGCTATGAGGGTAGCCACCTAATAGAGATTGTTGATAGAGAAGGTAATAGTACTAAACTCAGCTGGGATAAGGCACATAACCTTACAACCCTTATCTTGCCCTAATGGCAACCAAAACCCAGATGCAGTACGATGCATTGGGACGACTCATTCGCAATAGAGCTGACAATGGGGCTATCAGTACCTATGCTTATGATATAGTGGGCAATCTTTTTGGAACTTACAGAGCCCACAGGAAATATACATCGCTTTACTTACGACCGCGCAGGGAATGTACTCTCCGCCAAAGATGAAGCCCGAGAAGTACACTTTAAGTACTGGGGCTTAGGCAAACTCAAAGAGCGTATAGAACAAGGCAGAAAACTCATTTTTTACTACAATACCGAAGAACAACTCAAGAGTATTCGCAATGAAGCAGGCGAACGTTATCGCCTTGAAAGAGATGCCAATGGCAATGTAATCGGCGAATGGGGCTTTGATGGGCTTAATAGAACTTATGAGCGCAACCCTAATGGACAAGTAATAGAAGTTACCTCTCCACTGCATAAAGCTACTTACAGCTACACTCCTCTGGGGCAACTCAGCAGTGTAAATTACGATGATGGCAATTACGAGTGGTTTACATACGACAAGTTAGGGACGCATAACCCAAGCTGAAAACCCCACCAGTCAGACGCTGTGGGAATACGATGTGCTGGGGCGTATTATAGCAGAAACTCAAAATGGGCATCGCATCACCCATCAGTACAATGCTTATGGCAATCGCACAGCGATGGAAAGTAGTTTGGGTGCAAAGCTGCAACACACCTACAATGAGTGGGGAGAGTGCCTGCGCACAGAGGTAAACCAACAGGCACAGGCACAAACGCAAGCACAAGCTACCACTCCCATAGCCTTATGGCAAGCGAGTTATGGTTATAATCGTATGGGCTGGGAGGTAGCACGATTTTTGCAGGGTGATGTAGTGCAGCATACTGATTACGACCTTGCTGGGCGAGTAGTTGCCCAACGTACCGATAAAGCACATAGTAGTGGTGGTTATGAGCTAGCAGACGGCAATACGTATGGAACCCCGCTAACCAGCTTAAGGCTATTATCTACAATGGCAAACACACAAGTTTTGATTATGATGCAGTGGGAAATCTTGCCTCTGCCACCTATAACCAAACAGAGACGATTTATAAAGTTCCTGATGCCGTCGGGAACTTATATAGAACCCCTGACCGCAAAGGGTATACGTACAGCGAGGGCGGCCGACTTTTAGAGTGTCCTGATTGGAAGTACGTTTACGACCTTGAAGGGCAACTAATAGAGAAAATATCCAAAAAGCAACAGCTCAAGCGTTTTTAGTCTGATAGTCGAAGAAGACGAGAAGCCTGCAACCTTGCGGTGGTTTTTACTCGTGGAATGCTAATGGAAGTTTAAAGAGTGTCGCGAACAACGACAGGGTACATTTTGCCTTTGAGTATGATGCCTTGGGCAGACGCACGGCAAAGATAAACCTCAGTAGCAAACGCATCAAGCGTTTTCTGTGGGACGGGAATGTACCACTCCACGAATGGGAGTATGACCTAAGCGAACGACCTAATCTCAGTAGAGATAAGGACAATTTGTTAGTTTATGACAAGGAAGAGCCTGTAACTGATAATCTTATCACTTGGGTATTTGATGAGAGCTCCTTTGTGCCTGCGGCTAAACTTGTAGGTGATAAATCATATTCTATCCTCACCGACCACTTAGGAACGCCGTATGAGGCGTATGATGAAAATGGAGAAAAAGGTGTGGGCACGAGAATTAGACCTTTATGGGAATGCTATTGCTGGGGATAGCTCGTTTATTCCTTTCTTATACCAAGGACAGTATTATGATGAGGAAATAGGGTTAGCTTATAACCGTTTCCGTTATTACTCACCTGAAAGCGGTACTTATATTAGCCAAGACCCGATAAGGTTGGCAGGAATAATCCTAATTTCTATGGGTATACTTTTTGATTGTAATACAGAGGTGGATGTTTTGGGGGTTAACGATTGGAGATAGAACATTTAAATATGTAATTCAACAAGGGGATTCGAACGGAGGGTGGGTGCATATTGATCTAAGACATGTCAGTGGAGGGCACTCTAGAGGTGAAGGTGATTTATTTACGAGAGGTACAACAAGAGAGCATTTGGAAAAAGCTGCAAATAAAATTGTAAAAAGGTAAAAGAATAACTAAGGATATAACTAAGAAAAATGCAATCTTTTGAAATGAAAATCAAAAATAAAAGGAAATAAGAAAGAGCTTGTCAGAGTTTATGTTGACACCATTGAAAAGAAAAATAATTACAATATTCCCTGCTAGAGGAAATGGAAATCACTAAAAATATTATATGACTATTAAATTTGATATTGCATCAACATACGATGAAAAATTTCTGAATTTGAATTAGGAGATATAACTATTCAGCAATCGGAATTTATTATAACAAGCAAAAAGGGACAAAGCCCCCTATCAAAATTTTTATGCTTTTTCCCTACACTGACTAATTTTCTGTATAGTCTGAGATAGCATTTCTAAAAAAATCAAAAGAATATTACGTTTACAGCGTTAGATTCTTCTTTTTGAATTTCATTTAGAAATTAATAAAGATATGATTATTTTAGATAAGAAAATAGAAGTCCCTCTCAATATTTTTTGAATACTGTATATGGAGCTTCAATGAGTTTATATTTAAATTATAAAGGAAAAGTAGATAATAGTAATGGTATTTTTAGATGAATTTAAAAACAGAATTAGATAGTTTTAAAAGAATTTTTATTCTAAAAAGTGAGTTTTTTTATCAATAAGGGGCGTATGATGAAAATGGGGGAAAAGGTGTGGGCACGAGAATTAGACCTTTACAGGGAATGCTATTGCTGGTGATAGCTCGTTTATTCCTTTCTTATATCAAGGGCAATACTATGATGAGGAGATTGGGTTAGCTTATAATAGGTTTAGGTATTACTCACCTGAAAGCGGTACTTATATTAGCCAAGATCCGATAGGGCTAGCTGGGAATAATCCCTAATTTCTATGGGTATACTTTTGATAGTAATACTGAGGTGGATGTTTTTGGACTTGCAGGTACAGGAGGGGCGTATATGATAAAAACTTAGTGACGGTAAGATTTATGTTGGAAAAAGGTGAAATTGGTCGTATGAATGAATCTATTGAGGAGAGAACAAATAAAAGAAGTTGAAATAGATGGAAAAAGCAAAAAGAACTGTAGTGGGCAAGGCACATATCAGTACAAATGGAGATAATGAGTTAGGAAAAAGCTGTTGAGTATAAAGCATTGGAAAATGAAGGAGCTTATGCTAAAAAGTGGAAAAAAATAAAAGCTTATATACCAAAGGATAGATTAGAAAATTCTATTGTCACAGGTAGCACCGCATACAAGAATTTAACAAAAGATAAAAAGATTAGAAGCTGATAGATTAGCTAAAGAATTAAGAGAAAAGTTAGATAAAGATATAAAGAAGAAACATCATTAAATTTTTATGAATTTTTGAATTAGATTTTTACAAATAGTCTTAATGTCCCTTATAACTTATTGTTAGAGGGAGTTGCTTATGCAAAAATAAGAGAATAAAATCTATTACTCTTAGGCAAGAAGGATTTGAAATTCCTGATATTGATTTATCAGCTTTGTCTCTATATCCTGATATTGAAACCCTTAACTCTCTGTACGCATAGGAAAAACTCTAATATTGATGGAATTTATATTCTTAAGCATTTTAAAGCGTCTTTCGTATGCGGGGTATGATAGCATACCTTTAGATCATACTCAATTAACATCTATAACATATCTATACACTCATTTTTCTAAAAAAATCATTTTAGAAGGAATGCAAGGTTTCAAAATCTAAACGATCTTGAAACCTTGCATTTATGGCATTTAAACCATACCGATTGTGTTTTTTATCAGAAATAAATACATTAAAAATTTAGAACTGACACACGGTTCACTTCCAACTATAGAGGATTGCAATATTTACCCTAATTTGGAGCATCTCAAACTTGACTATCTGCCAAAGTTGAAAGACATCAATGCTATTAATCAATGCGATAAAATTAGCTCTTTAACAATTCTTAGGAGTAAGAACATTTACCTGGAGTCTTTTAAAAGAAAGTAATATTAAAAAAATTTATTTATTGATAAGGTTGATAATTTAGAATTTATAAAAGATTTTAATAGTTTAGAAAACCTTTATATTTATGATGATATAAAAACGGAGACTTAAACCCTATTTTTTTATAATAATTCTCTAAAAAGATTGAAATATATAGCTATAAAAAAAGAAATATAATCGTACTGAAGAGCAGATAAAAGAATTTCTAAATAAAAAAATAGTTGATGAGTAGTCCTTCAATATATAAATACTTATCAAGCGTGATCCTAATGTAGAGCGAATGATTTTTATCCGATACTTTAGGGCGGGATTGGGAAGATATTATCAGCAGTGGGGAGAACCTGCATCGCCACTATGCACCACTTCCTGAAGAGGAAGAACTCACTGATATTCCTTTGGAAAGCACAGAAGGTTAGTGATTTTTGAAAAATATATCAAAAATATTTCGCAGGTTTAAGAATAATAACTATTTTTTGTAGCGAGTTACCCCAAAAAGAAAAATGGAGTTACTTACAAAATTTGAATTTAAAAAGGAGATAACACCCGTTAGAATATGTCTACAGGTATATTAGGTTGGTTATTTGGTAAGGATCCCAATAAGGCGTTCAATAAAGGAGTGGAGAAGGTAGCTAATCACCATTCTCACAAGAGTTTTTGGGCAGCTTTTTGAGGAAGCTACTGAGGAGTTAGGTAATTTGCAGGCAGGATTAGCCAAGGCAATTACCCCTTTTAGTGTGTCTTTACCTGCCGCTAAATACCTTGACTTAGGTATTGGTGTAGACCTTCATAGCACAGTTGCACTCACCTTCTCCTATGATGCCTGTACCTAATACGATTATGGTCTTTGACATCATAGGGGCTATTTTTTTGGTGGGATAGCGATGTTAGTGCCTGACCCGCCACCACCTCCCCTCCAGCTGAAGGTGAAGAACCTGCACCTTCTCCTATTACCCTTGCCAGTGTAGGGACGAACTATCGTAGATATGATGCGCCCAACGGTAAAGGTCAATGGCAGGTGGATTGCCAATGCAGGAACTTCTATTCAGCACTTACCAGCTATTTTCTTTTCACTTAGCTCCCTCTGTAGCCCCCAATGGCTGAGGGAGAGGTCTATATGGGTAGTAGTACAGTGGTTGCCGATGGAGCACCATTCACCTATCAGTTTTTACCTTGTCTTTCGTGTAACTTAATAGGCATACCCTCTCCTTTTAGACCCAGGAGAATGAAAACTCCTAAACTCGCTTTAAAAGCCCCTACAGTAATGCTCACCTCAGTGATTCCCAGTGGCAACCCTGTAATGGTAGGAGGTTCTCCCACTATTGACCTCTTTGCTCTGCTGATCAACTTAGGGCTTAAAGGTCTTGGAAAACTATGGAAACACACAGGGGTGCTTTATTTGATAAGCTATGGCAAAAATAAATAAAAAAATACCCAAAATTTGCTAAGTGGAAACAACACCTTAAGTGTAAATTATTTGGTGAACCTGTAGACGTAGCTACAGGAAGGGTAGTCTCAGAGAACGAAGAGTTTAGCCTTACAGGAGCTATCCCAGTACGCTTTTTGCGACAATACTACAGCGATAGAGATGAGGTAGGAGCTTTGGGCAGAGGTTGGTTTCACAACTATGAAATGTACCATCTACCAGCAGACGATGAAGGGTATATCTTGGTACACCTCTGGGATGGGAGATGGACAGGAATGCCTGCCCTTGCTGAGGGTGAGACTTATTGGAATACCAAAGACAAACTCCTTTGGCGAAAAGAACAAGGACAATACATCTTAGAAAACCCTGCTGAGGGGTTGTATTATCACTTTGATACACACGCTAAAAAAGCGGTTAAAGAGGATGTTAAAGAACCTATAAAGAATCAGCGACATAAACTAACCACTATTGAAAACGGTTTAGGAGATAAGATAGTTCTTACTTACGACCTAAAAGAGCGTCTACATAACCTTACAGATACCGCAGGGCGTATACTACACTTTGAATATGAAAATAGTGAATTTCCATACTTGCTTACTTCAATAAAATGTGAAGCAGCAGCACTTAGCTGGCAACACACTTATCAGTACAATGAGCAAGGGCAACTCTCAAGAGTGATAGATGCTGCAGGAGCTGTAAAACTCTTTGAGTATAACAATATAGGGCTTTTTATGCCATCTTAAAAACCAATTAGGAGGAATTTCTATTGGGCTTATGAGGGTAAAGACAGCAATGCTAAATGCGTTCATACGTGGGGTGATGAGGGTATTTTAGAATACCACGCTGTATACGAAGAAGGAAAACCATTGTTACCAACTCATTAGGGCATACCACTGTATACGAATACGACCATAGGAAGCTCATTACCCAAATCACTTCACCTAAGGGGGAGATTACCATTTTCCGCTATGATGACAATGAAGATCAGGTTTTGGTGCTTGACCCTATGGGCAATGCCAATAGGTATGAGTACGACACCAATAGCAATCTGATAGCTCATACCAATGCTTACAACCAAACACAATATTTTTTCCTATGACGCAAAAGAACCAACTCATCAGCCATAGAAACTTTGAAGGCGGTAAAACTCAGTGGAGTTATAACCCATCAGGGCAGCTCACTGAGGTTATCTATCCCGATGATAAAAAGTTACAATTAAGCTATGAGGGTAGCCACCTAATAGAGATTGTTGATAGAGAAGGTAATAGTACTAAACTCAGCTGGGATAAGGCACATAACCTTACAACCCTTTATCTTGCCCAATGGCAACCAAACCCAGATGCAGTACGATGCATTGGGACGACTCATTCGCAATAGAGCTGACAATGGGGCTATCAGTACCTATGCTTATGATATAGTGGGCAATCTTTTTGGAACTTACAGAGCCCTACAGGAAATATACATCGCTTTACTTACGACCGCGCAGGGAATGTACTCTCCGCCAAAGATGAAGCCCGAGAAGTACACTTTTAAGTACTGGGGCTTAGGCAAAACTCAAAGAGCGTATAGAACAAGGGCAGAAAACTCATTTTTACTACAATACCGAAGAACAACTCAAGAGTATTCGCAATGAAGCAGGCGAACGTTATCGCCTTGAAAGAGATGCCAATGGCAATGTAATCGGCGAATGGGGCTTTGATGGGCTTAATAGAACTTATGAGCGCAACCCTAATGGACAAGTAATAGAAGTTACCTCTCCACTGCATAAAGCTACTTACAGCTACACTCTCTGGGGCAACTCAGCAGTGTAAATTACGATGATGGCAATTACGAGTGGTTTACATACGACAAGTTAGGACGCATAACCCAAGCTGAAAACCCCACCAGTCAGACGCTGTGGGAATACGATGTGCTGGGGCGTATTATAGCAGAAACTCAAAATGGGCATCGCATCACCCATCAGTACAATGCTTTATGGCAATCGCACAGCGATGGAAAGTAGTTTGGGTGCAAAAGCTGCAACACACCTACAATGAGTGGGAGAGTGCCTCGCACAGAGGTAAACCAACAGGCACAGGCACAAACGCAAGCTACAGCTACCACTCCCATAGCCTTATGGCAAGCGAGTTATGGTTATAATCGTATGGGCTGGGAGGTAGCACGATTTTTGCAGGGTGATGTAGTCAGCATACTGATTACGACCTTGCTGGGCGAGTAGTTGCCCAACGTACCGATAAAGCACATAGTAGTGGTGGTTATGAGCTTAGCAGACGGCAATACGTATGGAACCCCGCCAACCAGCTTAAGGCTATTATCTACAATGGCAAACACACAAGTTTTGATTATGATGCAGTGGGAAATCTTGCCTCTGCCACCTATAACCAAACAGAGACGATTTATAAAGTTCCTGATGCCGTCGGGAACTTATATAGAACCCTGACCGCAAAGGGTATACGTACAGCGAGGGCGGCCGACTTTTAGAGTGTCCTGATTGGAAGTACGTTTACGACCTTGAAGGGCAACTAATAGAGAAAATATCCAAAAAGCAACAGCTCAAGCGTTTTAGTCTGATAGTCGAAGAAGACGAGAAGCCTGCAACCTTGCGGTGGTTTTACTCGTGGAATGCTAATGGAAGTTTAAAGAGTGTCGCGAACAACGACAGGGTACATTTTGCCTTTTGAGTATGATGCCTGGGCAGACGCACGGCAAAGATAAACCTCAGTAGCAAACGCATCAAGCGTTTTCTGTGGGACGGGAATGTACCACTCCACGAATGGGAGTATGACCTAAGCGAACGACCTAATCTCAGTAGAGATAAGGACAATTTGTTAGTTTATGACAAGGAAGAGCCTGTAACTGATAATCTTATCACTTGGGTATTTGATGAGAGCTCCTTTGTGCCTGCGGCTAAACTTGTAGGGTGATAAATCATATTCTATCCTCACCGACCACTTAGGAACGCCGTATGAGGCGTATGATGAAAATGGAGAAAAGGTGTGGGCACGAGAATTAGACCTTTATGGGAATGCTATTGCTGGGGATAGCTCGTTTATTCCTTTCTTATACCAAGGACAGTATTATGATGAGGAAATAGGGTTAGCTTATAACCGTTTCCGTTATTACTCACCTGAAAGCGGTACTTATATTAGCCAAGACCCGATAAGGTTGGCAGGGAATAATCCTAATTTCTATGGGTATACTTTTGATTGTAATACAGAGGTGGATGTTTGGGGGTTAAATATTCTTGATGATATTTTTAGCTAATCCTGCTTCAGTGTGGGGAAAAAGTGCAAAAGAGTTAGAGGATGAAATAAATAAGACAGAAGGAATTAATGCTTCTACCAACAAAACGACTAAAGGTTCAAAAAAAGCAGATAAAGTTTTCGATTAATGGAAGTCCCAAATTTCTCAAATTCAGGTACATCCAGGAGGTGGTAGACATACTGAGGGACCATATTATAAAATATCAACTAGTTCAAAAGGAACAATAAAAAGTTATAGATCCAACAGATTATAAATATCAAGGAGACAATTGTCTCTTCTATGATTATAATGGTAATAGAGGACATTTTATAGAAAATGGAATAGATGAAAAAGGTAAAACTACATATATTTGGCAGGAGTTAGAACACAATCATTAAGAGTTATGTCAAGAGATTTTTGTCAAGAAATAAATCCAAATTATATAGGAAATATATGTTTGGAACAACCATTAGAAAGCCTTCAAGATGTATGGAAATATGGCTATAAGAATGGTATTTTTAGATATAGAGTTATCTAATAATAATTTTTTCTTAAGGTTTTTCATTTGATGAAAAATCTTATTGTAAATATCAATTTATTTAAAAAAATAAAATTGCACAAATATCTGTTTTTAAATAATTATTTAGGTAAATTTAAAGGTATAGGAATAGGAAGTACACTTGGAGAATTATTGAAAAAAATACCCCAATATTATATATGATAATGATGAAAAATTTTTTATTATTCCTGAATATAAGAGTGTCTGTTTTTTTCTTTGAAAATCCATATGAAAAAGGAACAATTAGATAATAAAGTAGAGGAAATAACTTTGAACTCTTACGAACTTATAAAATATCCTTTTTAACTTTTTACTAAAACGAAAATCAATTGACAAAGATTGAGACTAGGCAGTTTGGTTTTAGATAATGAGGAAAAAGCGACTCTGTTTGATTTATTTGAATATAATGATGATGGTAGCTTAAAGACAATTACTAAGACGACATTAGGAATAAAAATTATAGAGAGATTATTTACCCTAAAAAAAGGTAATCAGGTAAATGGTCTAGATGATTTGTACCTTATATCAATTGTTTTCGTACGATGACACAGAAAATATTTTTATTTGTAATATTCTAAAAATCAGATTGTAACATTTTACCGAAGAAAATTTCATTAAAAACATTTGTTACAATTGAAAAAGTTTTTGTAACTTTGCACCCAAGTATAATTTAAAAAGGAAATATCTATGGCATTATACAACTACGGTATCGGTGGTAATGAGGTAGAAGTCGATGCAAATGAATCTATTGCAGACATTCCCTCAAACAGAACCCTTATGGTTCAGAAACTCACAGATGAAGCTCCTGTAACTCCTGAGACAGTAGAAGGTTTGCAGACAGTGGAAGAAGTGTTTGAGCACTTCAAACCCTCAGTAGAATTAGAACTCCAAGATGAAGCAGGCAATGAGATAAAAGAAAAAGTTGAGTTTAAGAACCTTGCTGACTTTGGAGCTAAATCACTTCAAGAAGGCAGTGAACTTATGAACCGCCTAAATACAGAAAAAGAGCAGAACATTAAAATTGCTAAACAAGCAGCCTCTAATAAATTGTTAGCTAAAATATTAGCTAACCCTAGAGAGTAAAGAAGCTCTTATGAAGGTATTAGAAGGATCGTTAGAAGAATTAGAAAAAGTCTGAAGGCAATAATAAAATAGGATAATTATGGCAGATAATAAGTTACAAGCACAGAGAAGTACTGCTACCACAACCGTAGTAAAACAAGAAACCGCCACCTCAGCATCTGCTTTAGATGCACTCAAAGAGTTTGGAGGTTTTGCTTTTTAGAGAACCTCATTGATGGTTACTCAAACCTTAATCCCGCCAGAAAGGCACGCCGTAATATATTCCTTACTGATGAACAATGGTCATTAGAGAAAAAAACCTTATCAATAGATTAAGTGTTTGGTTAGACCTGCTAAGAACAGTAATAATGTAGAGCAAATGCGAGATACAGCCAATAACAAGGCTGAACAGATGGAACAGTTAGCTAAACTTTAACCTTAAAAAGTCACTTGAAAGAGTAAAAAGAATTAGAACGGTCTTACCGTTCAGTAGCACTGTTCTACAAGAATACAGAAAGTCCTAAAGTAAAGAATATATCTATTGTAAATGCCGATATAAGCCAGCTTAAGGATTTGGATAACACCCTATTTATTGACCATATCAGCAGTGAGTTAGATAGAAATTACGATCGTTTGGACTTGCGTAATAACTATTCTATCTTGGTAGTGCCAGGCTATTTGGGTTCTAACGCAGTTTTGGACAAATGGTCAAAGATAGCCTATAAGAATAAAGCGATGTTAGTTACTGACTTTGCAGACTTAGAAAGTGCCGATGATGTGATTGATATATTCTTCAATGCGAACCACTCAGGAGGAGATGTATACAAGTCAAACACACTAATGACCTGCAATTGGCTTTTTAGGAAGAGATAAGAATGTAAAAAGTAGGAGAAGAGAAAGCCTATATGTGCCAGGCTCATCAGCTTTGGCAGGGAAGATTTACAACACCCTAATGGCACAGGTGGTAGCTGGTAAAAATTTGGTAGTATCAATGAGGTAGAGAGCGTACGTTTTGATTTAAAGAAGAGTGAAATCTCAGAATTAGAAAGAGTTGGATTGATACCGATGGTCAATGAGTACAGCAAGGTAATGGCATTCTCAGGAAAGACGTTATTCAATGGTGATAATTTAGGCTTACAGACCTATTCAGTGGTGAGGGTATTTGACTATATCACCAAAGTACTGATAGACTTCTTAAACCGTAGAGCATTTGAGAACTTTTCTTCAAAGACAGAGGATGATTTGCGTAGACAGATTGTAAAGTTCCTTGATAGCATACAGGGACCAACAAGGCTGATAGAGAAGTTCAAGGTGATTCGTATCCAGCAGGATAAAAAACAGAAAGACAGAGTATGGTTGGATATTCATATTACTCCTTACTTCCCGTCAAAGAGTTTTGTGATACAATTAGAAGGTCGCAAGGGAGAGGGAGAAGAAGAGGCAGTTTGGGAAAGTCAGTACCAACAGCAAGAATAACCTTAGAGAGTGTAGATATAACTAAGTAAGATATAGAAAGGCTATCCAAAAATCAAGCGGATAGCCTTTTTAGCATTTGTTTAACATTTTTGTAATTATTTAAAAATAAGTTACTTGTAAAAATAATTTGCAAAAAAATGCAAAGAAATATTTGGTCGATAAAAAAATATCTTACCTTTGTGCCATAGACAATGTTTTAGAATCTTCTTCTTCTTTCCAAAATAAAATTATTGTCTACAAGGAAGAAGGATTTAGATATTGTCAGGAGAGATTGGTTAAGTGAATCTCTTTTAGGTAATATTTTAATAACAATTTTAATTTTAATCGCGTATGGGATCATTTAGAGCTTCATTCGAGTTTGGTGGAAATGAATACGATGTATTGTATTCCAACTTTGAGTTCAGTAGAAATACAGACTCAAAAAGGTAAACCTTCTTCTAACGTATTAGGAGGTAGAGTTCATTTAGTAATAGAGTCGACAGAGGACACTACTGTTATTGAGTCTATGCTCAACGGTCAATTCAAGCCTGTTGAAGGTAAAATTGTCTTCAAAAAGACAGACGAGGATGCCAAGATGAAGGAGGTTACATTTAAAAATGCATACGTTGTGAACTACAAAGAGACTTTGGATGTTACCAACGATGTGCCAATGAGAATTGATGTTACTTTCTCAGCAGAAGAAATTAGTGTGGGAGATGCAATATTAGATAATCGTTGGCCTAAAAGCATAGTAAAGCTGTTTTTAGCTATTAACTATGTAAAAAAACAAATCAAGCTCTCGGGTGGTGTATCTAATCATTCGAGAGCTTTTTAAATAACAGACTAATACCTTAAATATAAAAAGAGCAAACTTATGAATATGATGGATATATTTAGTAGCAAACAAATCAGTATTGATGGTAAGTTCATAGAGAGTTATAAGAAGTTAAAAACTTGAACAAGCAATTAATGATCATCATAAATTCACACTTTATTTAGATAATGGAGTTTCTGATACTATTAATACAAGTATTGTTGATCAAGTAAAAGCAGTGGTTAGGTAAGACAATTGTAATAAGTTCCACAGGTAAAAGATTTTTGTAGGGATTGTTACTGATATTTTCCTTTGAAGATTCTTACGATGAAGATAAATACATAGTTGTAAAAGGCTATTCTTCAACTATCCTATTAGAAGATGGTAATAAATCACAATCGTGGTTAGGCAAAACACTGTCGGATATTTTTTTAAGGTTGTTGCAAATAATAGTAGATTAACAGTAAAGATAACTCCTGAACATACAGACCCTATTGTATATGAATCCCAATATGCAGAGAACAATTTTTCATTTTATCAAACGTCTTTGTAAGCTATACTATGAATGGATGTTTTATGATGGGGAAAAACTCATATTAGGTAAACCTGAAAAACCAGAGGCAAAACAACTACTGATAGGCATAGATATTGCTAAGATAAAGACACACATCACTACAGAGGCAAGAAAGTCAAAATCAACTTCATTCAGTGCCTCTAATAATGATACCTATTCAGCTCAAAGTCCAGATAATGTATCTGGTTTAAAATGACTTAGGGATTTTGCTTTTAAAAACCTCTTTAGATATTTATCCAGAGGGACACAGTGAATTTCCGTTGGCTCGTATCCCTAATCAAGCTACCTTAGGAAATTAATGAAGCGTAGGCAGCAAAGTATTGCCTCTCAGACATTATATAGAGGTAACATCTACTTGTAAAGGGGCTAACAGTGGGAAGTATTATTGAGATAGCAACTGCCGACCTTCTAAAAGACAAAGTACAGAGTAAAGGAAATATATCATAACAGAAATCACTCACAACATAGATTTTGCAGAATACTATCAAAATACTTTTTAAAGCACTACCAGCGGATACGGCTGTATTACCAGAGCCAGAGGTAGAAATGCCGATAGCCCAAGTACAAATGGCTACAGTAGTGAGCAATGATGATCCTAAAAGAAAGGTCGTGTACAGGTGAAGATGAATTGGCAGAGTGGGGATATGAAAACCTCGTGGATACGCGTAATGACCCCTGATGCTGGAAGTAGCGATTCAGTAAGCTCTAACAGGGGTATGGTATTTATTCCCTGAAAAAGGCGACCAAGTATTAGTAGGTTTTAGGCATAACAACTTCAATCGTCCGTTTGTATTTGGAAGTCTCTTCAATGGTAAGAGCGGTGGTGGTGGAGGTAGTCAGAATAAAAACTAAGAGTATTACAACTCGCAGTGGAAATACTGTTTCACTTGATGATGAAAAAGGAAATGTTACCATTGCAAATTCAAAAACAAGACAAGATTTTCATAGAAGGGGATGGGAATAAGATAACAATAACATCAGGTGAGATCATCAAAATTCAGACAGGAAAAAGCTCTATAAAAATGACAAAAGATGGCACTATAACTCTAGAAGGGAAAAATTAATTTAGATAGTCAAGAAGGAAGTACAAATATAAAGGGAGCTGATATTATAATTGATGGAACTAAAAACAGCTACACTAAAAAGTGGTAGTGTTTCCTCTGTTTCAGCCAAAAGAAAAAGATTTAGAAATTACTGTTACAGGAAACATCAAATCAAAATCTGAAGGAGAAACAACAATTGAGGGTAAAAAAAGTTAGTATAAACTAAGAATAAAAATACCAAAGGCTATCCAAAAATCAAGCGGATAGCCTTTGGTATTTATTCCCTCCTTCTCTACCAAATGCCTTAGCTCAGGGTCGTTGGAGATACGTTCTTTTTCGCGTTCAATGATTTCAACAACATCTAACTTTATTTGACGGTAATTGGCTTCTACCTGTTCTTTGGTGGTATCGTTGCCGTTGGCATCGGTGAAGGAGAGGACTTCGGGGATTTTCTGGTAGGTTTTGGTCTCAGCGGCTACTTTCTCATTATCCACTATTATCTGAGCGTGGAATATCTTCTGCTCGATACGCTCGTCAAAATTATCAGAAACGGCTCCTACAAACATTCCTTGAGTAAGATTAGATATTTTGCTAGCTGGAATCAAACTATCCAATTGTGTAGATATAGAGGTAGAAGTATCATTGCGGTTAATTGTGGTAGATTGCCTTTTCTGCAATACCTTTCCAAAACGTTCAGAAAGGGTTTTAGCAGTTTCCCCACTACTTGTCCGCTAAAGATATTCCCCTACAGTATTTTTGTATCACCTTGCTTTTCTTATCCCCGTAATCACGGGTGAGCTGTGAGAAGTCCTGAAAACCTAAACACACTGCCACCTTATTACTTCGGGCAGTGGCTATCAGGTTATCCAATCCCTCTAAAATATATCGTTGGCAGCTCATCAATAATCACTGAGGATTTGAGCTGTCCCTTTTTTGTTGATGAGCTTTACAATACGAGAGTTGTAGAGTCCCAGAGCTGCTGAGTAAATGTTCTGCCTATCGGGATTGTTGCCTACACAGAGAATTTTTAGGCTCTTTAGGGATTGTTGATATCCAATGAAAAAAATCATCTCCTGTCATTACCCAATAGAGCTGCGGAGAAATCATTCGGGAGAGCGGTATTTTTGGCACTGGCTATCTGCCCTTGTAGCTGGTCTTGTGCCCTCCTTGCCAAGCATCCATAAAAGGGAGATAGGTAGTTTCTCAAGTTCTGAGTAGGAGGTCAAGATGGTAAATATATCCGCATAAGGCTTTGTTTAATAGCTCAATGGCGTGCGGAAGGTACAGTACTTACCACCCTTTCGTAAATCTTTCAAAAACCAGATAATCGCAGCGAGTAGGATAATGGGCGACTCTACAAAGAAATCACCCTTGCTTTTTGTATCCACGTAGCGGTTGAGATTGAGCATAATGGTATAAGCAGATTCATAAGCATCGGAAATATCACTCATAAAGTTAGGGTTGATAGGGTTACAACGATGACTACGACGAGGATCATCAAAGTTTATCACATAGAACTTAGGCTTTTACCTTGTACTTGTCTAAGTTTTTAGTAGGTGATTGTAGGCAATGGTGGAGAGGTCGTCAAACTTAAAATCGTAGATGTACATAGAAAAGCCCTTTTCTATCTGCTGTTTGATATAGTTGTTCACAATAGCATAAGACTTACCAGAACCAGGAGTACCCAATACTATGGTCGCCCGAAAGGGATTTACTACATTGATCCAACCTTTGTTCCACTTCTTGCGGTAGTAGAACAAAGTAGGTAGATTCACAGAATACTCGTTTTGTCATCAGGCGTGTTTCCTGCATAAACGACTCGTTTTTCATTGTTGAAAAACATCGTCTAAAAGGTTGTCTTTTTAACAGACGACTCATCCACGAACCAGCCATAAGGAGCGCTATGTAGCCCAAAAGATAGGGTAAGGATATAGAAAAAAAGGCAACCACTGAAGCAGGAAGTCGCAAGTACAAAATCCAAAAGTTACCAAAGTAAAGAGCAGCTCCTACTCCCAGAGCGATGTAAATCTTTCGCCAAGTAATCTTGTCATTTTTTTACGCCTGTTGTGCCCAAACAGCTCAAGGGCTAAAGAGTAGGAGCGCAAAAGCATTTGGTGTATAGCGGGTGAGAGAACAGTCCTGCTGTTCGTTGGAAGTTGGTCAGGATTCTATCCACTACAGCTAATATCCACTTTTTCGCCTTGGAAAAAAAGCCATAACAATACCAATAGAGGTGCATTAGTACTATGAGAATACTTACTGCACGCATAAAAACGCCATAATCTTGGCTAATGCTCTTAAATCATCATCGTTTTGCATATTTATTTCTGTTTTTAGTGTTTATCAATATTTTTAGGTTCATTCATGCTCGTTCATCGTCGTTCAATCAGATACTTAGTGTAAATACATTTGACTAGTTTTTCATTTTTCGCCGTTTGGCAGTAGCACGTTTCATTCTTCTGGTAAAATCCTCTTCTTCGTAATCTACCCCTTGATCATCCAAAGAGAAAAGAGTAAAAGAAAGCATTTAAGGCTGAGTCCTTGCCAAAAATCCTCTTGGTAATGTGTCCAAGAAGTGTCAATAAAAAGTATCCTCTTCAACAGTCATTAGTATTGTTGTGATTTTTACTTGCATAAGGAGTTACAGACGGCAGTCTTACCTGAGAGGTTAAAAGCAGGAGCAGGCTCTTCTAACGATTTTAGCCACTGATGAAAAAAACATTGGCAGAAAACTCCTTCCCCAGCTGAGATCCATTATACACACATCGGCTGTTGTGGTCGATAAAGGTTACTCCATACGTTCTCCCTCTTTGTTTTTCACGAAAGACAACCTCAATACCTTTTGCTTTTTAGTTCCTGAACAAATTCACTTTTTGCTATGAGCCTTTTTCTTTTAGCAAAAGGTGATATGTGCCTTTAAGGAAGTAGTGTCTTGTCCTCTTAAGTAATCGTGTTCCTTTTTGCAAGTGTTTTTTTCGATATAAGGTAAGCTGAGTGTTTTGCCGAGCTTGGAGGCTTTTAAAAGGATGGCTCGCTTTGTTGCCATTCTCATCCAATATCACATACACCAATCCCTTTTTAGGAACGCCTTGCAGTTCGCCTTCTACCTTTTCTACCGCTATGTTAAACTGATTGAGCAAGGCGTTAAATGCTCCTAACGAGGCAAAAATGATAGTGTTTTAGCAATTGTTTTTGCAGTATGTATCAACTCCTTTTTTAAGGTCGTTTTGTCGGTAATCTAAGGGGTACTAATTTAGACAAAGGCAAGAGCTCATCATCTGTTAGCTGTGAATCATTGGTGATAGCAGGGATAAGTTGGTATTTTGTTTCCAACTCTCGGCATACTTTCATTGAGCGTATTTTTTTCAAAAAGTATCAGAGATTTTCTTGCCGTTTTCATCTATCCCCAGCGATACAATATGAATGTGTTTGCGCTCAATATCCGAATGTTTGTAAACCACAAAAGGTTGGTTGCCAAAGCCCATTTGTTGCATATAGTCAGTAGCCAACTTTACAAAGGTCTCATCACTCACCTTATCGTTAGGATCGGGATTGAGGGAAATGTGCAGGATAGGTTTTTTTCTGTCCTTATGTTGGCATAGAGATAAAGGGGCAAAGGAACGAGATACTTCCGAAATGCCTACACTTCCTTGCAGAGGTTGTATCACTTTTTGAGCGTATAACACCTCTCCTTGTCCTTTAGCTACCTTGTTGTGATTGTACAAAAGTACCCCTAACAGCTGCGCTCCCTCGATGTATTTTTGCTATCATAACTCGCTGTTTTCGTCTTAAAAGCTACCTTAGTTTTTGCTCCATTTGCTGCGAAAGTTCTAATATTTGTTTGCAGATAGCAATCAATTGGGTAGTTTCTTTCTCCAATTTATAGAGGTAAGCAGCCGCTTTCTTCTCCGAAAAAAATTGCGGTAGAGTATCTTTTACAATCTGATTGTAATTGACCCCTACCGAACGAAATTGCGCATAGAGTTCAGTGAGTTTGGTGTAATAATCTAAAAGCAGATTTATCAATTTTTCACGACTTTTTATCTCTCGGTTAAAAAAAGCAAAGAGGTGATAAAATGCGCTTTGACTTTCATTCCTGATTGCTCGAAAAAGCGAGAGAAACTGATTGTTTTCTTCTTCATTCAATCGAAAAAAACATATCTAAAAGAAGCAGGATTTATCTTTTTATTTCTACCTGTGGAGTGTTTGTGAGTTGTTTTCTGTAAGGTCATATAAATTCAGTGTTAGTAAAAAACCACGACTTTGGAGTGTGTTTTAAGCTCCCTGCAAGGGCAAGTGGTTTTGAGGTGCCTACACGCCTAATGCGTGCCTCAAAACACAACTTGCTCTGTTCGGGTGAACAGAAAATTCTCCCTAACGGTCGAATTTTAATTAGCCATAAAGAGAAATTAACACTACGAGCGGGTAAAGTGATTTCAGGGTGCAAAACAAGTGATTTCTTAGCAAAGGATTTGTATATAACATAAAGCCAATCACTTCCTTACAAAGCCATTTACAACCCTACATAAGGCTATATGTATATTTGTATGTTCCTTTGCACCCGCATACCAAAAGCAAGTATGTACGAAAGTAAAAAAATGCAATTAGGTAGCTATGTAGCTACAAAGCTATAAAGCTACAGACGTATGTACATACGCAAGTAATTAGATAATTAGTCAATTACTTATATGAGTAAATACTTACTTATAGAGGTAGTTAGATAATTGGCTAATTACAGATAGTTGTATTTGAATAGCTATGCACTTATATACTTACTGAATTACAAACATATTTAAAACACATATATATGACATCAACGACAAAAATTCATTAGCTTTTTCTACCCAGAAAGGAGGGTAGGGAAAAAGTACCTTTACCACCTTAGTAGCCAGCTTGCTACATTATCGAATGGGCTACAATGTAGCGGTGATGGATTGTGATTATCCACAATACAGCCTACACCGAATGCGAGAACAAGACCTCAAAACAGTGATGAACAACGAGCATTTTTAAGAAAGCTGCTCATAGACAGTTTAGTGAGCTAAACAAAAAGGCATACCCCATAATACAATGTAAGCCCAATGAAGCCCTTGAAAAGGCGCAACAGCTCATTGCAGAGACACCTTTCCCTATAGAAGTTATCCTCTTTGATATGCCGGGAACAGTAAACACCGCAGGGATATTGACCCTGCTAGCACAAATGCATCACATTTTTCTCACCTATCACTGCTGATAGAGTGGTGATTGAAAAGTACTTTGAGTTTTACTGAGGTACTTTCCAATATCATCGCTAAGAATACCGAAAGTACTATTAAAAGCGTACATTTGTTTTTGGAATCAGGTAGATGGGAGAAAAAAATCGCCTTTGTATAAGATATACGAGCAGGTGATCGCTGATTTAGGTTTGAACCTGATGCAAGCCTACATCTCTGATAGCAAGCGTTTCCGAAAAGACGGCACAGAAAACCAACGATTGGTATTCCGTTCTACCTTAATGCCTGCTGATGAGAAGTTGATGAGCGGTTGTCATTTGGACGACTTTATTAATGAGTTGGTACAGATTATTCAGTAAAACCCTAAAGATATGAAGACAGTAAAACCTATAGACGAAAAACGAACTAATGGAGCTAATGGCAGGCAAGCAACCCTACGCCTGCCCTCTGTCACTGTTACGGCTCCGATAGAGACAGAGAAAAGCACCCCAGAAACTAGCTCCTACCAAGAAGAAAAAGGCAGAACTCTACGAGTATGAAAGTTATTTTTTTGAGCAGGGAGAGACTTCAGCAAGAGAAGGAAAAATCGGTGTATATACGCCCTGAGTTTCACCAGCGGATAGCCCGTATTGTACAGGTGATAGGAGAAGACAAGATCAGTCTGTACAGCTATTTAGATAATGTGCTCAAAGCGCATTTTCGAGCAGTACCAAGAAGAAATTACACAGAGTTTTGAACAGAAATACAAACCTATATTTCTAACAATGGAAAAAGATTATCATTTTACTACTTATCGTGGTGATTTTGTTGTTGCTATCGGACAAAATGCCTATAACACTTTCTAAAAAAGAGAACTCCCCAACCTAAAAGCTACCCCTATACCCAAAACCAGCTCCTTCAACTTCGGTAATGGGGGAAAAGTAGGTTTGTGCCTCCTACAAAGGTAGCCACTACAGCTATCCCCTTAACAGAAAAAGAGCAACAGGATATTCTGACAGAATGGGAAGAGGAACCTACCATAAACCTTGAAGATGAAGAAGAGGATTTACGCAGTTATCGCACAGAGGCAGAGGACAATGATTTTTGCCACAGGGCTTTCGTTTGAGGACTTGGAAAAGGTAGCTACTTTTCTCTCTGAGGACAAAGAAGAGGTAACTGCTGACAACATAGAGCTACTGCAAAAAGGTAGAGGGCACCAGCCTATTAGAAGCCATAGAAAAAGCCTTACCCCAAGCGACACTTAAAGTAAGTGTGCTCTTGGAGAAGGCGTTGCCTAAAACTGTAGAGAGTAAAATGGAGTTTGATATTAGGAGTTTGTGTAATATTTTATGTTATAAAATACTCTTCATCTTTCTTTTTTTCCTGAATAATTCGTTTGCTTAACTCGTTTATATTCTGCTGTGCCCATTCTGAAACTATAGGATTACTATTGTCCACAATGCTTTCAAGTAATTTTTTTATTAGATTCAAGTAAGGGTACAATAGAACCTGACCACGAGAAGCTATTCATATTGGCCTCTAATCCGTGAAGAACCTCTTTTTATACTTCCAAATTCATCTATTAATCTTTTTGCAATAGGGATTCCATTCAGTTCGGTCTTCATTATATATGGAACTAATTCAGCAATAAGAGTAGGTGCAATAGGTTGATTCTTATTACACCAGTCTATAATTTTCTCAATATTATTATTAAATAATATATCCTTTTTGTATATATATTATTAATATGCTCTCCTAATAGCTGCTTTATCCCCAGAATTTCATATATCCATCATGCTCATTGATTATAGCAGAAGATATAATTGCCCAAGTGCTATCAAAATAATCACTCAATGCAATTTCAAATATGCTTCTATATGGTTCCAAACTAAGTGCAGTATCCCAGTTTATATAATTGATAATATCGTTTACCACAAATGAACATAATTTCTCATCTTTTTCTTTCGTTTTTAAGAATATTTCTTATATGATTAAAAGTATTGAAAGTTATCAATGTTATTATTCCATTGTACTCCTATTTTTATATACACTCTTTCAAAAAAACCATCTATGACAATTTGTTTTTCAGCATCTTGAGTACGAATAGAACTTAATAGCTCAAAAATCATTATATACCCCTGTATCTCATAATTTAATAGCTTATTTTTGTAAAGATTCAATCTCTTGTATACTGAGTTTTTGTAAAGCCATCCTATACTTTAAATGCCCTAAATAACTAAACAATTGAGGGTGATTATCTATTAATTTAAATAATTGATCAAAGTGCTCAACTCCTTTTCTCATCATTAGCAACAAAAATAAACAGAAGATAATTTAAATACGATTTTTTTCTCCTACTTTTTGATAAAAATATTTCTTAATTTCTCTTTCTGATTGCTCAATAAAAGCCTAATAGAATTGAATAATCAAACAATTCTTCGCCTAATTCTTCTGCTATTGATAATGATATATTAATAAATTTTTCACTTTTTATCTATATTATCATTAAAAATCACTTATTGATTTGCCAAAATATGATTGATATATTACATAGATCCCTCGCTCTCTTTTGTAGAGTTTAGATAGAAAGTTCTCTTTGCTCTACTTCTTTAAACTCCATAAAAAAACCTCGGCTAAAGAATACATTCGTTTCTTTTCTTTCTCTTCAAAGTTTTTCAAAAGAGTAATCTTTATCATAGAACTTATCATAACTTCTAAAACGAGTTATAAAATCCTCTGATAATTCTTCTATAATCTTTTTGTAAGTGTGTTCTATGTTCTTCTGATATTTTATTACCTTCAAAAAGCTAAGGTCATTCTAATACTATCTAATCCTTCTTGCCAAATTCTATTTTTTATAGCAATAACTTCATCTATATATGGTAGTACTATAGCTATCAAGCCTATATTAGTTAGACCTCTAATGGAATCAGCAATAATTTTACTTACTTCATCTATATATACCTTCACTTCTAATAAGATTGATAAGTTCATCTAATATACTCTTATAGTATTCTGATATTTCATCATATGTAGGGACATAATCTTTTATTTCATCTATTCCTTGCCTTTCTGCACCTTTTCATTCTTGCAAAATGGTTAGTTGTTAAACCAGAAGCTATTGCTTTTAATAGCTAATTGGGTAAACTTTTCGTCTTTCATACCTAACCCCCATTTGATAATCTTTAATCTCTCCTTTAGAGAAACTTCGTCCCAGCTAAGTAAATATGAAATAATTGCAGAAATTGTCCTGTTGCATTATTAGCCCACGACTCATTCTCTGCAACCGCAAGTCTATACAATATTTTAGTACTATTAGTGAACGTTTCCTTACCAAAGCATAGCTTTTTCTAATGTCCATATTATATTTCGTCTTCCTTCTTTAAATTCTAATAGCTCTTCTGTTTTTTTATTGTTAAGTTGTCTATAAAGGTTATCAGATATTGCTACTGGATTCACTTCTACAAATGAACGGAAGAGGCGTGAACCCAATTCAGTATTTAAAACTTCCGTACTATCAAAAGGGGAGTTTTCTCCTACTATTGTTTCAATTATCTGTTTAGCATTATCACTATATTTTTAAATACTTAAGCTGTTCTGATAATGAATCAATTAAAATCGTATCATGAGGAGAGTCAAGTTCTTGTATTTCTCTAATTATCTCATAAAACCTTTCTTTGTCGGTATTTTTCAAACCATTCTTGTGCCAATAGGATTGCTAAGGGGAAAGGACGTAGCGATAGATAACGTCCTTTTTTTCAAATACTCTCTTTTTGATAATGTTTAACTAATTCCTTGAATGTATTGTTCCTAACCTCATCAGTATCATTAGATATTGTCAATTTTTTTATTGTTAATAATAAATTGATACTGTTTTAGATAAATCTTCTTCATATCCAAATTTACTAAATAAAGAACAAGACCTTAATATAGCTCTACAATTCTTATCACTTGCTTTCTCTCCTAAGATCTTATTCAATAATTCCCTATTATCTATATCATCTATAAGTTCACCGTTTTTGATACTTCTTCCTAATAGAATGGCCATAAAGGGGATACCATCTGAAAACTCCTTTATCTGTCCAATTTTTATTTTTTTATCTAAGTCCTTAAACATTGATGAGATAATATCCTCTGTAATATCAGAAAAAAATCTTTTTCTATGACAAAATATTGGGTATTTCCAATCTTATTTAAGCTATATTCTTCAGGGTTTGAATCAATGGTAATTAGTGTAAGTCCTCTTGTTAAATGTTTTTGCAATTATTTTATGTTTATCAATATTACAGTTGTCAATAACTAAAATAGCATCTGATTTATTTTTGGTTTTACTTGAGACATAAAATAAGAAAAAAATCAATCTCACTTGTGAGATAGTTATAGTCTAAATATAATATTCTATTTGAAAGTAATATGGATTCTTGATTATTTTCTACTTTCTTGAATATCTCAAATAAAAATTCGAGTTTTTTTCCCATTCCAGGAAGACCTGTAATCCTAATTGGTAGTTTATTAGGATTATTAATTTCCTTCATTATAATATCTCTAATTTCTTTTTGTCTTCTTATTCTCTATAAACTCACTTTCTATACTTATTTCATCTCTCATTCTCCATTGTTCCCAAGTTTTTAAAAAGGTTTATATTTATCCTCTTGTTCTCTAATAATTTTTTTGATATAGTTATATCTAAAAGCACCTGATAAGTGTTTTGTTAACTCATTTTTCTTTTTTCTTTTTTTCTTTATCAGTATAAATTTCTTCATTAATTGAGTATTCTATAGGAAACCTATCAGATCTAATATCAAAAGGTATCAATTCTGGATCATTATGAGGAGAACCAAATTTACTATTCAACACACTTATAATTTGAGATTTTCCAATATGAGCTATTGCTTGACCATACTCAAGGAGTACATTCGGATTAGGAGTATATTTTTGTCTTAGCTGAAGCCCCATCGTTGTTAATTATTGTCATATCAGCTATAAAAAAATATGACAATTTTCAATTTTTTCTCAGCTATTGTTTCGGGAATAGATATTTGTCCTGACTCATCACGAAGGGCTTCTGTTATTTTAACTTCTATTGAATTATATTTTTTTGCTTTTATTTGTTCCACAGCTTTCTTAATACAATCAAGTATAAAATAGCGATTGTATTTACTTTCTATTGTTGACTGCCACGAATAGAATATTGTTATTTTCATAAAGTCTCTAATTATTAGAATTCCACCCCGCAAAATTACAAAAACTTTTCCACATACAGCCATACTAAGCCAAACCCTACCACTTTCATTCTCCTCATCTCCTATTCCCCTACCTTTTGCCCCGAATTTTAAAAATAACAGATTATCAATGAAGCGAAAATCAATTCTAAAAACAGCTCCTTCTGCTGACGATGATAGGAGTTACACAATTTTCCATTGCTCAGGGCAATGGTGTAGGAGGTATCAACGAAGCTACCCGTATGGTTACCTCGTATTTTGACCCTGCTACTAAGCTCATCTATGCCATAGGGGCTGTGGTGGGACTCATCGGTGGGGTGAAGGTGTATAACAAGTTTAGTAGTGGCGACCCCGATACCAGCAAAAACGGCTGCCAGTTGGTTTTGGGGCTTGTATCTTCCTAATTGTAGCGGCTACTATCTTGCGTTCGTTCTTCTTATAAATTATGGAGACAAAAAAACAGCTATTCTATCAACAAAGGCATCGGCAGAAGTGTAGAGTTCAAAGGACTCAAAGCGCAGTACCTCTTCATCTTTGCAGGAGGACTGCTCTCGGTGCTTATCTTGGTGATGATCCTCTACACGGTAGGAGTCAATTCTTTTTGTATGCTTGGGGGTAGGCGTTAGTATGGTCAGCCTTGTGGTTTGGCAGACTTTTTCACTAAACCAGAAAATACGGTGAACACGGCCTGATGAAACAAGCAGCTCGCAAACGCCACCCCAAATACCTACGTCACCAAAGATCACCACGCCAATTTATTCGTTACCCTAAACCTAAAACAACCCTCAATGAGAAATAGTTCTAAAATCAACACCTTAGAGAGTAAGTTTCCTATTCTTGCCATAGAACAAGACTGCTTGCTCACCAAAGAAGCCGACATCAGCGTCGGCTTTCGAGGTGCAGCTTCAGAGCTCTTTACCATTTCGGGTGAGGACTATGAGATACTCCACTCACTTTGGCATAAGGCTATCAAAGTATTGCCACAGTATACCGTTATCCACAAACAGGACTGGTTTATCAAGGAACAATATGAACCTGAACTGCAAGGAGAGAACCTGAGTTTTTTCTCTCATTCGTACGAAAAAGCATTTTAACGAACGTCCGTTCTTAAATCACAGATGCTACCTGTTCATCACCCAAACCACCAAAAACCGAATGAGAGCCCAAAGCAATTTTTTCCTCCCTTTGCAAAGGGAACTTCTTGCCTAAGGAGCTCACTAACCGAGAACACGCCACCCAGTTCTTTGGAAGCGGTAGCGCAGTTAGAGCGTATTTTAAATGACTCTAACCTGATAAAGCTCCGCCAACTCAAAACAGAGGACTATATAGGCACTCCCCACAAAAAGGGACTCTTTGAGCAATATCTTAGTCTTTCCACTAATGAGAAAGAGAGCCTGCAAGATATATGTCTCTCTGCCGAGCAAATGCGCATTGGTAACCAAAGACTCTGTGTGCATACCTTGTCAGATACAGAAGACTTGCCTTCTAAGGTACAAGCTGATAGCCGTTACGAGCGACTCTCTACCGATAAGAGCGATTGCCGTTTGTCCTTTGCAGCTCCTGTGGGCTTGCTACTGAGTTGTAACCATATCTACAACCAATACCTATTCTTGGACAATTCCGATGAGAACCTCAGACAGTTTGAGAAGTCAGCACGCAATATGCACTCGCTTTCAAGATACAGCCGTAGCAACCAAATCAATAAAGAATGGATAGAGCAATACCTCAATGAGGCACACTCTTACGGACTTTCGTCTATCAGAGCGCACTTTAATGTAATGGCGTGGTCGGACAACCCACAAGAGCTTAGGAGCATAAAAACGATGTGGGTAGTGCTTTGGCTTCAATGGAGTGCAAAGCCTCGCCATAACACCATTGATACGGCAACTCTCTATTGGGCAGGTATAGCTGGCAATGCAGCCGACTTTCCCAGTGAAGAGACTTTCTACACGTTTATAGAACCAGCCTTGTGCTTTTTCACTCAGGAGACCAACTATCAAAGTTCTTCCAGTCCTTTCGGCATTAAGATGGCCGACAGGCTCACAGGCAAGCCTATCCATTTGGATATCTCCGATGAGCCTATGAAAAAAGGGATTATCACCAACCGCAATAAGTTCGTCTTAGGACCTTCGGGTAGTGGCAAATCCTTTTTCACCAACCACTTAGTGAGGCAGTATTACGAACAAGGTACACATATCGTTTTAGTAGATACAGGGAACTCCTACCAAGGGGTCTGTGAACTTATTCACCACAAGACCAAAGGCAAGGATGGGATTTACTTTACTTATACCGAAGACAATCCCATTGCCTTTAACCCTTTCTACACCGATGATGGGGTGTTTGACATTGAAAAGCGCGAGAGTATCAAAACACTGATACTCACCCTTTGGAAGCGAGACAATGAACCTCCTACACGTGCGGAAGAGGTAGCCCTTTCCAATGCAGTGAACCTTTACCTGCAATTGGTAAAAGACAATCCCTCGCACACACCCTCTTTCAATGGTTTTTACGAGTATATCAAGAATGACTACCGAGCCATATTACAAGAGAAGCAGGTAAGAGAAAAGGACTTTGACTTGGCTAACTTCCTCAACGTGTTAGAGCCTTATTACAAAGGAGGTGAATATGACTATCTACTCAATTCTGACAAGGAGTTAGACCTGCTCTCCAAACGCTTTATCGTCTTTGAAATTGATGCGATTAAAGACCACCCCATACTCTTTCCTGTAGTTACTATCATCATTATGGAGGTGTTTATCAACAAGATGAGACGCCTGAAGGGTATTCGCAAGATGATTCTCATCGAAGAAGCGTGGAAAGCGATTGCCAAAGAAGGAATGGCGGAGTACATCAAGTACCTATTCAAAACTGTGCGTAAGTTCTTTGGAGAGGCAGTGATTGTAACCCAAGAGGTAGATGATATTATCCATTCACCTATTGTAAAGGAATCTATCATCAACAACTCCGATTGCAAGATATTGCTTGACCAGCGTAAGTATATGAACAAGTTCGATGCTATCCAAGCGATGTTAGGACTTACCGAGAAAGAAAAAGTCGCAAATCCTATCCATCAATCTCTCTAACGACCTCGTCGCAAATACAAAGAAGTGTGGATAGGCTTAGGGAGGTACACACTCTGCGGTGTATGCTACAGAGGTAAGCCGAGAAGAATACTTTGCCTACACCACTGAAGAGAGCGAAAAAAACACCAAGTGATGGAACTCTCCGAAAAGTTAGACGGCAATTTGGAAAAAGCCATCGTACAAATGGCTAATGGACTGTAATAAACTAATAATCATACGTAAATCATAATAATTAAAGTCAATGAAGAAAAATGTTATTAACGGGGCTTTTTGCTATAGCTATGCTGGCAAGCCCCAAAACTAAGCGCACAATGGGTAGTAACTGACCCGACTAATTTTGCTCAGAGCATTATCAACACTACCCAACAGATAGTGCAAACCTCCTCAACAGCTAAGAATATGCTCAACAACTTCCGAGAGGTGGAAAAGCTCTACAACCAAGGCAAGGAATATTATGATGCTCTGAAAAAGGTAAATAACTTGGTAAAAAGATGCCCGCAAAGGTACAAGAAACGGTGCTACTGGTGGGCGACATCTCCAAGATGTATGTAACCAACTTCAAGAAGATGAGCCAAGACCCTAACTTCTCCTCTCAAGAGTTATCGGCTATTGCCAATGGCTACTCCAAGCTCTTGGGCGAAAGTTCTAAGCTGCTCAAAGACCTGCAACAAATCGTCAATAGCTCCTCACTCTCTATGAACGACAAAGAGCGTATGGATATCATCGACAAGGTGCATAAGGAAGTGAAAGAGTACTATAACTTAGTACGCTACTACACCCAGAAGAACATTTCTGTAAGCTACCTACGAGCTAAGAAGCAAAACGATGCGCAAAAGGTACTCTCACTCTATGGAACAGAACTCAAATACTGGTAAAAGACTGATAAATGGAAAATCTACACCAAATACTCCGTACTTTATACGATGAGATGATGCCCCTAACAGCTCAGATGTCTGCCATAGCCAAAGGCTTGGCAGGCTTAGAGCACTGTTCTATGTGGCAATGCGTATATGGCAAGCCTTAGCCCGTGCCGAACCTGTGGATGTGTATCCCTTGCTCCGTCCCTTTGCCATAGGGCTGTGTGTGATATTTTTTTCCCTACTCTGGTGTTAGGAACAATGAATACAGTGTTAAGCCCTGTGGTAACAGGTACCCATAGCATCTTAGAAGGACAAACGCTCGATTTGCACAAACTACAAGAGCAGAAAAGACCGATTAGAGCGAGAAGCACAGCTGCGCAACCCCTGAAACTGCCTACCTTGTCTCAGATGAAGAGTTTGACAAAAAGATTGATGAATTAGGTTGGATGCCCGAAGATATGGCTGTAATGGCAGGAATGTATATTGAAAGAGGAATGTATGACCTCAAGCAAAGCATCCGATCGTGGTTTCGTGAGCTACTCGAAATGCTCTTTCAAGCAGCCGCTTTAGTGATTGACACCATACGCACTTTCTTTCTTGTGGTGATGTCTATTTTAGGACCTATAGCCTTTGCCATTTCGGTATGGGATGGATTTCAATCTACCTTTACTACAATGGGTTACCCGCTATGTAAGTGTCTATCTATGGCTTCCTGTATCCGATTTGTTCAGTGCTATTTTTAGCACGTATCCAATCCCTTTATCTTACAACGAGACATCGAGCAACTCTCCGACCCAAGTTTTATTCCTGATACTACCAACACAGCCTACATTATCTTTATGGTCATTGGTATCATAGGCTATTTTTACCATTCCCACTGTAGCAGGTTGGATTATACAAGCAGGAGGTATGGGTAATTATGGTAGAAATGTAAACCAAGCTACCTCCAATGCAGGTAATATAGCAGGTGCAGGAGCTGGCTCTCTTTCAGGTAATATTACAGGTAGGTTAATGAAGTAAAAATAAGTCTAATTGAATACTAAAATTAATGGAATTTAAAATCTTTAGAAACATCGAAAACGGATTCAAACAAATCCGTATGTATGCTATAGCCTTTGCAGTGCTCTGCTCAGGCGTGAGTATCTTCGCTGTAGGCTATGCCTATTACTTTGCCGAGAAACAGCGCGAGAAAATCTATGTGTTAGACAATGGCAAATCACTAATGCTGGCACTCTCTCAAGATGAGAAAATCAATCGCCCTGTCGAAGCTAAAGAACACGTGCGCAGGTTTCACGAACTCTTCTTCAACTTAGCCCCCGATAAAAAAGCAATTGAAGACAATACCAAACGTGCCTTTTTTATGGCTGATAAATCTGCCTTTAACTACTATAAAGATTTGGCTGAAAAAGGCTATTACAACCGCATCATCTCTGGCAATATCCTCCAAAGGGTAGTCATCGATAGCGTGCGTTGTAACTTTAATAGCTATCCTTATCAGGTGGAAACCTTTGCCAAGCAGTTCATCACCCGCGCCAGCAACATCACCGAAAGGAGTCTTATTACCTCCTGCAGGTTGATTAACTCTGTGCGTTCTGATAATAACCCTCAAGGGTTTATCATCGAACAGTTCAATGTAATAGAAAACAAAGACCTTAGAACTGTAGAGAGATGATAGCCAAAAATCCAAAGAGAGATACATTCTCTAAAAAGCAAACCCAAAGCTATTGTCAGGGACTTTCACCCTCACAAAGAAAAACGCTTGGTACTCTTAGCCTTTTGCAGTCTACTCGCTACTTACTCTTTTTTTATACTATGGCACGCTTACCAAGAGTACCACCAAGGCGAAGCTCCTGCCATACAGCATATTGACAACAAGGCTATTGTACCTACAGAGGGAAATACCCCAAAAAAAGGATTCGTTAATTTTTAAACAACTTAATAATGGAAAAGAACACACCCCTTCCAGAGCAAAACGGTAATACCCCTGCCTCAGATAAGGCTAACGCCTTCTTCTACACCGAGTTTCTTGGTCAGTGAAGAAGAGGAAAAAGCCCTCCAAGAGCGCAATGAGGAAAAAGCCCTTGCTAAAAAAACAACAACTCAAGAAAATCATCATCTATGCCCTAATGGGGATAATCTTCCTCGCTTGTATGTATCTGCTTTTTGGTGGCGGAAGTGAGCAAGAGCAAACACAAGTAGGCATCAATGAGGCAATACCACAAGCTACCGAAACCCTCTTGCCTTCTGATAAGGAAAAAGCCTACGAAGAAGCCCTCTTAGAAGAAAAAAAGAAGCTGATAAAAAAAGCCTCTCTCAATGCGCTGTCAGACTATTGGCAGGAAGACGAAGGGGAGGAATATCCCGAAGCTATCGAGGAGGAAGAAGAACCTACTCCGCGTTATCGCAAGGCTACCCCTAATGCCTTTGAGCGTTCCGCTCAGTCTTATCGCGATATTCACCAAACTTTAGGCAGTTTCTACCAAGATAATAGTGCTTACGAGGAGCAACAAAGACTCAAAGAAGAGATAGCCTCGCTCAAGTCTCAACTCTCCAATAAGCAAGATCCTACCTCTGTAGATGCCCAAATGGCATTGATGGAAAAGTCTTATGAAATGGCTTCAAGATATTTGCCCAAAGGACAACAAAAACCCTTCAATGATGGGGGTGCAGGCTCGCAAGAGGGCGAGGGAAACAATAGTAGCGAAGCTGACAATGCAGAACAGAGTAAAAAAATATCGCTCCTGTCTATACCCCTGAGGAAAAGGTAGTCAGTCGTTTGCCCCGCAAGCAGTCCGAGAAGGAGGCACTGCAAGAATGGGTGAAGGAGCAACAGACCTCTTTTTTCAATGGCGAGAGCTTTAAGCCACAAGGTAGTATCCTAAAGAATAGCATTCGCGCTTGTACACATATCGAACAGCTATTAGGAGAAAACTCAAGGGTGCAGCTAAGACTTTTAGAGCCTATACGAGTAGCAGGCATACTCATTCCCAAAGGAGAGCTGCTTACAGCCTCTGCTAAAGTGAGTGGTGATAGATTGTTACTCACCGTAAAATCCTTAGAGTACAAGGGCAAAGTGATTCCTGTCTCTATAGCTGCCTACGACATCGATGGGCAACAAGGGTTATACCTGCCCGCTTCTTCCGATGCCAATGCCTTTAGAGAGATAGCAGCAGGAATGAGCAAAAGCTCAGGGAGTAGCTTTACCTTTAGCTCTTCCGCCAAAGACCAAATTGTCTCTGAGCTGAGCAAGGGGGTCGTGCAAGGAGGTACGTCCTATCTTTCTAAAAAGATTGCACAGCCTTCCATAAGGGTTAAAGCAGGTTATCAGCTCCTACTCATCTCTAAGAAATAGCCTTTCAGACAAACCCATAAACACACAACAAAGCACAAAACAACACAATTATTTATTTTTCAACCTATTAAACACACTTAATATCATTTTATTTATGCGTAAATTACACTTATTATTATCGGTAACAATGCTTACCGTTACCGTGCAAGCCCAAAATGAGGCAAAGGAAAAACACAACTCTCAGTACTGAGAAAAAGGAACTTTTAGCACAATCAGGAAAGGTAGTGCCGTATCCTTTGCAGGTGGCTTATGACCAAACAACCCATCTTATCTTTCCTGCTTCTATCCGCTATGTGGATTTGGGAAGCGAAAACTTAGTAGCCGACAAGGTGAAAGATGCCGAGAATGTACTAAGGGTAAAGGCAGCTAAAACAGACTTTACCGATAGCACCAACCTATCGGTCATCACTCAAGACGGAGGCTTTTATAGCTTTGAGGTGAGTTATCACGACACCACAACCTCTTACCATTGATTTTGGTAGAGGAATGCCCCTAAGGCAACAATGTGAAATCGGATATTCTCTTCTCTGATACAGGCTGGGAATCACCTGCGGTAGCACAGATTATTATGTCGTCTATCTACCATCAGAAAAAGAATTACATCAAGCATATAGGTTCGGAGAATGCAGGTATACAATGGCTACTAAAAGGCATCTATGTACACAATAGCAAACTCTATGTAGATGTGCAATTGTCCAATCGCTCTAATCTGCCTTTTGAAGTAGATTTTATCACCTTTAAAATCATTGATAAGAAAACTACTAAAAAGAGTATTGTGCAGGAAGTGCCCGTTGAGCCCTTGCGCGTATACCAACCTATATCCCTGCTAAGGGCTCATAAAAAGCTCGTTCAGTGTATATGTTAGACCAACTCACCCTCTCTGATGACAAGGTTTTGCGGGTAGAAATCTTTGAAAAGAACGGCTCTCGTTACCAATCGTTCCTTATCACCAACGAGGAGATTATAGCCGCTCGCCCTATTGAACAGTTTAACCTTAAATTCTAATGCCAATGTTAAGAATTATCACTTGTATTTGTCTGTGCTTTTTAGGAGGCTCCATTGCCCAGGCACAGCGATTGTTACCCAAGCAAAAAGGTATCTCGCTCTCTTGGGTTGCACCTGCAGAGGCTTTTACTTCCTCTTTTTCTGATGATTTTTGGGGTGCAGTTGGGCTATAGTATCAATGCTAAAAGGGGTAACTACAAGCATTTTTGCCCTTGAATATCAAAGGCGATTATACCCTTACAAAAGTCTGAATATACCTGTTGAGAGGTATATAGGCGCGGGAGGTTATAGCTTTGCCTTAGTCAGTGACAGCAGTAAAACGGTGGCTTTTGAACTTGGGAGCAGAAGCTCTTTTTGGGCTATGAGGTAGTCAATCACAGCAAAAGTCTCCTTCCTGATGGGGCACTATTAAAGAACGAAAATAATTTTCTCTATGGCGCACAAATTGGCTTGCAGGTAGAGACTTACCTAAGTGATCACTTTTTAGTGCTTTGCTCTGGCAAAGTAGCAGCTCTGTGGGGGAGTTCCTTTGAGCTACTGCGTCCCTGTGCTACTGTAGGACTGCGCTATATGTTTTAACCTTTAAAAAGACAATACGATGAAGAAAATAAATCAGAAAATTGTAATAGGACTCATCGCAATACTATGTGAGCCTATTCACCTCTTGTAAAAAAAAGAGTTGGACGTACAACAAAATTTTCCTTTTGAGGTAAAGGTATTGCCCGTGCCTAAAAGTATAGGTAAAACCGATACGGTAGAAATACGTTGTGAGTTGCGCTCTCCCTACCAGTACGATGAGAACCGCTATTTTATTCGTTACTTTCAGTATGAGGGAAAAGGTAGTTTGCGTACCTCTCCACAAGGAGAAGTCTTACTTGTTAATGATGTTTATCCACTTGCCTCCAAAGGAGCGTTTTAGGCTTTACTACACTTCTGCCTCAGAAGCTAATCAGTCTCTCTCCGTTTGGATAAGCGACTCCTTCGGCAATGAACAAAAACTTGATTTTGAGTTTAATGTAAAGAAAGAGTAAAGATATAAAGCCAAAATCCTCCTTTCTCTTCCAAAACAAGCCTACTTCTAAAAAGTGGGCTTGTTTTTGTTTTTACCTTTCGCAAAATAATGCAAATGGAAGTAGTAGTTATAGAAAAAAATCTGTTTTTGAACAGATACAAAAAAAGACGTACAGCAACTCAACAATTCTCTGCAAGTGGTAATGGATACTTACAAAGGTATTTGGCAAAAAAAGAAAAGTGGTTGGACTCTCAGGAGGTTTGTCTGCTTTTGGGCATTAGCAAGCGTGCCTTGCAGTATTATAAAGACCAAAAAAACTCTTGCCTTTCTCGTGCATCCACCGCAAGAACTATTTTAAGCGTAGTGATGTAGAACAGCTTTTAACCTCTAACCTTCAAACCCAATGAACTTACTCACAGAAACACACCAGGAACTAAGCTCTTACCTTAGTCAGCTTGAAAACCTTAAACAGCAAATGGACTTTATCCTTAAAAACTTCCGTCCTGTATTTGATGGCGAGGTATTTCTATCAGGAAAGGAGGTCTGTGAGCTGCTGCATATCACCAAAAGAACCCTACAGCAATACCGTGATGATGGGCTATTTCCTTATATCCAAATTGGTGGTAAAATTCTCTTTAAACAAAGTGATATTCTAAAGATTTTGGAGGCTAACTATAAGAAATAGCTCCTCTTTTTATCTTTAATGGCTTTCTTATAAGGCTTCTCTTTATCCTAAACTAACAAAAAATCTATCTGTAAGGTCTTTCTTTTGCTTCTTTTCTTTCTCAAAGAAAAGAAGGTCGTGAGCCACGACAGGCAATTAATAGCACTGACAAGCAGTCATAAAAAATGCTTGTCAGTGTTGTTGTTTATACAGCTAAGGGTTGTGTACGAAAGTCTTTGAGGTTGAGGAAAAAACCTCTGTAAGGAGTGAGCCCTTCTCTGAACAAGTTCCAAAGTAGAGTGCTTCCCATTTGTGAGAGAGTGGCGTTGATGAACAAATCTTGCTTGGTTAAGGCTTCAGCAAGGGAGCAACTTGGGGTATTGTCATTATGCTCGGCTTGCGTCAATAACTCCAAAGGCTTGGGTAATAGTAGGCAGGGTGTCTATAGGGATAAAGGTATCACTATGAGGTTGCTCAATAGCTTGTAAAGTACCTAAAATCACTTGTCCTGAATGGGTGCTGTTGCCAAAATCTAACCAATACTTAGGGTTGTTGTGGTAGTGGTGAGCTCGTTCTAAATAAGTGAGTACTTCCCCAATGTTAAAGCGTGCCTTTACGCTATCTACACACGAAAGGTAAATGCTTCCTCTCATTGTTTCTTCTTCAGAGGAAAAGGTCTCAGTGCTGAATAGCTGTGTTTGCGCTCTCCAATCTGTACCAAAAAAAGCGATTGATACGGCTTATTAGAGCAGTGGATTTGGACATTCCTAACTCACAAGCTGAAAAGAGTTGTCTACCGAGATTGGCAGGGCTTACAAGGTCGTTGTCCCAAAGGGTTACCGATAACCCTGCGTGTCCTAAAGCAACCAAAGCGTGGTTGATGCGTGCTAAAGCAGTGGCTACTTGCGAGCCTGTGCCTCCTGCTCCTATCAGATGTACTTTAATAGGATTGGTAGCATTAAGCAAGGCTGTATCAGTAAAATGTACCCGCTCTTTTGTGTGCTTGGACAGAGGTATTGAAAGGGTTGAGGATGTTTGTATTCTGTTTCATCGTTATAGGATTTGTTGTAAGGTGAGGTGATTGGAGTTGAGCAGTTCGCAAGGAAAAGGCTTATTACTTTGAGTGAGTTCCTGCCAAAGGCTTATTAAGGGTATTTTGGTTATAGGATATGAGCCTAATTGATGAGAAAAATAGCTATTGAAAAAATAATCTTCCCATTGGATGATAAAGTCTTCTAAGCAAGAAGGTTTACGCTCATCTACCTGCACTGACCCCATACACACATTGCCATTTTCATAGACGTTAAAAAAAGGCGCATAGCACAGAGGGATATTAAGGTGTGGCTTTTTGGTTTTTGGCTAAGGCATATATCCAAAGGCTCTTGGGGGTAGCTTTCCACAACAGAGGAGGTAGACTTACTTCTTTGCTTTCTATAGCGAGGGAGGAAGCAAAAAACAACTGCTTTTTTTGTGCTTTAGAGTACCAAACAGCCTGCCCCTCACCTTTATGGGATAGATGGAGCACCCTGCGAGGAATAATACCTTTGGGGACTAAAAAAAGGCTTGTGCTTGCTCTTTTTGGCAGGTGAGCGTTTTTTGGCAAGTGCTTGCGCTTGGTCGAGGGTAAGCGGTTGTGCGCTTGTAGGGGTTACCATTGCTATCAAGGTGTAAGTACTCTACATAACTCTGTGGGTTGTAGCGGTTACTGCCTTCGTAAAAAACAAGTGCTGATGTAGGGCGATATACTTCCCCTACTTCTGGGGTGAGGTCTGTATATTTCATTTTAAATGCGGTTTAAAAGGGTTATAAATTCGGTTAAGAGAGGAAAGAAACGTTGTTCAAAATCAAAGTTAGCAAGGGGAGTTGTGCTGTTGAAATGTTTGTAAATGGTAGGGAGTTCTATCTCACTGCATTGGGAGTATTCTCCATTGAGCCAATCTAAAAGATAGGTATGGAATAGGTCGCTTTGGTCTTCATAGACAAAAGATAGGTATTTCTCTACCTCAAAAAGTTCTTCTTCACCTTGCTCATAATAGTCCTCTGCTCTGTGCAAATGGCTATAGATAGAGTGGTTAGGAAAATCCTGCCACAAGGTATAAAAGGCTTGAGAGAGGGCAAGGCATTCGGCTTCTAAATCATTCTTAGGAATAAATCGGTCTATACGCCTTTGAAAAAAAGTCTAAATGGCAAAGGGTTACGTATCTTTTTGAAAAGAATAGCACCTATTTGTTGTGCCTGCTTTAAAAGGTGCAGGAGGTGGTCTCTTTCCGCTATTTCTTCATAGTCTTGGCTAATACAATCCTGCAACATTTCATAGGCATAAGCCACAAAACAATCTTCTTGTACATAGTTTGCTATAAAAAGCACGTTGGTTTAGGTAGGCATATACCGATAAAAAAATAGTTCATAAAGTGGTTTGTTTTTATGTACTTTCAGAAGTCTATAAAAGCGGTTGCAGAGGGACAAAAAACACTTCGTTAGGCAAATAAAAACGTTCTTCGCAAGAGAAAAAAGCATTGCCATTGGGGGCTTTCAATACTTTTAGTTCACAGAAAGTGCCTTTGGTATCTCTCTTTTTGATTTGCTCTTGGCTGTAAGAAAAGGGCTAAAGGCAATCCCACAAGAAAGGTCGTACTGCTCTATGGGAAAGGGAGTAAAGCCGTAATGGTCTGCCATTTGAGCAAGGGAACACTTGAGAGTGGTTTTTAGCTGTGCCTGCTCCTCTCCACTAAAAAAATGATGTGCTTGCTTGAATGATACACTTTAGGAGGAAAGGTCGTTTTTAGAAAACCATTGGCAAAAGAGTTTTCGGGGCTACTTGTTGCTGTTCTTGACGTATCTGTGAGCGGTCTTTGGAGCGTTGGATTGCTTTTGAAAACTCTCTTAACCTGCGGTAGAGTTCTCTCTGTGCTTCGCTTTGTATGGGTGCGAGGGTTTGTTGGGATTGCTGTTGCATACATTTTTTAGTTTGTTTTTTTAGTTTTTTTGATAACGTTTTTAATTTTAGCTACAAGCCTTGTTTTAAGCTGTTTTACAAGGCTTATAGCTTTAGAATTAATAGAGATTTAGCCTTTTTGTACCCATTGTGATTTGTAGGGGATAGACAACGCTGTCTCCCTCTACGTAAGGTGTGCCTGCTTTGGCATTGGTGAGCAGGGGGTAATGGGTGCTGTAAAAATTCTTGACTTGCTCTACTGACCACGATGGATTAGGGTCAGCAAGGTGAATAGTTTGTCGGTTTTCTTCAAAGACAAACATTCTTTTCAGTTGGGTAGCTATGAGCATAACAATACTTTTTAGGGGTTAATACTTATTCTTCAAACAAGGTAGGGGCAAAGTGTGTGGATAGTTCTGACCTTTTTTTGCGGATTTTATCGGCATAGTTAGGGAACTCATCGGGAGGAGGTAGTTTTGACCACGCTTCTCGGTACTTGCCCTGCGCTTCTAAATCAGCTATTTTTTTCATAGCCTCATCGTATTTCTTTTGTTGTTTCTCGGCTTTTTCTTTTCTCCATAGCTGATTGCCTTTGGGCTTGCTTTTGTGCCTCGATGTACTGCTCCATATTCACAAGCAGAGACGAGGTTTCTTCTAAAGGTTGGGTGATGCTTTGGAAAAAGCCTGCATCTAATTCTTCGGCTGTGCCTCTGAGTACTAAGGGAGGCAAAAGGTGCTTGGCAGGGTCTGAACATTGTTCATTCTCAAAGCAATACCGATACAACAAGCTGGCTATTTGCTTCTTGAGTTATGACTAAAGTGCAGTTTACCTTGTATGGCTAACTGAGCAATTTGATTGAAAAAAATGGGTTTCCATTGGATACTTCGTTTTTAAATTAATACTTCTGTTTTTATATCCTTATCTTTTTAAGGGGCTTTTTGATAGTGTTTTTCAGTGCGATAACTCACTGTGTAGCCGTTTGTCTTTACGATAGCTTCTAAGGTTTGTCGGGCTTTGAGGGTTGCCTCTCGGTCTTGGTCGCTAAGGTTCATAAAGTGCAGTGGCTCAAAAGTTCGGATGATTATCCCTATATGGGATAGGGCTTGGGTATCAGTTGTTAGGGGTTGTTTGAGTGGTTTCATTGAGATACTCTTTCTTAGGTTAAACTACTTCTTGAGGTTCTATTTCAAACTCAATGCTTCTTTTTGCTACATTGGGTTTGGTCGTACCATTACAAGTTGGTTAGGTCGTCTTGGGTAAAGGGTAGCTTGTACCGCTTTGCAATAGGCTTTTATCACTTCGATTGCTTTGTACTTGCTTGTGCATACTTGCATAAGGACACGGCTACTCATATAGTGCCAGCTGTCGGTTTTATAGACTAAGTAAACGCTTTCCATAGGCTGTTAGGTTTTATTAAGGATTGAGTTTTGGGCTTCTTTGAGTTGCTTTTAGTTTTAATATATAAGTCCCTGCCAATAGGCTTTTTAGCCTCTTATCTAATGCCTTGTGGGTGTTGTCAGTATGCTTATAGCCTCTAAAGCTATCGGCTTGTGCTAAGGCTTTATCAAGGTTGGTTACCTCTATAGGTGCACCATTGAGGTCTGTTATTATCATTTTTCAAAGGGTTTTTAAAAGTTCATCAAAACGGATGTCGTCCGTCCAGTACTCATCGGAGGAGTATTTTTCCATAGGCTTTTTATATAGAAATCATCGTATCGAGTAAATACGCTTCGGTAAATATCCAAAACGGCTTTCAGGCGTATTGAAAGAGGCTAATTCCTCCTCAGTGAGTTCCACAAAAAGCCCAAGTACGTTCTTCCAAAAAGGATAAATCGGGCTGTTCCTCGTCGCTGAGGGTATAAAAAGTCGGTTCTTGCCTCATAGAAACTAAGGTTCACAAAAATCAGGGGTCGCTCTTTAGGGTAGATACTTGTTGGGCTGCTTTTTCACTTTCTCAAACCATTGCTCGGTAAGGGTGATAAGGGCAAAGTCGCAACTATCCCAATCGCTATTGGTATAGGCACGCACCAATAGGTGTGTTGTAGGTGTTTTGCTGATATTCATTTTTCTTTTTCAATTTTAAAGGGTTATATATTTAGAAAGGCAAATCGTCCTCGTCTTCCTCTGCTACTTGCTCTGCTGTGACTTGGGGCTTTTGGCAAAGGTGTTATGGCATTTGCGTTATTTGTCTCACTTGCAGAGGTATTAGGTGTTACTTCTGCTTTCTTGCTAAAGTGGAATTTGATTTTTGAGGTGTGAAAGTTCAAGCCTGCTTGAGGTTCTCCCTCACGATTGAGCCACGCTCTTGCCGATACTCGTCCTTCCAATTCAACCAATGTGCCTTTTGGTAAGATACGGAGCAACCCCCTGTACTGAGCCAATAAGCACAGTCAAAAAGGAGGTTTGCTGTACGTTTTTCACCTGCTTTGTTTCGGTAATTGTCGTTCACTGCTACAGAGAAATTAACGACTTGTTTGCCATTTGATAGGGTTTGCACTTGTGCATTTTTCGGTAAGTCTTCCTACGATATTCATAAGCGTTCTATTTGTTATTAGGTTACTAAATTTCTACTATTTGGTCTATGCGCCCATAAAGATAGGCACGGAGGCTGGTGCGGTCGATAGCATAGTATTCATACCAAGTATTATACTGCTTTTACAATGAACTTTTCTCAGCACATCGGAAAAGTCAAATCGGTAGCCCAATAAAGGGATAGCATTTCTGAAAAAGCAGTTACTATTGACCGCTTGGGTAATCCAATTTTTCTCTGTTCGGGTGAGTTTCTCACCGCTATTGAGCTTTTACACGGAGCTGATAGACTTGGCAGTCTTTCAGATGTTCTAGGGGCTTATTTTCGTGAGACACGAATTTAGTTGCGATACAGGGTTCTTTTTCATCTTGTTGCATTTTAGGAGTTTTTATGCTGCTTTTACGGCTTGTTTGGACACGATACGCACGATTTTCGGCTTTTTAGGTTGTCTTTTTGAAATTTTTATTCGACAATGGGAGGAAAAGCGGTATTCGTTTCAAAAACAATCTGTAAGAAGCGGCATTTTTCTCATATTTGACATTTTTATTCGCTTAAAGGTCGGAATGAGCTGGTTTCGTTTCGAGTGCCATAAAGGTCTGTGTTTAGCTTTCTGCAAGGTTTTTCAAAAAAATACTACCCGCAGGACAACGGACAAGGGCTGGAGATTTTTTGAAAACCCATCGAGCTTGACCTTGCAAGAAGCGTTAATAACCAGAAATACCTTTTGCACTCGAACAACGAACCGCCATTACGTGCCTTAAGTGTTTAAAACAGGGAAAATAGGTAAGTCTTAATGACGTATTTCTATTTGTGACAAACGAATACCCTTTTCCTTATTTGTTGAAGTCTTTTTTCTTCTAATGGCTTTCTGTAAAGGTAACAAAAATCCATCGACACATCTCTTTTTGAAATGTTATCAATGGATTTTTAATTCTAAGAAGAAATTTGTTAGTTATCCTATCTTTAAATTCTTTTAATCGTTCGGCAGCAATTTCCATATCCTTGCTAATTTTTCTCATTGGTGATTTTAGCATAAATCTGGGTGGTTTTGATATTCTTATGTCCCATCATCTTGCTAACACTTTCCAAGGGAACTCCTTCTGTTAAGAATAGAGTACCAAAGGTATGGCGTGCCCAGTGAAATGAAATGGGTTTTTTTCACGAATGATGTTACAATCTTTCATCATCTTTTTGATCAGGAGGTTGCAATTAGTGTTGAGGGCGTAGGGAAACAATGCCTCTGTACGAGTCGTACCCTCATATTTTTTTCAATAATTTTTCTCGGCTATATCCAATAGGCGTACATTGCAAGGAACATCGGATTTCTGACGGCGTTTGATAAGCCATTTGTTGCCGTCAAAGAACGATTGTAAGTGACTTTTTAAGTTGTTTGATGTCAATATACGAAAAAAACCTGTAAAAGCAACTAAAAACAAATAGGTCTCGTACTAATTCAACAGAAGCACTCTTAGGGTGATATTGCAGAAGAGCTTCTACTTCCTCTCTAAAGCAAATAGCCTCTGTCTTTCTCCTCCATAGAACTTATATAATTCTTAAAAAGGATTGCGATAGATAATTCCTTTGTCTATGGCTATTTCTACCATTTTACAAAGGGGCATCATATAAACCCATATTGTGTTGTGAGTAAGACTTTTATTGACTCTAAGGTAAAAGTCAAAATCATTGATAAAGTCTTCTGTAAGCTCTTTGAAAGAAATATCACTTCTGTGGTATTTGTACTGGATAAACTCGCTCAAATGAGTGTATACATTTTCGTATTTGTTAAGCGTACTATAACTTCTAACACCTTTTTTTACCATCAGGGCAAAGTCCTCTTTGAACTTCTCATAGACTTTTTAGCAAGGAATCTTCCATTACTCCTATACCCTAGGAAAGTGGCTTTTAGCTTCTGAGCAGTAACCATCCCTCATACTTCATCAGCTCCTCATAATGAGTAACCATACGTGAGCGGATCTCTTCCAGCTTTCGGTTGAGTTGGGTAGCTTCTTCTGTTTTACCTGTTACTCTACCGTACTTCAAATCCCATTTCTGCGGAAGAATTTCAAGTTTGGTACTGAACTGAGCTACTTGATTGTCAATGGTAATACGCCCCATAATAGCAACTTTACCGTTCTTCTTTTGGGGCATTCTTTTTAAGGTAGAACAATACCTTAAAAAGTTGAGCGTTTTACTTTTTTCATACTCTAATTTTTTTAATTTGCGAAAGTACTTTTTATCAAGTTACTGTACAATATGAAAAAGGTGTAAAAACACTGAAATATAACCTACTAATAAAAATTATTTTTTTCAGTATATAGGTAACGATTTAGAAACCCTAATTTTGAAAAAGCCTGTCCAAATCATCTAAGACTCTGTCTTCTCTTATCTTCCTATCAAAAATAATCCTCTTTGTATGAGCTAATTATATTATTTTTTTGTAGTTTTGCATTTTAAATTCTATTTTTTCGTGGAAAGCTAATACAGAAGCTGATTTAGCTGGCTATAGAGTGCTCAGAGCTAATACTGATAAAGAAGAATTTGTAGATATTTTTAATCATATCATCACTGAAAATACAGCCCGTGATACGGTGAGTTTCTCTCTTTCTAATAAAAAGTGTATTACAAAATTTTAGCAGAAGATTTGCGTTACAATCGTTCTCCTCTTTCTGAAGTAATAGTAGTTGAGAAACCTGACAAAACCCCGCCTACAGCTCCTATTTTTAATAATTTCACTACGGAAAACGGAAATATAACACTCTATTGGATAAGCAGTTCAAGTGATGACGTAGAAAACTATACACTAAGTAGAAGAGAAAAAGGAAGTGAAAAATGGCAATCACTACAAGTATTTAACAAGGAAACCAATACATTTACTGATGAAACTACCGAAGGTGGTAAAACGTATGAGTATCTCATTCAAGCAAAAGACAAAGCAGGATTATGGTCAAGTGCAGACAATGCAACCATAACCATAAAAGCACCTATAAGAACCGATAAAGTAATGAAAAGTATAGATTTTTGTAATCGATAGGGAAACGCGTTCTATCTCTTTGTTCTGGAAGTATCAAAAATGCCAAAGTAATCGAGATTCAGATTTACAAAAATATAAAAAGCACACCACCCTCTCTCTGGAAAGTGCTCACCCCAAAACAACAACACATCACCGATAAAGAAATACATATCAATACAATATATGAATATTACTTTTTTTACCTTCATTAGCTAATGGCAAATCCACACAAGGTGAAAAAAAGTAGAAGTTAACTATTAATTTTTAGATACTTACACTATGAAAAAAAGTATTTTTTATTAATCGCCCTAATGGCGACTGTATTTGCAAGCAATGCTTGTGCATGATACTAAACCTCAAGAACAACCTAACACCCTTGAACAAAAGTTGATTGGGAAATGGGAAGTGTATAAAATAGGCTTAAATATTAAAGGAAAAGAAATCCAAAGATATTTATTTTTGTGAATATACTGAGTTTTTTTGCGGACAAAAAAATAAAAAAATGTTACATATGATCATCCTAATTATGACACAACTCCCAGTGAAACTCGAAAAGTTGTTCAATCTTTCATTTGTAATTATGGAGAACAATAATCTCATTATTCTAAATAATGATAGCAATAGTGTATTTAAAAAAATATTAATATTTCCAATGATATGAAAGCTGAAGTACAGATCTTATCTAAAAAGAGATAATACTATTTTTGATGATAAAGCTAATGTTGTTAAATAGTATATGAAAAAAATAAAATAACTTTTACCTTTTCCTATGAAAAAAATTTTTTTATTAATAGTATTCTTATCTTTCTCATTCTCCTTTTTCTCAACCAATAGGAAAATATACTATTGATTTATCAGGGATATGGTTATCAAGAGACGAATGCGAAATGTCGTTCACATATTTCTATTGGTTTTCTCTATACTGTTTTACTCAGGAAATAGACCAATTAAAGATGATTATCATTATCTAATAGAAGAATTAGACTTTAGAAGTGGTAATATTTTTCTATTGTAAAGAAAGAAGAAATTGAAGCGACAAAAAGTAAGAAAATTTAGACAGTTTGTATTTTGGGGACAGAGAGGATGGAAAAATTGGTTTTGGCTGTAATGTAGGTGCAATGGGAACGCTAAGACCCAAAAGTGGAATTGAGTTTCCCTTTTAGTTATATAATTTATGAATCCTCTAAAAGAGAATATCATTCAATAGGAAATGCATTGTGGTATGATAATATTAAAGTTACTATTACTCCTAATTTAGTAATTTTTACCTATAGAAAATAAAGAATTACCTACTATACAAAAAAATAAAATTAGAATCTCATATAGGTTTTGCTACTAATGAATACAATTGGGAAGTAGACACGAATGATGGGAATGTTTTTACTCTTGAGAAGTATAAAGGTCTTTCATCCATAGAAGTTAACGCCTACGATGTTTTAGGTGAAATAACCCCTAATTATATAGGAAAGTTTATAACGATTAGACAGTATACTGTAAAAAAAGTTCAGTAGATGACAAAAACTACTCAAATGCAATTGATTTGAAAGTACTTAAATCCCTCCCGGTTCTTAAAAATGATAATAATGAAGTTATCATAACTGATTGTTATGGTGATAAAGCTAATTATACGCTACGCTTTGACCGTGCTTTAGAACAAGGAGAAAAAAATGACTTTCAAGATTAAAAAGGATGGAAGTCCGCTTGAATGTCTTTTATTGTGATAATAAAGAAAAAAATTAGATACGGGCAATACTTTTACTTTTTAAAGATTTAGAAGTAGGAACTTATGCCGTTTCTTATATTGGGAATAGTACTGCAAATACTTATACTCCCTATACAGATGGGCATCCTTTTGTATTTACTATCAAAAATCCTAGACAAGTAGAATTTCATAGCGAAGCTATTATATCTCCTTTTTGTTTTGAAGGAAATGATGGTAGCATTACTATTCTAGCTCAAGGTGGAAAAAGGTTCATACCAAATTAGAAAAATAATGAGGAATGGACTAATTTTTTTCTAGTGGAAATAAACATATTTTTTTCAAATCTTTCTGAAGGTACTTATACAATTAGTGTAAGAGATATAAATGGATGTATAGGGAAAGTTAAAAAAATCAAAAATACTGAAGCTATGGTGGTAAAAGCTGAAATCTCCTTTACCTATAAAAATTTCTTATCCTGTAGCATTACAAATAAGACCTAAATTTCCTAAATCTACTCAAGGAAGTATAACAGTGGGTTGTTGAGGGAGGCACTGTTTATCCTATTCAGAAATACTTTTTTTCTTGGAAGGAAAGAAAGAAGATAATACAGAAGAAGATATTACTCACGTGCAAGGACTCACTATGATACAACAGAGAAAAAAATATTATATCACAGTAGATAACCTTCCTCAAGGAAATTACTATTTAACAGTTAAAGATATAAACTATAATAGTTCTTCACAAAGAGCTAATTGTTCAGTTCAAGATAGTCATTTTGAGCTAAAAGCGATTCCTCCTTTAACAGCTGAAATTATACCCTAAATTTATCTCCTGCAACTCTCAAAATGAATTTGGTAACGAAGAGGATAAAAACCCTTATGATGGTCAGCGGGATGAGAGTCAGAATGGGATATTAAAAATTAAAGCTTCAGGAGGAGTACCTTTTACGGGGACTCAAAATGGAGGCAAACCTTACATATACACTTGGAAAAAGATAAAAATGGCAATTGGGTTACTTTAGATAACGACACTGATACAGCTAAAAACCTATCTGAAGGTAAATACGCTATTAATATATCAAGATGCTAATGGTATTGTATTGGGTGAATACAACACTCATACAGTAACCAAAGTGATAGATGTAGTTTATGAACTCAAAGAACCTGCTAAACTAACTCTTACACTCCAAAAACAGATGCCACTTGCAGGGGTAATGATGGTAAAATTACTGCTATTCCTGCTGGAGGTACCCCTCCTTATACTTATCTTTGGTCTAATGGAGCTACTACTGCCTCCATTGAAGACTTGCTACCTATGCCTTATACGGTTGAAATCAAAGATGAGGCAGGCTGTATTGTGCAAGGAAGTACAGTTGTTATGCAACCCAATAGCCTTACGGTTACAGGTACTATCACCCCGCTTCGTTGCCATAATGCCGCTAATGCCGCTATAGCTCTTGCTGTACAAGGAGGCACAGCACCCTACCAATACCTATGGAATACAGGAGCTACGACTTCAAAATATAAGTAATCTTCCTTCAGGAGAATACAAGGTAAAAATAACTGATGCCCAAGGCTGTGCTTACTTCAAAACTTTTATTATTGAAAACCCTCCTAAATTTGAGATTGATTTAGGAGAGAATCGCACGCTTTGCAACGGACAAACACTTACCTTAAATATAGCTATTAATGATCCACAAGCTACTTACCTGTGGACTGGTGACAATGGTTTTTCTTCTAATACGCCCTCAGGTAACTTTATCTGAGAAAGGTACTTATACAGCTACAGTAACTACTAAAGATGGTTGTATAGCAACAGATGCTATTACTATTGAAAGTGCAAATACTCAAATAGCTTCTGAATTCTTACTCACTACCCAAGCCTATGAGAATGAAGAGGTAATATTAGTAAATACCAGTAATCCTAAAGGGAAACTACCCAGTGGTTAGTACCCGAAAATGAAGCCATTGAAAATCACCAATAAAAGTGATGACTATATCTCTCTTATCTTCAAAGCAAAAGGTGAATACCGCATAGGTATCAAGCAAACACAAGGCAATTGCTTTGAGTTATTCTACAAGAATATTATTGTAGAACCCGCTACCGATTTGCCTAAAACTGAAAAACTAATGAGGCTTATGTAAGAGAATTTGAAGTAGCACCTAACCCTAATAATGGTAAGTTCAAAGCCAAAGTAGTTTTAGAAAAAGCAGGAGCTATCAAATTCCCGCTTATATAGTATCACAGGACAATTAGTAAACGAGAAAAACTCAGCTTCAGCTACTGAACACTGGGTCGATTTTTCAAGAACCACTACCTGCGGCTACCTATATATTGGTTTTAGAAACTCCTTACCAACGATTAAGTAAAAAAATTATTATCATTCCTTAAGTACAATGCGTTTATTCTCTTACATATTTCTTTTTCTGCTCACAACGTGGCAACTTATAGCACAAACCTATCCTGTGCAGGTAGTACCTATGCTCACACCTCCGTATAGCAGTAAGATTGCTGACTATGCCAACCCAATGGCTAATAGGGTGCAACTGCAACTCATCACTACTGACTTGAGTGTGCAGAACCGCTCCGTGCAATTATATGTAGAGATTAAAGGCAATGGACTTACAGCAGCCTCAGCCCCCGTACTTTCAGGCGTTTCACCTTTGCGTATCAATGGAGGCGAAATCCTCCGCCTGACCAATGCCGAGCTAGCAAGCTACTTTCAGTTGCGCAACCTGCAAGGTATCACCTCACAACAATACACCTCCGCCTTGCCCGATGGGATGTACTCGTTCTGTTTTAGGGTAAAGGATGTGCTCAGTGGTCGCTGGCTCTCACAAAGCCATTGTGCGATTGCCTACCTAATGCTCAACGACCCTCCAATACTGAATATTCCTACTGATAATGAGCAAGTAGCTGTAACCGACTTTCAAAACATTATTTTCAGTTGGACACCGCGTCAAATTAATGCAACTAATATAACCTATTCCTTTGAACTACGTGAGATTTTAGACCCTGCCCTCGACCCTCGTTTTGCTTTTTGAAGTAAGCAGACGCATACTCAAAGAAGACGATTTGCGAATGACCACTTTCGTCTATGATGTGAGTAAACCTAACCTCATCCCTGGCAGACGTTATGCGTGGCGAGTAAGAGCTATCTCCACAGGAGGATTGGCGGAAAATAGTATCTTTAAAAACAATGGTTATAGCGAGGTACATTCGTTTGTCTATGCAGTGAATTGTAGCAAACCGCTCTTCTTACTCAGCCAACAACAGGGTAAAAAAACCGTACAAAACTGTTATGGCAAGGTCATACACTGCAACAAAAATACCATATTCAATACTGCAAAAAGGAGTAGCTAATGCTCAATGGTTTGAAGCCTCTACCCGCAATACCCAAACTCTTATTACCGACTTAGAGGCGGGAGAGTATGAGTTTCGTGTAGGAGCAACTTGTGAAACAGAACGCTATGGCATAAACCCCAGCTATGTATATTCTGATATACAGACTTTTAAAATAGAAAAACACAAAACACTACGGAGTCAGCCTACAACTGTGGTATTGTACCTAAAATAGCGATTACCAATCAAAAAGCCTTTTGGGCAGTTTGGTAACCAATGAAGTGTTTGTAGCAGGTGATTTTTCGGTTACCATTTTGGAAGTGAGCGGTAGTAATGGTATTTTTCAGGTAAAGGATTTATAAAAGTTCCTTACCTGAACGATACAAAGTTAGCGGTAGAGTTTGAAAATGTAAAAGTCAATGCCGACTATCAACTTACCGATGGTATCGTAAAAACTACCTACGATAGCGATTGGAAAGGCGTACAGTTTGCAGAAAAACCCTCATAGGTCAAGGTGAAAAATCTAAAGATATTGATGTACCTTTCGAGATTGAAAAAGGTAGAAACTCGCAATGGTGAAATAGTAGTTATAGGTAAAGACGGTCGCAAAGAAGTATTTCCATTTGCAGGTAATGATTCTTCTGTTAAAGGAAAAGTTACCACTACTACCAATGGAGTAACCACTACCGAAGAAAAAGATATATCACATAGATAAAGACGGTAAAGTATCTACTCCCCAAGTTGTAGCACAAGGAGGTAAACCTACCAAAGAAAATACCAATGGTGTTACCAAAGAAGGCGAAGTAACAGCCCTTACCGCCAAAGGTATTGAGGTGACTTTTGAAAATACAGCCGACTCTAAATACGCTTATGAAGTTCCTACCAAAGCCTATAGTAAGGACTACCAAAAGATGGATGGTAAGTACATTCCATTTAAAGCAGTAGTAAAAGACCAAACAGAACCTTTCTTAGCTAAAGTACATATAACTGATAAGAATATTAGTGCCGATAGTCTTATCTTCAAGACCGATAAAGGCGCACTCATCGAATCCAAACGAGTAGAAGGTTCTAACGACTTTTTGCTTACCCTTAAAGGGTTCCATTCCTTTGCGGTAGAGCAAGTACAAGCAACTATCAAAGCAAGGTAAAAAGTATCAAATCGCAGGGTGTTTAACTTGGTACATCTTTCACCTAAAGAAGTAAATGTAGCTTTAGTGCCTACTCAAAGCGGACAAAACTTTCAAGAGGCAATTGCACAACTACAGCAGATTTATGAAAAAGTAGGGGTAACACTACATATCACCACTGAAAAACCCTTTTGATATTAGTGACCAACTCAAAAACGGCACTTTGCCAACAGAAAATGAGTTTGGCGACCTTTCTACCTATAGCCCTGAACAAAAACGCAGTCATCGCTAAATTTACAACCAACAGAAAGCCAAAAGAGACACATATTACATCTTTTTGGTAGACGACGGTACAGGCGATCACGGCTATATGCGATTAGGTGGACAATACGGCTTTGTACACACCGCCAATGCACGCACCATAGCCCACGAACTCGGACATGGCATCTTTAAACTCGAACACCCTTTCAAAAGTAAAAATGCTGACAAAGGTAAAACCTCTGCCCTAATGGATTACAAACTAAGGCCAAGACTTTTTTTCTACCGTGATTGGAAGCAAATCAACGACCCTAAAAGTAAAACTATATGCCTCCAAAAACAAAGTGAGGGGAGAAATGTAGGAAAAGGACATGCTCACTATGTGTGTATTGATGATAATTTAAGAAAGATACTTTTATGACAAAGGCTATCACTTTTATAATATAAAAGGAGAACCTATCGAACTTTCCGCTCAAGATCTTACAACTGGTTTTTATGGGAGAAGAAGAAGGTATTTATTATGGAAGATTAGGCATAGTTAATCATAAAAGGGGCATATCATTTTTATGTAGCTCCTAATCATGAACTACAAGGATATTAGTGAATAATCAAATAAATTCTAAGTTTCTTCCTCAAAAAGGAAACGAAGGAAAAAGCTGTTTGGGTAAAGATAACAATAAAGGAGAATATCTGATAGAAAATTCTGACAAAACTATTTCAGTAAAAGGAAAAACAGAAATTGTAGACTGTCTTTCTTTCATTACAATAAAAAGTGCAGAACAAAAAGCTATCAAATTCTTTATTAGGAGAAGGAATTTCAGAAGAGACTATAAAACTATTTTTAGGAAAGGGCTCTGCAGATTCAGCAGAATATAAGGAGATAGAATCTTTGCTAAATATTTATCAACTATCTTAAAAGGGAAAAAAATGGGGATTCCTTTATAAATCAAAGAATGATTATGAAGAACATTATGGAGAAAGTTTGTTTTTAAAATGTACTAAAAAGATAAAAAAATATTTAGTGAAAAAGCTTTTTAAAGAATCCTTTGTAATACGTCTTTCAGAAAAAGATAAGCCTTTATTATATAAAAAGATGTAGATTTACTTTATTTCTAATTTTGACCCTTGGGAAGGAATTCTGAATACTATAATGTCTATTCATTTGATTATACAACTTTTAACATTCCAAATTTAGACAGTGAGCAAGTTATAGATGAATTACTTAATACATTAGAAATAGTACTTAACTCATCATTGGACGCTTGTCCCTAAATGTTTGACTCAAGAGCAGAAAGAAAACATTAGAAGCTTTTTATAGCAAAAAGAAGGACAAAAAGAAGGGAAGAAGTTTATTCTTACAAATAAATTGAAAGAACGCAATAATTTTATTGCAGCATTTCAGCTTTTTAGGAGCTTATGATAGATATTACTATAGTATTAAAGACTTAGAAAAACGGTCATTCTTAGCAGATAATAACTGGTTAGGTGAGATTTCTGAAGAGAAAAAAGGGACAGGCTTCTGCTATAGATATACAAGGAGGACACAGCCAATATGTAGCCTATTATGGTACCACCTCAGCTTTCTTTTTAGGTTTCCAATACTTTTAAGATGTATGGGGATTTGTTGGCATTAGATATATTAGGAAAGGTTGTTAATAAAGCTCAGTTTTTTTAAATAAAGGATTCAAAAAAACGATTAAACTTATACAAAAGTAAGAAAAGTATATCTGATTCTAAACCTAAAGAAAAATATATCTTCGCAAGAAATAGAAAAATTACGCAGAAAGTCTTGATAATTTAAATGATAATTACAAGAGAATTATACAAGAGTCAGAAACATTGCGTAATGTTGAGTGGGTAAAGGGAGAAAAACAAGTGGAGATGCTGTGAATTATTATTTGCATAAAAAAACAGTTATAATCCTGAAGATTTTAAACCTCCTTATAAAGCAAATTCTATGGTTGAAGATGTTACTATTAATAAGGGGGAAAAGATATATTGTATTGAATATTTAGATGCTAAAAAAACCTGGAGGATGGTTGACGGACAGATCATTTAATACTCTTGATGAAGTGAGAAATAAATTAGCCTTAATAGAGGATTTCAAATCTTCTGAAAAAAACTATTGTAATTAGAGAGTATAGAGTAATAAAAACCTTTTAACACGAGAAAAGGGATTGTCGGAGAACAATATGAAATAAAAAGGAATTAATGCAGGTAAGGAATATGAAGGAGGAGCAAATCAGATTGAATTTGGGAAGTATAATCCTTATGACCCCTACAAATTCAAATCCTATATGGAGAGACTATTTACAAAAATACATCAAAAAGTAACAACTCAAGGAAGTGAACCTTATCTTAAAAATTTTGGAATAATATGATTACCAATGTATTATATAAAAAGAGAAAAATAATAAAGATTATTTTTTTCAATTATGAAAAATCCTAATGAAAAAGATCAAGCATTACGATTTGGCAATAGAATGGCAATTGATGCTATTGAATGGAATTATAAGAATAAGAAATATGAGATATGTTTTCTAAAAAGAATTTGGAGATGTTCTTATAGAAAAAGATAAGATTTTTTTATTCAATATCAAACGGCAGAAGCATCTTTTCCTGCTCCAAATAACATTGTAATATACACTCCTACAGCAGAAATAGAGAAGGTACTAACAACGCCTATATTACCTAATGGTAAAAAGGAGGAGGTTTTTTTACAAATAAATAAGATAATTTCAAATAAGAATAATTTTATTAGAGAATTTGAGAATCATTTAGAGGTGTGGGTTTGGGAAGATGAACGAAGTCCGTGGATTTATCATTATCTTTTTAATATTAATACATATGAATTCATTTTTAGATTAAGAAGTAGATACTAAATGTTTCTTTTAGCAAAATAAAGTTCCTTGACATATTGAACCCCCTTTTGATATTAGCGACCAACTCAAAAACGGCACTTTGCCTACAGAAAACGAGTTTGGCGACCTTTCTACCTATAGCCCTGAACAAAATGCAGTCATCGCTAAATTTACAACCAACAGAAAGCCAAAAAGAGAACACTTATTACATCTTTTTGGTAAACGACGGCACAGGCAATCACGGCTATATGCGATTAGGCGGGCAATATGGCTTTTGTTTACAGCACCAATGCCCGCACCATAGCCCACGAACTCGGGCACGGCATCTTCAAACTCGAACACCCTTTCAAAGGTAAAAATGCTGACAAAGGTAAAACTACCGCCCTAATGGATTACAATGAGGGACAAGACTTCTCTACCGCGATTGGAAGCAAATCAACGACCCTAAAGTAAAAACTCTATGCATTCCAAGGACAAGGGGAAGGAGAATATTTAGTTTATTCATTACAACAAATATTAGATTTCCTTAGAAGCAATAAGAATAAAGAAGTAAATTTCCTCCTGCTAAGCAAGATTATAACTTAGAAAAAAATATTCTTCAAAAAAACTCGTTTAGATGAATATTTTACAAATAAAGAAAAATAAGAAAGTAAAAAAATAGTAGGACTTTATTGCAATGATAAAAAAAGGGAAGTTAAATTTATCTACTGTAGGGAATATTGTAGGAAGAACAGGATACTCTGTAGAATTTAACGAGTATAATGCTGTTTTCTCTATGTATGTTTACTATGCCCAAGGGAAAGAATCCGCTATTACTATCAAAACAAAAAGGATATCATGCATTAAAAAGAAATCCTTAATTACATTGGCTTTGAAATTACAGGGGAAAGCAAAAGACATATAGCTAAACTATACAAAGAGGCATTTGGAAAAAGCTGGTTATGATTATAACAAAATAGATGCTTTGTTTGAAGATATTCCAAGCTTTTATTGTTTCTGAATTTTCAGATGAAATACTGTGGAAATATTTACAATCACTGTCTAAAGGAAGTATTGATACGGCAGGAACGAATGAAGAAAGTGCTATCTTTAATGTTATAAATAGTTTTTTAAAGATGATAAGTATTTGTATAACCAATTGTATAATCATCAAGAAGTAGTCTATGATTTATATTCAGGAATAGATGGAGATAATGTAATACGTTATCTCAATAAGCTTCTTCAATTAACAAATAAGTATAGTAAAGCAGAAGAACAAAGTCTCAGACATTTTTTGTTTTTTTAGGTTATGACAATAGCTCGCACAATAAATTTCTTACAGATATTAAAAAAATATTGAAGAAGTAAACAAACCGAAACATATAAAATCTTGGTTATACTCATCAAAAGGTGTTTTAGGCAAAACAAGATGTGGTTACCTTGAGTAATTTTTTTCAAAGAACAACTTGTTAGATGCAGTAGATGTTTATCTTTATAAAAACAAAAAAAGAAGAAAAAGAAGAAACTTTACCTATTATATATATTTATCATTTATCAAAGAAACAAAATCAGGAAGACCTTTTAAAAAAACAATAGAAATAGCATCTAACTCTTAGGATTATATGGAGCTTCAAGAGGACTATTTGTAAAAGGGAGCAAGTGTAGTACTGAAAAACAGCTGCAACCATTGAAATAGTAAATTTGTCGTTAAATGCCTATATGCAAAAATGAATCCCATAGAAAAAGAAATAGAAAATATGGGAGCGGGAGGCAAGTGGTTTGTGGAGAATTGGAGTACTATAGGTACCCTTACTGATTTAGCGACCTTCTCAGTAGCTATATTAGATGATTTGCCTAAAGTAAGCGCTAAACTGCAAAAAGAAGGAGTAGACACCAAAGAACTAGATACTTTTAAAAAGAAAAAAAGCAAGACGAGAAGTAGGAAAAAGAACAGCAGAGTCTTCAAGAAGTCTTAAAAGACTTCTACTAACGAAGATTATAAGAGAATATACAACGATTTTGTAAGTGGGAAAGTAACGAGAAAAATTTACTAAGGAGCTTTTCGTTAGAGGAAGAAGCTGTATTGAGATTTTATACAACCAAAGAGGGATATAAGAATTTTAATAGAGCTCTAAGAGGTGAAATACCTATGACTGATTTTTTTATATCTCTCAAAAACTTAATGAATCAAGCATTAAATAAATTACCTAAGTATAATAAACCTGTATATAGAGGCTTGGGTAAAAGAGGGATCTAAATATTTTTTTCATCATTAAAAAGGGAGATAAAAATTACAGAAAAAGTTTTTTTCTTCTTCATTAGATGAAGGTGTTGCAGAATTATTTATGAATAGAAATAATGGGAATACAATCCTAATTATAGAGCATAAGTCTGGTGTTTCAATAGCTAATATTTCACAATCAGGTTTTTGAAGGAGAGATATTATTAAAGTCAGATAGAACATTTATAATAGAAAAATAAAAACATTTAAGCCACGATTTGATGAATCAGATCCTTTGATTCAAGAAATTTATCTAAAAAGAAATTGAATAATGAAGAATTTAGAGGGAAAAAAATAGAGTTTTTAAAGGAACAAAAAGTTCCTCTTGAAGAAATTAGACTCCTTGAAATTTTTAAAAAAAGAAGAAGAGTGGAATTCATTGTCAAAAAAGAGAAACAGAACAAACGAAAAATTTGCAATATCTTTTTAGAAAGAGAATCTCATAAAAATATCAATATAGAATATGAAAGAAAATATTATTAAACTATATGATATAGGAGAGAATATCATCCATAATACAATGTATACAGATAAAATTTATCTGAAACGACTTTGTATATTAATTAATATACAACAAGATTTTATAGATGAAATGGATATAAATAATCTTTTATAAAATAAGAAAAGTAGATATAAATATCATAGAAAAATCTATTTAAAGAGATAAGACAAGAAGATTCTCAAGAATATCATAGTCTTAACCTCAATAACTATTTAATCCTATTTGAAAAAGTTTGGAAAAAGAAAAGAATATTATATATAAAATAGTACTTATGTTTTTAAAATGTAATGATATAGAATTGCCCCCTATTGTGTGGGAATATCTATATCCCTACCTTCTAAGATTTTTCGATAAAACACAATATTGATTGGACTATCTGGAAAACAAAAGATGTAGTGTATATACCAGAAGATAAGAAAGAAGAGTTAATATTTATGTTAGAATATATTTTTTTGAAGAACTTATGGCAGAGTGTTATAAAGAACCTACACAAAGACAAAGAACAAAAACATTCTACAAGGTTTGAAAAGGTATTTTTTTAAAAATAAGAAATATATCTTAAACTATGTAACAGATATTGTTGGAATCATTGGTTATTGGCTTATATATATGATAAAACATTTTGTCTTAATACAACTTGTTATTATAGATTATTTAGTATAAAGCAAAGAATATGATCAAAATAGAAAGAAATACCAAACCTTTTTTTGTTTAATTAAAGAAAAAAACGATGGATTGGGGAGAAAAAAATATGATGAATATTCTCCAATGTTTAATATCATATTAACATCTAATGATTATTCCCTCGAGGAATCTATTGTGTTCTTTTGGGGAAAAACAATTTTTAAAAAGCAATTGCTTTTCATTGTATAATGTTATAAATAACAAAGAGGAACAAGAGCGAATTATAAATTATAATAATGAAAGAATTGAGAATTGTCCATACATATTAGATTTAATAAAATTCTATATTGAAAAGAACAAAGACATTCTATCTCCTTGGGAGAAATATGATTTAGGACTTGAAGAACTTGACTTTATTAAAATAATTATTTATGAAATGGATAAAGAGCTATATTATGTGAATGAATAAAATTAATAAAGAAAGAGTTCGTTCCTAAATTAGTTGAAAAACTTAATTTAGGTAAGTTTATTAAGAAGATAGGTGATTATGAAGTTTATGAAAATGGAGAAGTTTTTTTATAGGGCTATGACAAAAAAACAGATTTAGAAATACTAAAAAGTACAGGAAAAATTAACAGCTTCCTCTGAAACATTCACTTCTCCAACTCTTACATATATTAAAAAAAGCTGGTTATAATGGGACTATTGTAAAGTTTCAGATGAAAAACAGGAACAATAGAAAAATTAGTAAAAAAATAGGCGTTAGGAATGATAATGGGGAAAAATGATGTTGAACTTTTCAAAAATGGATAGAGTAAAAAGGATGGACAACTAATAATGCTTTATTTAAAACGGAAGGAGGAAATTACAATATAGAACAAGTTAATATAGGATTAGGAAGAGGAAAGGCATTAGAGACTTTTAATGAGAATATTATTAATTTTGAAATAATAAAATAAAATGGGAATAACAGAAAAAGATAAAGAACTAATACTTTTATTATGTGAAAAGAAAAAAATTTCTATTGAAGATTTTTAAAACTCTTACAAAAATTTATAGCAAATAAAGAAATTTTTAAAGGAATTATTATATGAAACAAAAGAATAGAATTAATGAGTATAATGACAATAATTACTTTGAGGCTCTTTTTGGCGTTTACCTAAAATTTTAACTTTTTAAGGAAAAAGAGGAAATATACCAAGAGTTTTTATTACAAAAGTTTCATCATGAACACGAAGAGATGGCAAGTGCTTTTTCAGACTATTTTTAACAACAATACTGAAAAACATTCCAATCCTATTAAAAGCAATAGACAATATTCCTAAGTATTTAGAAGACGATGACTTCAAATATCCTTATGTGCGAAAAATCATCTATTCCATAGGAGCTCAACCACAACCTGAGAGTCTTTTAGCATTAGAAAAATTGGCATCTAAGACTAATGATACCGAAATAAAGAAGTTAGCCTTGCACCAGTTAGAAAAGAGAAAAGAATTGGGACGATGGGAGTATGAAAAAGAATGTCATATCCTGAAATAAGATTACAGAGATAAGTCTTAAGAAGATAGGCTAAAGGTATGCAAAAACAAGAAAGTGGGACGAGAGGAGTGTGAGCCAAAGCTAGCGAAGGCACACAGCATATGTTATCCACCTTTAAGAAAAACCCTAAAAAATATACGTCTGAAAACATTGAGCATATAGATATGAAGTTTGAAAAAGGTTTAGATGATATCTGCCCCAACTGCCGTTATGACGTAAAATTTAGGGAAGGACAAAAACCTTTATATGAGGAATTTAAAAAGCTATAACAGCGAAACGTGGAGTAAAATAGCTAATGATAAAGGATTTATCAAGCAATTTGAAAGCTATTTACAAGGAGTTAACAAAATAGAAGATTTAGCTTATGTGATTAACAGTAATAAAGCTAATATAAATGAAGTAAAACAAGCTTTTTAAAGAATTGTTTAAAAAACAAAAAAAGGTGAGCTCTTTGAGATTATTAGAAAAAAACAGAAATCTTAGTGAAAAGCTTGGATATAGATAATATATCAGACTTAACAAGTGAAAAGATTAGTGATATTGTTGAACTTATTATAAAGACACCATAATATGAAAGAAGTACAATCTATTAGTAATGTAGATAACTTTCTTGTTGTAGATGATAAACTATATTTTAGCAATGGGAAAGAAGTTATAGATGAAAAAGGGCATTCTATTCTGAATTCTCCTCTATCTTTACAATTCTTAAATTATAAAGAACCTTATTTTTTTACATTCCTGATATCTATGGAAATACCTATTTGATAATGGAAAAAGAGACAAGATTTCTAAAGGATATCTTTATTAAAAAAAGTTATTTCTGATTCTTTCCTATTAGTTAGTAAAGATAAAAACAGCTATTCTTAATATAATAAACAATGAATTTCACTACATACTAAATTCTAGAATATTTAAATTTTTGGAATGGAAAGAGAAACTATTTTTTTAAGAACAAAAATACAATACAAGGGATAGAAATATATACAGGTCAGTTCCTTTGGGAGTTTCCTCTTTCTTCTCTTGGTAAAGGTAAAGATTACAATACAGATGAAGAATTTGACTATGAAGTAGAGCAATTTGTAGGAATATATAACAATATTCTTTGGGTTTATATAGAAAGAGGTGGATTTATTGGTTTAGATATTCAAACTGGGGAATTGAAACATCGTATTCTAGGGATACCCAAAGGGAATTTATTAGGCAAAGTCGATAGTTATGTAGATAGTGAAGAGTTTTACATTTTTTATCGTGCAAAAATTTATTTTGGATGAGGAATAATTATCGGTTTAATAGCTGATAGATTTTTGAGATAGACCTCAATAAAGAAAAAAATAACTCCTATGCTATATGGTATGTGGGATAAAAATGGAGAAAATGAACCTAAAGAAATATGGAGTTAGTGGGAATACAAGTCTACAAGGAGATTTATTGTATTTTTATAATGACAAAGAATTACAATTTGGTATTTTAGACATCAATACCAAGGAAATTATCTATATTTCAGAGCCTATTGCAGTAGTGGAAAGAGATGATAGTTTTACTCGTCTTAGAGATTTAAAAAGTCTCAGAAAAATAAGGTGTATATCTTAGATAGTAATCATACCTTACATATTTTTGAGAGAGAAGAGTAACTTAAAATAAAATCAAAAACAATAACTATGAGTTTATACCGATATTTTTACCATTTGTTTAATAGCTTTTATGGCAAATTCTTGTTATCAAGAGACAGAAATTCCTGTGAAGGCTTCTTTTTCAAATGAGTTTTAAAAATGGTGATGAATCAGTACCCGTTTATGTAAAGATGAACAACACCTCTTCAGGGGGAGAGCATTACCAGTGGGAGTTCGAAAGTGGTACGCCTAATACCTCTACTGAAAAATCTCCTGAAGTGCTCTATACACAACACGGCTCATACAAAGTAAAGCTAACAGTTACTAACGAGTATAAAGAATCAGATACTCAAGAGCAAACTATCACAATAAAAGATGCTATCAAAAAAGCAAGCTTTACCAAAGAGATTGTAATGAATAGCTACCCTCCTGTAACGGTGAAGTTTACTAATACTACTCAGGAGAGAACCTCACTTATAAATGGCTTTTTAAAGGAGGCATCCCTGAAACTTTTGAAGGTAAAACACCTCCTGCGGTGGTTTTTCTACAGAAGGCAAACACGAAATAACTTTAGAAGTTTCTAATGGGTATGATCGTCAAACTTTTTCAGATTTTGTAGAGGTAAAACCTGCTATTAAACCTGCTTTTTCTTGGCAGACACCTATTGAGGATGAGGATTTACAAGTGCCTGTAAATATCACCTTGCAAAATAAAACTGAAAATGCTATTTCATATCAATGGACATTTCAGGGTGGCACTCCCAATACTTCTACTGAAGTAAAATCCTAAAGTAACCTATACTAATGCTGGTACTTATACTATAATACTCATAGCCTCTAATGGTAAAACAACTCAAACTTTACAAAAACAAATTACAGTATATCCTGATACTGGTATTTATGTATTAGAAAATGTAAAAATTAGGAATTAATTATGCTCACAATAGCGAAAAAATAGCAGCTTTCTATTCCACAAAACTAAAGAAATCTTTTTTCTCTAAAGATATTACCGCTGAAAATGCTCCTTTGATAGATATAGTTTTTTCAAGGAGGTAGCCCTACTTTTGCAAGCAATAAATTTGTATCTCCAACTGAGGCTCAAAAATATGCTTTCTTTCCTATTACAGGAGCAAAAACTACTGTTTTTGTAAACTCACAAGAAATATGTAATTGTGGGCTCAATTTTTACTGAAGAAAATTTCAATGCAATGACAAATGATACCCCTTTACGTGCACTTTCCATTACACATTCGGCAGCGGGAGCACAAGCATTTACCAATTCGCTGCCTCGAATAGTGTTATTTCAAACCCACGATAGTAGAAAAGGAGCTATCAAAATAAAGCAATTTGTAAAGCAAAGGTGCAGAAAAATTCATATATTTTGTGTGATATAAAAGTTCAAAAAAATAAATAGATAATGAAACTATTATTAAAGTATATGCTTTTGGGAGGACTTTTGTGTATATCTTTTGGTAGCAATGCACAAGATTTAGACATAGAAGCAATGACTAAAGATACAAAGTTTAAAGTAAGTGGAGGCATCAATGCTGATGCTATGTTTTTCAGTTCTTCCGCTGAAAAAGTACCTTTTACTTATATGCTTACAGGAAGTTTGAATTTTTAGCTTTCTTACATTTTCAATGCCAGTGAGTTACTCTATTACCAATCAAGGAAATGCTCTGAACTATAAAAGTCCCTTTTGACTTTAATAGATTTAGTATTGCTCCTAAGTACAAATGGATAAAATTGTACTTAGGCGACCACACCCTCACTTACTCTCCTTTATACGCTCAACGGACATCCTTTTTCGTGGAGTAGGAATAGAATTAACACCTAAAGGAGCGTTGAAATTTAGTACAATGGGAGGACGCTTACTCAAAGCAGTAGAAGAAGATAAAATATAGGGCAAGCAGCAGTTTTTTTGAGAGATATGGTTCAGCTATAAAGGTCAATTTTTGACAAAAGAAAAAAATATAAGGTAGAATACAGTAGCTTATACGCTTGGGATGCTAAAAATTCATTAGAACATCCTACTGATATTTCTCCTAAGTCTAATTATGCTAATGCGTTAAAAGTTTGCTACAACTTTTGTGAAAAACTTGAGCTTAGAAGTACAATATGCGCTTTCTATCATTCAGGAAAAGACCCCCTTAGAGCTGAGGATAATTCGTTAAAACTATTTGCTTTCCACCTCCAAAAAGTAGGGCTTTTTGATGCCCGTTTAAACTATCTGATAGGAAAAGCAAAATGTAGGAATTGTATACGAGAATATCGATCCTACTTATCGTACTTTCGGAGCTATGTATTTCAATAATGATTTAGAGAATATCTCTCTTACCTTTGCCCGTCCGTTTTTCAAAGACAGAGTGAGTATTACCACACAATTAGGGATACCAACGCGACAATTTAAAAAGAACAGAAAAATCAAACAGCTGTGAGGCTGGTAGGAAGTGCCAATGTAAACGCAAAGATTTCAGAAAAAAACTAAACGTATCTGGCTCATACTCTAATTTTTACATCCACTACTAACCGTCGTTTAAACGAGTTCGATTATATCAATAACCCGAATATGAATCCTGCTGATACACTTACTTATCGCCAGCTTTCAAAACGGAAATGTGAATATGAACTATGTTTTTGGAAAAGATAAAAATCAGAATGTTAATTTCAACTATTCTATTGCAGGACAAGCCAATGAACAAGGAGGTATTATAGGTAGAGGACAAGCTAGCTTAGTGCAAAAAATTATAATGCAGCTCATACCATTAGCTTTTTCTTCTCTGCAAATGAATGTGAATACCTCTGCTAACTACACTCAAAATAAAGTAGGTAGAGATAGTACCAATTTTTATGGAGGAAGCGTTACAGTAGCCAAAAAGTTTTTCGAAAATAAACTTAATACGAGTCTCGGAACTCTTTATAATCGAACGAATGATTCCTTCGGGAATAGTGTTTTAGGAATCAAGTGTAATGTGTCGTATGTACTGCTTGAAAAGCACAATTTTTCATTTTATGGAATGCAGATGTTTAGAAGCTCTCAGCAAAAATCAGCTGAAGATATAACACTAAATGTAAATTATAGTTATAGTTTTTAAAACGGTTTCACCTCAAATTATAGAATATAATGCGAAATATATTTTCATCTATATCTTTTGTTTTTTTTAGTCTCTGGTGTTCTTTACTCTTGGGGCAGAATACTAATAACAATGACCTTACCCCTGAGAATGCTGCTCAACAAATGCAGAAAATAGAAAGGAAAGGATTGTGGGTAGATAATTTATCTTCTCAAAATATTACCTCTCTACCTATTGGTATAAAAACTCGTAAGGGAGGTGATAATGCTACCTACTCAATAGGGATTATAAAGGCAGAACTACATTCTGACTATACTGAATTAGAGGTATTTGCTAAAGTAGATATTCCTCAAAAAGGAGAGGATGGTCGTCCTATTTCTTTATTTTTTTGGAGCAAAACAATGTCAAACTCTCTCACAGTGGAGGTATCATAGGCGATGCCAAATTAGCTTTGCTCGGAGACATAGCTATTCCTATTCATAAAGATGCTTGGCAACTTACTCTTTACGGAGGTTTTAATAAAAGAAACAGGACAAAGTGAAGATTTAACTTATGCAATAATAGACTGTGATGGGTTTAAAGAATTTCACCTATCAGGAGCCGTTGAGTTCTCAAGAGAACTTATTCTTCCTATAGAAAATGGAATAGTGAATGAAGCTAAACAAAACCGTAGCAGTAACTTTGTCTAATGGACGTGTTATAGAAGCGCCTAACAGAGTAAGAGGTGATTTTAGTATTACAGCATCTGCTTGGAATGACTTGATAATGAATGTATCTCTCTCTCTTTTGTATTGGCTAAAAAAACAGAATGGAACAGACTACAATGGCAATTTTCAGTTTTTGGTCTCAAAGGCTGTGCTTGATGTAAGTGATATAAAAAAATGACCCTTCTGTTGTTTTTTTCCTAATGTAGTACAACACCAAAGGTTTGTTATTTCCAGCACAAGAGAGTTGGAAAGGAGTGTATATTGATAATTTTTCAATAGGACTTCCTTCTGAATTTAAAACAAAATCAACAGCTGAGAATGGAAAGCGTATTGAATTTTTCAGCTAAAGGTCTTATCATTGATAAGTTTGGTGTTTCAGGGTCTTTTCTGGAGATAATATATTCTCCCTTGAAAGAAGGTATTACTGATAAAAATAATGCTTGGGCATATTCATTAGACCATATTGAGATACAAATAGAAACAGGTGAGTTTGTAAAAGCTAATTTTAATGGAAAAATATCTGCTCCCTATTACCAACGCTTCTGAAAACAAAAAAATATAGAGCAATTGGGCTTGCAATACAATGGGTTGATTTCAGAGGAAAAATATAGTTTAAATGTAATAACAACTGATGAGATACAATTTGACCTTTGGCAAAGCTAAAAGCCTCTCTTTATAAAAATAGTTCCATAGAGTTCAAAGTAGAAAATAATCATTTTATTCCTAAAGCTGTTTTTACACGGTAATATGAACTTTGCTGCCAACAAAACAGTACAAAAAGAAACACAAGAAAATCAGCAGGCAAATAATATTGTAGATTTTAAAGGAATTACTTTTGAAAACTTGAAATTGCAAACCATTTCTCCTATGATTTCAGTAGGAAGTATGGGGTATAAAAATGATGCTTCTTTTAGTAATTTTCCTGTAAGTATCAAAGGTATAGAAGTGAGAACTTTAGATAATAGAGCGGATGTGTATTTTTGATGTAGCACTAAACCTAATGGATAAAAAGTGAACTTTTCTGCTCGAGCTAATATTGGTATTTTAGGAGAGCTAACTTCAGAAAATCATACCTACAACTATAAATTCAAAGGCTTAGACCTTTCAGCTATAGCTATAAAAAGGTTCTTTTTGTGGATTTTTCTATGGATGGTCAGCTTGATTTACTCGAAAATCACCCTATATATGGTAACGGATTTAATGCCGATTTAAAAGTAGAAATCAAAGGGCTTTGTGAGGTAAAAAGCTAAAGCTATTTTTGGAAAAAGAATTTAGATATTGGTATTTTGATGCTAGTGCTAAGATTTCAACAGGCTATTTTTATCAATGGCTTTGAGGCGGTGCTTATTACAATATGAAACGAAAATGCACTCGCTGCCCCTACTGAATTTTTCTCCCTCAGGACTTACGTATGAACCTTATCAAGAAGGAGGATTAGGACTAAAAAGCATTAGTGAGTTTTGCAATAGGTTCAGACAAGGCTTTCAATGGAGAAGCTGCTTTTTGAAATGTTATTCAACAAAAATGGAGGATTAGATTTTTTCTGCTATTTATGGAAAAAGGAAATATTTTGGCTAATATTCCTGGAATGGAAAAACATACAGAATTTAGTTTCAAAAGTATCAAAGAGTTTAGAAAATAAAGCAGCCTTCTTAGGTCTAGAAACTAATAATGAAAAACGCAGTAGTTTTTGAAAAACGCTTCTACCCCTTTGCTGAAAAAGCAATACCTACTACTGCTGATAATAAGGCTACTATTCAATTCAAGACAGCTATTCAGTTTGATATAGCCAATCAAACTACGCACGGTACTCTTGATGTGTATATCAATGCTGGGTTCATATCAGGTGTAGGTGAAGGAGGTAGAGCAGGATGGGCTGTTTTTCATAAAGACCCTAATGATTGGTATTTACACTGGTACACCTGATGATAGAATAGGTATAAAAATGGGGGTAGCAGGTGTTTCGCTTAGAACGACTTCTTATCTTATGACAGGTACAAAAATTACCTGCTTCTCCACCGCCTCCTGCCAATGTGGTGAGTATTTTTAGAGTAGAAGCACAGGAACTCAATTATATGCGGGATGAAAATGCTTTTAGCTAATGCAGGAGGTTTTGCCTTTGGTTCAGATTTAAGTATAGATACTGGTGATTTATCATTCCTAATTTTTCTATGCTAATTTTCAAAGCAGGTGTTGGATTTGATATAATGCTTAAGAATTATGGAGAAGCAGCGTGTAGAAATACGGGAGAACAGGTAGGTATAGATGGTTGGTATGCTAACGGACAATCTTATGCCTATTTGCAAGGTGAATTAGGAGTGCGTGTAAAATTGCTTTTTGTTAATATGAGAGTCCCTATCATTTCAGCTGGAGCAGCTGTATTAATGCAAGCTAAATTGCCTAATCCTGTATGGTTTGCGAGGTTATGTAGGAGGTGAAATGAATGTATTAGGAGGACTTATCAAAGGAAAATTCAATTTCAAAGTAACTATAGGTGAACAATGTGACTTCGGGGGAGCAGCTGGTGCTTTTGAAGGAATGAAGCTCATCGCCGATGTATCTCCTAAAAATAATAGTAATGATGTAGATGTATTTGCTGTACCTCAGGCTACATTTTCAATGAAAGTAAATGAACCTTTTGAAATTCCAGAAGATAATGGAAAAAGTACTTATAGAGTAGTACTTGAAAAATTTAATGTCCTTGATGATAAAAATCAACAAGTTAAAGGTAGATTAGAGTGGTCTCACTTAAAAAGATAGAGCTAATTTTATTCCTGAAAGATATTTTTACCTCCTCAAAAGAAATTTAAAGTGCAAGTAGAAGTTAGCTTCCAAAAACAAGAGGAGGTATATTCAGACCTATCACCCAAAAACGGACAAGTAGCTAAAGAACTTGAAGAACGCACATTTACAACAGGTACAGCTCTAATTATATTCCATTACAAAATATAGAATATGCTTACCCCGTAGTATCACAAAAATTTTTTTCTTAAAAGATGAGTTTGAACAAGGGTATGTAAAAACTTAAACAAGGACAAGACTATCTATTTGAAGGTAATCAATGGGAAAATGGAGTGAAAATTATAGATAATCAAACTCATAAAAGCACAAGAGGTGGCATTTGTTTATAACAATGATGCTAATGAGATTACTTTTCGCTATGCCTAAAAATACAAAACAAAGTCAGCTTATAAAGTTAGCTTTTTCAGTAAACTTGTAAAAACTAATGCAAAAGATGAGAAGAAAGAAGTTACTGAAAATGTAAAGAGAACTCAGGAAGAGGGTAATGATTATGAGGTTTTACAAAAAAACAAGCTCAATCATTAAGTAAAGATAGCGAAATAGAACGATTAGCGTATGATTTTAGTACTAGTAAGTATAAAACGTTTAATGAAAAATAAAAGCTATCAAAGTTTCTTATTACAACTTTATTATACATTACTCTGATGTAATTTCTCTTGCTAATAACCTTCAAAAATCAGAACCTTTTGAAGTAGTAGACCTTGTAGGTAATGAGTACTCTAAGAAAAAAACCTCTAATTGCGGTAGAAGCTACTTTTGCAGGATGCTTATTTTAAACAATACATAAATCCTACTTTGTATAGCCAATTACCAATTGCTGGAAAAATATCAATTAAGAAGAGATACAAAAGAGTGGGGACAAATACCCTCAAAGGCAATTTCTATTGATAATCATTACCTAACTAGTGTACAAAATGAAATTTTTCTCGCAAGGAGTAGATAATTACTTTCCATATCAATATGATTTAGCATTGGCTTATAAGATGGATTTTGTAGATATTATCAATCAAATTTCTAATGATGTAAGCAAAAGGAATGATATCTTTCTCAAGCCCTGCCCATCAATTTCTAAAAATACTTTTTACACCTATGAGAAAAGGTAATTATTACATCAAGCTTACATATACCTTACCAGGTGATAAAAATCATCAGAAGCATTACAGATGTTTAAAAATCCTATTGATGATTAGTATAACTCCTTTATTTTTACAAAAACTCCTGTAAATAACAGGAGTTTTTGTTATATTATCAAAAGAGAAATGTAATTAAAAATGTACTGTAATGAAATTCTAAGAGAGTTACTCAAGGATTAACCGTTGAAGCAGTAGAAAAAAAGGTAAGAAAAATCAAGTTGCCAATGTTGCATATTAAAGCCTGTGCCAATAGTAAAATATTTTTTTATCCCCTTTATTTTTATGCTGATAGAAATAGCCTGTACGCAAACACCAGTGTTGTAAATAGCTATATTCAAACCCTAAAGCCCAAGAAATTTCTCGCATCTCTTCCGAAAAACCATTGGGAGCATCTGTAAATGAAGTAAAAATACCCTCTAAAAATCAGTCTTTTTATGTTTTTGTGTATCAGAAGGAACTAATAATTTATTGAGTTCTAAAAAGTAAAGAAATATCATTCTCATTATCTATAGATAGAGTATAACTTCCACTGATTTTTAAAGTTTGTAGGTAGAAAAAAACGATTGTCCTAAATCCTCATATTTTTATTTTTACTTCCTATATTTGAAATTTGAAATCCAAATAGGTAATTTCCCAAATAATTACCTATAAGATGTTTTTCAGAAGTATAGTAACCCTGAAATATCAAAGGCTATCCCTTGTGCAGTAGATTTTTTTCTTCTAGGTAATCGCAAATTAGAATACAGGTAACGAGCCGTAATTCCCATCGAATAATATTCGCTTAATTTTAGATTATATGACAAGTCTAACAGCCATTCAGATGGTGAAAAAGTTCCCCAATCTATATATATCACTCCCAAAAAGTTGAGTCTGTTGGATTGCTCCTATGCTAAAATAACGAAAACTACTTCCCCAAGCACTTCTGTTCCCCTTTCTATAATAACTCAAATTAGCTAGAAAAATATCACGTGATAACTTATTTAAGTAAGGTGTAGTAACTCATTCCTATCCCTGATTTTGGTAGAGAGAAAACATATTTTGATGAATTCCAATATTGAGAAAAAACATCAGGATTCGAAGCTCCTCCTATATCTCCTCTGCCTGAGGCTATAGCATCAGGGCTTATAAGCAAAAAGGAAATGCTGTAGTAATAGGATGTTCTTTTCTCTTGTGAAAACTATTAAACCAGTTTAGTAAGATTATAAGCGCATAGAACTTTAAATGTTTTTTATACTTCATCGTTGATAAAAATATTTACCTTTGCAAAATTACACTTTTTTTGATATACCCTCTAATAGTTTTTTTATCTAAAATTGATAAAAGATATACTATTGGCTTAGTGATTTTGAATAATGAAAAACGTTTTTCTTACAGGAAAAAGAAAAGAAAAAAATAATTTATATCTTAGTTCTATTTTTATTCCTATATTTGCAATTCAAATAGAAATGTATTTGTATTTTAGATTTAAAAGTATTTCAATTTAATTTCTAAAAATGTTATCTTGATACTTAAAATCAACAATAGATAGAGTATATAACCGAGTATTACAGCAACCTATGATTTCTATTTTTATAAAAGCTGTAATATTAACAATTGGAATATTGATAGTGCAAATATTTTTAGAAATAAAGTTTTTGTATAATAAACAAAAATAGAGGTGTAAGTTAGAAAATAACAATAAATATGAAATCAAAAATACCATTGTCAATTTCTGTTAGATAAAGAAAAACAAACCTGATGCCCGTATACGTTATCGCATAAAGTGGCAAGGGAATATTATCGCTTTTAATATAGGGTATCGGTAGATATAGATAAATGGAGCGAAGATACTCAACGATGTAAAGCTAATACAACACACGGAAAAAAAGAAAGTTCCTGCTAATATAATTAATAGGAAGTTGCAACAATTTGAACAAGCCTGTGAAGATGCTATAAAAATATTTTTGATGTACAAAATGTAATACCAACTAAAGAGGAGTTCCAATCTGTTTTTAATTCTAATGTTGGAAGGGAGAAAAAGTAGTATTAGAAAAAAATCATTTTTCAATATTATGATGATTTTATGGCTGAGGAAGGGACTTTTAATCAGTGGACAGCTGGCACCAAAAAGAAAACTTCGCGTTATAAAAAAACATTTATTTAATTTTAACCCTAAACTTACGTTTGAAAAATTCTACCGAAGAAAAATTAGTTGAATATCTTAGTTATTTACAAGGAGAACTAAAATTTAAGAATGCTACTGTTACAAAAAAATATATCCTTTGTGAAATGGTTTTTACGATGGAGTTATAAGAAAGGATATAATACTAACACTTTCTTTTGAGAGCTTTAAACCCTAAGTTAAAAACACTCAAAAAGATTATCTTCTTAACTCCTACAGAGTTTTAAAACATTTTTAGAGAATATCAAATTCCTCAGCAAAAGAAATACCTTGAAAGAGTACGTGATGTATTCTTGTTTCAATGTTTTTACAGGACTACGTTATTCAGATGTTGAAAACCCTAAAGAAAAATGATATAAAAGATGATTTTTATAGAAGTGACTACACTCAAAAACAAGTGATAGTTTAAAAATAGAATTAAATCAATATAGTAGGACTATTTTTAGATAAATATAAAGACTATAAGGACTGCAAAGGAAGAGCTTTTACCTGTCATTACTAATCAAAGAATGAATGAGTACCTAAAAGAACTAGCTGAACTAGCAGGTATTAATGAATTAATTCGAGAGACCTATTATATAGGAAACGAACGCTTTGATGAAGTAACTCCTAAATATGCATTGATAGGTACGCATGCAGGAAGACGTACATTTATCTGTAATGCACTTTCATTAGGTATACCACCTCAAGTAGTAATGAAATGGACAGGACATAGTGATTATAAAGCTATGAAACCCTATATTGATATAGCCGATGAAACTAAAAGCTAATGCAATGTCAAAATTTAATTTATTATAGTATTTATTTTAGTCCCATATTAAAAAGTAGGGACTAAAAATACTTGTGTTCATCGTTGTTTATTAATCTTTATTGATATTTTATTTTTGTAACTTACTGAAAATTAGATATTTTTGTATTTTTATTAAACCTTATTGATATTGAGAACAAGTCCCATCTTCTCCACAAATAAGGGACTAAATTATTGTATTTAGTCCCTTATTTTTTTATACTGTAAATCTTGCTATTTATCATTTATCAGCCTTGCTAATTGCTCTGTTAAGGCTTTTTCTGCTGTATCGTTCTATGCCTTTTGGAATAGTGCTAAGGGTGCCTGCCTTAAACTGTTTGTAATAAGCCTCTAATTGTTGTTTCAGCTGGGTTTTATCGTTATAGCCTACAAAGGTGCCGGTCTGTGTTTCTGTAAGTATAGGCGTCACATCCCAATCCTTAGGGCCTATGGCTATAATGGGTCTCCCTGAAACTATATATTCAAATAACTTACCGGCTATAATCCCTGAGTGTCTTCCGAATCTATCTCTATGAGTAGCAGTACCTGCGAAGATTTTTTTGCAGCTCTACAGCCTGCTGATGACTTATGTATCCCTTATAAGTATAATAGGGGGTAAGCCCCTGATTATGAATTTCCTCTTCTATCTCTTCACTTACCTTACCCGCAAAACAGAGACTAAAATCATCAGCAAAATGGGGTACTTCACGCACCATTTCAGCCAATACTTCCCATAGTATTTTGGGGTTTCTGTCAGATAATAACGAACCTATATGGGCAATAAGAAACTTTTTCCGATAGGGGAGGGGTTACCGTTGTTTCAAGGTCATAACCATTGGTAATCACCGTTATAGGGGTATCGGTCAGCTTCTGAAAATCTCTTTTTAGTCTTAAAACTAGTCGTTATTATTTTTTGTCTGAGAGTTGTAGTACTTCCTTTTCCCAATAATGTTGACGAGCGTCAGCCCATCAGGGTTAGCCGCAAGTCTTTGTAATAACCAATAGTAGTCCAAGGGTCACGAAAGTCGCTAATCCACTGCAAATAAGGTAATTGCTTCTTTAGTTGGTAACCTATTAAGTGCACGCTATGGGGGGGCGAGGTGGTGATAATTGTTTCTATATGCTGTTCGCGTATGTAAGCAGCGAGATATTTCACTGAGGGTTTTACCCAAAACTTGCGCGCATCAGGTATAAACAGATTGCCACGTATCCACAGCATCAGTTTCTCTAATACCGATACTTTCTTGCGAGGTATAATCCCTGCGCTAATTTTTTGGGTTTTCTTTTTAGAAAAGAGCGATGCTAAGCCATAAGGCTCCCATATAGGCTGCTTGATGACTTGTAGGTCTGCAGGCAAATCATCAGCTATAGCCTCATCAATAAGCGGATAAGTAGGATTTTCAGGAGTGTATATTATAGGCTCAATACCAAAGTCACGCAAATATTTGGCAAACTTCAGCCATCGTTGTACTCCAGGGCCACCTGCAGGTTTCCAGTAGTAAGTTATGATTAATACTTTTTTCATATATGCTATTAAGGCAAAGCCCTCTTTTCTACTTCACTATTTTACATAATAGTAATTATAGATTAATCGTAGATAACCCGAAATTAGCCTGAACAGCCGGCTTCCTCAAATTAATCTTTAATTAATAACCCCGCTGCCTATAAGTTCATCATCAGTATACCACGCTGCAAATTGTCCTTCAGTGATAGCGCTCTGAGGTTCTTCAAAGTGTATGTACAAGCCATTAGGAGCGCGGTATAGCACAGCTCGTTGTAGCGGTTGTCTGTAGCGTATCCTTACCATATACGTAGCTGTTTTTCCTTCTTTTAGGGCTAAATCTTCGCGTATCCAATGAATGTCAGATTCAGCTATAAACAAAGCATTGCGGAATAAGCCTCTATGTGCGTGCCCTTGTCCCGTATAGATAATATTTTCATCTATATCTGTCTCAATAACAAATAGCGGTTCTTTAGTGCCTCCAACATTCAGTCCTTTGCGTTGCCCTTTGGTAAAATAATGGGCTCCTGAGTGGGGGCCTACTTTTTTGCCGTCTTCTCTTTTGTAGACAAAGCGTTGCGATTGGTATTCCAATTCGCCCTCGTAAGTATCAAAAAGCTCGTGGATGGTCAAAAAGCAGCATAACCTTCCCAGTCGTTAGGTATTTCTATAATGTCGCCTTCTTTGGGCTGTAGTTTTTGCTGTAGAAATTCTGGCAAACGTACTTTTTCCTACAAAGCATAGTCCTTGCGAATCTTTCTTATCTGCAGTTACTAAGTCTTGTGCTTTTAGCTATAGCTCTCACCTCCGATTTTTGCAGTTCTCCTATCGGGAAAAGCGCCTTACTAAGCTGTTCCTGAGAGAGTTGGCATAAAAAATACGATTGGTCTTTGTTAGCGTCTTTACCCGCTAATAGTCGGTATACAGGCTGTCCATTTACACTGATTTCTTCTTTTCGGCAATAATGCCCTGTAGCCACATAGTCAGCCCCTAAGCTAAGGGCGAGTTTCATAAATACGTCGAATTTTATTTCGCGGTTGCACAGCACATCAGGGTTAGGAGTCCTGCCGTGCTCGTACTCGTTAAACATATAGTCTACGATGCGCGCTTTATAGGGCTCACTCATATCCACTGTTTGAAAAGGGATACCCAATTTCTCAGCTACCAACAAGGCATCGTTACTATCTTCTAACCAAGGACATTCATCTGAAATGGTTACCGAATCATCGTGCCAATTCTTCATAAAGAGCCCAATCACTTCATAACCTTGCTCTTTAAGCAGATACGCCGCCACACTACTGTCTACCCCTCCACTAAGTCCCTACTACTACTCTTTTCATATTTTTTTATTTTAATTATTTACGTCCTCTAATCGACAAATTGACAAATCGCCAAATCGTCAAATTATCTCTTGTTTTTCTTTCTATAAAAATACCCCCGACAGCAGCATCACTATCACTAATGCTAAAAGCGGATACAAGAAAACCTTTATCTGCCAAGCTTTTGCACTTTCAGCCACTTTTTCTTTATCCAAGAAAGCTAACTGTACTTTCTTATTGCGCAATGTCAAAAAAACTCGGTATCGTCTAACAGATAGTTCATTGCATTTTGCAGAAAAAGCCTTATTGTCGTAATATTTACTTGTCCAACGGTCAAAAACCGAGTTCTAAAGGCATTTTGTGCTGACTGTCAAAGTCATTCTTAATAATATCGCCGTCCGATACCACTATCATCTTAGTAGGGCGACTTAGGGTTGCATTTTCTTTCAGTTCTAATGGGCGTACCCTGTCTTTATACATCGATTTGAACTCCCCTTCTAATAGCACAGCCAAAGGAATATTGCCCTTTTTGTAAAGCTCTTTATTCATCGCTTTTTGGGTCTATACGCAAGTTGATTTCGCGCGGCGTGCCATCAGCTTTAGAGAAAGGCGAACTACTGAGCAGTACCGTCTTTTTCACCCCGTTTTTAAGTGTGTCTATACCGTTGGCAAACTGCAGCCTTACAGCATCTAAATTACTGTTTATTAAGTGATTATTACTCGATAGCACCATAGGATTATACACCCAAGGGATATTCATATACCGCGATTGCGAGCCGTCTCCTGTAGCCACTACTATTTCAGAAAAAAATAAAGATCGTTTATTAAGGTGTAATTAAAGGCGAAACCCGTACTGAAAAAAACATATCAGTAAGGTTTAGGTCAAGAGGCATTGCCATAGTCACACCCCCTGTTTTGTACATATCTTCTAACGATACATTCACTTGGTCTATCAACCAGAGCACTCGCCCTCCATTCATTATATATTGGTCTATTACCTGCTTTTGTTCGTCCGAAAAAGGACTTGTAGGCTTGGCTACCAATAGCAAATCAAACTTTTCTAAATCTTTTTAGAGTCTTTTTCGGCATTAGTAGCCACCGAATCGAGTGTAAAAGGAGCTATAAAGTAGTATTCGCGTGCTGTTTTTTTAAGAAATCGTATAGATAAACGTCCTCTAAAGTGCCATTACTCCTTAGTATAGCTATCTTTTTTTGCTTTTTTACAGTGAATTTGTGTAGAGCATCAGTCAAGTTGTACTCTAATCGCTGTACCGAGTTCTGCACCCGCTCTTGGTCAGTAGTGCCAAGTTTGTCGATAAACTAGGCGTACTTTTTTTCTACTCGCTTGCCATCGCTTATCACCGCCCTAGGGGAATATATATTCTACTGACGATTTACCGGCTTCTGTTTGCGCAATCTGTAGTGGTTGCAGTCCGTTATTTATAAGGTTTTGTATAGCAGCATCAGCGTTGGGCTCATCTTCAAGTGGATTGACGAAATTCACGATTAAGTGGTCATTAGCCGCCGTATATTCCTCTAATAGCTGTACCGCTTCAGTCTGTAGCTTTTTAAATTCAGTAGGAATATTGCCCTTCAGTAGCACATCTATTACTAAAGGTTGCTGTATTTGGCTTAGGGTCTTGCGCGTAGTTTCCGATAGGGTATAACGCTTGTCTTGTGTTAGGTCGATACGGCTGTGCCATTGTTGGGCTATATAGTTGATAACCAGTAGCAAAAAGTAGTGCCCCCTACCCTACTGAACGTATTATTAAAAATATCTTTTCATCGTTTATAGGCTTTGAGTGATAAGGTAGTGAGATATAAAAAAATAGTATAATAGACAAAAAAATAGATAATATTACGAGTGTCAAGTACCCCGCGCGAAATAGCGTCAAAATGCACTTGCAGCCCATAACCTGTAGCATCAGGCAGTAGCAAACTCAGCAATTGGTCAAAGCCAAAGAAGAAAAAGAAGCACAAGAAGGCAGCCAGTACAAACGATACCATCTGGCTGCTACCAATAGCCGAAGCCCATAGCCCCTATAGCGGCAAAAGTAGCGATAAGCAAGAACAGAGCGATATACGAGCCCACTGTCTCAGCAATCCCCCAAATTGCCCACAGGATTACCCAATACCCATAGCATATATACAAAAAAATCGTAGAAGGTAATAAGGTGATAAAGAGCAAAAAGAGAACGCCCAAATACTTACCGAGTACTATTTGTAGGGTGCTAACAGGTTTAGTGAAGAGCAGAGATAGCATACCGCTGCGTTTTTTCTTCAGAAATACTGCGCATCGTCAGGGCAGGCACTAAGAAAAACGAACAGCCACGATGAGAGGCGAAAAAGGGTAGTAAGTCAGCAAACCCAGCGTTAAAAAGGTTATAATCAGTTTTGAAAACACATAAGAACAGCCCGTTAAGCACTACGAATAGCCCTATGATGGTGAGCCCTATAGCCGAAGTAAAAATAACGGACTTCTTTTTGAATAATGCATACATAGTTATCAATATTCTATTGCGCTGCAAAAGTAGTAATTAATTGGCAAATGAGCAAATTTACTCATTTTTCCAATTTGCTAATTTACTAATTTGCTAATTTATTTCCTCCCAGCCTTCCCAATCTCTTTCTCAGAAAAATTTTTTTCTATTTACACCTACCCTTTACTTTAGATATAGGAAAGATACAAGAAGAGCGAACAATTAGCGAAAGATGAGCAAAGTATAAACGTCTAATTATCCTCCCAAAAACCAGAAAAAAATATGCTACCTCCACCCTATTTACCCTATCCTCTCAAACCTCTCAATTCTCTTAGCCCTCCCATTAACCTAAGTAGCAAATCAGCAAATCGACAAATTTCCTAATTAAAATTTGGTACTTTCAAAAAAATGTAATACATTTGCCACTCGAAATACGTATAAAAACAAGGTTAAAATTACAAAAACAATATGAAAAAAACCATTATTAATTGCTGCTTCTCTACTTATTTCAGTAGCAGCTTTCGCACAAAAAGAACTCAAAGAGATTGAAAAACAAATCCGTAAAAGGCGATTTAACTACTGCTCAAGCTGGCTTAAAATCCCTAAAAAAACAGCGGTAGAAGGTACCGAGTTTGCTCCTCAGTACTACTTCTTAGAAGCGCAAGCCAATGTTGAAATGGCTAAGAAAAATACCAATGTAATAGGCTCTTTACAAGCAGCAGGGCAAGCATTTACTAAAGTAAGACAACTCGAAGGTGGTAAAGGTAAATACACCTCTCAGTTAAAAGAATTGTCTAATGATGTTATCAATATCGCTGCCAAACAAGCTGACCTAAACTACAAAAACAAAAACTATAAGAATGCTGCTATCGCTTTCGAGCAAGTATACCGTTTAAGCCCTCAAGATACTGTTTTCTTATACAATGCTGCTGTAGTATCTGTAGAAGGTAAAGATTATGACAAGGCTGTAAAACTCTATACAGAGCTTAAAGATTTAGGATATGATGGTAGCGAAACTCTTTATATTGCTACTAATAAGCAAACTAAAAAAGAAGAAACTTTCGGTGATAAAAACCAACGCGACCTAATGGTGAAAGCCAATACTCACGAAAAACCACGTACCGAAAAAACACCTTCTAAACGTGCTGATATAGTTAAGAATATTGCGTTTATCTACGTAGAGCAACACAAAACTGACGACGCTATCAAAGCTTTCGAAGATGCTAAAAAAGCATATCCAAAAGATGCTAACATCATCCTTGCAGAAGCTAACGTATACCTACAGTTAGATAATAAAGACAAGTTCAAAGAACTAATGCAAGAAGCAGCACAGCTCGACCCTAATAACGCTGACTTACACTATAATATAGGTGTTATCAATATGCAACAAGGCAACGTACTCGAAGCGCGTAAGGCTTTTTGAGCAAGCTCTCAAAAATTAAACCAAGCTATGCCGATGCAGCCCTCAATATCTCAACTACTTATATCAACGAAGGTAACGGACTTATTGAGAAAAATGAATGCTTTAGGCAATTCTACTGCTGACATTAAGAAGTTTAATGAGTTACGCGACCAAAAAAAGACGATTTGTTCAAGAAAGGAGCTGAAATATTAGAGAATTTCACTAAATCTAACGGAAATGTAGAAAAATATCTTAGAGCAACTTAAGAATATCTATGGTGCTTTTAGGCGATAGCGCTAACTTCCAACGTGTTAAAAAAATTATTAGGACAATAATAAATCAAAGGAATTACTATTTTAGTAATACCTAAAAAAATAAAAAAAGTAGGAATAAACTCAATTCCTACTTTTTTTATTAGAATTATAAAAGAAATGCGTTACTTTATTGAATTCTCATATGATGGCAAAAACTATCACGGCTGGCAGCTACAGCCCTAAAGGCTATTACTGTGCAAGGGGTACTGCAAAACGCTCTGACTACTATTCTCAGAGAAGAAATCAGTGTGATAGGTGCAGGTCGTACCGATAGCGGTGTACACGCCTTGCAGATGTTCGCTCATTTTTGATACTGAACGCGAACTTTCTGATGATTTAGTACGGAAACTCAATGCTTTCTTGCCGTATGATATAGCAGTACATAGCATTCGTGCGGTAAAAACCGATGCTCACGCCCGTTTTGATGCTCTAAAGCGCACCTATCAGTACCATATAAGCATTGAAAAGTCACCTTTTAGGTATGATTACAGTATGCCTCTCACCCTCTCTCTCAATGTCGATGTAATGAATGAGGCTGCCCAAATACTTTTTGATTATACTGACTTTCAGTGTTTTTCTAAAACCCATACCGATGTAAAGACGTTTAATTGTAAAAATCTATGAAGCTCATTGGGCAAAGGTAGGGGGCGAACTTGTATTTACCATTACTGCTGATCGTTTTCTGCGCAATATGGTGCGTGCTATCGTAGGTACACTTGTCAATGTCGGATTACAAAAAGCTCTCTCTCACTGGTTTTGAGGATATTATCATCAGCAAAAAGCCGTAGCAAGGCGGGAGCCTCAGTACCTGCTTGTGGACTGTTCCTCGCTCAAGTAACCTACCCTGAAGAGATCTTCTTACAAAAAAAGTAACTAAATATTAGCTTTATTCAACTAAAATGAGTACTTTTGCAGACTTTTAAGAAAATTATATAGAAATGAAATATCTACAGAACAAATATCTGAAATTAGTAGTAGCTGCCCTTATAGTAGTTTGGGCTGTATATCAGTTTGTACAAGGCAATATAGGCAATGGTATCGCCTTGATATTGTTATCACTTTTCCCTGTATTGCTCTATTTTCGCAACGAGTTTATTCTTCTCACTTTCTTACGCTTGCGCAAACAAGATTTTGAAGGAATGGAAAAAGTGGCTCAGCAAAATTGCCGAGCCTGAAACTGCCTTATTGCGCAAACAGCAGGGGTATTACAACTATATGTACGGAGTTATCTACACTCGCAAGAATCTTACCCAAGCAGAAAAGTACTTCCGCAAGGCGCTCCAATTAGGTCTCACTATGGATTACGACAAGGCAATGGTTAAGATGAGCTTAGCCGGCATAATGATTCAGAAACGCAAAAAGCGTGAAGCCCAAGAACTACTAACAGAAGCTAAAAAGCTCGACAAACAAAAATATGATGACTGAGCAAATCAAGATGTTACAACAACAGCTCAAAAAGATTTAAATAAAAAAGTGGTTAGCACCTATATCGGTACTAACCACTTTTTATTTTCTTATTAGTTAAATCAGCAAATTAACAAATCGCCTTATTGACAAATCAAATATACTACTTTCTTTTGTCTCAAAAAAACGCCTCCTCAAAATACTCACTAATAGCAGTTACCTCTGCTTTTATGGAAAGGAGCCAACTCATTAGTAAGGTCACCTCCTTTCAAGTAGAGGATACCATTAGCCAACTCATTCTTCGATTGCTTCTTAAACTTCCCTTTCACCCCAAGGCACAAAGTCCTGCATTTGGGTTACCGCTCTGCTCACTACGAAATCATAACTGCCTTTTTAGCTCCTCAGCTCTTATTTTGCATAGCAGTTACATTTTTTTAGTCCCAAGGCATTCACTACTTCTTGCACTACTTTAATCTTCTTTCCTATCGAATCAACCAAAGTGAAATTGCATTCAGGAAAGAGTACAGCTAAAGGTATCCCAGGGAAACCACCACCAGTCCCTACATCCAATATATCAGTACCTTTGCAGAAGTTAATTCGTTTAGCTATAGCTAAGCTGTGTAGCACGTGCCGCTCATAAAAAAATCGCTCATATCTTTTTCTCGAGATAACGTTTATTTTAGCATTCCATTCCTCGTAAAGAGGTTTAAGTTGCGCAAATTGTCGTTGTTGTTCCTCACTCAATTGAGGAAAGTATTTATTGATTATTTCCATATTTGCTATATATTATTTTTGTTCCTTTCCTAAAAGCATCTCCATCCCCGAAACAGAACGAGTAAAAATCAAATAATCAGTACCTCCTTCTTGCAGGTGGTACTTTTTTTCTTGAGTTCAGCTACCGAAAGCGGGTAGTTCTTGGCTATAATATTATAATGCATTTTTCTTTATTTGTTTTATGATGAATCGAGTGTTACCTCCAAAATACGCCCTGAGAAAGGCTTCTTCAACTCTGCAGAGGTGTATAGATGAGTATTTATATCTAGTTTTTCTAATCCAAAATACATTGCTATATAGTTAAACGCCCCTGATTTTAGCAAAAGCGTTGTTAGGAATATACAAATAACTCTTAGGTTTTACTATAAATCACTTCAGATACTGATAATTCTCTATCTGTAAACGACAGAATAGAATCTTCGCTCTCCAAATTTACACATCTTATCTCTACTTCATCAATAGTGCTATGTGACTCTTGTATAACTAACACTTCTTTTACCTCATTGCGCAGAGCTATTACTTCTATACACGCTACCTTGTCAAGGGTATTAAGTAAGTAGTGTATATCAATTAGTGGGGAAAGCTTAGTAATCACCTTGTCTGCTTTTTTTCTAATAATAAAGGCTGCAACTCTAAAATATTAGGAGATAGGTCTTCTAACAGAAACTTCTTTTGCTGTTGAGCATCGCGTCTGGCAGGGTCTATATAGAGAACATCATAGTGTTGAGATGCATCTGCTAAGAACACTTCAGCCTTTTTTTATTTACGAAAGTAGCCTTACGCCCTAATACTTCCCAATTATGCTGCACAATACTGAGCAATTCAGATTGCTCTTCTACTAAAGTTACCTCCTCAAACTGCTCTGATAAAAAAATAAGCATCAATACCAAAACCACAAGTAAGGTCTGCAAAACGTTTTCCGTGTAACTCTTGTGCTTTATAACGAGCGGTAGCTTCAGAAGAGGCTTGTTCTAAACTCAAATTTTTAGGATAAATAATTCCTTCTCGTAGTAAAAAAAGGCAACTTCTTAACAGCCACTCGTCTACCTTGTATTTGTTGTACTAACTCTTTGTTAGTTACTTCTGTAAACACATTACTCTTTAACAGTAAATCAGTGGTAACTCCTTGATACTCTTTTTATAAATAGCTGTATTTCACTTTTTTTAATAAATCAGTAAATGTACTCATTTGTCAGTTTTATTTGCCATTTGTAATCTTATTATAACCACTTTTTTTCGCCTAAAATAGACTATCATTGCTACTGAAATAGCAAGCATTACTACCCATACAGCAGGGTATGCCCACCACCATCGCAGTTCTGGCATAAAGTCAAAATTCATACCATATACGCCCACAATAAAGGTAAGCGGAATAAAAATTGTAGAAATAAGGGTTAGCAAACGCATAATATTGTTCATCTTATTGCTCATTGCCCCCATATAGGTATCTGTAAGCCCCTCAAAGTATATCACGATAAGTGCTGAGAATATCTACTATTTGCACTGTATGGTCGTGGAGGTCTCTAAAAATAATGCTTAGTATCAGCCTCTATAAGATGATGAGGCGTTTTTCTCTATGCGATTTACTACCTCTCTTGCCGGAATGATAGTTCGTTGCAAAAATACTATAGATTTCTTCTTTAATTCTTGTATTTCTGATATCATCTCTTCACGCGGGTGGGTGATAATCTCATCTTCTAATGCTTCTATCTTATCACTTACACTGTCCGACACTACTAAATAGTTATCTACTATACTATCTAACAAACTGAATAACAGATAGTCCACTTTCTTTTTTTCGCAGACTGCTATCAGCAAACTGCAATCGTTTGCGCACAGGCTCAAACACATCATCACCTTCACTTTCCTGAAAAGAAATTAAGTAATTTTTACCTAACAATAAGGCTAAATGCTCTGATACCAATTCCTTTTTTTGCTATAGTATAACATTTTGATAATCACTAATAAACTATCTTCCAAAAAGTTCTACTTTTGGGGCGGTGCTCTGTGTCTAATATATCTTCTAATAGCAGGTCGTTTAATTGGGTATAAGCTCCAATCTTTTTAATTTCAGCTATATTATTCAGTCCGTTGATGTTTATCCACGTGAAGTGTTGCTCATCAATACAAGCAATAGCTTCTTCTGCGGCACCTACTTTTTTTCGTCTGACAGAACCCCTCGTTATAAGTGATAACATCTATATGAATTTCCTTTTCTTTATTACCAAAATACACCAAACTTCCAGCAGGTAATCCTACCTTCTTAGCACGATTGGTTCTGCGTTTTTTTCTTAGTAGTAGCAGTAATATTTTTACTCATATATTATTATTGTATTAAAATGCTAGTTATTAAATATTTATATAAATATTTTAAAGTGATAATATAAGTAATGAAACCTATACGAAATAGTTAGTAATCTTTATTTACAATGCTTTTCGTTTTTCTCAAAATATCTTATAAATAGTTGATTATCAATATAATTTAACTGTATTTACTACAGAATAAAGGCAATAAACAAATATATTGTTAAACAAACACTTTATATTTTTTTATCGTAAAATACTTAATTTCAGTGAAATAAATAAAAAAACTACGGAGTGGTATTAGCAACTTGTAATACCTTCCCATTAAATACTTTACTACCATTAAGCGCAAAATCAGCAATATAATGCGCCATTTCTTGGGGACTAATATTTGCTTTATAATCTGGAAAAGCCTCAGCAAGCATTTCCGTCTGTACAGCTCCTAAAGCTAAAGTATTAAAAAAATAATACCTCGTTCTTTATATTCTTCTGCCAAAAGCTCCGATAAGGTAATAAGAGCGCCTTTAGAGGAACTATAAGCTGCCAAACCACCAAATTTCAAACTTCCTTGTATACCGCCCATACTGCTAATGCTTACCACGTGTGCGCCCTTCTCCATAAAGGGTAATAGTTGTCGAGTAAGTTGCGCCACCCCAAATACATTCACCTTATACACTTCCCAAAAATCCTCTTCAGTAAGTTCCTCAAAAGGTTTATTGATGAGTTTTCCAGCGTTATGAATAAGTATATCCACCTGTCCCCATTCTCCTTTCACAAAATCAGCTACTGCTTCTCTATCAGAAGCTAACGTAATATCAAAAGGAATACAACGCACATTAGGCAATTTAAGTGCCTCTATAGTAGTTTTATGCCGCGAAAGGGCTAAAATATTATGCCCTGCCGCAGCTAACTGTTGTACTAGCTCATAGCCTATGCCTCGGCTGGTACCTGTAATAATAATATTTTTTTCATTCTATTAATTTGCTAATTCAAAAATGCATTTCTCCTACGAAAAACAAAAACAAGATATCCTATTATCATACTTATTATCCCTACTATAACCCCCAGTTTCAGCATATCGTTTTGTTTTACCAATCCCGTAGAATAAGCAATTGCATTAGGCGGCGTCGATATAGGCAAACACATCGCTGATGAGGCTGCCAAAGCTATCCCAATAAGCACAGTCGAAGTACCTCCTATCTCACCTAATCTATCCCCCATTCCTTGGCAAATAGTTACCAAAATAGGAATTAATAAGGCAGCTGCTGCCGTGTTAGAAATAAAGTTACTAAGAAGATAACAAATAAATCCTGAGGCAATCAATACTATAATAGGCGACCACGACCCAAATGGTATCGTATCAATAGCCAATTTGGCCAAGCCAGAATCATTAATACCTAATCCTAAGGCAAAACCACCAGCTACCATCCAAATAACGCTCCAGTTGATAGATTGTAGGTCTTTGGCAGTAATCACACCTGTTGCAGCAAAAACACCCATAGGCACTAAAGCTACAGTATTGGCATCAATCCCCGTCAATTCACTGGGGAGCAACCATAAAAGAATAGTAATGACAAAAGTGCTACTTACTACCCACATACGCCAACCGTGATGTACTTTTCCCAGAATGTGCAAGTTAATTGTTTTTTGAGTGAAAGGAAAAAATTTCAATATAAGTTGCCACGAGATGAAGAGCAACAAAAGTACCAAAGGGAACATAAATGCCATCCACTCTCCAAAATCAATACCCATATTTAGTCCCTTAGGGTCGTTAAGCGCTTGCAGAGCAATAGCATTAGGCGGTGTACCAATAGGGGTAGCCATACCGCCTAAATTAGCCGCAATTGGTATACTCATCGTTAGCGCCACGCGCCCCTTGCCGTTGGCAGGCAGTGCGGCAAAGACAGGAGTAAGAAAAGTAAGCATCATCGCTGCTGTAGCTGTATTGCTCACAAACATCGAGAAAACCCCAGTAATAAGCAAAAAGCCCAATAACACATTCTCACTCTTACGCCCAAACGGACGTATTAGATTTTTTGCAAGCAAGACATCTAATCCCGACTTAGTAGCAGCAATAGCCAAGAAAAAACCACCCAAAAAGAGTATAATCACAGGATTGGCAAAGGTTGCCATAATCTCCTTACTACTGAGCAGTTTTCCAAACACCTCATTTTCTTCTCCTTTAAAGAAGAACAAACTGTGGTTAGAAACCGTCAAACACATCAAAGTGATGATACCCAGTGAAGTAGCCCACGAAGGAATAGCCTCACTAATCCACATAAGGGTAGCAAATACAAAAATAGCGATAATACGCTGGTGAACCACTGTCAATCCGTTGATATGGAAAACTTCGGTAGGGAGATTCCATACCACAGCAGTTACAATCACTATACACACCCAAGGCGATAAGGTGTTTTTCAAAGTGATTGGTCATTACATTTTCTAATTCTTTAGACATAATATTTTTTGGTAAGTTTAAAAATTTAATTACTCTTCAAAAATAGCACCGCCAAAGGTACGTAAAAAGAATAACCTACCAAAGAAAAGTGATAGTTTTATTATAGGATTTTGTTGTTCCCAATAAAAGATAGGTTTATATATCTATTCCTAAACGCTCACTAACAAGAAGTACAATTTCTTCTTTATCTCTTTTCTTTTTCATAATCTGTACACAAATCAGCTATAATGACCTGTAATCCTCTTGCAGTTTTTTTCTGTGATTACTTGCAAAGAATAAGGTATAAGTTTCAGCATCCCCTTGTTTGTATTCTTTCTTTTTTTAGGACTTTTTGCAAACCTCGTATATATTTTGCTTTAGTGGCAACTTCTTTAGGTGTTAGAGGAGGAGGTACTACTTCTGTAGTTCTTCCAAGAAAAAAATATCAAACAATTCAAAAAAACATATCTAATGCTTTTTTCTCCTGTTTTGGCTTCCAACAGAAGTATACCTGACCATCCTCTACTATCATAAAAAAATATACCTTTTCTGTAACCAATGGTAGAAGTCAGTTAATATTTTTTTCATCAGGAATTTTGGTGTTATCTCGCAACATATATCCTATTAGAAAAAAACGTGAAAAACATTCAACATCATATTTCTCTATATACTTCTCAGGTGAAGTTCTCACAAGCTCAATTAGCTCAATCAATGTCAAAGAGTTGCTCCCTTTTTTACTGTTTTCTAAACAAAAATCACCAAAGAGTTCGAAAAACTGCTTTAAGGCATTCTCTTCTGTTTTGAAAACTGAAAACAACAAGTTTGCCCAGTTATTAGTTTTTTTCATTAGGATATATCTGTTGTAGCCAAAGATAAAAAGTCGCCTAATACTTTTGTTTGTATTGCAGGGTGTGTTTCTTGCCAATCATTGAGAAATATTTCCAAAGCGAAAATACTCTTTTTGCTAATATGTAGCTCAGGGTGAGGTTCTATAAAAGCTATCAGTTCCTCTATTGATAAATCCTGAGAATGTTCAGAAAAATACTTATTATAGAATTCATCGAATAATAGGAGGAAGTAGAGCAAAGCTGTTTTTTCACTTTTCCACATAACAAAAAGCTTTTTCTGCCCAATTATCAATATCCTTTGGGTATTTTTTTCTTGTAACCAAGGGAAAAAAATCCTTGTTGCAGCAATCGAAGCCCTACATCTTCCCCTTTTATAGCGAAGAGTCCATCCATTGAAAAAGTTTTTGAGGTAAAATATATCATACTTCCCAATATACATTGGTGCTCGATATTTCATATATCTAAGAAGTTCTAAAGTAGTGATGTTTTTCATAATCAATAATGTTTTATATTCCCCATAATGAAGCCTGTAATCTCTGAATATGAGGGTCTTCCACTACATCAATAATAGCTAAAATATGAGCTGGAATACGGATGTGATGAGTGAGCAATTCGTTTAATACATTTTTGAAGGGCTATAAGATATTCATCATAGGTAATGAGTTCTTGGGCATTTTTCAAGGACTTTAGCGACTATTCTATTTGAGGAACACTCATTTTTTTAGCTGATTAATGAATTCATTGGTAACCAACGCTATAATATCTTTCTCTGGGTGGTATATATCAATGTTTAATTCCTATTGAATAACCGCAGCTGCTTCTTTTTTTCAGTAAGAGGAACTGCCCCATATATCCAATTATCGTCCCACATCTCCAACATTTCGATAACATCAAGCAACTCATCTGGCATATCCATTCCTGCTCTTAAGTTAAATTGATAGCTGTAAAGGGCTACTTTTTCTGCATTATAACCCTCTTTCCAAAGGACTTGTAAGCCTTGAATATAATACACAATGGCTTTTTATTTCTTCTGAAGTCATTTTGTTATAGTTAGTTCATTGCACAAAACTACAAAATAATAAATAATTACCAAAGGGAAAAAAACAATAATTTTTTAACCCCACCCATTCCTTATCATCACCAAACAATGAGTATAGGATGAGTGTAAGATCAGTGTAGGATCAGTGTAAGATCAACGATCGTCTGATTAGCTTTACAAGTTCTTGTGAAAGATTAAATTTAAGAAGAAAAACACTCAGCACTCCTACCAATAATGATTTTTAAGCTGATATTTACAATAGGATGAAACGGGAAATCCCAAAAGAAGAAACCTCCTATAGTTATAATACCAAAGAGGCTGGTTTGCAGCGTTTCCTTGTAAAAAGGCTGTAGGCCGTATTTGCGATACACAAAAACCGACTTGAGTAAATTGTACGAAGTAAAAGCTATTAGAGTCGCTATTCCCGCCCCATTGATGCCGTAAAGAGGAATAAGCCACATATTCATTAAAACAGTGCCTATGACCAAAAAAACGCCTAAAAATAGCACAGTGCGATAGTAAGGCGAATTGAGTAATACCGCATTGTTAAATCCCACTAAAGCGTCAGAGAGTTTTACTACAGATATGATAATGAGCACCCCAAGCCCTGTGCTGTAATCTTTATCAGGCAATAAAGCATAACACTGCTGAGCATTTACAATGATAAGCACACAAATAACCATACTCACAAAATAAGTATTTATTGTACTGCGTTTGTATAAGTCTGACAGCTCCTCTTCCTTACCTTGATTCATAAATTGAGCCGTTAACGGACTTACAATCTGGTACATACTTCGGTAGGGAATAGCTATTACTGTAGCCGTAAAAATAGCTACATTATACACAGCAATCTCACCAATAGGCAAATATTGATTCAGCATAAACTTATCAATATCCATCAACAAAGAAGCTACTGACCCTGATAGGATAATGAACAAACTGTATAAGAAGACTTCTTTTTTACCTTGTGGCAATCCCCACGCAAAGGTAGGTCGCCTTACATAGAACGCGGTGACTATCATCAGAAGCATACGCAAAGCATACACTCCGAATAGCCCCCACATAAACTGATGAAAATCAATAATGTTAAAGTAAATAGCTACTAATAAAAGCATCACCCCTACCCTATGAAATACTTCTTTTTAGAAAATTACCAAAGACTGTTTTGAGTTGCACTCGCATCCACGCATAGGCAATCTCGAAGTAAGCCATTGCTACCGCTGTAAAGGAAAATAAGCCATACATACGGACGTACTTCACTATTTTTAGCAGAAAGCCACTGAGCGATTTGCTCGTGAGCCATACTTCCCAAAAAGCGTAGCAGGTAAGATAACGAGTAAAGGTAAAAAAACAAAGCATCAGATTGAGCTTAGCCTGCTCTTGCTTATCAGTATAAGCGGAGTAATAGCGTACCCAAGTGTTGTGAACTCCAAAAGAAATAAAAAGGAGAGAGAATAGTAGCTGTGGAAGTAACATAGCTTACCAACCCATATTGAGCTTTAGAGAGGAAGTAAATAAATAAGAAAAAGGGTATTGAGTGCCCCTATGGCAAACCCAAAGTAGGTAACCACCACATTTTTTTAAACGATTGACGGAGCACGATTCCCATAATGACTACATCTTAAAATTAAACTTGCTTTCAAAAAGGATTGCCATTGAGGTGCTTTTTTTCTACCCCTAATTGATAGTATTTTTTTCAGCATTAGCTTCATCACCTAAACCATAGTAAGTTAAAAGCAATACGGTAATAATTGTCTAATTCAGTAGGATAAATAAAAACCACATCAGAGATGATAGGTAGTGCATCTTGATATTTTTCTGTTAGTAGCATTAGGTCTATCCACTCTATGAGGGTAGCATATGAGTAGTCTCCATTTTGTACTGCTCTGCGATAACCATATTCGGCTTCATCTATATTCCCGAGCTCAAAAATAATTAAGCTCAGCATATCTACGCCAATAATAAGGTTCGTTAGGCTCAAAAGAGAGCAATTTCTGAATGTATTTAAGGGCTTTATCGTGTTTGCGACGTAGGTAATAAAAAGTCTGCCAAAAGTAATCCATGCTTTGCCAAGCTGAGGGTCTTCGTGAGTAGCTCTAAAATAGTATTCTTCTGCCTTTTTGGTCGTTGCGCATTTTCTCATAGCAAAGCCCTATATGTAGATAAACTAAGGCAGAAGGGTCGTCTAAAGTAAGAGTGATTTTTATAATTTTTCTATAGCTTTTTTTCATACTGCTCCATAGCCTCTAAGACACGAGCTTTCTCAAAATAAGCACCTGTGAAAGTATCATCGCTGATAATAGCAAAATCAAAACAGCGAAGGGCATTTTTGAGGTCATCATCAGTGATATAGAGCTTACCTAAGCAATACCACGCTATCTCGCAATAAGGATTTTGGTCTAAGTAGTCGTTTAAGAAAGTTTTAGCCTCAGCAGTCTGTCCTAAAACCTCATAGCAGTAGAGCAACTGCTGCAGGGCAGTATAGTCTTGAGGATCGCACTCTAAACATTTGGTAAAGTAGTATTTAGCCTGTGGATAATCTTCTATGTAGGTGTATTCCATAGCGATGAGCGCATATACATCTGATAGCTCATCGGTGAGTGAAGCAGCGTGTACGAGCAGTTCAATAGCTTTCTGATGTTGATTGAGTTTAGAGTATAGATTAGCTTTCTGTACAAATACCTCTGCATTCATAGGCTCAATACCTTCGAGTTCGCTAAGCAACTGGGTAGCCTCATCTAAACGGTCTTCAAACACCAATTCTTCAGCGTATAAAAAGTTTAAGAGAAGAGGCGTAAGGGTGCTGAGAAAGTCCTATATCTAAAAGCGCGCTTAGCTTTGCTAATACGCCCGTATTGTAAGTAATATTCTATTATTTCTTCAAATTCATCTACGTCAAAAAAAGAGAATGTTATTCTCTTTCAACATCGATTCGAATTTGGCAACCGCGTAGCTTTTCTTCGTTGTTTTCTAAATACATCGTACTAGTATATTAAATATATTGGGGTGCAAAATTATAAAGAAAAGTGCATAGTTCAGCCATTGAGAGGTTATTATTTTTGCGAAAGGTATTCCATACATTACAAAAATCTAAATAATATAGCACACGTTCTCTTTCTTGTTCTTTAGTGGGTACTGGGGGCATTTCCACCTGCGAGAGGGCTGCTATCTTCTTGATTTTTGCTAAAGTTGTGATAAAAAAAGATAAGGTACATAACAGTCGTTATCCTCCTCTCTATCCAAGCCAAAAAGACCTATAGAAGTAGGAATCATTCGTTCGATGAGAAAATCGTATTCTTCAGCCAAAAAGATGTCAAATACAAAGTCTGAAGCTACCAAATAGCCCTTTAATCCACTATCGATAAGATAAAGAAAAAGGTCTTTGATAGGCACATCATAAGGGATAAGCGAATATTCAAACACATTTTTTTGATAGTATGTTCAAAAATAGGAAATTCAGCCGCCCCTTCCTTTACAAAAGTATGAAGAATATCATTCAGACTTCCCTCCTCAAAAAGTTCTATCACAATTTGTGCCTCTTCAGTTTCTTTGTAGGTATTCCAATCCTTCATTAAATCCATAGTTTCATTATTTTTGTAGTTTCTAATTTGTTTTTTTACTTCCCAAAAAGCCATTACGTTTACCATTTTTTTGCGTTCGATAAGTCCCCTTTCTACCAGATTTGCAGTAATGGTCTTTACTGTACGTTCAGATTTTTCCTATATGCACAGCTATTACCTTTTGGGTAGCGGTAGGGTGTTGTTGTAAGTATTGTAGCACTGCTATTTCCTCCAAAGTGCAATTCAAAGTGCAATTTTTGCCCTTTGAATTTGCTCTTTTGCACTTTGAAGTTCATCCCCTACTAATAAATACCTATTTTTAAGCTCGTTTTCCTCGCCTAAAATTAGGTTTCTAAAGAAACGTTCTATATATTCAGTAGTTGCTGTTATCCCTTTAGCAAGGTTGTTGTAATTAGCACGGACTAAGGCGTTACGAAAATACCAAGAATGATAAGCAAAGGCTTCATTGCTCATCGCAAAGCCAAAGGTACGCAAATATTGAATCGTGAAAACTGCCGTTGTACGCGTATTTCCCTCACCAAAAGGGTGTATTTGCCAGAGTCCTGAGACAAATTTAGCTATGTGCTTGATAGCTTCCTCCACAGGCAAGCCTTGATAAGAAAAAAATGCTTTTTCTTGCTCAAAAATCATAGTCCAAAGTCTCACGCAAATTGTGTGCACTAGCGTAAAGAACTGTATCTCCACCGAGTACCCACTCCTTTTTGGTCATATTGTAGTCGCGCAATTTGCCTGCAAACTTGTAAATACCGGTGAACAACTTACAATGAATACCTATATATGTCACTGGGGAAAAAGCTAAAAGCTGACTCTGTGAGCAGTTCAGTGATACGAGCAGAGACTTTGTCAGCTTCTTCAGTACGTTCTTCTGTATTGTCAAGGCGTAAGGTTTTTGGATTGGTAGTAACTATCAATGAGGTGTTTCGCCTCTTCAATGGTAATATCCCCCTCAATATGTTGCTTAGCCGTTTGTACAAGATAAGCTGAGGGTTTCAGTCCGTCTACTGCCTGCAAGCCAATAGCCGTCTGCCACGCCTCACCTTTTTCACGACGATGGGGTTCAGTTTCCCTTATATATTGCTCGAAGTCATTCATTGTACTATTTTTCCAATTTTTATCAATCCTTTACGCCTATAAAAATATCTACTTCGGAGGCATCTCCTTGCTGAGACTTCTCGGTGTAGCGCTCATAGTCATATATATAAGTGCGATTGAGCGTGGCGTCGTTGTCCCAGATATATTGCCACATTGCCCCTACTGCCTGAGGCATTGTACCCTTGGCTACAAACTTTTGAAAGGTTTGATCAGGAAATTCCCTACCCTCTAAGCCATCGGGAATCGTGCTGAGCGTAGTAACTTCCACTCCTATCATACAAGTGTAAGGCTCGGTATAGTCCTTTTGGTAATCAGTGTAGATGCTGTAAATGGCATCGTTTACCTTATTGGGTATTTTTAGCCAAAAGTTGTTCGCTAAAAAAAAGCGTTCCCCAAAGGTTTCCGATGTCTTGCATCGCTTGTCCGTTCTGATTGGTAGTGCGCACACTGATTCCTATGATTTTTCATTTTTTTGTATTTAAATAGTTCTTAATAACTTCCCTCTAACTCCTTACAAACTTGCCGATACGCTCTAAAGTTGGGGTTTGTCTTCCTTTTTAATTAAAATGCCCTACCTCTCTTGTTTTATAAACACCCTTTACGATCTACCAACAAACATCATAGCCCCCTGCTCCTGTACCATTTTGAGCCTCTATATAGATAATATCCTCTTCCTTGTCATAATAAACGGATGTTTCACTAAAAGGCAGGTACATACATATCCCTATAAGCTCTTTTTAGGAATATTCACTTGTTTGCCATTAATGCTCACCACAAAACTCTTATATTCCGTTTCTGGCTCAGAGCCATCAGTTCCTTCAAAAGGTTTTTCTATCTATTTTTGTATTCGTAATGGTCGCCTTTATTTTTCTTTGGTAAAGGTATGTTTTTTTCTTATCGTATTTTTGAGCAGTAAGCTCTACACGAATTCCCATACCTGAAAAAGTAATGGCATTATCGCTTTCTTTTTCTTTCTTAATGGAAAGAAATGTATAGGTAGGTTTCAGTCTGCTGTTATGAATATACCCTTTATCTATGTAATGCCACTTACTTATATCTTCATCAGCATGAAATATATAAACAAGTTTATTATTAGGAGTGTCCCCAGTATTTTTACTTTTTGACATTTTTCTTTTTCACGGATATTTACATAACCATCTTTTGTCCTTTACCACAAAGAATTGACCAAAAAGCACACTGGGAAATTAACAAAAAAATAAGAATACAATTCGCAGCATACTTTATTTTTTTGATTGTTCAATTAAATAAAAAAATTATCTATTTCTATTTCATTAGAGATGAACTCATTGCCATATAAATCCTTAACTACAGCTCTTAGGGTAGCCGATTTGCCTTTTTAGTCCTGCTAATTCACTTATTTTTATCCCATAGGTGGTAAGATATTGTATCCTCATCTTCTTCTATAAAGCTTACATCCCTGACATGTACAGGATTTTTTTCAATTCAAATATTGTTTTTTCAGCTAAAGGTTGAAGAATCTCAAAGATAGGTTCGCAAAATTTGCTATATTCCTTATTAATATCGCTTATAATAACATTTATTACCCAACGAGGAAGTTCATCAGGCGAAAATTCTTTGAAGTTTGTTAGAGATACTTTTTGTCTTTTTCCATAACATAGCCAATATTAATTTACTTTAAAGACTTTGACAAAGCTTTTAGAACTTTGTCAAAGTCAATTGTAATTGCCATTATTAATTGCCTATGCGGCTCGCACTATACATCTTTTTCGCGGAGTTCTTGAATATTTTTGTCGTCCATATACTCATCAAAGGTCATATAGCGGTCGATAATGCCATTGGGGGTAAGCTCGATGATACGATTGGCGACGGTTTGCGAAAATTCGTGGTCGTGGGTGGTGAAAAGCACGGTGCCTTTGAAGTTTTTCAGCGAGTTGTTGAAGGCGGTGATGCTCTCCAAATCCAAGTGGTTGGTAGGTTCGTTCAGCATTAGCACATTGGCGCGCAACATCATCATACGGCTAAGCATACAGCGCACTTTCTCGCCTCCTGAGAGCACTTTGCAGTTTTTGAGGGCTTCCTCGCCACTGAAAAGCATCTTGCCCAAGAAGCCTCGCACATATACTTCCTCGCGCTCTTCCTCTGTTTTCGCCCATTGGCGCAACCAATCCACCAAGGAAAGGTCTTGGGTGAAGAAATCGGAGTTATCCACGGGCAGGTAAGACTGTGAGGTGGTAATTCCCCACGCAAAAGTACCGCATCGGGCTTGAGGTTGCCGTTGAGAATCTCATAAAAGGCAGTGGTGGCGCGCGAATCCTTAGAAATCACGGCTACTTTGTCGTCTTTGGCAAGGTTGATGTCCACATTTTGGAACAATACCTGTCCGTCGATAGATGCGGCGAGGTTTTCCACGTGTAGGATTTGGTCGCCAGCCTCGCGGTCGCGGTCGAAAAATGATAGCAGGGTAACGGCGAGAAGATGGTTTAATTTCCTCAATATTGAGTTTCTCCAACATCTTCTTACGAGAGGTAGCCTGTTTTGATTTTGCCACGTTGGCACTAAAGCGCGCAATAAATTCTTGCAACTCTTTGGCTTTCTCTTCCGCCTTTTTGTTCTGTTGCGCACGTTGACGGGCTGCCAACTGACTACTTTCGTACCAGAAAGTATAGTTGCCCGAATAATGGTTGATTTTACCAAAGTCAATATCCGAGATATGGGTACAAACGGCATCGAGGAAGTGGCGGTCGTGAGAAACGACAATCACCGTATTGTCGTAATTAGCCAAAAAAAGTTCTCCAGCCAGCCAATAGTCTCGAAATCGAGGTCGTTAGTAGGCTCGTCCATTATGAGTACATCAGGGTTTCCAAAGAGGGCCTGCGCCAAAAGTACACGCACTTTGAGTTTGCCGTCCATTTCGGACATCATAGTGTAGTGCATATCCTCAGCAATACCCAAGTTAGAGAGCAAAGCAGCCGCATCACTCTCGGCATTCCAGCCGTTCATCTCGTCAAACTGCATCTGTAGCTCACCAATACGCTCGGCGTGCTCATCAGAGTAGTCAGCATAGAGGTCGTCCATCTCTTTCTTAACTTTAGAAAGGACTTTGTTGCCCATAATGACAGTGTCGAGTACGGTGTAATCGTCATAAGCGTAGTGGTCTTGCTCAAGCACGGACATACGTTTACCAGGTTCGAGGATAACGCGCCCCGAAGTAGGTTCTTGCTTGCCTGAAAGAATTTTTAAGGAAAGTAGATTTGCCTGCTCCATTAGCACCGATGATGCCGTAGCAGTTGCCTTGAGTAAAGGTTACGTTTACCTCATCGAAGAGGACACGCTTACCGAATTGTACTGATAAATTGGATACTGATAACATTTTTCTAGTTGTTATTAATTATTTTTAAAAGTGCAAATATACACAATATTTGTAAGATACGAAAATCTTAGTTCAAAACTCATTTTTTTCAGCACTCACAATCAACGCCATAGATTTTTTTCAGCCTCAAAAGGTTCTTTTCTTAAAATTGCCATACAGTTTAAGGTTTTTTTAAACCCTATTTTTGATAAGCCAATCAGTGAGTTCATTAGCAAAAAAATAGGCTGTAGTAGCTCTTCATTTTCTATAGTATCGTCTAAAAATAGTCTTAAAGATGATTTTATTGCTGTCATTTAGATAGTAAAATCGTTCAAATTTTACCTTATTATTGGCTATAAGAGGTAAATTACCTAAATAATTGCCTTGCTTTTTGGGCAAAAATACTTCTGAAAAATTGACTATTTGCAAAAATAAGTTTACCCTTTTTGAGTCAGTTGCCCATAGGCTTTTTTTGCAAAAAGAGCTGTACAGATGTTTTTACTATTGAGGTGCGGCAACGTATTACCAATACAAACAATATTGTTGAAGACAGCAAGCTGGTCAATATCAAGCATATTAAGAGGTTGTACCACAATGCTTTTTCTTGACAGCTTCGGCAATGAGTCGCTCGCTAAGGTCAATAGCGGTAACCTCGTAACCTTGCGATAATAAGTAAGCTGTAAGATTGCCCGTGGCAGCACCTACATCAAGAACGGTTTTGCCACATAGTTCACTGGCAAAAGAAGGTTTGGTGAGCTGGTGATAGCGGAAAGATATAATCGTATTTTTTTCCGCAATTTCGTTGTAGAATTTTGACATAATGCTCAATGATTAAAGATTAGTAATTAATGGGATGGATATGCTTTTGTTTATAGATTTTAGCATACCCCCTAATAGTATCTAATTTTTTTAAAATTTAATTCTTTGTTTTTCTTCCAATGAAGGATAAATGATAAGACAGTCTATAAGTTCGTTGCTATCTTTTAAGCCAAGTTTTTCATATACTTTTGTTAGGCGAGCATAGCCACTTACTTGGCGGATGTCGTCTATCACTCTACTATCTTCATAAATAGGTTTATACTTGGCATCAATGAGCATTTTGTATTCTGGAGTGTTGAGCAAAAAAATCTAATTCGGTATAATCAGCAATAAAATGATAGAGCACCTCTTCCCTACCTCCAAACTGTTCTTGTAGCTTTTTATAGACATATAACTCAAAAAGTTTGGGCATATCTATCCAAAAAGGCGGAATAGTTACTTTTTGTTGGGTTGTTTCGGTGATATTATACGAAAAACGCTTTAAGATATGCTTTCCGATGCAAATGGCTTCCTCATATTCTTTAAAAAAAGTATTGGTAGTAAGTTTTTTTGAGGTTTTCTATATTAATTTCTTCTGAAATCAACTCAAAATGTGGAGTACAATAGGTAATCAATTCGCAAATAGATTTGTCATTACCTACAAAAATAATTAGGATGCGTATTCTTAAAAGCTGATGATAAATTGCAGAACTTTCTTTAAAAAAAGCGATTTTTCGAGGCTATCCATTCCAAACTCTTGATACCTACATACGTGGGCTGTGAGTTTGTTCTTAAAAACATTTTGTTTGAGGTGTTTTCCTAACTGTATCTTACCTTTGATACGGCTATTAAGATTCTCTTCTACAGTGTAATATGATTTTTTAAGTCCTTTGCGCACAATACGCTTCAGTAGCAATAGGAATTGCACCATTAGAAAAAGGCGTGAGTGTGTCTTTTTTGCTGTTCGATAGTAATTGGAGGTTCGTCCCAATAGATTTTGATGAGCTCTTGTGTATCTTTAGGATCAAGCCCTGTAATGCTGAGAAGCATTTTTAGATAGTCGATTTCTGCCCATTCTTCCTCTTGAATAGGAGAGCCTTCAGCTATCTGTTTTTTTATTCATTTTAGGCTCTATATATACAAATTTGTAATGTTTTACCAACCACAACGCCCCTATATAATAGCCTGCCTGCAAACATACTTCACCCTCATTTGTACGCTTAATTTCAAAAGGATAGACAGGATTTCCCTGTCTATCTTTTTTCAATATATACGGACAAATCTGAGGTATTGCCTCAAAGATTTTTAGCACCTCCCTCTCCTTTTTGATGCTATAAGGCTTATGTTCAAGAAGCGTTATTTTCATCGTTGATAAGGTTATTTATAGTAGTTTCTATTCCCTCTCCTACGAGGATACCATCTTTCACATATTCGAACAAAATAGGTTTGATTTCGTATTCCCAACGGATGTCGATAGGAGTATTTTTTTAGTAATAAAATATGAATGTCCTAATTGAACCTCTTCCTTTTTGAACTCAGAAGATAAATTAGTATTGAACAAGTTAGTCACTTTAACAAATAGTGCACTCTCAAAGTGGTCGCCTAATTCATTTGTTAAATCTTTTAGGTAAGATATTAACAAAGGCAAAGCGGCGACGAATGGCATAGTCTATATGTCCTACGGAGCGGTCAGCTGTGTTCATTGTGCCAATGATATAGAGATTAGGAGGCAAAAATAAGGTTATTTTTCTCCGTCAATAGCGTACATACTTTGTACTGCTTCGCCACGGTATTCTAAGGCATAGATAAGTTCACCGAGTACAGCTGATAGGTTTGCACGGTTGATTTCATCTATGACAAGAACGTAGTTTTTTTAAGAGGTATTTTTATCAACTGTAGGCTTATAGTTTTTTTCTGAACTCATAGTATCTTTCTACAATTCTAATAAAAATAAGTAGACATCTGACGTGTCAAAAGCCTCTAAATTATAATTCTTTATTATATCTTTTCTTTCTGTTGTATTAGAATCTATGATCTTTTTTTATTTCAGAGAATTTCATATTTAATCCTTTGCTATGAACTTCCCAATTATCGCCTTTATATTTAAAACGCTTATCATCAGCATCAAAAAGATAAACAGCTTCTGTTAATGGATATTTGTAGTCTTCACTTTGAGCTAATTCTTCTTTGATATGTTCAATGAAAGCCTCAAAAAAACCTCTTCTTCTTTTTAGAGTCTGTGTACTTTGTTGCGCTTTATGCCAATTATTAAAAAGCTTCTTTAGCAAAAAGTCCCTAATATTTTTATTTTTCAGCAGTATATACGATTCCATTTCCCTCTTCATTAGGTTTAGCAACTATTCCTCTTACAAAATCTTCATAAGAGTAGCTGGGGTGAAACTGTATAAGTTTAAATTGCTCATTGCCTTCTAAACTATCATTTTCACCTAAACCTAATAACGCTTTGGCAATACGTTTAGCCTCACGGGTTTTTACCAGTACCAGGGGACCTTGTAGAATGATTTGAGGTTTGTATTTTTAAAAGTTTAATAACGAGGTTGTCCTCTTGAGCTTGTGTATTTCCGTTCATAATATTTAGTAAGTATTGAGCATATTTAATTCCTTTAATATCAGAGTTATAAGTAGTCACATCAGTAAGTGTTTTTAGTAGGTAGGTTATTATTAGCATCCCATACTCCTTTTTTTAGCCATTTAACTTCACGACAATGCTTATATACTGCTCTTTTGTCATCAAAATAATAATCAGAGATTACTTTGCCATAGCCTAATAAAGTATTTTTTCCCTTTTTTTAGCAATGACAATATCGCCTATATTTATTTTATTTTTCTCCGTTGCAAAAAAATCATCAAGAGCAGAAACGTTATTACGTTGGTCTTCTCCTCCTCCATAATTGTTTATTAGGGCTTCAAGAATAGATTTTTCTATCCGTGTAATTTTTCTAAATCTCCCAATTTGTCCCAGCCAATAGCCATAATACCTTCGTTATAAAACTCCTCCCATTTAGAAGCCTGTTCTCCAGGGCTATATAGCCAATAACGTTTAGTATCTTCATTTTTCCTCATTCATATTTTTGATAGACTATCATAGTATTCACTTTTTTTAAAAGCAACAAAAGGTAACAATTTATTTTTTTATTAAACAAGAAAAAAAGATGCTTACCTCTCGTTTATTGTTCGTCACATACTCGGCTGCGCCAGCTCGCCGACTTTCTTTCGGTCATCCTTCGCTTATCCTTCGCTCTTCCTGTATCCATTCTATATCCATCTTATATCGAATGTAAAGAGTAAGTAAGCAGAAGAAAAAAATGTCTGTACAAAAAACACTTTGCCAAAAGTCATAAATTACGACCTCTGGCAAAAGTGTTTAAATATGATTCAAAAAAACTTACAATTCGCGAAATGCTTTATGTAGCAATCGGCGTTTGTCGTTGATGGCCTCTTCCATAGAAATCATTGTTTCTGAACGGGCTACGCCTTGTATATCATCAATCATATAAATCACCTCTTTGGCGTGCTTGGTGTCTTTTGCTCTAATCTTGCAGAAAATATTGTACTTACCCGAAGTAATATGTGCTACCGTTACAAAAGGTATTTCTTCTAATCGCTCTAAAACGAACTGCGCCTGATGGTTACGCTCTAAGAATATACCTACATAAGCGATAAAAGTATACCCCAATCGGTCATAATCGACTGTAAGAGTAGAACCCGTAATGATGCCTATTTCTTCCATTTTGCGCACACGCACGTGCACTGTACCAGCCGAAATATTTAATTGCTTAGCTATATCGGTAAAAAGGAGTGCGGGTGTTGTCTATCATCAAATCTAATATTTGATGATCTACCTCGTCTAATTTGTATCTTGCCATAGTTATTAAAGATTGATGATTTTTATAATGCGCAAAAGTAACAGTTATTTTTTTAATATTCCAAATAAAATAAGATAATTTTTTTCAAATAAATCGTATCATTCTGCTACTTTGAAGTAAGGATTATGCAAATCTAACTGCTTTTTCGATGCTATTTTTTTATCAAAAGAAGGTTTTACGAAATTCATTAAGAAATCTTCTTTATGTCCGTATTTATGCGACAAATCGCCTATTTCAGCTATATAAGGCTCAAAAATAAATACGGTTGTCTTTTAGCACTTCTTTATACATAATGGCTACCTCTGCCGTATGTGTATTATCGCGCAATAAAAATATCTACAAAGCGCTTATCATTTTCTGGTATACAAAAAGTAATCTCTATAATTTACATTTGTAAATTCATTGTTAGCAATACCTTTTTAGTCCCGCGAAGATAGCTTGAGCAATATATTTTTCTAGTCTGTTCACGGTTGTAATCATTAGGAAAGTGTCCTGCTTCAAATAGTATGGTAGGAGTGCCGAGGGCTGTATACCTATCGCCTGTGCAATTGATATTAAAAGCATCGTCAAAACGGGCAATTTGGTTAGGAATATCAAGGGATTGGTACATCAGTACAATTAGCTTCATAGCTGCCTCACGCACTGGATTTATACTACGTTCTTCGTTGTAAGCTGGAGCTAAAAAAAGAGACTGTGGCTGGATTAGAGGTTTGTGCTACGCTGAAGATAGTGCGCTGGTCGTGCAAATTGAAGCAGAAATCAGGTTGTACTAAATCATAAGCCTTGCGCAAACATTTGCTTTCAGGTTGGGTAAGCTCATAAGCATCTCGATTTAAATCGATTTGATTGTAATTTACACGTGTAAACACTTCAGCGCCGTCAGGATTGAGCATTGGAATAACGTAAATACTCAGATTTTTTTGGTAAAATCAGCTGTTTTTAGTTGCTCAAAGACATCAAAAAGAGCTTTAGTAGTAGTAGATTCATTGCCGTGCATTTGTGACCATATAAGCACTTTTTTTAGTCCCTTTTCCTATTCTATAAAGATTGATAGGCGTACCTTTTTACTGATTTTTCCAAGGGAATAACCTCCTGAAAGGGGTATGCTTCAAGCAGAGGAGCTATCATTTGATAGTTAATATAGCGTCCGTGAAGTTCTGTTATCATAGTTATTGAAATTTTATAAGAGCTATTAAATGAGGCAAATATACTGATTATTTTTGTATTAACATATAAGTTACAAAAAGTAAAAACACTATAATTTACAATATTTTTTTACAATTGTAATTTAAAATTATTTGCCCTACTGGAGATTTTTAAAATAGTGATAGTATTATTAACTATAGATTAGCAACGTAACTATTGAATTTTATTAAGTTGTAATGCAATAGATTATTTTTTTATAATTAAAATGCATTTTCATTTATATCAGTTAGTTACAAATATTTTTTTAAATTAATACTTTATGCCTTTAAAAAAATAGTTGTGTTTATAGTTGTGTATCTTATTTTTTTGATTTACATTTGTGCATTCTTAACTTTTTAAACGATAATTACAATGTTAAACACAACAGATTTTGCACAAAGGTTACAACAAGTAATGGATTATTACGGACTTAATGCAGCTGCCTTTGCTGATAGCTTAGAAATTCAGCGTTCAGGCATTTCGCATTTGCTATCAGAGCGCAATAAGCCCAGCTTAGATTTTTATTCTGAAGCTCATAGAGAAATTCCCTGAGGTAGATATGTATTGGATTACACAGGGCAAAGGAAGTTTTCCGCGTAAGGAAGAGACGCATAGCATTTCTCCTCGAAAGCAACCAGACCTATTTAGTGATATACCCGAAATAGAGATGGCTCCTACCCCCTCGCCTACTGTAGCTACTCCAGCGTACAGAAAGCTGTACAAGAGCCTGCTACAGCTCCTATAGTAGAAGAAAAAAACTTTCTACACTGGCAGATACGCACAAGAAGATTAAACGGATTATTTTTCTTTTTACGAGGATAATCACTTTGAGGTTTTTGATAATTAAACATTGCGAATTGGGAATTGTTTTGCTATCTTTGCAGCCTTTTAGAACACACTACTTATGGACTTATTTTTCAAAAGAATTAGAACGACTCAACGCTCCTCAGCGTGCGGCAGTGCTTCAAAAAGAAGGACCTATTATTGTAATAGCAGGCGCAGGCTCGGGCAAAACGCGGGTGCTGACCTATCGTATAGCTAACCTTATGCGCCAAGGGGTAGACGCTTTCAACATACTTGCTCTTACTTTTACCAATAAGGCTGCCAATGAAATGAAGAAGCGAATTGCCGATATAGTGGGCAATAACGAGGCTAAGAACCTATGGATGGGTACTTTTCACTCCGTTTTTTTGCTAGAATATTGCGATTTGAAGCTGATAAGTTGGGTTTTCCGCAGAATTTTACCATTTATGATACGCAAGATTCGCAACGTCTTATCAATGGTATTATAAAAGAGAAGGAATTAGACAAAGATGTGTACAAATATAAGCAAATACAGCAGCGAATATCGTCTTTAAAGAATAATCTTATCACTGTACGGGCTTATTTTTAATAGTCCGGAACTGATTGAGGCAGATGCTGCTAGGCGACAACCGCGCTTTTGGGGATATTTATCAGGAGTATGTAGATAGGTGCTTCAAAGCAGGGGCAATGGATTTTGATGATTTATTGCTCAGAACCAATGAGTTACTAAATGTTTTTCCCTGAAGTATTAGCTAAATACCAAAATAGATTTCAGTATATATTGGTAGATGAGTACCAAGATACTAACCACTCCCAATATCTGATTGTCAAGGCTTTAGCTGATCGATTTCATAATATATGCGTGGTAGGCGACGATGCACAGAGTATTTATGCTTTCCGCGGGGCGAATATCAACAATATTCTGAACTTCAAAAGCGACTATCCTGAAGCCAAGGAATACAAATTGGAGCAGAATTACCGCTCGACCAAGAATATCGTAGAGGCTGCCAACAGTGTGATAGAGCATAATAAAATACGCTTAGATAAGGTGGTATTTACTGAAAATGAGTTGGGCGAACCTATAAAGGTGCATCGCAGTGCTACCGATGCTGATGAGGGACGATTTGTGGCGGGATCTATCTTTTGAGAATAAGATGCAGCATCAGTTGCCCAATGGTAGCTTTGCAGTGCTCTACCGTACCAACTCGCAGTCGCGTGCTATAGAAGATGCACTGAGAAAGCGAGATATTCCGTATCGTATTTATGGGGGACTTTCGTTTTATCAGCGAAAAGAGATAAAAGACGTGTTGGCTTACCTCAGGCTTATCATTAACCCCAATGACGAAGAGGCTTTAGTACGTATTATTAACTTTCCAGCGCGTGGTATAGGCGAAACTACGATGGAAAAAGCTGACTTTAGCGGCTAATCATTATAAAAAAAATCGCTATTCGAGGTGATGTACAACATTAATAAACTACCTGATTTACATGTAATAGCACCACACGACAGAAGCTAACTGACTTTGTGGTGATGATACTCAACTTTCAGGCGCTTAACAAAGAGGCTAATGCCTTTGAGGTAGCAGAACAAGTAGCTAAGAAAACAGGATTGCTGCAAGAGTTTAAGAAAGATGGTACTCCTGAGGGAATTGCTAAGATGGAAAACATCGAGGAGATGCTAAATGGTATTAAGGATTTCGTTGCAGGACAAGAGGATATAGCCGATAGCACAGGCAGCCTAACAGAGTATTTAGAAGATGTGTCATTAGCCACTGATTCTGATAAAGAGATAGGAGATGAAGACCGTGTAGCCCTGATGACCATACACTTGGCTAAAGGATTGGAGTTTCCATACGTATATGTGGTGGGAATGGAAGAAGACCTTTTCCCTTTGGCTAAGAGTATACAATCGCGCGAGGAGTTAGAGGAAGAGCGGCGCTTATTTTACGTTGCACTTACACGCGCCGAGAAGCAGGCCTACCTCACTTATGCAGAGAACCGTTATCGCTGGGGACAGCTTTCGCCGTCTGAACCTAGTAGATTTATAGAAGAAATAGAAGAAAAAAATACTTGAGTTACCTCACTCCTACTCTATCTAATCCTAACTATCGTTATAAGCCTTTGGTGAATAGAGATATATTTGGAGAAGTAGATAAGAGTAAGCTACGCCTACAAAAGCCTATTAGTGGTACGCCTCCTGCTAAAAACGCTCCTACAGGTGAAGAACAGCAGAAGCTACGCAAATTAAAAGCCTATCAATGCTATGCAAAAACTTAGCTAGCAAAGATGTTTATAATGGTTTAGATATAGGCACTAATGTCTATCACGAGCGTTTTGGCAAAGGTAAAGTGGTTGGCTTAGAAGGCAGTGGCAACGATAAAAAAAGCACAAATAAACTTCGAGGTGGGAGGTTTAAAAAAATATCCTATTGCGATTTGCAAAGCTAACTATAGTCAATTAGCTAATTTGTAAATTAGCCAATGAGTTAATAAAAAGAGTCTATTAGATTTTTAAACTAATAGACTCTTTTTTTATTTGTTAATTGACAAATTATCAAATTTTCTATCCTTTTCTTAATAGTTCTATAGCGTGATTGCGAGCTGAAGCACCGCTGTTTTTTTACCTTCAAGCATTTCTGAAAGTTCTGTAATACGTTCTTCTTCTGTAAGGAGTTTTTAAATGAGTAGTGGTCTTTCCTTTGCTATCTTCTTTAAAGACCTTAAAATGGTAAGCTCCTTTAGCTGCTATTTGCGGCAAATGCGTGATAGCAAATACTTGTCGATTTTGGCTCATTTGCTTCATAATATCACCCATCTTCTGAGAGATTTCACCAGAAACCCCTGTATCAATCTCATCAAACATAATAGTAGGAAGAGCGGTATGTTCTGCCATAATAGCCTTGACTGCCAGCATTATACGAGAGAGTTCTCCTCCAGAGGCTACCTTTTTTAACTGTCCAAATTCGCCGCCTTTATTAGCAGAAAACAAGAATGAAAGTTCATCATTGCCGTTAGCAAAGAAAGCATCAGTAGCGGTAAGGGTAATCGAAAAGCGTCCGTTAGGCATACCGAGCTCGTGCATAAAGTTAGTGAGCTTTTTGTCAAGAGCTGGGATAACCTTCTCGCGTGCTTTGTGTAGCTGGTTTGCCTTCTTGAGGGTTGCTGTATGCTGCTCCTCTACTATCTTCTTTTGTTTAGTAAGGTCTATATCTACACTTTCTGTTTTTGATACTGCTTCTTCTAACTCTTGCTGAATAGCTATCAGTTCTTCTACTGTTGCTACACTGTGCTTTTTTTCTGCAAGGAGTAAATCTTATTTAGCTGCTTAGAGATTTGCTCTAAATTATCAGGGTCGGCCTCTATGCTTTCATCTATATCACTGATTTCTGAAGCCAAATCTTCTAATTCTAAGAAAGCAGACTCTATACGTTCATATAAATCGCGGTAAAGCTGTTTATACTCAGTAAGCGATGAGAAAGAGCGCTTAAGTTCGCGCAAATTATTAAGAATACCTATATTCTCATCATTTTAGTAAGTAAAGACTCTCCGATACATTCTCTTTTTATATCCTCTATATTAGAGGCTTCCTCATAGCTTTCTTCTAATTCTTCTAAAATACCTTCTTCTAAAGTAGCTGATTTAAGCTCTTTAAGCTGATGTAGATTATAATCGTACTCTTTTTTAGCATTTTTTTGAAACTCTATAAGCTCTTCTAACTTTTTCTGCTCTTTTTTTGAGTAATTGGTGCAGTTGTACGTACTCTGTTAGCAAAGACTTATTATTTGCCATTGCATCAATAATAGCGAACTGAAAGGAGGTATCACTAAGAGCAAGCGTTTGATGCTGCGAATGAATATCTACCAATACCTGTCCCAAACGAGAGAGTACCTCTAAAGTAGCTGGCACATCATTTACAAAAAGCACGCGACTTACCTGAAGGCAATATCTCACGCCTTATAATTGTCTGTGGGTCGTAATCAATGTCTAACTCCTGAAATAAAGACTGAAATTCATAGTTTTTGTAATGAAAAATTCAGCTTCTATAATACATTTCTCTTCTTTATTGCGCAAAAGCCGACATATCAGCGCGTTTGCCTAATATTAGAGAAAGAGCGTCAAAGCATAATGGATTTACCCGAACCTGTTTCACCTGTGATAATGATAAACCCCTCAGGGAAATCAACTTTTAGGTCGTCAATAAGCGCATAGTTTTTTATAGATAGTGCTGTGAGCATAGTCTTTATTTTATTTCATTCCACTTGGTCATTTTGCGCTGGCGATAGCTTCACCCAAGGCTTCTTTTCAGCTGTTTAGTATCAAAAATAGCGCCTCCTGAAAAAAATAGCAGCTATTTCATCAGCTTTAGCACTAAAAAAGGCTACGATAGCGTAAGAATTAAGCCTTAAGCTCGGTATTTTCTCTAAAAGCAATATAGCGTTTTGTATAGTCTCTTTGCCTTCTTTTTCTTGTGAGCTCATCACATCTAAACCTAAGCGGTGATATTGATAATAAGCCTTATGGTATAAATCATAGTTTTCTGATATAAGTTCATTTATCAGCAAATAACGATTATTCTTACCATTATCAGCCCAGCCTGCATAAGCACTATTCTGTGCGGCAGTGGCTAGTTTGTTTAGCTTTTTAGAAAATATGGATGACCTGTTTTGTCCGAAAAAAAGTATCTGCATCAAACCCTAATATCAGGTGGACATAATAGGCTACTACTGAAGTAAGATTCGACTCAAAAAGTGTTTTTCGTTGAAAGTAAGAGGAGCAAACTCTTGATAATCAAAAAGCTACCTCTTTGTCTTGTAGGTTGAATACTGGTGTGTAATAAGCAGTGTTATACACAGGGCGTGATGACTGCACTAACAGACTCGCCTCATAATGTGAATTTTTCTAACTTATTGATTACTAAGGTAAAACTACATCGTATACGTTCGTTTTCACGTACTTTTTAGGTCTGTCCAGCGAGTTTGGTTGATAAACTCCTGTAATGATTTTTTTCTAAAGTCTTAAATACCGAACGATTGCTTTGGTTTTACCTGTTGTGTATTGACTGTCACTAAGGCATTAAGTTCTTGAGCCCTAGTAAGCATACAGCACAGCAAAGCCCCTACAAATAGTATTTTCTTCATATATTAATAAGGTATTTCCTCTGTAATTTCTAATCCGTAGCCCGACATACCTACGTAGCTGGCAGCACTCTTAGAGTTAGTGAGCAAACGCAACTTTCTAATAGACAAATCGTTGAGTATCTGAGCCCCCATACCTATATCTTTAGTATCTTTGTTTAGTTGTGGCAGTGGGTGTCCATTTTGGTGCTCTTTCATCTCTGTAATACGCTGCAACAGGTTTTGCGAGTACCCTTCTTTATTGATTACAATTACAGCCCCTTTGCCTTCTTCGTTGATTTTCTTAAAGATACGCTCTAACGGATTATCTTTATCACCCGCTAATACCTCTAAAATATCATTACTGATAAATGACGAATGCACACGGGTAAGCACAGGCTCATCTGCCTTCCAAGAACCTTTAGTAAAGGCCAAATGTATCTGCTTATTAGTAGTTTGCTCATAAGCACGCAAGCGAAACTCACCATACGGAGTTTGTAGCGCAAAATCCTCTTTCTTAATCACCAAAGTATCTTTGCGCATACGATAGGCAATAAGGTCTTCTATAGAGATGATTTTAAGGTCAAACTTCTTAGCTACTTCTACTAACTGAGGCAGGCGTGCCATAGTACCATCTTCATTTAGGATTTCTACCAAAAATACCGGCAGGATAAAGTCCTGCAATGCGAGTAAGGTCTATAGCAGCTTCTGTGTGCCCTGTGCGGCGCAGTACTCCGCCTTCTTTAGCGCGAAGCGGGAATATATGCCCTGGTCTACCCAAATCAAAAGGCTTAGTATCAGGGTTTACTAAGGCTTGTATAGTCTTAGCACGGTCAAAAGCTGAAATACCTGTAGTACAACCATTGCCTTTGAGGTCTACCGATACAGTAAACTGTGTTTCGTGCAGTACAGTATTGTTTTGTACCATCATTGGCAAATCAAGTTCTGCACAACGTTTTTTTCAGTAAGCGGTGCACATACTAACCCCCTACCATTAGTAATCATAAAGTTGATCATCTCAGGGGTTACCTTTTTCAGCAGCGGCTATAAAGTCACCTTCGTTTTCGCGGTTTTCATCATCTACTACGATGACTACTTTCCCTTTTTTTATATCCTCTACAGCTTCTTCAATGCTGTTAAGTTTAATATGGTTCATTTTTATTATTTTTCCTAAAAATTAATACTGATACGAGTGATTTTAGCGGTATCGTCTATATCATTAGCTGTCACAGTATCAGAAAGCCCTAAATTATTGGTTTTTAAGGCTGTTTTATCAAACGTAAAATAGAAATTTTGCCCCTTAGGAGTTACTATTACGCTGCTAATAGAAGGTTCTATATCCAACTCAGGGTATTTCTCTTTTACGTCTTTAAAAAGTACTTTTTAAGCGATATTCCTTTATCTGTAGTGTATAATTCCGACAGTATAAAGACGCTTTCTACTACTTTTTCGTCCTTATCATTGGTTTTAGGAGTTATTTCTAACAGTTCTTTCCCTTCTTTATTAAAAATAGTGATGCGTTCGGTACTTGCATAGCGCAATTCTCCCTCTAAGTTAGAGTTTACAATAGAATCTTTAGCAAAAATAGAATCTAATTTCTGTATAGGAGTATCTTTCTGAAGTCCCCCTACTCTATCATTGCTAATTAAAAACTCATTTTTGTTATCACTACAGCCTATGAGGCTCATTATAACCATAGTTGCGATAAAGTACTTTCTCATTATTTCTTAATAATTTTTGTTTAATATTCCTAATACCCCTCTTACAAAGGTAGCGCTGGTAACCATTTTTTTATCAACGGATTTTTGTGTCGAAGAACGCCTTCCCTTAGTCTGGATAGTCTTGGGTGCGGACTGTTTTTTTCGGTAACAGTAGCCTCTTTTTGTTTTGCCTCTTCAGTGTAAATCTCGTCTATCTTCTTGTTTAGCAACTCATAAGCACTTTCACGGTCTATCACCTCATTGTACTTGCGTGCCAGTTCAGAGCGCGCTATAAGTGCATCAATCTCGGCGGGCGTAAGTACATCCATACGACTCATAGGGGCACGCATCATCGTAGCCACCAGTGGTGTAGGGATACCTTTCTCGTTAAGGGCAGTTACCAAAGCCTCACCCGTACCAAGCGAAGTAAGCGTTTCCGCAGTATCGTAGAAATCAGAGCTGGGGTAATTCTCAGCCGTCAGCTTAATAGCCTTACGGTCTTTAGCGGTGAAAGCCCTAATAGCGTGCTGTATCTTCATACCCAACTGCGAAAGTACTGCATCAGGTATGTCAGTAGGGTTTTGGGTACAGAAAATAAGCCCCACCCCTTTTGAACGAATGAGTTTTACTATATTTTCTAATTGGTTGAGCAGTGTGCGCGAAGCTTCGTTGAAGATAAGATGCGCTTCATCTATAAATATCACCAATTTAGGCTTAGGCAAATCGCCTACCTCTGGAAAAGTAGTATAAATCTCTGCCAATAAGCTCAACATAAAGGTAGAGAACATTTTAGGGCGGTCTTGTATATCCGTTAGGCGTATGATATTCACATACCCCTCACCTTTGCTATTAGTACGCAATAGGTCAGCAGGGTCAAAACTCACCTCGCCAAAGAAACGTTCAGCCCCTTGATGCTCAAGCTCTACTATCTTGCGCAAAATAGCACTAGTAGACGATTTTGATACCGCTCCGTACTCTTTTTCAAAACTCGCCTTACCCTCTTCTGTGGCATATTGCAATACTTTCTTAAGGTCTTTAAGGTCTAAAAGTGGTAAAGCGTGGTCGTCGCAATATTTAAAAACTACGGCCAACACCCCCTCTTGCACCTCACTAAGGTCTAAGATACGCGATAAGAGAGTCGCTCCAAACTCCGACACAGTAGCGCGCATACGCACCCCATTTTGTTCAGAGATAGTGAGCAGTTCAGTAGGGAAAGCTTGCGGCTGAAAATCTAAGCCTATTTTGCCAAGTCGCTCTAATATAAAAGGCTTTACCTCACCCGACTCACCCTATACCACTAAGGTCGCCTTTAAGGTCCATCAGCAGCACAGGCACTCCTTTTTTAGAAAGGTGTTCAGCCATCACCTGTAGGCTTTTTAGTTTTACCAGTACCAGTAGCTCCCGCTATCAGACCGTGACGGTTAAGGGTTTTCAGAGGAATATTTACGTATACATTTTCAAGCGGCTGCCCTTCATACACAGCCCCTCCTACGGTGATGTACTCCCCTTTGCAGGTATACCCTGCTATCATAGTTTCTTTAAAAGCGTCTATTTTAGTCATCAGATGTTAGTGATTTTGTGATTAAGAATGGGTAAGGAATAGTTAATGCACAATTCAAGGCACAAAGGTACAAAATAAATCTCAAATAACAACTAACTATCCGCAATTTTTTTCACGAAACTACTTACTGTAAGACGGTGTACTCCTAATATACGCCCAATAGCCGAATACGATACTTTTTTCTCTAAAAGCTCCTTAATCTGTTTTTCTTGTCCAGTGAGTTTTGTTTTAGCGGACTTACTACCTTTAGGGCGACCGAGAACTACTCCCTCTGCTTTCTTGCGTGCCAATGCCTCTTTAGTACGCTGACTGATAAGGTTACGTTCAATCTCAGCAGAAAGTCCAAAGGCAAACGCCAACACTTTGCTATTAATATCACTCCCCAAGCGATAATTATCTTTGATTGTCCACACCTGAATATCGCGGTTCATACACTCATTGAGCACCCCCCATAATCATCAAGAGGTTACGCCCTAACCGCGAAAGCTCTGAACAAATAAGCACATCGCCTTTTTTCATTTTTTTGAGGAGTTTGCCGAGTTTTCTATTCTCTACTCTTGTCATACCCGAAATAGTTTCTTCTACCCAAACATCAATAGTTAGGCTGTTTTTCTCACAGAAATTACTAATTTCAAAACGTTGATTTTCTACAGTTTGTTTATCGGAACTCACCCGAATATATCCATAAATCATTGTATAAAATTAATTTGATTAAAGTAATAAATATAATCAAAAAGGATAAAACAATGATGGGCGTTTGTTTTTGACAAATCTATCAGAAGTAACTGGGAAAAAGTTGGAATGCTTTTTGAATTTAAAAATAGAAAACTAAAAATTAGGAGATGGAAATTATCCTAATAAAACATTGAAACATTTAGCATATTTACTAAAAAGGACAAAGTGTTACTTCAAATGAAATAAAAAAAGGCGATTATCCTGTAATAGCAGGAGGACAAATAAGTCCTTATACTCATAATCGGTATAATTTTTAAAGGAAATGTTATTACTATAAGTGCTTCAGGTGCTTATTCAGGATATGTTTGGTATATAATTATCCTATTTTTTTGCTTCAGATTGCACAGTTGTTTTTTTCAAAAGAAGAATCAGAGATAACAACTTTATATTTATCTGAAATATTGAAACTAAAACAAAAAGGAAATTTACAATTTGCAACAAGGAGCTGGACAACCTCACGTGTATGCAAGAGATTTGGAAAAGATAAACATTCCTATTCCTTCACTACAAAAACAAAAATGAAATAGCTGTGCATATCTCAAAAATACGAAGTAAAGCTAACGCATTAAAGAAAGAAGGAAAAGAAATTTTTGGAACAAGCTAAGCAAGAGTATAGCGAATGATATTAGGTAATTAATCACCTAATATCATTTGTTCAATATCTCTTTTTGCTGTTTCTAATATATTAATAGCTTCTAATTGTAGTTTTTTAGCTTCCTCTCTAATAGCTGTAATTCTATTAGCAATTTCTGTTTGCTTCTGAATATCTATTATTCCATTTTTCAGAAATAGGAATAACAATATTTTTGGTTAAGATAAGTACTCATAATAAGGTTTCTAATCCCATTAGTTTGGCTTTTGCATCGCTTCCGTGAGTCTAATATTATGCATCATCTTTAAAAAAAGCAAAACAAATATTTAGGATTGATTTTTTTATTATCAACTCTTATTTTATGAATAAAATTGCTATAACACAAAATATTATTTTTTTAATTATATTTTTGTGTTATAATGGCTATTCTACCAACTGGTTGGTCTGGACTACCACCTGATTTTTTTCTATTAGTAAATCATTTTTCTTTTAAATCTATTTTTAGATAAAATGTTTTTTCTTTATTAAACGATATTTTACTCTTGAATTGTCTAAATTCAAATTATATTGATTATCAAATTCAGTAGCTCTAATTACTAAACACTTTTTGATATTTTTTTCATTCTCCTCAATCTCTTCATTTTCATCAATTCCCCAATTACCTGCTATACTTTTGAATAATGAATGATTTCAAAGGCAGTATAATGAACTTTTTAGAATCAATATTATCAATACTATTTTTTTAGTAATTTTTGTCTTAATATCATAACCTTTGGAGTCAATTCTTTTTCCCAGTTACTTCTGATAGATTTGTCAAAAACAAACGCCCCTTTGTTTAGCTTCTTTGCTGTAGCGTTCGTACTGCAGAGGGTCAGCGAGCACACTTTTTAGCATAGGCGGTTGCTGCTTTAAACTTATTATTATGACTCACTTGCTTAGCCGTCAAAGGAGCCGTACGATGCGGTGCTTTGGTTACTATAGTTTTGCCAAATCTTTGTCGGTATACTATTTGTTTCCCTAGTTTTCCCGACACGCCTTGCATTATTATATTGTTTTTTTACTTGTGCCATTGATGGTTAATTGTTATTGGTTAAGACAGCGACAAAGATAAGGGTTATTTTTTTAACCCACAAATAAAAATCTCTTTTTGCACCCCACCCGTCCCACTCGCCTCATAATTGCCCGTGCGGCTCGCACTCCCACTCGTCTCACCTGTCCCACTCGTCCCTGCCTTCTCAGCCCTCCCAGAAAAAAATTAACACTTTTTTTATTAAATATCTCTCAATAATACTTCAAGTACAGATTAAATATACAATAAATATAGATTGACTATAGAAAGAGCGAAGAACCACCGTTATCAAATCGATAACAAAACGACCAAAACATTAAGAATAATGCAATTTTTTTATAATATCAACATAACCATTAATAACCGACCACCTGCTGCAACACCTCTAATGACTTGATTTCTTTAAAATTAGGATAATGCCACTGATAGTATTTCAGCAGTTGCACCAAAAGGGCATTCCGGTCTTCGTGGCGACTCTTAAGGGTGTTGAGTTCGCCAAAGGGCGTATGTAGCAAGGTGATCAGCAAGCTAAGAGTATGCCCAGCGATGTAGTGGGGTGTATTTTTCAGTAGCGGTAAATACCCCTCCTCAATGTTGAAATAAGGCAAATGGTCGTGAGTAGTGTCCGGATAAAAACCTAACAGACGCGTAAGCGATAGTAAAAACTTCAGATGAAAATGAGGATTATAATCGGTAGTGTCTAAGCGGTATAGTTGCTCGCTAAGGAAGTCAAACAGAGGAATATCAGGGGTATCAGGCTGACATATCTGGGCGCATACCTCTGATAAGAAGATAGTTACCACGCTCTTATAGGGGTGGGTATGCAGGGTGCTGTAAGGGTGTATTACTTTAGCTTCTTTGATATAGCTCAGCGCCCCCTCTTTGCAGGTAGCCACGAGGGCTAACTGTGCCAATGGCTGAAACAACCCTACCTTTAGCGCACTTTTTAGAGGGCTTAAGAATACCTTTTAGCAGATAGCTACAACCGCCATACTCACGCGTAAAACACCTGACAATAAGACTGTTGTCAGCATATTTCATCGCAGAGAGCACAAGAGCAGAAGTTTTTCTGATACATAGTGTAATTAACAAATTAGAAAATTAGCAGATTAGAAAAATTTGTGAGCGCAAAGATATGAATTATCTGCTAATTTTCTAATTATTACATTTGCTAATTCTCAAATTTTCTCATTAGCAAATTGGCAAATTGGCAAATTAGTTCGTATCTTTGCCCCCAAATGAGCAAGAAAAAGAATATTATCATAGAAAACGTGTCGGTTATCGATGCGGGTGCCAAGGGGAAAAAGCGTAGCTAAAAGCCCCTGATGGGCGCGTTATTTTCGTAACTAATGCCGTACCTGGCGATGTGGTAGATGTACAGACTACTAAGAAGAAATCAGCTTATTATGAGGGGTTTGCAGTGAAATTCCACCAGCTGTCAGCTGAACGCACTACCCCCGTATGTTCGCACTTTGGGTATTGCGGAGGCTGCAAATGGCAAGATTTGGCTTACGAACGTCAGTTATATTACAAACAAAAAGAAGTAGAGAACAACCTTGTGCGTTTGGGGCGCATCGCTATTCCTCAACTGATGCCTATCATTGGCTCAGACGATATTTATTTTTACCGAAATAAGATGGAATTTTTCATTCTCTGATATGCGCTGGCTTACCCCCGAAGAGATTAAAAAGAGCTGATGAAATAACTGATAGAAACGGATTGGGTTTTCATATTGCAGGGGCTTGGGACAAGGTATTAGATATTAAAAAGTGTTACCTACAAGCCGACCCATCTAATGCTATCCGATTAGAAATCAAAGGTTTTGCTTTAGAAAACGAAATGAGCTTCTACAGTCCACGTATGCAACAGGGACTATTGCGCTCAATGATGATAAGACTGAGCTCTACAGGCGAGTTGATGGTCGTAATACAGTTTTTTTAGCGAAGATGAGAAAATTGAATTACTATTGGCACACTTAGTCAATCGTTTCCCTGAAATTACTTCGTTGCAGTATTGTATCAATAGCAAAGGCAATGATGCGCTATACGACCAAGATATAATATGCTATAAAGGGCAGGACTGTATTTACGAAGAAATGGAAGGCTTTGCGCTTCAAGATAAATGCAAAGTCGTTTTATCAGACGAACTCTAAGCAGGCACAACGATTGTATGAGGTAGCACGCGACTTTGCCGACCTAAAAGGCGATGAGCTGGTATACGACCTTTATACAGGCACGGGTACTATTGCGCAGTTCGTAGCCAAACGTGCTAAACGAGTAGTAGGGGTTGAGGCTGTACCTGAGGCAATTGCCGATGCAAAAAGCCAATGCAGCAGCAAATGGTATCGACAATGTTAGTTTCTATGTAGGCGATATGAAAAAAATGTCTTCAATGAGGGCATTTATAGCGGCTAATGGTGTCCCCGATGTTATCATCACCGACCCGCCGCGAGATGGTATGCACAAAGATGTAGTGGCGCAAATACTGCGCATCGCTCCGTCTAAAGTAGTGTACGTCAGCTGCAATAGTGCTACCCAAGCCCGCGACCTTGCGCTAATGGATGAGCAATATAAAGTGACGAAAAGTACAGCCCGTAGATATGTTTCCACAGACCTACCACGTAGAGAATGTAGTGCTCTTAGAAAAAAACGATAAATAGATTTATCTGAGAATAATAAGCTCTCCGTTTTTATCAAATTTGATAAGACGCGAGGGCTTTTTTTGGTGCTGTATCATCCTGACGATAAGGCACTACATAATCGCAATGCTCAATGAGTGAAGCGGGAATATCAGCAAAGCACAGAGGAGTAGGCTGCCCACTGATATTAGCAGAAGTAGAGACGATAGGTTTCCCGAAATGGGTAATCATTTGCTGACAAAAAGGGTCTTGCACAAAGCCTTATAGCTACCGTATTATCAGCGGCAATAACGTTTGGGGCTAATAATTTAGGATTTTTCGTAGATAATAGTAGTAGGTTCAGTTACTTTTTGAAGATAATTGAGTATATTTTTGGGGTAAATCAGCTATATAATCTCGCAACATTGTTATACTACTGACTAAAAATAATGAGACTTTTTGCTCTCACTTCGCTGTTTTATGGTGAAAATACGTGCTACAGCAGAGGCGTTAGTGGCATCACAACCTATCCCCCATACAGTGTCAGTAGGGTATAGTATCACCCCTCCTGCTTTTTTAATATTTCAGTTATTTGCTGGTAATTTGACATTAGTTTTTGTATTTTTTTGCCGGCAAATATACAGATAAAATGCTTACTTCTATCATATCATTCTTTAAAAAGTTTTTTTCATTTTTTTCAAAGGAATACTCAAAACAATAGCGGTGCTCATACCGCTGGGCTTAGGCTATGCTTTTGATGTATTAGAAATAGGACTACCTATTGCCCTTAGCGTGGTAGCCATTTCTCCTAGCGATATCCCTGGTAATCAACGACACCTATACGGAGGTTTGTTGGTGGCTACTTTGTTGGCAGCTGCCAGCTCGGCACTGGTCAATCTCACCGCTCCCTATTGGTATCTACTGTTGCCCACTATGTTTGTGCTCACCTTTGGCAATGCTTACATTTTCCTTATATGGGCATCGAGCTACTATGGTATCGTTCGCTGGATTATTCGAAATAGCCTCTACTTTAGCCCACCTTCAAACAGGCTGGAATATTGCGCTCTATAGTGGCTGCATACTATTCGGTGGACTGTGGTACAGCGGCTTAGTATATATCTTCTTAAAAATACGTCCACGTTTATATAGTGAACAGTTATTAGGTAAATGCTTTGCCCTAACTGCCAATTTCTTTTCTGTCAGAGCTGATTTATTAATATCTGAAGACAGAACTAATGGACTTAAACAACTCATAAACCTACAGACAAGCCTAAATGAAAACTACGAAAAAGCTACGCGAAGCCGTATTAGACTCCAGAAGCAAATCGGGTAAGACAGACTACCTACAACGGCAATTCCTGATGTTTATAGAGTTAGTAGATATCTTTGAATTAGCATTGGCAAACCCTGTGCAATATGAAAAAGTAGATACACTTTTTGCGCAACACAAAGCTGATTTAGAGAAGTATGTAGCATTTCTTAAGGAACTGGCAGAAGAATTGAAGCGAATGTCAGAATATATAGGGTCTCGCAAGCAGATAAAGCTTAGCAATAGGCTAAAGGAACTGCTTCTAGAGGCTAAAGAAACGAATGAAGTACTACGGAAGCGTGCAGAAACCTCTGAAGAAGATAGAGAGCGTTCACTTATGTTGCGTAATTTCTATATTTACATAGAAAATCAGTATCATTCAGTTGAAAATATTCGCTTGATATTTGAGAATTATTATAGTAGTGATGCGGGAGTACGCGATGAGAACACTTACCGAAAGTTTGTGAGTTATCAGAACTATTCCTTACGACGACTTAAAGACCATATTTCGCTGCAATCTACTTTTTTCAGGCACGCTATGCGACTCTCAATAGTAGTGATATTAGGGTATCTGATAGGCGAAATCTTTACTATTAACAATGCATACTGGATAATCCTCACTATATTTATCATTATGCGTCCTGGTTTTGGTATTACGCAAGAGCGGTCGCTTAATAGGGTGTATGGCACTATTATAGGCGGAATAGCCTCTTTTGCGGCTATTTACCTCCTTCCCTACCCTAGTTTATACCTATATATAGCCATTATCTGTATGCCTATAGCCTTTGGTCTTATACAAGAGAACTATATGTATGCCTCTATTTTCATTACTATTACGGCTATTTTTATCTTTGCACTTATCACCCCCAATGTCTATGATCTCATTTACGACCGACTATTAGACACAGTTATAGGGGTAGCACTATCATTTGCGGCTAATTATCTTATTCTGCCTACGTGGGAGCACAATACTTACCGACAAGCAGTAACCAGATCTATAAAGGCGAATATAGGGTATTTAGAGCAGGTAAAAGTGATTTTCAACACTGAAGAAGGTATTACTACTGCTTACAAAGTATCGCGAAAAGAGGCAGTATTAGCACTTTCTAACCTTAATACTACCTTTCAGCGAATGCTACAAGAGCCTAAGTTTATGCAAAATCGCAATCCCTCAGTATATGGTATTATAGTGATACAACAGTCATTTTTATCTTCGGTAGCCTCTTTTGGCATACGGCTCAATAGCAAGAAGGTAACTTTTCCTAAACCATTGTTCAACAAGGCTATAGACAGTCTCATACAGTCACTACAGCATACCTTAGCCCTACTCACCCAGCAAGCACCCTTCCCTCCTCCTATCGATTATAAAGCCCCCATTGACCAACTACAGACAGCTATCAAAAGAGCTTAGCGAGCAACCTACTGATACTGAAAATCTCCCCATTTCGATGAGAGAGACTCAGTTTTACTTAGAGCAATTTAACTATCTATTTGGCTTAGCTAAGAATTTAGAGCAAGGAGTTATTTCAGTTAGTAAATAAAAAAACAGGCTACCAAGTAGCCTGTTTTTTTCAATTGAAAACTTATAAATATTATATACGCTCTACAAATAGTACAGAATCTTCTATAGAAAGTATTTTTTACCATTACATTCGAGGGGATACGTGCTCCAGCTGTCATAGCCTCAAGCTCGTGCATTGTACCTCTTACACTAATAGTTATTTTTCCCCTCCCTGATTTATTTTTCTGGTATTGGCACATATACTTCAGCCGTTTTTGCCTATAGTTTCAGAGAGCTTGAAAGTATTATCTTCTGAAAGCCTCATTAAAGCTCTTATAATCAGAAAGAAAAAAATAAACAAATAATCCTCCTACAGCTACAGCTAATAGTATAAGTACCGTTTGGTTAGGTATAATTTTATAGAATGAAATACCTGTCCAACTAAAACCTAACAAGAAATTCATTAGGTTGCGGAAAGAGAAAAAGCTGAAAAGGGCATCTCCTCCATCAAAATCGCCGTCAAAGTCGGCAGAAGTACCATCAGAGGCATCACTACCTATAAAAGTAAGCACCATCTGAATGAGGAAAATGATAGTAACCGGTATGGCTACCAAACCAAAATCCTCTAAGAAGTAAGTCAAGATTGTTAAAAGCTTCCATATATCTAATTGTTTGATTACAAGTATTTAACGTATATTTTTAGGATCTACACCTGCATCAATAATAGCTTGGCGTATATTAGCAAAAGTCTTTAGATTAGCTTTGCCTTTCACCATATCATAATTATTACCTTTCTTAAGGAAATAGATAAGATTTGCTTGTCCGCCAAAGGCAGTAGGCTTAATCTCCTCTATTGAATTTCCCTTCTTCAGTGCTGTAAAAAAACTGCTGTACTGCGTTACACGGTCTTCTATTTCTTTGCGCTCCTGATTAAATTCATACATTATCAAGCTCCAATCTTTAGCGTCTAAACGTTTTAAGTTTAGTTTTACTCTATCTACTATCTCTTCTGAACAAGACTGAGAGTTAAAACGTTTAAGATCAGCTATAAAATCATTGGTTAGCTTAGCATTAGTAGCCTCTGGCCTAGGTGTATTTCTATTATTTCGTATAATGGTTTTTAGAAGGGCGTGTTTCACTCGTCCCCTCTGTCTTTTCTACCCCTATCTACTGGTGCAGGAGCTGGCATAGGTATCTCTGTTACACTCTTAGCAGGAATTGCTGCTTTTTCTGGTTTTGAAGATGGAGCTGCTGAAGGTTTATTTTCTTTAGACTTTGGTGTACTTACTACAGTGTTTGTACGAGGTACTTCTTCCACCTCCTCTTCATTTTCACGTGCTTTAGTTTGCAAAATTATATCTTGTATGTCTTTCTGATAAGAGATAAGCTCACTTTCACCTCCTTTCATATAAGGACTCAAAAATACTATCTACCTGTTCGCTATTATAGGCTGAATAGTCAAAATCTTTTAAGAAATTATCCCATACAGCTTTCTCAAATTCAGGGCGGAGTGTCTCTGTAAGATAGTGTTGCCTTTTAGCTTCAGCTAAGAACAGAGTCCCTTTGGGGTCAGCGTGGGTATCTTTCCAATGAATCACATTAGCAAGGAAAGAACGTGCAGGCGAAAGTACCTGTACCTTAAGAGTATCTTTTTGTTCCTTTTTCTACCATTTGTGCCAATGAACTTAGCTGTGTTTTTGCTAAGCGAAAGCGTATCTTTTCCCTCCTCAGCAAAATCAATAATTACTTTGGTTTCTGTAAGTGGGAAACTCTTCTTCAGCTGTATACAAGTATTATCTATTTCATAGGTACGTTCATCTATATTAGTCAGAAAATGAATATCACTTATCTTACTTTCTGACGAGAATGCTACATACGCCTTTACAGGATCTTTGAGCATAGGGAATATAAACCAATAGCCTACCCCCACTAATGATAGTATAAAGACTACTATTGAAGCTATTTTAAGCCAGAAAAAGCGTGAGCGGTGCGGTACTACCCCTTCATCATCTTCTTCTATTGAGCCATTCTCATCTACTACAGCTAACTGCTTAGAAGTAGACATTTTAGGACTCTCAGAGGCTATCATATGCAGATTATAGCTATCACTAAGTTCAAAGTTTATCTCTCCACTCTTTGATATACTAATTGTCTTCTGATTCTCCTGATTTTCAAACTCAAAGTGATAAAGATGCTCTGGTAATACTATCTCTATAGGCGAGTCACTGCGTAGTGTTTTACTAAAGAGTACTCCATTTATTTTCAGTGCAATAGCTACTATTTTATTTGACACTATAGTAAAATGGTACTTCTCAAAAGGCACAATTAGTGGTACCCTATCATCTACCATATAGTTACTCTTAAATACAATACCATTATAACTCAGATTGAATATATTATGAGCTTCCTCTCCTTTGAATGAAAAAAATAATGCCCTTTGCTATCAGAAGAAAGTTTAGCTTTAAAATTATTACTTTCTAATGAAAGAAAGTTGATATACTTCTCGTATTCACGTTGGGGAGTTTCTATATATATCTTAAATTCCTTATCTGCAAAAAGGAATAGTATCTAAAGTATAATTATCTTGCACTCGCTTTATGTACCCTTTCTTAATACCTTTTTTTAATAGTATCGTGAAAAAGAGAACATCTGTTGGTAGCGCGATTTTTTTCAAGTAATAACTCCACTGTATCATCATCAGAAAAAAAGACTCATTAGCATAGGTAGCACTTATATCTTTCCCGTTTTTTTCATAAAGGCTAATACCTTCAGATTAGTTCCTGAGAGTAGGAATCGTGCGCCTCCAGCAGCTGCTGCAGTTGTTTCGGTAGCAGCAGTAGTCCTTTGCATAGCGTATTCTGGGAACAAAAAGTCAATACTGTAAGCACGAGGATCTTCTACAAACTCTTTGCGCAAGAATACTGCATCCTGAATACTCTCAAATTCAGGTCGATAAGGCATATTGAAATACTTATCTACTTCATAGATATCAGCATACGGAAAAACTTTTGGAGAATAAGGTAAGTCTAACAAACAAGATTTTGAATTGGTCTCTTCTACCAATTGTTTTTCATAACCACGCAATAGATTGAAATAAGGAAATATATCCTCTTTCTCATTCGGTATAGGAGTATTATCATCGTAGTTTATATGCTCTGCGAAGTACATATCCATCAGAAGGTTTAGCACTTGTCTAACCCCTTTCCACTGTAAATAATGAGGTATGTAAAGCGAAATAGCTATATACGCCCCGCTCTGCCCATTCACATCGCGAGAGGACCTATACTGGGTGTATATCTTATAATTCTGAGTAAACTGTAATGTATAGAAATCTATGCGAGGAGTGTGAATGCGTATAAAAGCACTAATATCTTTCAACCTATTTTTTACTTCTGGTAGTTGAAAGTTCACCCCCTGCGAGGCTAAAACTTTACAGCCCTGCTTATACCCCCAAATGGTGAGACCTATAGTATTGATTTTGGATTCCATTGAACTGAAAATTGCTAAAAAACTGGTACAAAGGTATGCACTATTTTTTAAAAATGCAAATAATATGTGTAAAAATACCTACAAAAGGTATAAAGTCCTTATATTACATAGCTTTTTCATCTTGTAATAAAAGAAAAAAATACCTATAAAGGTTGCCCTTCATAGGTATTCAAAAAAATTATAATTGATATGAACTATTTTCCTAAGAAATAAGATCTTAATTCTGAGCAGCAGCTTCTTCAGCTACAACTTCTGCTTTAGGAGCCTCTGCTTTTTCAGCAGGTTTAGCTTCTACTTTAGCTACTTCGGCTACTACTTCAAATGGGAAATCAACGATTACTTCGCGGTGTAGGCGTATTGCAGCGTTGTATTTACCAGTACGTTTGATAGTGTTACCAGCAATAGAGATAAATTTCTTATCAATATCGTGACCTGCCTTAGCTAATTCTTGAGCTACATCACCATTGTTGATAGAACCAAACAATTTATCACCAGCACCTACTTTAGCTACTATCTTCACAGCTAGTGCCAATAAAGCTTTAGCTGTTTTTCTTAGCTTCATCAATGATATGTTGCTCTTTTGAATGCTTTTTGCTTCAAGTTTTCAGCTAACACCTTTTTTGCTGATGGAGTAGCCAAAATTGCAAACCCTTGTGGGATTAGGTAATTACGACCATAACCGTTTTTAACAGTTACTACATCGTCTTTAAACCCTAAATTATGTACGTCTTGTTTTAATATAATTTCCATATTTCTCTACTCCTTGTATTATTTTTAATAAATCGGCTACGTAAGGCATTAATGCTAAATGGCGTGCTCTTTTTACAGCAGTAGCCACTTTACGTTGAAATTTCAATGAAGTACCTGTAAGGCGGCGAGGTAGTAATTTACCTTGTTCGTTTACGAACTTCAATAAGAAATCAGCATCTTTGTAATCGATGTATTTGATGCCCAATTTTTTTGAATCGACAATATTTCTTTTTGTTTAGATGTGTCGATGTTTAGTGGAGTAAGATATTTGATGTCTCCTTTTTGTTCTACTGCCATTTTTCTTACGCTTTTTTTAGTGTTTAACTTTGCTCTTCTCTTTTTCAGCCCACGCGATAGCGTGTTTGTCAAGTTTTACAGTGAGATAACGCATTACACGCTCATCACGTCTGAACTCTAATTCAAAGGCATCAATTACTTCACCAGCTACTTTAAATTCAAAAAGGTGGTAAAATCCGCTTTTTTTGTTTTTGAATAGGGTAAGCTAATTTTTTTCAAGCCCCAATTCTCTTTTTGATACAAATTCTGCACCCCTTTGAAGTAAGAAAAATTTTTCAAACTTTTTCTACTGCTTCCTTTATCTGTGTTTCAGATAAAACAGGGATTCAAAATGAAAACAGTTTCGTATTGATTCATAAATAAATTGATATTAATTCGGCGCAAAAGTACTACCTTTTTATTAACTGCCAAATTTTTTTCCGGATATTTTTTTCTATTTTTCCCTCACTACTACAGCTGATTGGCATAACTATCAAATAAATATACTGGTAGTTTCTCACCTTCAAAAAGTAGCTGATTCTAAGTCTTTTAACACTTCATCTTTCTTCCCCACTACTATAATTCTCATTTGGTTGAGTTGAAAATATTTTTCGGCTACCCGTTGTACATCTTCCTTAGTTACAGCATTGATATTGGCAATATAATTCTTATAAAAATAGGGCGATAGCTGACGTGCTTTGATATTAATAGCATAATTGGCTATGGTTTGTGGGCGTTCGGTAGCCAGCACAAACTGTCCTAAATATTGCGCTTTAGCTTGTGCCAACTTCTCCTCGCTAACGACATCAGTCCTAATACGTTTTACTTCTTTTAGAGTTTCTATCACAGCAGGAGCCGTAACTGCATTTCCTACACTAGTTTTTGATATTGAAAACACCTTTAGTCCACTTATCGGTCTTAAAATAAGAAGAAGCCCCATAAGTATAGCCGTTTGCCTCTCGCAAATTCATATTGATATAGCTACCAAAATCGCCTCCTAATATACTGTTGGCTATAAGCATTGCAAAATAGTCAGGGTCATTCATCTGCAAGTCTATTAGGTTAGTAATGCGTATTTCGGACTGTACTGCATTAGGAAGGTCGATAAGGTTTATTTGCGTTTCAGGCACGTTTTCAGGTACATAGAGTGTTTCTTGCGGGGTAGTGAAAGCCTGCCATTCGCCAAAATAGCGACTCACTAAACGGTATACTTCAGCGGGATCTACATCGCCAGTGATAACTAAATAGGCATTATTAGGTACAAAATGGGTGTGATAATATTGGTGTACATCTTTCAGGCTAAGCGCTTTAACGTTTTTCTCTGTTATATACTCTCCATAAGGATGGGCTGTACTAAAACGCAAAGTCTGCTGTACCCGCTTGCTAATTGCCTCTGCGTTATTTTCGTTAGCCCTAAGACTTTGTATAATTCGCGCTTTTTCTCTTTCCATTTCCTCTTCTTCAAAATTGGGGTGCAGTGCTGCCTCAGCTATAAGTTCGAGCACCCTAGGGAAGTATTTTGAGAGCATTTGTGCCGATACTCCATTAGGCAATATCGAAATATCAGCTGCCAAATAGTCTATTTCTTCATTGAATTCGTCTTTGGGTATAGAGGTTGAACCACTACCTGCTAAAAGCGAAATAAGGTCGTAGACCCCTTTTTTTATTGCGTTCAAGAGTAGGAGGTTCATCTAATGAAAGTCGCAAACTGACTTGCGGAAGTTTATGATTTTTCAACAATAAGCAAGGTTAGTCCGTTAGGCAATATATGAGTGATAGGCGTACCCAAGTTGATAATAGGAGCTTGGGCAGGCATAGGTTGTTTTGAGCGATTCATCAGTGTATTAGTTAGTGGGTAAATAATCGAGTTCGAGACGTTTGTTTTTATCTAAATATTTGCGGGCGGCATCGCGTATCTCTTCGCGCGTGATACTGCGGTATTGGTCTATCGCCTTATTGATAAAGTGAGTATCATTATAAAAAGTATAATGGTCTGCCAATGAAAGGGCTATCCCTTCCATATTGTTATGCTGACTCACAAATTGGGCTTCTATCTGGTTTTGTAGTTTTTCGTACTCACGCTCACTAATAAGTTCAGTTTGTAGTTTTTCTATTTCCTCATCTATCTCTTTGCCCAAAGTATCTAAACTCACTCCGTCCATCGGGAGAGCCCCCATTATATACGTACCATAATCCTCTTGGGCATCAGAGAAAGCTAACACTTGCAAAGCTGTTTGGTGCTCATCTATCATTTTCTTGTAAAGACGGGCACTCTTGCCATCGGTCAGCAGATATGAAAGCATATCTAAGGCAAATGAATCTCTATCCTTCATAGCAGGGGTGCGATAGGCGTAGAGTTTTAGCGGTATTTGTATATTGGGGTCGTAATCAGTAGCCTTAATAGTCTCGGTTATAGGCGCTTCTTCTATCTTGCAGCGGTGTATCTTCTCGCCTGTATTGGGGATAGTACCAAAATACTGTGCTATCCACTGTTTAGCCTGCGTTTTATCAAAATCGCCTGCCAAGACTAATACTGCATTATTAGGATTGTAGAATTTCTTTTTAAAAGCAATAAACTCTTCGAGTGTTGCCGCATCTAAGTGTTCTATTTTACCAATTACGGTGCCGGCATAAGGGTGTTTTTTAAACAGATGCGGATTGATAGCCGAACGATACATTATTTTGCCATAGGGAGCATTGTCTATACGCTGGTTTTTTTCCTCTTTCACTACCGCATTTTGGGTGCTAACCCCTATTTCATTGATAATAGGGTGCAACATTCGTTCAGCTTCCATCCATAAACCTAATTCTAAGTTGTTAGAGGGAAATACCTCGTAATAATAAGTTTTATCTTGGGTGGTGAAAGCGTTATTATGCCCGCCATTAGACGATACTATATCAAACCACTTGCCGCGCCCTATATGCTGCGTTCCTTCAAAAAGAAGGTGCTCAAAGAAGTGCGCAAAGCCCGTACGTGTAGGGTCTTCGTCTTTTGCCCCTACGTGATACATCACCCCAATAGTTACTACGGGTGCTGAATTATCCTGATGTAGGATAACATGTAAGTCATTATCGAGTTTGTATTCTTCAAATATAAATTCTTTTTGCCATTATAATATTTGCCAATTAAAAAAACTTTGCTTGGGCTAAGAAAACTCAAGCAAAGTTGAACAAAATATTTTATTTTTTTATAAATGCTTATAGATTAGCATTGATAAGTTCTTTGATTTTAGGGTCTGAAGGACGTGGAGCAGAAATGTCGATAATCTTGCCCTCTTTGCTTATCAAGAAAAAAAGCGAGGAATACCTGTAAGGTCATAGTTCTCAATAAAGTCGCGGTGTGCATTGAGGTCGATGTGAAGTTGTAGTCCTTGCATCTTATTCTCTTTAACCATATTTTTCCCAAGCATATTTTTTTCTCTGTCTACTGATAGGCTTACGAAAGTAATGTTCTTATCTTTATACTCTTCTTGTAAGGCTTTCATAGCAGGAAGTTCTTGCAAAGCAAGGTTTGCACCAAGTAGCCCATACATCTACATATACTAATTTACCTTTTTAGGCTTTCGTAGTTTACGGCTTTTGCCATTGATATCTTCAGCTTCAAAACCAGCAAAATTACTACCTGTTTTAGTTTTTTTCAATAGCTTTTAAACGTTTATCAAGTTCTTTTTATAGCTGCAGTATCTTTTACATACTCTTTGATAAAACTTACCATTTGTTGGTTAATTTCGTCGGCATTACCAGCAGATACTCCTGTAATGAAGTAACGTGCTAAGTCTTTTTTTGATACTAGCAGATTTAAGTCCTTTTACGTGGTCTATCAGTTTACCCCAAAGGGTTAGCTGCATTATCGTCGTACTTATCAAACAAATTGTTGAGTACCAACTCTTTGTAAGTATGAAAAAGTATTGTAATCTTCGGCGTTATCATAGTCTAACTTAGCCACTTCGTCAGCAAACTCTTTTGGTAGTTTTACTTCCTCACCAGAATAACGTTTATGAGCTCTTTCGTAAACACTTTTAGCATAAAGCATTTCGTAGTTGATAGCTTTTTTTCTTCTTTTTTTACAAAAATCCTTAGGTAGGTCTTTTGCTTTTTTTCAAGAAATCAGTGTATTTGGCAGCGTATTGTTCAAGACCTTTTTTTAAACTCTTCAGGTTTTTTTAGCAAAAAGTTGTTGTACATCTTCTGAATTTTTGCAATTCCATTACAAAAATCAGCTTTCTTTTTGCAAGTAAGCACTGGCGATAGTATCTTTACCAGTGAACTTAACAGTGAGTGGCATTTTTAGATAAATCAATATTAACACCCAATTCATCACCTTGCTGTAAGTAAAGCGGAATTTGAATACCCTGAGGGTCTATAAGGGTATAATAGTTGGTAGGCACGCGAAGGGTATCGCGGAAAGTGCCATCAGGCATTAATTTTTATAGGACTTTCTACCTCGCCTCCTACTAATTTAAGGTCAAGAGGCATTCCGTTTAGACCGTCTACTTTACCGGTCAGTACAATGTAGTCAGCTTTGCTTGAGCAAGCCGCCAAGCCTAGTGTGGCTAATGATAAAATAAATAGTTTTTTTCATTATGATTAAATATTTCAGATTACAAAGGTACAGCTTTTTTTAATCTACCAAAAAAATTAACAATTAGCATTATTAATAAGTGCTTTATTTATGCGTTTTATTAAGCCTGCCCCCTCGTATATAAAGCCGGTGTAAAGCTGTATGAGTGAGGCTCCTGCGGCGAGTTTTTTTCTAAAAGCATCTTCCTCACTAAAGATACCTCCTACCCCAATGATAGGAAATGTGCCCCCACTCTTCTCGTGCAAGAAACGTATCACTTCAGTAGAGCGTTGTTTTAGAGGTTTTCCACTAAGTCCGCCTATTTCTTGTTGGTTAGCCGATATGAGGTGCTCGCGCGCTATGGTAGTATTGGTAGCAATTACCCCTGCTATATGTGTTTGTTGTACTATCTCTATAATGTCTAACAGCTGGTCGTCAGTTAAATCAGGAGCTATTTTTTTAGCAAGATAGGTTTCTGTTTAGCTTTCTGATTGTTAGCTGTTTGCAGGGTGGTGAGCAATGCCTTTAGCGGTTCTTTTTCTTGCAAGGTACGCAAATTGGGAGTGTTAGGCGAACTCACATTGACTACGAAATAATCAACATAGTTAAACAGCGCTTCAAAACACGCCATATAGTCGTCTACAGCCTGCTCATTAGGAGTGATTTTTATTCTTGCCTATATTGCCGCCTATCAGCACATTAGTATTCTTTTTAAGTCTTTCTACCGCAGCTGCTACTCCCTCGTTATTAAAGCCCATACGGTTGATAATCGCTTGGTCTTCTATAAGACGAAAAAAAGGCGTTTGGGTGGGTTGCCCGATTGTGGTTTGGGGGTGATGGTACCAATCTCTATAAAACCAAACCCCCATATTGGATAGTTCTTCGTATAGTTTGGCATCTTTTATCTAAGCCCGCTGCTAAGCCCACCGGATTTTTTTAAAGTGTAAGCCAAAGACTTCTCGATGCAGTGCAGGATGTTCTACCTGATAGATAGCGCGAATGAGAGCTGGCACACCAGGTAAGCGATGTATCCACTTTAGATAATTGAATGTAAAATGGTGAGCCCTTTCGGGGTCGAGCTTGAAGAGCAACGGACGGATAAGAGATTTGTACATAACACTAAAAAAAAGAAGGTCAAAGATAAGCCAGAGCCCTCCTTAACCTCCTAAAATAATTTTTAATTTTTTTAAAAACACTTAAATACTATAGCGAGTGGGGAGAACAGGATTCGAACCTGTGAAGGTAAAACCAGCAGATTTACAGTCTGCCCTCGTTGGCTGCTTGAGTATCTCCCTTTGTTTGGAAACGGGTGCAAAGGTATAGCTTTTTTATATTGCAAATTTTTTTAGTAAACTTTTTTTCTTTAAAATTATATTTTTATAGATATTTATTTTTTTCGATAAGGGTTCGGTAATCCTTCGGTGATCCTATAGTGTGTGTATATCTAAAGTAAAGGGAAAGTACAGAAGAAATTTTTTTCTTTTTTTACCTTTACCGTTATGATATTATTATCAAAACTATTATCTTTGCACCCAAAATAGTATTATGAACTTTAGTGTCACCCCTATTGGCTATCTTGAAACACCTTTTTGAGACTGTGGCTCATATGCCTATACAGCCTTCGGTAATTGCTTCTTCGCAAGGAAAAGCTGTATTATACGATGAATTTGCTACGGGTCTTAAAGATTTAGATGGCTTTTTTCGCATATTATTCTCTTATTCTTATTACACAAAATAGAGGGCTATCAGCTAGAGGTAGTGCCTTTTATGGACGATGTGCCTCACGGGGTATTTGCTACTCGTTCGCCTAAACGCCCCCAACCGCATAGGTATGTCGATTGTAACGTTGGAGCGTATTGAGGGTAATGTTATTCACTTTAAAGGAGTGGATATGCTCAACGGAAGTCCGCTATTAGATATTAAGCCTTATTATTCTTATTTTGATAACCGCCAGAACGTTCGTAATGGTTGGTTGGAAGGCAAGGTACTAACCGCTGAAAGACTAAAATCGGACAATAGATTTGAAAAATTAATGACAAGTAGCAAGCAATATGAAAATAAATAAACGCAATATGTGGCTAATAGGGCTATTGATAGGGCTAATCGTACTATGCTTGTTGTCATTAAGCGTAGGGAGGTATCCTCTGCCTATAAGCGATATTCTCGCTTTTGTTTTTAGACAAAAGGTTGCTGATGAGCATACAGCCTTGCTGCTTACGGATGTGCGCTTGCCTCGTGTTGCTGCGGCTCTTTTTGGTAGGAGGAGCGTTATCGGTATCGGGGGTAGCTTATCAAGGAATGTTTAAAAACCCGCTTATCAGTCCGGATATATTAGGTGTGAGTTCGGGGGCAGGCTTTGGAGCGGCTTTGGCAATACTGCTTTCGTGGAGTATGTTAGGAATACAACTATCGGCTTTTGCCTTTGGATTGGCCGCTGTACTAATAGCTTTGGCATTGAGCAAACGCATCAGCGGAGTGCACAGTCAGACATTGGTATTGTTGCTTTCGGGCATCATCACTGGAGCTATGTTTGGAGCGTTTATATCGCTTACTAAATACATAGCCGATGCCGAATACAAATTGCCTGACATTACCTTTTGGCTGATGGGAAGTCTAACGAATGTAACCGCTACCCAAGTGCTCACCATTGCTCCTATCATACTATTGGCAGTGCTACCGCTTTACTTTTTCGTCTTGGCGACTGAATGTGCTTTCGTTTGGCGAAGATGAAGCCCACACTATGGGCGTGCAGGTACAGCGGTTGCGCTTGGTGGTCGTACTCTCGGCTACACTACTCACCGCTACAGTGGTCTCTATCACAGGGTTAATAGGCTGGATAGGGTTAGTAGTGCCCCATATAGCACGTTTTATCATAGGGTCGGACAATCGGTATTTGCTACCCGCTGCCTTTATGTTGGGCAGTAGTTTTCTTATCGTTATAGACCTGCTATCGCGTACCTTATCGGCACTCGAAATCCCTTTGGGTATCATTGCCTCTATTATAGGAGCCCCTATCTTTTTTTCTTTGTTCTCAAATCAGTTAAAAGCAAGCAAAGCGTATGGGAATAACAGTGCGTAATTTATCAGTAGGCTACCAAAAGCCTTTGCTTACAGGCGTGCATTTCACCTTACAAAAGGGAGAAATACTATGTGTTTTGGGCAGAAATGGGTCGGGTAAAACTACTTTATTTAAAACTCCTTTTGGGGCTGCTACCCAAGCACGCAGGTGAGATACTTATTGACGATGTGCCTCTTGATTCTCAAAACCCTAAACACCTCGCACAAAAAATAGCTTATATACCCCAAGCGAGGAAGATAGATTTTGCGTTTACCGCTTTTGAGGTGGTGCTTTTTGGGCGTACCCCTCACCTGCCTTACTTTGGATTTCCTACAGAAAAAGACAAAACCATAGCTACTGAAATGATGCAACAGATAGGTATATGGCACCTAAAAGATAAGACTTTCTCGCAGATGAGCGGGGGTGAACAACAACTTACTATCATAGCAAGAGCCCTCACCCAACAGCCCACCTATATAGTTATGGACGAGCCCACCTCGGCACTTGATTTTGGCAACCAACTGAAAGTGCTGCAACAGGTGAAAGCCCTACAAAGTCAGTATATAGGTATTATCCTTTCGACCCATAATCCTGACCACATTTTCCTCTGTGATTCGAAAGTGGCAGTAGTGAAAGACCATACTATAGCTGCGCTTGGCACTACTGATGAAGTGATGACCGAGGCATTGCTAAAAGACCTCTATGAGGTAGAAATAAAGATTATTAATCAAAAAAACAGAAAAATATGTTTCCCGTTGTAATAATTGGTATGGGACCTGGCAACCCTGAGCTGCTGACCTTAGCGGCTAAAAATGCTCTGGAAGAAGCAGATGTTATCCTCTTTGATTGTATGCCTGATGATACATTGCTGAAGGCCTTTCAGTTTAAAGGTGAAATTATAGCCATTGACAAGAAAATCGACCCTACCGTTATGGTAGACACTATGGAAAAAAACACTACCGTGCTGGCAAAAAAAGTATGTAGGCTAAAACCTGGTGATGCGCTGATGTTTAACGGAGGTGGCAAAGAAGTACGTGCGCTAAAAGCTAAAGGTATAGACTTTCGTATGATACCCGGTATTACGGCTTCGTGTGCTGCGGCTAATATTTTTTTGCAGTACCCATTACCGAAATGGACGAGAGCGATGTGTCGGTAAACTTCGTATATCACAATAACGAGACGAACCATAATCTGCTAAAGGATTTGGCTGGCATACTGAAATACGGTAGCACGATACACATTTACTTTGCTAATACCGACTGTATAGGGCAAATTGTTGAAATTATTACTTCAGTAGGAGTAACACCTGATATGCCCGTAGTGGTAGCCTCGCGTATTTCGGTAAAGGACGAGACCTCAGTAAAAACAACTTTGGGCAAGGTAGAAGCTACTCTACGCGCTTTGGATATGAAGCGACCTATGCTATTTATAGTAGGTAAATACGTAGAGGTACTCTCAAAAAAGCAGATTATTCCTTTTTTAATGACAAGTGAGCATTAACATTTTTTATTACATTATGTTTGTATATTCATAACGGTTTTGTATCTTTGCACCCTGAAAGGAGCTTGTATAAGCTCTCTTTTTTAGATAACGTTATGCTATATATTACATAACACATTAATAGTTAATCATTGACCTTTTATTATTAAAAATGAAACAATTAGCATTCACATTTGCTTTGCTTTCAGCAACTTTACAAGCACAGGAAAAAGTAAAAGATTCAGTAGCTGAAAAGCATTATGCCCTACAAGAGGTTACTATTTTAGGACAACCTACCCAAAAGAGTTTATCAATACCTACCCAAAAATTACGTATTGCCGACCCTACAGCACTACAACAAAACCAATGTGGTAGAAGCTCTCAACTTATTATCAGGTGTAAGTATCGCCCAATCGGGTGGACGCAACGAAACGAACATACGTCTTAGAGGGATGGACAGCAGACGTACTCCTGTGTATTACGACGGGGTGCCTATCTATGTACCTTATGATGGCAACTTTGATTTAGGGCGTTTTTCTTACCTATGACATCGGCAGTATTTCGGTAGAAAAAGGTTTAGTATCAGTAAAATACGGTGCTAATGCTATGGGGGGTGCGGTAAATATTGTATCGCGTAGCCCTGAAAAAGAATTAGATATCAATGGTACTTCAGGCGTTGGTTTTGCTGATGGTACAGGCGTAAACACTTATTTCACGGGGCTAAACGTAGGCACTCGTAAAGATAAGTATTACGCTATGGTATCGGGGTCGTTTAACAAACGTGAAAACTTTGTACTTTCTAAAGACTTTGAGCCTACTCGTACTCAACCCGAATACATACGTCGACATGCTGAAACTTTCGATAAGAAAATAAGAGCCAAAATAGGCTATACCCCTAACGAAACCGACGAATATACCTTAGGTATGGTAACTCAACAGGCACATAAAGATATATCGCCTAATGTAAATGGGGGTATCTTTAGAGACTACCCTATCTACAACAAAAACAGTCTGTATCTGAAGAGCAAAACCCTTATTGCTCCTAAGACCTTTGCTAACTTCACTGGTTATTACGACACCTATTACAACCAGATGAACGCTTATGATAACGATAAGTACCAAACTATAAACAACGGCTTCTCGTCTATTTATGATGATTACTCATTAGGAGGTATCCTAACTTTTAGCACTGAGTATTTCAAGTATAACGCACTTAGCCTTAGCATAAACGAAAAGTACAATCACCATAAAGAGCACGACCGCGAGATAGCTGCTAATTCTTCGATAGGGCAACACTTTAAAGCGGGTAGTCCTGTACAAAATATGAAAGACAATGTGCTATATATAGGGCTTGAAGATGTGATAACCTTTAACAAATACTTTAGTGCTGTAGTGGGAGCCGCTTATAACCAACAGCAGAACATCATAGCCGAGAAATACGGTGCACGCACAAGAGGGGGTACCCCAGAGCTATACGCTTTTTGACAAAGGTAGCGATCACGCTTTCGACTACAAAGCAGGTGTAGTGATTTCAGCAGTTGATAATCATAATATTACTATTTCTATAGCTAAACGCTCTCGTTTTGCTTCACAAAAAGAACGCTATTCTGAACGTTTAGGAGCTGCAATCCCTAATCCTGACCTGAAATCGGAATATGCAAGAGTGTACGACCTTACTTATACAGGCAGAATACTCAATAATAAGTTGCAATATGAGGTATCTGGCTTTATCAATGAGGTAAAAGACGCCATTTATGCCAAGCCTGTAGAGATTAGAGCGGGCGTACTAAGAAGTCAGAATATCAACATTGCTAACGCTACCTACAGAGGGGTAGAAGCGGCTCTAAGCTATAGTCCTAATCAATACTTAACTGTAGGCGGACATTACAGTTTTATAGAGATGAAAGACCAAAGTGATGATAATGACGAGAAGTTTACTGATATACCTGCTTTTCAAATTAGTAGGCTTTTGCAACCTTTAGTATTCCACAGCTAAAAAAACAGCCTTACACCTGAATACTGAAACAAGTGCTAAACGCGATTTGGGTACAGATAGAAGGGGGAACCCTATAGGCTACGCCCCTGAATATACAGTCCTAAATGCTAAACTAAGTGTAATGCTATACAAAGGCCTCGAAGCAAACTTTAGTGTAAATAACCTATTCGACCGCAATTATTACCTAACTATAGGATACCCTCAAGAGGGGCGTAACTTCATCACAGGCTTATCTTATAACTTTTTAAAATTTTTTTATTTTTTTACTCTTAATAGAAATGCTTTGGTAGCAATCTATCAAAGCATTTTTTTATTATATTTGCAGCGTTTTTTTCAATTTTTTTATACTTCCACTATGAGAAATTATGTATATCTTTTTATTGCTATCTTACTAATGGTAGGGTGCGATAATACTCCTAAAAAAACAAACAGAAAACACCTCTGCTGAAAAAAAGTAACTCTTACTGATATGGCAGGGACGCAAAGTGCTAGTACCTAAAAGCATCAGCAAGGCTTTTTATAGACCGCTCCTCAGTGCATTTAATCTATGCGCTCGATACGCTACTACCTGTAAATAGGGTGTTTAACTACAACGATTCCGAAAAAGAAGTACCTAAAAAAAGGTTTTTTACGAAGGAAAACCCTACGTAACAGGTACGCCTATTGAAGAGATTATCAAGCTACAGCCTGAGGTGATACTGCTAACGGTATCACTACAAACAGAAGCCGAACGAGCTAAAGAAATAGAGCGAGCTGACATACTTCAGCAGAAAACAAAGATACCCGTAGTGCTATTTAGCGGCGATTTTGAGCAGTATACCCAAGCGCTTACCCTCTTAGGGACGCTCTTGCACAAGGAGAAAGAAGCTCAAGAACTCAATGCTTTCATAGAAAAATACTGCTATAGCATTCCTAAAGTAGCAGCTACTATACCCGAAGCCAAACGCAAGACTATCTACTATGCCGAAGGAATGAACGGATTACAAACCGAACCGCCTACCTCATTGCACAGCTATCTTATCAACTATACAGGGGGTAAGAACATTGCCGAAGTAGAGTTACTCCCTGGCAAAGGCAAGACGAATGTATCTATCGAGCAAATATACCGCTGGAATCCTGATATGATATTGGTATGGTCGGGTAATTTTGACGATTTGTACAGCTATAAGGCTATCCGCCAAGAGAAGATATGGCAACAACTGCGCGCCGTAAAGGAAAACCAAGTATACCAAGTGCCTTGGCGTCCTTTTGGCTGGATAGACCGCCCACCGGGGTTAGGACGTGTTATGGGTAGCATATGGTTAGCAAGCCTAACTTACCCCGAGTATTTCAAAGGTGATATCGTACCTATTACCCAAGAGTTTTTTAAGAAGTTTTACCACTACGAGATGGATTATATAGAAACAAGAGACATCATAGGGGCTCAACCTGATATAACAAACAAATAACAATGATAACAATTAAAGTATTCGGAAAACTGACAGAAGTATTAGGTACTGATACCTATACTACTGCTTTCACTAAAAAAACAGTAGCTGAACTCAAAGCCCAGCTACATACAGCGTTTCCTGCACTTAGCAGTATGACCTATTTTGTAATTATCAACAACCAAAAAGCAAGCGATGAGGCAATCATACCCCCTAATGCCGAATTGGCTTTACTCCCTCCCTATTCCGGAGGATAATGATAACTAACCATCAAAAATTGACAAATCTATACTATAGGTTTGTCATTTTTTTTGCCGCATACTTAGCACAAAAGTTATGGTATAGAGTATACCTGCTATACCCCACACTATTTTAGCTAATGTACCATTGGCGGTTATAATTAGGTATCCTACACATACAAACATTAGCACTAATAATACTATTAAGATAACTTTCCTATTTCTCATAAGCCTCTCGTATTTTTTTACTCGTGTCTCACACCTTTTAAAACTTTAAAAATGTGCAGTACCGCAGGGAATATAGCCTCCATCGACTCGGTAGCTCCTTTGGTCGAACCTGGTAAGGCAAGCACTAAGCTATTACCTATAGTGCCGACTACACTGCGCGAAAGCATAGCATAAGGAGTGCGGTCCTGTCCGTAGCTGCGAATAGTCTCGGCTATTCCCTCTATTTCTTTGTCTAATAACGGACGTACAGCTTCAGGAGTAACATCACGAGGAGATAAGCCTGTACCTCCTGTGATAAGTACTAAAGAGGTACCTGCACTCACGGCCTCTTTCACACGGTTCTGTATATCAGCCACTTCATCGGGTATAATAGTGTAAGTAGCCGGAATAGCATATCGTTCCAAATGTGCTATAATTGCCTTACCTGCTTTATCTTCTTTCTTGCCTGCAAAAAAATACTATCAGAACATACTATTACCGATGCCGTAAGCCCTTCGGCTGCTTCTTTGTAGTCAGTTTTACCTCCTTTCTTCTCTACCAAACGGATATTGCGTATTTCTATGCCTTTGTCAATAGGTTTTAGCATATCGTAAAGAGTAAGGGCTACTACCGAAGCCGCGTGCATTGCCTCTACCTCTACCCCTGTTTTGTAGATAGTGTGCACCTCTACAAAAATGTGTATCTCTAATTCTTTTACCTCAAAGCTAATATGTGTATATTCAATAGGCAGCGGGTGGCAGTCAGGTATCATATCGCTGGTGCGTTTGGCAGCGAATAGTCCTGCTGTCTTGCTCATCTCGAATACATTCCCTTTGGGTACTTGATTGTTTTTAATAGCTGCAATAGTGCTTTTTGGCACTTACGGCTACTACTGCGGTAGCGATAGCTTGGCGCAGGGTATTGCTTTTATGCGTAATATTAACCACTTTATTTTTTTATTAATTGTTAGTTTTTCCATTGATGTGTCCCATCTCCAAAGAGTTCTTTGCCAAAGATAGGTACTTCTTTTTTTGATACGGTCTACCATTTCATCACAAGCCTGTATGGCTGCCTTCCGATGAGGGGCTGAGGTGAAGACGAAAAAAAGCAAAGTTCGCCTGCCTTTATCTCGCCCAACGAATGGTAGATATGCGCACACGATAGTTGGTATTTTTGTGATGATATCTTCGCGTATTTCAGCTACTTTTTTTCGTTTGCCATATCCCTCATAAGCGGTAAAGAGGATAGCACTTACCGTTTTGCCCTCAATCTGGTCAGCACGTACCTGTCCTAAGAAGATACTATGTCCGCCTATTTGCGTCTTTACCTGATGTTTAGCTATGCTTTCAGCCACCAATGTAGCGGGTATAGCCCCTTGTTTAAAGATGTTTTTCATATTATATAGGTTTTTATTGTTACACATTAACTAAAGGCGAAAAGCCCTGTTTAAAACTCTTTAGGTCTTTGTCAGCCAATACTTCTTTAGCAAAATTCAGGGCTTTCATACTGCGCACACCTGCTACACATACAAAGCAGATATGGTCATACGCCTTTAGCTGTTCCCATTGGGTAGGCAGTACCGAAAGCGGTAATGATAAAGCCGTATATCGGTCTATTTTTGGCTGTTCGTCCTCTTCGCGCACATCTACCAAAGCGGCTTTTTCTTGAGTTAAGAAAGCGTCAAGAGCTTCAACTGTGGTAAGTTCGTCTCCTACAGGTTGGTGACAGAAGGCAGGATAGTTAAATTGTTGTACTTCTTCAGCAGTAGAGGGAGCTTTTTTGTCCGTCATATTGTATTTTATTTTAGTAAGTTGATAATTCTGAGTGTTAAACAGCAATAAAGTATGAATAAGTGCGTTATCGAGGTCACCTATAAGGAGTTTCACCACTTCATTTGCCTGAAAATGGGCTATCATAGACGAAATAGTGGGCAGAATACCCGCCTCATTACAGGTAGGCACTTCATTAGGCTGCGGTGCTACGGGGAAAAGGTCGCGGTAAGAGGTCGTATAGCCGTCTTTTTCAACGTTGAAGACACTCACCTGCCCCTCATAGTGATACAACGCTCCATACACCAAGGGCTTGCGAGCGATAGCACAAGCATCAGAGAGCAGGTAGCGCACACTGAAGTTATCAGTGCCATCAACCACCACATCATAATCGGCTATAGTGCTAAACACATTGTCGGCAGTCAGGGCGTAAGGGTAAGCGTGCAGTATCGTCTGAGGGTTGCGCGCTCGCAAACGCGCTACAGCGGCATCGGTTTTAAGCATCCCTACGCAAGCCTCGTCAAAAAGAAATTGGCGGTGCAGGTTATGAGCTTCTACTTTGTCAAAATCAACTAAGCCCAGCGTGCCCACGCCTACTGACGAGAGCAACTGTAGTAGCGGACAGCCCTAAACCGCCCACTCCTACTACTAACACCTTGCTTTCCAGCAACTTCTGTTGGTTATCAGCTCCAAAAAGCTGTATCTGTCGGGTATAACGCATAGTTCGTTACAAATTGATAGCACAAAGGTAAATATTTTTCTAATTAAGCAAATATTTGTTCTCGTAAGGCAAATTGTCATTCGCCCTTACGGGATTATATTATTCGTAATGTTTTTTTGTTTTTTTGTTGCGGATTTGATAATATGGTTTATTAGGTATGTCTATATTCTTTGTATACTTAGTGTATACTCTTCCTATACTCAAGGTATAATTGCGGAGTTTTTCAAAGAAAAGCACGAAATAGTTAAAAAAATTCTTATACAACTAAGTAGAAAGCAAAATAGTAGCTTCCACTGATACGCATTAGCTAAAAAGCCCCAGCCTATTCTCCCCTCTTTTTATATACTCAGCTGCACCAGCTCCTCAAGGGGGAAATATGATGGTCAACATACACAAAAAAACTTTCTGGGTAACTACTATATTGATTACAAATGGTAACTAAATATTCTAATACGTAATTTTTGGTTAATCATAGAGCTGGGAGTAATGGCATGCTTTTTTTATGGAGTAAAAGTTTTTTTGCTGAAAAGTATGTTTTTAGTTTTTTTGTTTATTCTACAAAAAGTATTATCTTTTGCGCCAAATTTGTAAATATACAAACTTAAAAATATATTTAAACAGCACCTAAAAAGATATAACATAAAAAAACGACATATAGCGTTTCGCTTACAATTTTCCTATTATAGAAATACGACCAATTTTTTTCTGAAAATATCAAAAGGAAAAAGAGTAGTGGAAATGCCTGCGGTTAAGCGTGGGCATTCCTTTTACCTTTGATATTGCCTTTTGGTCGAGCTTCTATAATGGGTGGTAAGGAATAGCTCACGTTTTTTTATTAAACATAGTAATCAACTTTTTAATAAATAAAACCGTATGTCAGTATTAGAATTACACCCAGAATCAGCGCCTTTTGTTGGTAAACTTTTTTTGATACAAAATTACCTAGAATAGGTATTTTTTTGGAGAGAGTCCATATCTTCCCGAGAATAAAGGATCTAGCTTTTACCAGAGAGGATTATTACTCTAAAAGTTCAGATGAACTTGGTTTTAGTTCTACCGATAAAGCTTATCTAAACACGAGTCAAATAGTCCAAAAATGATATAATAGAAGGTGTTATAGCAAATAAATCTCATAGTATATAAAAAAACTTAGGAAATGATATTGGAAAAAGCATTAGGTTCAGGAGACTATAGAGCTACCCTTTGTCATACAATAGTTACAAATGGGTATGATCGACCTGCAGAAATAACAGGAGAAAGCATAAATAACAATGAAATGGATGATGACTATGCTTATGACAAATATATAGAAACTTGTGAAAAATACAGACTACAAATTCCTATAATAAGCAGTTCTAAATTAGGAAAAAAACTATTGAGAGAGTTGCAAAAAAAGAGGAGATAAAAGAGGATTAAAATGGTTAAAAAAAGTCCTTTATACTACCCCATGCTTCTACTGCTCATTATGCTAGAATAAGGAATTCCTTTATAAAAATACGTATACGTAGAATTAAGCTTTTGCTTTTTTTCTTTTTTTAAACGATCTCTGTATATAGTAATAGTACTTCTCATTCTATTTCTCGCTTTTTCTACTACTTAGAAACTGTTCTTTTGAATCTCAACAAGAGCCTACTATTCAAACTGTAGCAGAAAGCAAAGTAGCTGAACCTACAAAAAGAAATTTGGAATACAGAAAAAGTGACAGCTATAAAAAGCTCTTTAAACGGTTGTGAAACGCTCACTAATGTAGCTAATTTTTAAAAACTGAATGGGAGAAAAAAACTTAGAAAATGTTAAAAATCAATGAGGCTAAACAAATCGTTATTCCTTCCGTAGGAGTACTTTTTTTGAGTTAGGTTCATCTGTATTAAGTGAGGAAGGCAGGAAGCTAATACAAGAGTTTGCAAGTGCTTATCTCCAGACTAATAAAAGAAGCTACTGTACTAATAGAATCTTACACTTGTGATATTGGAACAGATGAAAACAATATGACTCTTTCAAATGATAGAGCTAATGTTATAAAAGCTGTATTAGAAAAATATGGGAGTTACATCTGTTGAAGTAAAAAAAGTTATGGTGAAAGCACATACAATGATCTAAGCTGTAAAAAGTAAAGAAGAGCACAGAAGAGGTAATATTTCTGTAAAAATAATATTCTCAAAACAAAAACTCCTCTTGCAAAAGGATTGCAAGGGGAGTTTTCTTTGTTTATCCCAGATTACGTATTAGAATATTTAGCTACATTAATATAGTAGCTATCCAGAAAGTTTTTCGTGTATGCTAACCGTTGCATCTCCCCCTTTGAAGGGGGCTGGGGGATGTTTTAAATCAGCAAGTTACAAAAAAACTTATTTGTATTAATAAGCTCTTTATGCAAAAAAATAAAACTTTTCGAATAGTCTCTAAAGTTAAATGCAAGTGCTGTATAATTTAGCGCGATTTTTCTTCTTTACTGACAAAAATTCACTACTTTTGCACCCTGTTATGGCTAAGGCTTACCTGTAGCCCTTAATATCATCATTACCTTGAATACAAAAAAACACTCGAAGACTTAGAGTTCCCCACGGTACTCAACCAAATAGCAGCCCTTTGCCTTACCGAACTTGGTAAGAAATACGCGCTGCGCATCAAACCTTTACCGAAAAAGAAAATCTGCTGATGGCACTTCAGCAGGTGAATGAGTATCTCTCTTCATTAGAGAATAATAACGCTATCCCCTCACACTATTGCGAACCTATATCTGCTGAAATTAAACTATTAAAAGTAGAAAATGCTGTGCTCGAAACCAGTGGTATCAGTCGCATACACCGAATAAGCGAGGTAGTTAATACGCAAATAGCCTTCTTTAGGCACTTCGCAATGCTCTACCCTACTCTATTTGCTACGGCTGATAGTGTAGAATACACCACTGAAATCACTACTGCTATCGAGAAAGTACTCGATAAGTACGGCGAGATAAAGAGTGAGGCTTCTCCTGCACTGGCAAATATTCGGCGCGAACTGAGTATGCTAAAAGGCAAAAATAAACGAGAGCTTTGGTCGTGCGCTTGCCGAGTACAACACAGCTGACTATTTAGACGACATACGCGAAACGGTGGTCGATAATCGCCGTGTATTGGCAGTAAAAGCTATGTACCGCCGCAAGGTGCAGGGCACAGTGCTGGGTAGCTCCAAAACGGGCAGTATAGTGTATATAGAGCCTCGCCAGACGGAACTTTACTCACGTGAGCTTTCTAACCTACTCTATGACGAGCGTGAAGAGATACAGCGCATATTGCGCGAACTAACGGCTTTCTTAAGCGAGTTCAGAGAGCTGCTGAAGGACTATCAGCGCTATATCACAGCCATCGACCTTATTTATGCCAAAGCTAAGTACGCCCACCAAATGCATGCTCTTTTGCCCCATATAACCGAAGAGCGCACGCTCTCCCTGCGCGAGGCATATCACCCTCTTCTCTACCTTAGCAATGCGCGCAAGGGCGCTACTACCTATCCACAGACTATCGAGCTAACGGATGACAACCGCATTATTGTAATATCCGGACCTAATGCGGGGGGTAAGAGTATCACCCTAAAAACCATCGGCTTGCTACAGCTAATGCTGCAAAGTGGTATGTTAGTGCCTGTACATCATCGATCACAAATGTGCCTATTTGAGCATATTCTTACTGATATAGGTGATAATCAGTCAATTGAAAACCACCTGAGCACCTATAGTTACCGCCTAAAAAAATATGAATTACTTCCTGAGAAAATGCAACGACCGCACCCTCTTTCTGATAGACGAGTTTGGTACTGGTAGCGACCCTGAGCTGGGAGGGGCTTTGGCTGAAACTTTCTTAGAAGAGTTTTACCACCGCAAAGCCTTTTGGGGTCATCACTACCCACTATACTAATCTGAAGATACTTGCTGACGAATTGCCTCACGCCTCTAATGCCAATATGCTTTTCAACGACAAAACGTTAGAGCCTATCTATAAACTGATTATTGGTGAAGCAGGTAGTTCCTTTACTTTTGAGGTAGCACAGAAAAATGGCATACCTTTTAGCCTTATCAACCGAGCTAAGAAAAAAAGATTGAAAAAGGAAAAAGTGCGCTTTGATGCCACCATAGCCAAACTGCAAAAAGAACGCAGCAAAATGGAAAAAGACGGCCGAAACGCTCAAAGACGAGGAGATAAAAAGCGCGAAGAGGCCAAGCGATTAGAAGAGCTAAACGACAAGATAAAGAGCAAACTCATCAACTACCAAGAGCTGTACGACCAAAAGTCAGCGTATGATAACCTTAGGATCGCGGGTAGACCAATTAGCAGAGCGTTACTTTTTACGATGGCAAACGCCGTCCGCTCATAGCCGAGATACTGCGTTTGATAGAGACAGAAAACGCCAAGCGCAAACAGCTGAGCAAGGAAGAGCGCAGCCAGAAAAAAGAAGAAAAGAAAGCTACTACCGAAGAGGTACATCAGCAAATGGAGGCTATCCGCCAACAGCGCAAGGAAGAGAAGAAAGAGCGTATGGCACAAGAACGAACTGCTAAAGAGAAGTTACAACGCGCTCTGGCTCTCGGCGACCGTGTCCGTATAAAAGACGGGCGCAGTGTCGGTACTATCGATAAAATAGAAAAAAAGGAAAAGCCGTCATCAATTACGGTGCCTTTACCACCACTGTAGCTTTAGATGAACTCGAATTAGTACAAAAATGAAGTAAGTCCCTATTTTTTTCACCCGTTACTACCCAATAGTCGCGAGTGATTTCTTTACCGTTTTTGGTAGTTAATACTTCCCGAAAAAGACTTTTTGACTGATAGCTGTAAAACCCTGCTTTAGCGAGTATATCGGCTATCTGTTCGGGGGTATAGAACTGAAATCCCTCTTTGGCAAAAAGGGGCTTTCTCCCTACTGCCTTGTCGATAAACGTCAGTGCAACCAATCCTTGTGGTGCAAGCGCCTGATAGATAGTGGCACAATAGCGTGCTAAGTCATCGATAAAATAGATAGTATTAACCAAAAACACAACTGAAAAAGGTTGTTCAGTTATAGGCAATGCTTCAGCAGTTACTTGGCAAAAAGTAGCGCGCCCTCCTGCACCCATTGGTGGTTATAAGCCGTAGCTTCGGCTACCATAGCCGCCGAGTTCACCTCCTACATACTGTAGTTGCGGTACTTTCTCTAGCAAATAAGGCAGGTGTTTGCCATTGCCGAAGCCTATTTCAAGTACTCGCATATCGGCTTTCAAAGGCAGACAATCAATAGTGGTATAAATCATTTGGCTATTAGAAGAGAAAAGATAGTCGCCTACCACTTGTGCTTTTTTTCTCCTTCTGGGCAGCGCAATAATTGCCCTAAAACGCGCATATCATCTACAGGAGGGTTCATTGCTTTCAATTAGATTTTTCAATTAGTTAGCGTGCAAATGTACGATTTTTATCAAATAGTTTGCACAGTTGCGCAAAACAGCGTACTTTTTACCCTTTCAAAAAGTAAACATTATTATCAAATAGTATTATGAAGATATTAGTATGCATCAGTAGTGTTCCGGACACTACTTCCAAAAATAAATTTCACCCCTGATAATTGCAAATTCGACCCCACAGGTGTACAGTTCATTATTAATCCAAATGATGAATTTTGCTTGACGAAGGCTATATTGCTAAAAGAAAAATTAGGGGCGACCATCACCCTCATCAATGTAGGAACAGCCGAGACAGAACCTATACTGCGCAAGGCTTATGCCATAGGCGCTGATGACATTATCCGCATAGATGCTATCCCTACCGATGCCCTTATGGTAGCTACTGAAATAGCCAAAGTAGCTAAAGAGGGAGCATACGACCTTATCATCTGTGGCAAAGAGTCCTTAGACTACAATGGCGGAATGGTAGGCGGCTACTTAGCTGCCCTGCTCGACCTCCCTTTCATCAATAAATGTATAGGATTAGAAATAGAAGGCAATAGCGTAACAGCAGCCCGCGAGGTTGAAGGCGGCAAAGAGCTACTTTCGGCATCGCTACCACTGGTAATCGCTGGGCAAAAGGGACTTACCCAAGAGAAAGACCTACGCATTCCCAATATGCGCAACCTAATGGCAGCGCGTACCAAAGCCATCGATGTACGAGCTGCTGAAGCAGCAAGCAAAGGAACGACTATTGTTGGCTTTGAAAAAAATGCCTGCTAAACAACCTGTAAAGATGATAGCTGCCGATGATTTAGACACGCTCATCAATCTGCTTGAAAAACGAAGCTAAAAGTAATCTAACTTATTAACCTCTAAAAAGTAAAAAAATGTCCATTCTAATATATATTGATGCTGAAAACGGAAAAAGTAAAGAAATCAGCCTACGAGGTAGCCACCTATGCACATAGCCTTGCTACCGCACAAAATGTACCTTTAGTAGCCCTTGCTGTAAATGTAGAAAACCCTGAAAAACTAGGTTCTTATGGGGTAGATAAAGTCTTGACGATAAACGATGAAAAAAATTGCAACACTTTTTCTGCTAAAGCGGTAGCCCACGCACTACAGCAGGCAGCAGCACAAGAAGACGCTAAGGTAGTAGTGCTCAGTGCCTCATCGCAGGCTAAACATATAGCCCCTCTATTGGCTATCTATCTAAAAGCTGACTACGCTGCCAACGTAATTTCGCTACCTGAAAACGGCAGTACTTTTAGTGTAAAGAGCCACGTATTTTCTAATAAAGCTATCGCTATCCAGCAACTTTCTACTCCTGTAAAACTATTGAGCATTGCCCCCTAATGCTTTCGGGGTAAAAAGAAAATCCTACCGATGCAGTTGTAACGCCTTTTGTGCCTACTCTTGCTGATACTGATTTCGATGTACAAGTAACGGCTGTTGAAAAAGGCACTGATAAAGTGTCGTTAGACGAGGCTGCTATAGTAGTATCGGGCGGACGCGGATTAAAGGGGGCTGAGAATTGGGGTATCATCGAGGAACTTGCCGAAGTACTCGGGGCTGCAACGGCTTGCTCTAAGCCCGTTGCCGATATGGGTTGGCGTCCTCACGCTGAGCACGTAGGGCAAAACCGGAAAACCTGTAGCTCCTAACCTCTATATAGCTATTGGCATTTCAGGAGCTATACAGCACTTAGCAGGCGTAAATGGTTCTAAAGTGAAATTGGTAATTAATAACGACCCTGAAGCGCCTTTCTTTAAGGCTGCCGACTACGGAGTAGTAGGCGATGCTTTCAGTGTAGTACCCGAACTTATCAAAAAGCTAAAAGCGCGACAATAATATGAATACACACAATATTGAAACAACTCGTAAATGGCTACAACAGCAGCCTGTAATAAGCATTATACCCCACAAAAAAATCCTGATGGCGATGCTATCGGAAGTTGTTTGGGCTTATGCCTCTACCTAAGGCAGCTTCAGCTAAATGCTACAGTGGTGTCGCCTAATGATTTCCCTGAGTTTTTTTAAAATGGCTACCTGCGGTTGATGATATTATCATATACGACAACGATCAAGAGAGAGCAAAAGCTCAAATAGAGGCTTCTACGCTTATTTTCACACTTGATTTCAATTCGTTAAAAGCGCGCCGATAGTCTTAGCGGACTATTAGAAAAGCAAACAGCAGCTACCTTTGTGATGATAGACCACCACCAAGCCCCAGAAGACTACCCGCAAGTAACTTTCTCTGACCCGAGTGCGAGTTCTACCTGCGAGATGGTGTATAGATTTATAGAAGCAATGGGCGATAAAGCTCTTATAAATAGTGATATAGCTACCTGCCCTATACACAGGGCTAATGACCGATACTGGCAATTTTAAATACCCTACTACTACCAGCAATACGCTCAGAATTGGGGCTTTCTTAATAGACCAAGGGGCTAACAATAGCCAGATAAACAGTCTGGTATTCGATACCAATTCGTACAATAAGTTACAGTTGCTAAGCGTAGCCTTAAGAAACTTGGTGTATGTAGAAGAGTGGAATACTGCCTATATCACCCTGACTTCTGAAGAGTTACAACAGCACAACCACCAAAAGGGCGATACCGAAGGCTTTGTAAACTACGGACTGACAATAAAAAACACCCGTCTGGCAGTGATTTTTATTCAAGAGGGGGATTATGTAAAAATGTCATTGCGCTCTAAAGGTGCTACCGATGTAAACCGTTTGGCACGCGAGCATTTCAACGGGGGTGGACATATCAATGCGGCAGGCGGCAGATATGATGGCACTATAGAAGAGGCTGTAACCTACTTCAGAAGTGTACTTCCTGATTTCATACAAAAAGAACAGTTAATAAAACGATGAATATACTAAAAATAGGCTTCCTAAGTGCCCTTGGCATAGTTTTGGTAGGTTGTGCTGACCGACAAGCACGCCACCCTGTGAGTAAGAAAACTAGTACTTTCTTAAAAGAATCGGCTGTAAAGAACAAAGCCCTCTTAGCAAAAGAGCAAGCGCTGATAGACGATATCATCAAAAAAAGATACACTACACACTTTCTTAGACTCGCAGCACGGCTTTAAGTTTTACTACCTACACCAAAACCCTGAAGCTGATTACACGGCACAGTTTGGCGATATAGTAACCTATGACTATAGTCTGTCAGACCTAAATGGCAATGAGCTGTACCAAGAAAAAAACCCGATGGCGAATACCGCTATCACGTAGATAAAGAAGAGGTTTTTCCAAGGCTTGCGCTCAGCTCTCAAACTATTAAAAGAGAAGGAAAAGTGGGGTATTCTTTTTTCCGTCAAGTGTGGCATATGGCTATCGAGGCGATAAAGATAAAATAAGCTACAACCAGCCTATTATAGCCAAAATAGAAGTTTTTAAAATAGAAAAGAATCCAGAGAAGGTATTACCTCGCCCTGAATAAGTAATTTTATTTAAATAAGTATATATGAGACAAATGAATTTAATCGCATTGCTATCTGCAATGTTTGTATTCTTTAGTTGCAATTCGCAAAAGAAAGCCTATAAAGATTTAGGAGATGGTCTTTTTGCTGACATCGAAACTACTAAAGGACATATTGTGGTAAAAACTCAACTACAAAGAAGTGCCTACTACAGTAGCTAACTTTGTAACCTTAGCTGAAGGTAAAAACAATTTCGTAAAAGTAGAATACAAAGGAAAACCTTTCTACAATGGTACTATTTTTCCACCGTGTGATAGATGGTTTTATGATACAAGGTGGTGACCCTACCGGTACTGGTATGGGCGATCCTGGTTACCGCTTCGAAGATGAATTTGTACCCTCACTTAAGCACAGCAAAAAGGTATTTTATCAATGGCAAACTCTGGCCCTAACACCAATGGCAGCCAGTTCTTCATCACTCAAGTACCTACCCCACACTTAGATGGCAGACACACTGTATTTGGCGAAACTGTAAAAAGGTGAAGAGGTGATAGATGCTATCGCTAAAGCTCCAAGAAATGGACAAGACCGCCCTAATGAAGACATCAAAATAAAGAATATCACTATTATTGCCAACGGAAAAAGACGCTGAAAAAGTTTGATGCTGTAAAGGTATTCGACAGCTACTTCAAAAGTGTAGCTGAAAGAGAAAAAGAGAAAGAAGAGCGTGTAAAACGTGCTTCTGCTAAGTTTTTTTAGAAGAAATAAAAGTGCAAGAACCTCAAGCTAAAAGTACTGCCTTCTGGAGTAAAAATCTTTACTATAAACAATGGCGAAGGTAAACAACCTAAAGCAAACCGAATTTGCAATGGTAAACTATGCAGGTTATTTGCGCAACGGAGCTCTTTTTGACTCTAACATCAAAGAAGTAGAAGAAAGTTATGGCAAATACCAAGCTATGCGCGAGCAACAAAACGGTTATCAACCTATTCCATTCCCTTTATACTCCTTCAGCTCAATTGATACCTGGGTTCAAAGAAGCTCTTCTCACTATGAAAGTAGGCGATAAGATACGCGTATTTATCCCAGCAACTTTAGGATATGGCGAAGCAGGAGCAGGTGATGTTATCCCACCCTAATAGCGATTTGATTTTTTTGATATAGAAATCACTGGCACTATGGCTGCACCTAAAAATGAATTAAGAAATTTAGATAATTAGTAAATAAAGAGACGATGTTTTTGTACATCGTCTCTTTATTTTTAGAGTATACAGGGCTTAAATCGGTAGTTTCATAAGGAGGCTGGTCTTTTAAGAAAACACGGGCAGTAAGATTGCCTTTTAGTTCTATTTGGTCATCAGTAATTCGTAGCCAACTGCCTTCTCGCAAACCTATTACGGGTATATCGTTAAACTTATGAAACTCTTTAATACGGGTTTCACGCGTTTCGCCCTTGTGCTTGCTATGAGGGTCAGGGTCTAAATAATGCGGATTGATATTAAAAGGCACAGCCCCTAGTGTCTGAAAAGAAGGCGGATAGATAATAGGCATATCGTTAGTGGTCTGCATCGTCTGTCCGGCTATATTACTACCAGCGCTAGTACCCATATAAGGTGTCCCTCCAGCTACCACCTCGCGCAAAATAGACATCAAACCGAGTTCGTACAAGCGTGTAACGAGCAAAAAAGTATTGCCTCCCCTTGTAAAGATAGCTTTTGCTTGCACTAATGCTGCTTCAGGGTCGGCAAAGGTATGTAGCCCCACTACCCTCTTCTGTATCTTTTCAAAGCCTTGCTGTGCAATAGCGGTATACTCATCGTGAGTGATACCACTGGGGCGTGCATAAGGTATAAAGAGTATTTCATCAATTCCTGCAAAAAAAGTCTGTAAGTTCCTCTTGTAAATAAGATAGATAGGTACCTCCATAAACAGTAGAGGTACTGGCTAATAAAAAGTCTTTTTCATTAGTATAATACGTTTTTTAGGTTATCAGTGGCAAAGATAAAAAAATAATTGTCAATTGATAATTATTTTTTTATCTTTGCCTAAAATTAAGTAAGTAATGAAAAAGACATACAATACAGATTTATTGCAAACTGTCGTTTTGCGCAATGCCAATGGTATGGAAGTGAGTGTGATGAACTTTGGGGGCATCATCAACTCTATAAAAGTGCCTGTAAAAGGTAAAAAAGTAGAATGTGTATTAGGGTTTGATACCTTCGAAGAATACATAAGCGATCGTTATAGAGCTGAATATCCCTATCTGGGTGCCGTAATAGGGCGTAATGCAGGGCGCATCAAGTATGGGAAAGCCTATATAGACGGCAAAGAGGTACAAGTAAATTGCAATCTGGGCGAAAACCAAATACACGGAGGCGTTACAGGATTTGATAGTGTATTTTGGGAAGTAATAGCGCAAGAAAAAGGCGAGAATCCTTCTGTAACTCTGCAATATATTAGCAAAGATGGTGAAGAGGGCTACCCAGGGGAAGTAGTAGTACGTGTAACCTACACTCTCACCGAAGACAATAAACTGCGTATAGATTACCAAGGCACTACCGATGCCCCTACAATCTTAAATCTTACCCAGCATACATACTTCAACCTAAATGAAAGTGACACTGATATTCTGGGCAATACGCTGCAAATAACTGCTGATAAATATGTACCTTTAGAAGAAGGCTTTTTCACCCCCACAGGCGAACGACCTTCTGTAGCAGGCACACCTTTAGACTACCGCAAGGGTCAAAAAGTATATGCACATACCGACAACTCTTTTGTGCGCGAAATAGATGCTGAAAAAATAATGGCTACCCTAACCAACAGCGAGGACAGCTTAACGATGACGGTACGCACTAATCACCCAGTGCTACACATCTACGCTGGTTACTACCTGCCCTTATTAGAGGTAGCCCATCGCAAGACTATAGGACAAAGCAGAGGTATCTGTTTTGAAGCACAAGGCTATGCCGATGCTACTAAACACCCTCATTTTGATAGTGTAATACTCAGACCTGAAGAAAAAGTACGAATACTTTACTGAATTTCAGTTTCTAAGTAATGATTAGAAAAAAAGAATACCAATAACAAGTAACACAAAAAGTGAATGAAAAAGATTTATTTTATACTGTTTTTTTAGGGCTACTCTTATCGTGTACCCAAACTCATAAAAACGCGCCGTTACAACCGGTAAAAAGTAACGGTACCTACTGAACTACAAGCCTATTACCAAGTAGTTGATTTCAACAAAAAAAGGAAAAAGCCTTATATGATGAGTTAGCTACCCCTTACTATCGCTAAGCACACAAACTTCTTGAGTTATAAAGACCGCCATAAATACCTATACAAGGCAGATGCTAGCAAAAAAATCCTGAAAATGTAGTATTGGTCTACACAGGGAAGAGCGGTTTTGGCAAGAATATGAAGGAAATAAACATTATTCACCAACTACGTTCAACACCGAGCATATTTACCCAAAAATCAAAAATTGTTACTCAGGCGGTTACTGACCCTACATCACTTAAGAGTGTGCGACAAAAAGCGTAAATTCAAGACGAGGCAATCACCCTTTTACTGAAGGGAAAGGAGAGGCTAAACTAATAGGAAATGCTTGGTACCCAGGTGATGAATGGAAAGGTGATGTAGCACGAATGGTTCTATATCTAAACCTACGCTATAATGAAGAACTGAATAGTGATATTAGCACTGGTGGACTTGAAATGTTATCAAAAATGGAATGATGAAGACCCTGTTTCTGACCTTGAATGGCAACGCAATAATGTGATACAAGCAGCACAAGGCAATAGAAATCCATTTATTGACTTCCCTCAGTTAGTCCGCCCTGCTTACCAACACTGATATGGCTATGGAAAGCCCTGAACTAATACTAAAAAAATATTGGGGGTTTGACAGTTTTTCGTCCACCACAAAAAAACAGTTATTGAATCAGTTTTAAAAGGGAATGACACATTGGCACTAATGCCTACAGGAGGAGGAAAATCAATAACCTTTCAGGTACCTGCTATGCTTAAAGAAGGTATTTGCATAGTAGTATCGCCCCTGATAGCCCTGATGACCGACCAAGTAAATGCACTAAAAAATAAGGGCATTAATGCTATTTCATTAGGCGGTAGTTTGCCTTATCGCGAGTTAGAACGCTTGCTAAACAATGCCTTATACTCAGGGTGCAAAATTCTTATACCTATCACCCGAACGGCTACAGCAAGAAATAGTACAAAATTTCCTAAAGGTAATGAATATCAACCTTTTTGGTTATCGATGAAGCACACTGCGTATCGCATTGGGGCAAAGATTTTCGTCCGGCTTATTTCAAATGCCAATGGATAAAAGAGCAGTTTCCTACAGTGCCTCTATTAGCTCTTACTGCTTCGGCTACTCCTAAGGTGCAACAAGATATTTTAAAGTTGCTATCCATTGAAAAGGCTACAATAGTAAGCACTTCATTGGCACGCCCCAATATCAGCTATAAAGTATTCAAAGAGGACGACAAACACCATCTTTTGTTTCAGATACTGAAGAAAAACGAAGGCAGTGTTATCATATACACCCGAAGTAGAAATGGCACAGACTTTTTGGCTTCCTTACTCGTCTCACAAGGATTTACTGCTACTTTCTTTCACGGAGGACTGACTTCCGAAGAGAAAAACAAACGACTAAATCTGTGGTTAGACAATAAAGTACGTATAATGGTGGCTACTAATGCCTTTGGTATGGGGATTGATAAGCCCGATGTACGAATGGTTATTCACTGGAATATCCCTCTGACCTTAGAAGATTACTTTCAGGAAGCAGGACGAGCAGGACGCGATGGCAAAAGCGGCATCGGCTATAATGATTTACAACGAAACAGACATTGAGACTGCTGAAAAGCTAATGGGTGATTATCTGATAGATATTCCTTTCTTAAAATTGGTTTATACTAAGCTCAATAGTTATTTCAAAATAGCAGTAGGCGAAGGTATTAATGAAACTTATGGTTTTTATGTTTCCTGACTTTTTGTATGCAATATGAACTTCCTACCTTAAAAACGTATAACGCTTTACAGGTATTAGATAGGTTTTCAGTAATTTCGCTTAGTCAGCAATTCAATAATAAAATAAGTTTTCAGCTTACGGCTCCCATTTCAACCCTGATAGAGTATGACCACACCCACAGGCATTTAAGTGCGACTCTTTTTTTATTTGGCACGTACTTATCCACTGATTTACAGTCAGCCAGTAGTTTTAGATACTGCTAAAATAACTGAATACACTGACTTGAATTACTATCAGCTCATTGATTATCTCGAGCAAATAGACCGAGATGGTATGGGGGTACTAAAGAATGAACAATCTGATGTACAAATAACCTTCAATCTGCCTAGAGATGACGACCGCACTATCAACAGTATTGGTAAAAACATCAAAGAATACAATCATACTAAATTAGCCCTACAGCAAGAAGTATATAGGTATTTAAACAACGAAAAAATGTCGAAGCCAGCAATTACTTGAATATTTCGGAGAAAAACCACTCATCCCTGTGGTATTTGCTCTAACTGTATTGCTCACCATAGGCCTGAAAAATAGACAAAAAAACAAGTGAGAGAAGAACTATGGGAGCTGCTGAAAAAGCTCCTATTCGTCCTTCAGATATACTTATAAAAAAATGCCTTATAATGAAGAGGTTATCAATCCTATTTTTAGAGGAATGGCTAACAACAGAAAAAAATAGAGTTTACAGTGCGCAATGAGCTTTTTGTAAAATAAAATATTTCAGAAAAAAATCTTTTTGTTATATCATTTTTTTACTACCTTTGCGCTGATGTATAGATGAGGCAAGAAAATTTGGAATAATTTTTTTGCAATCAATAAAAAGATTTATTTTTAATACAAGAGGAGATTTATAAATTATGAACGACAACTTTTCACCAAGAGTCAAAAGGATATTCACATACAGCAAAGAGGAAGCAGTGCGGCTGGGGCAATCGAGCGTAGGCACTGAGCACTTTGTGTTGGCAATGATACAAGAAGGTGAAGGTAAAGCGATAGAAATACTGCAAAGTCTGCATACTGATATGGACAGACTACGGCAGCATATCCACACCCTCACTTCAGCAAGAGGGTTAAATCCTCCCTAATTTTAATGCCATTCACTTCACAGTGCAGGCAGAAAAGAGCTATGCAGGCCACTTACTTAGAAGCAAAGCGTTCTCAAACGGAAACTATAAATACAGGGCATTTATTATTAAGCATTTTTGCGCAATGAGAATGACCCTACTACAAGGGTATTTAATAAGTTAGGGGTAACTTACGACAGTGTAAAAGCTAAGTTTCAACCCATACGTGAAGACAATTTTTCAAATAAATGTTCCCTACTCCTACAGCTACTACTACTTTTACTCCGCCTACAAATGAAGTAGAAGAATACGAGCGTGACTATAGGCTTCCACACGAAGGGCGTCCTTTCAGAAGCCCACAAAAACCCCAATGCCCCCTTAGGACAACGCAAACTAACAGTACTCGACAATTTCGGAAAAGACCCTAACCTTATTAGCTGAACAAGGCTTATTAGACCCCGTAGTAGGAAGAGAAAAAGAAATAGAACGGGTATCACAAATATTAGGAAGACGCAAGAAAAAAACAATCCTTTGCTAATAGGAGAACCTGGGGTAGGAAAGAGTGCTATAGCCGAAGGATTGGCATTGCGTATTGTGCAGCGAAAAGTGGCACGAGTATTGTATAACAAAAGAGTGGTTACCCTCGATCTAGCGTCATTAGTAGCAGGCACTAAATACAGAGGACAGTTTGAAGAACGGCTAAAAAGCCATAATGAACGAGCTAGAAAAAAACCGTGATATTATCTTATTTATTGATGAGATACATACCTTAGTGGGTGCTGGTAGCGGCACTGGTAGCTTAGATGCCTCAAATATGTTTAAACCTGCCCCTTGCACGTGGCGAAATTCAATGTATTGGGGCTACTACTCTTGATGAGTACCGTCAATCTATAGAGAAAGATGGTGCGTTAGAGCGTCGTTTTCAAAAAGATACTAGTAGAACCTACTAATATAGACGAGACTATACAAATACTTAAAAAAATATAAAAAGGAAAATATGAAGAACATCACAATGTAATTTATAGTGATGAGGCTTTAGAGGCTTGTGTAAAAGCTCACCAATCGTTATCTAACTGATAGATATTTACCCGACAAAGCTATTGATGCTCTTGACGAGGCAGGATCGAGAATACACATTACACAGCTTAAAAATTCCAAAAATACATATTGGAAGTAGAAGAACAGTTAGAAAAAAAGCTACCAGAGCTAAAAAAATGATGCCGTGTCTCGACAGCAATTTGAAGAAGCAGCCCACCTACGCGATAACGAAAAAAGAATAGAACATTCGTTACTTGAGCTAAACCGAAAATGGGATCAAGACTCTAAACTGCACCGCGATGTAATAACTGAAGAGCATATTGCTGATGTTGTTTCGATGATGAGTGGTATACCTGTTAGCCGTATTGCACAAACCGAGATGAACAAACTCGCTGAGCTTTCAGCTATTATGAAGTCGAAAATCATTGGACAAGACGAAGCAGTAGAAAAGGTAGTAAAAGCGATTAAGCGCAACCGTACTGGGCTGAAAGACCCCAATAAACCAATTGGGTCATTTATATTCTTAGGGCAAACAGGGGTAGGTAAAACCCAATTAGCTAAAGTATTGGCTAAAGAGTTATTTGACTCTGAAGATACAATGGTTCGCATAGATATGAGCGAGTATATGGAGAAATTCTCAACTACACGCCTCATTGGAGCTCCTCCTGGTTATGTCGGCTATGAAGAGGGTGGACAGCTTACAGAGAAAAGTGCGACGCAAGCCTTATTCTGTAGTACTCTTAGATGAGATTGAAAAAGGCACATCCTGATGTATTCAATATGCTACTGCAAGTATTAGATGATGGTTTCTTAACCGACAGCTTAGGTAGAAAAAAATTGATTTCAGAAATACTATCATCATAATGACTTCTAACATTGGTGCACGCCAAGTAAAAGAGTTCGGACAAGGAGTAGGCTTTGGCACTTCAGCCAGAATGGCTCAATCAGAAGCTAATGAGAAATCAATAGTAGAGAATGCTCTCAAGAAAGTATTTGCACCTGAGTTCTTAAACCGTATTGATGATGTGATTACTTTTAATCCGCTTAGCAAAGAAAATATCTTTAAGATTATTGATATTGAGCTATCTAAGCTCTACTCACGCATCAAAGATTTAGGATATGAGGTACAATTAAGCGAAAAAGCTAAGAACTTTATAGCTGAGAAAGGGTATGATAAGCAGTACGGAGCACGACCTCTAAAACGCGCTATTCAAAAGTATGTAGAAGACCTTTTAGCAGAAGAAATCGTCTCTAATCACATACAACAAGGAGATAGTATCGACTTTGATTTAGATACAAAAGGGAGAAACTCTTATGATAAAACAAAAAGAAAAAAATATTCATTTAAACCTATGTAATTATGCACATTTTAAGACTTTTAAGCCTATTTATACTATTATTCAGTTTATCGTCTTTCACCGAAAGTACGAATATAAAAAGAAAAATATAGCAACTAAAGCAACTGTTACAGTAGCAACAACGTTAACAAACAAAGGAAATCCTAAGAAAAAAAGACTTACTCTCCTCCTAAAAAAAGAAGAACAGTAAGACTGTTACTAGTAATAATAAAAATAGCTCAAAAGCGCAAAGTAGCTGTACGGCATAATACTAAAAGAAAAACTATAGCTTCTGCTAAAAAGAAGGAAAGCCACCAAAAGACTATTGCCCCTACTCAATATGCTGAGAACACAACTAAAGCAGAAGATATACAAGATGATTTAGAAGATGAAGAACTTTTTAGAAGAGGAGGAAGAGGACGGAAGTATAGATATTGCACTAACAGCCTTATCTGAAAGCAAAGCCGATACTCAACAACAAAAGATACTTTTAGATACTGCATTTTTCTTATTTAGGTACTCCCTATCGACACGGAGGTATTACTCGCAAAGGAATGGACTGCTCTGGCTTTGTAAGTACAGCTTTTAAATCTATAGAAATACCTCTTTCTCGTTCATCACAAGAGATGGCTACACAAGGAAAGAAAAATCAAGTTATCAAACGTACAAGTAGGGTGATTTGCTTTTTCTTTTAAAAACCTTAAGAAAAAAATAGAATATCACACGTAGGTTTAGTTGTTGATGTTGATGGTGGAGAAGTTAAATTTATCCATGCTTCCTCTAAAAGAGGAGTCGTTATTTCTTCACTTAGTGATGCTTACTATAAGAAAGCTTTCCGTATTGCAAAACGAGTGATGTGAGATTTGTAAATCTTTTCATATTAACAATATTATTAGGAATAATAGGGGTATCACTATTACTAACATAGTGTTACCCTCTTTTTTATAGCTCTATGCATCTGCTGCTCTACAATTGTAACCTTAGCTATTCACCAGTTTTTTTATTTACCAAAAGGTACTACTTCCGGCACGGACTTATGCTACATACCTTTCTTACTTCGGTAAGTATCGGTATATTTATAGTAGCTCTACGTTCTCCTATTGCCGATAAACAACACTATACTCAGGTACTCTCTCCTAATCAATACTATCTATTACATGCCCGTGTGATAGAACAAACTGCTAAAAACAGACTTTGGTACTACTTTTTAAAATCAAAATAATATCTGCAGACCATCAGAAAGTAAATGGTGAGATGCTTTGTTTTTCCCTTCCAAAAATTAGCACTAATATTATAAAAAAACAATAGAGCCTAATAGTGAATTATTCTTCATAGCAGAGTGCAAACCTATAAATCCTCCTAAAAACCCTTATCAGTTTGATTATAAGACGTATATGGAGCGAAAAAGGTATCTATTGGCGTGCTTATGTACAATCAGTAGGGCATATTGAAAAATAGTAAACACAGAGATATAAAAAGTTATATAGAATATTTACGTAACTATTTAGCTACTACTATAGATAAACATTTCAATAATGAAAGTGGCTCTGTGCTAAAAAAACGCTTCTATTAGGAAAAACGCAATAATTTAGATGAAGAACTCTATCAAAACTATGTTGATGCTGGTGCAGTACATATCTTAGCTATTTCAGGCTTACACGTAGGCATTATAACCTCTATATTACTTTTCTTCCTACAAAAAATACCTAATACGCTCCTATCTTACCGACTTATCCGCTACCTAATCTTATCAATAGGTTTATGGGCTTTTTGCACTAATAGCAGGCGGTTCTCCCTCTGTATTACGAGCTACCCTGATGTTCAATCTCATTGGTTTCTCTCTTCTTATTCGAGACAAAGGAGGGCGGTTTGATTCACTTATGCTCTCTATGCTTTTTCTTATTGCTTATCAATCCTTCCTACCTATATGATGTAGGCTTTCAGCTCAGTTATGCTGCTGTATTCTCTATATTAACCTTTTACCCAATTGCTCTACGCTGGTGGTTTCCAGAAAATAAATATGTAAGATACATATGGTCATTAGTAACGGTAGGTTTTACAGCTCAAATAGTAGTAATACCTATTAGTTTATACTATTTTCATCAATTTTTCTATCTTATTCTTTATTGCTAATATAGTGGTAGTACCATTATTACAACCTATTCTCATTCTTGGCATTCTCTGTTTACTATTAGCTTCTACAGTGGGGTTACCTAATATTGTGGTATTCATCACAGAAAAACTAATATGGCTTATGAACACATTAATACGACTCATAGCCGAACAAGAGTTCTTTATCATTCGCAACATACAGTTCAACACACTTATGTTGATTGCCTCTTTGCTAATTGTTATAACCATCATCTGGTGGCGACACTACCAACACCAAAGAGCAGTAAAAGCTATCTTAATAAGTATCATTATCATGCAAACAGTGCTCTTTTATAACAAATACCAACTATCCACTACCCAAGAGATGCTCATCTTTAGCAAATACAAAGAAAAAGTTATTGTTATTAGGCAGGGACAGCGACTAAAAGTCTTTCAAAACGATACCTCTCACTAAGTCCTATGCTGAAGAACTATATCAAACAGAAAGGCATTACTGATATTTCATTACAAAAAATGCCTTATCTACTACATTTTAAACAAAAAAACTACTTGCTTATGGATAGTTTGGGCATATACCCTACCTCTAAGCAAGTAGTTATTGATAGTGTTATCTTTGTGCAACAAACTCCCTAAGATTAACTTAGATAGAATGAAGCAAGATTTATCGCTTCGTTATTAAAAGAAAGTAAAATATACAGCAAAAATAATAATAGGTACTGCTATCACTTTCAGTATAGCTATCAGCAATACACTAATAGCTAAAAAAATATACTTCACAGCATTATTCTTAAAGGAATAATCTTTAAATTTCAGTGCAAATAAAAGGCAAATTAGCATTTAGCAGATAACTACTCATTATAGTTATTACTAATAATACCCAAGTACTATGCAATAAAGCTACCGTACCAGTACTTTGTATTACTGCTAATGAAATAATAAACAATGTATTTGCAGGTGTTGGAAGCCCTATAAAGCCTGTTGTCTGCCGTGTATCTATATTAAAGTTTGCTAACCGATAAGCCGAAGCCAATGTAATAAAAACCTACATAAGGCAAATATACTACCCAAGTATTAGCACTCTCCATCATATCACTCAGTTGTAGCATTTGATACATAGCTATACCAGGTACTACTCCCGAGGTTACCATATCTGCCAATGAGTCTAACTGCAGTCCTATTTCTGATTTTACCTTTAGTAAACGAGCAAAAAAGCCATCAAAAAAATCAAAAAAGATTCCTAAGAGCACCCAGCCTCCAGCTACGTATACATTCCCTCCTGCAGCATATATCACTGCTATACAGCCGCATAGCAGATTGCACAAAGTAATAATGTTAGGAATATGTCTCTTCATCTGTTATTTGCAATCAGCGTCTAAATAATCGGGCAAGTAAGTTCTATCTTTTTTAGCATCACAGTCAGGGTAAGTTACGATACCATAAGGATCGCGTACTATTTCGTCTATTGATTTTTTACCATCGTGGTCGTGGTCTGCTCGGCGAGTAGCGATGAGGCGGACGGTAAAGATAAGAGGCGAGTAAGCAGGTATATTCGATTGTGTATTGCTAAAATATCCCTAATCCAGAAGGAATAAAGAATACTCCTATCCCTCCATCAGTAGGCGCATTTAGTGTACCATCTGTATTGTTTGATAGTTTATTATCAGCAGACGATTTCAGCAGGGCAACTCCTTCTCTAAAACCTTTAATAGTACCTGCAGGTCGTTGTGTAACTATATTACCAATCAAGTCCATCCAATAAGAGAGTGACTGAGTTTCAGTCTTGTCAAATACACTCAGGTCAAGTAGCTGACCTTTGTAGTTCACATATACCGAATCGGCTATAGTAGTAGTCGTACCAGCCCCTTCCTGTAGTATCATATAATAAAAGCTTTATGGCGCACTCTTTGGCTATTAGCATCATATACATCTAACTCCAAATGTTTTTAAGTTGCTATTATTAAAAATAGCATCTGCTGTATTGCTGGTAGTTGTAAAAACTACAGTTTCCGAAATGGTCGCAGTAGGCGAAAAAGTATAGCTATGGGTCTTAAGGAATTTCTCTATGGCTGCATTGTTTTCATTTCTCACTTCGGTTACATCGCGCGGAGGAGTAGCTGTTTTGCTATCATTTTTTTCTTACAAGATACGGCAAAAGAGTAGCCCTATCACACTGATACTGAATATAATTTTTGTTTATCATATAAAAATATTGTCTTAATTTAAGGGCGCAAGATACAAAATTATTTCTTACTTTTTGCGCCTATTATAATTTTTAATTTTCTATAAATATGCGAATTGATAAATATCTATGGTGCGTTCGTTATTACAAAACGCGTAATATCGCCACCGAAGCCTGCAAAAAAAGGACATATCCGAATCAATGGTGAAACGGTAAAACCTTCAAGAGAAGTTTATAAAAACGACTCTATCACAGTACGTAAAAACCAAATCAACTACCAATTAGAGGTACTCGATATACCCGAAAGCCGCGTAGGAGCTAAGTTAGTAAATCTCTACCGACAAGACAATACACCTCCTGAGGCTTTTTGAGCAAGCCGAACTACAGCAACTGGCTCAGGACTACTATCGCGAGAAAGGAGAAGGCCGACCTACTAAAAAGATAGACGTGCTATAGACAACCTTCTAAACGACTTTCAAGAAGATATCGATGACGAATTGCTATAAGCCCTGTGGCTTATAGCAATTTTGGATATTTATACGGATTTGCTTCGTGCATTATACTGTATATCTTCTCAATAATACTATCGGCGTTAGGCTTAGAAAAGTAATCACCATCAGTAGCATACGCCGGACGGTGATTGCCAGCAGCTAAGGTTTGTGGTGCACTATCTAAGTACTGATAAGCATTTTGTTCTTCTACTATCTTCTGCAAAATGTATGCCGAAGTAGCCCCTGGCATATCTTCATCTACTACCAATAATCTGTTGGTCTTCTGTATACTCTTCACTATGTCGTGTCGTAAGTCAAATGGTGCTAACGACTGTACATCTATAATTTCTATCTCTATACCAAGTGCCGATAACTCATCTGCTACCTCTGTAACGATGCGTAGGGTCGAGCCGTACGATACTACAGTCAGGTCTTTACCCTCACGAAGGGTTTCCACTACCCCTATAGGAGTAGTAAATTCGGTGAGGTTAGTTGGCATAGCTTCCTTCAGACGATAACCGTTCAAGCACTCTACCACTACCGCAGGCTGATTGCTTTGCAATAAGGTATTATAGAAGCCTGCTGCTTTGGTCATATTCCTTGGGGTTAGGATACAAACCCCGCGTAAGGCGTGCAATAGTATTCCCATTGGTGAACCTGCGTGCCAAATACCCTCTAAACGGTGTCCGCGCGTTCTGATAATTAGCGGAGCTGATTGTCGCCCAAAGGTGCGGTAATGCAATGATGCTAAGTCATCACTTAAGGTTTGTAGTCCGTAGAGTATATAGTCTAAGTACTGTATTTCAGCTATAGGGCGCAAGCCACGCATTGCCATACCTATCCCCTGCCCTACTATGGTTGCTTCACGTATCCCTGTATCCGATACTTTGGTCACTCCGTGTTTCTTCTGCAATCCTTCTAATCCTTGGTTTACATCGCCTATATTACCGACATCTTCCCCGAATATCAATAAGTTAGGATACTTAGTCAGAAGGGCGTCAAAGTTATCTCTTACTACTATACGAGCATCTACCAGCTCAGCATCAGGGTTATACACAGGGGCTACCTCACTAACATTTAGCGCGCTATGGGCACTCTCTGTATAAAAGGTATTTACTGTATTTAGGTTCGTTTGTTGCTAAATAATCGTTTATCCAAGTGCGAAGGGCTCCTACCTCACGCTGTTCTTTCACCCATTGTCTGAGGGCTTTGCGCGCAGTGTTGAGTATTACTTTTCGCAAGAGCGTAGGGGCTGCAGCCAGAGAGGCTGCGTATTCATTATTAGGCTCTATTTGGTTTAATAATGCTATAAGCTGCTGTCTTTCAGCCTCCATTGGCTTAATATAGGCTTCCCAAGCTTTCTTCCTACCGTCTTTTACTCGTTTCTTAGCTTGTTGTTCTATAGTTGCTAACTCTTCTTCAGTAGCATACCCCCGATGCCAAAATCCACTCACGCATTTTACTGATACAATCGAACTCTTTTTTTCCCATTCTAAGCGTTTAGCACTCTTATAGCGTTCGTGAGAACCTGAGGTTGAGTGTCCTTGGGGCTGAGTTAGTTCGCGCACGTGTACCAATACCGGTACGTGTTGCTCACGTGCTATAGCAGCTGCTTTCTGATATGCCTCATATAGAGCAGGATAATCCCAACCATTCACTACCATTAGCTCTATACCTGCGTGCTTATCATCGCGTACAAAGCCTTTCATCACTTCAGAAATGCTTTCTTTAGTTGTGTGATATTCCTTCGGTACCGAAATACCGTATTCATCATCCCATACTGACATTACCATAGGCACTTGCATCACCCCTGCGGCATTAAGGGTCTCAAAGAAATGCCCTTCACTGGTACTAGCGTTGCCTATAGTACCCCAAGCTACCTCATTGCCGTGGTCTGAAAATCCTTCAGCTGCAGCGTTAGGTAGCGCGCGATATACCTTCGAAGCCTGAGCCAAACCCAATAGGCGTGGCATCTGCCCTGCTGTACACGAAATATCACTACTGCTGTTCTTTTGTTTCAACAAGTTTTTCCATTCGCCATTTTCATCAAGGCTATGGGTGGTAAAGTGCCCTCCCATCTGCCTACCTGCACTAGTGGGGTCAGCTTCTATATCAGCGTGTGCATAAAGTCCCGCAAAAAAATGTTCAACAGTATGCACCCCTATAGCCATCATAAAAGTCTGGTCGCGATAGTAACCACTGCGAAAAATCACCTTCTCTGAATGCACGTGCCATAGCCACTTGCGGTACTTCTTGCCATCGCCAAAAATACCAAATTTAGCCTTACCTGTAAGTACTTCTTTTCTACCCATCAAGCTGCATTCGCGACTGATAAGGGCAATACTATAGTCTTCTAAAATATCCTCTTTTTTTCATTAGTTCTTCTCTTTAATAGTTTGAAAAAAATAATAAAGTGGTTTGCTTTTACTCTTTAAAAACAATGGGCAAATGTATTACTTTTTTTATGAATAAACAAGATAATTAGCATTTTTTTATTTTTATCTTTGTGCGCTGATAACAAAAAAACAGAAGTAGAACTATGAAAAATCATTTGTGTAGGAAAAAAACTATACCGACCATATCAAAGAGTTTGACGGAGTGATACCCAAAGAAATGGTACTCTTTATGAAGCCCGACACGGCACTTCACAACCTCGAAATACCGTATTATATACCAGATTTTACGCATAACCTACACCACGAAATAGAGGTTGTGCTCAAAATCAATCAGAATGGCAAGTGTATTGCTGAAAAATACGCCCATAAGTATTATGATGAAATTGCCTTAGGTATCGATTTCACAGCACGCGATCTACAGCAAACACTCAGAGAGGAAAGCCTTTCTTGGGAAAAGGCAAAGGCTTTCGATGGCTCAGCTATTGTGGGTACTTTTTGTACCTAAAACCGAATTGCCTGAACTTAATCACCTGAGCTTCCGCTTAGAAAAATAATGGCAAAACCGTACAGGCAGGCAATACCGAAAATATGCTTTTGGCATTTTAGCCAGATTATAGCCGAAGCCTCTCGCTATTTCACTCTACGCAAAGGCGACCTTATCTTCACTGGCACCCCAAAAAGGTGTAGCCCAAGTACAAGCAGGCGACACCTTAGAAGCCTTTTTAGAAGAGAAATCTAACTTCAAAATAAAAATCCGCTAATAAATATAAAAGACGAAAAAAACGGCACTTACCGTTTTTTTCGTCTTTCGTATTTATTTTTCGTCTTTAAAAAAATTAGTCTCTTCTCGACATCAATATTCTAAGTATATACCAGAAAAAGAAGCATTATTGAAGAGAATAGCTGTAAAGCTGCTGCCACATATTGGTCAGTGCTATAAGCTGTTTTTAATATTATAGGTTTCGTAGAGTATACCTCCAGCTGCCAAAGCCACCATAGCCACTGAAAACCAAAGTCCCAAGTCAAAACCAAAGATAGCTCCTGCTACTATAAGTCCTAAAAGCCACAAAACCTCCTACCACTAATATAGTGCGTAGGAAAGAAAAATCAACGCGAGTAAGGAATACCACTGCGGTAAGTCCTCCAAAAAGAGCTAAAGTGATAATCCCAGCTTGCGATAGAATAGCTGTACCGGTATAAAGCAGCGCTATCTTAATAATAGGCAAAAAGATAATAGCTTCTAAAAGCACATAAATACCCAAGCCCATATATTGAGTGCTTTTTGTCTTGTGCTTGTGTCCATTTATTAGCCAAGATAGAGCCCAACCAAAAAGCCCCCTAAGATAAATAGCCATACAAACTTACCTCTGACCATCGAAAAAAATAAGTTCTTCAGGTATAAGGTTTTGCAAGGCAGCTTCTACCCCTATAAAAGCTAAAAAGAGCTAAGGCTACGTGGGTATAAGTCTTGCGGTAGAACTCAGCTTGTGCATCAGTAGCTGCATAGTTCACTATCTGCGGATTTTGGTAATTGGTGTTGTAATTGTTGTTATAACTCATAATATAATTATTTTTAAAAGCATTTTTCATTCTATTATATCAAAAACTTTGCCAAAGGCTTAATGAAGGGAATAACACGGGAAGTGTCAGGGAAATACCTTTGGCAAAGTCAAAAATATAGTGTTTCAGTTATGAAAACAAACTACTAAAAGTGTATTTACGTTGTTAAGGTCTTCGAAAAGCCTTTTTCAAACGAGCCACGAATGTTTTTTTCACCTTCGCGTAGCCATACACGTGGGTCGTAGTATTTTTTTGTTAGGAGCTTCAGGACCTTCAGGGTTACCTATTTGTCCTTGTAGGTAAGCCGCTTTAGCCTTCATATAGTCGCGAATACCTTCAGTGAAAGCGTATTGTAGGTCAGTATCTATATTCATTTTCACCACACCGTATGATATAGCTTCACGTATTTCTTCAAGGGTTGAACCAGAACCTCCGTGGAATACAAGGTCAAGAGAGTTATGAGGCAAGTTGTATTTCTTAGAAACGTAGTCTTGAGAGTCTCTTAAAAATTTTTGGAGTTAATTTTACGTTTCCTGGTTTGTACACCCCGTGAACGTTACCAAAAGCAGCTGCAATAGTAAATTGCGGACTTACTTTTGCTAAGTTCTTCATAAGCATAAGCTACATCTTCAGGTTGTGTAAAGAGTTTGTGCGATTCTACGCCAGAGTTGTCTACTCCATCTTCTTCACCACCAGTCATACCAAGTTCTATTTCAAGAGTCATATCCATTTTGCTCATACGGTCTAAGTAGCGTTTGCAAATTTCGATATTTTCTTTGATAGGCTCTTCTGATAGGTCAATCATATGCGAACTGAAGAGAGGTTTACCTGTTTCTTTGAAGTGTTTTTTTCTGAAGCGTCAAGCATACCGTCAAGCCCAAGGGAAGCAATTTCTTAGCGCAGTGGTCAGTATGCAAAAATGATAGAAGCACCATAAGCCTCAGCTAATAGATGCACGTGTTTAGCTCCTGATACAGCTCCCTAATATAGAGGCGCGTTGTCCGTCATTAGAGATGCTTTTTACCAGCCATAAACTGAGCACCACCGTTAGAAAACTGAATAATCATAGGGGCATTAACAGCTACTGCTGTTTCTAAAGCCGCGTTGATAGAGTTAGAACTAATCACATTGGCTGCAGGAAGTGCAAAACCTTTTTCTTTGGCGTATTTAAATACTTCTTGTACTTCTTTACCAAGAATAACGCCTTTTTTAATGTTATGTGCCATTTCTTTTATATAAATAATTTAATTTCAATCGTCAACGAGACCTTCTTCATATTTTGACCGCAAAGGTAAAAACAAAAACAAATAAACAAATTATTTTCTTATTTTATTTAAAGAGAGGCTTGTTCCTGTATCGTTCCTGTATCGTTCCTGTATCGTTTGTATATCTATTAAAAGGTAGAACAAGTTAGATAAATTAGAAGCTTATGGAATGTTTACTTACTAAAGTATTGATCTATTAATCATCGCTGAAAAATCTATTTATTTCTTGTTAATTAATAATTGTTTCGTATCTTTGCCACCAATACTGTAAAACACTAAAATAGTTAATTTTTATATAAAAAGATGAACAAGTCAGTTTATATTATTGCTGCCAATGCCCACAGTGGTAAGTCAGTAGTAACGCTGGGGGTATTGCAGATGATTATGCGCAATACTGCCAAGGTGGGGTATTTCCGCCCTATCATCGAAAGTAAATCTAAAAAAGATACTTTCATCGAAACCGTTTTAGAGCACTTTAAGCTTGATATGAGTTATGATGAAGCGTATGCTTATACTCGCCAAGAGGTTATTGCTCTTAAAAACGAAGGCAATATAGGCGAAGTGTACGACACCATCATCAAAAAATACAAAGCCTTAGAAAGTAAATTCGACTTTGTATTGGTTGATAGCTCAAGCGCTGTAGATGATAGCTACTTCGATGTAAACTTCAACGCCTCTGTAGCGCAAAGCCTTAACATCCCTGCATTAGTTGTACTCAAAGACAACTTCACTTCAGAAGATGAACTTGCCAACCAAGTACAAGCGGCTCTAAACAACTTTATAGAGAAAGACGTGCGCGTGCTCAGCGTGTTTGTAAACAAAGCTACTAACGCTACTGCGGCTACTATCAGCCGTTTAGAACAACGTTTCAAAGACACTACCTTTACTATCATTCCGCGCAAAGAAGAGCTTTCTCGCCCTACTATTCGCGAGATAGCCAATGCCCTAAAAGCTGAATTCCTTTACAAAGGTGATAATATTGATGTTACTACCAAACACACTATGGTAGGAGCTATGCAGCTGTCTAACTATTTAGCTAAACTACACGAAGATACTCTTGCTATACTTCCTATCGACCGCATCGACCTTATTGCAGGCTCTTTGGTAGCCAACTATTCTAACTTCTCTAACATCAAAGGGGTAGTGCTCTATGGCGACCTAACTCTTAACTCTTCAATGAGTAAGATTTTTCGATGGTATCCAAAAAGAATATTCCTATAATGGTAGCTAAAACTGATACTTTTCGAAACGGCTAACATCATCGGTAATACTCAAGCACACATTTACCCCGAAAATACTGAAAAGGTAAAAATGCTTCTTCAGTTATTCGACGAAAATGTAGATGCTGACAAACTAAATAGCAGCATTGCTTCTTTCAAATCGGAAACAATCACCCCTCGTATGTTCCAATATAATATGGTGCAAAAAGCACGTGCCGGACAAAAACGCATCGTGCTCCCTGAGGGTACTGACGACCGTATTCTTACTGCGGCTTCTCAATTAGCTGAAGACGAATTGGTTTACCTCACTATCTTGGGCGAACCCGAAGCTATCAAAACCCGCGCTAAGAACATTTTGGGCTTGAAATGGAACGAAGAACGTATAAATATCATCAATCCTGCTGAAAGTGATAAATATGAAGCCTACGCTGAAAAAAACTATACGAATTGCGCAAAAGCAAAAGGACTTGAACTTTCACAAGCTAAAGACCTAATGCTCGATGCCTCTTACTTCGGTACAATGATGGTATTCTTAGGTGATGCTGATGGTATGGTATCAGGAGCCGTAAACACTACAGCCCACACTATCCGTCCGTCATTGCAATTCGTAAAAACAAAACCTGGGGTAAACACCGTTTCATCAGTATTCTTTATGCTCTTACACGACCGTGTATTGGTGTACGGCGACTGTGCGGTAGTGCCTAACCCTACTGCTGAGCAATTGGCTGACATCGCTATCAGCTCTGCCGATTCTGCTATCGCTTTCGGTATCGACCCTAAAGTAGCCCTTCTTTCTTATTCTTCTGGTAACTCTGGTAGTGGTGCCGATGTTGATAAGGTACGCGAAGCAACTGCTCTTGTAAAAGAACGCCGCCCCGACCTACTCGTAGAAGGACCCATACAGTATGACGCTGCCGTAGATCCTAAAGTAGGTAAACAAAAAATGCCTAATTCACCTGTAGCAGGACAGGCCAACGTACTTATTTTCCCAGACCTCAATACTGGTAACAATACCTATAAAGCTGTACAGCGCGAAACTGGCGGTTTAGCTATAGGCCCTATGCTACAAGGATTGAAGAAACCTGTAAACGACCCTAAGTCGCGGAGCTCTCATTCCCTGATATTTACAACACTGTACTTATCACAGCTATACAATCTGAATTTTTAATATTTAGTTATTAGTCTTTAGAATAGAGTTACTTACAACGACTAAAGACTAATAACTAAAGACTAACGAAACACTAAGAACTAAAATGGAAATATTAATCATTAATTCAGGGAGTTCATCTCTCAAATATCAACTAATTAATTCTAAAACAGGAGAATCAAAAAGCTAGAGGTATCGTAGACCGTATTAATATAGACGGTAGCTACGTGAAATATGTAGCTGTGAAAAACGGCAAAGAGGTTGAAGTAAAAAGAGCAACCTATCCCTACTCACGAGGTAGGTATGAACTTAGTTGCAGACCTTCTTACTGACCCCGAAGTAGGCGTTATCCACAACCCCTAGCGACATCAAAGGGGTAGGACACCGCGTAGTACACGGAGGTGAGAAGTTTGTACAGCCCTACTGTAATTACCGATGAGGTAGTAGCCGAAATCAAACGCCTTATTCCTCTTTCGCCTTTGCACAACCCTGGTCACTTAGAAGGCATACGTGTAGCTCAAAAACTTTTTGACAAAGCTACCCACGTAGCAGTGTTTGATACCGCTTTCCACCAAACAATGCCAGCTAAAGCATTCCGCTATGCTATTCCTAACGAGTACTACGAAAAATACGGATTGCGTGCTTACGGATTCCACGGCACTCAGCCATAAATATGTAGATGCTCAAGCGCGTAAATACCTCAATAATCCACACATCAAAAAAACATCACCATTCACTTAGGAAATGGAGCAAGTATGGCAGCTGTAAATGAGGAAGGTAAATGCGTAGATACTTCTATGGGGCTTACCCCTCTCGACGGACTTATTATGGGTACACGTACCGGACAAATAGACGCCTCTGTAGCGTTCTTCTTGGGGCAAGAGTTAGGTATGAACTATGAAGAAGTAAAAACATTATTTAACAAGAAGAGTGGTATGCTTTGGGCTTACAGGTTATTCTGATGCTCGCGATGTAGCAGCACTATACCACAAAGGCGATGCTAATGCTGCCCTTTGCTACGAGATGTACGGCTATCGTATTCAGAAGTTTATAGGGGCTTACACCGCTGCTCTTAATGGTTTAGACAGCATTGTATTTACTGCAGGTTTAGGCGAAAAACGATACGCTTACTCGTTCATTTGCTTGCAAACACTTAGATTTCTTTTGGCATCAAACTCGATGAAAAAGAAGAACGAAGAGCTCAATCACCCTACCAAACCAGTAGAGATACAAGCTGCTGACAGTCGTGTAAAGATTCTCATCATCCCTACTAATGAAGAATTGCAAATAGTAAATGAGATTGTAGATTTAGTAAAATAACTCTTAAAAATTACTTTTTTTAGTAACTTTGCCAAAGGAATTATTACCTTTGGCAAAGTTTTTTTATGCAATATATATTGTAATTCAAAAATAATATTTAATTTTTGCACGCGGGTAGTAACGTACTATCGCTGAACTATAAAAATAATTTAATTGCTAAAACCTTAGTTGTCTAAAATGAACATCTTATTTTTTTAAGTTATTTTTCACTCTGCACGTACTCATTCCTTGCAAAGTAAGTTCAAGGCTAAAAGCCTTTCACCTCTGCGTATTTGAACCAGATTGATTATTTGTTTCTTTTAAATTTAATAACTAATAATTAACAAGTATACTGAGTTCAAATGAAAAAAATAAATATATCGACCTAATTGACCAAACCTATTACTTCCCACAAGATGAATTTACCTTAGATGGCGATGAACTTCGCTTTCATAATATTGACCTAATGGAGTTAGTACGCCAATATGGTGCTCCTCTGAAATTTATGTACTTACCAAAGATTTCAGAGAACATACAGCGTGCTAAAAAAAGTGGTTCGAAAAAGCTATCAAAAAAACATAAATACAAAGGTGAGTATAACTATTGCTATTGCACCAAAAGTTCACATTTCAAAACACGTGATGGTAGAGGCACTAAAGAATGATATTCATATGGAAACCTCTTCAGCTTTCGATATCAATATTATCAACAACCTTATCAGCGAAGGACTCATCAATAAAGAAAGTCATATACTCTGTAATGGTTTCAAACGCGATTCCTATATTGATGGTATTGCAGACCTTATCAATCGCGGGTATCACAACTGTATCCCAATTATTGATAATTACGAAGAAATCAATTTATTTGAAGAGAAAATAAAAGACAAAATACAGCATCGGTATTCGCATTGCTTCAGAAGAAGACCCCCGCTCTGAGTTTTATACCAGTCGTTTGGGTATTGGCTATAAAAATATACTTCCTTTCTACAATCGAGAAATTAAAGACAATCCTAAAGTGCGCCTAAAAATGCTGCACTTCTTTTATCAATACAGGTATCAAAGACAATGCCTATTATTGGAATGAGTTGCTGAAGTGTCTACGCGTATATATACAGCTTAAAAAAGTTGCTCCAGAACTTGATAGCCCTCAATATTGGCGGAGGGTTCCCTATCAAGAGTTCATTAGCTTTTTGAGTACGATTATGCCTATATGGTAGATGAAATTATTCGCCAAATAAAAATCACTTGCGACCAAGAGAAAGTACCGGTACCTAATATCTTTACTGAGTTCGGAAGTTTCACAGTAGGTGAGGCAGGAGGAGCTATCTATGAGATTATGTACCAAAAAGCAACAGAATGACCGCGAAAAATGGGATATGATTAACTCGTCATTCATCACTACCCCTACCCGACTCTTGGGCCATAAACAAGCGCTTTGTGTTGCTGCCTATCAATCGTTGGAATGATGAGTACGAACGCGTATTATTAGGTGGTCTTACCTGCGATGGCGATGACTATTACAACAGCGAACAGAATATGAACGCCATCTACCTACCTAAGTATAACAAAAACAAACCACTATACATTGGTTTCTTCAATACTGGAGCTTATCAAGATAGTATAGGTGGGGTTGGCGGACTACAACACTGCCTTATACCGCAGCCTAAAATAGTGCTTATCGATAAAGATAAAGACGGTAAAATTACCTCTCGCCTCTTTATGGAGCAACAAAAAGCTGAGGATATGCTGAAGATATTGGGCTACTAATGAAGTATATAGCATTATTCCTTTTTATCAATAGGGTACTACAAGCGCAAGATACCGATACAGAGAAGAGTCGCCATTACCAAATGTGGTTAAGGCCTTCGCTGAGTATCAATTACCTTTCGGTAGATGTAGAAGATAGTCCTCGTAATGAGATTTTTGGGCAACAAATCGGTGTTGCCCAACTATCTCCCCAACAGCTGGTATAGGCTTAGGTATTTATAACACTTATATAAGCATTGATTACGCTAAAAGTATAATGCCTCTACGCAATGAGCATACTTATGGCAAAACTCAGTATTTCGACTTTCAGCTTCACTCTTTCTTCAGCGAAAAGTATCTGTTAGACCTCTATTACCAAAGTTATAAAGGTTTTTACTATCGACATAAGGGGAAAGTACAGCTATTAGAGGATACCCGCATACAACAAGTTGGGGCTGAAATGCTATACTTTACAAATTGGGAAGAAAAATCATTGAAGAATATATTTGCTTCTGATGGCAGTTTGCTTACTCCATCTTTTTAGTTGGTATTTAGGCGGAGGAGCTTACTACCATAAGGTGATAATGCCACTCATTACCCCTGAGAAAAACGATACTTTCAGACATATACAAGCTGGTATAAGTGGAGGGGCAGTAAGTACAATTGAATTGTATCCTCACCTTACCCTGCGAATGTTAATGGGCTTAGGCTTTTACCTCGGTGGCGATGCTGATCGTTTAAGCCAAATGAAAGTAAATAATTATTTTAACTACCGCATAGATGGAGGTATAAGCTATAGCAGAGCACGCTGGACAGCAGACTTTTCTATACTGCATAATAATAAACGTCTTTTTCTTCAAAGATAACGAATTATTAGGTATCAATACAAGTACTTTCAAAATAAGTTATATAAGGCAATTCGGCATCAAATCAGGATATAACAATAAAGTAACAAGACTTTTTGGGTATGTAACCCTTTATTACAATTTTTCTAATAGTGTCACGTCCTAAAAATGGTTTACAGTTATTTTGTCAGTTTAATTTATATTTTTTTCATTTTTAAGTTGAGTATTGTATACAAGAACCACGGCGTTCGTATTTAAAAAAATAACTTAGTATCTTTGCTGTCAAAAAAAGATATTATGGATAGTTGTTTTACAGAATCATTTAAAGATTTAGAAGATCACAGGAGAACCAACAAAGGTAACTTTAGACACAGTTTACAAGAAATTATATTACTGACTATCAGCGCAGTATTATGCGGATTTGAGACTTATGAATTGATAGAATATTTTGGAAAAAAAGGAACTAGACTGGCTAAGAAAGTTTTTTTCCTTATAAGTATGGTGTTCCCTCTAATGACACATTAGGAGAGTTTTTTTAAGAACATTAATAGGAAGAATTTTTCTAAATGTTTAGTATCTTTCCTTCAAAAATCTAAAGAAATTTGATAGTGAATTAATTTCTTTGGATGGGAAAACAATTAAAGGTTCTTCAGACGAAGATGGACATCCCTCTACATATTCTTACCGCCTTTTGTCAAAAGAATAAAAATGTCCTTAGGAGAAGAATTAGTATATAAAAAGAAAGAAAATGAGATTGTAGCCATACCAAAATTGTTGAGTATCTTAGAGATAAAGGGCTGTGTAATTTCAATAGATGCTATAGGGGTGTCAAAAGGATATTGTAGATCGAATAGTAGAGGAAAAAAGCTGATTATGTTATACAGGTAAAAAGACAATCAAAGAGAACTTCATCAGAATTTGAAAGACACTTTTAAACTTGAGAAAATAGATTCTATTTTTTTCTACAGAAGAAATAGGACACGGAAGAATAGAAACTCGTAAGTATTCTATTATCAGCGATTTATCTCATGTTTCTGATAGAGAAAAATGGCAAACAGTAAAAATCTCTTATTCGGGTAGATACAATAGTCTGTGAAAAGAAAACAGGCAAAGAAACAAAGAGCGAACGTTATTATATAAGTTCACTTAAAGAAGATATAGAAAAAAATAGCAGAGTATATTAGAGGGCATTGGGAAATAGAATCAATGCATTGGAGTTTAGATGTAATTTTCAGAGAAGATAACCAAGCAAAAAGGGACAATAATGCCATTGCTAACTTTAATACTATTTGCAAATTTGCAATGTCCCTACTAAATGATGAGCAAACATACAAAGGTTCCAAAACAAAGAAACGTGCTGAAGCCCTCTATGAACCAGAGTATAGAGAAAAACTTTTAAAAACTTTAAATGCGAACGCCGTGTACAAGAACTCCTTTACTACATCAGTATAGATGAGTATCACTAAACAGCCTCTTTAAAATATACCATATCAGGCGTTTTAAAACCTAAAGAGCTATGCAAACGATCCGTATTATAAATAAAAACGGCTTCCTTCACTGCCTTTAAAGCTTGTTGCTCATTACTAAAGGTATCTTCTAATCCGTATTCCTGCTTAAGAATACCATTAACCCTCTCTGCATAAGCGTTTTCATAACAATGATCCACCTCTGTCATACTGATTGTAATACCCTTTTTAATCAGTAAACCAGTGTATTCTTTACAGCAATACTGAACGCCTCGGTCTGAATGATGAATAAGCTTTTCTGACTTATCCAAAAGTTTTAAAGCCCTTTTCAAAGCCTCCATACACCCCTATCAAAAGACTGTTAGAAAGTTCATATCCTACTATTTTTTTCTTGAATATAAGTCCGTTATAAGCGATAAATATCTAAAACCTTCTAAAGTACGAATGTAGGTAATATCGCTTACCCATACTTGATTTTTACGGGTTATCTGCAAGTCTTTTTATTTCGTTTTTATAAAACCTGTAAGTATGATTAGAATAAGTTGTACGAGCAAAGTTTTTTTCTTCCTTTGAACAAGTAAATCATTGTCTCTCAATAAAGTAAAAACTTATCTCTACCCATTTTAATAATGTGTTTTATATCATCTTTAAGCCTAAAATAGAGTTTTCTACCCCCTTCAAACTTATTAATTTTTACGTTTTTTTCTTTCACTAACTCTAAGACAAACGTATTGTCCAAAGCTTCTTTTTAAGTGCTTTTAGAGCTTTATAATGGCTTTGACGAGTAATGCAAAAACACTCTACAAGAGGCTGTTATGTTTACTTTTTTCTTCTGGGAAAAGTATTTCGATAGTTCTTGTTCTAGCTTTTTATTTCTTCACTTGCACCTGTTTCCTCACTAAGTACCTGAAAAATAGGTTTCATAAACCTTATTTTTCTATAGCCATTTCTGCAAAAAGCTTCTTTAATTGCTTTTTAATTCTTTTCTAAGAGCTTGAATTTCTTGAATTTTCGTCTATTGTTTCCACGCGTACTATTTTTGTTTAATAAGTGATTTTTTTACCGTATTTTTGAGCCATTTTTGGATAGTTGTAGCTCCTCCTATAGAATACTTCCCTACGACAGGCTTCAATACTTAAGCCTTTTTCTCTATTTCTTCTATGATAGCTCTCTTAAAGCAATCACTGTACCGAACTATCTCTGCTCGCCCTTTTGTCATATTTTTCCTATTTTTAGTGTAAACCTATTTTTAGGATATGACAGAATTTGATGTACTGTATCCCTGAGTTAGCTATGAGTGAAATTCTTTTTATTTTGCCAATTTGCTAAATTGCTGATTAAAATATTTTTCCGCTTGTATTTCTGCCAACTGGGCGCTTCTCTATAGGCTTTCACTGCAACCTATAGGTACGTATATCACCTCTATACGGTTATCGTTATAGCCAAAGTCGCCTTCTAATACGGGGGTGTTCTACCTTTAAATATAAGTACTTTTAGGACAGTTTTTACCAAAAAAATATTCTCCTACAAAAGTCATTTTACTGGGGAAAAATAATAGAGTGCAAAAAGCACACAATTATCAAAAAGCATATCTATTAATAGTAAGAAGATCTAAGGGTAAGATTACTTCTCCCAACTGTTCACAGCTATCAAAGGCATCTCTACCTATTGTTTTTACTTGGCTAAGTTGCTCATCTACAGCCATATTCAAGAACGTAATCTGCTTGTTAAGCCACTGTTGTAGTACGGTGCCGTCTGCATTCAGCGCATAATCAGTAAGAGGAATATAGCTTTCTGCTGTAGAAGTAGCACTCGATTGCGTAGAAAAAGGTTGTGGCTCAGTAGGCGGTATATCTGGCAGAGGAAAGTTAGACGGAGTAGGTTGATATGTAGTACTAAATGTCTCAGAGAGAGGCGCACGCCTTTTAGGGTCTTCACCATATTGGTTTTTGCCCCTTGTACCATCTACAAATAGTAGAAGAATAGGATTATAAACAGGCAGTATAGCTAACCATCCTGTCTGATCCATATCATGTAGACGCTTCACACTTTGGGAGAAAAAAATATCAAAACTAAAAAAACACTAGATATGGTGCTCAACAAATTGAGTTCACCAAATATAGCAAGCAAGGAAGATCTAACGAAGTAACAAAGAATAAGAGTAATAGCAAAACTCAGCTCTTCTAATGCGTCCTTCAAATGAAATGAGATTTGCAAACATAATATTATCTAACTAAATAGTTACTTGTTAATAGTTAATTATCAAATGTTTATGGTTTTATTTTTCTCTAAGTATTCACACGCCTTAGTATTATAGTTTTTGCACGACTTTTCTACCCAATAAACAGCTCTATTCACTGATCTAGCTACCCCTTTACCGGTGAAATAGCAAAGTCCTAATAGCATCTGTGCTTCTTTATCGCCTTGTTCAGAGGCTTTTTCATACCAATAAACAGCTTTTTCGTACGATTGGTCTACACCCTTGCCCTGAAAAATAGCAAGTGCCCAAGGTCGCGCTGCGAGTCAATATCCCCTTGCATAGCGGCCCTTTCAAACCATAGCACAGCCAATTCATCAGACTGTTCTACACCTTTACCTCTAAAGTAAGCATAGCCTAATAAACCTTGTGCCTCAGCGTAATCTTGTTCTGCTGCTTTCTGCCACCACTCTACTGCTTTTCGCATCCGACTGGGCTACCCTTGTCCTTTGTAAAAGCAAATACCATATTTGGTTTGCCCTTCAGCAAGCCCCTGATTAGCAGCTCTTTCAAACCATTCAGCTGCCTTAGCATACGATTGAGTAGTACCCTAAGCCTTTGTAGGTGAGAAGCCCCAATTTAGTCTGTGCTTTTAGCATTTCCCTTTATTAGCGGCACTTTCATACCAAAGTACTGCTTTTAGGATAAGATTGGGGTACATTGTTTCCTTTTTCATAGCAAAAAGCTAAAGTAGCTTGTGCATCTATATCGCCTTTGCTTGCTTTTGGCTAACAGTGTTTTAATATCATCACGCTGCCCAAATGCACCCTGAACAGCACAGCAAGCATAGCAGTAATGCTATCTTTTTCATAGTATTTGTTTTTAATTAAACCTCTCTTTCAAATTCTTAAAAAAATGTATTCTCAATTATTATTTATTTCTTTCAGGGTGCAAAAATACAATATTTTTAATGATTTGACCAATAAAAAAATAAACTTTTTTATGAAAGCCTCAGCTTTATATATGCCTGTTTGAGGATTAGAGTTTCTTTTTAATTTCTTGATTTACAGTCTTTTTAGGCAACCCTATTTCTTTTGCAATTCGAGCTTTTTTTAAATTAATTTGTAGATATCCTTCTATTTTTGTATCTTTTGCCCCAGTGAAATATGACTCATAATTTGTACTTTACATTTTTTCAATTTCAACAACGCAAATATGAGGATTTTTTCATTTGGCAAGGAAAAACTATATGATTTTTTTCCTTGCTTTTTGTTTTTTTAATTTTTTGCGCCCATTACGCCTGTCCCAGCCTTCTCAGCCTTCCCAACCCTCCCAGCCTTCCCACCACTAATAT
>BNJS01001763.1_pt1 | contig 194775 bp, 248 predicted proteins | sample 8540461 | NCBI WGS metagenome assembly BNJS01 (sample SAMD00202454, study PRJDB9452) | human saliva metagenome | isolation source: human saliva | place: Japan
GCCCCCAGTAAACTGCAGGGGGCTTAGAGAAGTTTGTTTGTTTAAAATCTAAGCTATTTAAGCTTACTGAAATATAGAAGAAATGTCAAGAGGGATGATCTATGAAAAAAAGATATTAAGTGTAGTAAATAACAAAGGTGGTGTAGCTAAAACAACTAGTATTTTTGATTTTTCTGAATTGCTTGCTTATTTGGGTAAAAATATTAGTCGTTGACCTTGATGGGCAAAAGTAATTTGTCCTTAGCTTTACATCAGTATATCGAAGATACGCCCGCAAGTATTGCCGGAAGAATTGCTCCAAGTAAAAAAAGAATATTTCTGAAATTTTTTTAAAGAAAGACCAAAGAAGAAAGAGCAACTTTTTAGACTTCATCTATCCTACACCAATAAAAAAATATCTCTATTATACCCTCAAGTAAAAGGTTTAATTCGATAGAGTCAAATATGGATCCATGTTTTTAAAAAGTCCTTTCATTCTAAATAAAAGCTCTTACTGTCATTAAGGAAGATTTTGACTTTATCTTAATTGATAACGCACCTGCATTAGATTTTTTTACTTTAAATTCTATTGTGGCTAGTGACTACATTGTTACTCCTATTAGAGAAGATGGGTTTTTCTAAAAAAAGGATTATTTGAAATCATGGAGACAATAAACAATTTAACAGAGGAATATGATCTTTCATTAACTTTCCTTGGGGCTTTTCTTACACAAGTAAATCCCTCGACGATTGCAGTAAAAGAACGAATCAGAGAATATAAGGAATCTATTCCGGATTATTTCTTCAATACTTATATCAGAAAAGATACAAAGATTGCTCAGATTGAAAGTGAATTTAAACCAATTCTAGAACATAGCTTAGACAGTAATGCTCTTTTGGATTATTCGCATTTGTTGCTGGAATTAGGCATTTTAGATGATTTATCAAAAACAGCGTTTAGAAATGAGTTTATAAAAAAAGAAAGGACTTAGCAAATGAAGGAAAAAAATTCAAAAAGCTTGATATTCAATCTACTGGGAATTTGGCTTACAGGACGTTAAAGCAGATTCTCTCCTACTCTCGTCTGAGACCTACGATGATAGTATGACAGAAAATCAAGTTGAAGATTTGGGAAGTACTTCCCAAAAACAATCTTTAAACCCTTCTGGAACTCGTTTTCTAACCTTTAATAAGGAATCTATGGGGGAAGCGTTTGAAGCCTTCAATGGTAAAAATCCTTTTAACTTTAAACGAATTCCCCGGGAGAAAATTATCTTCAACGAAAATAATGATTTTTCAATGGAGAATATTGAGGAATTGGCAAACAGTCTTTTGAAAAATGGATTGGAGCATAATTTAACCGGGCATTACGATGATGATAGAGACCTTTATATTCTTGAAAGTGGAGAAAGAAGAATTCGTGCATTAGATTTACTAAATTCTAAATTTGGTTCTGTAACACGGATTAATGAATTGCCGGAAAGTGAACAAGAGAATTTTGTTTTATTTAGAAGCAATATTTTACCTCTTCTAACAGAAGGAATTCCTTTTAAAGTTAATTCTTTTTCTAAAGAACATAACGACGAGAATGGAAATAGACTTGATGAAATTCGTTCGGAATTAAGGAAATACGCTACAAATTTAGATGTCCGTCAATTTACACCAAAAGAAAGATCTGAATATATTTCTAAAGTGAAAAAATTGCTGGAGGAGGAAGCTTCCCTTTTAGGGAAAAATAAAGTTACAAAAGATGAAATTGCTGATGCTATTGGGATTAGTAGAAGACAACTACATAAGTACGAGCTACTAGATTCCTTAATTCCAAGATTTAAAGAATTATTTGAAAATAAGAAATTACGGATTGAAGCAGTATCAACATTATCCGGATTAACAGAAGAAGAACAACAGGCTATCTGTAATCGTATAGATAGCGAAGACGATGCACAAGCTATTTCTTTTGTAATTCAGGATTATGTTGAAGCAAAGGAATGCAAGAAACAAGTAGCCGAAGAATTGGCAAATTTAAGTGAAAACCCTGTGTTATTTAAAGAAAAGCAAAAAGAAAAAATGCAAAAGGATCTAGCAGAAAAAGATATCTATTATTTTAAAAATGTTGTTACCTTTAGAAAAAAACTTGATGAATTACTCGGCGTAATTGAAAGCTTAACAGCAATTAGAACAAGCTCTCTTGATATCCAGGACGTTCTTCCATACTCTGACATTCTGGATTTAAAGGATAGTTTATTTAGCAATATTAATCAGTTTGAACAATGGATTAATTCGTATGAGGATAATTAGCTATGGAACAAGAAATCTCTACTATAAAAGCCGAATTTATTACTAAATTAGAGATAGAAGGAATTAATTTCCAAGGCTATGGAATTATTCCCAAAGCTGTAATGCTAGATCCGGATCTCACCTTGGAAGCAAAAGCAATTTATGCTTATTTCTGTAGCTACGCTGGAGCCGGAAATTCTTCCTTTCCGGGCAGGGATAAAATTCTGGACGATTTAAATGTTTCAACCGGTGCTTATTATCGTCATTTGAAATTGCTTAGAGATTTAGATTATTTAAAAATTATACAAAATCGAAAAGGAGCATATTTCAAAAATACTTATATCCTTCCTCAACGTCTTGAAAGATATGAAATCATAAGACCGATTGCTAATACAAGTCTTTATGTAGAAAAGAATTTTTGTTCAACATGAAAAAAATATAGCATGAAAGCATTTGGCTATGGAATGATTCCCAAGGCAGTTATGAAAGACCCACGTCTTACATTAAAGGCTAAAAGGCATTTATGCATATTTCTGTAGTTATGCCGGAGCTGGAGATTTTTATTAGTAAATATAGAGATCAAATGCTCCGTCATTTAGGAATCGGAAAAAGATAGTTATTATAAGCACTTAGACCTACTAAAAAGAATACAGGTATATTCAGAGTGAACTGTATAAAAAAGAAGGAAATTTTTATGCTAAAACTTGTTTTATTCTTTGTGAATTTCCAAAAAGTAACGTAAATAAGCCATTTTCTCCGTGTATCAATTTTCCGGACACTGCTAATAATTTAGAAAATGAACAAGATGTTTTTCCAAACTCTTCGTGTGCTAAATTCCAGAGTCCGGAAAATGAAGATACTGGTATTGAGGATACTGAAATCTTAGACAATAAAAGTAACTCTTTCAAAAGTAACTCTTTCAAAAGCAACTGCTCAGTCAGTCTAAAAACGGAAAAAATGGGAAGTACTTCCCATTTCGAAAACACTCAGACGGACGGACGGAACAATTTGCAAAAGGATAAATTACAAAATATTGATTGGAAAAGTGAAATCATAAAAAACAATGGAATCCCCTACTTCTTTGCTACTCAGCCGGATTTACTTCAAACTGTAATTAAAAAAATTTTTCTTAATTACGAACAAAGAATAGAATTGCTGAAAGATCCTATTGAAAAAGAATGTTTGTCATTAATAACAAATATGATTGTAAACCTTTGTTTGGCTGACGAGTTTCGCCCAGTAAAGGTTAGACGCATAAATTACGCTAAATTCATAGATGCTTTAAATAGAACATATGATAAAACGTTCCAAAGTCTTCAGCTTGAAGATGTAGCTGAAAATGTGTTAAAGCGTGTTTGCAAAAAAATAGAAAACGACGAGATTAAGAGTCCAACGCTATACATTGCATCGTCTTTATATGATGAATTACTTTCTGATAATTTTAGGCTCCATGCAAACCTTCGCAAAGATTTTGGAATATAAGGAGGGACTACGAGAATTAGAAAAATACAAGTTGCTAACGATGTATCTGGTTATCTTCACCCGAATAATAAAGATGATGATAATTAAGTTCTTGAATTGTAGAAAATGGGAAGTACTTCCCATTTTAAAAAAGGAGACCTATGGGCAACACAAGAAAAAACAAAGAAGATGTTGATGTTCATTTTAGGATGACTAAAGAAAATTTAGCAATGTTAGATGCTTGTGCAGAAGCAGAAGGAATCAGTAGAGCTCAGTTTGTTCGTGACAATATTCTAAAACTAATTCATGGCACGATATCACAATATGCCTTTGCAGAATTAGATGGCAGAATTCGTCAGACGGTTAAAGAATTATTAGATGCAAATTTTCAAAGCGAAATAGATTTAAAGAAAAAAATATTATCTGAGTTGGAAAGAGCAAATCTTATGTCTTTGAAAAATTATATTCTTCAAAATCCCGGATTGGATCCAACAGAATATAAAGCATATTATTACCAATCTAAAGGCGAAAGCCAGAAAATCAGCAAAGGACAATTACAAGTAGAAAGTTTGATTGAAAGAACAAGAATGGAGAACGATTTAAAAGCTTTAGACGATTGGAAGAAGGCTATTACAGAGGGAGAAGATGAATAATATTGTTGTATCTAAAATAAGGAGTGAGTCTCCAAACAAAAGGAATACGGCAGTAAAAACTTATAATTACCTGTATTATATTGCAACAAGAGAAGGAGTTGATTTATCGCAACAATCTGAAAATGAAACATATCTACAATATATTCATGAACGACCAAGAAGCCATGGGTTGTTTGGAAATATTGAAACTGATGATATTGATTCTGTTTTAAGCAATATTAAGGAACGTTCAAAGAAGCAAGTTGTATTTAGAGGAATATTATCTCTTGATGAAAGGGATGCCAGAGATCTTGGGTTTCTTGATAAAGAAAATTGGAGAAAGTATCTTTCTCAAGCTCTTCCCTTAATAGGCGAAAAATTTGGAATACAGTCTGGAAATTTACAATGGGTAGCAGCTTTTTCATAGGGAAAAAAATCACCCTCATATCCATTTTTATGATATGGGATCAGAATATAAATAATGTTCAAAAATAGCTTTATATCTCAACCACAGCAACATTATTGCAGAGAATTATTCTCTAAGCTGTTTACGGAAGAAGAAAGAAAAAGCCTAGCTAACAAAAAATATTTATCTCGTGAAGAGCTGATTAAAGACAGTAAAACTGAATTACAAATGTTAGTTGATGATATTACTTTTGAAGAAGCTCGTCCCTTTATTAGTAAAATTGATAAGGAGTACAGGCAGAAGTTTAACATTGTATTTTTCAGAATTATTGGACTCTCTTCCAAGGGATAAATTGAATAAATTTCAATATTTATCACCTAGTAATAAAAGAAAAAAAGTTCTTTCTGTGGTACAGGTTCTTTTTGACGAATAAAGTCCTAAAAAGAGAATATGATGATTTTCTAAATTACCATTATAGGATTGCAAAGGACTATAGCCCAAGTAAAAAAGAAATCAAAGTTGCAGTTCTAAAAGCAAAAGAGGATATAGAAAAACGACTTTGTAACTTAGTTCTTAGGGAAATTAGAGACATAAAAAGTATTACCCAAGAGGAACCCCAGGAGCCAGAAGGCACTGGCCCGGTGGAGCCCAAAGAGCCGGAAGGCACTGGCCCGGTGGAACCCAAAAAGCCTGAAGGCACTAGCCCGGTGGAGCCACAGGAGCCGAAAGGCACTAACCCAGTGGAACCCCAAGAGCCGAAAGGCACTAGCCCATTGGAACCCCAAGAGCCGGAAGGCACTAGCCCGGTGGAGCCCAAAGAGCCGGAATACCATTCAAGACAAGAGGAGTCGTATCATATGTACAGATTAGTCAATACATTTTTAGATGCTTTACTTTATGTCAATAATACCAGAACCCCCTCTTCTGTTTATTCTTCCGGAAAAGACAGAGGCAATGTGAAAGCTCTTAGAGAGTGGAAAAGAGAACAAGGATTTTCTATGGAAAATAGCAATTATTAGAAATTGTAGCCATATGAAAAATGGCTTGTATCAATGGTTTTATCTGCATTTTATATATTTTGTAGCCGTATAAAATGGAAAAAACAACATTTGTAGCCACAAAAAATAATGCTATAAAACCGCATGGGTACTGGCTTTGCCAGAACCCGTTTAGGCGATGCGTAGCCGTCCTATTCCTGCCTCAAGAAAATTGGTCGTTTTTTGCCAATTTTCTTGTGGACTATCATTAGTTTTTTTCGGCTCAAATGGGCTGGAAAATATATGTAATATACAAAGAAATTTGTGCAATGAAAGGAGAATAAAATGAACAAAGTAATTTTATCCGGAAGACTTGTAGCAGATCCTGAAACGAAAAATTTCAGCAAAGATAATGGTGAGGAATCTGCTGTTAGCCGATATACTTTGGCTGTCCAAAGGATCGGAAAAAAAGAGGAACATGATTCAGCCGATTTTGTTCGCTGTGTATGTTTTGGAGCAAGAGCATCTTTTTGCGAGAAATATTTAAAAAAGGGAATGAAGATGCTTGTGTCCGGATATTTGCATACCGGGAGTTTTAAAGATAAAGATGGAAAAACTGTATATGCCACAGACGTTTATGTAGACGAGCAAGAATTTGCAGAAACAAAAAAGAAAGAAAATGAAACCAACTATGTTTCTGGAGACGATCTTCCGTTCAACTAAAGAGGTAATGGTTTATGAAAACTAAAGGAAAACTTCCAGTATTTTTGATATCCATTTTTCTTTCTGTGTTTTTGGCTATTTACCTTTCTTACTTAACGGATCAGGTTATTCGTCTTTTTCTCCGGATTACGCATACAGATATTTTAAATTTACATTTCTCTGTAAATCCGCTGGACATCCCGCAATACGCAAAGAAATTTTACGCTGGAATGCTGTTATTTGGAATTTTGTATGAAACCATTATTCTTATTTGGCTTACTTATCAGTTTTTCTTCCATAAAGCCAAGTTGTCAAATGTTTCAGAATATAAGGTTACAGACTATATATCTATTCCAAGACCGGTGGGAAATGGGCAACATGGTAAAAGCATGGTTTGCAGACGAACAAGAGATTCGAGCTTTAAGTAGTGATTTGAATGTTAAGACGCAAAATGAAAAAAATTCAGTCTGGAATTATTTTTAGATTATAAAAAAACGCCATTGTCCGGTACATGAAAAAAATTTTTGCTCATTCAATAACGATAGCTCTAACTGGAGCTGGTAAAACAAGAAGAGTTTTGCTTCCTTCAATTTGCTTACAGATTCTTGCCGGAGATAGCTTTTTTTCGTTACAGATGTTAAAAGGGGAAATATTTTTACTTAACTAGTAAATATGCAGAGTCTCAAGATTACAAAATTGTAGTGATTGACTTCATTAATCCGGAAAAAGTCGATGCAGTATAATTTTTTTGCAACCAATCATAGATGCTCTTAAAGAAGGAAAGAAAAAAAGTGGGAAAAAAACAAGTAAAAGAACTAGTTCAAGAAATTGAGGAAATAAAAAAAAGCAAGAAAAATCCTTCTCCTGAAGACGTTAGTGCCCTCGGTCGCAAGACGTAAAGATTTGGAAAATGACTATTCTTGGACGGATCAGGCACAAGAGTATACGTGGGACTTAGTTTCTACAATGGTTGGAGAAGCAAAGGGGGAACCGCTTTGGTACAACGGAGAAACTTCAACGCTTGCATCTTCAATTCTTGCAGTATGTATGGAAGCTCCTGAACAATGCCAAAATTTATATAACGTATATTGTTTCCTGGCATACATGAGTAAGTATTATCAAGAACTAGGGAAAAATCTGTTAAGTACATATCTGGCAAGGCTTCCGGACACTCATCCAGCAAAACTGATTTACATGCAAGCTGAAGTTGCAGAAGTTAGAACAAGATCTTCATTCAATACTTCTGGGCTAGGAACATTAAGACTGTTTTCATCCAATAAAATCGGGAAAATGAGCATGAAAACAGAATTCAACTTAGAAGATATTGGAAAACAGAAGACAGCGATATATTTTATTGTCCCGGATGAGAAAACAACCTATCATCCATTGGCTTCTCTTTTCATGGTTCAGCTTTATATAAAGCTTGTTGAAGAAGCCAGAAAATGCGGTGGTAGCATGAAACAGAAAGTTGTATTCGACTGTGATGAAATTGGAAATTGCCCCAGAATTCCTATTCTACCAGCAATGCTTTCTGTTGGACGAGGACGAGGTATATCGATAAATCTTGTTGTTCAAGACTATCAACAGTTACAGGCAAAATATAAAGATGATTTTGAAACGATTAAGAGCCAGTGTAAACTCAAGATCTTTCTTCAATCTGATGGTAAGGAAACATTAAAGGATATTTCAGAAAGACTTGGGGACTATACTACTGAAAATCCTAATGAGTCATCATCACGTTCAACGGAAGTTGGAAGTAAAGCAACTATATCTGGTGGTTCCGGACTTACCGGAAGGAGATTGCTATTACCTAGTGAATTAGCTCTATTTGAAAAAAACCGGATGCTCTAGTAATGGTAACCGGGCATCGTCCATTTGTTTCATATCTTCCGGATATTTCGGAGACCGAATTCAACAAAATACTTGGCTTAGGTGATGAGGAATTCACTAAAAAAATTTATCCCTGGACTATGAAAAATAGCAGAAAAGAAAGAGATGATAAGCCATTAAAACAATGGGGAATTTGGATTAAAGAAAAAGAGCAAATGGAAAATAAGATTAAAAGTCTTATGGAAAAAAACAATGTGTAGAATGTAAAGGAGAAAAATTATGAAAAACATTTTGAAAAGAGTAGATTTTTTGATACAGGCATTGATCCTCGGAGTATGGAGTGTGTTAATTGGATTTTCAGCTTATGCAGGTTCTTTTGAAACAAGTCTAAAGAATTCAAAGCTTTATACAGGTACTTTAGACATTCTGAAGGGTTCTATGAATGTTCTCTTAGTGCTGGTCATCCTAATTACAGCAGTAGTAGCTTTAATACATGGAATCGGTTGGGTTACGGCTGATCAGCATGATAAACCAATGAAGCGTAAAGCACTGATAACGACTATTATAGTAGGAGTTGTTGTAGCGTGTATTCCATCAATCGTTTTGATAGTGGCCAATGTTTATGGAGCGAAAGGGACGGAAAATATACCAACAAATGCTATATATCCAATATTTAAATATTGGAGGTAATTATTATGGACTTTCTTTTAAAAGCTTTAACAAAATTTGCTGCAAATGTAACGCTCCAGATTGTAAATATGGCCACTAGCTCGCAGTTATCACAGTTTAAAAATGCAGTTTTTTTAATTTTTGTACAGAACGAACTTGTGGTTGCTTCTCATAATACAATGCTTGTAATTTCTATAAGCCTAATTTTGTTTTTCTCAGTAAAACAGATATTCGATGTATATATATTAGAGATGTCTGGAGATCCGGAAGCAAGTCCTATTAATGTATTAGAAAGAGCAACTTATGCTACGGCAATTACATCATGTTCAACATGGATATTTTATAGCTTTTTAAATTTTACAGCATTACTAGCGACACAACTTGTTGAAAAAGATCAAGAAATAGATTTGAGCCAATTAAATATGACTATAGAAAGTATTCTTAGTGCTATGACTGCTAACAGTTTTTTGATAATTCTTTTCTTCTTTAGTCTAGTTCTTGGGATGTTAATTTTCTCTGTTATTGCTGTGATAAGAGCTGTAGAACTTGCAATGATGTTTATTGTTTTGCCTATATTTTGTGTTGAATTATGCTTTACAAATCGTGAAAGACTAAAAGGACTTATTACAAATATAGTTGTTACGGGAGTTTATTATTCACTTCAGCTTCTTTTATTTAAGGTTTATTTGATTACATTGGGTTTTACAATGACTGGAATTGTTTCTAACTCGGATTCCCCCCTTAGTATCAGTGCTTTTACATCTTTAGGATTGTTAATTGCGGTTTTAAAGTCGCCTAAATGGTTGGAAAAATTTGCTTATAATTCCGGTGTTGGAGATAGTGTTAAGAGGGGAACTTCCGCCACTATTCAAACTATTGGAAGAGTTATTCTAGGGGGTGCTTAATGATTTTGCTAACTGAGGAAAACGTTATAAATGAAACAAAAGAATATCTTGAAGGTGGACTTTATTCAAATAGTTTAAATGGATTTATATCTGATTTTACTGAGTTATTTCTTCTACTTATGATTATCGGATTGTCTCTGCGTCTTATTATTGGAGGAATTAAAGCAATTAATGAAGAAAATGGATTAAGTAAATTCTTGAAAGCTAGTAGAAAAAAAGTGATAGCAGTAATTATTGGGATATGCATGGAAAGCATCATTTTAATAGTTAAGGGGGTGTACAAATAGTGGAGTCTAAAAAACATCTTTATATTCCAGTTAAAACCCTTGATGCAGATGATTTTATAGAGGGTATTGGAATTCTAGAACTAGCTATCTGTGGAGTGTCTCTTGTCATTATTTTGATTATATCTGTGATTCTTGCCAAAAATTTTTTTATAAATAATTTGGTTGGAATAGGATTTTGCAATTTTTTTCCACAATTGTAACTGTAAGTACAATTCGTCGAGATAGTAGTAATGAAAAATTTAATTCAAAAAAATTTTTCATAATTTTACGATTTATCAGAAAACAAAAGGTATATCTTTTTGAAAGGAATGGAGAGGAGATTTCATGAATAAATTACTGGAATATCTTTTTCATAATCCTCTATATTTTTTACCTTTTATTTTACTTCCGGTTTGCATTATTTTTCTTGGAGTTGCTTCGGTAAAAAAGAAATTCATGAAAAAGAGTAAACAAGAAGTCAAAGATGTAGAGGAAATATCGAAAGAAAAAAAGACGGCTAATTCACTAGTAGACGTTGCTGATATTGATGGTTGTTTTTTATATCGAAAAGACGACTATATTCTTGGATATTTAAGAATCGGTAGTATCAACTTGGAACTTTTAAGTAGTGAAGAACTATTAGCTCTTACGCAAAGGCTTTCTATGTCGTTTGAAGGTGATCGGAATAATTTTGATTACTTTACATTGCCTTCTCAGGTAAACCTAGACCCTAATAAAGATTTCATTAAAGAAATGAGACAGGGAACAGATGATTTAGGGAAAAGAAAAGGGCTTACACTTATGATGCAAGAGATGACGAGGCTTTCTACTTCAGGAGAAAACTTTGAACACCAGCATATAGTAAAGCTTTGGAAAAAAATAGGTTCAAATATTAAAGATACTGAAAAAGACTTAAGGAATCGCTTATCAGATTTCCGGGAAAGGTATCAAGCAGTAGGAATTCCTTGTGAAATTCTAAAGGACAAAGAAATTATCAAGCTTTGTAATCTTTTTGGAAATCCTTTACAAGCACCATATACAGGAGAAGTGTCCAAATTTGAAAACTATCCCTTCATAAAGGAGACCAACTAGGATGTTTGGAATAAAAGAGAAGAAAAAATCTAAGACAATTAAAAAATATGCTAAAGAAGTGAATCAAAACATATTGAATATGATAACACCTTCAGGTGTTGATTTTGATCGGTCGCACTTAAATGTTTCTGAAAACATTGGAACAGTTCTTTGTATCAGTCGTTATCCGGCAGAAGCCGGATTCGGCTGGCTCACAACAGTATGTAACCTTGAATCTACACAAACAAAAATAGAATTTAGATATACTGCACCGGACAGACTTTCAAAACAACTAAACAAAAGACTTAGTGAATTAAAAGAAGCTTTAGAGCTTTCAAAAGAAGAATCTGAAAAGCAGTCTTTGAATAACGCAATAGAAAATTTAAAAGAATTAGTAAACCGTATTGTAGTAAAAGGAGAACCGGTTGGTTATGTAAATATTTTACTATATATCACGGCAGATAATAGGGAAGAGCTTATAAGTAGGCTAAAAAGAGTTCAAAGTGCTTTGTCGATTGTAGAGTGTGGAACGAGGACTTTATTGTTTAAACAAGACTTAGCCTTTTCTACACTGGCCCCGTATGGGCTTCCTAATTATGAAAAAATTAGTAATGTGGGAGAACGTCCGATGCCCATTAGTACGTTTTTTGGGGGATTCCCTAATGCTTCATCCGGGCTCAATGATGTTAGTGGATATTATCTAGGAAAAACGAAAGAACAACGTTTGGTTATTCTAGATCAATGGATAAGAAGTAAGGATAGAACCAATTCTAATTGGATCTTTACAGGTGTTCCCGGAGTAGGAAAATCTACAGCAGTAAAAGATATATTAGCGAAAGAATATTTTTATGGTACGAAAGTAATTATATTTGATCCGGAGAAGGAATATGTAGATCTATGTCATAGTGAATATATCAACGGAGATGTTATTGACTGTGTATCTGGAGAAAGCGGTAGAATCAATCCCTTGCAAGTAAGAGTAGCTGGGAAAATCACAAAAGAAGATTTAGAATCCGGAGAAATTCTTGAAGAATATTACGGAGAACATATAGGATCTGATCTTGCCTTATACCTCCAGCAATTGCGATTATTCTTTGCTCTATACTTTGGGAAAAAAGAATACTCTTCAGATATTGCTACAGTTCTTGAAATAACGCTTATTAAGTTATATGAGAATTTTGGAATCACTTGGGACACAGATATTTCCAAGCTAAAGAACGAGGATTTTCCAATCATGGAAGATTTATATGAGCTTTCTAAAAAACTAGCCGATGAAGAGACGAATCCAGTTTATAAAGATCTTCGTACTGCTCTTTCCTTAAAGTTATATAGTGCCGGAAAAGGAGCAGATCAATTTATCTGGAATGGATATACAACTCTTAATCCTAAGAGTAATTTTATAGACTTAAATGTTTCTAATCTCCTAGATAGCGATGAAAATGTTAAGAAGGCACAATTCTATAATCTAATGATGTGGAGTTGGCACGAAATGTCCGCAAATAGACAAGAAAAATGCTTATTTGCAGTAGATGAAGGCTATCTGTTTGTAGATGATGAATACCCGGATATGATGAAGTTTCTGCGAAATATATCAAAACGTGCAAGGAAATACGAGGGGGGATTACTTTTTTTATTACTCATTCTGTAGTAGATATATTGGATCCGGCTGTCAAAAGGTACGGTCAAGCTATCATTGATAACGCTTGTTATAAGTTCCTAATGGGTACAGACGGAAAAAAATCTACGAGAAACACAAGAGCTTTTTAATCTCTCTGATAAAGAGCTTGCAGTACTTTCAAGTAAAGAAAGAGGAAGAGGAGTATTTATGTGCGGATCTATGCGTATGAATCTTTCTGTCGATCTTTCAGATGATATGCTAGAAATGCTTGGAAAAGGTGGAGGGAGATGATGAATGGCTTCCTTCAGAAAACACTTCGTTATATTTTTTTAACAGAAAATGGGCATAAAATCTTAAAGGGATTACTGATTATCATAGTCGGTTTAATGCTTTTTACCAACAATATCGTTTTCCCCTGTTGCAGGATTTGTAAATGGAGTAAAAAAACTTCTTTGAAGGAGAAGGAGATTTAGAGGATGATACTGATATTTCTGCATTTTTTTAGGAGACGAATTCTCTATTATAGAGATGCGGTATTATAAGACTGTTGAAGCTGTAAGAGCAAAACATGTAGAAGAAATTAGTGAAGAACAAAAAAAGTCTCGCAGAATCAGTTCGAGAAGAACATAAATATACTGTAATAGTTACGGATGATAAAGGGAATGAACATGAAGAAACTCGCTATCCCACAGTAGATACTCCTCTTCCAAATCCGCCGATGGTTAGTGTTCTTGCATATTTTTGCACGACAGAAGAGATACAAATAGCGAACGGAAAGAACAAAATAAATGAAAGTAAAATAAAAGAGTTTTATCAAAAAATTGTAAAACGTCCTTTTCGAGTTATTGAAAGGAGCCAAGACCATTATATTGTAATGGTTGAGTATATGACGGAACAAGAGATTACCGAGTCACTTAAATCTGAAGGTGTTTTTAAAGATGAAGGAGATGTAGATCTTTTCGAAACCTCTATTGAAAGAATCAAAGAATTAATTGATGAAGCTGGAGGATTTAAATATGATGGTGAAGCTGTTGGTCAAATTAGTAATATTGAGATTGCTAAACAAATATGGGATTATTTTAAAGGTTTAGGATGGTCGGATTATGCTACTGCGGGAATTATTGGTAATTTTGAAGCGGAATGTAGTTTACAGCCTAATTTACAGGAAAAAGGTGGAACCGGCATAGGACTGGGACAATGGTCTCATGGACGACGGAAAGCATTTTTGGCATGGCTAGAATCGAATGGAAGAAATATTTCTGATATTACTGCACAATTAGATTACCTTATTGTAGAAAATACTTGGTATGGAGGAAAAATCACTTTATACAAAAGTGGAGGACTCACCCATACTAGTAAGGCAAAATCTTTATCTGAATTTTCTACTTATCAATATAGTTCCGTTCAAGAAGCAACTGAAGATTTTCTTTGGCACTGGGAAAGCCCTAATTATCAAAAGGCACAAATAGGAAGAAGAATAGGTTCAGCTAATCAAGTTTACAATCTTTTTGCTTCAGGCGGATCCGGTAATATTTCTAGTAGTTCTAAAAAAGGAAAGGATCCAATACTGTATTTTCCAGCTGGGAATCTTCCTAGAAATGCATCTATGGCTGAAAAGCATATGCAAACAATTAGTTTTCGTAATTCTAAGGGAGTGATGAGGACTGTTAAAGTTAATTCTTCAATTGCTACTGATTTACAAACAGCATTACAAGAGATATCTGAAGCCGGATATGAAATTAAGCAGATAGGTGGATACAGCTTTAGACAAAAAAGAGGTTCAAGCGGTTTATCCTCGCATTCTTATGGTTTGGCCATTGATATAAATTGGGATTATGGCAATCCATTTATTAGAAAAGGTCAGCTAATCTCTGGAACAAAGTATTTGTCTAATGAGTTGTCGATGACAGAAGGAAGTGCCCCTGTACGAATATTGGAAGCTCATGGTTGGATATGGGGTGGACATTGGACTCATTCTAAAGACTATATGCATTTTTCTATTACAGGGGATTAGAAACAAAAAATTCGCCACATAATTAGATGTGAAAATTATGCAATAATGGTAGAATTTAATAAACTTGTATTTGTTGATTCAGTAATAGAGAGGAGTTTTTTGTGAAAACGTGTAGACTATTTAAAACCTTTATAGTGCTATTTATTTTCCTATGCATCCCATTTTCTTTGGCTTATGGTAAAGAAGCTAAAAACTTCTATATAGATCCTATATTTGAGGGAGAACCGTTGTTTACCGGAATGGAGGTTTATGTAGAAAAAGACGGGAAATTCTTCGCCTTATACCAAACTATGGATTATTCAGATTATAGGTATTCTACGCATCTGGAGAAAGGAACATACACATTTCAGTGCCGAGTAATGTACAACACAAAAGCCCGGTATAAAGTAGAGCCTAAAAGCATTACATTAGTAATTGATGATAATAATTATTTAAAAGAAAACAAACTGCAATTTACTGTAATAAATAGAGACTGGAATCCGGAAGGATTAGAAGAAACAGAATCTGTGCCTGCTGATCCTGATATTGAAACATTACCGGATCCTCCAGAGTGGTCAGATAAACAATTAGAATCTTATTTTGCATTAAGTGATGAAGATAAGAGCAAAGTCTTAGAAAGTCAGAATCAAGAACGGTGGATAGAGGAAAGCATCTGGGAAGAGAAAAATAGCTTTATTACAAAATATAACATTGAGCCGGGAACCAATTTATTAGGAGAAAGCGGAGATGGGGATATGCATTGGAGTCCGGATGATGTTGATGCAGATGGTCTTCCTAAATCCTCAAACACGGAAACCAATGAAATAATAGATGAAGAATCAAAATCAACAGATTCACTAGAAGGTATGGAAAGTTCTGAGAATTCTTCTGTTCCTTACATAGAGGCTAATAGTAGTGAAGTCCAAAAGAAAAGTAGAAATCAAAATATTATATTTGTCTTTTTAGTTTCTCTAATTGTTGTATTTGGTATTAGTTACTTTATGGTGAAAGGAAGGAAAAACAATCATGGAGAAGAGTCCTAGTTCACTCAAATTTCTAAAGATTTGTATTTATATTGTAATTACTATTTTTGTTCTCTTTTTATCTTTTACACGACCGGTAAAGGATAAAGGGTATTCGATGCAAGACTTTATAACCATATTAGAAGGGGGAAGTAATGGATAGATCCATATTATATATTTCCAGTAAAGCCTTAAAAATGACTTTGGACTACAGTATTAAAGATTCAAGTCTTCTAACTATAGATAGTAATAATCAAATCTCAAACCATTTCAATCTAGAAGATTTTATGAAGAAAAAGGCATTTTACTTTTCGGAACGCGATATTGATATTTTTGCAATAGATCTTTCTGCATTGGTTGATAAAGAAGATAAAATATTAGATTTAATACGTTCTTTCTTAACGCTCAATGAAAATATCCGCATTGTAATCATTGCACCGGATGCGAATCCTGGAGATGCCATTCTGGCAAATCTATTTGCTCTTGGTATTCGTAATTTTGCAAGTGGTAAAGATTTTGTATTGCTTAAACAAAACTTGGATAAATGCTTCTCTGAAGAAGGTATGTCTTACAAGGATGCTGTAGAATATCAGAAACTGAAGGATGCTTCAGCAGTAGAACATACGGAACTAAAAGAAATTAACTATGTTACAATTGGAGTAACTGGAGTTGATAGAAAAGCCGGATCTACTCATAACTCAATTGTTATTGCAAATCAGCTTAGAACCCTTGGATATTCTGTAGCTTGTTTCGAGTTTTCTCCACATCAGGATTTTGAACGAATTAGAAAAGGAGAAGAAATCAAAGGTGGTGGGGAAAAATTCTTTACCAGCAGAAACATAGATTTTTATCCTAATGCTTCAGAAAGCCTGATTGAAGAGGTTAAAAAGGACAAGCACTACCATTTTCTTGTACTAGACTTTTCCGGAAATACAGAAGAAATTCAATTTTTTAATAAGTGCCATATTAAAATAGTCCTTGCTAATATTCAGTCTTGGGAGATAGATAAGTTGGTGCAATTCTATAACAGGTATGATGAGGAAGCTAGAAAAGAGATTTCTTTCTATATAAATTTTTTACAAGCAGATAAAAAATCTCTTGAGAAAACTTTTAAAACACAATTTCATTTTGTCGGGTATGCTCCGGATCCCTTTAATACACCGGAATTTCCGGGATTGAAGGATTTGCTATATCCCTTTACTACCGGTGTTAGAAAGAAAAAGAAATTTGAATTTCCATTCTTTAAAGGGAAGAAAATAGCTGTATTATAACAATCAGATTAGTTTCCTGAAGAGGTATATATTTCATTTAATGAGCATAGCGTTTTTTAGCGATATACTGTATATAAGAAAACAGATATACAAATTATATTTTTATAGTTCCCTGTTTTCGGTAACGAAATCAAAACGCTAAAAATGAGTCTGTCAATGGTATCCCGAAGGGTCTTGGAATTAGCTGATTCCAAGACCATTGACAGATGAAAAGCGTGTATGCGGAAGGAGTAATGTATGGAAACCAAACACAGTGATGAGTTTTTATCTAATAAGGAATGGCTTCAAACTGCATTAAGTTCTGAAAAGGTAATTCTAAGGGGGATATCTGCTTTGGAGTATTTACAACTTTTTCCGGGCTATATTGGAGAAAAGAATATTGAGGTCTATTCTTTAACAGAAGGACAATATTCTAATATTCAATATAGCATTGTAAATAGCTTTGATGGGATAGAATATTTGGATGATGGTATTGTTTTATGCTCAACGCTTGAACAGACTATCAAAGATTTTATTAGAGATTATGACACATCAGATACTCATGTATTAGTTGAAGCTTTAGGAAATTATTATTATTTCAATAATTTTACATTTGATAAATTGATTGTAGATACTGACCAAGTTCTATTTGATGAAGTTAAGGAATGGGCTATAGGATTCGTGCAAGGAGCCAATTATGACTGAAAAAGAAGAATTAATGTATTCTATTTTAGCAGAATTAAATGATAGTGGAATTCCTCTTATATTCAAAGGTGGGCTAATTAGTAATCTATTTCTTCAAGAGCAATCATATAATGATGTATATAGAATGACTAAAGATATTGATGCCAATTGGGTTTGGAATTCCTCCTACACTTGAAGAATTATCTTTATCTATAGCAAATGCAATTAAGGATAAGCATAGTAACTTAGAAGTTAAAGTAACCCGACCATTTGGTGAAAAAAACAATCAGCTAAAGTGGTATTTACTGATGTACATTCAGGTCTTGATTTGATTTCTATGGATATCGATATACATTGTGAATCCGGACGAAGAATTTATTCTTATGGAACTGCCAGTTTTAATGGCATTTTACCCATTGAAATATTACTTGACAAAATTTCAAGTTCTTCTACAGACTTAGTATATAAATGGAGAACTAAAGATCTATTGGATGTTTATATGTTTTTGTCATTGTTTTTTTCTTTTTAAAATAAAAGATATATTTGACTATAGTAAAAAAATAATAAAAGAGAAATTAAGGACTTTTTCTGCTTTTTCCAGAAAAAGAAGTCAGATTGAGCATGCTTACAATAAACTTTTTTAGTATTATTGGTAAGCCGGAATTTGATGAAGCGTATTCATTTCTTGCGGAATTCTTTTACACCATTTAGAAAAAGGGATTCAAAAAGACTTCTTCTGGAATTCTGAAAAATTAGAATGGCAAGATAGTTCTAAATACTTAGATCTTACTAAAGCATTTGTTTTAAATAAGAATGGAGAGGATATCCTAGAAGGAAAAATTATATGATGTTGGAAGTAAATTTCTTTTTAGATTGCTTAGAAAGTAACTTTAGTACTGTATATTTAAAATCTCCGGTATTTCAAGAAAAAAACAATTATATTTGAACAAAAAAAGGAAATATTATCTGTGCAAATATAGATTCGTTGTCTGAAGAATATGATTTAAAGACAAATAAAAAAATTTAAAACATGAAATTTCAGCTTTTTCTAGATAAAGCCGAAATTATAAAAATCATTGATTCTAATAATATCTTAGAAGAACATTCTGAAAAGAGTAATTACGGCCAATGATACGGTTCATGATAATGAAGTTGCTTCTCTTAATCACAGAGATAATTCTTTTTGATATTGAGAGGTAATTTATTATGCGAAAAGTTAGAAAAAGATTCTCATGGAAGAGTACTTAGAACCGGAGAGTTTGAACGATATGATGGAATTTATGTATTTCAAAAAACTGTTTGCGGAAATAAGAAAACAATCTATGCATCTTCCTTGGAAGCGTTAAGACAGAAAGTATCTGAAGCTATAGAATATCGTTTTGATGAGTTAGGTAAAAAAATCTGAAGTCTATAACTTTAGATAAAGCTTTCGAACGCTTTATGCTAAGTAGAATAATTAGAAACACTACAGCATACGTTCAAAGAAATTTATATGATCACTATATAAAAAAACGACTTGGTAAAAAGAAAGTGAATGAAATTACTCATTCTGATATTCGGCAATTACTCATTTATCATTTTACTGAAAAGCATTTATCATTGAACACAATTAAATCTATTCAGGGAATGCTCCATGCTATTTTTGCTCTTATGGTTAGTGATCAGGTTATTACAATTAATCCAGCTCAGCAAGCAATGAAAGCTTTAGCTCACGCAGAGGGTAGTAGTCTAAGAGAAGAATCAAATGGGCAAAAAGTTTTAACGACTGATGAAGAAAAAGCATTTCTTATGTATGCAAAAGAAACTGATTCTTTCTTCTATCCGTTATGGCTTTTTATGTTAAGCACAGGTGCAAGAGTGGGAGAAGCTTCTGCAGTTTGCTGGGATGATATTGACTTTGAAAAAAAACTTGTTTCAATAAACAAAACTTTAGTCTGTTCTTATAAAGGAAAAGAGCGAATTTTTTCATTTAATCCTACCAAAACAAAAAATGGTGTCCGGAAATTACCGATTCTTTCAACGTTATATGCTGTTTTAGAAAAAATGAAGAATGATAAAAGCATAAGAAAATCCTTCCCTCATGAGGACAACCTTTTAATTAATGACCAAGAACTGATATTTTATTGTATAGTCAACAACAGAATAAGAGCAGTTTCAAATTTTGATGTGAATCATGCATTAAAAAAGCTTATCACGAATTATAACTCGGATAAGCTTTTTAAAGAAATGCATCCAGGTGTTCCAACTTCGCTTCCGTTGTTTTCATCTCATGCTTTACGTCATACCTTCTGTTCTAGGCTTTGTGAAAATGAGGTGAATTTAAAAGTCATCCAAGAAATTATGGGACATGGCAATATTCATATGACTATGGATGTATATGCTCAATCAAATGAAAAAAAGAATAGTTTATCTCTTTTTACAATATGAGAAAAAAATACTAGGGAATAAGTAAAAAAATATTTATTTTTCTCTTGTATTTTATCATTTTTTTATCTTAGAATAGCTACAGGAGAGAAGTTTGTTTAACCATATAACAATAATCTATGAAATTTATCATATAATTATTTTTGATTTTTTTACAGCCCCTTTTTTTAATTAAAAAGGTTATAAAATAAAAACTAGTCGATTTGCTATATGTGGAATATTTTTAGACGAGAGGAGTGTCTATTTAAGTAAAAAAAGAAGCTGTCCGGATGTCAAAGCTCGGAGGTCTTATTCCGTGATGATTTTTATAAGATATATTGAGGAAATCATCGAAAAAAATATTTATTAAACAGCATAAAAAAATTGTATGTGGAATAGTTTTTTGTGCGACATTACAATAGAGAAAGAATTATTACTGCTTGCGTGATGTATATGCTATTTAGGAGGAAAATAAATGAATATTGCTTGTGTGGTTCGCTTGAGGGAATGATTCGGACATTGAAAAAAAGAGCTGAAAAAAATCTGGTAAGACTGGGTCTTCATAGTTGTCAGCTTATTTCATGGGACAGAAAGTTTTACAATTCAGAAAAGAATGCACAGAAAGTGAAAGAGGTGACTGCAGCTTTAAATGTGCAGATTAGTGCTTTTTGGTGTGGATGGGAAGGTCCGAAGTTTTCCAATTTCTTCGAGGGACCGATGACTATGGGATTGGTTCCGGAAGCGTATAGGATGGAGAGACTCATAAGCTTAAAGGAAGGATCTTTCTTTGCTAAGGATATTGGAGTTTCCGATTTGGCTACCCATGTGGGATTTTTACCGGAAGATCCTAAAGATCCAAAGTATGCAGGCACAATTTTGGCGCTGAAGGAATTGATGAAGGTCTGTGAAGCTAACCAACAGTATTTTCTATTCGAAACAGGACTGGAGACACCGGCTACCCTTTTGAGAGCGATGGAAGATGTCGGATCGGAATTCCTTGGTGTCAATCTCGATCCAGCAAACCTTCTCCGATATGGTAAGGCCAATCCGATTGATGCGGTAGAAATGTTTGGAAGCAAAATCCGCGGGGTACACGGAAAGGACGGATTCTATCCGACTTCCGGACAGGAGCCGGGAGAAGAAGTCAGAATCGGTGACGGAAGAGTGAACTATCCTTTATTTTTGAAGAAGCTGCAGGAAGTAGGATATCAGGGGGATATCACAATAGAAAAAGAAATTACCGCTGAAAAGATAAGAGATATTCTCTATACGAAGCAGTTTCTTCAGGGATTGTTGGAAAAAATGTAGACTCATAAATGCGATGCATAGAGGTGGTGCAGAAGATAGTATTGTTTTCAAAAGAAGAGACTTTTTGTCTCTTCTTTTTGAATATCTAAAGATAAGACATTGGTATAAATTGTGTATAATGCACAAAAAAATATGATGAAATATCATAAAAACTATGAATAGATTTATTTGTAAAAGTAACATTACAATTATGAATACAATAGTTATATATAATAATTCGAAATTGCTCGTGTTAATTTTTATAGAAAGATAAGGAGGGTTCCATGAGGATTGGCTTTATCGGTGTAGGAGGAATGGGATATACCCATTTGCTCTGTTTACAAGAAATTGCTAGTAAAGAAGATATTTTCGTGTCTGCAATAGCGGATAAACGAAAAGAACGTCAAGAGATGGCGGAAAAAATTTTTCCTGATGCCCAAATATACACAGATGGAATAGAACTCTTGGAAAAGGAAAATTTAGATACAGTATTTATCATTGCGCCAAGCTATGAACATTTTTCACTAATGAAGAAAGCGATGGAGAAGAAGCTTTCTATTTTTTGTGAAAAACCGGTATGCTTATCCCTAAAGGATTGCGATGCACTTGTGGCTATGGAGAAAGACTATACAAAACCTATATGTATTGGACAAGTGGTAAGACATATGCCTGAATATCGATTTTTGAAGTCATGTATTGAATCGGGAAAATATGGCAAGCTTCTAGATTTATCCTTTGAAAGGCTTTCTGGGGATGTGGGCTGGGGCTATGAAGATTGGTTCCACGACGAGAAAAAATCCGGGAGTGTTATTCTGGATTTACATATCCATGATTTGGACTTTATGAGATTTGTTTTAGGTGAGCCATTAAAAGCTGAAGTTATTCATTTTACGAAGTTTGAAAGCGGAATGGTGAATCATGTTTTGACTAAGGCCAAGTATTCTGATTTGGAAGTATTAAGTGAGGCTAGTTGGTATCATTCCGATTCCTATCCATTCCAAGCAAACTATCGTGCGGATTTTGAAAAGGCGACTATACAATATAATTCTGCGATTGATAAAGAGCATATTTTTCTATGTGCAGATGGAAAGCAGGAGAAGATAAGGACTGCTGGAGATGAGATAGAGATTCAGAGTGAAATCAACATCAAGAGCTTGGGAGCCTACTTGATTGAAGATCGGAAGTTTATTTCTTACCTGCTGGGGAAAGATGAGGAAAAACCGGTATCTCTGCAAGATGCTATTGAGTCGGTAAGACTTGGGGTAGAACTTTGGGAACAAACAAAGCAAAGTTAAAAGCAGACCTTAGAGATAAGGTCTGTGTAGGAAAATATTTAAGTAAAGGAGAAAGTGTATGAAAAAAATGATGGCAGTAATGATGGCGGTGAGTCTTTCTGCTATGCTTCTTTGCTCCTGCGGGCAGAAGGCAGAAGAGAAGGAGAATCAGGCAGGGACGACTGTCTCTAAGGAGACAGAAAGCGGAGGAAAAAAAGGATGGACAGGAAATAGTCTTAAAAGTTTATGATTCCATGGCATATGGAATTGAAGCCTATGATGAAGTGATTAAAAAATTTGAGGAGAATCACCCGGGTGTAAAGGTGGAAATTCAGCATGCTGCAAATGATAGCAATACTCTTTTACAGTCTAGATTTAATTCTGGAGATATCCCTGATATTTTCTTAAATGAGCCAGGAGCAGGCGCTCAGCTTTACTACGAGTACTCTTATGACTGGTCGAAGGATGCAGAGATACTGGCGAAGTTCAAAGAGGATGCTTTAAACCTTACTAAGACTGAAGATGGTGCAATCTACGGTTTGCCTTGGACTTATGAGACTATGGCTCTTATTTATAATAAGGATGTTTTTGATAAGGCGGGCATAACAACACTTCCCAATTCTGTTGAAGAATTAGGGGAAGTTTGCAAGAAGCTTCAGGAGAATGGAGTAAAGCCTCTTTCCATTGCAGGAAAGGAAAAGTGGGCACTGGGACAGATGGCAACCCACTTTATTATGGATAAGAGTCTGGATGCAGAAGGTACGGTAAAGGCTTTAAAGAGCGGGGAAAAAACCTTTAAAGATCTTCCACACTGGGATAACTTCTTTAAACTTTTAGATTTGGTTAAAGAGTATGATGGGGATAAGGCTGTGGAGACTGGTTGGGAGCCTGCTGAAAATGCAGTAGCTACAGGAGAAGCGGCAATGCTTCATATGGGAGACTGGGCACAGGCTAATTTTACAAAGATGGGACCGGATACTAAGCTGGCATTCCTTCCTGTTCCGGTTGGCAGTACTGAAGCAGATAATACAATCTTATCTTCTGTAGGTTGGGTATTTCAAGTTTATAAGGATTCTCCAAATCTAGATCTTGCAAAGGAATATTGCGAATATGTTCTCTGTAGTGAAGACGGCGCAAAGTGGATGACAGAGGGCGTTGATGCCGTTCCTGCAAGTACGACTTCTGATTTACAGCCTTCTGGTGATCTTCCGCAGGATGCTCAGAAATACATAAAGGCTGGAAGACTAATGGATGGATTCATACCATTTGTGATACAACCTACTCTGATACAGTAGGACCATTGATTCAGGGTTATATTCTTGGAGAGTATACAAAAGATGAAGTAACGCAAGGCTTTGAGGATTACTTTAAAAATTTGCAATAAAAGCTTAAGGCTGGATCTATGGAGTTAATATACATTTCAATAAATTAAGAATTCATTTGATTAAGAACCGGAGCCAGTCTTGGGCTGTGCTCCGGTTCCTAATCAAAATAGGGATAGATGTTTATATATAGGATCCGGAGAAAGGAGAAGGTATGGGAAGCATACATCGAGGTCGGAGGCAATATATCCATTTTATACTCTTTGTTCTTCCGGCACTGTTTTTTGTGCTACTGGCTACGGATATACCATTCGTTTTAAATATGGTGTATTCCTTGTTTGAATGGAATGGAATCTCCAAGTCAGCAACTTTTGTGGGCTTGCAGAATTTTGCGAAAGTATTTCATGATAAAGTGTTTTGGAAGAGCTTTCTTTTTACCATGCGTTATACTTTTTTCTATGTTATTCTCGTGAATATTTTATCTCTTTTTGTGGCACTCCAATTATGGAAAAATACTTTTACAAGTAAGGTGGGAAGGACCTTGTATTATGTTCCTCACATTATATCTCTTACAGCAATAAGTTTGGTTTGGCAGTTTATATTGGGACCTGTGTTTTCCGGATTTTATGATATTACCGGTATTCCATTCTTTCATTATAGCTGGTTGGGAAGACCGAAACTTACTTTTATTATCATTTTAGTAATGACCATCTGGCAGAATATCGGTTTCTATATGGTGAACTATATTGCGGGTATTATTACAATTCCAAGAGAGCTTGTGGAAGCAGCTGTAATTGATGGGGCAAGCAGTAAGCAATGCTTTATGAAAGTGATGCTACCCCTAATGATCCCCTCCCTCTCTATTTGTATTCTCTTATCTATGATGTTCGGATTAAAGCTATTTGATATTATTATGGTTTCACTCAAGGTGGGCCGGTGAATAGTACAAATACGGTTTCTTTTAACATTTATAAGGAGGCTTTTAGTGCAAACCATTACGGTCTTGCAACTGCAAAATCACTTTTCTTTGTAATGGTTGTACTTTGTATTACTGTTGCCCTGTTCCGACTTAGAAAAAAATGGGAGGTGGAGATGTGAAAAAGGCAATTCTTAGTAAAGGGATTTTCGTTATCACTATTTTTTTATCTCTCTTTTGGCTTATGCCTCTTATCTTTATCTTTATGAATTCTTTTAAGGGAGATGCAGAGATTATTAACCATTTTTTGGAGCTTCCTAAAGAATGGACCTTGCAATACTATATTGCGACTTGGAACAAGTTTAATTTTCCTTTGCTCCTGAAGAATACGGTTTTTTATACTGTGATTACAACGGCAATGGTTTTACTTTTAGCGCCGATGGCGTCCTACTTTTTGGCAAGAAGAAAGCATATGTTCCTTTCTAAAATTAGCCTTATGCTACTTCTCCTTCCGATTATGGTACCATTTCAGACCTATATGATTTCTTTGACCAAATTTCTAGGAGGTTTTCGCCTCATAGGAACTCGTATAGGATATATTTCAGTGACTGTGGGCTTGTTATTACCCTTGGCAGTTTATATTATCTATAATTATATCAATACAATTCCTTTGACTTTGGAAGAAAGTGCGTATATTGATGGGGCGAATATTTATCAATGCTACTTCTATATTATTTTGCCTCTTTTGCGGCCCATACTGACGACGGTATTGGTCTTGGACGCTCTTTCTACTTGGAATGATGTTATTACGAATCAGTTAATTGTTGGAACAAAGATGAGTTCTATGAATATCCAGAATGCCTTATATATGTTTTTCTCTGTTCAAAGTACAGACTGGTCTCATGCTTTACCTGGTACGATGATGAGTATCATTCCAAGCTTGCTTTTTTTCTTAATTATGCAAAAGTATATAGTAACAGGAATAACAGCAGGAGCAGTAAAAGGATAGGAGATAAATCATGAATATCGGATGTGTTGTTCGCTTAAACTGTAGCTCGGATATTGAAAAAGAGTTTAAAAATTTAGTTGATCTTGGTCTTTACAGTTGCCAAGTGGTGTCGTGGGATAGAAAGTTTTTTAATTCTGAGAAAAATGCAAAAAAAATAAAAGAGGTGACAGAAGCACTAAAAGTGCATGTTACTGCCTTTTGGTGTGGATGGGAAGGACCTACATTTTGGAATTTTACAGAAGGACCAATTACCTTGGGTTTAGTTCCGGAAACATTTAGGATGGAGAGATTAATAAGCTTAAAGGAAGGTTCTTTCTTCGCTAAAGATTTAGGTGTTTCTGACTTGGTCACTCATGTAGGTTTTCTGCCGGAAAACCAGAATGATCCGCAGTATACAGGGACTCTTGCGGTCTTAAAGGATTTAATGAAGGTGTGTGAAGCAAATCAGCAGTATTTTCTTTTTGAAACAGGACAGGAGACACCTACAACACTTATGAGAATGATAGAGGATATAGAATCGGATTTTTTGGGAGTAAATTTAGATCCCGCGAATCTCTTATTATATGGTAAAGCGAACCCTGTAGATGCAGTGGAGATTTTTGGTAGTAAGATACGCGGAGTTCACGGGAAGGATGGCCTTTATCCTACTTCTCCTAAAGCGCTGGGAAAGGAAACTAGGATTGAGATGGAAAGGTGAATTATCCTCTTTTTTAAAAAAGCTTCAAGATGTAGGTTATCAGGGAGATATTACAATTGAAAGGGAGATATCCGGAGAAGAGCAAATTAGAGATATTCTTTATGCAAAAGCAGTATCTTGAAGGCTTAATGAACTAGAAATAATAGAGTTGAAAAAAAGATATAGTAAAGTCAAAATTTATACTCTTCTACGAGTTGTTAGGTTAAAGGTCGATGGGATGAGACAAATCAAACAAATCGATATACGAGAACGAAATTTAAAAAATGTTTATGAATATGTGCTGCATAACTCCAATGTCTCTAGGGCAAAAGTTGCAAAGGCTTTGGAGTTGAGCAGGCCTTCAAGCTCCTCCTTGGTGGATGAACTCATCTCCATAGGAGCTCTTTTTGAGGACGGAAAAAAAGAAGAAGATGGCTGTGTGGGAAGAAATCCAATACTGATAAAAACAGACTTTCGCTGTTTTTTTTGTATAGTACTTTTTTGGAAGGCGACAGGAATTGAAGCAAGTGTAGTAAGTATGTGTCAAGAGTGGGCTGCAGAGAAAAGAGTATTATACAGTTCTCATTTTTCTGTTTTATCGGTTTCTGATTATGGTAAGCGCTCAATAGCGATTATCCGTGCCTTAAGAAAAGAACTTGAAAAAAATCACTATTATATTGGGACTTCAGTTATGTTACCGGGCATTGTGGATTTGCACCGAAAAGGTATTCTTTCACACCCTTTGGGGATTAATGAAGATATGGGAAAGCGGATTGTTTCTGATATAGAAAATGCAGGAGAAGATGCTATAGCCCTCTTTAACGATAATGCGATTTTGGGATTTGCCGCGATGAATCAACTTGGACTGCAGGATAAAAATTTTCTTTACATAAATTTATCGAGCGGTATTGGGGCGGCATATTTTATGAAAGGTCAACTGTTCGGAGATGCGGGAGGAAAATTGACTCAATTTGGACATTGTATTGTTTGCCCTGGGGGAAAGAAATGTAGCTGTGGATCTAGAGGATGTTTAGAGGCAGAAATAGGAGAAATTACCTTAAGAGAAAAAATCCAAAGTTATATTGGAGAAAAAAATGATTATGCTTTAGGAGAAGGAAAATATTTTCAATGGGTATTTGAAAGGAAAGCGTTAGATGGAGGTTTTTTTACGGAAATAAAAGAGAAATATATACATGATTTGTCTTTTGGCTATATGTAATGCATCTACAATGGTCTTTCCAGATTTAATTCTTTTTAGGGGATTCTTTTTATTTATGGGGAGGATTTTTTTAAAAGAATTAAAAAAAGAAATTAATCGAATTGGATTTACTTATATTATGCAGGATTTGCATTTAAACTACAGAAAGGAGAGAGAGGAAGAGATTCAGATTGCCTGTGCAGACTACTTATTTTCAAGATATTATCATTTTACTAGTAGGGGTATACATGGGATACATTTAGGTTAGTTTGTTTTTGGTTAAAAGAAAGATTGGAATAGAAAGGGGCAAAATGAAGAAATTAAAAATCGGAATTGTCGGTTGCGGGAGGATTTCGGAGTGTTATCGTGATGTGTTTCATAAACTTTCGGATAAAATAACAGTGGAATATGCTGTAGATAAGGATATAGAAAAAGCGAAGAAATTTGCGGCAGACTTTTCATCCCGATATACAGCTACGTTTGAAGATATTTTGGATGAGGACTTAGATGTAATCCATCTTTGCCTTCCTCATTTTCTACATAAGCCTTATAGTGTAGCGGCAATGGAACATGGAAAAAATGTACTTACAGAGAAGCCGCTTGCAATGAGTTTAGACGAAGCAGATGAGATGATAAAGACAGAAAAGAGAACGGGAAAAATATTGGGCTGTATTTTTTTCAAACCAGATTTAATCAATCGGTTTCTACTTTGAAGAAACGATTTGAAGACGGTATTTACGGGAGAATCAAGACGGTCAGCTCTATTTTAACATGGGATAGACCAGATTCTTATTATGAGGAGAGTGATTGGAAGGGAACATGGGAATACGAGGGCGGAGGAACAATCATAGACCAAGCAATTCATAGTATTGATAGAGTTCGCTATATTTTTGTCTACAGATGTGGATTGGGTTGAGGCTTCTATTTTCAATCGTAGCCATCCCAAATTATCTGTGGAGGATACGGCAGAAGCCTTTATTATGTTTAAAAATGGAGTAAAATATCATCTTTATGCTACTAATACAAATGGCTTTGACACTCCGATTCAGATTGAGTTTTGCGGAGAAAAAGGACGATTCGGCTTGATTCAGGACATGGGATATTCTTTTTTGGGAAAAGACTATGAAGAATTTCGGGAAGTAAAGCCGAGTGTTACCGTGGGGAAAGATTACTGGGGGACGACTCATCTTATGCAGTTGGAAGATTTTTATGCTTCGGTTAGAGAAGGAAAAAAACCTCTGGTGGATGGAGTAGAAGGCAGAAAAACTCTAGAGTTGGTAAAGGCTATTTATCTATCTGCAAAATATAAAAAGCGAATTACTTTGCCCTTTAAAGATGAGACTCTTACTAAGGAAGAAATGAGAAAAATTCTCTTTTATTAATGAAAACTTTGCTTGTATGAAAGCATCATTTCCCCTATAATGCTCAGTGTTTAGGCGCTTGTTTCGCCTTTTTGAGGATTTAAAATTATAGGAGGAAGATGCTTTGATTATCACAAAGACCCCTTTTCGCATGTCTTTTTTCGGCGGCGGAACGGATATGGAAGAGTATTTTAAGGAGAACGGCGGTGCAGTACTGTCCACCAGTTTTGATAAATACTGCTATGTCAATGTTCGCCACCTTCCTCCGTTTTTTCAGTACAGTACGGAGCTCTCTTATTCCAAGACGGAGCGTGTTAACAGTCTGGAGGAGATTCAGCATCCCGCAATCAGAGAGGCGATGCGTATGCTTAATATGCAGGAGATTCGCCTGATGTATGAGGCGGATTTACCGGCTCGCTCGGGGCTTGGTACGAGCTCCTCCTTTGCCGTGGGGATGCTCCATGCTTTCCATGCCTTAAAGGGAAAATATGTGGATAAGAAGACCTTGGCAGATCAGGCGATTCATTTGGAAAGAGTACTCTGTAAAGAAGCAGGAGGTTGGCAGGATCAGATTGCGGCATCGTTTGGCGGATTGAACCGTATTGATTTTTCAGAGGAAGGCTATCAGGTCAGTCCAATTCTTATTTCTCCGGAAAGGAAGCAGCGTTTAAATGAAAATCTGGTGCTTTTCTTTACCGGCTTTACCCGTTTTTCTTCTGAAATTCAAAAGGCCAATCAGAGCAATTCTCCGGAAGACAAGAATGCTCTTCTGCGGGAAATGAAGGCGCTGGTTGATGAGGGGGCGGATATTCTTTGCAGTAAGGAGAGAGATCTTGACGATTTCGGAAGGCTATTGCACAGTACTTGGGAATTGAAGCGAAAGACGGCAAAGAGTATCAGTACCGACAGCATTGATTTACTCTATGAAATGGGACTTCGTGCGGGCGCACTTGGTGGAAAGCTTCTTGGTGCGGGCGGAGGCGGTTTCCTGCTTTTTTATGTGGAGAAAGAAAAGCAGCAGGGTGTAATGGAGGCCATGAGGGATCTCCTCTATATTCCTTTCTCCTTTGAAAACGGAGGAACACAGGTGGTTTACTATTCTCCGGAGACCTTTGAAAAGAAAGGGTAAAAAGAATGCTGAGTGAGTGGTTGTCTTATCTGCAAACCGGTTTACAATCCAGGGCAGGGGATTCCTTTTTTCCCCTACTCTATGGGGTTTTTCTATTTCTTCAGCTACTTTGTCTTTACCGAAGATTTTCGATTCTGAAAACCGGCGGGCATTTTTGGGATAGCTATCATATTACGGGGGATACCTTATATATTCATGCCGGGCTTTTCTGTATAGGAAGACGAGATGTTCCTTTCTCGGAGATGAGAACGGTAGATATTGATTATGTCAGAGGAAAAGGGGGGCGCTAGGTTTACCGTGCAGATTCATAGAGAAAAAGGTCTGAATAAGCGCTTTGTTATTTCTGCAGATGAGAAAGGAAAGAGGCAGCTCAAAGACTTGGAGCGTGCACTTTTTCAGCACAGGATTGCCGTAAGAAAATGGGGATATTAAGATGCGTGTTTTTATTCATGTATTTTTTGAAAAAGAATGTCCCTTCTGAGAAGAAAGGCAGGAAGAGATGACGGAGATACTGGAAAATTTCTCTATTACCCTGCAAGAGTGGCTTTTGAATCCGGCTTTAAATCCGTTTAATTATCTCTTACTGGGAGTCTGCGCCTTTTGGCTGTTTCGCAGAATTTCCATTCTCGGACCGGCGGGAAGTTTTGGGAACCGTTTCATATTGTGGGAGATACTCTTTATATTCATGCTGCATTTTTACTGTATAGGAAGACGCGTAGTGCCGTTCTCGGAAATGGCAGTTGTGCACATCAGCTATGCCTCCGGGAGAGGCGGCAGACGCTATATCGTAAAAATCCGGCGGAAGAAGGGAATCGCAAAAGTCTTTATGATCGGTACGAATAAGAAGGAACTTCAGAAGCTCGAGGAATTGAAAAAAGCTCTTAAAAAGCACCGAGTGGGAGTTCGAGAGTGGGGATAAGGGCTCAAGAATTACTGTTCTGCACAGTTTTGGATGGAATAATTAAAATAGATTAACATTATACAAAATATAATTGACAAGTTTTTCTTTCCTCTGTCATAATACAGCCTGAAAAAATAGTTTGAACTAACTGTATATTTGTTTAGACTATCCGGGCTAATGGTATCGACAAAAAGCATCAGCCTATTCATGAATAAAAGGATGCTTTTTGTATTCATAGCGAGTATCGCTCGCAAAAGTGTGCGGTATCTTGTTTTTAAGAAGGAAACAAGTGAAATCTTGTTTTCCGTAAGAGCCTTGACGGATAGTGAGAATTCTTTATTGGAAGGAAAGGGGAATTATGAGAAAACATTGGATTCTTGGGGTATCGGCAATCATTTTGGCATCCTCCGTATTGGCTTGCGGAAAAACAGGAGGATGTATCCACTACTGCACAAGGCACGGAAAAAGGCGGCAGAAACCACTGCGGCAGCAGAGGAAAAAAGCAGATTATGCTTTCTGTGAAAAATGACGGTTCCCTCTGCGGACTTTTACTATGGAGAATTAAAGGATATTGCCCCGGAAGAGGGAAAGGACGTAAAGGCACAGCTCGATGCGGAAGACAAGGTGGCGAAGGACGGCTTTCCGTGAAACCGGAATGTATGACAGTGTAAGTTCTCCACGAAGGAGAAGGTGGAGAAGTTTGTGATGGCGGACGGTGCAGTGGAGGGAGAAGGCTCCGTTTATAAGGGAATTAAGCATGTAAATGTTAGTGATTCCGAAGTCTCTCTATGAGGGATGCCAAGAAGGCTTTTAGAGGAGAAGAAGGCAAGAACGCGCTTCTCACCCTGATGGGAGCGATTGAAAGTGAAGTGAGTACGGAACCGAAGGGTATAAGGTATTAAATTCTGACGGAACCCTTTCCAAGACGCAGGGTACCACTACGGAAGCAAAGGATGCAAAAAGCAGATATTACCACTTCTTCCTATGGGAATTATGAGATTGATGTAGACGGTTTGGATATCGACCCGAAATTGTACAGGGAGCGATTCTGGAAACCAAGGATGGTGCGAAGTATGGCTTAAAGCATGAGGACAATATCTGGTTAAAGCCGGAAGAGCTGGCATTTTCCGCGGTGGCTTTTCGAAGATAAAAACCATAAAAGCACAGAAGGAATTCAAACGCTTTGAAGACCTGCAGGACAAGGATATTGTGAAAATCACCTATTTCTTAATGGATGAGGATGATGTGGAGATTCCTGTAGACCTTCATGTAAAGAAGATTGCCCCTGGCCGAGTACAAGGTGAGCGGAGATGAGAAGGTTAGCTATAGTCCGGAAGGAACGAAGGTTAACTATCAGCTTTCTACCGGAGAAGATAGCTACAGCCTTAGTAAGGTTCTCAGTAAAAAGAGTGAGGTTAAGGGCGATGTAAATACGGAAACGGCAGGAGTTTTGGTACTGCCGAAGGAGATGACTCCCGGAAAGTATCAGCTGGTATTCTCTAACGACAATCTTTCCGATGTATCCTTTACTGTTTTGGTAGAATCCGGCTTAAAGGCGGAGGACTTCATTTTGAAAACAATAAGTTAAAGCCTTGCAGATAATGCAGATCAGCTGACGATTGCAAACTACATTGCCTCCACAAGTTCTGCAACCATCGGAGAGCAGGAGTATAAGGGCGGTGCCGGAAGAAGATTCGGAAAGAACATTTTCAATGAAGACGGCAGCGTGAATACGGATGCTACATATAAGAAGGATGATAAGGAAGTGAAGTACTTTGACGGCCCCGGAACCTATCCGGTAAGCATCAAGGCTGACGGATATCCTGATGTACAGTTTGAGGTAGTTGTACAATGATTCTGACTATTACTTTTACTATGCAGTTTGGCGTTTTTCCATTTCTTTGGAAAAGCAGTAAAGAAGAAGCCGGCAGTGTTATATGGGATTTGCATCCTCCTTTCCTTGGTGAGTATTTTTTATCCAAGGGAGGGAGGACTTCCCTTTTTGGACTTCTTTTTTAAGAAAATCATGCAAAGGGGGATACTCGCAGGCTCTCTCTTTATCTTAGTTATGCTGGCACCGGTGCTCCCGAGGAGCTTTTCCGGAAGAAAGACCATCTATCTTCTTCGAGGGGAAATGGCTATTTGTGCATCTCTGATTACTTTAGCCCATAACCTGGCCTTTGGCGGAAAATACTTTGGCGCCTTATTCCTTGGACATGGCCACATCAGTCTGATGGAGCTTCATGCGGCTATCGTGTCTTGCCTCATGATTCTTTTGTTAATTCCGCTTACCATTACCTCCTTTCAGGCCGTTCGGCGGAAAATGCAGGCCAAGACTTGGAAGAGGCTACAAAATTGGTCTTATCTTTTTTACCTGCTTTTGTATCTGCACATTTTCTTTATCTATCAAGGAGCGTTGATTCGAGGAAAGGGAGAGTATTTCTTCACCCTGATGCTTTACAGCTTCATTTTTGGATTCTACGGATTCTTACGAATCAGGCAGTATAGAGTGCAGAAGGAGACTAGGGAGAAAAAGGCAGTCCCGCTGCTTCGCATTGGGGGGGATTTTACCGATTGTCTGTCTTTTTCTAAGCGTCTTTTATAGTGCCGGGAAATACCGCGCCGCACTGGAGGCAAATGTAGATAAAATCAGAGCGCAGGAAACCGTAGCGGAAAGCAAGGAAAGTGCGGACAATGCAGCCGAAAATAAAGGAAGTGTGGAAAGCATCGGAAACGGGGAGGAGAAAAGTGATTCTGCATTAGAAGCTAGCGGAGATAAAGCCTCTGTGAATTCTTCGGAGGGATATTCTGATGTGGAAGCTGCTGATGGGAACAATGCTTCTGACATGTACAAAGACGGAGAATACCTTGGAAAGGCTTCTGCTTACAATGGCAATGTGGAGGTGAAGGTCACCATTTCCGGAGGAAAGATGACCGCCATCGACATTGTGAAAACGAAGGACGATGAGGATTATTTCTTTGATGCACAGAAAAAGGTGATTCCGGAAATTCTGGAAAAGCAAAGCACCGATGTGGATGCGGTGGCAGGAGCCACCACCAGTAGCGAGGGAATTGCCCATGCGGTGGAAAAGGCTTTGGAACAGGCGAAACAATAGGAAACGGTAGGAATTGGAGAAGGGCATTGCTATTTTTGTTTTGCAATACTACAATATCCTTGCGTTTTGCTTTCGGGAAAAGAATGCGCAGCACAGCGCATTCTTTTTTAGTTCTTAACATGTGGAGCAGGTGAAGCCTGCGAAATCTTGTCTAAAGTGATTGTTATATAAGGAAGAGGAGATAGAGATGCGTACAATTTTTCGACACGGAAACATTTTCATTTTGAAAACAAAAAGGAATGCTGGGAGGCGGGCACAGCTTAACGGTTTCAAGGATGGTTTTTCTTATCAGAGTGCAAATGGAAAGAAGGCGTTTTCCTTTCCTTTTTCAGCGATAAAAAGAACCCTCATTACCAACTATTGCAATTCCAATCAGAATTACGACGTGCGTTGCTACTTGAAAGACAGTAAGGAGATTCCTGAGTTTGAACTGGATACCCAAGCTTGGAATAACGGGCACAATATTAAAGAAACAAAAGCACTTCTGTGGCGCTTTCCGCGAGTAAATTAGGAGCGCTTTTTCCGAACAATCTGGATAGTCTGAAACCGACCTCGGTTTTCTACCTGGGAGAGAAGGATATTATCTTGAAGGACGGCGTGATTATCGGAGCAAAGCATCAGATTCCCTTCATGCCATTAAGCGTTGTAAGTGTGTCAGTAACGGAACACTCGGCTATCTTTGTGTTTCTTTAAAGGAAAAAGGCGGGTTTTTCCTCGATATTCCGGACATGAAACTCCCTATCAATGAAGTCACCCTCCCGGTTCTCGAGGCGGTCATGCGTAGGAATACGGGAAACGGAATCGATTTTTCCCGCGGAAACGGTTTTGACCAGAAGGATTCCGGCTATATTATTATCCGATATATGAATGCGAACTTCTTTATCAGTGAAGACGGAACTTTCCGGGAGCCCTGGCAGGAGTCGGCTTACAGAAGAATTTATGCCTATGGCTATGATGTGGATGCCAACTGGTGCGAGAGAATGGGGCAGTAAAGGAGAAGAGGATTTATGGGAAAATGGAAGAGCGAAGCGGAGGCCCGTGAAGAAATCAAGAATTTGGTAGCGGAATATTACCACAGCTTTAAAGAGAAGAAGAAAGCCTTCGAGCCGGGAGACAGAGTAAGCTATGCTTCTCGCGTATTTGATGAGAAGGAAATGCTGTCCTTGACCGATGCCACTTTTGGATTTTTGGCTCACTACGGGACGCTTTTGCCGACGAGTTTGAGAAGAAGTTTGCGGAGTGGATTGGCGTAAAAGCGCGCCTATCTGGTCAATTCCGGATCTTCTGCGAATCTTCTTGCTTTTATGACGCTTACGGCACCGGAACTGGAGAAAGACAAATTAAAAGAGGAGATGAGGTCATTACGGTGGCTTGCGGTTTCCCTATTACAGTGACCCCATACTGCAGTACGGGGCGGTTCCCTGTTTTTCCTGATGTTACGGTGCCGGAGTACAATATTGATGTAAGCCGTCTGGAAGATGCGCTCTCCGAGAAAAACGAAGGCGGTGATGATTGCGCATACCCCGGGAAATCCTTTTAACTTGGAAGTCATCAAGAAATCTGTGATAAGCATCATCTCTGGCTTATCGAAGACAACTGCTGACGCTTTGGGATCCCTGCCATACCATAGACGGAGAGACCCGCTTTACGGGGACTTTCGGCGATATCGGCACCAGCTCTTCTATCCGCCGCATCACATGACGATGGGCGAGGGAGGCTGCGTTTATACCAATGACAGTAAGTTAGGCCGATTAATTCTTTCTTATAGAGACTGGGGACGAGATTGTATCTGCCCCTCCGGACAGGACAATTTTTGTAAGCACCGTTTTTCGGGACAATACGGTCAGCTTCCGAAGGGATACGACCATAAGTACACCTACAGCCACTTTGGTTATAACTTAAAGGTAACCGATATGCAGGCGGCTGTTGGTGTGGAGCAGTTAAAGAAGTTTCCAAGCTTTATCGAGAAGAGGAAGGCGAACTGGGCCTTTTTGGAGGAGGCGCTCTCCGATATAGAAGGCTTAATTCTTCCGGAACCGGCTAAAAATGCGGATCCTTCTTGGTTCGGCTTTTTGCTTTCCGTGAAGGAGGGGTCCGGTGTAAAAAGAAATGATTTGACGGCTTTCCTCGAAAAGGCAAATATCCAGACCAGACTGCTTTTTTCCGGAAATCTGATAAAGCACCCCTGCTTTGATCAAATTCGCGGAACGGATGCGTACCGGGTGGTAGGAGAGCTGAAGAATACCGATTATATTATGGAACATAGCTTCTGGATCGGCGTCTATCCGGGCATGACGAAAGAAATGCTTCAGTATATGGCGGATAAGATTCACGAGGGCATGAGAGAGTGTAAGAAAAACTAAAGCTTATTCTTCATCGTCTTCCTCTTCGGTTTCCTCCTCTTCATAATCATTATAGTCAGGGGGATCCGGCACTTCTTCCGGGAAGATTTCTTTCATGTCATATTGCCGCATATCGACATATTCTTTATTCGCCCATGGATTTTTGGGGGACCGGGATCGAAGGTTCCGTTCAGGTTATAGCCAAAGTGTGCAATGAAGGTCGGATTTCCTATTCCTGCAATTCTGGGAATAGAAAGCTGCTCCTGTTCTTTTTCGGCCTTTGCCATAAGCTCATCCATTACAGTGCTTGGCTTTTGTACGAAAATTACTTTTTTCATAGTACTTTGCTTTGCCGTCTTCTCCAATGAACTGTCCGTTTTCATTTACGGGATATTTTCCTTGGACTGTGGTTTTTTCCGCCATGGCACCGTTTTCATCAAAATAGTAAGCATAGCCGTCTATAATGCACCGGAGCAGTACATTTTTGCCCAGGCTTTTTGATCTGTTGCTGAGAAAATACCATTTTCCTCCATAAAGAAGCCAACCTGTGAGCATAGCGTTCTCGGGCAGGGTCAATATAATACCAGTATTCCTTATATTTCACCCAGCCCGGAATAACCTTTTCATATTCATCAACATACGTCCATTCCTGCTTTTGCATAATCCAATTTCCGTTTGTGCTGATGTTTCTCAGGGAAAGAGGAAAAGCAAAAGAAGAAAGAGGCAACTCCATCTTCTCATCATTTACTTCCGTACCTTTTCTGAAAAGTCCTCACCACTACTTTACAACTTTTTACTCGACTACTCTTACCTTTACAAGGACCCAAACTATTTCCAACTACTTTCAACTACTTTCAACTATTTTCAACTACTTCTGATTGTTTCTGAGTGCTTCCGGTTGCTTTCTAACTACTTCAACAGCACTTGGCTATCTATCTGTCTATCGGAAAAAGAAGAGCAAAGAATAACTTTTTTGTCCATAAGAGCAGTAAATCAGTATAGAGCATCAGTATAGAGCCGGAGAGAATTGAATTTATACAGAGTGAAAAAGGTAGCTTTTCCTAACTAAATCCTGTATTATGGAGAACACTGCGTAAAATCCATCGGAATAAAGGTAGAAAAAAAGATAAAATTGAGGTTGAAACAGTACAATGAGAATCTATTTTTTTGGATCATGGAGACTTTGGGCTTTTCTGGGGCTTGTCCTCCTTGCTTTTTCAATAGTGGGCTGCGGAAGGAAAGAAAGATATCAGGATCAGTTTACCGATGTTTTTGATACGGCCTCCATGGTCATCGGATATGAAGAATCGGAGAAAGCGTTTCAAGAAAAATTGACACTGGTCCATGAGACTTTGCTGCATTATCATAAGCTTTTTGACGTTTATACGGACTATCCTGACTTGGAAAATTTGAAGAAGGTCAATGAGGAGGCCGGAAAAGCGCCTGTGAAAGTGGAGCCGGAAATTATGTCTTTGTTGCAATTCGGAAAGGAAATCTACGAGCAAACAGACGGAAAGGTTAACATAGCCTATGGCGCGGTCCTTTCCCTTTGGCATGAGAAGCGAGAGGCAGGGATTGCCAATCCGGAAAATGCAAGTCTCCCGGATGCAAAGGATTTGGAAGAGGCTGCCAAGCACTGCAATATAGAAGATTTAATCTTGGACGAAGAGAGTATGACCGTGTTTTTTAAGGATCCTTATCTTCGTTTAGATGTGGGAGGAATCGCAAAGGGCTGGGCAGTGGAAAAAGCGGCAGAGCTTTTAGAAAAGGCAGGCGGTAAAGCTTATCTTTTAAACATAGGGGGAAATCTTCGAGCAATCGGAAAGAAAGGGGACGGTGCCAAGTGGGTTTGTCCGGTACAAAATCCCTTCTATATAGATGGCACGGAGGAGGAACCCTACGCTGTTTCCGGAGAAATTGAAGATGTTTCTTTGGTGACGAGCGGCGACTATGAGCGCTATTTTACCGTGGATGGAGTCCGTTATGCGCATATTGTAGATCCCGAAACAAAGTATCCTGCAAACCTGCACCGCTCTGTGACCATTCTGACAAAGGACTCCGGTATAGCGGATGCGCTTTCGACGGCACTCTTTATCCTTTCTGTGGAAGATGGGAAAGAGCTGCTTGAAAAGATGCGGAGGGAATACTCAATAGAAATAGAAGCGATGTGGGTGGAACCGGATCACGGCATGGAATATACCGAGCATTTCTAAAAAGTCGGTGCTGAATAAAAATATCTTTTTATTTATAAAACAGGGGCTATAAGGCCCTTTTTGTTATAGTATTGTGACACGCTCGGAGGCGTGGAAAAAGGAGTCTATGTACAAGCAAAGCCGCTCCATAAGAAGAAATAGCGATTTTTGATTGTTTCCTATTTAATACAAAACTTGCAAAAAATACCTTGCCAGACCACGGACTTTATGTTATCCTTGTACGGCTGTGGCATGATAGCGATGAAGGAGAAGATTACTATAGAAGCGAAAACCGCAAGGCATAAGTTTCTACAGAGAACTTTCCGGAGCGAATGTCAAGTTTAGAAACTGACGGCAGGTCACTGTACTACAATTTAAGCACCAAGCAGCGGGTGCGGCGTGTGTATTTGTATAAGATACGCGCGGAAACGTGTACAGTCACCAACTTATCGTCAATAACCCGATAGGAGGCGACTTTTTTTATGGCAAGTCAAGTAATGAGAATCACCTTAAAGGCTTATGAGCATAGCCTTGTGGACGAATCAGCCGCAAAAATCGTAGAGAACTGCAAAAAGACAGGTTCTCAGGTTTCCGGCCCTGTACCACTTCCCACGAAGAAGGAAGTAGTTACCATCCTTCGTGCGGTACACAAGTACAAGGACTCTCGCGAGCAGTTTGAGCAGAGGACACACAAGAGATTGATTGATGTCATCAATCCGAACCAAAGACTATGGACAGTCTTCAGAGACTGGAGATGCCTGCAGGTGTATTCGTAGACATCAAGATGAAAAACAAATAATTCTAGTATGAACCGATGAGGTTCCGCTGTAGAAAGGAGAACAGATGAAGAAAGCTATTTTGGCAACAAAAGTAGGAATGACACAGATTTGGGATGAAAACGGCGTGTTGATTCCAGTAACTGTACTTCAGGCAGGTCCCTGTGTAGTTACCTGTGAAGACCCTTGAGAACGACGGTTTACAAGGCAGTTCAGGTGGGATTTTTAGAGAAGAGAGAGAAGCTTTTGAACGCTTCTTAAGGGACAGTCTCGACAAGGCTGGCGTTTCTACAAGAGATTCTTAAGAGAATTCCGTTTTGAGAATGCAGAAGAGTATAAGGTTAAAGATGAGATTAAGGCAGATATCTTTGCTGAGGGAGATAAGGTAGACGTAAGTGCTACTTCCAAGGGTAAGGGATTTGCATCTGCTATTAAGAAATATGGACAGCACAGAGGGCCGATGGCTCACGGTTCCAAGTTTCATCGTCATCAGGGATCTAACGGTACATCCGCAACACCATCCAGGGTGCTTCCCGGTAAGGCAATGCCTTCCCACATGGGTGCAGTAAAGGTGACAACACAGAATCTTACTGTAGCGCGTGTTGATGCGGAGAAGGGGATTATCCTTGTGAAAGGTGCAGTTCCCGGACCGAAGAAAGCTCTTGTTACTATCAAAGAAGCTGTAAAGTCCTAAGACGAAAGGAAGGAGGAACATAGTAATGGCTAACGTATCTGTATTTAATATGCAGGGTAAGGAAGTTGGCAAGATGGATCTGAATGATGCGATTTTCGCCGCTCCGGTTCACGAGCACTTATTACACCTTGCAGTTGTGGCACAGCTTGCCAATAAACGCCAAGGCACACAGAAAGCCTTAACTCGTTCGGAAGTTTCGGAGGAGGAAGAAAGCCCCGGAGACAAAAGGGAACAGGTCATGCAAGACAGGGTTCCATTCGCGCTCCGCAGTGGAAGGGCGGCGGAGTAGTATTTGCTCCGACACCGAGAGATTACACCACTACCATGAACAAGAAAGAGAAGAGAGCTGCATTAAAGTCTGCATTATCCAATGCAGTGGCAGAGAATAAGCTGATTGTTGTGGATGAGATTCATTTTGATGAAATCAAGACCAAGAATTTCCAAAACATGCTTAATGCCCTCAATGTACAGAAGGCTTTCGTTCTTTTAGATGAAAATGATAAGAATACCGTGCTTTCCGCAAGAAACATTCAGGATGTAAAGACGGCTCAGGTAAACGAATTAAATGTTTATGACGTTCTGAGATATGGCACAGTATTAGCTACGAAGGCGGCTCTTTTAAAGGTTGAGGAGGTATACGCATAATGGCTAACTTACTAATATTTTTGATGTAATCCTTCGTCCTGTAGTAACAGAGAAGTCTATGGCGGACATGGCTGAGAAGAAGTATACCTTCTTGGTTCATCCTGAAGCAAATAAGGTTCAGATTAAAGAAGCTGTAGAGAAGATGTTCGAAGGAACAAAGGTAAAGGCTGTAAACACCATGAACTTGGATGGTAAGACCAAGAGAAGAGGCATGGTATTCGGGAAGACAGCAAAGAGAAAGAAAGCAATCGTTACATTGGCTGCTGAGTCCAAGGAAATCGAGATTTTCAGCGCTCTGTAATTAAGTAAAGACCTGCGTGAAAAAATTTCTCAATTATACGCAGGAAGAAAAAAAGGAGAAAAGTATTCATGGGTATTAAGACATATAAAAGCTTTATACACCGTCCAGAAGAAACATGACCGGTTCCGACTTCTCTGAAATCACAAAGAAGACTCCGGAAAAGTCCCTTCTGGCGAAAAACAAGAAGACTGCCGGAAGAAACAACCAGGGTAAGATTACGGTTCGTCACCACGGTGGTGGAAACAGACAGAAGTACAGAATTATTGACTTCAAGAGAAACAGCAAGGACGATGCGTTTTCTGCAACGGTTATCGGTATCGAGTACGATCCGAACCGTTCCGCAAACATTGCTCTTCTTTCTTACGAAGATGGTTCCAAGGCATACATCCTTGCGCCGAACGGTTTAACCGACGGCATGAAGGTGATGTCCGGTGAGAATGCCGAGGCAAGAGTCGGAAACTGTTTGCCGCTTTCCATCATTCCGGTCGGTTCCGAGATTCATGCTATCGAGTTAAAGCCCGGTAAGGGAGCACAGCTGGTTCGTTCCGCAGGAAATGCCGCACAGCTTATGGCAAGGGAAGGAAAGTACGCTACCTGAGACTTCCTTCCGGAGAAATGAGAATGGTTCCTATCGAGTGCCGTGCAACAATCGGTGTAGTAGGTAACGGAGACCACAACCTCATTAACCTAGGTAAGGCGGGAAGAAAGCGTCACATGGGTATCCGCCCGACAGTCCGCGGTTCTGTAATGAACCCCAACGATCACCCGCACGGAGGTGGAGAAGGTAGAGCACCAATCGGTCGTTCTGGACCTTGCACACCTTTGGGGTAAGCCAGCACTTGGACTGAAGACCAGAAACAAGAAGAAGCTTTCCAATAAGTTTATCGTAAGAAGACGTGATGGTAGAGCCATCAAATAATTGAGGAGGAGAAAGAATAATGGCACGTTCTATTAAAAAAGGACCATTTGCAGATCAGAGTCTTTTAAAGGCAGTAGATGCACTGAATGCACAGAATCAAAAGACAGTTGTAAAAACCTGGTCTCGTCGTTCCACAATCTTCCCGTCATTTGTTGGACACACCATTGCGGTTCATGACGGAAGAAAGCATGTTCCTGTATATGTTACAGAGGATATGGTTGGACATAAGTTAGGCGAATTCGTTGCTACAAGAACTTACCGCGGACATCACGGTAACGGCGACGAGAGAAGAGGATAATCTGCATAATTGAAAGGAGGACATGAAAAATGTCAAAGGGTCATAGATCTCAGATTAAAAGAGAGAGAAATGCAAACAGCGATAAAAGACCTTCCGCTAAGCTTTCTTATGCTAGAGTATCTGTACAGAAAGCTTGCTTTGTTTTAGATGCTATTCGTGGCAAGGGATTGGAAGAGGCCTTAGGAATTGTAACCTACAACCCAAGATATGCTTCTACATTGGTTAAGAAACTTCTTGAGTCCGCAGCTGCAAATGCAGAGAACAATAACAATATGAACAGGGATACGCTTTATGTTGCAGAGTGCTTCGCAAACAGCGCACCGACATTAAAGAGAATTCACCCCAGAGCACAGGGAAGAGCTTACAGAATCTTCAAGAGAAGCTCTCACATCACTGTTATTTTGGACGAAAGAAAGTAAAAGGAGGCAAGGAATGGGACAGAAAGTCAATCCGCACGGTATGAGAGTCGGTATCATTAAGGACTGGAATTCCAAATGGTACGCAGACAAGAAAAACTTTGCTGATACACTTATCGAAGATCATAAGATCAGAGAGTTTTTAAAGAAAAAACTGTATTCCGCAAATGTCTCTAAGATTGAAATCGAAAGAGCAGCTGAGGATAAGGTACGCGTAACAATTTACACTGCTAAGCCGGGTTATGTTATCGGTAAGGGCGGTGCAGAAATTGAGAAGCTGAAGAAAGAAGTACAGAAGTTCACAAGCAGAAACATCTTTATCGATATCAAGGAAATTAAGAGACCGGATAGAGATGCACAGCTTGTAGCAGAAAGCATTGCGCTTTCTCTGGAGAACCGTGTTTCTTTCCGTAGAGCATTGAAGCAGGCTATGAGTAGAACCATGAAGGCCGGCGCACTCGGAATCAAAAGCTTCCGTAGGTGGATCGTCTTGGTGGTGCTGATATTGCAAGAAGAGAATTCTACAGCGAGGGAACCATTCCTCTTCAGACTCTTCGCGCAGACATCGACTATGGATTTGCAGAAGCTGATACAACCTATGGAAAATTAGGTGTAAAGGTTTGGATTTATAAGGGCGAGGTTCTTCCTGCCAAGAAAAATAAGGAAGGGAGCGAGAAATAACTATGTTAATGCCTAAGAGAACGAAATTCCGTAAGCAGATGCGTGGCAGAATGACCGGTAAAGCTACCAGAGGTAATACCATTAGCCACGGTGAGTTCGGTATTGTTTCCATGGAACCTTGTTGGATCAGATCCAATCAGATCGAGGCAGCCAGAGTTGCCCTTACAAGATACATCAAGCGTGGTGGTAAGGTTTTGGATCGATATTTTTCCCGGATAAGCCCGTTTCTGCTAAGCCGTTAGGAGTACGTATGGGATCCGGAAAGGGTGCTACCGATTACTGGGTAGCGGTTATTAGCCGGGCCGCGTTTTATTCGAGATTGCTGCGTACCGGAAGAAGTTGCCAGAGAGGCGCTTAGACTTGCTTCTCACAAGCTTCCCTGTAACTGCAAGATCGTCGCAAAAGCAGATCTGGAAGGCGGTGATAACTAATGAAAAAGAATACCTATTTAGAAGAGCTGAAGGCAAAGTCAGCTGAGCAGCTGAATGAAGAGCTGGTTTCCGCAAAGAAAGAACTTTTCAATCTGCGATTCCAGAATGCAACCAATCAGTTGGATAATACAGCCCGCATTACCGAGGTTCGGAAAAACATCGCTCGGATTCAGACTGTTATCACTGAGAAAGCGAAAGCGTGAGAAGGGAGAACAGAAGAATGGAAAGAAATCTGAGAAAAACCCGTACCGGTAAGGTGGTTAGTGCAAAGATGGACAAGACCATCGTTATCGCTATCGAAGATCACGTGAAGCACCCTCTTATTGGGAAGATCGTAAAGCGTACCGTTAAGATTTACGCTCATGATGAAAACAATGAGGCTGGTGAGGGAGATACAGTAAAGGTAATGGCAACCAGACCTTTGTCTAAGACCAAGAGATGGAGACTCGTTTCCATCATTGAGAAGGCGAAGTAATACAGGAGCAAGGAAGGAGCATATATGATTCAGCAGGAAACAAGACTTAGAGTTGCTGATAACACAGGTGCAAGAGAGCTTCTTTGCATCCGCGTTATGGGTGGCTCAACCAGAAGATATGCCGCTATTGGAGACACCATTGTGGCTTCCGTAAAGGATGCTATTCCAGGCGGACAGGTAAAAAAGGGTGATGTTGTAAAGGCTGTTGTGGTTCGTACTGTTGACGAAACAAGAAGAAAAGACGGAAGCTATATCCGTTTCGATGAAAACGCAGCGGTAATCCTCAAGGAGGATAATACTCCGAAGGGCACCCGTATCTTTGGACCGGTAGCAAGAGAGTTAAGAGATCATGGTTACATGAAGATCGTTTCCCTTGCCCCGGAAGTATTATAAGGAGGGGAGCCGTATGCGTAGAATTAAGAAAGACGATATGGTAAGAATCATTACCGGTAAGGATAAAGGTAAAGAGGGTAAGGTTTTGTCCTTCGATCCGAAGACCAACAAGGTAGTGGTAGAAGGTTGCAACATGGTAACCAAGCACCAGAAGCCGAGCCAGCGCTAACCCGCAGGAGGTCTCTTAAAGAAGGAAGCCGCTTTAGATGCATCCAATGTAATGCTTGTTGTAGACGGACAGGCAAACCAGAGTCGGATTTAAGGTAGAGGACGGCAAGAAGGTGCGTGTAGCGAAGAAGACCGGTAAGGTTATTGACTAAGAGAAAGGAGGAATGAAAGATGGCTAGATTAAAGGAAATTTTACAATAGCGAAATTAAAGAAGCTATGCAGAAGAAGTTTAACTATAAGAATGTTAACGAAATTCCGAAGCTTGAAAAAAATCGTCATCAACATGGGTGTTGGTGAAGCAAAAGAAAAATTCCAAGGTTCTCGACAGTGCAGTACGTGATTTGGAGATCATTACCGGACAGCATGCAGTAACCACCAAGGCTAGAAAGTCTGTTGCAAAACTTCAAGATCAGAGAGGACAGGCTATTGGTTGTAAGGTTACTCTCCGTGGAGAGAAGATGTATGAGTTCGCTGATCGTTTGATCAACTTAGCTCTTCCTCGAGTAAGAGACTTCCGTGGTGTGAACCCGAATGCCTTCGATGGCAGAGGAAACTATGCCCTTGGAATCAAAGAGCAGATCATTTTTCCTGAAATCGAGTTCGATAAGGTAGACAAGGTTAGAGGAATGGACATCATCTTCGTAACAACTGCGAAGACCGATGAAGAGTCCAGAGAGCTTCTACCCTGTTCAATATGCCTTTTGCGAAATAATCGGAGGAAAAATATGGCAAAATTATCAATGAAATTAAAGCAGCAAAGACCTGCAAAGTTCTCACAAGAGAATACACAAGATGTGAGATTTTGCGGACGTCCGCACCTGTACTCGTAAGTACGGAATCTGCCGTGTATGCTTCCGTGAGTTGGCATATAAGGGAGAAACTCGGTGTTCGTAAGGCATCTCTGGTAATGATTGTAAAACGAATATCCTGACGCATGCACAAGATATTTCTGTTTACAAGATAGAGGATAGTGCATAGGGCGCATCCCAATAGATAAAAAAAGAAAGGATATCCGTAAACATGAGTATGAGTGATCCAATCGCAGATATGCTTACAAGAATTCGTAATGCAAAACACTGCAAAAACATGATTCAGTATTGATTCCGGCATCGAAGATGAAGAAGGCTATTGCTGAAATTCTTCTTAAAGAAGGATACATTGCAAGCTGCGAAATCGTAGAGAACGGAAAGTTCCGAGACATTAAGATCGGCTTAAAGTATGGAGCTACAAAGAACGACAAGATTATCTCCCGGAATTCGCAAGATTTCCAAGCCGGGTCTTCGAGTATATGCTGGCAAAAGAGAACATGCTGAGAGTCCTTGGCGGTTTAGGTACTGCAATCATTTCTACAAACCAGGTGTTATCACCGACAAGGAAGCAAGACAAAAGGGTGTAGGTGGAGAAGTCCCTGCCTTTTGTAGTGGTAATCTGTCGGAATATATTTTTCTGAAAACAGTATTTTACTGAGAATTTAAGAGAGGAGTATACTATGTCACGTATCGGAAAGTTACCGGTCGCGATCCCGCAGGTGTTACTGTTGAGATTAAGGACAACGTAGTAAAGGTAAAGGGACCAAAGGGAACCTTAGAGAGAACCTTTTGCAAAAAGAAATCACAATTAAGGAAGAGGATGGCCACTTGGTGGTTACTCGTCCGAATGACAATAAAAAGAGAAGTCTCTTCACGGACTGAGCAGAGCTTTTGCTTTTTCAATATGGTTGAGGGTGTAAGCAATGGTTACGAGAAGAAACTGGAAGTTAACGGTGTAGGATACAGAGCAGCTAAGCAGGGTAAGACTCTGACTTTGACTTTGGGGTATTCTCATCCTGTAACGATGGAAGATCCGGAAGGCGTGGAGACAGTACTGGAAGGAACCAATACCATTTTCGTAAGAGGAATCGATAAGGAAAAGGTTGGACAGTATGCTGCAGAGATTCGCGGTAAGAGAGCTCCGGAACCCACAAGGGCAAAGGAATCAAGTACTCACCGAAGTTATCCGTCGTAAAGTCGGTAAGACAGGTAAGAAATAATAGGAGGAAAGTAGAATGGTTAGTAAGAAAAATAAAGCCGAGCTTCGTCAAAAAAAGCACGCAAGAATCAGAAACCGTTTGTCCGGAACTCCTGAAAGACCTCGTCTTGCAGTTTTTCGTTCCAACAAGCACATGTATGCACAGCTTATTGATGATGTTGCAGGAAACACTTTATGTGCAGCTTCACCTTAGATAAGAATGCAGGTCTGCAGTATACCGATACTGTGGAAGAAGCGCAGTTTGTCGGCAAGTCTATTGCCGAGAAGGCTATCGCAAAAGGAATCAAGAAGTCGTTTTCGACAGAGCAGGTTTCCTGTATCATGGTAGGTTCAGGCCCTTGCAGATGCTGCAAGAGAAGCCGGACTTGTATTCTAATCGAGAGGAGAAATCACCAAGATGAAGCGCGAAAAAAATTGACGCAAATCAGTTAGAACTGAACGACAGTGTTGTAGCCATCAAGCGTGTAGCGAAGACTGTTAAGGGTGGTCGTACCATGAGATTCTCCGCTCTTGTTGTAGTAGGGAGACGGTACTGGCTATGTAGGTTGCGGAACCGGTAAGGCAACTGAGGTTCCGGAAGCAATCCGTAAGGCAAAAAGAGGCTGCAGTAAGAAATATGGTTACTGTACCTGTAAATGAGGATAAGTCCGTACCGCATGATTACATCGGAAAGTTCGGTGCTTCCACCGTTCTTTTGAAGAAGGCTCCGGAAGGAACCGGAATCATCGCCGGCGGTCCGGCACGTATGGTCTGCTGAGCTCGCAGGAATCAAAAACATCCGTACTAAAATCCTTAGGATCAAACAATAAGACAAATGTGGTTTATGCTACATTACAGGGTCTTACTTCCATGAAGACACCGGAGCAGTTCGCTATTCTTCGTGGAAAGACCTAGCAGAGATTACAGGTTAAGGGAGGGTTAATATGGCAGATAAATTAAGAATTACTTTTAGTAAAGTCTCCAATCGGTGCCATCCCTAAGCAGAAGGCAACTGTGCAAGCTCTTGGATTAAAGAAGATTCGTCAATCCGTTGAGCTTCCCTAACAACGGCGCTACCAAGGGAATGATTCAGAGAGTGAATCACTTGGTTAAAAGTGGAAGAAATCTAAGGAGGCGAAATATGGAGTTAGCAAAGTTATCACCTGCAGAGGGCTCTAAGCACTCCCTAGAATTTCCGTCGCGGCAGAGGCCACGGTTCAGGAAATGGTAAGACGGCAGGTAAGGGACATAAAGGACAGAAGGCTCGTTCCGGTGCACCAAGACTTGGTTTCGAAGGTGGTCAGATGCCACTCTTCCGTCGTATCTCGAAGAGAGGATTTACAGATCCCAACTCTAAGGTAATTACCGGAATCAACGTTTCCGTATTGAAAGATCGTTTCAATGCCGGAGATGAGGTTACACTGGAGAGTTTACTGGAGAAACGAATTGTTCGTAAGTTAAATGACGGTGTTAAGATTCTTGGAAACGGAGAGTTGACAAAGAAGTCTACCGTTAAGGTAAATGCATTTTTCTCAGAGTGCAAAAGAAAAGATTGAGGCTTGTGGCGGAACCTGTGAGGTGATTTAATGCTTCAAACAATACGGAATGCTATTTAAAGTGAAGGATTTACGAAATCGTCTGATTTTTCGTACTCCTGATGCTTGTAGTAATTCGTTTTGGCTCAAATCTTCCTATCCCGGTGCAAAATCCGGGATATTTTGAGATTTATTTAAGAGTATGGCCGGAAACGATGCTTTCGGATGGTTTAATACCATGACTGGAGGCTCCTTCGAGCAGCTCAGTATATTTGCATTATCCATTACGCCCCTACATCACTTCTTCCATTATTATTCAGCTTCTAACCGTGGCACTCCTGCTCTGGAAGAGATGCAGAAGGATGGAGAAGAGGGAAGAAGAAAGCTCACGGAATATACCAGATATGTAACCATCGGTCTCGCCCTTTGGAGTCGACAGCGATGGCGGTAGGCTTTTGTGGTTCCGGACTTTTTGATTGGATATGCTGAGGGAAGTGTTCTACGTAAAATTGCGGGTATTGTGATTTGCGTAGTGGCCATGACTGCAGGGTCGGCACTTCTGATGTGGATTGTGAGAGAATGACGGATAAGGGAGTAGGAAACGGTATTTCCTTTAGTGCTCTTGTTCAATATCCTTTCTTCCATTCCGCAGGACTTCTATTACTATATATGAACGCTTCATTATGAATCATAATGTAGCGACCATGGTTGTTGCGGCAATCATTATAGCAACGGCTATTTTCTGCATGGTTTGCTTTACAGTAGTATTGCAAGATGCGGAAAGAAGAATTCCGGCACAGTACAGCAGACGTGTGCAGGGAAGAGGAATGGTAGGAGGCCAGCAGTCTCAGATTCCTCTGAAGGTCAATACGGCAAACGTTATGCCGGTTATCTTCGCATCCTCCTTATGACGATGCCCGTAGTGCTCGGGCAGATTCTTCACGTCAATAACGGAACAATCATCGGGAAGATTATTATGGCGTTGAATTCCGGTTCTTGGATGAACTGAATGCCCTGATTTATTCTATAGGTCTGGTGCTTTATATCGCATTGCTGTATTTCTTCGCTTATTTCTACACTTCCATTTCATTCAATCCATTGGAAGTAGCGAATAATATGAAGAAGCAGGGCGGATTTATTCCGGCATTCGTCCGGGTAAGCCGACCAGCGATTACTTAAAATGGAATTCTCCATTATATTATCTTTATCGGAGCAACGGGACTTGCCATTGTGGCACTGGTACCCATCATAATCTCCGGAGTTTTCAATGTGAGTCGTATTTCCTTCTCGGGAACATCTCTCATCATTATTGTGGGTGTGGTTCTGGAGACCTTAAAAGCAATAGACTCACAGATGGTAATTCGTAATTATAAGGGATTCTTAGACAATTAATCTATAAGCCTCCTTAGCTTCAGATTTTTATAGAATATCTGTAAGTTAAGGGGGCTCATAGTGGTTTTTCACACTTTAGAAGAGGCTGAAAATGAAAATTATTATGTTAGGTGCTCCCGGCGCAGGCAAGGGAAGCCAGGCTAGTCGCATTGCAAATGAATATCATTTGCCACACATTTCAACAGGTGATATTTTCAGAGCCAACTTAAAGGAAGAAACGGAGCTTGGAAAACAAGCAAAGAGCTTCATGGATAAAGGAGAGCTCGTGCCCGATGATATTACCATTGCGATGCTCCTTGATCGAATTCACAAAGAGGATTGTAAGAACGGCTATATTTTGGACGGTTTTCCGAGAACAATTCCACAGGCAGAGGCACTGAAAGAAGCTTTAGCAAAGCAGGGAGAGAAAATAGATCTCGCTTTGGATGTGGAAGCTCCGGATGACCTCATTATTAAAAGAATGGCCGGTAGAAGAACCTGTCCAAACTGTAGCGCAATCTACCATACAGAAACATTAAAACCCAAAAAAGAGGGGATTTGAGACTTGTGTGGAGCAGAACTGGTTCAGCGTAAGGATGACAATGAGGAGACAGTGAAAAACCGTTTAAAGATTTACCATGAAATGACGGAGCCGCTTATTTCTTATTATAAGAAGGAAAATATCCTTGAAGAAGTAGACGGAATGGAAAAGCTGGATGCAGTCTTTGAGAAAGTAAAGGAAATTATTAACAAAAGAAGCTGAAGTAGAGAAGCTGAAGTAGAGAATCTAAAGAAGAAAAGGTTTAAGCATGATTGAAATAAAGTCTAAAAAAGAAATTGAACTGATGCGGGATGCCGGAAAGGTACTTGCCGAGGTTCATGAAAAGGTCGGAGAAGCGGTTGCTCCCGGAAAAAGTACTTTAGAGTTAAACGATTATGCAGAAAGTCTCATCCGAAAGGCCGGATGCACACCAAGCTTTTTACACCTATATGACTTTCCGGCAGCTTGCTGTGTTTCCGTAAATGAAGAGCTTATTCACGGGATACCGACGAGAGATAGAATCTTAAAAGAAGGAGATATCGTTTCCTTCGATATTGGCACCAACTATAAGGGCTATCACTCGGATGCGGCACGGACTTGGGCAGTAGGAAAGATATCCTTGGAGGCGAAAAGGCTTGTGGATACAGCAAAGGAAGCCTTCTTTAAAGGAATTGAACAGGCGATACCCGGAAATCACCTAAAATGATATTTGCGGGAAGCATAGGTGATTTTGTGGAAAGTCGAGGTTACGGTGTGGTTCGGGAATATGTGGGACATGGCATAGGGCATCAGGTGCACATGGATCCGGAGGTGCCAAACTTTAGAATGAACCGAAAAGGACCGAAGCTGCAGGCCGGGATGACGCTCGCGATTGAACCCATGATTACAGAGGGGGATCCCGCAGTAAGAGTTCTTTCCAATGACTGGACGGTGGTTCCGTTTGACGGAAAGCTGACCGCACATTATGAAAATACAATATTGATCACAGACAACGGACCGGAAATCCTGAGTCTTATGAAAGGATAAACAGAGTATGTCGAAATCAGATGTAATCGAAATTACAGGAAAAGTACTGGAGAAGTTACCGAACGCTATGTTTCAGGTGGAATTGGAAAATGGACACCAGGTACTTGCTCACATCTCGGGAAAACTTCGTATGAATTATATTCGTATCTTACCCGGAGACAAAGTAACGATCGAGCTCTCTCCCTATGACCTTTCCAAGGGAAGAATAATCTGGAGAGATAAGTAAAGGTTTCGCTTTACATTTATAGACTGTTTTGCTAGAATTATACGGCAACTCTGTTCAAATTCGTAAAGGAAAGGGGGAATTTTACTTATGAAAGTAAGATCATCAGTAAAACCGATCTGCGAAAAATGCAAAGTAATCAAGCGAAAGGGCTCCATCAGAATTATCTGTGAAAACCCTAAGCATAAGCAGAGACAAGGTTAATTAACAGGAGGAAACAAAGATGGCTCGTATTGCAGGTGTGGATTTACCTAGAGAAAAGCGAATCGAAATCGGTTTGACTTACATCTATGGAATCGGAAGATCATCCGCTGATAAGATTCTTCAGGCTACCGGCGTAAATCCGGATACCAGAGTGAAGGACTTGACAGACGATGAGGTGAAGGATCTTGCCAACTATATCGCAGAGAACCAGATGGTAGAGGGTGACCTTCGTAGAGAGATCGCTCTGAACATCAAGCGTTTACAGGAGATTGGTTGCTACAGAGGAATCCGTCATAGAAAGGGACTTCCGGTAAGAGGTCAGAAGACCAAGACCAATGCAAGAACCCGTAAGGGACCAAGAAAGACCGTTGCTAACAAGAAGAAGTAAGGTCTAAAAAGTAACTAAGAGGATCTTCATGTTTTAATTACAGGAAGAAATGAAAAAGGAAAGTAGGTTAGTTTAACTATGGCTAAGTCAACTGGTAAGAGAGTGACAAAAAAGCGCGTAAAGAAAAACGTTGAACGCGGACAGGCACATATCCAATCATCTTTCAATAACACAATCGTTACTTTGACAGATGCACAGGGAAATGCTCTTTCTTGGGCAAGTGCCGGCGGTCTGGGATTTAGAGGTTCAAGAAAATCTACTCCATATGCAGCTCAGATGGCTGCTGAAACTGCTGTAAAGGCAGCTTTGGTACATGGCTTAAAGTATGTGGATGTAATGGTTAAAGGACCGGGTTCCGGAAGAGAAGCAGCGATTCGTGCCTTACAGGCAAACGGACTCGAAGTAACTTCCATTAAGGACGTTACACCGGTTCCCCACAACGGATGCCGCCCGCCGAAGCGCAGAAGAGTATAATTGTTTTGCTTATCATTCTATAAATGGCATATTTATAAGAAGAGAATCTGCTATATAAGAGATAATCTGCTATAGCGGAGTAAGCATTATACGTAAACAGTATGACCGTTTGGTCAGCCCGAAGAAGCCGATGGTGTAAAGGGCGTATCAAATTTTGGAGATGTTACTATTAAAGTAACAGAACTTGATATTTAGGAGGATAATATGGCAGTAGATAAGGTTCCTGTGCTTAAAAGATGCAGGTCACTTGGACTTGACCCTGTATTCTTGGGAGTCGATAAGAAATCAAACAGACAGGCTAGAAATGCCAGAAGAAAGATGAGTGAGTACGGTCTTCAGCTTCGTGAAAAGCAGAAGGCAAAGTTCATCTACGGTGTTTTAGAGAAGCCTTTCCGTAACTACTATGCAAAGGCAGAGAGACTTCCCGGACAGACCGGTGAGAACTTAATGGTTCTTTTGGAGAGTAGACTTGACAATGTCATTTTCCGTATGGGGATGGCGAGAACAAGACGTGAGGCAAGACAGGTAGTAGGGCACCGTCACGTTACCGTAAACGGTAAGATTATAAACATTCCTTCTTACCTTGTATCTGCAGGAGATGTTGTGGCTATTAAAGAGTCCATGAAGACTGCTCAAAGATATAAGGACATCACGGAAGTAACCGGCGGCAGAATGGTACCCGCTTGGTTGGAAGTGGATGAAGAGAAACTGAGCGCAACCATTAAGAATTTACCGCACAGAGAAGATATCGATGTTCCGGTAAACGAGATGTTAATCGTCGAGTTGTACTCTAAGTAATAATGCATAGCAAGAATCACACATGAAAAGTGTGCATTCTTATTTTCACGACTAAGCTGTGCCATGCACAGAGAAGGTCGTTTGGCCTAAAAGGAGGCGGCATGTTTGATTTTTGAAAAACCAAACATTGAAATTTTGAAATTTCAGAGGATAAGCGCTTCGGTCGTTTTGTTTGTGAACCTTTGGAAAGAGGATACGGCGTGACCTTAGGGAATTCTTTTACGGAGAATGATGCTGTCCTCTGCCCGGGGCTGCGGTTTCTGCAATTAAGATTCAAGGACTTTCAGGGATAAAATTCGGTGTAAAGGGAAAGCTACGACGAGGTTTTAACCAATTTAAAATCTCTCGTGGTCTCCATTCCGGAGGATGTAGAACAGCTGGAGGCACATCTGGAGGTCAGTGATAAAGAGGAAGCGAAGGCTTCGGATTTTAAAGCAGAGTCGGAACTTGTCATCATTAATCCCGACTTGCGTATCGCAAGTCTTGAGAACGGTGCGAAGCTCTCTATTGGAGTAGTAATTACTAAGGGACAAGGATATGTAGGGACAGTAAAGGAGAAGGCATCACAGTATCCGAAGGGCTATACTCTTTTGGATGCGCTGTATACTCCTGTCGACAGGGTCAATATGACTGTGGAGAATACCCGTGTGGGTAATATGACAGACTATGACAAGTTGACTCTGATGATGTATACGGATGGCGGTATATGCTTCCTCAAGACGCAGTTTCTGTTGCGGCAAAGATGCTGTTCCAGCATTTGGATCTCTTTGTAACCCTTTTCCTCTGAAGGAGCCGAAAACACAGCTCATGGTAGAAAAGCAGAGGATGATAGGGACAAAGTTTTTAGAAATGAACATTGATGAACTGGAGCTCAGTGTCCGCTCTTATAATTGTTTAAAGAGAGCAAGGATTAACACGGTATCGGAATTAACTTCCAAGACACCGGAGGACATGATGAAGGTTCGTAACCTGGGAAGAAAGTCCCTCGAAGAGGTACTTGCGAAATTACGCGAGTTAAACTTAGGACTCTCCATGCCGGAGGAATAACCCGGACTCAGGATTTTACCCGATAAGACTAAAAAGCACGGATAAGGAGAAATTAAAATGGCAATGTATAGAAAATTAGGAAAAGCTACAGCACCGAGAAAGGCTATGCTTAGATCCTTAACTACAGATGTTCTTCGCTATGGCAAGGTTTTCACCACTGAAGCAAGAGCAAAGGAAGTTCGTAAGCAGGTTGAGAAGCTTATCGCTCTTTCCGTAAGAGAGAAGGATAACTATGAGATGGTTGCCGTGAAGGCAAAGGTAGCCAAGAAGGACGCTGACGGAAAGAGAGTGAAGGAAGTAGTAGACGGTAAGAAAGTAACTGTTTACGAGGAAGTGGAGAAGTCCATTCAGAAGGATAAGCCCTCTCGTCTTCAGGCTCGTCGTCAGATTTTAGCCGCAACTTATGTTCCGACAGAAAGACCGGGCACTGTAGCCGGTAGAAAGAAGAACACCAAGAAGGTAGACATCGCTAAGAAGCTTTTCGATGAGATTGCACCGAAGTATGTTGACCGAAAGGGTGGATATACAAGAATTGTTAAAGTGGGTCTTCGTAAGGGAGACGCTGCTATGGAAGTTCTTTTAGAGTTAGTATAAAGAATTTCGACAAGTACATTAACGAAATAGTACTTGTAAAAAACGAATGAACAGATTGCAAAAGAGGCTGTGGTTTTCCACAGTCTCTTTATTCTTAACGACAGTCATTATCTTGTAAGAGAAAAGCAAGTTGATTCTGAACTTAAAAATGCTTTATACTAGGCAAGGAATAAAGAAATGGAGGGAGCATATGTTTAGAAAAAGAATGGGATTCCTTTTATCCCTTTTATGCATGGTTCTTTTTGCAATTCCTGCATTTGCAAAGGACAGTACCAGTACGATTACCAATATCAGTATCAAGGTGGATCGGAATCTTAGTAAGTTAGAGGCCGGATCATCTCTTGGAAACATCAGTGAATCGGACTTTAGCACGGGAAATACCGACAGATATCACGTGGATGCGGTACAGTGGGTGGAAAGCGGCAACTCGATGCTCTTTCGAGTAGGAAGTGAGCCTAAGGTACTTTTTGTATCTTGTAGCTGACAGCAAAGAAAAGAATAATGGAGATGTTATTAATCACCAATTTGCGGGAGCATACAGCAGTAATAACGTAAGAGTAAGTAACGGAAGTTTTTGTCAGTGCAAAAGCGTGTCAGCGGTACGGAGCTGAGATTGTGATTCAACTAAGCCGATTTCCGGAAGCTTTGATGCGCCGGAGAATCTTGCCTGGTCCGCTTCAAGTCTGGGACGAGCTACCTGGTCTCAAGCTGAGAACAGCTCAGGATATTATGAAGTAAAGCTTTATAGAGAAGGAAGACAGCTTGCAAAGATTACTACGGATGCATTAAGCCTGAATTTTTATCCATGGATGACGGAAGAAGGAAATTACAGCTTTAATGTAAAGAGTATTCCATATACAGATTCGCAGAAGAAAGGTGGAAAGGCATCGGAAGATGCGGAATCCGATACCTTATACATTGCTGCAAACAATCGCTCTAACGGAGATGGAAAGTACAGCGAAACACAGATTTTTCGGACAGAATAAAGCACAGAATAATACACCGGCAATGCTAACATTCCTCAACTATCGGCTGGAGCTTGATTAACGGAAAGTGGTATTTCCGTTATCCAAACGGTCAGCCTGCAATTAACAGTTGGGTGGACTGGAACGGACGTTGGTACCATTTTAATGGACAGGGAGAAATGGAAACCGGTTGGTTTAAAAATGCATACGGCAATTGGTTCTATTTGGAGCCGAGTAACGGTGATGCAAAAACCGGCTGGAAGCTGATCAACAATATATGGTATTATTTTTATACCGGATGCCGGTGATCGCCAGTGCATGATGGTCTCAAGCGGGATATTCCAAATCGGACAGGAAAGCTATTACTTTGATGCAAGCGGTGCAATGCGTACAGGCTGGATTGCTATCAATGTAAAACGGAAAAACAGATATACTATTACTTTTAAAGATAATGGTGCTATGGCGAAAAATACAACAATTAACGGTTTCCGCAAATGAACGCGGAGAGTGGGTACAATAGTTTTTTTCTTGTCTCCTGCTTCCGGCTGTGATAGAATACCTCGGAAGGAGGAGTTCATGAACGATTTTAGAGAAAAGAAAAATGCCCGTCTTATGATGGCCATCAATGGCATGAAAAATGAAGGCGGTAGAGATTGGGAAGATAAATTAGTAGATGCCTTGATTCATCATGCCGAGTTTTATGTGCCTATGCGTACAATGGGAGAAGGCGAAGATAGAAAGCCTGCCTTTGCTGTTGTGGAAGATAAGGATCACAATCATTTTTATGTACTCTTTACTTCGCAGGAAAAAGCCAAGCAATGGAAACACGAGAAAGAGACCACGGCGATTCTGAGTTTTCATCAGGCAGCTTTAATGGCACTTGGAGATCCCAGAATTTCCGGCTTTGTTATTAACATGAATAGCGATAACTTTATCCTTTGGAGAAAGTTTATTGTGGATTGCATTCATGTGGAGCAGGCTGAACTTATGGGAGAAGTTCCGGTAAGACCGGATGAGAACATGGAGTTTACGGAGCCTCTGGGAGACAGTAAGGAGTTGGAAGAAGCACTTGCGGAGTATATGCGTGATGACCGCAATGTTACGGCAGCCTATCTCCTTGGCGCAAAGCAAAACGGAAAGAGCTTTAATCTTTGTATTGTCAGTCATGTAGGAAGCATACAGCCGAGTTTTGCAAACATTACTACGGTAGGAAATGATTTTTCGGAGGGAATTCCCTTTGCGGTAATGTCGTATAGGGCCGATATACGGAAAAGGCAGTAAAAGACAGGATGCCTTTCTATAGAAGACCCTTTGTTGTGTAGTAAAAATATAGAAGAAGAAAGCTGTGCTAAAGAATCAAAAGAGCTTCTTTAGTACAGCTTTTTTTAATGCAATTTTATAGAACATATATTCGAAAATATCTTTACAAAACGAATGTTCTGTGTTATTCTTGTGAAACAATAAAAACAAACTGGCGTTTAGATAAAGGAGTAAAACATGAGAATAAATTTGAGAACATTCGAAATTTTTATTACATCCCTACTGCTGTTTTCATTATTTGGAATCTTGTCCATCCTTCCGGAGATTCGTGCCATAAGCTGTGGACTTACTTTGACTTCCTTATTCTTCTTATATGAGATTGAAAGGGAGTGGCAGAGAAGAAAGAAAAAGGCAGTATTTTATAAAAAAATAGAGAGAATTATAGCGAGAAGACTTAGCGGAGAATAAGCCGATAGCCGAAAGAAGGATATTGTGGCTCATAGAGTAAAACTAATGTTGAATGTTGTTCTATGCTTAGGACTTAGGCATAAACGCATTTTGATCTATAACTCCATAACTCTCTATATGCCTCTTATAAGCCTAAAAAGAAAAGAGCTGTCCATCCGGACAGCTCTTTTAAACTATACTCTGCTTATGATAATTATTCAGCAGCAATAGCACCTGTTGGGCAAGGCTCTTCACAAGCGCCGCAATCGATGCAAGTATCCGGATCTACAACATACTTTGTTGGACCCTCGGAAATAGCTTCTACAGGACATACTGCTGCGCAAGCACCACAGCTACGCACTCATCACTAACTACGTGTGCCATATTCGTTCCTCCTTATATAAATAGACCAAATACTTTACTCCCGGTAAAGTTCTATCCATTCTAATGCATTTCGGAAATATTGACAAGAATTTCTCGAATTTCTCATGTTCAAAATAAGAAGCAGAATCGAACTGATCTATGTGGAGAGCTCATCGGGAAGGGGCAGAATAGGAAGATTATATTTAGCTTTTATTCCTTGGCTGATTGTATAAACTGAAAGTAGATATACTAAAGCAAGCTCTAAAGCGAAAACATCGGGAAAAAGGATAGCCGAATATGCAGGAATCCAGTATACTAAGTCCTATGATTTTAAATGTATCCATGCTAAGTAAAAGCATATGTAGGAAAAACTGTGCTGAAAGATGTATCGTTTCATCTGGAAGATAAGGAAAAAGCGGCCATTGTCGGAATCAACGGTTCAGGCAAAACAACTTTGCTCCGATGTATTCTGGGAATTGAGGAGGCAGATGAGGGGAGCATCGCATTTTCCAAAGAGAAGAAAATGGACTACCTGGCACAGCAACATGCCGATATAGAAACGGAGAATGAAGACTACGACACTCTTTCCGGAGGCCAGAAGACGAGGAAGCGCCTCGAGGAAATCTTACAGGAGAAGCCCGATCTTCTGATTTTGGATGAGCCGACAAACCACTTGGATATCGGCTCTATTCAGTGGTTGGAAAAGGTCTTAAAGCGTTATGACGGGCTGTGCTTCTGTTTCCATGACCGTTATTTTTTAGACAGAATTGTGACGAAGGTAATTGACTTGGAGCGGGAAAGGTCAGAATGTACCAGGAAATTACAGCGCTTATGCGGAAAAAAAGAGACAGCTTCGAGAAGCCGAGTGGAAGGCCTTTCAAAACCAGCAGGCGGAGATTAAGCATCAGGAGGCCGTGATTGAGAAGCTGAAGCAATTTAACCGGGAGAAGAGCATTAAGCGCGGAATCCCGGGAGAAAATGCTTTTTGAAGGTGGAAAGGCTGGAGAAGCCGGAGGAACTCGAGAATGAGATGAAGCTTCTTTTTCCCCGAGGGAAAGCTCCGGAAACGATGTCTTAATGGCGAAAGAGCTCGGAAAAAGCTATGACGGAAAGCGTCTATTTTCCCATGGGACTTTTTTCTCTGAAAAAGGAGAGCATGTAGCGCTTATCGGAGATAACGGAACCGGAAAGACGACTTTACTGAAGATTCTAAACGGCCTTGTACAGGCGGATGAGGGAGAGTTCCGACTGGGTTCGAAGGTAAAGATTGCCCTATTATGACCGTGGAGCACGCTGTGCTCGACATGGAAAAACTCTCTTTGATGAAATTCAGGATAGCTATCCGGATATGAACAACACGAAGGTCCGAAATGTCCTTGCCGCTTTTTCTCTTTACCGGAGACGATGTATAAGCGGATTCAGGATCTTTCCGGAGGAGAACAAGGCAGGGTGAGTCTTGCAAAAGCTTATGCTTTCCGATGCGAATTTCCCTTATCTTGGACGAGCCGACGAACCACTTGGATATTCAGGGAAGGAAGTTTTAGAGGAAGCGATTCGAAACTATGAGGGAACCGTCCTCTATGTTTCCCATGACCGTTATTTTATCAATAAAAACGGCAACGAGAATTATAGAGCTCTTTTTCTAACCGTTTTGATAATTACATCGGAAATTACGATTATTATATCGAAAAAGAAGGAAGATGTTCAGTGCCTACGGAGATTCACTACAAAAAGGATAAGATGCCTTTAGAAGCGAGTAGATCCGGAAGAAGCACAAAGATTGGAAGAAAAGGAGAGCAAGAGACTCGACTGGGAAAAACCAGAAGGAGCTCTCCGCAAAGAGAAGAAAGTGGCAGAATGCCCTGCAAAAGGCGGAGGAAAAAAATTGCCAAGCTGGAAGAGCGAAAAAGAAGAGCTCACTGCCTCCATGGAAGAAGTTGGATCCGATGTCAGGGCGGCTCATGGAAATCCATAGAGAGCAGGAAGCAATAGAAAAAGAGCTGGAAGAGCAATACGCCATCTGGGAGGAAAGCTCGTTGGAGCTCGAGAATTTAGGGTAAAAATAAAGCATATTAAAAGGATATTGGAACAGGGGCACGCTCGCTAACCTTGCCTGACTGAGCATGGGCTCGGTAGCCTCATTGCTCACTTTGCTGCAAAGCAACTTCCTTCAGAAGTTGGTCTTGTACAGGACAACTTTTCTGATGAAAAGTTTGTCCTTTCGTATCAGCATTAAGCCTCAAGCATCACTTCGCTCGCTTTTTGCAAGTACCGACGGGCTCAGATTACCCCCCTTTCAGGCCTATACTGCATCAAAATTCTATATCATTTTTAATTACTTTACAGCTGCTTTTACCTCTATCCTCCCTACTCTACATCTTTCATACTTATGAAATCTTCTTCCTCTCCGTATCCACGGAGAGGATTTTTACTTTCACGATATCCCCAAGCTTTACAACATCGAGAGGGTGCTTTACGAACTTTTTGGAAAGGGCGGAGATGTGAACCAAGCCGTCCTCGTGCACGCCGATATCGACAAAGGCTCCGAAGTCCAGGACATTTCGAACTGTACCCTCGAGAATCATCCCCTCTTTTAAGTCGGAAAGCTCTAATACGTCACTCCGCAAAATGGGTGCGGGCACATCTTCACGAGGATCTCTTCCCGATTTTTGCAAGAGCCTCCACAATATCCTTTAAGGTAAAGCCTCGATAGCAAGCTTTTTCTTCCAAAGCTTTTCATTCCGCCGGAAGGGCGGAAATCATCTTTGCAATATCCTTTCCCTTTCCTTCGGCAATGTCTTTTTCATTTAAGTTTAGAAGGGAGAGGAGTTCCTTTGTTTTCTGATAGGACTCGGGGTGCACGGAGGTTCTGTCCAGCACTTCCCTTCCCCTCTCGGATACGGAGGAAGCCGGCGCTTTGCTCAAAGGCTTTTGGACCGAGCTTAGCGACCTTTAACAGTTCTTTTCTACTCTTAAAAGCGCCGTTTTCTTCTCTATACACTACGATATTTTTCGCGAGTGTCTTGTTGATACCGGAAATATAGGAAAGGAGGGCTGCGGACGCGGTATTCAAGTCCACACCGACGTGGTTTACGCAGTCTTCCACGGTATTGTTCAGCTGTTCCTCCAGCTTGTTCTGATTCATGTCGTGCTGGTACTGCCCGACACCGATGGCCTTAGGCTCAATCTTTACCAGCTCGGCAAGCGGATCCTGAAGTCGTCTTGCCATGGAGGTTGAGCTTCTTTCTCCCGTATCAAAGTTCGGGAACTCCTCTGTTGCAAGCTTACTTGCGGAGTAGACGGAGGCGCCGGCCTCATTGACAATCACATACTGTACCTTGCTCCTTGTTTCGTGAATATAGTCGCTGATGACCTTTTCCGATTCACGGGAGGCTGTACCGTTTCCAAGGGCAATGATATCTACCTTATGCTTTTCAATCAGCTTATGAATGACCGTCATGGCTTCTTTCACCTGATTTTTAGGCGGAGTAGGGTAAATGACCGTCGTGTCCAGTACCTTTCCGGTCGGATCGACCACGGCAATTTTACAGCCGATACGGAAGCCCGGATCCCAGCCGAGCACGACCTTCCCGACAATGGGCGCCTGCATGAGGAGCTGCTTTAAATTGTCCGCGAAAATGGCAATGGCACCGTCCTCCGCCTTTTCGGTTAAGATATTTCGAATTTCGGTTTCGATAGAAGGGGAAATAAGTCTCTTAAAGCTGTCCAGCACAGCTTCTTGCAAAAGACGAAGATTCTCTCCCTGTAAAGCTTTTCCGGCCTGCTTTTCCAGATAAGCGAGAATCTCCTCCTGTGGGAAATTCAGCTTTACACTGAGAACCTTTTCTTTCTCTCCGCGATTTATGGCAAGCGTACGATAGCCGGGAATGGTTTTTACCTTTTCCTCATAATCAAAATACATCTCATAGGTCTTTGCATCGGGATTTTCCCCTGTTTCCTTTTTGGAGGAGGAAATACTGCCAAGTTCCATGGTCTTATTGCGGATCCATTCCCTATAGGAGGCATTTTCGAGAATTCTTCTGCAAGAATATCCTTAGCGTAATTCAAGGCCCTTCCACGCTGCAGACTTCCTTTTCTTCGGAAAGATACTTTTCCGCTTCCTTTACAGGATTTACACCGGGGGTGAGAATGGCCTTCGCGAGCCCCTCTAAGCCCTTTTCTCTTGCAATCATACCTCTTGTTCTTCTCTTTTTCTTATAGGGAAGGTAGAGGTCTTCCAGACGCACTGCGGTGTCGGCCGCTTCAATCTGAGCCTTTAATTCCTCCGTGAGTTTCCCCTGCTCGGCAATGCTGTTTAAGATACTTTCTTCGCTCCTCCAGATTCCGAAGATATTGCAAGCGCTCTTCGAGACTGCGAAGCTCCTCATCATTTAAAACCGTGGGTAGCCTCCTTACGATAACGTGCAATAAAGGGAACGGTATTTCCTTCGTCTAAAAGCTGTACCGCCGCTTCCACCCTGCATTTTTTAAGAGATAAGTCCTCGGCTATTTTTGGATTATGTTCATCTTGCTCCCTTTAGTTCTGTAATGAGTAACGCTCATAATGTCGCTATCTTTTATCAATAAAAAAATATATTTGTTGGAAGGCCGAAATTGCTGTTTGCAAAAAAGCCTATGGATGCTAAAAAGCACTACGCTAACAGTATACTATAAAAAAATCGCGGTAGGGCAGGGAAAATGAGAGAGAAGAAAACGGGAAAACTTAGCGGAGAAGAGGATAAAGAAAAACACTCATGCAAATGTAGGAGGTATTCTCCGTTCCAAAAAAATATTGACAAAAAGAGAGGGATTCAGTATCATAATTCTGTTGCATTGAAAGCGACGCAGTTGAGATTTCATCTTAACTTGCCGGCGTGGCGGAATAGGTAGACGCACAGGACTTAAAATCCTGCGAGACACAAATCTCATACCGGTTCGACCCCGGTCGCCGGCAGCAAAGGGGAATAATCGGTGAGTTATCTCGCCGGTTTTTTTATACCTTTTGTATTGCCTTTATAAGGAGATGTACCCAAGTGGTTGAAGGGTCCGCACTCGAAATGCGGTAGGTCGGGCAACCGGCGCATGGGTTCAAATCCCATCATCTCCGCGACAAAAAAGACCAGAGTTTAAGCAAAATCTGCGAAGAACTCGGGTCTTTTTTTGTTCCAATATATTCGTTATAAATAAATATTAAATTGCATATATATTTTTTGAAAAATATTGCCGATAATATAATGCGAGAGGTGGATTTGGGTCCCAAAGAGTAGGAAAGGAGGGGAGGCAAGATGAAAGCTAGGGAAGTGCAAAAGAGAACTTGCGATTTTTTTCGTATATTGGCAGTTTGCTTTTTGCCTTCTGTTTTCTGTTTGGAAAATGGATGAATACAGCTGTGGTTTTTGCGGCCCCCAGACCGGCATCTTTAGAAATACCGATTGTGGCTGAAGTGGAAGGAGAACAAGTTCCGGCGGAAACATTTCGCTTTATTATTGAGAAAGTGAGCCCTTCCTCGGCATTGCCCGTACCGGATACGATAGAGGGCGTATTTTCCGTACAAAATAAAAAAAGGACTCTTACATTTCCCGCTATGCAGTTTCATGAGGAGTCGTTTGCGGAAATGAGAAATATGTGTATACCATTCGGCAGATTGCAGGGGCGAATCCGCATATGGAGTATGACAGCCGTGTGTATACCGTGAAAATAAGAGTAGGGTTACAGACGCAAGATTCGATGGGGCACAGTTATCCTCCGTACTTGGCGGCTGCCATTGTTGTGACGGAGAATGATAATCCGGATCCTGCAAAAGCAGGATGTGAAGCAGGGAGAAATCCTTTTTCATAATAAATATACCAGCAAACCGCCGGAGCCCACTACAGAAACACCGCCTAATCCGACGAGACCGCCTGATCCGACAAAGCCGCCTAACCCGAATAGACCCCTCGGATCCAAAGGTGCCGGAGACTCCGCCCGGACCTTCCACACCGGAAACACCGCCCGCACCGCCTACTCCTCCGGGAGAGGACCCTAAGATATACGAGCATAAAGATAAGGGTGATGTACTTGCAGAAGTTCCGAAAATTATGACCAAATTTTTTTACAGTAACCAGAAAGGTAGTTACGGGAGATGAAAGCGGAATGTTCTTTTTCGAACCTCTTTTCAGTCTTTTCCGTCTTCGGCCTTTTTCCTATATTATTTTTAATCGCGAACAGAAAAGAGAAAAGCGGAACAAACATGAGTGGGACTAGAAATAAACAATTTCTAAAGAACTTGACACCCTGTATACAGGGTGTTATTCTTTTAAAAGTATTAGCACTCTATATATTTGACTGCTAACAACAAATATAGCTTTATCGAAACGGCTATGGAAATCTGTAAGTTGGATTGCCTGAAAGAGTCCTTGGACTTTTAGGAGATACTTTTACAGCTTTTTTCGCGTTGTTAACGCTATACAGTGCGGGAAATAACTACTCCCGTATATCATTGAAGCTAAAACGGGGAAGAAGAGCAGAAGCTTCTTTTCTGTTTTTAAGAGGATGTGTATGAAAATGAATCAATTAGTGGACGCACTAAAAAAATGGATAAGAGGAAGGAAAGAAGAGGCAGAAAAAAAAGAGAAAAAGAAAGGGATGATTTCTGCCATTTCCAGAGAAATTCCGAAAGAGAAGGGAATTGCAGCTTCCGAGAAAGAAGTCGAGGAGGTGCATTTTTCCTAAAGACAAGCTGGAGCATGCCGGTAAGGTGGAGGAGGCTTTTAAAGGTATTTTTCCAAAGAAAAAAATAAGGAACGAGGAGGACAGGCTATGCGAGTAGTACTGGTTTACAACATGATGATTTTTGCTGAATTCCACCATCTATTTTCAGATTGATAATTTTAGAACTTTGGCAGGAAAGACAGTAGAAGAAGGGGACAAACTTCTTTTAGCTGTTTTACATAAAAATGAAGTGGATACCAAGGCACTTCATAAAGAGGAAGTGTATCCTGTAGCGGTAGAAGGTACAATCAAGGAAATCAGTCAGGACGGCTATGCGGTTGTTGCAACAGGCAATAGAGTAAGTATTGAGGAGCTTTCTCAGGAGGAAGGACAGCCCCTGGTTTTAAAGACGAACCCTCTTTATGATGTGGAGGACCTGAATCAGGAAGAAGCCGGAAGAAAGCTGAATGAAATTAAGGAAGAATTGAAGGATCTGGTAGGACGTTTCCATGCAGGGAAGGTCATGGCGGGTATGATTGAACGCCATAAGTCGATTCAAGAGGTGGGCTGTGTTCTGTCCCCCTGGCTTAGCATTAACAACGAAGAGCGGTATCATGTCCTGCAGGAGGATCGACTTTCCGTTCGGACGAAGATGCTGGAGCAGATTATCTATGAATATATCGAGGTGACGAAGGTTACCACCGATGCGAGAACCCAGCAGCAGGAGGATTATCAGAAGCTCTATAAGGAGCAGGCCCTCCAAAAGCAGATTGATTACCTCCAGAAAGAGCTCGATGAGATGCATCCGGAGAAGGTTTCCGACCTTCGTAAGTTTGAGCTTCGTATTGAAGAAGCCGGCATGAATGAGACGGCGAAAAAGGAAGCTACGAAGATTTTAAATCGACTGAAAAATGAAGGCACAAACGGACAGGAAGCCGGTATGCTTTATGATTATCTGGATTTTCTGACCGGACTATCTTGGAAGAAGGAAGAACAGAAGGAAATAGACCTTGATGAGGCGGAGAAGATCCTGTCCGAGGATCACTTCGGCTTAAAGAAGGTTAAGGAGAGAATGATTCAGCAGATTGCGGTCATGAATCTGAAAAAGCAGCAGTCCGGGTCTATTCTCCTCTTTGTGGGTGCACCCGGTACCGGTAAAACCAGTATCGGAAAAAGTATTGCGAAGGCTCTCGGAAGAAAATATGTTCGTGTAAGCCTTGGCGGTGTGCGAGATGAGGCAGATATTCGCGGACACAGAAGAACGTATCTTGGTGCTATGCCGGGAAGAATCATGGACGGGATACAGAAGTCCGGCGTTTCCAATCCGGTCATGGTGCTGGATGAGGTGGATAAGCTGTCTTCGTCCCTATAACGGAGATCCTGCAGCGGCTCTTCTTGAGGTTTTTGGATCCGGAGCAAAAATAATACCTTCACGGATCACTACATGAATGTGCCTTATGATTTATCCGATGTACTCTTTATCTGTACGGCGAACTCTCTCGATACCATTCCGGCGCCCCTCCTAAATCGTATGGAAGTGATTCAGTATCAGGGTTACACCCCGAGAGAGAAATTTGAGATTGGAAAGCGTCATCTCCTTAGGAAGTCATTAAAGGGCGTAGGATTACAAGCGGAAAATGTAGAACTTACGGATGAAGCTTTTGGAAAATATTATTTCCGATTACACAAGAGAAGCCGGTGTCAGAGGCTTAAAGAAGAGACTTGACACCCTCTGCCGAATTGCGGCAGTTCATCTTGTTAAAGGAAAAGGAGAGAAGATTTCCGTAGGGAAGGAAGATCTAAGAGAATATCTGGACATGAATCCGCTTCACAGAAGAGAAGTCAAGGAAGAGGGAAAGCCGGGTATTGTTACCGGTCTTGCCTGGACCGCAGTCGGAGGAGAGATTCTCTATATTGAGAGTATGTTCATAAAGGGAGAAGGAAAGCTGAACATTACCGGACAGCTTGGTGACGTCATGAAGGAGTCGGCGCAGATTGCCATCAGCCTTGTGAAGTCTATGTTCCCCGATAAAGCAAAACTTTTCAAGGAAAATGATCTGCATATTCACGTGCCTGACGGAGCAACCCCGAAGGATGGGCCTTCCGCCGGAATTACCCTCACCATTGCCCTTGCCTCCTTAGTGACAGGACAGGCAGTCAGTCCGCGTATCGCGATGACCGGAGAGGTTTCTCTGGAAGGCCTCGTTAATCCGATCGGCGGACTTCCGGAAAAGCTTATGGCGGCGGAACGCGCCGGGGTAAAGACCGTTTTAATTCCTAAAGCAAACGAAGACGATCTTCGGGATGTACCGGATGAGGTCAAGGAAAAGTTGCAGATTCTTCCGATTAAAACAGTGGAAGAAGGAATGGAGCTTTGTGAAATTCACTATGTGAAGCCCGGAGTAGAAACAGTGTAAAAGTATGTAAAATAGGATAGATGCTGTATAAAAAATCAAATAAATAAAGGGATTCTTTGCAATATAGGTCTGAATGAGGGGTAGTCTGAGCTCGTCGGTACTTGCGAAAAACAAGAGAAACGCAGTTTTTCGCTTAGTATCCGTTACGTGGCGAAGCTAGCGAGAGCGTGCCCCAAGTTCAGACCTATATTGCATAGAAAATTATTTTGATTTTTTATATAGGGAAAACCTTTCTTTTGGTATAGGGAAAAGGTAGTATGTATTTTTTGACAAAGAGTATAAAATAAATTAATGCCTCTGTTTTTCTCTCCAAGCAGCAATGCATTATAAATGTCCCAAAATGAGACAAATACTAAGTTGCCTTGCCTAATTCGCTAATAATTTACCAAAAAAATTCAGTATAAAATTAACGAAATTAGTGAAAATGCACGAAAATGATGGATAATATCCTCCGGATACCATAAGATAGAATCATGCAAATAAGGAGAAAACAGAGCATGTTTTACTCGTCGTAAAAAAATTAGGAGGTGTGTTGATGAAGAAAAGAAGTTTAATTGCCGGCTTACTCTGCGCAGCATTATTGAGTGCCTGCGGCGGAGGAGCAGCGAAAACAGAGAGTAGCGATGCAAAAGCAAGCGGAGATAAGATTCAAATCGCAGTTTGCGGACTATGACCGGTGATAATTCAGAGTACGGAATCGGATTTTACAATGCTGCTGTATTAAAGGCGAAAGAGTGGAATGATAATGGCGGCGTTTTAGGAAAGCAGATTGAAATCGTACAGTATGACGATAAGAATACCGCTGAGGAAGCAACAACCATTGCACAGAAGATTATTTCCGATAAGAAGGTAGTCGGCGTGATTGGTCACTTCTCCTCCGGAGTATGCATGACAGCGGCTCCTATCTATCAGGAGAACAAGGTTATCGAAATTTCTCCGTCAGCGTCTCACCCGGATTACTCCAAAATCGGAGATTACATTTTCAGAAATAATACCGTCATTTCCAAAGAGGCTGCAGCAAGTATTGATATTGCAGTGAATGACTTAGGAAAGAAAAAGGTTGGTATCATCAGCATCATGACAGACTGGGGAACCAATACTTCCTCCATCATTAAGGAATTGATTGCAAAGACCGATGCGGAAGTGGTTGCACACGAGGAAGTTATGGAAGGCTCCGACGACTATACTCCGGCGATTACCAAGTTAAACGAGGCGGGTGCAGATGTAGTGATTTGCTGCGGAATGTACAATCTGGTAGCACCGGTTGCAAAGCAGTATAAGCAGATTAATCCGGATATTAAGATTGTAGGATTCTCCAACGCATACAGCCAGCAGTTAATCGAGCTTGGCGGAAGCGCAGTGGAGGGCGTATGCTTCCCGGTTATCTTCTTCTCCGAGTCCGATGATCCGACGATTAAGTCTTATGTTGAGTCCTATAAGGCAGCTTATGGCAATGCTCCGTCCGCTCTTACCTCTCAGGCTTATGATTCAGTAGGTATCCTTCTTACTGCTATCAAGGATGCAAATACAACTGATTCCGAAAAGGTAAAGGATCAGATTTATAAGACGACTTACCAGGGTGTAACCGGAGAAATCAAGTTTGATGAGAACGGTGATGTAGATAAGCAGTTCGTAAAGGTAACCATTAAAGACGGTAAGTTTGTGAAGATGGACAAGTAATAAAAGTTAGAACGATTCAAGGGGGATGGGAAAGAACATAGCTTATGTTTTTTCCCATTCTATTCTAAAGAGTATTTGATATTGAAATAGGAGTAGCTATGGTCACACAGCAGATTATAAATGGATTAGCACTGGGAATGGGATATGCCTTGATTGCTGTAGGATATTCCCTTGTATTCGGAATTCTTCGTTTGGTGAATTTTTCCCATGGTGCAATTTATGCTTTCGGTGCAGAGATGGCTATGGTTTTTATAGGGATGCAATTCGGAATAGTCCCGGGAATCATTGCTGCGATGCTGTTGACAGGAATTTTGGGAATTGTAATCGATAAAGTGGCATTGGAACCTTTAAGAAAGAAAAAGTCACCGCCAATCGCCTCCCTCATTACCACGATCGGTATTTCCAATATAATCACGAACCTCTTAATAATCTTCTTGGGGTCGGAAAAAAGAAACTTCCCCTCCGTATTTGGAGAAGGAACGGTAATGCTTGGGAAATTCCCCATTTCTATCACCCAAATCATGATGTTTGTAGTATCGGTTCTTCTTATGGGAATCCTGATGTTCATCGTATTTAAGACGAAAATAGGACTTGCCATGAGAGCCTGCGAACAAAACCCGAAAGCTGCAAATCTTATGGGAGTCAACGTGAATTTTATTATCTCTTTCACGTTTTTCCTCGCGGGTGTTTCGGCAACAATAGCCGGAGCATTGGTAAGCGGATATTACCAGATTGTCTATCCCAACATGGGATTTATGGCGGGACTGAAGGCCTTTGCGGCAGCGGTTTTAGGCGGAATCGGCAGCTTGCCGGGAGCATTGATAGGCGGACTTATGGTCGGAGTTTCGGAAAGTATGGCTGCGACCTTCCTGGGTTCAACCTATAGAGATTCAATCGCCTTTATCATTTTAATTCTTGTGCTCTTACTGAGACCGCAAGGATTATTCGGACGGAAAGGAATAACGAAGGTGTAAGCTATGGCAGAGAATAAAGATATAAAAGCTTCTACAGCAAAAGAAAAGAAGAACTTTGCCATTGGAGAAATGGTTAATTTGCATCAGCTTGAAAAATGGGCACATGAGAAGAAGCGGATTTTGCTTCCGGCTTTATTTCTATTTTTGCTGGCTTTTCCGTTTATTTTGTCTAACCAGTATTTACTGACTGTTACTATAAAAATCGGAATTTACAGCATTTTGGCACTGGGATTAAATGTGCTAACAGGATATACCGGACTCGTTTCTCTGGGGCATGCAGGATTCGTGGCTATCGGAGCTTACTGCAGTGCGATTCTTTCCATGAAAGCCGGGATGCCATTCTTCCCATCTGTTCTTTTAGGGATGCTTTTAGCCGGTGTAATCGGTGTAGTTCTGGGGCTTCCAAGTCTTCGTGTAACAGGAACCTATCTCTCGATTATTACTTTGGGGTTCGGAGAGATTATGAAAATGATTCTGATGAACTGGCAAAGTGTTACCGGTGGAACTTTGGGAATAAAGAATATTCCGAAACCTGAGATTTTCGGAATGGAACTGACCGTGCAGAACTATGGATTATACTATCTTGCTTTATTTTTCCTCCTTCTCGTCAGCCTATTCTGCTTCTTCCTAGTTCGTTCCAAGACAGGTAGAGCATTAAGAGGAATTAAGGGAGATGAACTTGCTTCCACTATGATGGGAGTTAATGTGAACTTTTATAAGATACTGGCTATGGTCATTTCCGCTATGATTTGTGCTTTGGGCGGTTCTCTATATTCCCGTTTAATCGGCTATGTGGATCCGAACACCTTCAACTTTGATGTATCTACGATGATCCTCAGTATTGTGATTTTAGGAGGAATGGGAACACAGAGAGGAATGTATATTGGAGCTATTCTGCTGATTGCCTTTCCGGAAGTATCTCGCTTCCTCATGGAGTACCGTTTTGTACTGTACGGCGTAATTTAGTGCTAATGATGCGTTTTCGCCCGGAAGGTTTATTGGGATGGAAATCCAGACTTCCTTATCCGCTTTCCCGTTCAGCGAAGGAGGATTTGGCAAAAGAGAGTAAGGAGCTAGTATGAGTACGGAAGAAATGCTGTTAGAGGTTAAAAATCTGTCCAAGCAATTCGGTGGTATTAAGGCTGTCGATAACGTGAATCTACAGATTAGAAAAGGAGAGATTATCAGTGTAATCGGTCCCAACGGGGCAGGAAAAACAACCGTTTTCAATCTGCTGACAGGAATTTACAAACCGGATCATGGAGAAATTTATTTCAGAGGAGAAGCAATTCACCATCTTCCGCCGATTGAAATTGTGCATAGGGGGATAGCCAGAACCTTTCAGAATATTCGACTTTTTCATGACATGAGAGTGATTGAAAATGTTCTTGTGGGAACCCATCACAGAACAAAATATACATTTTTAGATTCCAGCTTACGAACGAAACGCTTTAGAAAAGAAGAAGATGAGAGAGTAGTACAGGCGATTAGACTTTTGCAACTTTTAAAGCTGGATCACAGAAGAGATGAGTATGCGGCAAACCTTCCCTATGGAGACCAACGAAAGGTGGAAATTGCAAGAGCAATTGCAACGGGAGCGAAGTTGATTTTGTTGGATGAGCCTGCAGCAGGGATGAACCCGCAGGAGTCCTTGGAGCTTATGGGATTTATCCGTGAACTTCGAGACATGGGCTATACCATTTTGATGATCGAGCATGATATGAGCGTGGTCATGAACATTTCCGACAGAATCTATGTAATCGATCATGGAAAGCCTATTGCAGACGGTTTGCCTAAGGAAATTGCAAACAATAAAGAGGTAATAGAGGCGTACTTGGGAGGGCTGCAAAATGCTGAAAATTCAGGGACTTAATACGCATTATGGGGCAATTCACGCCTTAAAGGGAATCGATTTGGAAATTCATAAGGGAGAGGTTGTTTCTCTGATAGGAAGTAACGGTGCGGGAAAGAGTACCTTGCTAAGCACTGTAACGGGAATTCAGAAGGCCAGTAGCGGAAAGGTAATGCTCTATGATGAGGATATTACCAATATTGCTCCCTACCAGTTAAGTAAGAAGAAAATCAGTATTTCTCCGGAGGGAAGAGAAGTTTTCCCGGATTTGACGGTGCTTGAAAATTTAAGGATTGGAGCCTTTTCTATCAGCAATAAAGGAGAGATTGAGAAGAACTACGATAGAGTATTCACTTTGTTTCCCAGATTAAAAGAAAGAATCAAGCAACAGGCCGGAACCCTTTCCGGCGGTGAGCAGCAGATGCTTGCTGTTGGACGTGCACTGATGTCTTCTCCGGAACTCTTGTTCTGGATGAGCCGTCCCTGGGCCTTGCCCCCAATATTGTTTTATTGATTTTTGACATGATTAAGGAAATACAGAAGCAGGGCGTAACCATACTTCTTGTAGAACAGAATGCCAATCTGGCACTGCAGACTTCTAATCGTGCCTATGTTTTGGAAAATGGACTTATTACCATGCAGGGAGATGCGAAGGAAATTGCAAACAACCCCAAGGTAAAAGAAGCATATTTAGGAATAGGGTAAAGAAAGGATAAAGCATGAAAAAGATTATTAACAAGCCGGAAGACGTAGTAAAAGAGTGCCTTATGGGCTTACAGATGGCAAATAGCGATACCTTGGAGTATATCCCGGAAAAGGAAGTGATATATCGCAAAAATATGGATAAGAAGGTTGCGGTTATCTCCGGGGGCGGAGCAGGCCATGAACCTCTTCATGCCGGCTTTGTAGGAAAAGGAATGCTGGATGCCGCAGTTTCCGGAAATGTATTCTCTTCTCCGAGCCCGGATCGTATTGAAGCGGCTATTGAGAAGGTAGAAAAGGGGCAGGGTGTACTGTTTGTCATTAAGAATTATTCCGGTGATATTATGAACTTCGGTATGGCACAGGATATGGCGGAAATGGAAGGCATACAGGTAGAAAGCGTTGTAGTAAAAGATGACGTGGCAGTGCCGGACAGCACCTATTCCACAGGAAGAAGAGGAATTGCAGGTACCATGTTTGTTCATAAAATTGCCGGTGCTATGGCTGAAACAGGTGCTCCTCTTAGTGAAGTGGCAGGGGTTGCAAGAGAAGTGGTGGAAAATCTTAGAAGTATGGGTATGGCGATGAGCCCCTGTATTTTACCTGCTGTGGGAAGACCGGGATTTACCCTTGGGGAAAATGAAATCGAAATCGGAATGGGAATTCATGGAGAGCCTGGAGTAGAAAAGACTACCATGAAGACGGCAAAAGAAATTGCGGCCATTCTGCTTCAGAAAATTTTGGATGACTATGACTATGCAGGCAGTGAAGTAGCGGTATTGGTCAATGGTTTAGGAGGAACTCCTCTTATGGAACTCTATATCTTAAACTATGAAGTACAGAACTTACTGAAGGAAAAGAATATTACCGCATACAAGACCTTTGTGGGGAACTATACCACTTCCTTAGAGATGACAGGTTGTTCTCTTTCTTTATTAAAGTTGAACGACAAGATGAAGACACTTTTGGATGCTTCCTGCGATACCCCGGCTTTGAAGATTGATTAATGAGGAGGAAATATGAATTTTACATTAAACAGTAAAGATTATATGGACTATATTGTTGCCGTTAATCAGGAATTAAATGAAAAAGAGGAGTATATTACCAATCTTGATCTTGCAACGGGGGACGGAGACCATTGGGCAAACCTGCACATGGGCTTCACAAAACTCACCGAAGAAAAGGAAAGATTGGAGGCCTTGGACTTAAGTTCCGAGTTAAAAGAAATCGGAAAGATTATGATGGCGGTAATCGGAGGTTCTTCAGGAGTTCTCTATGGCAGTGCTTACCTGCATGCCTCCAAAGTGATGAAGGATAAGGAAGCTATCCATAAAGAGGAACTTTTTGAGATTTTAAACGCAATGCTGAACGCCATTATGGAAAGAGGACAGGCTAAGCCCGGATTTAAAACCATGATTGACAGCTTGCACCCTGCGGTAGAAGAATATAAGGCTGCTTTGGAAGAGGGAGTAAGTGTCGAAGAGTTGTGTAAGAGGGTAGCGGCTGCAGCGGAAAAAGGTGCAGAAGAAACCAGAAATATGGAATCTATTAAAGGAAGAGCAACCTATCAGAGTAATAAGGGGATGGGGCATTTGGATCCCGGTGCGGTTACCATGGCGCTGCAAATTAAGGTCTTAATGAACAAAGCATTAGAAAAAAGAGGAAAGTAGATGCAAGAATCCAAAAGAAATCTAGTTAAAATGGCATTTTCCGGGGAAAAGATGAAGGAAGTACCTGCAGGATTCTGGCATCATTTTCTCCCGGAAAAGGAGCAGTTTGCCAAGCCCGGTGATAAGGCTGCACAAGAAAGAGCAATAGAAGGCCATAAAAAGTTTTTTGAGGAAGTTAAGCCCGATATCATGAAGATTATGAATGATGCATTTATCGGACATCCGACTGTGATGGAAAATCCTCTTAGAAATGGGGAGGACCTTCTCGCTATAAAAAGCCTCCCGGAAGATCATCCTTGGATTACGGAGCAGGTGGAGCATCTTAAAAAAATGACGGAGCTTTTTTCCGACAAGGTCATGTGCTTTTACAATATTTTTTCTCCTGTACAGTGGATTCGAATCCGATTGGAATTTTTTGATTTGGACTTTGAACGCTTTGTGTATCTGGCAGAGAATTATCCCAAAGAGTTGCAGCATGCGGGAAAAGAGCTTGGAAAGGATATTCAGACACTGGTAAGAAAACTCCTTACTGAAACAAAACTGGATGGCATTTATTACTGTGTGCAAAATGTACAGAGCCCGAAATATGATCAGAAGACCTACAAAGAAATCGTGGGAGAAGACGAGCTTGCCGTGCTAAAACTGGCAAATGAATTAAGCCCTTATAATATCCTCCATATTTGCGGCTATGCACATCACAAAAACAATTTAGACTTCTATAAAGACTACGAAGCAGGAGCGTATAACTGGGCAGTCCATACGGAAGGCGTCAGTTTATCGGAGGGAAGGAAATTATTCCCCGGAAAATGCATTCTCGGCGGTTTTGATAACAATCCTAAAACTTTGATAACAGAAGGAGATAGAGCGGATGTAGAGAAATTTGCAGAGAATTGCATAGAGGAGAGCGGATATCGCTCTTTCATCCTCGGAGCGGATTGCTCGGTACCGAACAGCATTTCCAATGAACGTCTGCGTTGGATAACTTACTGTGCACAGGAAAAGAATAGAGAACAGGGAGAGTAAGCATGGAAAACAGAAAAGAATTAATGAATGCCTTTTTGGCAAATGAAGAAGGCGAAAGAGTTATCGGAGGATTCTGGCATCACTTCGTGTCCTTCCATAATCACTATGGCTGGGAAGATCCGAGCATCATGAGAACGGTTGTTGCAGAACAAAAAAGATATATCGATGAAGCAAAGCCGGACTTTATAAAGATTATGTCTGACGGTTTCTTTGGACATCCGTCTCTTTGCAAGTCTACCATTACTACACTGGAGCAGTTAAAGGAAGTACAGTCTGTCGGAGAGAATCACCCTTGGATTCAGGCACAGGTGGATTATGTAAAGGAGATCTGTGCTCATGCAGGAAAAGATGTCTATAAATACTACAATATCTTTTCCCCGCTACAGTATATTCGCCTCCGCTTCGAGGAATATGATGAGGACTTTACAAAGTTTACCAGACTCTTCAAGGAAGATCCCAAGGCGATGATTATGGTTGCAAAGCGCATCGCCGAGGATACCAAGGCGCTTGTAAAGAGGCTGTTTACGGAAACGGATGTAGACGGAATTTATTACAGTGTGCAGTGTGTACAGGACAAGAGCTTTACCGAGGAAGTGCATAAAGAAAGAGTACAGCCATTGGATCTGGAAGTTTTAAACGAGATTCTTCAGTATACGGATAATGTACTCCTCCACATCTGCGGATATGGAAAGTATACAAACCATCTGGAATGGTATAAAGATTATCCCGTAAAGGCTTTCAACTGGGCGATTTATTCCGAGAATATCTCTCTTGCTGAAGGGAAAAAGATCTTGAACAATAAGCCGGTTTTCGGAGGCTTTGACAATGCGGAGGGTAGTCTCCTGTACACCGGAACAAGAGAAGAGATAAAAAAAGAAATTTATCGTATTCTGGATGAGAGCGGTACGAAAGGGGTAGGACTTGGTGCTGACTGTACTATCCGAGAGGATATCAATCTCGAAAGACTGCAGTGGATTAAAGATATTTCCGCAGAGTATGCAAAGGAAAAGAAATAAATTCTGAGAGTTGTATATAGTACTGTAAAAAATGTCAGAAAGAAAAGTGCTCAGATTGCAATGTACCGACCTCCCAAGAGTTAGACCAAAATCTAACGATTTGGAGGTCACATCAATTGCAATGCAATTTGAGCACTTTTTAGTATAATGAATGTATTCTAAAAGCAAAAATAAAGCGAAAGCAATACACTTCAGTTCTGCTTTGACAATGAATTAAAGCAATGGGAGAGGGCTATGGCAGTCAAGTCTTATTTGAATCAATTTGCAAATGTAGTCTCGGATGTATTAAATATTGATGTGATTATTGTGGATTCAGATTTGAATTTGCTAGGGCAAAAGCTGGTCTTTTATGATATGTATCAAAAAATTGACTATGGCTCTCTTATTTATACGGTCATAGAAAGTGGAGAACAGTTCTATGTAAAAAACAGAGAGTCTGTTCCGAAATGCAAAGAGTGTAAGGGGTATGCACAATGTAAAATTGACGGTTTTGTGGGAGTTCCTATCCGCGATAAGACGGAGGTGATAGGAGCTCTTGCTTTAATTGTCAGCAAAAAGAGAGGAAAAAAGTTCTTTGAAAAAATAGATTCCACTCTTATGTTTATGGATAACATGGCGGAGCTTATCGGAAAAAGAATCATAGAGCATCAATCGAAAAAGAAATTAAAAGAAAAGCTAACAAGAGTAGAATCCATTATTGCAGCTTTGCCGGATGCCCTACTCTACTGCGATCATTTTGGAAATATTATTTACCAAAATGCTTCATTTCATTCTATTTTTTCATTAGAACAGTCTATCGGTAATATTCGGGAATTATCCGAGGAACTGGATAAATATCTGCAAAAAGGGAAAGTAGTGGAAGAGGCTAAAATCACCATAGAAAAGGGAAGTTTTTCATTTTATGGGACCATCAGCATTATTCCGATTGTTATAGAAGAAGAAAAGAAAGAATTCTTATGTAAGTTTAAGCCCTATAGCCAGATTCAAAAAGAACTGAATATCTTCTCGAACAGCACAATGGTTACCTTTTCATGGTTATCAAAATATGTAGGGAAAGAAACAATAGAAGAATGTAAAAATAGAGTCAGTAAAGAGGAGTGTATATTAATTCAAAGTGAAGATAATGCTCTGAATGAGTTGATAGGAAAAGCAATTGTAAATTACTCGGAAAGACGCTTAAAGGAACTCCGAGTCATTTATATGCAGAATGTGTATAGAGAATTAATGACGAGCTTCATGTTCGACGAGCGCGGTATGCTTTGGCAGATGCAGGGAGGAAGCCTTATTATTGTGCAACCGGAAAAGATGCTACTATCTGTACAGGAAAAATTAGCGTGTTATCTGGAAAAAGAAGTGGAGAAGGTGAAAAAAAGAGAACAGGATGAGATTTCTATCCAATTTATTTTTTGTACTAACGAAAACTTGGAAGAATTGGTTCATGCACATCTGTTTTCTTATCGTTTATACAGCATTATTACAAAAAATAGAATAGTGGATTTTCAGAGCGTATACAATAACAGAGCTGTATTTGAACGCTTTTTCAGAAGCGGAGTACTTTACTACAGTAAAATGTATGGAGAGAAGGACATCAAGGGGATTGAGGAGCTATATCAAAAGCTTTGGCGAATGATTGGAAAGAAGGACTTAAGTACTATAGAAACTTGTCTGGAAAGCTATTTTAAAAATAATACAGCTATGAATAGAAGTTTTGCGTCTTTGGAAAATGAGGGAAGTATAAAAGAAATGGAGAGAGCCGGTTTGGAACAATTGATAAAAGGGGATTATACGGTACAGCAAATCTGCCATAGGCTTGGTATTTCCAGAAGTAGCTTTTATAGGAAAATAGAGAAGTATCAACTGGAATATAAAAGGCGGAGAGGGTGAAGGAGAAAGAAAGGAGTCGTTATACTCGCCCCGAGCGTTGTTGAGATTGATGATGCAGACTCTTCCGATGCTTTTACTAAGAGCGGATTTCTTAATAAAAGCATTTTGGAATACTTGGGGCATTGAAAGAGACAACAGAGAAAAAAGTTATAAATATAAAGAAAACGATAAGTCTGTACAAATCGGATTTATCGTTTTTTTATAGAGTTCGCTATGTAGTTATCCTGGATTATTAATCAGTTATTTTGCATAAAATCTCTTGGTATTCTTGTCTGATTCTACGAAAATCTTTTACAGTAATTGACATTTTTGAATAATAAGAATAAAGTGTTCATGAAATAAAAATTACTGTATATTTATTTCGTGAAACAAATATACAAGAAAGGAACGTAACGATTGTGCGCCAATCAGTGATTACAGAAATAAAGTCATTATATCCTCAAATGAATGAAGCAATGCAGAAGATTGCAGATTATCTAATAGATACGGATGAGATAGAAGGTGTCGAAAAGGGCTAGCGAGTTAGCGCAAAGAAGTGGGGTTAGTACTGCATCTGTAAGTAGATTTGTAAAGATGATGGGGTACAAAGAATTTCGTGATTTTCGTTTACCTATTGTATTAGAGAAGCAAGGAGAGGAGAAAAGACAAGCTAAGAGTGAGCTGAATTATAATGGGGAAACAATTAGTGGAGACGCTTATTCAATTTGTAAAACTATCTTTTCAAAGAGTGTAAGAGAGTTGGAAGAAACTTGGGGGATTTTGGATTTTTCACTGATACAGAAGGTGGCAGACTTAATCCATAAGGCCAGAAGGATTGCGGTCATTGGAGTTGGAAGATCTAAGATTACAGTGGAAGCCCTTTTTTCAAGGCTTTATCGAATTGGTTATCCCATTATGAAGTTTAGTGATTCGCATGAAATTGTGAATATAACATCGATTTTGGAAGAAAAAGACTTATTGATTTGTGTGAGTAATTTTGGCTTAAGTAAGTCTGTAGTAGAAGGTGCAAAAAGGGCAAAAAAAAGAGGAATAAAGGTAGTGGGAATTAGTAGCATTAAGGAGTCTCCACTGTCAAAGGTGTCGGATTATACTTTGTTCAGTGCATATGACTATAATGCACAGGATGGGAACCTGTTTGATCCGTCGAGTGAGAATCTTGCACAGCTTGTCATGGTGGATTGTATATACATGCTGGTGGCAAGGAAAAATGAGAAGAAAAATATCAGCTATTTTAAAACTTTTTCCAATGAAATTCATGCTGAGCATGTGAAATAAAAAGAAAAGCAGGGAGGAAGGAAATGAATCGTATACATAATGGAACCGATCAAGCCGTTGAAGATATGATTAACGGGTATACGGAAACTTATCCGACGCTTTTCGAACGTCTGGAAGGGCAAAAAGTAATTCTCTACAAAGGGGAAAAAGCCGGTGTTTCTATTTTGATTGGGGCAGGAGCAGGGAATGAACCTTGGCCGATTGGCTACGTAGGAGAAGGACTGGCAGATGCCTGTGTTTTAGGGGACGTTTTTACTGCACCCGCAGCGGGAAGTATTTTGAAGACGATTCGTGCGCTTCCCCATGAGAAAGGCGTTCTGTGTATCGCAACGAACCATGCTGGAGATGTATTGAATTTTGAATTAGTTAGTGAACTTGCAGAATTGGAAGGAATAAAAACGAGACAAATTTATGTTTCAGATGATGTAGATTCTGCTGTTGACAGAGAAGAAAGACGAGGAATTGCCGGAGTTACCATTGTCTTAAAGGTTCTTTCCGCTGCGAGGGATGCAGGACTTAGTCTGGATGAACTGGTTTCTCTTGGGGAAGAGTTAAACCGGAATCTGGCGACAGCAAGTGTCACAACATCACCTGCGTTTGTCTTTGAAACAGGAAAGAAGCCTATGATTTACCGGATGGTTTTGTAGAATACGGCATGGGATTTAACGGAGAGATGGGAAAAGAAAGGACAGAGCTTCCCCTTGCAGAGGAGATGATAGAAAAGTTGGCGGAACCTCTCATTCATGACTTACAGATAGAAGAAGGAAGTGAGATTGCAGTTTTTGTGAATCCCTTTCAGGCAACTACCGTTTTAGAGGAGTGTGTCTTACTACATAGCTTGCAGGAGTTCTTGCAGAGTAAAAAGATAAAGGTGTTTGATACTTTTGTTCAGTCTCTTTTTCCGACACAGGGAGCCGGAGGATTATCGCTCACCTTCTTAAAAATACAGGAGCAATATAGAGATTTTTATCGGCAAGAGGCATATTCTCCACTGTTCTATAAAAGAAAGATTTGAAAATTCGGATTACTTTAGCGGATGTAGGGTAGATAAACTATGAACGAATTGAATAAAGAACAACTAAAAGAAATGATGAAGTCCGTAGCGAAGAGAATTGTGGAAGCGGAGCCTTATCTTACGGAAATAGATTTAAAGATTGGGGATGGTGACCATGGTACGGGCATGAAGCGAGGGTTTCTTGCCGTGGAACGAATGTTGGAGACCTTCTATCCACGATCTTGTGAAGAGGTTTTCCAAGCCGTAGGAACTTGTTTGTTAGATACTATGGGCGGTGCATCGGGTGTACTTTTTGGAACGGTGTTTATCTCGGGCATTGTGAAACGAGAGGAAAGAGATACATTCTCTTTGAAGGATTTTGCAGAAGTATTCTTCACTTCTCTTGCTTCTAAAGAAAAAGAGGAAAAGCGAAAGTGGGAGACAAGACCATGGTGGATGCGCTGGAGCCGGCTGTGCTTGCTTTTGAAAGAAGGTAGTGAAGACGGTTTGGATTTAACAGAAGGCTTACAGAAGGCGGCTGAAGCAGCAAAGAAAGGTATGGAATATACCAAGACCATTAAGGCACGTTTTGGAAGGGCGAAGTATTTTTTGGGGAAAAGGCAATAGGACTGCAGGATGCCGGTGCAACATCCGTGTATATTATCTTTCAGGCCATGGCTGATTTTTGTAAAGGGGAAGAGCAGTGATTCTGACAGTAACGTTAAACCCTTGCGTTGATCGCACCATTGAAATTGAAAAAAATTTCTATATGGAGGAACAAACAAAGTTTTAAGAACGCAAGAGGATATTTCCGGAAAAGGAATCAACGTTAGTCTTGCACTACAGAATCTGGGAATTCAGAATAAGGCGGCGGGTTTTTCTTATCAGGAGGATAAAGAAAAATTAGAACGATTTTTCAAGGAAATTCATTGCCCGTATACTTTATATTCTGTTCCGGGAGCATTGCGTGTCAATGTGAAGATTTTTGACACGGAAAAAAGAGTGATGAGTGAGTTTAATGATAAAGGAAGAGAAGTTACAGAACAAGATGTAGCGGAATTTCTTGCTCTATTGGACAAAGAGTGGGATAAAACAGACATTCTTGTTGTAGATGGGTCAGTCCCGCCCGGAGTACCGAGAAGTATTTATCGGGATTTAATCCAAAAGGCCAATGAAAAGGGAGTGAAAACAATTTTGGATGCCAGTGGGGATTTACTTTCTTTGGCGCTTCCGGCAAAGCCGTTTTTTGTGAAGCCAAATAGAGGGGAGTTGGAAATCCTATATGGGAAAGCTTTCCGAGATAAAGAGGAGATGCTTTCTTTTGGAAAGACTTTGATTCAGGGGGGAGTCCATTATCTTTGTATTTCGCTTGGAGAAGAAGGCGCCGTGTTCTTAACAGAAAGTAAGGTTTATCAGGCAAAGCCGGTGAAGGTTTTGGTGCAAGGTGTGCAAGGCGCGGGGGATTCTATGGTTGCAGGTGCTTGTCTTGCTATGATGGAAGGGCTTCCGGACAAAGAGGTTTTTCGTTATGCGGTAGCTTGTGCAACGGGATCTCTTCTTCACCCCGGGACAGAGCTATGTGAAAGGCAGGATTTGGAAGAGATGCTTTCAAAAGTGGAAATAGAGGAGATAAAGTAAGATTTCATCATAGGTTAGAGAAAGGGGAACAGAATGAGTTTAGTCAGTTCAAAAGATATTTTGTTAAAAGCACAAAGAGAGGGATATGCAGTAGGTGCTTTTAATGCAGAGAACATGGAGATGGTGCAGGCAATTGTGTCTGCAGCAGAAGAGTCGTCCTCTCCGGTGATTATTCAAACAACTCCGGGAAGCCTGCAGTATGCAGATACGGACCTATTTTTTGGAATGGTGAATGCGGTGGCAGGGAAAGCAAAGGTTCCTGTAGCATTACACTTGGATCATGGGAACAGCGCGGAACTTTGTGCGAAGGCGCTTCGCTCCGGCTATACTTCTATCATGATTGATGGTTCGAAACTTCCTTTTGAAGAAAATGTTGAACTTACAAAGAAGGTTGTGGAGTTTACTCACGCTATGGGAGTTCCGGTTGAGGGAGAACTTGGAACAGTCGGAGGTAAAGAAGACACGCATGAAGTGAAGGATAGTGAAAAGGCCTACACCGATCCGCAGGAGGCAAAAGCGTTTGCAGAGCAGACGGGGGTGGATTTTCTAGCGGTTGGAATTGGAAATGCACATGGTTTTTATCAAGGGGTTCCAAAACTACGTTTTGATATCTTGGAGAAGACGAAAGGTTTGGTAAGTATTCCTATCGTATTACATGGAGCATCCGGAATACCGGATGAGGATGTAAAGAAATCTACAGGACTTGGAATTTGCAAGGTGAATTTTGCAACTGAGCTAAGAGATGCATTTACAAAGGGAGTGAAAGCGTTTATAGCGGAGAATCCGGATGCCTTTGATCCTAAGAAATATAATGGTGCAGGTAGAGCGAAAGTGAAAGAGCTTGTTATGCATAAGATGCAGGTTTTGAATAGCGTAAATAAGGCTTAGTTTTTACAATTTGTATCAAAACGGAAATGCAATTTTACTGCATCCGTTCTGAATATTACCAATTTAATTTAAAGAGGAGGAAAAATTGATGAAAAAAGGTATTTCTTTTGCACTCGCAGCCTTAATGGCAGTGTCCCTTATGGCTTGCGGTGGCGGTGCTGCAAAGAGTACAACAGCAGCAGGAACAGAGAAGCAAACAGAGCAGGCTAGTGAGAAAGCTACTGAGAAAGCTGGTGAGACAGAAGCTGCAAAAGAGCAAAGTAAAGGAGAGGCGAAGACCATTGGTGTGAGCCTTCTAAACAGTACACATGTGTTCTATAACAGCATTGAATCTGCTATGGAAGAGCAGGCAAAAGAGTATGGCTGGACCTTGGATGTACAGGATGCAGCCGGAGATGCAAACAAGCAGCTTGGTCAGGTACAGGACTTCATCACCAAGAAGGTAGATGCTATCGTGATTGCTCCGACAAACTCTGCCGGATCCAAGTCCATGATTGATTTGGCTGATAAGGCAGGTATTCCTGTATTTACCATGGATATCGCTTCTGATGGAAAGCCGGTTACCCACGTTGCTACAGATAACAAGAAGGGTGGACAGCTTGCTGCTGAGTATGTAGTGAACAATATTCTTACCGACAAGAAAGGAAATGCAGCAGTCATTACTTACTCTGAAATCGAGAGCTGTGTAGATAGAGAAAAAGGATTTACAGATTATCTGAAAGAAAATGCTCCGGATATCAAGATTGTAGATGTACAGAACTACTCCGGAGACCAGCAGAAAGCTGCAGATGTTATGCAGAATATGCTTTAAAGAATGACAACATCGATGTTGTTTTCTGCGTAGGTGACCCTGCAGCAACAGGAGCACTTTCTTCCATTACAGCTGCCGGTGCAAAGACAAAGATTATTGGCTATGACGGAAATCCGGAAGGTGTTGCTGAAATTAAGAAGGGTGGAAACTGGGTTGCTGATGTAGCACAGGATCCTGCAGGAATTGGCAAGTCCACTTTGGAAGCAATTAAGAAGCATTTAGAAGGAGAGAAGGTAGATTCCGAGATTTTGATTGCGCCGTATATCATTGATGCGAAGAATGCAAAGTAATAAAAGACTGTTTACAAGGAGGCGTCCTTCTGGAAGGGCGCCTTTTTCAAAGAGTATGGAGTAAACGATGATGGATGAGAAAAGAGAGGCTTAGTAGAGCTGAAACATATTCATAAAGAGTTTCCCGGTGTGAAAGTTCTGGAGGATATCTCCATTGCCTTTTATCCTGGAGAAGTACATGTGCTTTTAGGGGAAAATGGTGCAGGAAAGTCTACAATCATTAAGATTATTTCGGGCATTTATCAGCCGGATAAAGGTGAAGTGCTGATAGAAGGAGCACCCGGAGCGAAAAATATTCGTGAAGCCCAGCATCGCGGTATCAGTGTTATTCACCAGGAGTTAAGTGTCATCCCTGATTTGAAAGTTTACGAAAATGTTTTCCTAGGAAGGGAAAAGAAAAAATCCGGTTTTTTGGATAAAGGGATGATGATTGCCGAATGCAAAAAAATTCTAGATGGAATGGATGTAGCGATTGATCCGACAACACCGGTCTATAAACTGAGCAACGGTGAGAAACAGATGGTGGAAATTGCCAGAGCCGTTTCGCAGAATAGTAAAATGGTTATTATGGATGAACCTACCAGTTCCTTATCGGACCATGAAGTACAGTCTCTTTTCCGAGTTATCCGTCAGCTAAAGAAAGATAATGTAGCAGTTATCTACATTTCCCATCGTTTAAAAGAAATTCTAGAAATGGGAGATACCCTTACAGTTCTTAGAGATGGTACAAAGATTGCAACGGTACCTGTTTCTACAGTAACAGAACAGAAAATGGTTGAAATGATGGTGGGTAGAGAAATTTCTCAATTCTATTATAAGGCAGAAGTACCGAAGAAAAGAGAAGTTGTTTTAGAAGTAAAAGAGATATCTTCTGCTCATCATTTTAAAAATGTTTCGTTCCAATTATATAAAGGTGAAGTTCTTGGTGTTGCAGGTTTAATTGGTGCAGGAAGAACAGAGTTAATGCGTGCTATTTTTGGTGCAGACACTTATGAGCATGGTGACGTGCTATTGTATGGAGAAAGTATTAAAGGGAAGAGTCCTAAAGAGATTATCCGAAGAGGAATTGGACTTATTCCGGAAGATAGAAGAGGACAGGGGCTATTACTGGAGAAAACAGTTCGTGAGAATACCAGTTTAGCTTCCTTAAAAGAGAATAGTCATAACGGCTTTATTGACTTTTTGTGGGAAAAGCAGGAAGCCGTATCTTATATAGAAAAGTTGAGAATCAAAACACCTTCCGATTTGGCGGTCACTAAGAATCTTTCAGGTGGAAATCAGCAAAAAGTGGTTATTGCAAAGTGGCTTCTGGCAAAGTCTAAAATTCTGATTATGGATGAACCGACGAGAGGAATTGATGTCAATGCGAAAGCGGAAATATACGAACTTATGAAGAATTTCGTAGAAGGTGGTGGAAGTATAATTTTAGTCTCTTCGGAGCTACCGGAAGTGCTAGGTTGCTCGAATCGCATCATGGTGATGCGTGAAGGGTATGTAACAGGATTTTTAGATAGTGCAGAGGCAACGGAGGAAAATGTTATGCTCTTTGCAAGCAAGGGAAATGAGGAGGTGGCATATGAATAAACAGAAAAATCGTATTGCAGGGGTCTTAAAAGGGGAAAATACCATGCTCCTCTTTGCTGTTGCACTTTTTGCCGTTTGTTTAATTTTTTTGTTCCCCGTTTTGCAACAGGTGGAAACATCAAGAATATACTGATTCAGATTTCCATCAACGCTTTAATTGCTTGTGGAATGACTTTTACCATCTTGTCAGACGGAATTGATCTTTCTGTAGGATCCGTTGCTGCCATTGCAGGTGTAGCAGGAGCATCCCTTGTAAAAACCATGCCAAATGCATCAGTACCGATGTCCATTCTGATTATAATTTTAACTTCCCTTGTGATTGGAACGATTTGTGGGGCAATCAATGGATTTTGTATTGCGAAGTTAAATGTGCCTCCTTTTATTGCAACGATGGCAATGATGAACGTAGCAAGAGGCTTAGCATATGTCTTTACTGACGCAAAGCCGGTTTTCGGACTTCCGGAAAGCTTTGGATTCATTGGATTAAAGGAAATTGGTATTATTCCGGTTTGTGTTATCTTAATGGTTCTTATTATCTTACTAAGTTATGTTCTTCTGACTAAGACGTGCTATGGCAGATATGTTTATGCAGTCGGGAGCAATAAAGAAGTTGCAAAGTTAACCGGAATCAATGTGGATCAGATTCGTTTTTCCGTGTATGTAATATCCGGCATTTTGTCTGCGCTTGCCGGTTTGGTTCTTGCTTCTAAGCTTCAGAACGGACAGGCTACTGCTGCTGTCGGTTACGAATTAAATGCAATTGCGGCCGTAGCAATGGGTGGAACGAGTATGTCTGGAGGACGTGGAGGAATTCCACAGACTGTGATTGGACTTATTGTAATAGGCATTATTAATAATGCTCTAAGTTTACTAGGTGTTTCCGCTTACTGGCAGACAGTTGCCATGGGTGTAATTATTTTGATTGCGGTAGTTATTGACCAGGTAAGAAAGTAGAATTTAGATAATATAATAAAGCAAAGTCTTTGGAATAGATAAAGAAAGGCCTTCTATGATGTTTTTTCATCATGGGAGGCCTAAAATAAGTGTAAATGGTAAATAACCTATACTCTTTTTCCTCCCAACAAAAATTGAGATAATCGTGATAAGCGTAAAAAGTTGAACGCACTTTTCCGCTTTTTACACTTTCACACTATCTTAAAGGGAGACTCAAGATAAACACAAAACCTCCCGAAAAGCTTCCATTTTTCGGGAGTGTTATTCCTTTTATTCATAACGAGTATCGGTCGCAAAGCGTGCGGTATCTCGTTTAGATGGCGTACCTGCAGTAGACTCTCTGATTATTAATTCTGTAGAGAGAATCATGGAGTGCGGAGAAAGGCCTGAACTTAAAATATTCTCTACGAGAATCTCGCAAGCGGTAAATCCCAGCTGCTGTTTTGGCTGATTGAAGGAAGTGATGGTAGGGCGTGTTATTTGGCAGAGATCGATATTATCGAAGCCTATGACCATCAAATCATTTGGGATGCGGATATGGTAATGCTTAGCGGCGTTTATAATTGCTGCTGCAAGGACATCGGACGCGGCAAATATGGCATTTGGCCTATTTTCGGATGCAAGAAGTTGCGTGACGATGGAGTAGGCCATGGTATAACTGATTTCCGGAACATTTACAATCCAAGAGGAAGGAACAAAAAGCTGTGCGGCTTCCATTGCTTTTTGGAAACCGGCAAGACGCTCCTTGGCATATTTATATTGAGAAGGCCCATTTAAGATGGCGATTTTGTTTCTTCCACAGGAAATGAGGTAACGTACGGCATTTTCGGCAGCAGAAAAATCATCCACACTGACATAGGGACAATCGGAGTCCTTGTTATATTCACAGCATTGCACGAGAGGGACTTCTTTTGTGATAGTCTTTAGGAGCTCGGTGGAAAGAGGACTCATCGTTATGACGCCAGCGGCTTTGATTTTATGTATTAATTCCAGAAAGTCTTCTATAGTTCCCCTATTAAGTGGACTGTAATTTAGTAACGTATAGAAACCATGAGCATTTGCGGAAGTAATCACTCCGGAAATGACTTCTTCGTAAAATGGATTTGTTCCTTGGGGGCAATTGACAAGAATGACTTCTTTTCTGTTTTTCTTTTCTGAAACGGAAGGAGGTAATGAAAGACCAAGCTCTCGCATTGCGTGCTCGACAATAGCAATGGTTTCGGACTTTACAAGTTCTCTATGGTTTAAAACTCTGGAAATGGTTGCCGGAGAAACGCCTGCAAGCTTTGCTATATCTGATGTTCTAATCTTTTTTTGTTTCATACTGTTCCTTTCTCTTTCCGAGTAAAACTTTTCCAATTATACGCATCAGATAAGAAGCGAAGAATTATAGTGTTTCTTTAAGATTCTACCCTAATTTCATTGTATAAAAACAATCTATCAAATAAAAACAATCATTTTCGATGAAAAAAATTTCAGAAATAAAATCAACAATAAAGATAGAATGAACAAAATCACTACATAATCAGAGGAATAAAGCTGAAAATTTATCTAAACTATAGAAGAAACTTGCAATAGGAAACTTATGCGAATAATATTTACATGAAAAAACTTCGTTTCTATAAAAAGTTTTCAGAAAAGGAGGGTGGGGAGTGTTACGAATCGGGATAATAGGATGTGGAAAGATTGCGCAGGTTCGCCATATTCCGGAATATCAAGAGAATCCGAATACGGAAGTTGTAGGATATTATGATTTGAATCAGGAAAGAGCGAGTGCCTTAGCTAATCAGTTTGGTGGAAAGGCATACAAAAGTTTAGACGAACTGCTGGCCAATCCGGAAATCGATGCCGTCAGTGTGTGCGTAGCCAATATCGGACACGCAGAGGCAAGCATCAAAGCATTACAGGCAGGAAAACACGTCTTATGTGAAAAGCCTATGGCGACTACGCTTAAAGATTGCGAAGCGATGGTTCATGAAGCGGATAAGCTGGGAAAGAAGTTGTTTATCGACCAAAATCAAAGACTTGCCAAAGCCCATATTCGAGCGAAGGAACTTTTGAAAGAAGGGTTAATAGGAGAGGTTCTAACTTTCAGGACAAGCTTCGGACATGGCGGTCCCGAGACATGGAGTATAGATCCGGGTGCAGCTACCTGGTTTTTTGACAGGACGAAATCTGCAATGGGGACAATGGCGGATCTCGGGGTTCATAAGACGGATTTAATCCAATATCTTTTGGACCGGAAAGTGGTAGCGACAACAGCGCAAATCAAAACGCTTGATAAAGTGGATTTTAGCGGAAAAAAAATCGGAGTTGATGATAATGCCATTTGCATCTATGAAATGGATGGCGATGTATTCGGAACGATGACGGCAAGCTGGACCTACTATGGAGAAGAAGACAACTCGACAGTCCTGTATGGAACAAAGGGAATCATGAAGATCTATGATGACCCCAAATATTCTATCAAGGTGGTGCTCCGAAACGGTGAAAAAATAAACTATGAAGTGGATCGGATTCAAACCAATGATAAGCAGACTTCGACAGGTATTATTGATCAGTTTGTGCAGTGTATTACAGAGGATATCGAACCGCAAATTAGTGGAAGAGACGTGCTGAATGCCATGAAGGCGGTATTTGCGAGTATCCGTTCCAGTGAAGAGGGAAAGAGGATAGAACTGTAAGAAGGAAAGGAGAAATAATTGAAGCTGGGACTTTTGACAGCCATATTGGATGGATGGAGCTTTGAAGAAGTGATTGAAGAAGTATCCAAGCAAGGGCTCTCTTGCGTAGAAGTGGCTTGCTGGCCGGTAGAGAAGAGCGAGCGCAGGTACGGGGGAGTGCATCATATTGATGTGGAACATTTGGATGAAGCGAGAGCAAAGGAGATAAAAAGAATATTGCTCGAAAAGAAATGTGGAAATTTCAGCACTAGGCTACTATCCCAATACTTTGGATCCGCTAAGAAGAGAACAAAAATATTGCCCATTTAAAGAAGGTTATTGTGGCAGCGGAATTGCTGGGTGTCGGTCTGGTGACTACCTTTATCGGAAGAGATCAGACGAAAAGTGTTGAAGAGAATTTAAAGCTGGTACAAAGCCATTGGCCGGCAATCATTCATTTTGCGGAAGAACACCATGTCAAAATTGCGATTGAAAATTGCCCGATGCTTTTCGGACAGGACCAGTGGCCGGGAGGACAGAACTTGATGTATTCTCCGGCAATCTGGAGGCAAGTATTTGAAATGATACCAAGCGACCATTTTGGTCTGAACTTTGATCCTTCCCATTTTGTGTGGCAACAAATGGACTATGTAAAGGCGGTGCGAGATTTTAAGGATAAAATCTTCCATGTTCATTTTAAGGACATCAAGCTGAAGAAAGAGAAACTTGCTGAGTATGGCGTATTGGCTTACCCTCTTAGCTATATGGATCCGAAAATCCCCGGACTGGGAGATGTGAACTGGGGCGATTTTGTTTCCGAACTCACGCAGATTGGATATGAAGGATATGCTTGTCTGGAAATCGAAGACTATGCCTTCGAAGGAAGTAAGGAAAGAATTCTGGACAGTATTCGTCAGGCGAAACGTTACATGGAACTTTTTGTAAGTTAATTTATTTCAATATACTAAGGAGGAAAACGATGTATAAGAAAGCATTATCATTATTACTGACCGGAGCAATGTCGGGCACCTTACTGGCATGCGGCTCAGGAGCTAAAACGAATTCAGAAACCACAAAGGCGGAAGCAGCAGGTACAGAAAAAGCGGCAGAAGGAGAAGCGGAAGGCGGCCATATTGTGATTCTTACCGCTCCGGAAGATCATGGCTGGACCGGTGCAGTAGCTACCTTTGCAAAAGAAAAGGCCGAAGAGATTAATAAAGAAGGAAAATATACTGCCGAGGTGATTACTTGTGATGACGCATCCTATCAGATTCATCAGATTGAGGACATGATTTCCAAAGGGGATAAGAGCTTAAAAGGAATTGTTATTCAGCCTATCGATGATACGGTACAGTCCGGAATTCAGCAGATTATTGATGCGGATATCCCCTATGTTGCATTTGACAGAATTATTGATGGAGTGAGTGATAAGGCGGTTTCCAATGTTAAGGGAGATAACGAGGGAATCGGTGCCGGATCAGCAGCATACTTTGTAGAAAATGGATTAAAGCCCGGAGACAAGGTGTATGTCTATGAGGGAGACACCTCTTCCGTTACCTCTTTAAGAAACAAGGGATTTACGGACTATTTGACCGGAGAAGCGGAATATGACGGAAAAAAGATTGCGGACGATAAAAAATGGACTGAGGATGATCTGAAAAAAGTTACGTATTCCGGTGCAATGAATTGGAGCCGTTCCGACACTAAGACAGCTTTTGAATCTCTTTTGGGAGAAAAATCAAACGCGGATTATAAGTGGATTTATGCGGAGGATGATGAGCTTGCAATGGGAATGCTTGAAGCGTTGAACGGCGGAGGAATAGATGAATCCGTTAAAGAGCAGTTCCTGTCCAATAAGCCGTTTATTACAGGCTGTGGAGGATTAGAAGACATGTACAGTGCCATTCGCGGGGACAGCTATCAGGATCTGGTATCCAAGATGGGCGGCTTAATGTCCGTAACCTATTCTCCATCCATGATTCAAACCGCTATTCAGGATATGGTAGACCATCTTGAGGGTAGGGAAGTAACAAAAGACCATGTTATTGAGTGCGTCAATGTAACAAAGGAAAATGTAAAGGATTTCAAGTCGTTTAACTAAAGAAATGAAATAGTGTGCTCTTTTAGTAATATATTTGTTAGAATAAGACGAGGCAGGCTTCATGCCTGCCTCGTCTTATAAGGGGGATAAATATGTCTCTTTTGGAAATGCGGGGAATTAGTAAGGCGTTTAATGGGGTCCCCGTTTTAAAAGAAGTGCAACTCACGGTAGAAGAGGGAGAAGTCCATGCACTTTTAGGGGAGAATGGTGCGGGGAAATCGACTCTGATGAATGTTCTTACCGGCACTATCCCTTTTGATGCGGGAACAATTCTATTTGAGGGTCAGGAGTTAAAGAATCTTTCCATCAGAAAAACGGAAGAGTTGGGGATTGCCTGTGTTCATCAGGAATTAAACCTATTCAATGATTTAAGAGTTTTTGAAAATATTTTTCTTTGTAAAGAAATAACAAATCGTTTTGGACGATTGAAAAAGAAAGAAATGATTCAAAAATGCAGAGAACTCTTTGATCGACTTGGGGTAAAGATTGATCCGACTGCCCATGTGGAAGATTTAAAGACCAGTGATAAGCAGCTTTTGGAGATAAGCAAGGCGCTTTTCTTTAAGGCGAAGTTGTTGATTTTGGATGAGCCGACAACCGCTTTAAATAATGATGAAATAGAGCATCTTTTTAAGATTGTCGGGGAACTGAAGAAAAAAGGAATCTCCTTTATCTTTATTTCTCATAAAATGCCTGAAATTTTTGCGTATTGTGATTCCTATACGGTATTTCGAAATGGAACATATATAGCCAATGGAAAGATTGCAGAGACCAATCCGCATGAAGTAACCAAGCTGATGGTTGGTCAATCCAATATCGATGCGGATATTTATGAGGAGAGGGAACTCGGTGAAACGGTATTGAAGTTAGAGCATTACAGCGGAAAGGGTTTTCACGATATCAATCTGGAAATAAACAAGGGGCAGATTATCGGCTTTACGGGTCTGGAAGGAAGCGGCAGCAGTGAACTTTTTCAGAGTCTTTTCGGTATCACGGAAAAGACGGGAGGAGAGGTTTATGTCCATGGGGAAAAGATGCAAAGCGGTTCTGTTCATCAAGCGATGAAGAAAGGAATCGCATTGCTTCCTGCGAACAGAAAAGAGAATTCGGTTATTCCGGATATGTCCCTTTTGGAAAATATGTATATTTCGGAGCAAACTCTTTCGACGCGGCATTTTCATATTAATCGGAAAAAAGAAGTAAAAAAATATGAATACTATCATGATGTTTTGAATATTAAGGCGGATTCCAAAGATATGCTCATCACTTCCTTGTCCGGAGGAAACCAGCAAAAAGTATTCATTGCCAGATGGCTGAATACCGATGCGGATATTCTATTGTTTGATAATCCGACACAGGGAATCGATGTCGGAGCAAAGGCGGAAATTTACAAATTGATTCTCGACTTGGCAAAAAAAAAGGGAAGACCATATTGGTGAATACCTTGGAAATTCCGGAATTGCAAAAGGTCGCGGACAGTTGTGTTATCTTTTTTGACGGACGAATCATTAAAGTGCTCTCCCATGATGAAATTGAAGAGCATAAAGTGATGATGTATTCTACCAATTCCATTTCCGAAAGGGAGGCATAGTGTAATGAAGGGAAAAACAATTGGAGATAAAATTGCAAAAATTTGGCGAGGTTACAGTTTTATTTTTGTGTTTTTTATCATTTTTGTAGTTTATGCATTCACGAGTAGCGGTTTGACGATGAGTGCGTCTATGAATATTCTTAGACACTCGGCAGTAATCGGGATTATTTCCTTGGGGATGGGAATGATTTGCCTTACTGGAGAAATTGACCTTTCGGTAGGATCAATGCTCGCTTTGGTGAGCGGATTTTCTGTCATTGTTTTTAATATCACGGACAACATTTTCCTTACCCTTTTGTTTGCCGTTTTCTTTGCTGCGTTCTGTGGGGGGGATGAACGGCTTTTTGGTTGGAGTCGTAAAGATGCCGGCTTTTATTGTGACTTTAGCCACCATGCTGATCTACCGATCCTTTGCTCAATACTTCTGTCAGAATATAGATAAGAAGTTGGCGGGAGGAGGAAGCTCCGTTTATAGAATGATAAATAGTCATAGCTCTTATCAAAGCATGTATCAGTTTGGAAACGGAAAGATTTTACTCTTTCCGATTGTGGGTATTATGCTGATTCTGTTTACCATACTATTTGTTTATATTTTAAACGATACCAAGTTTGGTAAGAAGGTCTATGCTATCGGTAGCAGTGCAAAGAGCGCATTTATGTCCGGAATCAATGTCGGTCTGGTGAAAATGCTTGTCTTCATTATTGCGGGAGGCATGGTGGGGCTGGCTTCTTTTTTCTGGATAGCGATGAATGCTTCTTCGGATCCTGCGACTACCGGATCCAGCTTTGAAATGTATGCTATTGCAGCGGTGGTTTTAGGTGGAATCAGTATGTCGGGCGGAAAGGGAAAATGTCTGGGCATCTTATTCGGCTCTCTTTCTTATACGGTAATCGATAAAATCATTATCGCCTTAAAGATGAATTCTTTAATCAATGATGCGGTAAAAGGAATCATCTTGATTGTTGTAATTTTAATTCAGGTAGCCGGTCCTCAAATTAAGCAGCGGATGGAAATTGCAAAAAGTAGGAAGAGGGAAGAAGGGTAAATACAGACGAAAATTAGAAGATATACCATTCAGAAATTCTTTAAAACAGACAGTGGGTGTACTGTCTGTTTTTTTCTATCTAAGCGGGAAAATGTTTTATAGTACAATGTATTTAATCTGTGTTTTCAATCCAAGTTCATTCATAGAGGATTTGGCAATCCGGACGGGATAATAGTAGAGGAAGCTATTTAGCTAAGAAGGGAAGCATGCGAGGTATGCAATCGATTGAGTGGTCGTCAAGTAATTATCTGACTGGGCTTCGATGGATATGACTATTCCTTCCAAATAGATTATGTAGAGTATTGGAAAAAACTAGTCAAAGCTTTTCTGGATATCTGTGATAGTACTAATCTTCCTACCAGACGATCTTGCTGAAAATTGAGAAAGCGCTTAACTTGAGTACAAGCTAAAATAATCCTAATCAAGCTTATAAAAAATGTATAACAAAAACAATGCAAATACTTGCAATAACAACAATAATATAATCCCGTCTTTGACAGTTGCGAAAGAGTCAAGAGCCCGTAAACGGCGCAATTACGCCATTTATGAGCTCTTGTTTTCTTTTTGAATTCTAGCAATATTTCTACTTTCTCGTTGCGGTTAAATCTTTTTTATTTCTCTTTGAGATACAATCTCGTAATCTGTTCTAAAACCAAATGTGTCGTGGTTCGATCTTTTCTACTGAGATATACCGGTCTGGCTTGAAATTCACTCTTCATAATCCGGAAACATTCTTCAATCTGCCATCGCTTTTGATTAATACTTATAATCGTTGCCACGTCATCTTCTAGGTTTGTGCATACGGCATAGAAACCGTCATAACGTTCCTCTTCCGTGGCAACATCTTCATCTATCGAAGGGATCATTTTATCTGCAATCTCGCCGTCAGAAGTACAGTGATTCTGACGTATAAAACGCTTGGGATCGTTCGGACGTTTTTCTGATGTCCTTCAGAAAGAGGTAGCCTACGTTTACGCTATGGCAGCTTTCTTTCTTAATCAAGGTCGAAGAGGAATACTTAAGCATAATGTCTTTTTTTGAAGCTTTTTCTTCTGCGGAGCGTTTGGCAGCGTACTGCTTTGCCCACTCCAGCGGAGAAAGCTCTCCGCAAACCTTCAGAAGTTCATCTTCCGAACCAATCTTCTCTATCGTTTTTGTAGTGGATTTACCATCTATCCAAACTGATTTACTCAGGTAATAGATGGTCTGATTTTTCGATTTTGATACAGATACTTTCATGACGCAGTCCCTCCATGCGCCCATTACACCATATATAGCCGAATATAGCCGGTGTATATTTGATACAATTTGACAAAAAAATACAGGCTTTTCAAGGTCTGAGGAGATTTTGAAACGATTTAACTGTCAAATTACCGATATGGCAGTCTTGTATTTGTAGAAAAGTTATAATATACCACTTGTTTTTTGTGAGTCTTAGGATAAAATGAAGAAAAAATTATTAATCGAGAATGATTTGCTTCGAAAATAGATCAATATTTTGTGAAGGGGTTTGATAGTGAAAAAGACGAATAGAGATAAAATTATAGATGAAATATGGAAGGCCCAAGATGAGGCATATGCATTAATGCGTTCTTATGATGATATTCCTCATAATTATGGGGAAAGTAGCCTATATCAGGTTGAGGGAGAATTTATCGATATTATTGCTGAAAACCCGGGAATAACTATTACGGAAATTTCAGAACGCTTAGGCAATACAACTAGCGCTGCTTCCCAGATTGTTCGCAAGTTGCGAAAAAAAGGGATGTTGATACAAGTTCGAGATGAGCAGAATAATAGGAAGTATAATCTTTTGCTGACAGATATTGGGAAAAAAGTCTATGAGGGACATCAATTATTTACGAATGAGTGTAAAGCCTATTTTCAGAGCTGTTTAGAAGAATTCACAGAAGAAAAATTAGAATCTTTTGTAGAGATACAAAAAAGAATAAATTGCTCATATAAGCATGATATAAAGAAAGGAAATGCAATCTTTCCAATTCCCTGGATTCTATCAAGATTTTTAGAATTGAAGAGATTTAAAAGAAGAGTCCCAAAGCATTTATGCTCGATGGGCTCTTTTTTTAATAAGAATATTTGTATACTATTTATAGCTTTTATAGTTAAAAACAAAAAAATACTTATTAATAATAGCGAATAAAAATCTTGACTATTTAGATATTTACATTACAATCAAACTATTAAGGTACTTAATAATAAAATACCTTAATATAATTTGATATAAGAATTAGAACTAAAAATGCTTAGAACCCAATAAAAGCAATGCTTTTATTACATAAAAATATGTATATAGAAAGGATGAAGTTATGGAAACGATTCAAAAAATGAATGGAACAATCTGGGTTTTTGCTGCAATTCTCATTTCACTTGTTTTAGTGCAATCATTTTTATTTCTTCGACTTGCGCTACGCTTTAACGAAAAGCATAAGCTAGTGACAAAGGAAGAGCTGAAATCTGCTCAAAGAACAGGAATGATTGCGGCAATTGGTCCCTCCTTTGCTTCTATTGTGGTTGCTCTTAGTTTGATTGCCATGGTTGGACCTGCTGCAACATTTATGCGTTGTGGGGTAATAGGTGCACCTTTATGGGAGCTGTATATGGCAAATATTGCATCAACAGCTGCAGGAGTGCAAATTGGTGGGGAAGGTTTTACTGAATCGATATTCACATTTTGTCTGTTCTGCATGGTATTAGGTTCCGCACCTTATTTTATAAACACTATGATTATGCTTAAGCCAATGGATACCTTGCTGGAAAAAAGTAAAGAAAAAAAGAAGCATATTTCTTTTATGCCTTACCTTAGTACAAGTGCAATGTTTGGCTTACTTGGGTATAGTGTTTGCGATTACTTCTCTAAAACAGCCTCAGTTGTAGCGGCAATAGGTGCCGGAATATCTTATTATGTTGTGGAGAAAATCAGTAAAAAAATAAATAGTTCTTTCTTATCTTCTATGGGGCTGGGTATTGCCATGCTATTTGGAATGTTGTTTGGACAAGTGTTTACTATATTAATGACCAAGTAATGATTCGAGTCTTTAACTTGAAAGTTTAATTGCGATATCAAAATCATTGTTGAGGAGAATAAACATGGAAAATAATATCGATACAAATGCAAAGGACAATAATAATTTGGGTGAAAGTTTGGAAAAAGATTACAAGAATGGATTTATTAAAAATGTACACCACATAGGAAGAGTAACTATGCTTTTTGCTTTGCTCCTTAGTTTTGCACCAATTCTGTATTTTATTCTAGTCAAAGGTTACACATTGCCTATTGAAATATATTTGGGCGGTATTGCCGGAGTTTTTTCTATAGGAATTGGAATGTGGCTGACAGAACCGGAAGCATACTGGCCCGTTTTAGGATCAGCCGGTACATATATTTCATATCTTTCGGGTAATGTGGGAGCAATGCGTTTTCCTGTAGCGTCCACTGTACAAAAAGATATGAAAGCAGATGCTTCGACTCCGAGGGGGCAAATTATAACAATTGTTGGTATAACAGCTTCGGTTGTAGTGAATTTGATTATTCTGTTACTGATTGTACTTTTGGGAGACTTGGTTTTGAAAGTAATTCCGGCTGTAATTACAGGCGCATTTAGCTTTGTTGTGGTTTCCATGCTTGCTGCCATGATTGTAATGAATATCATGGGACATGGTGGAGTGTCTTTTATTCCTACAGCTGGAAAATATATTATAACTGCGGTAGTTGTCTGGTATGTATGCAATAAGATATTCCCGTATATGTTCGGCTGGGGGATGGCTTTTGCAGTGGGGCTTTGTGTATTTATTGCATATATTCAGTATCGCTCCGATTTGAAGAAAGAGGAGGATAAAAAAGAATGAAAACGATAGATATGCATTGTGATACCTTGATGCTCCTCGGAATAGAGGAAGGGGAGGACGCAGACCTGTATAATAACCTCACCGGGGGAGTGGACGTGTGTCGACTGAAACAGGCTGATGCATTAGCGCAATTCTTTGCCATTTTCATATTACCACAGGATGGGTATCGTTTTTTTGGAAAAGATCCAATGACGAATGAGGAGTATTTCCGTTTGTCAAAAAATATTTAAAAATACGATTGAGCGTTATCCGTCTGAAGTGGGGATTCTTCTGAATGAAAAGGACTTAGAAGAAAATTGCAAAGCCGGAAAAATCAGTCTTCTTCTTTCTATGGAGGATGGCGTGATGGTAGATGGCGATATGGAACGCTTGAAAGAATTTTATAACAAAGGAGTGCGCGCACTAAATCTCACATGGAATTATGAAAATTGTTTTGGGGCCCCCAATTCTGCAGACAAGAAAATCATGGAAAAAGGTTTGACGAATTTTGGAAAAGAAGCGATTTCTGTCATGAATGATTTAGGAATGATAATTGATGTGAGTCATTTATCGGATGGCGGATTTTGGGACGTTTGCGAACTGTCTAAAAAACCGTTTATTGCAAGTCACTCCAATGCCAGAGCAATTTGTAATCATCCAAGAAATTTGACCGATGATATGTTAAAAGCGCTGGCAAATAAGGGTGGTGTTTGCGGGCTGAATCTGGGGCCGGAGTTTTTAAGAACGGATAATCCTGACAAAGAAAGTGCTATTTCAGATATGGTAGTGATGTGCAAACATATCCGAAATGTTGCGGGAATAGATGTCTTGGGAATTGGGACAGATTTGGATGGTATTAATGGAAATTTGGAAATAGATTCAATAGAAAAATTACCGAACCTTTATACAAGTTTATCAAAAAATGGATTTTCAGAGGAAGAACTTGAAAAGATTTCTCATAAAAATGTGGAGAGAGTGTTAAAAGATTGTATTTAGAATTTCGTATAGCTGTCTGAACACTGTGATCGAAAGAATAGCACGTAAGAGTAATGTGAAATATAAGCGCAATTTTCTGAGGAAAATGATTATAAGACAGTGATACATCGAGAGAAAAAAGGAGATAGATATGAAATTTGACTTTACTTCACTAATGGATAGGCATGGAAAAGATGCAATTGCAGTAGATGGTTTAGGGACATGGCCGGGATTTGCACCGGAGAAACCGGAAGAGGGATTTGATGTAATTCCGATGTGGGTTGCGGATATGAATTTTCCTACAGCACCATGTATTCAGGACGCAATTATAGAAAGAGTGAAGCATCCCGCTTTCGGATACTTTGTACCTAGCGAAGAATACTATGAGAGTATTATAAAGTGGCATGAGATTAGAAATGGTGTAAGTGGTTTAAAGAAAGAGTATATTGGATATGAAAATGGTGTATTAGGTGGTGTGATTTCTGTTTTAACTTCTTATGCATCTCCGGGAGATGGGGTATTGGTACATAGCCCGACCTACATTGGATTTACCATGAGTTTGACAAATAACGGATTTAACATTGTTCATAGCCCTCTTTATAAAGACGATCAAGGTGTTTGGCGAATGGACTATGACGATATGGAAAAGAAAATTAAAGAAAATAATATCCATGTTGCTATTTTCTGTTCCCCTCATAATCCATGCGGTCGAGTTTGGGAGAGAGAGGAAATACTCAAGGCAATGGCAATATATGAAAAGTATGATGTGACGGTTGTGGCTGATGAAATATGGTCAGACATTATTTTGGATGGCTATAAACACATACCGACACATTCTGTCAATAACTGGGCAAGAGAGCATGTTGTTGCTCTGTATGCCCTGAGTAAGACTTTAACTTAGCGGGGCTTGTTGGATCTTATCACATTATTTATAACAAAACATTAAGAGATAGAGTAAGAGCGAAGTCCTCTAAACCGCATTATAATGACATGAACGTCTTATCTATGCATGCATTAATTGGTGCTTATTCACCTGAGGGACAAGAATGGTTGGATGAGCTCTGTCAAGTAATCACCGGTAATATTAATTATGCAGTAAATTTTATAAAAGAGCATTTTGAAGGAGTAGAGGTGTCTAGGCCGGAAGGAACTTATATGCTCTTTGTGGATTGTGGAAAATGGTGTAAAAAGCATGGGAAGGATATTGAAGAAGTTCTGAAAAAGGGATGGAACGTAGGTGTGGCGTGGCAAGATGGCAGGATGTTCCATGGACCGGATTGCATTAGATTAAATCTAGCTTTACCAATCTCAAGGATTGAAGAAGCATTTAAGCGTATGGACCATTATATTTTCAACGGAACTTGGTAAAATGGTGAATACTAAAAAGTAAATAATTTCTATACCAATAAATCTGCCGGTCCTAAGACTGGCAGATTTGTTTTGTTAATGGACTTTAGCCAGTATCGGAGCTGACATTTGAAAAATGTTAGCTCTGATACAAAAAACCACCCGCTATGCGGGTGGGAAACACTTGTTATACAAAAATCACCTTTCCTAATACAATAAAGTTGTTCAAGCTATATTGTAGAAAAGGAAGGTGATTTTATGGCGAAGAAAGAATATGCATTGGCACATACGAAATGGATGTGTAAATATCATATTGTCTTCACACCGAAGTATAGGCGAAAAATAATATATTATCAATATAAGTCAGATATTCGGGATATTATCAAGCAGCTCTGCGCCTTTAAAGGAGTGGAGATTATAGAAGGGCATTTAATGCCGGACCATGTACACATTCTGGTTAGTATTCCACCTAAGATTAGCGTTTCTTCTTTTATGGGCTATTTAAAGGGAAAAAGTGCCTTAATGATATTTGATAAACACGCAAATCTTAAATACAAATTTGGAAACAGACATTTTTGGGCCGAAGGCTATTATGTCAGTACAGTAGGTTTAAATGAAGCCACAATAAAAAAGTATATCCAAGATCAAGAAAAACACGATATAGCTTTGGATAAACTAAGTGTTAAAGAATATGAAGACCCTTTTAAGGGTTAAAGTGCAGTAGTACCAATACCCCTTTATGGGGTAGCGACGAGTCAAACGCAATATGGCTTGAATGGAGCTGTGGGAAGGTGCAAAGCAAACTTCCCATAGCCCAAAATGAAAGCCAGCGCCTTTAGACGCTGGCCAGTAGCAGGGGCTTATAGCCCCGAGCAAACCACCCGTTTGACGGGTGGTAGTGATTGTGTGCGCCTAGCGGCGCACGTTTCTAACGGGTTAAAGTCCCGAATCCGCCCGGTAGTGGGAAGGATATAGCCGAAGGCAAGGGTGTCGAGGGTGACCTCGAATCTGAAGGAAGCTGGATATGAGGAAGATACTAACTCATGGGCAAATCTCTGGTCTGACGAACAGAAATCTCATATGAGGTTATGCATGAGGATAAGACTGCAGCACAAGCCAAAGTCCAATAACTACACGGAATCATGCATGATAAATGAGGCAGATATATGGAGAGGAAGAAACGTGTGGTACCTAGGGAGGTCTGTGTGATATGCCTCGAAAGAGGTAACCATTGCCCAAAGCAATGCTGAACACACAGAAGTCAGCAGAGGTCATAGTAGTCGAGAGACAAAGGACCGAATCAGTAGGAGTCTCAAGTATGACTGAGAAAGGAGGAATGACTGGTTATGGCAGAAAACATTGAAAACAATGGCTGTTCGCAAAGAGATAGTGCGGAACATGAAGGGTATGTGAAAGCGCGTAGGTCATTCAATCCGATATGGAAAGAAAGAGGCAGTGCACAGCCAAGACTGATAAACAGTGGCTTTTACGATTTAGCCATAGCATATCAGTCTGTGCACGTCAACTATTGAAAGCGCTGTATACGAGAACCGTACGTACAGTGCTGTGAGAGGACGGCGGTTAGTCACCGCCTCCTACTCGATTGATGCCTCTTGGTATAACGGAGAATTTCAATTTTGTTATGAGGATATATTGGAGAGGTGTGAGGAGCTGTGGAAAGAATTAAGAAAGAAATAGAAACAAAGACCGATATACTGGTGCTGCCGGATTCATCGGTCTTTGTCTGTGGCTTTTTTTAGACCTTTTGTGATCTACTTTTATAAAATTCAGTGTTCCTCTATTTTCTACAAACTCACCGGTTTATTTTATTCTAAATTCACAAATTTGTTTATTTTTGTGTATATTTCATTGACGGTGGGATAATATGCGTTTATATTATTTTGTAAATAAACAAAAAAGAACATTTTGTAAACATATATTAACACAAGTTAGCGCATACTAATACGAACTAAGATAAATTCACAATCGGAGGAGAATAAATGGCAAAGTGCATTGTCATTGCAGATGATTTAACGGGAGCCAATGCCACAGGTGTCTTACTGCAAAAGATGAATTATAGTGCTTACACAGTGCTCAATACAGAACGCTTGGAACTATCCATGCTGGAAAGTTGTGATTGTCTTTTATATCCCACAGATAGTCGTGGAATTGACAAGGACTTAGCCTACAGAAGAGTTTCCAATGTTTGCAACTTGCTAAAAAACGAGGAAACGAAGGTCTACAGTAAGCGAATAGACAGTACCTTAAGAGGAAATCTGGGAGCGGAAGTAGATGCCATGCTGGAGTCCCTCGGAGAAGAGTATGTGGCCATTGTGGTTGCCTGCTTCCCTACTTCGTCTCGTATCGTACTTGGAGGATATATGCTGGTAGAGGGGCTTCCTCTACATAAGACGGATATTGCGATTGATCCGAAGACGCCGGTGAATAATCCGGAGGTGGCAGAGCTTTTCAGAAAGCAGAGCAAATACTCTATTGCTTCTATCTTGATGAAGGATTTATTACACGGAAAACATTATCTGGCGGATTGCATGAAGAAGTTGGTGGAAGAGGGAAATCGAATTCTGGTAGTGGATTGCGTAAGCCAAGAGGATATTGATTTGATTGCGGATGCGGTGGAAACCTCAAAGCTAAAGGTTCTGGCGGTGGACCCGGGAGTATTTACCGCAAGTCTTGTGAGAAAACGGGTTCCTCCAAGTGAAAAGAAGGAGAAAAACAAGGTACTGGCTGTAGTGGGAAGTGTGAATCCGCATACCAGACTTCAGTTGGAAGACCTCTGGCTATCGCAAAGATGCAAAAATGTTTTTGTGGAGACAAGGGCCCTTTTGGAAGGCGAAGAGCAGTGGGAACAGGAAGTGCAGAGAGTCGTAGACGCAATTCTTAAAGATGTGGATAAGGATAGAGTATTTACGGTAACCGGAGACGGTATCTATCCGGAAAACAGAGTTGACCTTGCTCAACTTGCAGAGAGTAGAGCCTGTCAGATAGAAGAGATTTCCAACAAGATGAACTTGGCCTTTGCGGAAATAGCACACAGAATTTGTGAGAGAGAAAAGAGTTTTAAGGGAATTTACAGCAGTGGAGGAGATGTTACGGTTTCCATTTGCAAACGCTTCCAAACAGCTGGACTTAGCCTGAAGGAAGAGGTTTTACCGCTTGCTGCGCATGGGGAAATGTTGATGGGAGATTTCCCGGGGATGCATATGGTTACAAAGGGAGGCAGTCAGGGTGGAAGAGACGCCATTATCCGCTGTATTTCCTTCTTGAAGGAGAAGCTCTTTGTATAAGTGCTTATGCACGTTTCAAGGAAACTTACAGCTACTTGGCTCGAAAAGTTCTTTGTACAAGCGACTATAGTAGTGGCCGAGCTAAGAAAAGAAATCTAAAAAACGAATATTCCAAAAGAATCATAAAGTAAGAGAGAAAGAAGGAGGATAAAAATGTCTAAAAGCAATTATTGCGGTACCGATGGGGATCCTGCCGGTATCGGTCCGGAAATAGTAGTCAAAAGCAATTTCAAAAAAAAGAAATCCAAGATATTGCGAAGGTCTTGGTTATCGGAGATGGCAAGATTTTTGGAGAAGGCAGTGGGAATCTGTAAGCTGCCGATTCGTTTACAACAAATTGAGAAAGTAGAAGAACTGGGAGAGGAAAAAGATACTCTGTACTACATGCAGGAGGGAGAGATTTCTTTAGAGAAATTTGCTTATGGAGAAGTTAGTGCCATGTGCGGTCAGGCGGCATTTTCCTATATAAAGAAATCCATTGAACTGTCAAATGAAAAAGATGGTTGATGCTGTGGCTACCACACCCATCAATAAGGAGTCTTTGAAGGCTGCAGGAGTTCCTTTTATCGGTCATACGGAGATTTTTGGGGCATTAACACAGACAGAGGATCCTCTTACCATGTTTGAATGTAACGGTATGAGGGTGTTCTTCTTAACAAGACATGTTTCTCTTCGGAAAATGCTGGACATGATTACGAAGGAGAGAATCAAGGACTATGTGAAACGCTGTCTTGAGGCTCTGAAAAAGCTCGGGGTTACAGATGGGAAAATGGCTATTGCCGGCCTGAATCCCCACTGCGGAGAGCACGGTTTGTTCGGAGATGAGGAAGTAAGGGAGATTATGCCTGCGGTAGAGGAATTGCAAAGGGAAGGATACCCTGTAGTAGGACCGATTGGAGCGGATTCCGTTTTCCATCAGGCTGCGCAGGGAAGATACAACTCCGTGCTTTCCCTCTACCATGATCAGGGGCATATTGCTACAAAGACACTGGACTTTGACAGAACCATTTCCGTTACCAACGGTATGCCGATATTGAGAACTTCCGTGGATCATGGAACGGCTTTTGATATTGCGGGAACGGGTATTGCGGAAAGCATCAGTATGGAAGAAGCGATTCGCCTTGCTGCAAAGTATGCAGAGGCTTTTAAACATTAGATTTTTTTATGCCTTGAAGTGTTTCGCTTAATGGGGCATTAAAGAACGAAAGTGTTAATTGAACAACGAAGGGGTAAAGGAAGAACTTTTTCTAAAGAGGAGGAAAGTATGGTTAACGGTTTACATGGAGAGCAAATGCTCCTGGGCTTGGCAATCGGTATTGTTTTACTGATTTTTATGGTTTTAAAGACGAAGATTCAGGCCTTTTTGGCGCTGATTATCACTACAGTAGTGATTGGTGTTATCGGAGGAATGCCTTTGAACACAATCACTTTGGAAAACGGAACAAAGTTTGGTATTTTACAGTCTATTACCAGCGGTTTTGGAAATACCTTATCCGGTATCGGTATCATTATTGGCTTCGGCGTTATGTTGGGAGCGATTTCGAGGAAACGGGAGCGGCTAAGCGAATGGCTCTTTGTTTCTTGAAGGTTTTCGGAAAAAATAAGGAAGAAGAGGCTTTGGCTTTTACCGGCTTCTTGGTTTCTATCCCGATCTTCTGCGATTCCGGTTTTATTATCCTGTCTCCTATCGCTAAGGCAATTTCCAAGGTTGCCAAGAAATCCTTGATTTCTTTAGGAGTGGCTCTGGCAGCCGGTCTTGTAATCACGCATACCATGGTGCCGCCAACTCCCGGACCCTTGGGTGTCTGCGGAATCTTCGGAGTAGATGTCGGACAGTTTATCTTACTGGCTTTAGTACTTTCCATCCCCATGACCATAGTGGCTATTTTCTATGCGAGAAAGTATATCGCAAAGAAAATGAACTGGATTGTAAATGAAAATGATGAGCTCGTGGAAGCTCCGGCAGGCGGTGTAGAGAGTGGAAAAGAGATCAATCTTGGAGCGGAAAAGCTTCCTTCTACATTTTCTTCCTTCCTTCCCATTGTTTTACCGGTCATTTTGATTTTAATGAATACCGTATTTACAGCAATGAAGATGACCGATGGATTCTTCCATGTCCTCATTTTCTTGGGACAGCCTATTGTTGCAGTAGGAATTGGATTATTAACAGCTATTTTCATCCTTGGTAGGAATATGAGCCGTAAGGAAATCTTGGCGTCCATGGAAAAGGGAATGATGTCTGCCGGTATTATCATGCTCGTAACCGGTGGTGGCGGAGCTTTAGGACAGATTATTAAGGATTCCGGTCTCGGTACTTATATGGCAGAGGGCATTACCGCTATGAATGTGCCTATTATCCTTCTTCCGCTTGTGATTTCCACTGTAATGCGTTTCATTCAGGGATCCGGAACAGTGGCAATGACCACCGCGGCAAGTATTTCCGCACCGATTATTCTTGCTGCCGGGGCCAATCCCGTTGTTTCCGCGCTGGCTTGCTGCGTGGGTTCCTGCTTCTTCAGTTATTTTAACGACAGCTATTTCTGGGTAGTAAACAGAACTCTTGGTGTAAGTGAGGCAAAGGATCAGATTCGTGTTTGGTCCATTACCACAACCATTATCTGGGCAGTGGGTTGCTTAGAGGTTATTATCCTAAGCTTCATCCTGCACTAAAGAACAAATATAAAAGAGAAATTTTGCCTTTGTATTTGCAAGGGAGAGTTTCCTTTATGGAGATGTAAAAATAACGGATTTCTATCGGTACAAGGGCTGCTTCCCCCTTTCAGCTCACTACTTTAGAAAAAAGTTTTTACATCTCCTTTTTGTTCTTAAAAAGAAACGAATGGGAAGTAAGCGGAATCTTATTTATCGAGAAGGAATAGCTTATTTATCGAAAAGAAGGAATAGCTTATTTATCGAAAAGAAGGAATGGCTTATTTTTCGAAGAGAATGCGTAGCTTAGTTATTAAAAAGAATAAATAGCCTTCTTGTATTAAAGACAGAATCCCCATATACTTTATCCATAAAACGGTTTTCTTGTTGAAACAAGGGAGTAAGAAATGAGACGAGAGAAGATTTTACTGGGAGAACGGCAGCAAATCATCCTATCTATTTTGGAGAAGGACGGTTCTGTATCCGTAGATGATTTGGCAAGGCAGTTTTCTGTCAGTGGAATGACAATTAGAAGAGACTTGAAATATTTGGAAGCCAAGAACCGGATAGAACGTTTTCATGGTGGTGCTGTTTTACGTGATGAAGTGCTTTATCAGGAAAAAGAGATACAAAATATAGAGGCGAAGAAGTTTATCGCAAAAAAGGCTTTGGAACTCTTGGATGATGTCAAGGTGATTTTTTTGGATGCAGGTACAACGAATAGGGAACTTGCTTTTTTATTAAAGGATAGAGAGACTCTTTCTGTTGTGACGACAGACCTTATGATTGCAGGGGTCTTACAAAGCGGAACTGCGCGCCTTTTCTTTTGTGGAGGAGAAATTCAAAAAAGCACGGGCTCGGCTTTGGGGAGCTATACTGTAAATCAGCTTAAGGATTATTCTTTTGATATCGCTTTTCTCGGGGCTTCTTCTATCAATAGTAAGCTGGAGCTGAGTACGCCGACCATGGAGAAGGTGGCTCTAAAGAAGACTATTTTAGAACAGGCTAAGAAAGCGGTTTTGCTGGCGGATGCGAGTAAGTTCGAAAAGCAAGCCATGATGACAATCTGTGGTATTCAGGAATTTGATGTTTTGATTACGGATAAAACATTTTCCGAAAAAGAAAAAAAGGAACTGGAGAAAAAAGGGGTGGAGCTAAGATAGACTTAAGCGTTTCAACAATGGGATTCTGATTTATGGAGAAGGGTAATTATGTTATACAAGTCTCAGGGCCATAGAAAACCCTTTAGCAATATGATACCATGGAGCCATCTTTAGCAAAGGAGGAGCTCACATGCCTATGGTGAAAAAAGACACGATTGAAGCAAAGGGTTTTGCTATTCAAATTTATACGGAAGACTTTAAAAATGACTATATAAGTTTAACGGATATTGCAAGATACAAAAATGTGCATGAACCTAAAGATGTTGTTAAAAACTGGCTGAGAGTAAGAGATACAATTGAATTCCTTGGTCTCTGGGAGACTATTCATAATCCGAGTTTCAAAGGGGTCGAATTCGACTCCTTTAGAAAGGAGGCAGGAACAAATGCATTTACATTATCACCTCAAAGATGGATTGAAAATACAAATGCAATCGGGATTGTTTCTAAATCCGGGAGAGGTGGGGGAACATTCGCTCATCCTGATATAGCAATGGAATTTGCTTCGTGGATTTCAGCAGAGTTTAAGCTCTATCTAATCCAAGATTATAAGAGGCTTAAGTCAGATGAAAACTCAAAATTATCATTGGGCTGGAATCTTAATCGAGAAATTTCTAAGATTAACTATAAAATCCATACAGATGCAATCAAAGAATATCTCTTAAAGGATCTTACCAACGAGCAGTTATCTTATTAATACGCAAGTGAAGCGGATATGCTCAATGTTGCCTTATTTAACAAAAGAGCAAAACAGTGGCGTGAAGAAAATCCGAACCTAAAAGGGAATATGAGAGACTATGCGAGTTTAAATGAATTATTGGTTCTTGCCAATATGGAAAGCTATAATGCAATTCTTATCGGAAAAGGCATGGATCAAAAAGAAAGAATGATAGAGCTAAGAAAGCTTGCAAGAACTCAGCTGCTGTCAATTGAAAAGTTGAACAATACAGGAATTAAGAGTTTAGAGGATAAGTCAAAGAAATAGAGAGCTATATTTTTCATAGTGGTATTTATTTTACGCAGAGTGGCTTCGGCTAGAATAGAAAGAGACTCTATTTTAGCCGAAGCTGTGTATTGTCTAAATACAAACTTTCGGCTAATATGGAATTGTATTATAAATTAGCCGAAAGTTTATAAAAGGATAGAATATACAGTCATAAAAAATCCGATAAATCCATTGCTTTACTTTCGAAATAGGAGGAAGAGATGTCCTACATCAGAAGAAGTTTAGAAAAGATTGTTTTGCAAGTGACAAAAGAATATCCGGTGCTGCTTCTTTCGGGACCGCGTCAAGTGGGAAAAACCACCATGCTTAAGAAACTGATGGAAGGGACGGAACGAAATTATGTCTCTCTGGATGATTTGCAGGAAAGAGAGCTTGCGAGGACAGATCCGGAACTGTTTTTACAGCTCCATAAACCGCCTATTCTCATTGATGAAGTACAATATGCTCCCGAACTTTTTCCCTACATAAAGATTATTGTGGATAAAGAACAAAAAAAGGGAGCTTTTTGGTTAACGGGTTCGCAGGTCTTTTCGCTTATGCGAGGCGTACAAGAATCCTTAGCAGGAAGAGTTGCCTTACTATCTCTGTCTTCACTTTCTCAAGCGGAGGCCTACGGAGGAGAAGAGGAAATGTTTACTCTTGATCCGGAAAGCCTGCTTTCCAGAAAAAAGGGGAGAAAGCTTGCCGATGCGGAAGAGATCTTTAAGCGCATTTTTAAAGGCTCCATGCCGGCTATTGTGAGTGGGGATATAACTAGTAGCGGTATTTTCTATAACAGCTATTTAAGTACTTATATTGAGAGAGATGTAAAAAGCCTGTCGGATGCGATAGATTCTTTAAAGTTTTTACGCTTTATTACGGCACTTGCTGCAAGATGCAGTCAGATGTTGAATATCAGTGAACTTGCAAGAGATGCGGAGTTGAATCAAAAGCAGGTGAAAGACTGGCTGGGAATCTTGGAAACCTTGGGGATTCTGTTTTATTTATATCCGTATTCCAACAATTTATTAAAGCGTCTTGTTAAAACACCGAAAGTATATTTTTACGATACGGGACTCGTTGCCTATCTGACCAAGTGGAGCAGTCCGGAAACACTTGCAAGCGGAGCAATGAGCGGGGCTATTTTGGAGAATTACGTGGTTTCGGAAATACGAAAGAGCTATTTGAATCATGGGAAAGAGGCGTTTATCTATTACTATCGGGATAAAGATGCCAAAGAAATCGACCTTGTTCTGGAGCAGGATGGAGAACTGCATCCTATAGAAATTAAAAAGTCTGCCAATCCGGCATCGGAAATTCTTCGTGTCTTTCCGGTCTTAGACAAGTCATCTTTAAAAAGGGGAAACGGAGCGGTCATCTGCTTAAAGACAGAGTTATCTGCATTTAATAAAGAAAACTACATTGTTCCGGTTTGGATGATATAAAGATATCTCCTTCCATTTCATATTCATTTTATAAATGCCCTGTATTCTGTTTAGAGAAACATTATGCCGGAAAAGGAATTCTTTCTTTTTTCGAGAGAGATAGCTTAAGAATTAGGGCGTATAATGATAAAGTGATTTAAGGAGGAAGATTTATGGTTAAGAATCAATTTAGGGGAGTATTTCTGGTACTCAGCTTATGTGCAGGTTTGAGTTTTACCGCATGTCAAAATAAGAATGGCGTGGCAGAGCAGTCTTCTATGGCGTCCACGGAAGCAGCTGCAGATGCTTCCGGAGAGCAGGGGCTTGTAGTTAGTCCGGAAGAAGCGGGAGTATCCGTAAATATGGACAGCAATGGTGACAGTTTTAAGCCTGCAGACTATACTCTTCCTGTAAAAGACGAATATGCTTATGAGTATTTGGGGCTGCAATTCGGTCTTTCCGAAAAAATAAAAGAAGCGATGAAGACAAAAGACATCGTGATGCTCGACGACCAGAGTCCTCTGGATCAGGACCTAAAGTATGCGCTTTTATACTTCAGTAAGCTTACGGACGAGCAGAAAAATGCGGAAATCAGTAAGATGGGTGACGGCTACGAAAAGTGGCAGGAGAGCCTTGAACGAATCGGTACCATCGGGATGTTCGAAAAGAGTCTTTCTGAAGAAGAAATCGGGAAGATTACAAAGTGCGACAGTCATACGAAGCTCGGAGAGTCCAAAGACGGAAAATACAGCTATTATCTTAGTGTAAATAGCACAGCGGATGCAGAGACGATAGAGGAATTGAAAAAGACGTCGGTAGAAATTACGGAAAAAAAAGACCGTCCGGAAAATGGCTTTGTTCTTGCAGAAAAGTCTGACTTGGAAAATACCATGGCCTTTATGGAGGGTGCAGGAAATACGGTTACCGACTTAAGTAATATTGTGACCAAGGACATTCACGGAAAAGAGTTTAGCAGTAAAGACTTTGCAAATTATGACCTTACCATGGTCAATGTTTTCGCAACTTGGTGCACGGCTTGTATTCAGGAAATCCCGGACCTTGTCGAGGTGCAAAAGGAAATGCAGGCAAAGGGAGTTAATATCGTCGGCATTGTGACCGATACCGTGGATGATACGGGGGAAAATCAGGAAGCACTGGAAAAGGCGAAGCTCATTCAGGAGAAAACCAAGGCGAATTACTCCTTCCTTATGCCGGATAAGACAAATTTCAACGGTAGATTAAATGGTATTCAGGCTCTTCCGGAGACCTTTTTTGTGGATAAGAACGGACAGATTGTCGGAGAGACCTATTCCGGTTCTCACAATAAGAAGGACTGGACAGCAATCATCGAGAAGGAACTTTCCGCTTTGAAGAACTAAAGTCCTTTATCACTTACATTAGATACTATTTTAGAAGGTTAGATACTATTTTAAAAGGTATATCGTTGTAGGAAGAAAAAAATGAACGAAAGGTAAAATCGGAAGAAAAATGTACAGAAATATTTTGAAATCCCGTGCCCTTTCCGTGGCTCTCGTAGCACTCGGTATCGTCATGATGTACATCGGAGCGCAGCGGGGAGAAGTACTGGTAGTTTTAAATAAGGCAATCAAAGTTTGCATGGAGTGTATCGGCATTGGATAAGTTAAAAGAACTCATAAACGGAAAGTCAAAAAAAGATAAATATAAAGCAAGAAATAATGTAAGGCATGTTTTCCAATCCTTTTGGTTTCTACTTACGAATTCCTTCTTTGAGGGATTTAAGACCGGAAAAATTTACGGAGGAAAATGGAAACAGCTTTGTGTGCCCGGCATGAATTGTTATTCCTGTCCGGGAGCCAAGGGTTCCTGCCCTATTGGGGCTTTACAGGCGGTCATTGGAAGCCCGAAATTTAAGTTTAGCTACTATGTGGTAGGCTTCCTCTTTTTTGTAGGAGCACTGATCGGAAGAGGGGTCTGCGGTTATCTCTGTCCGTTCGGCTTGGTGCAGGATTTACTGCATAAGATTCCTTTTGTGAAAAAGATAGAAACCTTTAAGGGAGACAAGGCTTTACGAAAGGCAAAGTATCTTATCTTGCTTGTTTTCGTAATACTCCTCCCTCTGTTTTTAGTGGATATTATAGGACAGGGGGCCCCCTATTTTTGTAAATTGATTTGTCCCGTGGGTATGATGGAGGGCGGTATTCCTTTGGTGCTGATGAATAAAAGCATGAGAGGAGCCATTGGTTTTTTGTATGCCTGGAAAGGCTTGATTTTGATCTTGACTATCTTTCTTTCCATCGTGATTTATCGACCGTTTTGCAAATACATCTGTCCGCTTGGGGCGATTTATTCCCTTTTTAATTCCGTTTCCCTCTTCCGCTATACCTTGGATCATCAGAAGTGCATTCACTGCGGAAGATGTAAGGCGGTTTGCGAAATGCAATGTGATCCGGTGAAAAACTGCAATGATTTGGAGTGTATCCGCTGCGGAAATGTAAAAATGCCTGTCCGGTGGATGCGATTGCCTGTGGGATAACGAAGCCGGATGTGTCGAAAGAAACGGTAAAAGCAAAGGCCTAGAGAGGGCAGTAGGGTAAAGTCTTGCCTCAAGCTCTAAGAATATGGCACGAAAGAAGATGAACGAGGTGGGAGGGACTATGAACATCCTTGTCGTGGAAGATGATCAAAGTATCCGAGAGGGCATCGCAGCGTTCCTCTCGGAATTTGGCTACACTATGGTGGAAGCGAAAGACGGGCGGGAAGCTCTCTTGAAATTCAACAAAGAGCTTCATCTTGTTATTTTGGATATTCAGATTCCCTTTGTTAACGGTCTCGAGGTCTTAAAGGAGATTCGAAAGAAGAGTAAGCTCCCTGTCCTCATTCTGACCGCCTTTAGCGATGAGGAGTATAAGATTGATGCCTTTACAAGCCTTGCAGACGGCTATATGGAAAAACCCTTTTCTCTCCCGCTTCTAAAGGCGAGAATCGACTCGCTGATAGAGAAGAATTACGGGCAGGAGGAGAAGTTTTTCTATAAAAATGTAGAGGTGGACTTTTCCGGTTACACTGCAAAGGTGGACGGAAAGTCTGTAGACATGAATGCGAAAGAAGTAGAGATATTAAAGTATCTTTTCGAAAATGAGGGGCAGGCCTTAACAAGGGAACAGATCTTAGACCATGTCTGGAAAGAAACGGAAGAAATTCCCTTTGACAGAGTGATTGATGTGTATATCAAAGAGTTACGAAAAAAACTCAAGCTGGACTGCATTTTCACAATAAGAAATGTGGGCTATAAGTTGGAGAGAGAATGAAAAATCTAAAGCTATTTCCAAAAATGTTCATACAGCTTTTTTCTGTTCTCGGAATCCTTATCCTTTTGATTCATCTCTTGGTCTTTTTCTTTTTCCCCATTAGCTACTTAGAGCAGAGGAAGGAGGCCATTACGAATCGGGCAAATGAAGTCTCCGCCGCTATGGAGGGAAAATCCCTTACAGAAATAGAGAATACTTTGGCTCTTTATTCTAAAAGCAGTGATATTTATGCTTTTGTAAAGAAAGATACGGAGAGCCTGTCCATTCCCGTTGACGCGAACATTCCTATAGACGATACAGTACCCATTGATTTTCAGAGTAAAACAAATTCCATGATTATCGAGGAGAGGGAGATTAAAACGAATGCGGGAGAGGCGCTAAGTTTGCAGTTCATTTCCACTGCGGATATGCAAAAGGAAGCGAAGGAACTAAGCCTTCAATTTCTGCCCTATTCCCTTGCTATTTCCCTTTTATTTTCTGCAGTAGTTTCCTTGATTTATGCCAAGGCGATTAAAAATCACATTCAGGAAATAAAAAACGAGACCGACAAGATGATTGCGTTAAATGAAGAGGCGCGCTTAGAGGTTGATTCCAAAGATGAGGTGGGGGAGTTGAAAGCACAAATCAATACCCTGTATCGAAGCCTCTTACAATCCATTGAAAATGTAGAAAAGAAAAATCAGGAGATTTTAAGGCTTGAAAAACTGAAATATGATTTTTTAAAGGGAGCTTCCCATGAGCTGAAAACACCGCTTGCGAGTTTGAAAATCATTTTGGAAAATATGCAGTACAATATCGGAAAATATAAGGACAGAGACCGCTATATCGGGGAATGTATCGCCACAGTAGACAGTCTTAGCCAAAATATTTCCCAGATCCTCTCCGTATCCTCTTTGGAAAATCTAAAGGAAGATGAAGAAAATCTCGAAATTCAGCCTGTCTTAAGGACGGTTTTAGAAAAATATAAGGTTTTACTCCAGCAAAAAAAGCTTCACTTAAAAAATGAATTGCAAGACGAGAAACTCTATATCGGAAAGCCTGCTTTGAAAATCATTTTATCTAATCTTCTCAGTAATGCGGTAAAATACACGGAAGAAGCCGGAGCAATCAGGATTTATGCCGATGAGGGCTGGTTTTATCTGGAGAACAGCTTTTCAAAACGCTATGCCATGAACTTTGATTTAAGTAAGGAAAACAGCAATGGCCTAGGTTTGTACATTGTAAGCACCTTACTGAACAACTATAAGATTCCCTATGAGAGTTTGGAAAAAGACGGGAAATTTGTCTTTCGAATCAAGCTATCATGAAAGGAGGAAAGATGTTTATCTTAGAACTAAACCAAGAGGGTATAGGAACGGAAATCGGCTTGTTTCACACGATAGAAGAGGGGAGAGCCTTTATTTCTCAAGTGGACGGCTACCGCTGCGAGGAAGAAGAGGGATTTGTCTATGAAAGTCTGGATATCCGGAAGCTTCCGGAGTATTTGGAGCTGGATTATAACGGAAATATAGTTCCCTTTAGTAAGTTTATGTTTACCGAAGAAGGGGATATCGACATTTTCTGGAAAGAAATACCGGATTTGAGTTCTCCCGGAAAAGGCATGGTAGAAGGCTGTACCCGAGTGGATGCTTATGCTATTCCCAATGAAGAAGTGAAAGACTATATCGAAAAGCGGGAGCTTCAGTACAAAAAGATAAAAGGGCTCTTAGGAGAAAAAGGCTATGAAGCGGATAGAGCTTACTTTGGCTCGGAAGATGGGGAGGCGGTGCTTTACAGAAAAAAGGGAATGGAAGACTGGCATTTTCTTACCCATATGGATCCGGACTTTATTGAGGAAAGTGCGGAGGATATCTTAAGCGGCGGCAAGATTAAATAAGCGCTTCTAATATTTACAAATTCCTAAAATATGTTTATAATAGTAAACATTATATAGGAGGCGTGAAAAATGAAAAAAGCTGCATATAACATACTTCCGGGAACGGAAGAAATATTAAAAAGTATGGGAGAACAAATAAAGCTTGCCAGACTCAGACGAAGTCTATCTGCTGAACTTGTGGCAGAACGTGCGGGAATCAGCAGAGCGTCTTTATGGAAAGTGGAAAGAGGGGAACCGGCTGTGGCTATGGGAATCTATGCAGCAGTTTTACATGCCTTAAACAATCTGGATAAGGACCTGCTTTTCCTTGCTAAAGATGATGAAATGGGAAGACGGTTGCAGGACTTAAATCTACTTACAAGAAAGCGTGCACCGAGGAGGAAAGGCTAATGGCATCCAAACAAAAGACCATTTATGTCTACGATGATTTCAGCTTTGACAAGACGAGTCTGATGGGATGTCTTTGGATAGATGTGCTCAAAGGAGAAGAGTCCTACTCCTTTGAGTTTGATAAAATCTGGTTGGAAAGAACCGGCCTAAAATTTACGCCGGATCCGGAGCTTATGCCCTATTCCGGTAGACAATATCCTTCCGGAAAGGCTATTTTTGGTTTATTTTCAGATTCCTCCCCTGACCGTTGGGGACGAGTTTTGATGAATAAGCGTGAAAGAATATTGGCGGAGAAAGAGGGACGTAAGCCTTCGAAGCTATATGACAGTGATTATCTTTTGGGAGTATATGATGAAACCAGAATGGGAGGGATTCGATTAAAAACAGACCCGGATGGGCCCTTTCTTTCTGATGATCAAGGAGCTGCTGTTCCTCCTTGGGCTACTCTAAGAACTTTGGAGGAAGCTTCAAGAAAGCTTGAAAGTGATGATGGAGGGGCGATTGAAAAGTGGCTTAGGCAGTTAATCAAGCCCGGTTCTTCACTAGGGGGAGCAAGACCTAAGGCAACAGTAAAAGATACCAAGAATCAGCTTTGGATTGCGAAGTTTCCTTCTAAAAATGATGAAAATAATACCGGTGCATGGGAGATGGTAGTGCATGACTTAGCGGTCCTCTGCGGTTTGAATGTTCCGGACGCCAAGCTTGAAAATTTTTCTTCCTTAGGTAGTACTTATTTGGTAAAGCGCTTTGATCGAGAAAGCAACAAACGAGTACACTTTGCTTCCGCCATGACGCTACTCGGGAAAAAAGATGGAGCATCTGCAGCAGACGGGAGCAGTTATTTGGAATTGGCATCTTTCCTAAAATCTTATGGAGCACAGCCTAAAATGGATTTACTTGAACTTTGGAGGAGAATTGTTTTCAATATGGCTGTTAGCAATACAGATGACCATTTGCGAAATCATGCTTTTATTTTGGCAAGGAATGGTTGGGCACTTTCTCCCCTTTATGATGTAAATCCGGTTCCCTACGGAGATGAGCTTTCACTCAATGTAGATGAACAAGATAACAGGATTTGTATTGACCTTGCGATTCAGACAGCTTACCGATTCGGAATATCGGAGTCGGAAGCGGTAGATTTGGCCCATAATATCCTGGAGACTGTAAGAGAAAATTGGGAAAAGATAGCAAGAGCTTATGGAATATCCCATGGACAAATAGAAGACATGAGACCGGCTTTCGATGTTTGTTATCAATAAAAGATAACGGGCCGTTTCTGCTCCGTCTAAACATCTTTCCCCTTTTCTCTTTTTATGGTAGAATTTTCCAAGGCTTAGTATTGTAAAAGACGATAGGAGGGCTATATGGAGGACGAGAAGAACATTCAGATAGAGGGAAATAACAGCTTTGGAGATGTGGTGATTGCCGATGAGGTGCTTGCCATTATTGCCGGTATTGCGGCAACCGAGGTGGAAGGCGTGCATTCCATGGATGGAGGCTGGTCCGGACAGTTCATTTCCAAGCTCGGCATCAAGGACCTTGCAAGAGGTGTGAAGGTACAGGTAAGAGAGGGAGAGGTCAAGGTGGACTTAAGCCTCAATATGGAATACGGCTATGCTATCCCGAAGGTTTCCAACCTTGTGCAGGATAAGGTTTCCGCAAGCATCAACAATATGACGGGACTCAATGTTTCTGAAGTAAATATCAGGATTTCCGGAGTGGTAAATAAAGAGAATGAATAAGAGAGAAGAAAGAAGCCATAAGTTTAAGCTTTTATTTTCCACCCTCTTTTATGAGGGAGAGGAGAAGACAGAGAGAATCAGCCACTATTCCTTTGAAAAAGAGGAGGACGATGAGAGTATCATCGCCTTTGACTGTCTTCCCGATGAGGAAAAGGCATATTTAGAGGCCGAGGTGCTGAAGATATTAGAGCAGCTTCCTGAGCTGGACAGCATGATTAATGCGGATACGGAAGGCTGGACCACGAAGAGAATGAGTAAGACCGATTTAACGGTGCTTCGCCTTTCTCTTTATGAGCTGAAGTTCCAAGAGGACATTCCGAAGAAGGTAGTCCTGAATGAGGCGGTGGAAATTGCGAAGAAGTACGGAGGCGCGGATTCCGGCTCCTTTGTGAACGGTGTGCTTGCGCGGATTCTTCCAAAGCTTTCTCCGGAACTTTCCGACTCTGCTGAAAAGAGAGAAAAGAAGGGCGAAAAAAAGGGAAAGAAGCAGCAGAAAAATTCTTCTTTCCACATCGTTCTGAACAAGAAAGATTAGTTTATGGAAAGAGCTTCCAAGAAAGAATATACGGTCTCGCAGGTCAATCGTTATCTTGCACGAATGATGCAGGAGGATTTCTTTCTTTCCCACCTTACGGTGTCCGGAGAGATTTCCAACCTGAAAATGCACCCGTCGGGACATATTTATTTTACGCTTAAGGATCAAGCTTCGCAGCTTTCGGGCATCATGTTTGCCGGAAAGAGGGCGGGGCTTGGTTTTCGTTTGGAAAATGGCATGAAGGTGCTTTGTACGGGAAGAATCGGTCTCTATGAGCAGGGAGGAAGCTATCAGATTTATGCGGATTCCTTCCAGCTTGCAGGACAGGGGGACCTCTACCTTCGATTTGAGGCACTGAAGAAAGAACTTATGGAAATGGGACTCTTTGATCCCATGTATAAGAAGCCGATTCCCAAGTATGCCCGGCGCATCGGGGTGGTTACGGCAAGCTCCGGTGCGGCGGTGAGGGATATTGTGCAGATTGCAAGACGGAGAAATCCCTTTGTGGAAATCACGCTATTCCCGGCTCTTGTGCAAGGAGAAGGCGCTGTGGCGTCCCTTGTGAGGGGAATAGAGAGGCTGGATAAGCTTGGTCTGGACGCTCTCATTGTAGGGCGAGGAGGCGGCTCCATTGAAGATCTCTGGGCCTTCAATGAAGAAGCGGTAGCAAAGGCAATATTTAATGCTGAGACCCCCATTATTTCTGCTGTCGGGCATGAGACCGACACGACCATTTCGGATTTTGTCGCGGATTTACGCGCACCGACTCCCTCTGCCGCGGCGGAGCTTGCGGTCTTTGACTATATGCAGTTTGTGGATGATTTAAGTTCCTATACCTATAGTTTTCACGAGCGAATCGAGAAGAAAATCCTTTTCCTTAGGCAAAGACTGAAGGAGAAGGAGTTGAAATTCTCTGTTCTGCATCCCAAAGCTATTTTACAGGGAAAACAGCATCGGCTCCTAGATTTACAGAATCGCTTGCAAAATCAGATGATGAAGGCCCTGCAAAACGCCAAGGAGAATTTGCAAGATTATGCTCATTTTACGAAGATCATGGAGCGAAGACTCAGTGAAGATAAGGCTCGTCTTAGTCGTTATCAGAGCTTTCCGCACCTTATAGAGGAAAAGCTTTTAAAGGCAAGGCATGGTCTTACGGCTTATCAGGATTTTCCAAGGCTAATGGAGGAGAAGCTACAGGAAAATAGACATAGAATGCAGCTTCTTTCGGAGCAGTTTGATGCGCTTTCTCCCCTTCGCCTACTTTCAAACGGCTACTCCTATGTTCGAGATGAAGCAGGACACAGGGTAAGTAGCGCGGATAAGCTCAAAAAAGGAGAGCTTTTGGAACTGCATTTCTCGGACGGCTCCGCGAAAGCCAGGGTGGAAGAGATTGAAAGCAAAAAGTGAGCAAATAAATAGATGGCATAGTTGAATGAAATTAGGCTGCACTGCAGAGCTTATGAAAGACAGCATGCTTGCGCAAAAAAGCTCCTGTTAAAGCAGACGATAGAATAAAGATGTAAAATACTAAGAAAGAATATCGGATAAACTAACAATCAAGAGGAGTGTTTAGATTATGATAGAGGAAAACGAAGAGATGTCAGTATTGGGTAAGGATGGACAAAATAGAAACTGCTCCGGAAGCAAATGCGGGCAAGTCTGAAAAAAAAGTAAAAGCGGAGAAAGTGGAGAACAGCGAAAAATCGGAGCAGAAAAAGGATTTAAGCGAGATTTTTACGGACTTGGATAGTCTTTTACAAAAGATGGAGGGAGAGGAAAGTCTGGAAAAGAGCTTTGCGATCTATGAGAAAGCAGTTTCTCTTTTAAAGGAAGCAAATTCCAGCATTGACCGAATCGAAAAACAGGTTCGTATTTTAGACGGTGAAGAGGGAAAATAATGGGCATCAAAGAGGCACTCGGGGAAAAAAGAAGCGGTGGAAGCCATTTTACAGAGTTTCTTACCGGAAGAAAAAGGGCTTTGACAGGACCGGCAGAGAGGCGATGAACTACAGTCTTATGGCGCCGGGAAAGAGGATTCGCCCGATTTTAGTAGAGGAGGCATTTTTTCTCTGCTGCAAAGAGGAAGAGAAGGAAGTGCTTCTTCCGATTTTACATTCCTTTATGGCTGCCATCGAAATGATTCACAGCTTTTTCCCTTTGCCATGATGACCTTCCTGCTATGGACAATGACCGCGTGAGAAGAGGGCAGGACTCCACCTGGGCACATTTTTCGGAGGCGCAAGGTATTCTTGCCGGAGACGCCCTCTCGCTCTATGCCTTTCAGGCGGTTTTGGAAACTTTTCAGAAAGAAAAGAGAAAGAATCCTGTGCTTTCCCGTTATGAAGGAAGAGTGCTCTCGGCGCTCTTAGTGCTCTCGAGAGAGTCCGGCATAGATGGGATGGTGGGCGGTCAGGTTGTAGACCTCGAAAAAGAGGGACAGCCTCTTTCCGAAGAGGAACTTTTCTTCATTATGGAAAAGAAGACGGCGGCACTGCTTCGGGCTTCTCTCCGCATGGGCGCTATCTTGGGCGGTGCCGAGGAAAAAGTGCAGGAGGAGATTGCGCTTTACGGGGAAAAACTTGGTCTTGCCTTTCAGATTCGGGATGATATTTTAGACGAAATCTCTACGACGGAGGAGCTTGGAAAGCCGGTGCATTCCGATACGGAGGAAGGAAAGACAACGGCTTATTCCCTCTTCGGAAGAGAAAGGCGGAAGAAAAGGTAGAGGAGTATACGGAAAAGGCCATTTCCGCGCTGGAGAGCCTTAAAGAGAAGCTTGTAGAGGAAGCACAAAAAGCCGGAGTGGATGAGGACAAGTTTGTAAACCCAAAGGAGGCCGGGCAGGATGCACTATGGAAAGAGTCGGAAAAGGCTTACATTTTCCTAAAAGAACTGGCAGTTTACCTTGCTAGTAGAAAGAAATAAAATTAGAAAGTTCATATTATGGGAATGATTTGAAACTTTTGCCGGTTGTACTACACATATTGGAAGAGTAATAAATAATATAATAAAAGGGTTTATTTATGTTATTGGAGAACATCAGCGGGGCAGAGGATGTACGAAAGCTGTCCCTGAAAGAGCAAAAAATCTTAGCGAAGGAAGTACGACGCTTTATCATAGAGAAAATGTCCGACAATGGAGGACACCTCGCCTCAAATCTCGGCGTGGTAGAGCTGACCATTGCATTGTTTCATGCACTGAATCTCCCGAAGGACAAGATTGTCTGGGACGTGGGGCATCAGTGCTATACGCATAAAATTCTTTCCGGAAGACGGGATGACTTTGCACTTCTTCGAAAATACAAGGGCATCAGCGGTTTCCCAAAGCGGGAGGAAAGTCCATACGACAGCTTTAATACCGGGCACAGCTCGACCTCGATTTCCGCAGCACTCGGTATTGCGGAGGGACGGGATATCTTGGGAGAAGATTATAGTGTCGTTGCAGTAATTGGTGACGGGGCACTCACGGGAGGCATGGCTTACGAAGCCTTAAACAATGCCTCCAAGATGAAGAAGAACTTCATCATCATTTTAAATGACAATGAGATGTCGATTGCCAAAAATGTGGGCGGTATGTCCACCTATTTAAACGGCATCCGTTCCAATAAGGGTTATACGCGTTTTAAGGAAAATCTGGCTTCCGGTCTTGGGAAGATTCCGTTGGTTGGAAATCATCTTGTGGAGCGGCTGAAGAATACAAAGAACTCCATCAAACAGCTTTTTGTACCCGGTATGCTTTTTGAAAATATGGGACTAACGTATCTTGGACCGGTGGACGGGCATAACCTCCATGCCTTAGAGCAGGTCATCCATGAGGCAAAACGTATAGACCATGCGGTACTCGTGCATGTGGTTACCAAAAAAGGAAAGGGTTATGCTCCGGCGGAAAAAAATCCCAGTGTATTCCATGGCGTCGGGCCATTTGACATTGCTACGGGAAAAAGTAAAAAAGAAAGTACGGAGAAGAGTTACACGGATATTTTTGCGGAAAGCCTGATTAAAGAGGGAAAGGGAGATTCGAGAATTGTAGCGATTACTGCGGCCATGCCGGACGGAACGGGTCTTGCTAAGTTCGAAAAGGCCTTTCCGAAACGCTTCTTTGATGTGGGAATAGCTGAAGCTCATGCGGTAACCTCTGCAGCAGGGCTTGCCAGCGCGGGCCCTAAAGCCGGTTTTTTTGCGGTTTACTCAAGTTTCCTGCAAAGAGCCCTACGACCAAATCGTGCATGATGTCTGCCTGCAGAAGCTTCCGGTTGTCTTTGCGATTGACCGTGCAGGCCTTGTTGGGGCGGACGGAGAAACGCACCGGGGATTTTTGACATTTCTTACTTAAGAAGTATTCCGAATATGACGGTTATGGCGCCGAAAAACGCGAGGGAGCTTACGGCAATGCTGCATTTTGCCTTGCAGTTTCAGGGGCCGATTGCGATTCGCTACCCGAGGGGACAGCCTACCAAGGATTTTTCCGAAAAACAGGAGCCGATAGAGTACGGAAAGGCGGAGATATTAATAGAAGAACCGGGAAAATTGCGCTCCTTGCCCTTGGCTCCATGGTTTCAACCGGAGAGCATATCGTGAGAAAATGGCAAAAAAAGGCGTGAACTTAAGCCTCGTGAATGCCCGATTTGCCAAAGCCGATTGACACGGAAATACTGGACAAACTTTCTGAAAAAAAGGCTATAGAAAGATTCTTACGCTGGAAGAGGGCGTGCGTGCCGGCGGTTTTTGGAGAGGCGGTACTCTCCATATGGAGGCGCATCACAAGGATATTTTCGTGGAAAATATCACCCTGCCTGATGCCTATGTGGAGCACGGCGATGTCTCCACTCTTCGGGAAATGCTGAGGATTGATTCGGACAGCATTATAGAAGGGCTGGAGGAGAAGGGGTTTTTCAAGTAAAAAATAAGGGCTGTAGAAAGTAGCTTCTACAGCCCTAAAATGAATACGCTAAAAATAGGTAATTATTCTTCCTCTCCGAGCATTACGGAAGTGGACTTCACAATGGCTACAGCGGTATTTCCTACTTTAAGATTTAGGGTCCTTTACTGCCTCCATGGAAATGGTGGAGCTGATGATAACTCCGTCTTCGATTTCCAGCTTCACAATGTCGTTTACAGCGCCTTCTTTGATTTCCTTTATAACGCCCTTCCACTGGTTTCTTGCGGAAATGCGGAGGTTTTCATTGGCCATCATGACTTCAGTAGCTTTAACAAAGATGCAAGCCTTCTTTCCTTCTGTGAGCTTTAGCTCATCAACAGCCTCTAAAGAGATAGTGGAGCTTACCTTATTTCCTCCTGTGGTTTCGAGTTTTACAATGGCATTTACGGCTCCTTTATGAACTTCTTTTACAATTCCGTGAAAATGGTTTCTGGCACTAATCATAGTTATTTTTGGCCTCCTTTTTTATTTCTATTAAATACAGCAGAGGACAGTCTACAAGATTTACAAAAAATACGCTAGTATAATTCTACATATTTTATAAAAAATGAGTATATAATAGGAAAATCGATGGAAGCTTAAGAGCTAAAGTCTCGAAATTGTGTTTTGGATACTACAAACTGAAAACTAAAGCATAGATACAAAAGTGTGAAATCATAGCATAGGAACTACAGCTAGATGGGGCAGCGTGATTCTACAGGATAAATATTGTTGTATGGAATGATAGAAGGAAAGAAAATGGGCGAGAAGAAAGAGCGTTTGGATGTACTTTTAGTGGAGAAAGGACATTTTGACAGTAGAGAAAAAGCAAAGCGTGCCATCATGGCAGGTCTTGTCTTCGTAAATGGAGAGAAGGAAGATAAGGCGGGAACGACTTTTCCATATACTGCGGAAATCGTAGTTAAGGGAAATCCTCTTCCCTATGTTTCCCGTGGAGGGCTCAAGCTGGAAAAGGCACTGAAGAGTTTTCCGATAGAGCTGAAAGACCGGATTTGTATGGATATCGGGGCTTCTACCGGCGGCTTCACCGATTGCATGCTGCAAAATGGGGCAAAAGAGGTCTATGCCGTGGATGTGGGACACGGACAGTTAGACTGGAAACTTAGAAATGATGAGCGGGTGCATTGCATGGAAAAGTGCAATATTCGTTTTGTGGAAGAGACGGATCTTACGGAAAAACCGAGTTTTTTCTCTATCGATGTGTCCTTTATCAGTTTAAAGCTCGTGCTCCCGGTGGTGAAAAAGCTCACAAGTCTCCCCGGAGAAGTGGTCTGCCTGATTAAACCGCAGTTTGAAGCGGGAAGAGAGCAGGTCGGGAAGAAGGGAGTGGTGCGGGATCCGAAGGTACATGAGGAAGTTATTCGCACGGTTCTCGAATTTGCGGCAAGCATCGGATTTCCGTAGAAGGTCTTAGCTTTTCTCCCATCAAAGGGCCGGAGGGAAATATTGAGTACTTGGCTTATCTGAAATATGAAGGGGAGGAGAGCGGAAGCCTTCCGGAGGGCATGGAGGAGAAGATCCATGCGATAACGGAGGAGTCGCATAGGGAGCTATAGAGACGAGACATCTACGATATAGCAGCTCAATATTAGGTGTTGGGCAGTGCTAATATATTTTTTCGGAGTGTTAACTATTTTCTCAAAACCCCTTGACAAAAAGATAGAGATAGTGTTTGATTGTGGCGTAATTCGAACTAATTCCCAAGAATAAATCACGAGAGAAAGTGTATCTAGGGTTCCGGTCAAGCTGGTCCGAGCGATACACATACTGCGCGGCAGTATGACACCTTAGGGATAAAAGCCCCGGAGGCAGGTTTCACTTGAAGCCTGCTTCCGAGGCTTCATTTATTTCTGGAGAACCATTTCAGTGAGTTTAAGGAGGAAATTATGCAGAAGATTTACACCGGAAAAACGAAAGATGTTTTTAAACTGGAAGACGGGAATCTGGTTTTAAAGTTTAAAGACGATGTCACCGGAGAGAACGGCGTTTTTGATCCGGGGGCAAATGCCGTTGCTCTGACCATTGAGGGGGTTGGAAAAGAGGATTTAAAGTGCAGTAAGTACTTTTTTGAGCTCTTAAGAAAGAACGGCGTGAAGACCCATTATGTGGATTCAAATGTGGCGGAAAATACCATGACCGTACTGCCCTGTGAGGTCTTTGGGAAGGGACTGGAAGTGATTGCCCGCTTTATTGCAACAGGCTCTTTCATCCGTAGGTACGGGGCATACATAGAGGACAAAACCGTGCTTCCCGGGACTTTCGTAGAAGTCACCTTAAAGGACGACCAAAGAAATGACCCGCCGATTTCTGAGGATGCTTTGGACATGCTCGGGATTCTTACGAAGGAAGAGTACAAAGAGCTGAAAGAAAAGACAAAGCAGATAGCCGGAATCATTAAAGAGGATCTGGCGAAAAAGGGGCTGACGCTCTATGACATTAAGCTGGAATTCGGGCGGCACAATGGAGAAGTGATTTTAATCGATGAACTATCCGGCGGAAATATGCGTGTTTTTGATGGAGACAGCTATGTAGAGCCCTTAAAGATATATTCGTATTTGGAAAAAGGAACTGTATAAAAGAGGAAATGAAGGAACAGTTTTCTCCTGTACAGGTCAATATCGGGAGTCCTTCCCGAGAAGGCCTGTACAAAAGACTGTCCGAGCTCTCTTTTTACAGTTCTTTTATTGTTAGCCGTTTTGAAAGGAGAAGTATGAAAGTTGCTTTGATTATGGGAAGTATTTCCGATGAAGAAATTGTAAAAAAGTCTGCCGCTGTTTTGAAGGATTTTTCCGTGGACTATGAATGTCGTGTGATTTCAGCCCATCGTTCTTTGGGACTTGTGATAGATTACGTGGAGAGTATGGAGGAGAAGAAGGTTGATTTGATTATTGCCTTTGCCGGAAAGGCGGCACACCTCGCCGGTGTGCTTGCGGGACTGTCCATCAAACCCGTGATTGGTGTGCCGGTCCAGTCTTCTTGCCTGGACGGCATGGATGCTCTGCTCAGTACGGTACAGATGCCAAAGGGTGTTCCGGTTGCCACTGTTGCCATAAACGGGGCGGAGAATGCAGCCATTCTTGCTATAGAGATGCTGGCTCTGTCCAACCCGGATTTAAGAGAGAAGTTAAGACTGTATAAGGAAGAAATGAAACAATCCGTTCAGGAAATGAATGAACGGGTTTGTCTCTAGGAGGTAGAGTGTGAGCGGACTGTGCGGCATTTTCTCTTTTGATAAAAAGAACGATATTACCGACCTTCTGGAGGTGGGACTCTATGCCTTACAGCACAGAGGACAGGAGGGCTTCGGCATCACCACCATGGAGGGGCAGAGGGTCTGTGAATTAAAGCGGAAGGGTTTGGTTTCGGAGGTATTGAATCAACAGATTATCGAAGATATTAGCGGCTCTTCCGGCATCGGTTTTGTGAAGTATCTTTTTTCCCACAATACCAAATATGAGCCGATGATGCCCTTCGTGTATCAGACAGACCATGGAAACTCCATGATTGCTCTGGACGGCACCATCTTAAATCGGAATTTTAATTTCTGCGAACTCGTGAATAAAATAAACGGTCCTTTGGAGAGCTTTCAGGACTATATAGAAAGTCTAAAGGGAACCTATAATCTGATCTACATTGATGAAAGGAAAATGCTGATTGCCAGAGATCCTTACGGCATAAAACCGATGTGTCTCGGGAAGCTGAAGGATACGTTCATTGCCGTTTCCGAAAGTTGTGCCTTGGATGCGATGAATGCAGAATTTTTAGAGGATGTAGAGCCCGGAGCGATGATTCTTGTAGAGAAGGGGGATTATTCCGTTCATCGTTTTTCGCAAAAACCCCATCATCTCTGCCTTTTTGAGATGATTTATATCGCCCGTCCGGATTCCATTATCGATGGTGTGAGCGTTTATCAGGCACGATATAAGATGGGAGAACGACTCTTTCAAGAGTGTCCGACAGAGGCGGATATCGTTATCGGCTCTCCCGATTCCGGATTAATTTCCGCGAAAGGCTATGCGAAAGCATCGGGGATTCCCTTTGTGGATGGGATTTTGAAGAATCGCTACATTCAAAGAACCTTCATTAAACCCACGCAGGAAGAGAGAGTCAGCAGTGTCAGGATTAAGTTAAATGCTATAAAGGAGAATCTGAAAGATAAGAGAGTTATCTTGGTGGATGATTCCATCGTTCGCGGGACGACTATGAAGTGGATTATCAAGATCTTAAAGGATGCCGGGGCGAAAGAGGTTCATATTCGGATTGCCAGTCCCGAGGTAGTTTCCGACGATATTTATGCCATTGATATTCCAAAAAATGAGCAGCTTATCGGCTATAACAGGACTGTGGAAGAGGTTCGGGACTATATCGGCTGTGACAGCCTCTATTATCTGAGTCTTAAGGGGCTGGAAGATTGTTGCGGCAATAAGGGCTATTATGAAAAATATTTTACAGGAGTGGATATTTTCCAAGAGGAGGCGGTATGGCACTAAGCTATAAGGAGGCGGGAGTTGACAAAGAGCAGGGCTATAAAGAGGTGGGGCTGATTAAGAAGTTCATCAAGGAGACCTATACTCCCGGTGTTTTATCGGATTTGGGGGGCTTTTCAGGCCTGTTTTCCTTGGAACAGGAAAAGCTTTCCCATCCTGTCCTGGTATCCGGTACAGACGGTGTGGGCACAAAAGTGGTACTGGCGCAGAAGCTGGACAGACACAAAACCATCGGTATTGACTGCGTGGCCATGTGTGTGAATGACATTCTTTGTCAGGGCGCAAAGCCTTTATTTTTCTTAGATTATATCGCCTGCGGGAAGCTTGATGCTGAGAAAATGGCGGGGATTGTGGAAGGTGTTGCGGAAGGCTGTAAAAGAGCAGGAGCGGCGTTAATCGGAGGAGAGACCGCGGAGATGCCCGGGGTGTACCGGGAAGAGGACTATGACCTTGCCGGATTTGCTGTGGGGATTGTTGACCGGGAGAAGATTATTGACGGAAAGAAGAAGGTGGAAGAAGGAGACCTGATCTTGGCACTTCCCTCTTCCGGAATCCACAGCAACGGCTTTTCTCTGGTTCGGAAAATCATTTTTGACAAGATGCACTTGGATTTGGAAAAGGAGCAGCTTTCCGGAAAAAGCCTGGCAGATATTTTACTCGAGCCCACTCGTATCTATGTTCGGGAAGTGCTTCCGGTGCTTAGTGCTGTAGATGTGCACGCCATGGCACACATTACCGGAGGAGGACTCCCGGAGAATTTCCCCCGGGTTTTACCGGAAGGACTTTCTGTGCTTATCGACGAAAGCGCTTTGCCCTGCCTTCCAATTTTTACTAAATTACAGGAGTGGGGAGAATTAAGTCGGGAGGAAATGTTCGGCACCTTCAATATGGGAGTAGGCTTTACCCTTTTTGTAAGGAAAGAGGATGAAAAGAAAGTTTTATCCATGCTTCCGGAGGCAGGGCGAATCGGAGAAGTGGTGAGAGGAAATGGAGAAGTGACCATTGAGTAGGGACCGAAGAAGTGAGCATTGAGTAGGTGCCGGAAAAGTGACTATTGAGAGGGCGCCGGAAAAGTGACAATGGAATAGACGCCGGAGAATTTCCGGTACTTAATATGTGGGAAAAGGTGGACTATGGATAAACGTATTTTTGTGCGAAAGAGAGAGCAGTACCGGCAGGAAGAGGAAAAACTGGTAGAGGAATTGTTCCGCAGCCTTTCTATCCCTGTGAGAAGCGCGGCCATTTACCAAATCTATGATGTGTATGCTATTGAAGAAGATGTCTTGAAACGGGCGGAGCAGTCCGTGTTTTCCGAGGTGATGGTGAACGAAGTTTTCGAAGAGCTGCCCCTTCAGGAAGGCTTTTATTTTGCCTATGAAACCTTGCCGGCGCAGTTTGACCAAAGAGCGGACAGTGCGATGCAGTGTATTCGGCTCTTGGATGCGGAAAGCAAGGCATTTGTGCGCTCCGGAACCTTGCTTCTTTTTGACCGTAGGCTCAGCCCTTCGGAATTAGAGAAGATTTCGAAGTTTTTGGTGAACCCCATTGAGTCCCAGGAGAAGGATCTGTCCGTTCTTTCTTTCTCGCCGGATGCGGAGAGAAAAGCAATGCGGGATATGAGCGGCTTCCGGGGGCTTACAAAGGAAGAGCTTGCTGTTTTAAAGACGGAGATGAATCTTTCCCTTCTGATGGAAGACCTCCTCTTTATTCAGGGATTTTTCAGGGAAGAAAAAAGAGACCCAAGCGAAACGGAGCTTTACGTATTGGATTGTTACTGGAGTGACCATTGTCGGCATACCACCTTTGAGACGGAGCTGGATAAGATTTCCGTGGAGTCTCAGCATTTTCAGAAGGAAATGGAAGAGGCCCTGCAGGAATACCTGAGTCTTCGAAAAGAACTGGGGACGGAGAAGCCTGTTACGCTTATGGATATGGCGACCATTGTGGGAAAGTATCATCGGCTCATTCTAAAGGATCAGACCGTGGAAGTCAGCTCCGAGAACAATGCCTGCTCCTTCTTTACGACCGTAGTGCATGATGGAAAGGAAGAGCAGTGGCTGATTCAGTTTAAAAATGAAACCCACAATCATCCGACGGAAATTGAGCCCTTTGGGGGAGCAAGTACCTGTATCGGAGGCGCTATTCGGGATCCCTTATCCGGACGAAGCTTCGTTTATCAGGCAATGCGGATCAGCGGTGCGGGAAATGTGCTGGAAGGACGGGAGAAGACCCTTCCCAATAAGCTTCCCCAGGCGGAGATTTCGAAGAAAGCCATGCAGGGCTATTCCTCTTACGGAAATCAAATCGGCCTAGCCACAAGCTTTGTACGGGAGTTGTATGATGATTCCTATGTGGCAAAGCACATGGAGGTGGGCGCGGTAGTGGGGGCAAGTCCGGTTGAAAATGTGCGAAGAGAGCTTCCCGCGCCGGGAGATATTGTGGTGTTAATCGGCGGTCGAACCGGTCGGGATGGAATCCAGGGGGCATCCGGTTCCAGTGTTGTGCATACCAGCAGCTCTTTACACACCATGGCGTCCCAGGTACAGAAGGGTAATGCCCCGGAAGAACGGAAGATTCAAAGACTTTTCCGTCGTCCGGAAGTTTCCCGTCTGATTAAAAAATGTAATGACTTCGGTGCTGGCGGGGTGGCCGTTGCCATCGGAGAAATCAGTCCCGGAATGGAGATTCATCTGGATCAGGTGATTCTCAAGTATCAGGGCTTAAATGCCACGGAAATTGCGATTAGTGAATCTCAGGAAAGAATGGCGGTGGTGGTTTCGGAAAAGGACTACGCATCATTTGTCAAAGCCTGCGAAGAGGAAAATATCGAATATGCCCATGTTGCCACCGTGACCGATCGAAACCGACTGGAAATGTTTATGGGAAAGGAAAAGGTGGTGGACTTAAAGGCCTCTTTCCTGGAGACCTCCGGGGTACGGCAGCATAGAGAGGCTGTTTTAACGGATCACCCTGAGGAGAATCCATTCCTCCATCATGGCTTTCATAGAGACGGCGCTGTAAAAGAACTTTCGGAGAAAAATGTGGCGTCTCAGAAGGGACTTGCTACGAACTTTGACAGCAGTATCGGGGCAACAACGGTAGTAATGCCTTTCACAGGAAAAGAAGAATTAACGCCGACTCAGGCCTCCGTACAGGCGCTTCCCACTTTAGGCTTTGATAGTGACATTGCGACTGTTTTGACTTACGGCTTTATTCCGAAGATTTCCCACTATTCTCCCTTTTTATCCGCGCTTTATTCGGTTCTTCTCTCCGTGGCAAAGGTCTATGCGGTAGGAGGCGACAGAAAGACCCTCTATCTTTCCTGCCATGAGTATTTCGAAAAAGCTGGGAACAGATAGTAAGAAGTGGGGCATGGCGACAGAGGCCCTGCTCGGCGCCCTCTATGCCGAGAGAGCCTTGGGGATTTCTGCTATCGGAGGAAAGGACAGTATGTCCGGTACCTTTAATGATCTTCATGTGGTAGAAACCCTGATTTCCTTTGCTTGTAGTACGGTGAAGGTAGATGAAGTGCTTACACCGGAGCTGAAAAACTGCGGAAACACCCTTTATTTCCTGCCGGTCGTAAAGGACGAGAGAGGCTTTCCGAATATAGCGGAGACGGTAGCGCAGTATGATCTCCTGCACCGCTATATTCAGGAGAAAAAGGTCTGCTCCGTTTATGTTTTGGAGGAAGGCTCCGCATTTTCCGCCCTTTACAAGATGGCAGTGGGCAATGACTTAGGTTTTCATGTCACAATGGAAGACCTTGCAGACTTTCAGCCGGGCTCCATGGTATTTGAAGCCGGTGTCACCGACCTGCCTTTCCGTAAGATTGGAACAGTGGAAGAGGACATTCTTGCAAATGGTGAGCCATTGGATAAGGAGAGCTTACGGAGAGCCTATACAGGCACCTTTGAAAAGCTTTATCCGGAGTATGTGAATTTGGAGAAGGGAAATTGCGAGAACCTGTCCAAAGAGACGGAAAGAGAGTTTTTCTCTCCGGAAAAGGTGGATCAGGTGAAAGTTCTGATTCCTGTCTTCCCGGGAACGAATTGTGAGTATGACAGTGCCCGTGCCTTCCAAAAGGAGGGGGCAGAGGTGGAAACGGTTATTATCCGGAATAAAAAGAGAGCAGGATTTAAAGGAAAGCATGGAAGAGTTTGTGAGAAGTTAAGGGGCGCCCATATCCTGATGTTTGTGGGAGGCTTTTTCCAGTGGAGATGAGCCGGACGGTCTCTGCCAAGTTTATTGTGAATTTCCTGAGAAATGAGAAGGTGAAAGAGGCGGTTCATAGCCATTTAAAGAAAAAAAGCGTCTCATCCTTGGAATCTGTAACGGCTTCCGTGCCCTCTTAAAATCCGGCTTACTTCCCTATGGAGAGATCCGGGATTTAACCGAGGAGGATTTAACGCTGTATCACAATGACTGTATGCACCATGTATCCACCACTGCCTTTTACCAGAGTGTCCAATACGAATAGTGCATGGACCCGGCATTTCCGCATAGGGGAAATGCATGACGTGGTATTTTTCCCATGGCGAAGGGAAGCTCGTAGGAAAATCCATTGAGAAGTGGAAGCATCTTGCGGCGTTCCAGTATGCTGACTTTGACGGAAATGCAAGCCTGAATGGAAAGTTTAACCCTCAACGGCTCTTTGTACGGTATCGAGGGCATGGTTTCGGAAGACGGCTTGATCCTCGGGAAAAATGGGACACAGCGAACGCTATGGCGAGGGACTGTATCGGAATCGTCGAATTCCGAATCCCCAGAATCTGTTTTACAGCGGGGTACAGTATTTTAAGGGAGCAAAATGAAGAAAATAGCAGTGTTTATTTCGGGAGGAGGAACGGATTTACAGTCCCTTATCGATTCGGTGCATGAAAAAGCGGCCTGATCCGCCTTTGTGGTTTCCAGTCGGGGGATGCCTATGGACTGGAAAAGAGCGAAGAGGAAGGGGATAGAGACTATGGATGCTTCCGAAAGGGGACCATGACAGCGCGCTTTTGGAAGAGTTGAAAAAGAGAGAAGTGGAGTGGATTGTGCTCGCCGGCTTTTTGAAGATACTCACACCAGCGTTTATCCGGCATTTTCCCCGGCATATTGTAAATATTCATCCCTCTCTGATTCCGGCCTTCTCCGGTCCCGGGTTTTACGGGATGCGGGTGCATGAGGCGGTGTATCGTGCCGGAGTGAAATGGAGCGGCGCAACGGTGCATTTTTGTCAGTGAGGTAGTAGACGGGGAGCCATCCTACTACAGGAGGTGGTTCCCGTTTTGGAAGCAGACGGTCCGGAAGAGATTGCAGGAAAGGTCTTGAAAGTGGAGCATCGCATTCTACCGTCTGCTGTGAGCGCGTGTTTGGAAGATCGGGTGTTTTGGCAGGGAGAGCGTGCCTTTATTCGGGAGGAAGTATGAAGACAGCATTAATCAGTGTTTTTTTGATAAGAATGGTATTGTGGAATTTTTGCAAAGGCTTTAAAGAATCTGGGATTTCAGCTGATTTCCACGGGGAACCTATCAATTATTGAAAAAAGAAGTGGAAGTGAAAGAGGTCTCCGAACTGACCGGCTTTCCGGAAATTTTGGATGGGAGGGTGAAGACTCTGCATCCCCGTATCCATGCCGGAATCCTGTATCGAAGAGAGAGTGCATTGCATCAAAAAACCGTGGAAGAACTGGGAATCGACTCCATTGACCTTGTGGTAAACAATCTATATCCCTTTGAAAAGGTACTTAGGAAGGAAGGGGTAAGTGAGGAAGAGCAGGTGGAAAATATCGATATCGGCGGACCTTCCATGATTCGCGCTGCGGCAAAGAATTTTCGGGATGTCCTTGTGGTAACGGATGCCGAAGATTATGAAGAGGTGCTTCTTCGTCTTCGGGAGGGAAGAAATGACCTTTCCTATCGGGAGAAAATGGCGGCGAAGGCCTTCCGTTATACCGCCTATTATGATGCTTTGATTGCAGAGTACTTTAATAATCGACTCTCTGTCTCCAATCCGGGAGTACCTAAGCCTGAGCTATCGCCTCGGGACAAGTCTCCGCTATGGGGAGAACCCCCACCAGAATGCCGCATTTTACGAGAAGGTATACGAGGATAATCCGGCAGAGTGGAAGCAGCTTCACGGAAAGGAGCTGTCCTACAACAATTATACGGATATGTACAATGCGGTTCGATTTGTAAAGGAATTTTCCGAGCCGGTAGTGGTGGGAACCAAGCATAACAATCCTGCCGGAATCGGAATCGGGGAAACGATTGATGAAGCCTTCGATAAGGCCTATGCCTGTGATGCAACCTCTCTCTTCGGAGGAATTTTCGCCTTGAATCGACCGGTGACCAAGCATATCGCAGAGGTTTTGCATTCCTTTTTTATGGAAATTGTGATTGCACCGGCTTATGAGGAAGAGGCTCTTTCCATTCTGGAAGAGAAGAAAAATCTTCGTGTGATTTTGATGCCGAACTTAGCTTCCTTCTCCCTTCCGAAGAAGACGGTGAAAGAAGTGCTGGGAGGCATTCTGGTACAGGACTATGATGATGCGGATCTTACGGAAGAAATGGAAGTGGTTAGCAACGGAAGCCCACGGAAGAAGAAATGCGGGATTTGCTTTTTGGCTTTAAGGCGGTAAAAATGGTCGCTTCCAATGGTGCGGTTCTGGTAAAGGACGGCGCAACGCTCGGAATCGGTCAGGGACAGGTACGGCGTACCTGGGCAGTGGAGGATGCCCTTTCTCATGGGGAAGGGAAACACTCCGGGGCGGTTCTTGCCTCCGACGGCTTCTTCTTTGCCGATACGGTGGAGCTTTTGCAGAAACACGGCATCCGTGCGGCAATCCAGCCGGGCGGCTCCGTGAAGGATCCGGAGGTGATTGCCCTCTGCGATCAGTACGGTATTGCTTTGGTAATGACGCATATTCGACATTTTAGACATTAAGAGAAAAGAAGAGTTGGGGGAATGTGGATTCCATGGGATTCTGATTTCAAGGAACGAAGGTTTTGAGGTATTAAGATTTCGTGGAATGAAGATTTCGTGGAATGAAGATTTTCAGGAATGAAGATTCTATGACTTTAAAATAGGAGGTAGACCATGCGGGTATTGGTTGTGGGAAATGGCGGTCGGGAGGATGCGCTCTGCAAAAAACTACAGGAAAGTCCGCTCTGTGAAAAACTGTATTGTTGTCCGGGAAATGCGGGGACAGCCCGCTATGCGGAGAATCTTTCCCTTGGGAGTAACGAGGAAATCGTAAAATTTGCGAAGGAGTACGTTGACTTTGTTGTTGTCGGGCCGGAAAAACCGCTGTGTGAGGGAATTGTGGATATGCTCCATAAAGAGGGAATCAAGGCCTTTGGCCCGAAAAAGAAGGCGGCTCAATTAGAGGGAAGCAAGGATTTTACGAAGCTCTTTTTGGAGAAATATGACTTACCCACGGCCCGGTACAAAACGATAGTTTCTTATGAAGAAGGCGTGGAGGCGTTGCAGGACTTCTCCTATCCCCTTGTGATTAAGGCGGACGGGCTCTGCGCCGGAAAGGGAGTCGGGATTTTTCAGGAGGCAGCACAAGCAAAGCAGTATTTAGAGGATCTTTTTGTGAAAAAGATTTTCGGAGAAGAAGCGAAGAAGGTGGTCATAGAGGAGTTTCTGGATGGAAAAGAGGCCTCCCTTCTTTGCGTGGTTTCCGGAAATCAGCTTTTTCCTTTGGAATCGGCGAGGGACTATAAACGGATTTATGACGGAGACCCTAGGGAGACAATACCGGCGGAGTAGGCTGTTATTCTCCCAACGAGCTGTTCAATGCGGAATTAAAGGAGAAGATTGGAAAGGTTCTTAAGAAGATATCCTATGGACTGGAGCAGGAAGAGCTGGAGTACAGCGGCATTCTTTTTATCGGATTTATGATAATGGAGGGAGAGCCGAAGATTCTGGAATTTAACGTCCGTTTTGGAGATCCGGAGACGGAGGTAATCTTGCCAAGGCTCAAGAGTGATTTACTGCTTCTTATGGACAAGGCGATTTCCGGTAGTCTCCGTAGGGAAGACTTTCAGTGGTCGGAGGAAGCTTGTATGACGGTGGTGATGACCTCCAAGGGCTATCCCCATGCCTACGAGAAGCATAAGCGGATTACGGGAGAAATTACCGAGCCGACCATCTTTGTTTACCATAACAATACTGTCCTGGAAGAGGGCGTAGCCTATTCCGACGGAGGAAGGGTTCTCTCCGTTACGACGATGGGAGACAGCCTTTCTGCCTGTAGAGAAAAGATTTATGCCCATATTGGTGAGATTCATTTCGAAGGAGCCTGCTATCGGAAGGATATCGGGATTCCGATGGAATAGAAAAGAGGAGTTAAAAATAGTTTTCTCTTATGCATAAGTAAAAACTATTGGATAGAAAAAAGGTTTTTACTACATCAGTTTGATTTAAAGAAAAGAGGGAAATATGGCGAAAATCATAGGTGAAGGAATTACGTTTGATGATGTTTTACTGGTTCCGCATTATTCGGACATTGTCCCGAATGAAGTGGATTTAAGTACGTATTTAACGAAAACAATTCGTTTGAACATTCCTTTTATTTCTGCGGGAATGGATACCGTGACGGAGCATCAGATGGCAATCGGTATGGCAAGATGCGGCGGAATCGGTATTATTCATAAAAACATGTCGATTTCCGCCCAAGCGGAAGAAGTAGACATGGTGAAGCGTTCGGAAAATGGGGTCATTACCGACCCGTTTTTCTTGACCAAGGACCATACTCTGAAGGATGCCAATGAATTAATGGCAAAGTTTAAGATTTCCGGTGTTCCGATTACGGAAGGAAAGAAACTCATCGGAATCATTACGAACCGAGACCTTGTTTTTGAAGAAGACTTCAATCGTCCGATTTCCGATTGCATGACTTCGGAAAATCTAGTGACGGCAAAGGAAGGAACGACCCTGGAGGAGGCCAAGTCCATTTTGGCTCGTGCTAAGGTGGAAAAGCTCCCCATTGTGGATGATGCAGGAATTTAAAAGGGTCTCATTACCATCAAAGATATTGAGAAGCAGATCAAATATCCCAATGCGGCAAAGGATAAGCAGGGCAGACTTCTTTGCGGTGCAGCTCTCGGGATTACCACGGATGTATTGGAACGGGCGGCGGAGCTTCTCAAGGCGCATGTTGACGTGGTTGTTCTGGATTCTCGCCCATGGGCACTCTCAGAATGTTATCTCCTGCATCCGTTTACTAAAGGATAAGTATCCGGATCTTCCGCTTATCGCCGGAAATGTCGCCACGAAAGAAGCTACGAAAGCGTTGATTGAAGCCGGAGCGGACTGTGTAAAAATTGGAATCGGCCCCGGATCCATCTGTACGACAAGAGTGGTTGCCGGAATCGGTGTACCGCAGATTTCCGCTATTATGGATGCCTATTCCGTAGCCAAGGAGTATGGAACTCGATTATTGCTGACGGCGGAATTCAGTATTCCGGAGATGTGGCGAAGGCACTTGCCGCCGGCGGCTCTACCGTAATGATGGGCTCAGTCTTTGCGGGCTGTGATGAAGCACCGGGTGAGTTTGAGCTATATCAGGGAAGAAAATACAAGGTCTATCGCGGTATGGGCTCGATTGGCGCGATGAAAGAAAAGAACGGTTCTTCTGATCGTTATTTCCAAGCCGGAGCAAAGAAGCTCGTGCCGGAAGGAGTGGAAGGAAGAGTGGCTTATAAGGGGAAGGTAGAAGATACTATTTTCCAGTTTATCGGCGGGCTTCGTGCCGGCATGGGCTACTGCGGAGCAAAGGATATCCGAACCTTGCAGGAAAGCTCCGAGTTTGTGAAGATTTCCCCTGCATCCTTAAAAGAGTCTCATCCTCATGATATTCATATCACGAAAGAGGCACCGAACTATTCTTCGGACTCTATATAAGATACATCTTAAATGTAAAAGGCAGTTTCATATTTTGTAGACAGAGTTTTTGAACACAAGACTTGCCAGTTTTTCCTTTTTATGGTATCGTATTTCAGCTAAAGCTTTTTGCTTTATGAAAACCAAGTAATCCGATTACGGATAGACGAATGCGCATGGTTGGAAACCATGCAGAAAGAGGGAAAATATGAGAGAAGACATTCATCCAAGCTACCACCAGGCAACCGTAACCTGCAACTGTGGAAATACCTTCGTAACAGGTTCCACAGCCGGAGATTCACGTGGAAATTTGTTCCAGTCGCCATCCGTTCTATACCGGAAACCAGAAGGCAGCAGCTGCTAAGGGTAGAATTGATAAGTTCAATAAGCGTTTTGGAATTCAGCAGTAAGATGAAAAAGCAGGGCTTTGGCTCTGCTTTTTTTGTTCACTACTTTTTCATAAAAGACTTATAGTATTATTTTGACTCTATAGTAACTTTGCTTTCTTAAAATGCTTGTGCGGTATCGAATTTGCCCGCAAAAGGCACTATAATAATTGTCAGGAGATTAGTTATATCTAACCCAAGAATTAAGAACACAATCGCTCAAAACAAGGAGAGCACAATGCAGGAATTAAAATATTTGATAGATAAGGAAATAATAAGGCGAGAGGAAGACTTCATTACGGACATCATTTATACTATGAAGAACGGAAGGGCGGATATTCATTTGTATGATGTGTTTCCCGGTGTTCAACTGATGATAACAACTTTTGAAAGTGAAACCTGTTATCAGGATGGTATGGAGCAGGATGTCATCAGCATAAACCATTGCTTCAAAGGGCGGTTTGAATGTGTTTTTGACAACAGAAACTGTGCGTATATGGGTGAAGGCGATATTGCAATCAATAATGTTTTACATTCTCCCATTGCCTCATCCTTCCCTTTGAATTATTACTCCGGTTCCACCCATAATTCTTTATCCACAGCTATGCAAAAACAGTACCGGAATTGAACAGCTTCGGCATAGATACAGATATTTTGACCGGGAAATATTCCCTAGATACTCGTTGTGGGATGGTGTTTCGACGTAATGAGAATGTGGAACATATATACAGAGAATTGTATCGCAGCCTTTACTCAACCGGAGCTGCCATATTTGCGCCTGAAAATATTGAGCTGCTGTATCATTTCCGTGCCGAGCAGACTGTTCTGGAAGAAAATCACGAATATATGGCGAAACCATTGACTGAAAAAATTAAACATGTCAGGAACCATCTGATTGAAGATTTGGAACATTCTGCCAGCCTCAAGGAGCTGGCGGCAGAGCATGAAATCAGCCTGACGCAGCTGAAAACCAGCTTCAAACAGGTTTATGGCGAAACCCCTTATGTCTATTTGAAAAGATATAAGATGCACATAGCTGCAAAACTGCTGTTGGAAACAAAGCAGCGTGTAATCGAAATTGCGGCGGCAATGGGGTATCAGAATCCAAGTAAGTTTACAGAGGCGTTTTTCTCCGTCATGGGAAAGAGACCTTTGGAATATCGAAAACAGAATGAAGAACAATAGATTGGAGTGTCATGTATGGCACTCCATTTTCTTTGACCTTTTGGATTATTTTTGTATTGCTGCGACTTTTCGGGGTAGATGAAGCAATCGTTTCTCGGTTAAAATGTGTTGTGGTTAGCAGATGCTAACTGCATACTACGTAAAAATGAAATGGCTTGGAATCCCCTGCCATTTTCAAGAAAGCGAAGGTGTCGTTATGAAAACAAAACTTACTACAAAAGACTTAATTTCCGCAGGTGCATTCGGAGCAATCTACCTTGTCCTGCTCACTGTATTATCGTCAATGATACTGCCTATCGTTCCAATACTCTATCTGGCAACACCGCTGATTGCCGGCATTATATTAGGCTCGGTGTATATGCTGTATTCATTGAAAGTCCCCCGCACCGGCTCTATTTTTATTCTCGCTGTGCTTGTAGGACTGATTACCTCTATGGCTACATTTTATCCGCTGATTGCCGCTATCGTATGGGGCGTGATAGCAGAACTTATCGTAGCCGGAAAACGCCGCAATTCTGCCAAAGCTCTTATCGCAAGCTACTGTGTGTTTAACCTGACCTCGATGGGCCCGTTCTTTGCAATTTTGATTGCGAAAGATGCGTTTCTTTCCATCTGCACTACATATTATGGGGCTGGAGTATGCTGCTACACTCGATTCTCTGACTCCGAATTGGATTATTGTAGTATTCATTGCACTGGCTCTGTTGGGCGGACTTCTGGGCGGTCTGTTCGGTAAGCGTATTCTGAGCAAGCATTTTGTGAAAGCCGGTATTGTTGCGTAATGACGCAGAAAAATTCAAGAACTGTGTTAGATCCGAGAAGCAAGCTGGCGGTATTTGTCGCTGCTTGCTTCTCGACTTTTTCAGGTATGACGTATATTCAGGAGATTGCCCTGCTTCTGTTTTGCGGTATTACAATGCTGATTTGTAAAAAGTGGCGGTGGGCGTTGAATGTTTCCATTACATTTGCAGTTATGTTCTTATGTGACTTGTTTGTGGTGGGAAGATTGTCCGGCCCGCCCCAATATGTAGCCCTGTTGTTGTGCCATGTGCTTCGGTTTTTACTTCCTCTGTTTGGCGCCTTTTATATTGTCACGAAAACCTCAACCGTGGGACAATATATCAGCGCGTTTATGGCGATGCACCTGCCAAATGTGGTCATTATTCCCATAGCGGTCATGTTTCGTTTTGTGCCCACGCTGACAGAGGAATGGCAGGTCATCACACAGGCAATGCGTCTGCGTGGAATGGCTCTGTCCATAAAAAATGTACTGCGTCGCCCTCTGTATATGCTGGAAAATATATTAGTGCCGTTTCTTTTGCAAAGTTCGGCGATTGTGGATGAAATGTCCGCAGCAGTTATGGCTCGTGGATTTGATAAAGACCATCCCCGAAGCAGTTTCCTTGAAGTGAAGATGAAGGCGCTGGATTGGATATTTGTTGCAGTTTCCGTCATTGTCCTTGTATGGAATCTGCTTTGGTGAGAGGGGAGGATTTTTATGGTAACATTTGAAAATGTATCATTTTCCTATCAGACGGGTATGGAAACGCCTGCTTCCTCTGTAGTATTAAAAGATGTGAATCTGCACATCAAAAAGGGCGAATGTATTGTCCTGTGCGGAAAAAGCGGCTGTGGAAAAACCACAATGCTACGTCTTGTCAATGGGCTTGCACCACATTTTTACGCTGGAAACCTACAGGGAGCTGTAAGGGTACATGGCATGGACATCCCCTCGTCTGATCTGCCGAAAATCTCAAGATTTGTGGGAAGTGTTTTTCAAAATCCACGGACTCAGTTTTTTCACATGGATACCACAGGAGAAATGGCATTTAATCTGGAAAATCAAAATATGCCAAGGGAGAAAATGAAAAGGCGGCTTGAGGAAGTCGCTTATCATCTGCATTTGGAGGAACTGCTGGAACGGGATATTTTTGAACTGTCCGGCGGGGAAAAACAGCAGATCGCCTGTGGCTCTGTCTATGCGTCCTTGCCAGAGGTGGTGGTATTGGATGAGCCTTCGTCCAATCTGGACATGGAAAGCATACAAAAGCTGCAAAAGCTGATTCGCACCATGAAAGAGGACGGAAAAGACAATTTTAATGTCCGAACATCGCTCTGATGGTATCTTAGCGAAATGGCTGACCGATATATCTTAATGGATAACGGACGGATTATCAGGGAATACGAGCCGAAAGAAATAAACGCACTGACACAGCAGGAAAGGACTGCTTTGGGTCTTCGTGCAGTCAATCCGCAGCAGCTTCATATCATGCCCGAAAACCGCGAATCGAAATTTGAATCAGGAACCGGCAATCGAAAACCACGGTCTGACCTTTAACCGTGGGCAGCGCCGGTATTGGATATTCGCCACCGGCAATTCCAAAAAGGAGCGATTGTTGCGGTCATTGGCGAGAACGGTGCAGGTAAGTCCACGCTGAGTTTATGCCTTTGCGGGCTTCTCAGGCATAACGGAACGATTATGATAGAAAGAAAAAACAGTTCCGAACAAAAGACTGCCGGAAACAGCTTTCCTTGTCATGCAGGAGGCAGGGACACCAGCTTTTTAGCGACAGTGTAATGGGTGAGCTTTACGCTAAACAATCCTTCTTTAACAGAGGAACAGGCACAGGCGGTACTCCGTGAGTTAGGGTTGGCGGGATTGGAAAACAGACACCCCGTTCTTCTTTCCGGCGGACAGCAACAGCGGCTTTCTCTGCAACAGCGATCTGTAACCGACGTCCGGTCATGCTGTATGATGAGCCAACCAGCGGACAGGATGGGGATAATCTGCTTCGCACCGTAGAAATCATACGAAAAAGCGAACGAGAATGCCGTATGCTCTCTTATCGTATCCCATGACCCGGAGCTGATTGCCCTGCTGTGCACACATATTTTTACATATTCATGCAGGAGAAGTAGCTCCTGCCATTAGATGAAAAGGGGAACATCTATATGTGGAAAGTATTTAGAGAAGATGCACAGATAAGAAAACCGCAAAAAACCGGTATTCCAAGATTGTTGGAATTTACGGCTCCATTTGGTCCCATGCTCTTTCTCTCCCAGCTTCTTGCCGGAGCGAGTGCATTATTGCTGTTAGCGCTGTTTCTTTTGTGTTTATTTTTGCCGCAAGGGAGCTTTTTGGATTTCCTGCTTGGCGGCAGCATAGATGCGTCTGCGTTGGCGTATTGGGGGCTTTGGGCGCTTGGGTTTGAACTGGCAGGCTTGATTGTCAATTTTACGTGCCCTGCTTTTTGTCTCACAAAGCTGCTTTTCATACGGAACAGAATTTGAAAATGGCAGTATTGGAACATCTGTCAAGGCTGCCTCTGGGATATTTTGAAGAAAACAACAGCGGAAAACTGCGGAAAATCATAGATGAAAACAGTAAACAGACAGAAAGCTATCTGGCACATCAGCTTCCCTGACCTCGTAGGGGCACAGGTGTCTCATGGCTGCTGCGGCGCTTCTCATGCTTGCGGTTGACTGGCGGATTGGACTTCCTGTGCTGGTGCTTATGATGATCGGTTTTGCGTTTCCAAATGTCTATGATGGTGAAGAAACCATGAATTTTTATGAAACGCTATCAGGATGCGCAAGAGGACATGAGCCATGAAGCGGTGGAGTACGTCAGAGGAATTTCCGTCATTAAAATCTTTGGTCAGTCCGTTCATTCGCTGCGCCGTTTCAAAGAAGCCATCCATGCCTACCGGGATGACGCCTTAGCCTATACGATGGCCTGCAAGCCGGGGTATGTGGCGTTTAATACTGTGGTAAACTCCTCGTTTCTTGCCTTGATCCCGCAGCCTTGATTGGTATGGCAGCCGCGGCAGATTTGGAAACATTTGCACAAAACTTTTTATTCTATTTGATTTTGCACCTGCCTGTGCAGCTATGCTGAACAAATTGACGTATATGACCAACCACAAGATGCAGGCTGTGGAATCCATGCGGCGCATTGATGAAATCCTGCTGACAAGGGAGCAGGCAGAGCCAAGAGAGTTTCAAACTGCCGCAGGGTAATGATGTAAGATCTCGACCATGTGACTTTTACTTATCCTACAGGCGAGGGCCCTGCCATTTTCCGATGTCAGCTTCCTTGCGAAAGGCTGGAACCGTGACTGCTTTGGTAGGACATTCCGCTCAGGCAAAAAGTACCATAGGCTCTTTAATTCCACGGTTTTTATGATATTCAGGAGGGTGCATTTCCATCGGAGGCGTAGCACTTTCTTCCATGAACAGGAAGGCGTTGATGGAAAGAGTTGCTTTGTATTTCAAAAATCCAAAGCTACTGAAAAGCAAGCATTGAAGAAAATGTCCGGGGCCCGGGAAAAAGAACGCAGCCGCAGAGGATATTTTGAACGCTCTGCATTTAGCTGGATGTGATGATATTCTCGAAAAACTCCCTGATGGAATCCATACGATGATTGAGGAAAAGGTGTATATCTTTCCGGTGGCGAAATACAGCGGCTCGCTATTGCGAGAGCAATATTGAAGGATGCCCTCATCATCGTTTTGGACGAGGCCACCGCTTTTTGCAGACCCGGAAAAATGAAGCTACAGATTCAACAGGCATTGAAAGAACTGACAAAAACAAAACGGTAATTATGATTGCGCACCGTCTCTACCATTACCGATGCAGACCAAATCATCGTGATGAAGGGCGGACAGATAGCGGAGTACGGCAGACATGAGGAATTAGGCTGCAAGACAGGGCGAATATGCCCGTATGTGGATCAGAATATCAGAAGTCAATTCGCTGGCAGATGGATAACGCAGGAAACACCGCAGGGTGCACCATGATGCCCCTGAAAAAGCGGGCAGGGAACAGGAGGCTGCAACATGCTGAAGAATTTACTCGATTTGAGCGATGACGGAGTGCGTGAACTGAAAAAGGGGTATCGCTGCCACAGCGATTTCCAATTTAGCGATTATGGCTCCCGTTTCGCTTTTTAATGAAGGTAACGATGGCGCTTTTAGATAAAATATGGCGGCGAAGGTTTTACCTTCCGGTCAGATGTCATTTTGCTGATGGCAATAGGGCTTTGTGGAATTATCTTTTTAACACAATGGGTGCAGTATCATCTTACCTATACGGTTGCCTATCGGGAAAGTGCAAACCGGCGAATTACTCTGGCAGAAAAGCTGCGGCGGCTTCCGCTCTTTCTTTGGGCAGCGTGACCTTTCCGACCTGACGTCCACGATGATGGGTGACTGCTCAAAACTGGAACGGATATTCTCAAATGCAGTTCCGGGGCTGTTTGGAACAATCGTGATGTTCCTTGTGGTTTCCGCCTGCTTGCTCTGTGTCGATTGGCGTATGGGACTTTGCATTGTCCTTCCAGTTCCTGTTGCCGGTGTGATTGTATTTGCCGGAAGAAGGATGCGGCAGAATGCGGAGGAAAAGAATTACGATGCCTATCGTGCCGCTTATGACGGTGTGCAGGAGTATCTTGATGTAGTTTCTGAACTTCGTTCTTCTGGAACGGAGCAGGAATATTTAGCCGGAGTAAGAAAAAAACTGGACAATGTAATTGCGTGTGCATTTCGCAATGAGCTTGTTCCTCGGTACAGTAGTTACGCTTGCACAGTTTGTCCCTTCGCTTCGGCACCCGTGACGGTGTTGCTTGTAGGCGGGGGTTTGAATGTCACAGGGAAGCCTCTCTGTTAATATGTTCCTGCTTTATCTGCCGATAGCAGGCAGGACTTTATGAGCCGTTTGGCTCCTGCTTCATGCTGATGGCTGAAATGTTCTCCGCACTGGTCAGTATCCGCCGGACAAAAGAAATGGAGGCTACTCCGGAACAGACCGGTGCGAATGTCTGCAATAATCAAGGCTTTGATATTGAATTTTCCAATGTGGAATTTTCCTATAAGGATACCCCTGTGTTGAAAGGCGTTTCCTTTGTAGCAAAGCAGGGGGAAATTACTGCGCTTGTAGGACATTCCGGCAGTGGAAAATCAACCGTATCCCGATTGGCAGCCCGCTTTTGGGATGCAGATAAGGGAAAGGTTCTGCTCGGCGGCGTGGATGTAACGACCATAGAGCCGGAGGTGTTGTATCGAAACTACTCCATTGTTTTTCAAGATGTTACCCTGTTTGACAATACCATAATGGAAAATATCCGGCTTGGTCGGCAAAACGCCACGGATGAGGAAGTGATAAAAGCTGCTAAAGCAGCAAGGTGTGAGGAATTTGTCTCCCGCTTGCCGGAGGGGTATCAAAGCAGAATCGGAGAAAACGGCTGTACCCTTTCCGGTGGCGAACGCCAGCGAATTTCCATCGCCCGTGCGATTTTGAAGGATGCGCCGGTCATTATTCTGATGAAGCTACCGCATCTATGGATGTAGAAATGGTCACGGTGCAGGAGGCGTTATCTGAACTTCTGCGCGACAAAACTGTACTCGTGATTGCCCACCGTATGCGTACTGTGGCAGGGGCAGACAAAATCGTGGTGCTGGAAGATGGCAAGGTTGCAGAACAGGGTAGACCGGAAGAGTTGATGAAGCATGGTGGTATTTTCAGCAATATGGTAAGGCTGCAGGCGGGAAGCTAATAAGATCATCTGTCATATGTTATTGGTTAAAGGACAAGGCAGCACCCTTTTTGCGTGCACTGCCTTGTCCTTTACTATTGATTTTTGGGAGAAAACTTTTTATAGTTATGGATGCTTTTTCTGTAGGATATTTTTCACTTCTGGACAAGAAAAAACAGTAAACCTTTTTGATTTACTGTTTCTGTGTTAGTTTTATTAAAAATTGTTTTTACAAAAGCTAGGATTTTTAGTTATCCCCAATGTGGAATAATCAATTGAAATATAAATGCAACTATAACGGATATTCCTAATTCTAAAACAAATTCTTTTGGCTTTCTATACAAGATTAGAACACCTATTATCCATGTTATAACCTCCATAAGGTCATACATATAAAAGCCTTGTAGGGGATTAAGATTGAAAGCCTGAGCAAATAACACTCCAATAATTGTTCCAGAAAGAACAGTTGCAAAAACCCCTTTTCCTTTTGCATACCAGCACATGTATGCCATAAAAAAGGATACACAAGCAATCACTACCCATATCATCATATAAGTTTTCGGCAGAAAATCTAAAACATAATTGCAATATAAATAATACCCCATCAGCATACTAATCAAGAACGAAAATGTGTTAATAGATGCTCTCAAAGGAGATTTAGAATAAACTGATATTATTGTTCCAAGCAAAATCCATATAGATAATCTGCCAAAATAATTTACAACATTAAGTTGTTGAAAAATCATTGGGAAATAATTGCTTGCTGTACCATCAATCCATTTCTGAAATACTCCAAGTGCAAACCCAAATAACATGAACCCTACCGTTGCCAATATATATTTTTGAAGTAACACCTTTTTGAGGTATTCTTATTTTTCAAGAAATACTTTCATTTTTCTATTCTCCGTCAAATTCAAATTTTGTTTATATTAAATCTTTATAGCATTTTTCACTTAGTATTATAGTTCTAACTCGTTTTTTCTTTACCTGTGATAGTCAGCTTTTCTTGTTCCTGTAACTGCTCTATACAAGTCTTAACTTTTTTCTGCTTGTTCTACTTCTTCTCGGTATCTTTTTAAGGCTCATGTAGTCTTATAATTTCTTATCTCGTAAATCAGTAATGCTATCTTTTAATTGATTGATACTTGTAATGTTTTTCTCTTTGAGTAATTGATAACTTTCCATATATTTCTCTAAGTCTGCATTATTGTTATCTGCGTTTTTATGGATAAGATTTTTCAAGATTGACAAACAAGTTTTTCTTTGGGTAGGAGGGTGGACTTTGTATTTTTCGTTTTCTGTTTTTCTTCTTTGCCAATTCCTCTTATCCAATTTAACAAGGCTTTTATTCTTCTTGAGATTTCTTTAAAATCATATTTTTGATGTTTGATTTCTCGGTTGATATTCCTCTATCTGTAGCTATGCCTTTCTTCTCCATTTGGGTTGCTGACACCCTAAATGAATGGTCGGTATTTGTTCTATGCCTTGTCTTTGATAAGAACGATGATCCACTTTGTCCTGTATGCCGTTTTCATCAAGGATATATTCCTTTTTGATTTTTGCTCTCCATGTTGTATCTTCGTTTAGTGGTCGCATAGTAAGTAAGATATGGCAATGTGGGTTTCCATCATTTTTATCATGTAGAGCAATATCAGCACACATTGGAAATTCGTGTGACAGAACTTAAAAGCTCTGATTGCTACCGAAAAGGAAAGCAGTACCAATGTGGACGGTTTTCTCAATCGTAAGGAAATACACGGATATTAAGGAGCTTACCCCGGAACTTATCAGGAATTCGTAGAGAAGGTCTATGTGTACAAAACTGAACGTGTGACGGCTTTTAAGATACAGCGCATCCGGATAGTGTGGAACTGCATCGGAGAGGTTGTACTTCCCCATAAGGAAAAATCCCTTAGTAGCACCGGCTTTGGCTCTGCTTTTTTGTTCGATTTTTTCTTGCGCCGATTCTTTCTTTGTTCACTTCTTTTCATAAAAATAGAGATAGTATGGCGACTATATTGTATGAAGGAAGAAGTATCATTAGAATGATAGGGAACAGATAGAACCAAATGCATGAAGTTGCACAGCATACCCGTTGCTTACAGAGTATAGGTAGAATTATAAAGTAAATAGATTTATAAAAAGTGTAAGTAAAATAGAAAAAGTGAAGTAAAATGAAAAGAGGAAAAAGATTGAGTAAACAGGTATATAGCGGAATAGGCGGTCAGGCTGTAATAGAAGGCATCATGATGAAAAACGGAGAAATACTCCGTTGCGGTTCGGAAGCCAAGCGGAGAAATCGACGTTATGGAAAGCGAGTACCTTTCCTTTACGGATAAATATCCTTTTTGAAGCTCCCATTTTTAAGAGGAATCATTTCTTTTTACGACTCCATGGCTTTAGGAATGAAATGCTTAAGTCACAGTGCAAGTTTTTATGAGGATGATGAAGGCTCTGAGCCGGGAGCTCATTGAAAAGCAATGAGTAAAATCTTTGGCGATAAGCTTTGAGCAGGTCTTACTCGGCTCTGTGATGGTCTCTCCCTTGCTGCTGCAATTTTTATTTTTGTAGTACCCTGACCATATTGCTGAATTTCTAAAGACAGTCCTCCTGATTGCAACCGATGCTCGCCTTTTTGGAGGGACTGCTTCGGTATCCCTCTATTTATTATTTATATCGTTGATTTCCAAGGAAGGACATCCGAGGACTTTTCGAGTACCATAGGGGCGGAGCACAAGTGTATAAACTGTGTGGAGTATGGACTGGATCTTACAGTGGAAAATGTCTTCTCTCCAAGGAGCATAAGCGCTGTGGAAACGAGCTTCATCGTCTATGTGATGATGATTTTCCATTTTCCTTTATGTTCTTTTGCAATTTGACAGTCTGTGGATGAAAGTTTTGGCGCGTCTTCTTCTTATTCCCGTGATTGCCGGCATCAGCTATGAAGTACTTCGCCTTGTGGGTATGGTGGACAATGCCTTAACTCGCATTTTGTTTATCCCCGGAATGTGGATGTGGCCTGACGACGAAAGAGCCTGATGCCGAAGAGGTGGAAGTAGCCATTGCTGCTGTGGAAAAAGGTCTTTGATTGGAGGGCATTTCAGAGGGAACATTTTTCGGAAAGCTTCATAAAGGAAAGGCAAGTTTTTGATGATAAAAGTGGATCGAAACTTGATAAAAAGTAGTGAAAAATATCGGGTTTGGGCAATACTGCGATAAGCTAGAAATTGCCGGAGAGGAAGGACAGAGTTTGAGAGAAGACGGGAAAGAATGAGAAAGAAAAAGATGGCAAATAGTCTGAAAGAAGAGTTTTTAAGGAGTCAAGATGAGAAAGGACTAAGCACCGCCTTTTCTTTTCTTGATTTGGAAAAATACGCCTTCCGCTCCTGAAAGAAGCCGGTGTAGAAGAGGCAGAGCTGGACATAAGACTCTTTACAGGAAGCCTTTTCTTTGGACACAAAGGACGTATCTTTTAGGAAAAAGAGAGGCGGTTTTTACCCTTATAGGAAAAGAGCAGAAGAGAAGCTGGGCACTTTTCGTCTTCGCGAGTTAGCGGAGATTTAGCGCTTTTTCTTCTGCTGATGAAGAGCCGGATTCCGCTCTTAACCGTTTTTACCCTTTTGGAAAAACTGTCTCTGGCGTATTCCTCTTTCTCAAATTTCTTGGCAGGCAGGAGTTCTTCGGCCTTTCTTTCTTGGTCAATGAAAATGTGCTTAGCCCAAGGCAAGATACGGAGTGCATTGAGGAGCGCATTTTGGAGGAAGAAGAAAAATGGAAAAGTCTCGGAGAGCAAGATAAGAGAAGTGGTAAGAAAAAAGAATTAACAGACGAAAGTGTAGGGGTTGCTGATGCGAAGCACTTAGTATCCTGGATCTTGTACCGGCTCGGGCCGTATCGGCCTCTACTCTGGCAAAAATCTGCACTGTAAAACTGTACTGCTTCGATAAGTCGGATAAAGCGCTGAAGTCGCAAAAGAAAAACTACAGGAGTCTAGAACAGGAAAGTGCCAAAGAAGAATGGAATGCTCTGCGCTTTCCAGCGGAAGAGAACCGGATCCTAATCTGAATACGAGAGCAAGTGCTTAATCCTTCCGTGCATTTTCTGGAATCGGACCTTTTTGATGCGCTTCCTTCTTTTATGGAAGAAAAAGGTATTTCCGCTTTTGACATTTTGGTCTCCAATCCACCCTATATAAGGCGTGATGTAATAGGAAACACTCGATGCGGAAGGTTGCTTTCATGAGCCCGCCTTAGCTCTGGACGGAGGGAGGACGGCCTTGATTTTTTATAGAAGAATTGCAAAGGAGGAAGCGTTTTCTTTTCCGGGAGGAAGAGTCTATGTGAAATCGGCATGACCAGGGGACTAGCGTGAAAGACATTTTCCAAAAAGAAGGTTTTTCTGATGTGGAAGTTTTTCAAGACTCATGAAGGGACGAGACAGAGGTGTTCGAGGAACCTTTTCTGTAGGCATTCGAGGAACTTTTCGTAGGCATTCGGGGAACTTGCCTATAGGGTCCGAGGTGGTTTTGCAGGATCCGAGGTGGTTTTTCCGCCTTGACACAAATTAGTCAATCCATTACTATTAGAAAGGTTACTTTTTATGATGTAGGGAGAACATTTTCACTACATGATAAGTCTACAAAGTTTTAAGGTATATCGCCTTGAAAATAAAAGGAAAAATGTGGTTTATGCAAGGATTTGCATAAGAAAGAGAGGTATAATGAGCTACTAGAGATTGAGGAAGGTCATTGGAAGAGAGATTATTGACTCCAGAGGAAACCCTACCGTTGAGGCAGAAGTTACCTTAACTGACGGAACGATTGAAGAGGTACCGCAACCGTCAGGCGCTTCCACAGGTGAGTTCGAGGCACTGGAGCCTGTGACGGCGATGAGTCCCGTTACGGCGGAAAGGGTGTCTCAAGGCTGTTAAAAACCATACATACCATTATTAACGATATTTTACTTTGGCACTGGATCCGATGGATATTCTGCGGTAGACATAGCTACGATTGAAGCTGACGGAACAAAGGATAAGTCCAAGCTCGGTGTTAATGCTATCCTTGTTGCTTTCTATCGCAACTCGCAAGGCTGCAGCCAATGCTTTTAGATATTCCCTTTATCGCTTTCTTAGGCGGTGCAAACGGAAACCGTCTTCCCTGTTCCGATGATGAACATCTTAAACGGTGGAGCACACGCTACCAACTCCGTTGATACACGGGAATTTATGATTATGCCGGCAGGCGCCCTTCCTTCCGTGAGGGTCTTCGTTGGTGACAGAGGTATTCCACGCCTCTTCAGAAGATCTTAGAGATGAGGAAATACCACTGCAGTAGGTGACGAGGGTGGTTTTCTGCACCGAACTTGGCTTCCGATGAAGATACGATTGAGCACATCTTAAAAGGCAATCAGGGCAGCAGGGCAAATGAGCTGGTAAGGACTCTGTTCTGGCTATGGATGCAGCCTCCGAGTGGAAGAGCGAAAAGGGCAAGTGGATTCTATCATCAGCCGAAGTCCGGAAAGGATTTTACTTCTGATGAGCTCATTGCTCACTGGAAGTCCCTAGTAGAGAAGTACCTGATTTACTCTATCGAGGATGGACCTGATGAGGAAGACTGGGAAGGCTGGGAGAAGATGACGAAGGAGCTTGGAGATAAGGTGTCAGCCTGTTGGGGATGACCTTTTCGAAACCAATACAGAGCGTCTTTCCAAAGGAATCAAGCTTTGATGCGGAAATTCCATCTCATTAAGCTAAACCAGATCGGTTCCGTTTCCGAGACTTTAGAGGCGATCAAGATGGCTCACAAGGCAGGATACACTCGCTATTTTCTCACCGTTCCGAGAGAGCGGAGGATACCACCATTGCTGACCTTTGCAGCAGCATTAAATACCCGCCAGATCAAGACCGGTGCTCCTTCCTGTTCCGAGAGAGTGGCAAAGTACAACCAGCTTCTTTTCGTATCGAAGAGGAGCTGTGCGAAGCTGCTTGCTATCCCGGTTTCGGTGCTTAACAGAAAGTACACTCAGGAATATGCGATGCTCATTTTGGTGAGTACAAAATAGAGAGACTATGCTGTTGCACTGTTTATCTGTGATAGTTATACAGGTAGAAGGACCTGGAGAGGAATCGGAATGGATTCCTCTCGGGCTTTTTATATTGTTTTCTCGTCGAGAAAATTCAAAGGAGCAGGAAGTTTCTGTTTTAATGATTTTTAATAATGATAAAAATACTCATATTAATTTGAATTTTAAGAAAACTAAATGTTAGATGATAGGAGTATCTGGTGAAAGTTACGGTAGGAGGTGCCTATGCGGGATTTTGACTGAACTGGAAAGAAGATTTCCGGTGCAAGTCAGGGAAGTAGTGCAAAAGGGAAAGGAAATGGCAGATACTGCTAAGTTCAACCTCCATGATTCATGATGAAGAAAGGAAGATTTCTGCCGTTTACGGAAGATCGGTAAGAAGTATTTTTGAAGATTTTCAGAATGCGCCTACAGAAGGGTTTAAAGACTCGTAGACGAGATTCATGCTGCTCAGGCTAAGATTGCCGAAATCCAGGGAAAAGCTGAGAGGCTTTTGAAGGCTGACGTGACAGAAAAAGGTAGAGAATGTTGCTGAGAAGGCAAAGGATGCTGCTGAGAAGGCAAAGGATGTTGCAAGCAGTACTGTGGAGCAGGTGGCGGAAGACGCAAAAATCCGTAGGGATAGAGGTGCAGCCAAGGTAGAAGAAGTGGCAGCCAAAGTAGAAGATGCTGCAAGTGATGCGGCAGACGCTCTTTCTAAGGAATAGTTTTTGGAGAAATAAATTAAAAAGGAATAATGTATAGGGTGTTTATATATTGAGTGGTGCAGGATTCCGCACCATTTTTGTATACCGAAGAGATGTTCATCTCCCAAAGGGAATGCTTCTAGCTTCATATCTTTTCTCTTAAATCAAGAAAAGACAAAACAGAAAGACTTTTTATTAGGTAAGCTTTTCATTTTGGCTATAAGATTGACTTTAGATAAATCGGGAAAAGATTGACTAACGAAAAATCTATGCTAGACTAGAATCGTTATTTTTCGCTTACCATTAAAGAAGAAAAAGAATGGGCGGAGCAGTTGAAAAGGGAAGAAAAAAGGAGAGTCCATGGAAAGAAAACCATACTACATTACCACGGCGATTGCTTATGCATCCGGAAAACCGCATATCGGAAATACCTATGAAATTATCCTTGCGGATGCGATGGCACGTTTTAAGCGCTACGAGGGATATGATGTGTTTTTATGACCGGAAACCGATGAGCATGGACAGAAGATAGAGGGAAAGGCGAAGGACGCCGGAAAGACACCGAAAGAGTTTGTCGATGAAGTTGTAGGAGAGATTCAGAGTATTTTTGATTTGATGAATACTTCCTACGATAAATTCATGCGTACAACGGAGCCATATCACGAGAAGCAAGTTCAGAGGATGTTCCGGAAGATGTATGAAAAAGGGATATTTACAAGGGTAAATATGAGGGTTGGTATTGTACTCCCTGCGAATCCTTCTGGACAGATTCCCAGCTTGTAGACGGAAAAATGCCCTGACTGCGGCCGTCCTGTGGAAAAAGGCGAGTGAGGATGCCTATTTCTTTAAGATGTCTAAGTATGCGGATCGTTTAATGGAGCATATCGAGTCTCACCCTCGAGTTTATACAGCCTGTTTCCCGTAAAAATGAGATGGTGAACAACTTCTAAAAACCGGGATTACAGGATCTTTGTGTTTCCTGTTCTTCCTTTTACATGGGGCATCCCTGTAGATTTCGATGAGAAAAATGTAGTTTATGTGTGGCTGATGCGCTTACAAACTATATTACCGGTATCGGCTATGACACGGAAGGTGCACACGGTGAGAACTACAAAAATATTGGCTGGCAGACTTACATCTCATCGGAAAGGATATTGTTCGTTTCCATACGATTTACTGGCCTATTTTTCCTGATGAGCTTTGGACGTTCCTCTCACCAAACAGGTATCTGGACACCCATGGCTTCTTACTGCGGCAGGAAAGGCGGAAGAAGGCAGCAAAGATGTCCAAGTCCAGAGGCAATGTAATCTATGCGTGACGACCTCGTTCGGTCCTCTTTGGTGTAGATGCGGTTCGTTTCTTTGTTCTGCATGAGATGCCTTTTGAGAATGATGGCGTAATCTCTTGGGGAGCTCTGGTAGAGCGCTACAATTCTCAGCTTGCAGAACATTTTAGGAAACCTTGTGAAGCGTACCATTGCGATGAGCAATAAGTATTTTGAGGGAGTTGTAGAAAAACCTCTGCAGTAGATCCGGTGGATGAAGATTTAAAGAATACAGTGCTTTCCCAAGCGAGGGTGGCTACTGAAAAGATGGAAGAGCACAGGGTTGCCGACGCGCTTACTGCTATTTTCGAGATATTTAGACGTTCCAACAAATATATTGATGAGACAGAACCATGGGTTTTGGCAAAGAGAAGAGGAGCTTTGCTCCACGCCTTAAGACTGTGCTTTTACAATTTGACGGAGTCTCATTGTAATCGGAGCATCTCTTTTGAAAGCTTTTATGCCGGATACGGCAAAGACGATTTTAGAAGAGCTCGCTACGGAAAAGAGAGCCTTTTGAACAGCTTAGTGAGTTTGGTCTTTATCCGTCCGGAACAAAGGTTTCGAGAATCCTTCTACCTTATTTGACAGAAAAGATTGGAAGGAAATCGAAAAGGAAGTAGAGAAGATTACCGAAGAGCAGATTCGTAAGGCTTCTTTGGAAGAGGAGAAGCAGGAAGGAAAGAGCGGCGCTAAAGAGGGAACGGAAGAACCTGTAGCGGAAGGCGACGCAGCTAAGGATGCAAATCCTGTAGTGCTTCCTTATAAAGACGAAGTAAGCTATGAGGACTTTGAAAAGCTGGATTTCCGTATCGGCAAGATTCTTCATGCGGAAGAGGTGAAGAAATCCAAGAAACTTCTACTCTTCAAGGTACAAAATTGGAGAAGAAGTTCGGCAGATTCTTTCCGGAATCAAGTCGGCCTCACCATCCGGAGGATTTGGTTGGAAAGAAGGTAATGGTTCTTGTGAACTTAAAACCCAGAATGATTGCCGGCTATGAGTCTCAGGGTATGCTTCTGTCTGCAGCGTTTGAGCAGGACGGAGAAGAGATTTTATCACTTATGACCTCTTTGCGGGATATGCCTGCAGGAGCGGATATCGCATAATATGACTGCATTGACTGCACTGGACACAAAGAAAAAGGGGAGGGGTTTCAGCGGATTTGCTGAAGCTTTCTTGCCCTTGTTTCATGACCATAGATCATTATGCTGCTATCGTGATTTACAATGGGAATCTCTATGGCTTTTCTACAGAGTATCATGAAATGGCAATTGCTACAGCGGAAGGAAAACACTTGATGCAGCTGTATCATATTTTCCGGACCATCGGAAGGCTGGCTTTTCCGATTTTTGCCTTCCTCTTAACAGAGGGCTTTATTCATACAAAAGATAGGAAGAAATATTTCTTCCGTGTACTTCTTATGGCTATTTTTCTCGAAGTCCCCTTTGATCTTTGTCTTTATAATCAATGGTATAATTTTTCCGCACAAAATATCGGTTTTACCTTATCTTTGGGAATTGCTGCAATGTATTTTATGAAGAAATTTCGGAGAAAGTCTATTTTGAAATGGACTTCGGTACTCATCTGTGCCGCTTTTGGCAGAGCTACTACGATGCGATTACGGAGCTTTTAGGAATTTTTTTCTTATTGCTTCTTTTGTATAATTTTCGAAAGGAAAAGGCACTTCTGTATAGCCTCTGGCATGTTTTTTCTCCATATCACTGTCCTTGGCTAATTTTTGGAGCGGCAGCCCTCAGTTTTATTCCTATCTTTTTCTACAATGGAGAAAAGGGCGTATTCCCTTGGGAAGACTCTTTTATTTTTACTATCCTTTGCATTTAACTTTGTTTTATCTTTTGATTTATTTCGGTGCCAAAATCACAGCGTAGAATTTCGTGATAAATGCTATTTAAAAATTTTCTTTTAGTCGAAATATATTTTGCAATAGGAATCAGGCGGTGTAACTGCGATGGTAGAGAAAAAGTAGTAGGGAGAAGATGATGATATTTGACACGCACTGTCATTACAATGACGAATCTTTTGATTCGGATAGAGATGACTTAATAAAAGGGCTTCCGGGAGAAGGAGTGGACCGAATTTGTGAAATCGGCTACAATTTGGAAAGCTCGGAGAAAGCCGTACATTTAGCCGAAGAATATCGGGGAACAGGCCTTTCGATCTATAGCGCTGTGGGCTTTCACCCGCAAAATGCCAATGAATTCAATCCTGATTCTTTCCAAAAGCTGGAAGAGCTGAGTTATTCCGAGAGTGTAGTTGCAATCGAGAGATTGGTTTGATTACTATAGATTGATAAGCGAAGTCCCTATCGAAAAAGAGCAGGATGAGGAGAAGAAAAAGAGGGGAAGAAGTTTTTGAGGACTTTGACCCGGAGCCCGCAATGCAGAAGGAATGCTTCATTTCCATGATTGAGCTTATGAAAAGAGAAATCTTCCGATTGTGATTCATTCTGCGAGATGCGGCCTTGGATAGTTTTTCGCATTGTAAGGGATCATAAGGCCTATAAAAACGGAGGCATTGTGCATTGTTTCTCCTATCCTTTGAAGTGGCTAAGGACTTTGTATCGCTTGGTATGATGATTGGGATTGGCGTGTATTGACTTTTACCAATGCAAAAAGCTGAAGCAGGTGGCGGAGGAGATTCCCTTGGAGCATATTGTGCTTGAAACGGACTGTCCTTATATGGCTCCTGTGCTGGTAAGAGGTACGAGAAATTATTCCGGAAATCTTCGTTATGTAGTGGATTTTCTTGCTGATTTAAAAAGGAATTTCTGCTGAGGAAGTGATTCGTGTAACAGCAGAGAATGGGGAAAAGTGTATAGGATACAATAGACGAGTTTTTGAAAATAAAAACTTGGAACTCCACCCTAGGATGACCCACGGCACATGAAAGGTTTACCTTAGTGCTGCTATGTTCCCATCCTGACACGGTTCGGTATCTCCCATTGCGTGGGGCCCAAGCTTCATTGCCCCCGAAGCAGTAGAAGTATAACGGATTTTCCAAGGCTTTTGCAAGTCTCATGCAGTTTTGCTGCACTTTCTCAATTTAGGACATAAAAAGCTTGAATAGGAAAAGGGTATTAGGGTCATAGAAAATGGAAAGTCAAAGATGAATGAGACATCAAGTAGAGAAATGATTTAATCAAGAGTAAGAAGGGACTATGCAATTTTTCGAAATGATATTTGTAGGGCATTTCTTCCCTGTTTCTATCTTTTATAAGTAAGAGTATTAGAGGGAAAAATTTGGTTTTTTTCTTCTTTTCGATTGTTTTTGCTTTTTCAGGGGTTGCTTTCTTGGTGTTTTTGCTGTTACTTAGTTTGTTCAGCTTTTTATGCCGCAAAGCGCTTAAAGACGGAGAAAAAGTATTTCTTTCCCTTTAGCATTGTTCTCCTTTTACTACCGCTTCTCTTTTTAAGTACAGTGTATCGTTTTTTCTTCCGCAATGGATAAGAGGGCTTATGCCCTTTGGAATTTCTTTTTACAGTTTTTCGTCTGATTTCTTATCTTGCGGACTGTAAGGAAGGCATGGAGCCGGAGGAGAATTTCTTCCATTTTTGCAATTTATGCTTTTTGCTTTTCCCTGTTATTTCCCAAGGACCGATTCTTCGTTATAAAGAGATGAGAGGGGAGATTGTATCGAGAGAGAGTAATTTCACCAACCTTTCTCAGGGCTTGTTCCGCTTTTCGTTCGGATTATGGAAAAATGATTTTGGCGGATGAGCTGGGAAAGCTTTCCACTTCCTTTCTTCCTATGGAGAGACTGACAGGTCTGGCAGTCCAAGGAAGCAATGCACCTTCTTTTTTTGGCGGTCTCAAGTCTTGCATTTATGCTACAGATTTATCTTGATTTTTTTCCGCCTATACGGATATGGCAGTCGGTATAGGTGAAATGGTCGGATTCAGTATTCCGGAGAACTTCCATTATCCTTACGAAGCAAAGAGCATCCGGGATTTCTGGCGTCGCTGGCATATTTCCCTTTCTTGCTTTTTAGGGATTATATCTATATCCCCTAGGCGGGAATCGTCTCTCCTTTGGGAGAAGAGTAATCAATCTTCTTGTGATCTGGATTCTACCGGAATGTGGCATGGAGCAACAGCAAACTTCATTCTTTGGGGCTTATATTATTTTTATGATTATCGTTATGGAGTTGCTTTATGAAGCATATAATCCATAGATTTCGATTCATCTTCCTGCTCGGAAAAAGGATGAGGCAAAATATAAATGAGCCGGCTTTACATGAAAAAGAAATAGAGAAAAAATGCAAATGGAACATTTTTAATCCGGCTTATGGTAAGACGGTAGTACTGCATATCTACACTCTTGTTGTTGTTTTTATTTCTTGGATTTTTTTCCGCTATTCGGATTTTGCTGTTTTGAAAAATGTTTTAAAGAGCCTTTTTCTCTTGAGCGGAAATGCATTTTCGGATGGAAGAAGTCTGATTTTATTTCGAAATCATATTTTCCTTTTTCTTTTAGCTGTCCTTTTTTCAACGAGTCTTTTTCAAAAGCTGGATGCTTTTTGCGAGGATTTAATGCTTCGCGGACGTATCCGGAAAGAGAAGAAAGGAAAGAGAGAAGAGGAAGGCTTCTACGGTATGGAGGAGGAAGCCGATATGGAAGAGATAAAAGATAGAGGCGCAATAGATGTCGGTACAATAGATGTCGGTACAATAGATGAAGATACAATAGATGAAGATACAATAGATGAAGATACAATAGATGAAGATGCAAGACCTAAGTTTGGTGTGGAAACTGAAGAAGATATCAAAGAAGATATCAAAGAAGATATTAAAGAGGCAATGCAGGAAGAATCCGGTCTTTCGGAGGAAGAGCTGAAACGACATAGCATAGCTTTAAAGAAGATTCAAAGAAAGACGAAGTGGACTATTTTCTTCTTGGATCATGGAGAGAAGATGTATTACTTTGTGAAAATATTACTTGCTTTACTGGCTTTATGCATTTCTTTTGCAGCAATGGCGGGACAAAGTTATACCCCGTTTTTATACAATCAATTTTAATTAAAATTGTAGTTTGAAGTAAAAAAGATTGAGTGACTACAAAAGTCATTTCAGGAAAAAGACCTTCTTAGTAGGAGTGACAGAAAAAGCAGAAAAGATAGAAATAGCAGAAAAGACAGAAATAGCAGAAAAGATAGCTGTGGAAGAAAAGAGAGCCGTGGCGGAGTAAAAGAAGTAGCGGGAGGTAGGGGATGAATTGGAATAAAGAGAAGGGAACAATATATGAAGCGCTTGCAGTTTCTGTTATATTGCTCTTTTTCCTGTGCGTTTTTGTTCTCGGAATAGCTCTTCCTTTACGAAAAAGCTATTCCGATGAGGAGAAAAGGGAGCTGAAACATTTCCCTTGCGTTCTCCGTTTATGCAGTATTAAACGGGCAATATTTTAAAGACATTTCCAGCTGGTACCAGGACAGCTATCCGGGCAAAGAGGAGTGGCTTTCTGTCCGGAAAGGTACAAAAATCTTTATGGTTTTCAGGGAGATGTTTTGTATGGCGAAGGGAAAAATGTAGCGGAGAGCATTCCGGAAACAGGGGAGATGGCAGAAACCTTTGCTATAGAAAACATAGAAGAGACCAGTCCTGTTTCAAACGAGGGAAAGAATACGGAAAGGGAAGTAGAGACTGCTTCCGATTCGAATCGTCGGATAATGGTTCTTCCTCGGAGAACAAGAAAGAACAAAAATTTTGAAACGGATGCGGAAGGAAATCTTGAAATTCAAAAAGGCGGATGCGGATGTTGCCTTTACAGGGTGAAACGGTGGGGAGCCTGTATTTGAGTGGAAAGGAAGCCTTTGAGCTTTATTATTTCAGTGAAAAAGGAGTCAGAAGCTATGCTTCCCTTTTAAATACAGTAGAAAGCTTATACCCGAATCTCGAAATCAGCACCCTGATTGCACCGAATTCTTTCGGCATCCTCCTGGACCCGCAAATACAAGAAAAGTTGGCATCTTCCGGCATGGATCAGGCGATTTCTATACCTACAGTTTGATGAATCCGAAAAATCCATAGTATTGATGTGTTCAGTTCTCTTATGCGGCATAAAACGGAGTATATTTATTTTCGGACAGACCATCACTGGACACAGCTCGGGGCTTACTATGCCTACGCGGAGTTTTGTAAGGAGAGGGGACTTGCTGCAAAATCGCTGGAGAGCTTTACAAAGGCGGAGTATAAGGATTTTTACGGTACATTTTATTTTTATATGAATCGTCCTGAGGCTATGAAAGGAAACCGGATACGGTCATTGCGTATACCGGAGAAGTAAAATGATATGCGATTTTTTTGGATGCCTCCGGGAAGGAGTATTCCGGCAATCTTATCAATGATGCGGAAAAGATGCTTCCGGGAAATAAATATAATTGCTTTATGTTGGGGGATCATCCTTATGCGGAAATTCACAATGAAAACGGAGAGAAGAATCTTATTGTCATTAAGGACCCTATGGAAATGCAATCATCCCCTTTTGGCCCAAAAACTATAAAAAAATATTTATGTCATAGATTATAGGTATTATGATAAGAAATTACCGGAGCTTATAGGAAGAGAAGGGAATTAATGAGATTTTATTCGTGAACAACGTGATGGGAGTGGGAGAAAGTCTGTCTGCTAAAATGATGACCTTTGTTCCGCTAATGTCGTTGACACATGTTTTCTGATACCTTAAAATAGATACGTTATATTGATGAATAAATATGGAATCCGTAAATTTCGCAAGAAAATATTTGCCTCACATATTTGTACATTAACAAAGGAATATTGAAGGAGGTAGTAACAGTGAACCAGCCATTGGCAATCGCCATTACCGTGATCGTGGCAGCTGTGGTAGGGGTCATCATGTTTATCCTCGGACAAAATAAAGAGCGGTCTATTTATGCAAAAACGGTAGGGGAGTGCCGAGGAAAAGTCCAGAGAGATTATTGATGATGCCATCAGAACAGCAGAGAATAAAAAAAGAGAAGCCTTACTGGAAGCAAAAAGAAGAAGCTTTGAAGGCGAAGAATGATCTGATAAGGAACTGAAAGACAGAAGAAAAGAAGTTACTGAGTTAGAGAGAAGAATTTTTAAAAAGGGAGGAAAGCTCCTGAGAAGAAGGCGGCAAGTTTAGAACGAAAGGAAGCAGAACTTTTAAGAAAAAGAGGAAGGACTGCAGTCTAAAGAGGGAGAACTTGAGCAAATTACATAATCAAAAATTGGTAGAGTTGGAAAGAGTATCCGGATTGACCAGAGATCAGGCCAAGCAGGAGCTTTTTATGTCCGTGGAAGACAGTATCAAGCATGATACCGCTTTTAATTATCAGAGAATATGATGCCAGAGCAAAGGAAGAGGCGGAAAAGACGGCAAGAGAATATATCGTGGAGGCTATCCAACGATGTGCGGCTGACCGTAACGGAATCTACCGTTTCCGTTGTGCAAACTTCCTAATGATGAAATGAAGGGACGAATCATCGGACGTGAAGGAAGAAACATTCGCACCTTTGGAACAGCTTACAGGAGTAGAGCTGATTGTAGATGATACACCGGAAGCGGTTGTACTTTCCGGTTTTGATCCGGTACGTAGAGAAGTGGCAAGAATCGCTCTGGAAAAAGTTAATTGTGGACGGTCGTATTCATCCTGCCAGAATTGAAGAAGTGGTTGAGAAGAGTAGAAAAGAAGTAAAATGATACCATAAAGGAAGAGGGAGAGTCCGCTACTTTGGAGCTGGGGCTTCACGGAATTCATCCGGAGCTTATTTTTCCTTTTGGGAAGAATGAAGTTCCGTACTTCTTCGGACAGAATGCGTTGCAGCATTCCATGGAGGTTGCACAGATATCCGGACTTTTGGCGCAGGAGTTGGGACTGATACACGTCTTGCAAAGCGTGCAGGTCTGCTTCATGATATTGGAAAGGCGATTGACCATGAGGTGGAAGGAAGCCATGTTGACTTGGGAATCGAACTTTGTCAAAAGTATCATGAGCCGGAAGTAGTTATCAATGCGGTGGCATCTCACCATGGCGGAACAGAGCCGACATCCATGATTTCCTTTATTGTGGCAGCGGCAGATGCGATCTCTGCAGCAAGACCCTGGTGCAAGAAGAAAGTCCTTAGAGACCTATACCAATCGTTTGAAGGAGCTGGAAGAGATTGCCAACTCTTATCAGGGTGTAGAAAAGTCCTTTGCTGTTCAGGCAGGTCGTGAAGTGCGAATCATGGTTGTTCCGGAAGAGGTCAGCGATGATGATATGACTATTATGGCAAGAAACATTTCTCAGCAGATTCAGGATCAGATGCAGTATCCCGGTGTGATTAAAGTCAATATTATTAGAGAGTCAAGAGCGGTAGATTATGCGAAGTAAGAGCTTTGGGCTTTCCTACATTATGGCTTAAGTAGAGCGGCACAAAGTCTTTAAGGGCTTTGTGCCGAATTTGTAATTCTTAAGGAGTATTACTCGCGAAGTGTGCAGTATCTTGTTTGTGGCAAGTATTGTTTGCAAAATCTGTGGTTTCTTTTGCATAAGCTATGTTGTGTGAAACTTGTGTGGAATTAGAACATGAGGTAAGAAATGGAAGAAAAGAGTAGAAAGGGTAGAAAGAGAGGAACAAAAAAACGTTCCCTGCTTGGATTTTTTTGTAAAATTTTTCTTATCCATAGCAGCTATACTGACAGTTCTTTCCGTTGTGGGATTTGTTTTCTTTATCCAACCGGAATTGAGTCGCCTTCGCGGAATTGCGTATGAAAAGCTTGCAGGGAGCAATTTAAAGGATTTAACAAAACGCTCGGATACCGTGGTTTTGGATTATGAAGGGAAAACGCTGGGAACCATCAATGCCGGACATTTTGTCTACGTTACGATTGATCAGATTTCTCCCAATCTTCAACGTGCGTATATTGCACAGGAAGATAGAAAGTTCTAAGCCACAATGGTGTGGATTACAAGGCTACATTAAGGGCTTTTGTGCAGCTGGTAAAAAATAAGGGAAAGATTACCCAAGGCGGATCCACTATTACGCAGCAGGTGGTAAAGAATACATATCTGACGGCGGAGCGGACCTATACTCGAAAAATTGTAGAAACTCATCTTGGCACAGGAATTGGAAAAAGCGTTACTCCAAGGCAGACATCATGGAGATTTATTGCAATACGAACTTCTATGGCAATAACTGCTATGGTGTAGAGGCTGCCAGTCAGTTTTATTTTTGATAAAGCGGGCAAAAAGACCTGAGTATAGAAGAGGCGGCAACCTTGGCGGGAATATCGAATGCCCCCACTCGTTACGATCCTTTGCGTCATCCTGATAGGGCGGTTAAGAAGCGAAATCAGGTATTGAAATCAATGGAAACGGTGGGCTACCTTCCGAAGAAGAGTATGAGAAAGCGATTTCACTGAATTTACCATTTCAAAAAAACACAGAAGTCGACGGATGAAGATTATCTTAGTGCCTATGCTTTATACGCTGCAACGATTCGTATGATGGAGGTAAATCAGTTTCCCTTTACCTATCATTTTTAAAGATCAGACGGAGAAGGAAAATTATCAGGAGCAGTACGAGGAAAGCTATGCATATTACAATAGGGAGCTTCGGGCGGGCGGATATACGATTTATACCTCTTTGAATCCGAGATTCAAGCGCAGGCACAGGAAATTTTCGATCAAAGCCTTTCCAAATTCCGTGAAGTACAGGAAAATGGCAAGTTCTCCATGCAGGAGCGGCTGTTATCATAGATAATAAAAGTGGATATGTGGTAGCAACAATCGGAGGTAGAGGAACGGAGGATAAGTACAATCGTGCTTATCTGAGTTTCCGGCAGCCGGGTTCTGCTATTAAGCCTTTACTGGATTATGCGCCGGCGCTGGATCTTGGGGTATTTCGTGCTGCAAGTTTGATTGATGACCATAAGTGGGAGGACGGTCCGTCCAATTCAGGCGAAAACTACCACGGGGAGGTCACACTCAGAGAAGCAACCAATCGCTCTTTAAATACAGTAGCTTTGGCAGGTCTTGGAGGCTGTAGGAATCAAGAACGGATTAGAATATCTGGAAAAATGCAAATTTCTTGGGATCAGTCTCAGAGATTATGATGCAATGGCGGTTTCCATAGGAGGCTTCACAAATGGTCTTCGTATTGTTGACATGGCAAAGGGGTATTCCACTCTTGCAAATGGCGGAGTTTATGATGGAAAGACCTGTATTTTAAAAATAGAGTCGGAGAAGAACGGTGTTGTAGCGGATGAGAACAGTCTTCAAAGCACGCAGGGTATATAGTGAGGATACAGCGTTTATTATGACCGATATCCTGAAAGGAACTATAAATACAGAGTATGGAACCGGACGTGGACTTCAGTTGAAGAATAAGATGCCCGCAGCGGGTAAGACGGGGACCAGTAACGGCTCAAAGGACACCTGGTTCTGCGGCTACACCAAGTATTACAGTATGGCGGTCTGGGTAGGACACGATATGCCCGTGGAAATGCCGGGAATATACGGCGCAACTTATGCAGGAAAGATATGGAAAAATGTGATGGATACCATCCATGAAGGCCTTCCTGCGGAGGATTGGGTTCAACCCGATACAGTAGAAAAAGTTACGGATGAACAAAGCGGAATAACGGATTACGTTTCTTTTAAGTGCGAAGAAAAAAAGGGAGAAGAAAGTCAAAAGAAGAAGGAAGAAAAGGATAATAAACAGACTGTAATGAGAGACTTGGAAAGATATGAAAATCTTAAGATTGCAAGTATCGAGGATATTTTTACAGCGAGAGCCCTTTTTTCTGAAATTCGGGAGCTCTTAAATGAGATTTCCGATGAAAAGTTTAAAGCAGAGTATCAGGAAAAGCTTTTTTTGCTAAGCAGAAGGAATTTCTAAAAAAATTGAGGAAGACCGGAAAGAGGAAATTGAAGAATACTTAAAAAGCAGGAAGAAGAGTCCAGTCGTAATGAGTCGATGGAAGAGAGTAAAGTAAAAGAGTCAGAGGATAAGACTTCCCGTAATATAAAGAGAGAGGCCTTTCTTTCTTCTCTTACCGCCTTGCAAAGCCTGGAATATCAGGATGGAGATACGGAGGCTCTTATTGCCGATGCAATAGAGCGCCTGAAAGACTTAAATGGTACGGAGGATTTTGCATCGCTTAGCCAGCAACTGGAAAAAAAGCTATCAATCGAGTTCGAAAAGCTTCCGACAAGAAGTTCGGACAGCGGTAGTTCAGGTGGAGGCTCGCCCTTTTATAACGGACCCGGAGAAGGGAATTTTCCCGGAGAGGCGGATAGTGAAAAATGGACCCGGAGTAAGTCCGTAATATTGAGACGGAAGAAGGAGAGAGATGGAAGTATATAGGCTGGAAGCTGCGTGTAAGGATTACCTTTGGGGGGAGAAAAATTAAAGAGCGAATATCATATTCCTTACTCAGGGACAGCACTTGCAGAAGCATGGATGCTTTCCCTGTCATAAAGATGGGGAAAGTCGGATTTTACCGGCAGAAGCACCATCTATTGATGCGTCACCGGCAGAGGGAAAGGAGAGGCTTTCTCTGTTTTTAGAGAGACACCCGGAAGCATTAGGGACAATAGCTGGACAATTTGCATTCTTTCCGATACTGATCAAACTGATAGATGCAAAGCTTCCTCTTTCTGTACAGGTCCATCCGGATGATGAGTATGCGCTTAAGTATGAGGGACAGCTGGGAAAGACGGAAATGTGGATCATCCTGGAAAGAGAAGAAGGCGCATTTCTTTATCTGGGTTTGAAAGAGGACTACAGTAAAGAAGAAATTCAGAAGGCAATTCAAGAAAACTATCTTACCGACTTACTCAAAAAAATCCCGGTAGAAAAGGGAGATGTATTCCTCATTGAGGCAGGAACAGTACATGCTATCGGTGCAGGAATTCTACTTGCAGAAGTACAGGAAAATTCAAATTTAACGTACCGGGTATATGATTATGGACGGAAGGATAAGTATGGAAAAGAAAGAGAATTACACATTGAGAAAGCACTAAAGGTATTGCATACCGGAAGACTTGCAAAAATGCCTGCTCGGTTTACTTCGGAGAATATAGGAAACTGTGCATCTTCTGAAGGAATGAAAAAGCAGGAGAAACCTAGGCTGTCTTATATTGAACGTCTAGGATCTTGCAAATATTTTACGGTGGAACGGTTAAAAACCGCTTCGGAAGAAGTTTATAGGCGAAAAGTAAACGAAGATAGTTTTTTATTTGCAATGCTGGTGGATGGCAAGGCTGAGTTAAGTTGGCAGGAGAGCCCGGAATCACAAAATCCTATCCATTCTATAAAAGTAGAAAAAGGAAACGGATTTTTTATTCCGGCAGGAAGCGGAGAGTTGTTTTTTTCCGGAGAAGGAGAGTGGATACTCAGCTTTTTAGAACTATAGATAGAGACATCAAGGAGAGACTTTTTATGAAATTTGAGATCAAGGAATTACTCGTACTAGCTTTAATGACGGCAGTTATGGCAGTGCTGTCACCAATATCCATACCTGTTGGTCCTGTGCCGATTTCACTTGGTACATTTGCGGTTTGTTTAACGGTTGCGGTATTGGGGAGAAAAATGGGAACGATATCCTATTTGATCTACTTGCTTCTCGGCTTAATCGGGCTTCCGGTATTTTCCAATTACGGAGCGGGACTTGGAAAGCTCTTGGGGCCTACAGGAGGCTATCTTTTCGGAATGCTGTTTTTGAGCATTGTAGGAGGATTCGGTCTGGATCATTTCCCCGGTTCTTTTGTTGTACAATACATCTTTTTCCTAATCGGAATAGCGCTTTGTTACGTATTTGGAACTTTATGGCTTGCCAAGGTTCTTTCACTGGATACGGCAAAGGCAGTATCCCTTGGAGTGCTACCCTTTATTGTTCCGGATTGCATCAAAGTTTTTATTGCATTGAAGCTGGGTAAAAAATTGCGCTCTGCAGTAAGGCTATGGAAAAATATATAGCACAATGTATAGAAATATATAGCGAATCCTATATATTACAATGCGTGATGAAGTGTGTATAAAGTAGATATAGCAATCCATATAGTAGTGCATAGACGATAGCACGGATATAAATTATTGAAGGCTGAGTTTTCTTGAGAAACAAAGAGTAGGATAGAATGGAGTAAGGATGGCGGAACGCTTCGAAAGAACAGAGCTTTTGTTGGGTCGAGAAGCTATGGAAAAACTGAAAAAATCCAAGGTAATTGTTTTTGGTGTTGGAGGTGTAGGAGGGCTATGCCGTGGAGGCCATGGCAAGAAGCGGAATAGGAAGAATTGATTTGGTAGACAATGATTTTGTCAGCCTAAGCAATATCAACAGACAGATTATTGCAACGGATTTAACAGTGGGAAAAAGTAAGGTGGAAGTGATGGCGGAGAGAATCCGGAGCATCAATCCTGACTGTGAAGTGCATTGTTTTCCGTGCTTTTATCTGCCGGAAAATAAAGATGAATTCTGTCTTTCCGACTATAATTATGTAATTGATGCGGTGGATACGGTAACGGCAAAGCTTGGCCTGATTATGGAAGCACATCGTCTGGGAGTTCCCGTTATCAGCGCTATGGGAGCGGGAAACAAACTGGATCCGACCGCTTTTAAGGTTTCGGATATCTATAAAACCAAAGTCTGCCCTTTGGCAAAAGTTATGCGAAGAGAGTGCAAGAAACGCGGCATAGAGTCTTTGAAAGTGGTTTATTCAGAAGAAGAGCCTACTCGTCCTCTGAACAGAGAGGAAGAGAAGCAGAGAATGGGCTCTTCTTCCCGCCTTGAAGAAGGGAGGACGTCGGCGTCTAGACGAGATACCCCGGCTCGATAGCTTTTTGTCCCTCCGATTTGCGGGGTTTATATTAGGGGAGAAGTTATAAAAAGATTTACTGGGGAAAAATAGTTCTGAAATTGTTGTGTCAGTAAGATATCTCCTTATTATCTTCCTTTAATTCGACGAAATTCTATTGTACGTAGTATAGAATTTGGGGAGTAGTGATGGAGCGAGTTCATAACGATGGACGGGATAAGAAAGGAATCCGCAGTTATACGCACTCCAAGAAGGAGAAGAGAAACCTTGCCCGTTTAGAGCTGGAAAAGCATATTGAATCTCATATCGAAGAAGCTATTGCAGAAAAACAGGTAAAAGTGTACTTGCAGCCCAATGTGCGTGGCTTAACACAGAGAGTGTGCGGAGCGGAGGCACTCTCCCGTTGGATTGACCCCAAATACGGGATGATTTATCCCGGTGACTTTATTTCCGTACTCGAAAAAACTTTAAAAATACATTTGTTGGATCTCTATGTTTTCCGTGAAATCTGTAAAAATCTGGGAGAAAGATTAGAACGAAAGGAAACGGTATTTCCGATTTCTTTAAATTTTTCGCGTTTGGATTTTAATATTGGCGATTTTTTGGATCAGCTGGAATCAATAGTAGAGCAATACCATGTACCAAAAAACTTACTGCATATTGAAGTGACTGAATCCGTGGTAATGCACAATGAAGGCTATATGAAGTATGTGGTGAAGAAATTACATGAGCTGGGCTATCAGGTTTGGATGGATGATTTCGGCTCAGGCTATTCTTCCCTAAATTTATTGAAAGAATTTGAATTTGATACTTTTAAGATAGATATGCGTTTCTTAAGTGATATGGGAAAGAAATCACTGATTATTATCTATTCCATTTTATATATGGCGAAGGAGATCGGCATACATACTGTTGCGGAAGGAGTGGAAACCGAGGAGCAATTTCGCTTTTTAAAGCATGCAGGCTGTGAGCGTATGCAGGGATATTATTTTGGAAGGCCGGAACCGATGGAAAACTGGCTTTCTGATTTGATTGAGAAAAATGGGGTAGAAAGCAGAAAGGAAGACTATCTTTTTGATCAAGTCGGACTGGTCAATATTATAAGTCCGACTCCGTTTGTATTGGATCGTTTGGATGATTCTCCAAATATTTACGGATTTGAAACAGTTATTCCTATAGCGGTTTGTTCTGAGACCGGGGGAAAGATATGCCATTTGAATTTCACTGAACCTTATCGAGATAATCTTTTGGACCTCGGCTATGCCGGAACTCATGACTTTCAGGATGCCTTTAAACAACAGAAAAGTTTTGCTTGCGGAGAAAATACGAGATATTATGATGCTCGCAAGAGATTCCATGGAAGTGGAATCGATGGACTTCATTTCTTCCGGAAAGCATTGTCATCTGCAGGCAAGACTTGTGACCAGTATGGATGAATGCTTTATCTATCTGATTAGGATTGATGTTCTGACAAATAATCGTGTGTTCCGAAAGATTAAAGATATGAATGATACTATTCGTACACTGTATTCAGTTTATGATATGGTCATTCTATTGAACCTAAGAAGCGATACTTTACTGCCGGTGTATATGTGTGAATTGTTTGATAGAATTGAAGAGAGTGACAATCTTTCCGCTGAAATCAATAAGTATGTCTATAAAAACGTACATCCTGAGGATAAGGAACATTGTAGGGCCTTTTTAAATCCTCAAGATATGTGGGAAAGACTGAAGGATTCGAAGAAGGATTTTTATTATCGTATTTTTAGAAGTAGAAACAAATACGGTAAATTTGTATGGAAACGTTTTGTTTTGGTCTCGCTCTATGATATAGGGGATGAAGAAAAAGTAGTACTGGGTGTCCATGCCTTAAGTATGGATAAGTTGTCTATACTTTTACAGGAAAGTAAGTCCTTCTTTTCTGAGGATTTCAATGAGGAATCGGAAGGAGCACTGGACTTCTTTAAGTAGAGAATAGCTTAGGAAGGCTTTTGTTGTCCCTCGTGCCCTTTGAAGAGATAAATAGAGCCAGAAAGTCCAGCGAAGCATAGAGAAAAATCGCTGTTTCAATCAATATGAGGAAGGGAAGATAGTCGTGTAATATAGAACTGCCTTTCCATAGATAAAGTAAAAATCGGGAAAGCAATCATTAGGATAAGACCGAGCAGGACTTTTTCTGAGTTCCTTTTTTTGTACTATTCTTTTTCACTTGTTTTTTTGTTCTTTAGATTCATAACGTATATTATCTATAGAGCGCAGTTTATCTTCTTTTTTTCTTTATTTTTGAAAAGATTTTTTTAAGCCGAAGAGTAATTTGTTTTTCTTCTTCTTTTTTTCTTTTTCCTTTCTCTGTTTCTATATTACACTCACCTTCTACCGGCTGTGAAAGGGACATAAATTCAGAATTGTCCGGAGTAGTGGTAGTTGCATTTCCATCTATGTTTTTCATATAGTCTGCATATTTATAATCGGATAGATCCAGTTCCTGAAATGGAAGCGGATTTTTTTGAGAGACTTATTTTTCAAAGGACTTATTTTCAAAGGAATTATTTAGGAGATTTCTTCTATGGCATTCCCCAAAGAAGTTTTTCGAGATTATTGAAGCGTTTTTCTTTTGTATTGCTTGCCTTATCTTTTTGCGAATACAGAAGTTGTAAGATGGATTTAATTTGCAAATGTTTCTGTTTTCTTTTTGGTGGAGCAGGTAGGCGGAAAGAATTGCTTGTTCATCCTTTTTCATCAATATTATCAAAGATAAAGTCAATCAAATCTTTTGATTTCTTCATCCGGATTTCCGGAAGCAGAGGGAATTAAAGGGAATAGAAAGCGGTTATTTTCAGCATCAAAGAATATTTCTCTTTTTCAATCCTAAGATTTCCGGAGAAAGAAGATATTCTTCCATCTGTAATAAAGTGCTGTGAATGGATTCAAACAGCGCAATAATATGTTTTAAATTCATCGGTTTTTTTCCGCGAAATAATCAACTATTTTTTTCATAGGGGTAGAAATTATATTGAAAAATAGTTTCCGCTTTCCTCTTGAATCAGGCGAAAGGGAAGAGTTCCCGGAATGAGGCATTGTTGAATGATTTTTGTTCATGACTTTTTCTTTCCACTCCATCCCGTGAAGATAGAGGTAGCTGTGTGTGAGATCAATTCTCAGAAAATTCTGAGGCATAGCTTTTCCTTTCTTGATGTAAAGTTTAAGAGGGGCTAGATTCTGTCTTACTTTTTATCACTTTCCGTCTTTTTGCGGAGCAGTAAATCTTCCGCTACGGAGAAAAAAACGAGTATAGAGTTCTACTTTAAAGAAGTCTTTATCTTTGTCCAAAGTATGACTGTTTAATTCTCGGGTAAATTCTTTTTCGCTTCTTTCCTTTATGGTTGTATGAAGAACAATGGTACTTTGGAGAAGCAAAACGATACAGACAAAGCTGATAAAAAGAACAAGACTGGTTTCAATACTGTGCATAATATTCCTTTCATTCGATGGAGCAGGAGAGTGGTGAGTGGTGTAAGTGGCGACGTATTGATTTTTGAACAGCTGATTAGGAGGAGCTTTTTCTTTCGCTCTCACATTCATGCAGAGAATATTTGAATAAACAGGTATAATGCTCCGGGTATAAAACAGGGAATGAAGGGAAAGGAGAGTTCGTTCATCCTTTTCTTCTTTTTTCTATTGAGTAAAAAGAGCAGAATAGAAACAATAGCGGAGGAGAGCAAGGCGGGAGAGAAAGAAGAAGAAAAACTCATATAATTCATATATAGCGAAGAGCAGAGCAGGAAGTAAGCATCTCCCTCTCCCAGGGCGCCCTTAGACCACTTTGTAAAAGCTAGCATGAAGATTGAAAAAAATAGGGGATAAAAGCTGTATAGAAAGGGGAGCGTGAAAGAAAAAGGAGCTTCTAAAAATAGTGCCATTCACTAAAAAGAAAGAAGGGAACTCCTACTATAAAAAAATATCTGTATAAGATAGCGGGGCAAAGATTTGTTCCGAAAAATCGTATACTACGGCGAGAAGAAAGAACAGAAAAACATAAGGACTTAAAAAAACAGGAAAAAGAAAAATATCTTGCATGGATACCTCCTGATGGAGAAAGTGAGTTGGAAGGACTTGGGGAAATAATTAGCCTCCACAGCGCGGACAGGCGTGTCTTCCTTCGGAAATTGCCTGCGATAGAGGGATTTCATGGACGGAAGAGCGCATTGCCGGACAATCGGTGCTACTGTGATACCTTCTTCCGGCCTCAGTATAATAAACTACGGCACTGTTTTTTTGGACGGTTTACAGGCTTTGCAAGGAGAGAATTTTCTCCGTATTTTTGCCTCACTTCCATCTAGAGCCACTGCACTACTGCGTATAAATTCGTTTGAGATGTAGGTACAGTCTCGGCTTTTTATGGTAGACTTTAGAGGACCGTCGATGACATACACTGTTTCCTCCTCTTCTTTTTCTTCTTCGGCATCTTTCTCCCACCTTGCTCCTTTTACTCCAATCCATGCTCTTCTATGTGCGATGATTTCCTGATAAATGGATTTTTTGTCGATAATGGAAAGGGGAATTAATTCTTCATATTCAAGGTCCAATAGAATTTCTTCTTTTGTAATTCGCGATTTCCAACTGCAGAATGTTTTTGCATTCCTTCCATATTCACTTCATTTGGAAGAATAAGATCTTCTAAGGCAGTTTCTCCAACGGCAAGTATTCCTTCAATGTTAGGAATATCCTGTACAGCAGTTTTCATGATGCCATAATGTTCTAAGTATTTATACATACTGATAGAGCGGGCATTTTTTTCCAAAATGGTAGAGATTTTAATGCTACGGTTTAGGATTAAAAGAGGCGTCATCAACATAACCATGGCTAGAATGAAAAGGCTTAGAGACAGAGAAGCTTCAATGGTCATGGAAGCGGAATAGGATTTCATAGAGACTCCTTTAGTGACTGAGATTTTTTATATTTATAATCCGAGTGCAGGGTGAAGCGATATCTGCTATCACCGGGATTTACACCCTATCATGTCTAAAAATCCTCTATGATAGAGACTGTGCCTAGACTCTATTCCGGCATCGGTAGAAAGATAATATAAGCATTGCTTCATTTGAAAGGAAGCTTCTTTTTCTGAAACCGTAGTACGAATATTTTTCTCCATACAGTAGAGCATGGCATTGTTGATTTTGTCCTGATGAAGTAAGCCTTTAGTAAAGAGAAAAGCCCGAAGATAATCGGTATAGGAAAAAAACCGCGTCTTTTCCTTTTTCACTTTCGCCGGATAATAGGGAAGAAAAAAATCCAAGAGCTTACTAAGACCAAGGTCCCAGGAATCTTCTCCATGCATTAGAGGTACTCTTTCGTCATTTAAAAGATGCTTGATATCCAATAAAGCTTGAGCAAAGGCCCATATTCCGATAACAAAGATACTAAAGACGGCTATCACGATAGGATTCGCTGTTGCTGCGAGAAAGCCGGTGACAAAGTTTTCCACTTCCTGCCGTTTCTCCGTATCACAGACGATATGGATAAAATTCATGGATTCTCTTACTGCTAGAAGAGCGGTGACCTGTGCTGCGAGGTTCTCATAGTCGCTCTTTTTTCCGTGCAGTAAGTATTCCACCTCCAGTCCCTCTGCATTACTGAAAGGAATGGTGTTTCCATTATCCTCCTTGTGATAGGGAGTGAAAGTAACGTAGGGAATATTCTCCCAATAATCCGACCTGCAAGGGGTTGGCGACGGATCCTGCCGTAAAAGGGGAGTCTGTGTAGCACTCTGTGGTACTGGGGCATTCCCTTCCTTTGGGAAGGAGTAATTCCAGGAGCTTCTTTTTTCCCAATTCTTGGATACTTTCGAGTATTTTTTTGTTTTTCTTATTGATTTTTGTGACGGAACCTCCGTATACAGGCATTTTGAGGCTTTTGCCATTCTCCCTGCAATACTTCGGTAAAAAGCATCGATTTCTGCTTGCAAGTCATCTTCATCTTCCTCCTCATCATCGTCTTCGTTTCTTCTTCTTTCGCGCTCTTCGCTAATATAGTCCTCAAAAATTTTTGGACGGTTTCTTCAATGTTTTGAATACTGTTACCGAGACTGTCACATTCTGCGGGGAAGAGGTCAATCGTTTGGCGAACCTTTCCTCCTTCATTGACATATTCATCATAGCTTTGTAATTCCGATTCAATTGCGCGGATTCCGTCTTCTTCTAAATTGACTTTTTCCAACTCGAAATCTTGTCGTAATTCCGCTATCTTTTCCTTAAGAATCTCTGCACGTGCATCATAACGCTGCACGGTGCTCTTTAATTGCTCTAAAGTGGAACGGAGAGAAGAAGAATGCCAAAAGAAACCGGAGGCATCCTTGCTATGGAGATCGGACAGGGCTTGAGAATGAAGAGTGCTGCTGTTTTTACAACACTGATCAATGTCATTGATACAGTCTTCAAGATATTCCACATCATAGTGGTTTAAAATATATTTCTTCCGTAGACGTTGTATACTGTCCGCTTCCTTTTCTTTTTTACTGACTTCTTCTAAAAGAGAGGGAATATCTGTCCCGCTTTGTTTTTGTCCTATAAATTCCAAAGCATCTTTTGTGAGCAGTGCAGGGATATATTCTAAAACTTCTTCTTCGAAGTGATTTTGTTCTACGAGACTGCCCCTTCCGGAGAAGGAAAAATCATCTTTCACAACCTTTGCCGGAAAAAGATTTTGTGCCTCGGAATAGGGTTTAATAAATGTTTCCAATTCTTCCTGTAACAAGGCGTCATCTCGGTATTCCAGAGCATAGATACGGTAGTTTTCCCAAAGAGGCCTGTGAAATTCAGAAAAGAGAGATTCCATGGCACTGTTTAAAGCAGTTTGCATATAATATCTTTGTGCGATTGTTCTTGCAGACTCCGTAATCGTCAGAATCAATGCGGCAATCAACACGAAGCTAAGGGAAAGAAATACCGTAATGGAGGCGGAAGACTTTCTTTTTTTATCATGATTTTTTTCCTTTTCCATAAGAGAGGGGGTTAGACGGATTTTGCGTTACTTTCGATTTTTCTTTTAAGATGTCATTAAGAACATTCTTAATTCTATCTCGGAAGATAACAACGAGGGATATAAGGACTACGATAATGAGAACCAACTCAATTGTTCCCAGTGCTTCATTTCCCTTGATTAAGTTCCGTCTCTTTTTCTTACATTGTTCCATGTGGGAAAAAAGCCAAGCGTCAAAGGCATATTGAGCCTTGACTAAGTTTTGTAACTGCATAATAACCTCCTTTTAGAAATGGCAAAATTGCCGGATAGTTTGCAACATGCAAGGCATGCTGTATATTACAAAGCAAAGAAGAGATTGCTGTTTGACAAGTTCTACTTTTGCAGTAATATTGAATTAATATTTTTATCCCATAGATTGCATGGCAGGATAAATAATAATGAGCATGATGATAAAGAGCTGCATGAAGAGGGGAAGCAGGAGTTTGGTGCTTGCCTCTTCTCCGAGTCTTTTGGCTGTGGACTTTCGCATTTCGAAGGCTTCTTGCATTTCCACCTGTAATTGCAAACGAAGATGTTTACTTCCGTTTTTTCGGTTTTGTTCAATCACGCTGATAAGCTTGTTATAAGGACGTAGTGCAATCCTTTTGGAAAAATCAAGGTACGCTTTCCCTTCTCCCACATTGCTTTTTAATTGATTTAGCAAGGTGTGCAGTTCTTCGTATAAGGGATGGTTTTCCAGCCCGCATTGATTAACTAAGAAGCTGTATTGTTTACTGATTTCGGAAAAGGCATTTCGCAGAGCAAGTCCTGCACCAAGGTAGACAACCAGTTTGGATACCAGCTCGGAATAGTCAAGATTTAGGGAGTTTTCTCTCTCCTTTTTGTTTTTTTCTTTTTCTTCTCTTTCCTTTAGAGGAGAAGAAGCGCAAAGAAGAAGGCCAAGAAGGGGAATGAAGAGATAACGTCGAGATTGTTCTTCAGTAAAAATGATTTTCTTTCCTTCAATTTCCCGTGGTAGTTCCAGCTTGTCGCTTCCTCTACCCTCGGAGTTTTGGGATGCTATTTTTCTTTTTCCAGGAGACTTCGTAAGCTTTTCTAAAGAAGTTTTTCTTCAGGATAGATTCGTATGGGAAAGAGATAGGTCGGAGAAGAGTAGAGATAGTCTTCCGAAGTTCGAAAATAATTTTCCAGCTCTGCATCATCAGGTCCTTCTTTGGGGAGAGAATGTTGGTGCTGAATTTTTATTTCAGTATTCCTCTAAAAATTTGATCTTGTTCCAAGAGCTCATGGTATATCTTTCCCTTATCTCCTAAGATGGAACGATAGTTCAGAATCAGCTCTAAATTATCGTCTTCCGTGATTTTTATCTCCATTGATTAAGGCTGTAGGGAGTAAAACTCCAGCTCATTTTCACGTTTTCTTCAGGAAAATAATTTGTTAAATGAAGAGAAGTTTTTATCTCGTCAAAGCTTTCGTCCCTCGGATAAAAGCAGGCTTTCGGCTTTTTTTCATGCAGGGAGGAGAAAACTTGATCCGCTTCTTCCTTGGTATAAATTCTGGGAGAGACTTTGATATTCACATTTTCCTTTTTTTCGGGATTTATTCCCTCTACCTGAAGAGGGAGATTGTATTCGTTTCCGCCGATTCCTTCACGCTCCAAGATGTAACCGGATTGGATATGACCATCCTTTTGACTTTCCAAAAGAGAAGAGAGAAAGTATAAGAGAAACAATAAGGATGCCTGCCTGTTTTTTTATCATTGCTTCATCTTGGGAAGTGAAGAAGCGGAGTAGCTTATGAATGTAGGGAGCGATTATTTTCATTTTTTCACCGTGTATGAATTTGCAGAATTATATCGGAATCGAGATGATTTTTTGAGAAAGATAAATGGCAAAGAGATAAATGAGGAGAGCCACAGTCATGATAATCCTTCCCATAATGGAGCTGTATAAAATGGAAAAGAAATCCGGAGAAGAAGTATTGAGATAAAAGATGATAAAAAAGGGTATGCCGTTCATGATTTTTGCTCAAAGCGCTTTGCGGCACTTAAGGTTAGGATTTCCTCTCGTATCGTTAGTTTGTCATGAATAATGGAACTGCTGTGTTGAATGATTTCACACAGCTCTCCTCGGACCGTTTTGCTACCAGAAAAATTTCTGAAAAAAATTATGAATGTCATCGAGTCCTGAACGAAAGGCAAACTGAGAGAGCGGTTCTTCTAGGGGACGATTCATGGAAAGGGCGTGTTTTATCAGTTTTTAGTTCCTCCACCATATAGCTGTTTTCCCCTATTAGTGCGGAAAGGTCGGGAATAGTGGCAATAAAAGCATTTTCAATGGAATAGCCTGCACTAAGAAAGGAGCTTAGAATGGAAATCATCTCTTTAAATTGAAGCAGAAGTTGGTTTTGTCTTTTTTTTCGAAGACCTGATCGAAGGAAAAAAGGAATAAGTAGAGAAAAAGGAATCAAAAAGAGAAAGAGCAGAAAGGAACGATAGAAGGTATAGCTGATGACAAGAAGCAGCAGTAAGGATTTTCCCAAGTGCCAAAGATATTCTCCTAAACTGATTTCATATTCCCTATAGTCTATGGAGGAGCTTTTCTTCGTGAGACAAATCCGACAGCTTTTCCAGAACTTTCCCATTGTACTGATACAGTTTTTTGAGTTTGACTTCTCCATTTTCCACTCCTACTACTTCACTGATTTCCAAAACTCTTCTTTTGTGATCCTTCGTTCTTCCAAGATGCACCATGATTTCTATTGCGGAGGCGATCATGTTTCGAATGGAACTCAAAGGAAGTTCCGCTCCCTGCAGGACCATAGTTTCCATTCTGCGCAGCATATCCTGACTGCTGTTTCCATGTCCGGTGGAAATGCTTCCATCGTGCCCGGTGTTCATGGCATTTAACATATCCAGACATTCCTTACCACGGACTTCTCCAACGATGATGCGGTTGGGACTCATTCGGAGAGAAGCCTTAATCAGATCGGAAATTGTGACAGCTCCCTCGCCTTCCGCATTCGCATTTCGGGTTTCCAAAGAAACCAAATTCTCTACGTCCTGAATCTGTAATTCCGCACTGTCTTCGATAGTGATGATTCGCTCACTTTTTGGAATGAATTGGGAAAAGGGCATTTAAGAAAGTTGTCTTTCCGCTGTTCGTTCCGCCTGAAATGAAGATGTTGTAAGAACTTTTTACCAGACTCTTTAAAAAAATCTGCGGCTTCTTCGCTAAGGCTTTCGAGCTGGATTAATTTTTTTCGATGGTAATGGGTTCCGGGAACTTTCGAATCGTGACGGTCGGTCCTTTTTAGAGCAATAGGAGGAAGAACAACATGAACACGTGAACCGTCTTCCAGTCTGGCATCTACAATGGGACTTTTTGGTATTGACTGCACGATTAATACGGGAGACAATCTGTTGAATCAAGTCGGAAAGCTGCTCTTCGTTTTTGAAAAAGAACGTTCCAGCGCTCCATGTGCCCCTTCTTTTCTACAAAGATTTCTCGAGGACCGTTAATCATGATTTCCGTGACATTTTGATCGTCCAAGAGCTCGGATAGCAGATCCAGTCTACGGAAGCTGTCGAAGACTGCGGTTCGAAGATAAAGTTTTTCTCTTAATGCGATATCTTTTCGACTTAGTAAAGCGCTGTCGATTTCCTGATAGAGGTGAGAATCGGAGATTTGTCTCTCTTCCAGATCGGTAAGGGAGTTCTTTTTATTTCCTGTTTAATGTTGTCTAAAAGCTAACATAGTTCCTCCTAAAGCACCATTTTTTTCTATATTGTTCTCTTTCTTTATCCTCCTCTTCGTAGATGTAGTGTAAGAGTAAGGATTCCGCATATTCTTTAAGACTTGCGTAGGGGCAGTCACTTATACTTGCCTTACTGATAGCGGGAGATTTCCCCCGGTTTTTTGTAGAGGTTTCTATTTCGTTTGATGTAGTTTCCTCCTCCAATGGAAGACTGCATTGAACAAATTTTTCCTGGGTTTCCGGAGAAATATTTTTTTTCAGATAGTCTTCGAAAAATGCCAACTTATCCTTGGAGACTTTATCGGAAAGCACAGGCATAAAAATCTTTTTTGCTTGATGAAAGCAATCTAGATAGCGACTCATGGAACTGTCGGTATCAATAATCAGGGCGCTGACTCCGGCATCTTCCGCAATTTTATCGAGAAGAAGAGACAGTTCTCTTGAACTTAGGCTATTGATGTCTTCGGGACTCCGTACAGGTAAAATGGTAGAGTAACTCTCTCTTTCATAGGAAAGAGCGCGAAGAATCATAGGATTCAGATTCTTTTCTTTAAAATGGTATAAGACTTCCGTTAAACATTCCCGTTCTATGGGAAGATGTTTTTTTGCTCCGGCTGATTCGGAAAGAGATAGATAGAGTGTCTTTCGATTTTTTCCTAAAAGCTTTGCTATCTCAAAAGACAGGGAGGTTTTACCGGAGCGACCGAGAGGGCTATAGACCATGAAGATATCCGCTTTTTGTTGTCTTCCGTCTTCTAAGAGCTCGATTTCTCCATATTGAAGAAGGATTTCACGCATGATCTGGTCTGCAGACTGATATTTATAGATGTGATTTTCTTTCTTCTTTTCAGATAGAAGGCTTTCATCGCTTAAATAGAGAACTCTTCCGCTTTTAGAGGAAAGAGGAAGCTTTTTTACATTCTTTTTCGGATATAAGAAGGAGGTCGCTTTCTTTCTTTTTAGAAAAATTGAGCAAAACTTTCCGGATCGCTTTATAGGATAAATCTGGAAGGGGAGCTTTGTATTTTGGCGGAGGTAAAGGGAAAGACGTTTTGCATAGAGGCTGTCTTCATCGTAAATAGTTAGTATTTTTTCCATGTCGGATCCTTTCAAAAACGGGTTGGAGTAATTTTATATATAATGAAAATATTTGCTGATATCAGGAGAAAAGACTTAAGAGGGGGACTGCAGAAAGAAAGAGAGAAAATGCAAAGGGAATATCTTCTTCAAGAATATAAAAAAGGAGAAGGGAAAAGGGGGTTGAGAGAAAAAGAAGAAAAATGCTTTTATCGAAGGGGAGAACGGAAAGAATCAGGGAAAAGAGCTTCCAGTCCGCTCCCCCGCTTCCGGTAAAATAAAAGAGGGGATAGCTTAGTATAAGAATGAGAATGAGCTTTGAGGGAAAAAGAATGAGATCTGTGAACGAGGTACCGCACTGGATAAAACCGAAATACAGAAAAAAGAAAAGGAAGGAGCATAGAAAAAATAAATTCGAAATCTTTCTTTTTTGCAGGTCTTTTATTGCGGCGTAGAATAGAAAAACTAAGAGGATTTCATAGTTGGAATGAAGCATATCCACCTCCGTATCGGAAAGTGCAAGCTGCACTTGTATTCCGTGAGCTCAGTATAGAGGGAGAGAAAAGAATCTCCTATACTTCATATTCGGATAATATCCATTTATAGATATTATCCGAATATCTATAATACGAAAAAAAAGAATATTTTTCGCTTCCATGACATAATAATCCGCTTTCAAAACAGAGGTATGTAGGAAAAACAAAATGCTTGTGCTATTTTCACAAAAAATAAAAATGAGTTTTGTGCAGTAATTCCCGGAAAGACAGTGCTATAATACTTATTTATCTTAAAAAGGGATTTGGTCTGTGTTTCGGATGGATAGCTGTATCTGCTATTGCAGAAGCTTCCGACGATACCCGGGGAGAATGAGAGAGCATGAATATTCGTTTGGCGAAAGAGGAAGATATTCGAGAAATCTGTCAAATCTATGACTTGGCAAGAGCCTATATGCGAAAAGAGGGGGAACTTTGCGCAATGGAAGACCTACCCAAATGAGAACGATGCGAGACAGGACTTAATAAAGAGCGAGCTCTATGTAGTGGAAGAGGAAGAGATTTTGGCTGTATTTACCTTCTTTATCGGGGAAGAGAAAAATTATAAAGAAATAGATGGTGCATGGAGAAGGGAAGATAGCTACGGTGTTATTCATAGAATTGCGTCATCCGGGAAAAAAGCAGGGATTACGAGGACTTGCTTTTCCTTCTGCTTGGATAAGATTCCCTATCTTCGAATCGATACCCACGAAAAAAACCGTTCTATGCAGGAAGCATTGAAGCATTTCGGATTTCAGTATTGCGGGATAGTGCATGTGGAGGACGGGAGTCCCCGCTTGGCCTTTGATTATATAAGGGAGTAGTATGTTCGTTTTAAACAGTGTTTTACTGGGAGTAGGACTTGCGATGGATGCGGTGGCTGTTTCTATGGCGGAGGGGATGCAGGAGCCGAAAATGAAGTCGGAGAGAAGTCTTATGCTCTCCGGAACATTCGGATTCTTTCAGTTCATCATGCCGGTGCTTGGATTTGCCCTTGTCGGTACAGTCTTTGGTTTTGCAAAGGTGCTTATGAAGTATGTTTCCGCTATTTCCACAATATTACTTCTCTATCTTTCTATAAAAATGTTTTACAGTGCATACTTGAAGTTTAGGAATAAGGAAACGGAGGAATGGCAGGGGAACCTGATGTTTCAGGCCATCGGGACATCAGTAGATGCTCTGTCTTTGGGATTTACCTTCTCTCATTATTCTTTAGGAAGAGTATTTTTGGCTTCGTTCATCATAGGAATTGTGACCTTTTTTCTTTGCCAAACCGGTATTTTTATCGGAAAGAAATTCGGTACGCTGTTCTCCGGGGAAGCGGATTTACTGGGAGGCGTAATCTTATTGCTTGTGATTTTCCTATTTTAACGGATCTATTTTAGAGGAAACATAAATTGGAGAATAAGTGTTCATCTGGTATGTAAGGCATAATGAAGAGTATGGAGTCTTCATTAAAAAGAGTTTCGGGAGGGAATAAAAATAGACAGTTTTGCAAAGAGGCTTTTTAAGCTGGTTTAGGGAAAATGGAAGAGAGCTTCCCTGGCGCGGAAAGAAAAATGCCTATTATACTTGGCTTTCAGAAATTATGTTGCAGCAAACAAGAGTAGAGGCGGTAAAAGGCTATTTTCATCGCTTTATTGCGCGTTTTCCGGATATAGAAAGTCTTGCTATAGCGAAAGAAGAAGAAGTTCTAAAACTCTGGGAGGGTCTGGGCTACTATTCTCGTGCAAGGAATCTTCATAAGGGTGCGAAGCAGATTGTAGAAAAAAATTCGGGGAGAAATGCCGAAAAAGTATGAAGATATTCGTTCCCTTCCCGGGATAGGGGAATATACGGCGGCGGCTATTTCCTCATTGTTTTTTCGGAGAAAAATACCGGCAGTAGACGGCAATCTTCTCCGTATTTTTTTGCCCGCTGCAATCAGTATGATAAAGATATTCAGTCGAAAGAAGCGAAACTCTCTGCTTTCCGGTATTTTAAGGAGCGCATGACGGAGGAAGCGGCGGGAGACTTTAACGAAGCGCTCATGGATTTAGGGGCAGCAGTTTGTATTCCCAAAGGAAATATTGCCTGTAGAAGCCTGTCCCCTTTCCTTATTTTGTAAAAGTGCAAAGGAGGGCAATCCGGAAAACTATCCTGTAAAGAAGGAAAAGAAGGGTAGAACAGTCGAGCAGTACAGCATTTTCCTGATTCGACAGGGAGGGAGGCTGGTCTTGACAAAACGTCCGAAGAAAGGAGTTCTTGCCGGTCTCTACAGCTTTTACCAAAGGGAGGGGCATCTGAGTAAAAAGGAAGCACTGGAAGAGGTGGAGCGTCTGGGCTTTACTCCTCTAAAAGCTAAAAAGAGCTCGAAGTGCGAGGCATATTTTTTTACCCATAAGGAATGGGAAATGATCGGATATGAGGTGGAGTGCGGAGAGTTTCCGCTTCCCTTAGGAGTTAGAGAAGGGTTAGAATTATACACAAAGGAAGAGATAGAATCGAAGCTTAGTGTTCCGTCCGCCTATTCCTATTACAAGGCTTTTGTTTAAGTTATAGGGACTGGCAGAGCGAAATATATAACATAATGATTTTTTTCGGAAATATAGAGAAGAGTAGATTAAAGAAATATGAATTCAGAAAGATAGTTAGGGAAAAACACAGCCAAAAAGAAAAAAATTGCTTAAGAAGAATAAAAAAAGGAGCGGTTTCGGAGGAAGGAGGGAAAATGCCGGGGGCAGTTCAAATACATTGATTTATATCAGACTCTCCGAAAGGACATTGTTGAAGGGCGCTATCGTTTTAGGGAAAAAATGCCTTCCAAGCGTCTCTTGGCTTCTACCATGGGGATGTCCTTACTCACAGTGGAGCACAGCTATGCTCTTTTAGAGGAAGAGGGCTATATTGAGGGGAGGGAACGAAGCGGCTATTTTGTCTCTTATCAAGACGGGCTTCTTTTTCCTGTTGAGGAGCAGCAAGAGCAGAACTTATCTTTAATGTATTTTCAAAGCGGAGATAAGGAGGGAATGGCTTACTCGGCGATTGCGAAAACGGTCCGAAAGGTGCTTTCCAAATACGGAGAAGAGATTTTAAGTCCCTCGGAGAACCAGGGAAAATATTTTTTACGAAGAGCGTTGAAGGATTATTTACGAAGGGCAAGGGGCATCTTTGTAGAGGAAGAGCAGATTTTGATTGGTTCCGGTGCAGAGCAGCTTTATGCTCTGCTTGTGCAGATTCTGGGAAGAGAGCAGAGTTTTGCGGTAGAGTATCCGTCCTATGAGAAGATGCAAAAGATTTACAAGGCAAATGGAATTACTCTCGAGTTTTTGGGAATGGGGAAAAATGGAATTCACAGTTCTGCATTGCAAAAGGCAAAGAGCAAGGTCTTACACGTTACTCCTTTTCATAGCTTTCCAACCGGAATTACAGCAACGGCCGGAAAAAGAAGAGAGTATCTGGACTTTGTAAGGAGAAAAAAAGCAATCATTATAGAAGACGACTACGACTCGGAGTTTTCCGCTCTGGGAAAACCCGAGGACAGCCTTTTCAGTATGGATGAAAGTAATTCCGTATATTACATTAACAGTTTTTCAAAAACTATAGGTCCTGCTTTTCGTATGGCATACCTGCTGCTTCCTAAGGAAAGGACGAAGGAGGATCTTAAGAAAATTGCATTTTACAGTTGTTCCGTTCCTGTTTTGGAACAATGTATACTGACAGAACTTTTTACAAAGTGGGAGTTTGAACGACATATTAATCGGGTGAAGAGAAGGAGAAGAAGTGATGCGTAGTAGAATAAAATTTTTTTGGTTTTTGCCCAAGGGATTTTTCTGTCTGCTTCTTGTAGCGGCAGGAATCTTTGCGCTGGATCGAGTTTTGAAAGAAAATCAATTGTGCAAAGGATGAGGATTTTTCCCAAAAAGCTGAAAGGTAGCAGAGGACTTGTGGAAATCCGAAGAGCGTTTAATCCCGGTTTTTCCATGGGACGCTTGGGCCGTCATCCGAAGCTCGTTAAGGCCTTGTCTGTTTTGGCAACCATTTTTCTTGCTTTTGCCCTTCCCTATATGAGTTATACAATGGGAGACGCTTTTTCTTTTTACAAAAAGTACGGGATGGCGATGGTTTTTGGGCGGTGCGATGTCCAACACTTACGATAGGGTACGCTATGGAAAAGTAACGGATTATCTTTATATCCGAATCGGCGTTTTAAAAAGATGATTATCAATATTGGAGATATTGCTCTATACTTTGGCGGAATTCTTTTATGCTTTAGGTTCTCTTATGGCCTCGGATTAAGAATAGATAAATGAGAAAATCACATTATTTATTTTTAAAAATTTCTTTTTAAAATAAATAGTAGAAAAATGTCTATTCCTTTGTTATGATTATCTGACAAACACGAATAGAAATCGTGTTGCTTTTCTTTAAGGGGGAAAACGAAATGGATAGTTTATTTTTTGCCGTACCTGTTTTGGGTGTCTTAGGGCTTCTGTTCGCTTTATTCCAGGGACAGAAGATTCTGAAAGAGGATTCCGGAAATGAGAGAATGAAGGAAATTGCGAAGGCGATTGCAGAAGGCGCGGAAGCATTTCTTTTTGCAGAGTATCGGATTCTTCTTTTTTTTGTTTGCAGCTTATTTTTATGTATCGGTTTTGGAACAAAAAGCTGGCTTAGTGCTGTAGCCTTTATCTTTGGTGCATTGTTATCGACTCTTGCAGGATATTTCGGTATGCGCTCCGCAACATCGGCAAATGTACGAACTGCAGAGGCTGCAAGACAGTATGGAATGAAGAAGGCACTTTCCATTGCCTTTTCCGGCGGTTCCGTTATGGGCATGTGTGTGGCTGGATTCGGTATCTTCGGAATCGGACTTTTCTATATGCTGACAAAGGATGTGGGCGTTCTTTCCGGATTTTCTTTGGGGGCATCCAGTATTGCTCTTTTTGCCCGTGTGGGCGGTGGAATCTATACGAAAGCGGCAGACGTGGGTGCTGACCTTGTAGGTAAGGTGGAAGCGGGAATTCCTGAAGATGATCCCAGAAATCCTGCGGTAATTGCGGACAATGTGGAGACAATGTCGGCGACGTGTGGCAGGAATGGGTGCAGACCTTTTGAGTCCCTATGTGGGGGCTTTGGTTTCTGCGATGACACTCGGCTTCCTTTTGGAAGGGAAGTCGATAGAGGGTGTTGCGTTCCCCTTATTACTGGCAGGACTTTCTTTGCTTGCATGCGTTCTCGGAAGTATTTTGGTACTGACTCTCGGAGGAGATAATCGAGTAAAGTCTTAAAGATGGCGAGCTATTCCTCCGCTGCTGCGGTTCTGATATTTGCCTTTGCCCTGTCTCAGTATTTCTTCCGGGATTTACATGCAGCTTTTGCCGTTACGGCAGGGAGCTCATTGCAGGAGCTTGCTATCGGCGCAGTTACAGAGTACTACACTTCTTCCTCCTATAATCCTGTAAAAAGAAATTGCAAAGCAGTCCGAAACCGGTCCGGCTACCAATATTATTTCCGGTATGGCCATCGGAATGCGCTCAACGGCAGTTCCATCGTATTGATTTCCGTTGCGATTTTTATTTCTTATAGTGTTCTTGGACTTTATGGAATTGCACTCGCAGCAGTAGGTATGCTATCCACAACAGCTATTACAGTTGCGGTAGATGCGTATGGTCCCTATTGCGGACAATGCGGGCGGTATTGCAGAAAATGTCCGGCCTTCCGGAAGAAGTAAGATGCATTACTGATCAGCTCGACGCGGTTGGAAATACCACTGCTGCCATGGGGAAGGGCTTTGCGATCGGTTCCGCTGCCTTAACTGCTCTGGCACTTTTTGCATCGTATGCACAAGCGGTAGGCTTAAACAATATCAATGTTTTGGACAGCCGTGTTTGCATCGGGCTTTTCATTGGAGCTATGCTTCCGTTCCTTTTCTCCGCCTTTACGATGAGTTCCGTAAGTAAGGCAGCCTTTTCTATGATTTCCGAGGTAAGAAGGCAGTTTAGAGAGAAGCCGGGCATCATGGAAGGAACAGAAAAGCCGGATTATAAAACCTGTGTCGAGTATTTCCACAAAGGCGGCCTTGCGTGAGATGATTGTTCCCGGTGTATTGGCTGTTCTGCTCCTTTGGGAATCGGATTATTGCTCGGTGCGGAGTCTCTTGGCGGTTTACTTGCCGGAGCCCTCGTTTCCGGTGTAATGATGGCTATCTTTATGTCCAACTCCGGTGGAGCATGGGACAATGCGAAAAAGTATGTTGAGGAAGGACACAATGGCGGAAAAGGCTCGGATACGCATAAGGCGGCTGTTGTAGGAGATACAGTAGGAGATCCGTTTAAGGATACTTCAGGACCATCCATCAATATTCTGATTAAGCTGATGACTGTTATCGCTTTGGTTTTCGCTCCGCTTATTGTAGCTGTAGTGGGATTTTATAATACTGAAGCTGTAAAAAAACACAATTATACATAACTTTTATGCAGTATAGGTCTGAAATGGAATAGGGCCCATCGGTACTTGCGAAAAACAAAGGTAATGCGGTTTTTCGCTTAGTGTCCGTTGCGTGGCGAGGTTAGCGAGAGAGCGCTCCCCTTTCAGACCTATATTGTATATAAAGAAATATTTTATTTTTGTACCTTTTCTTTATATTTATCAAGAATATAGCAGATTGTATTCTTGATGCATTTGATTTATATTTTTATTCGGTTCATATGGCATAGACAAAAATGAATTCTTTGTTTTTAGAAATTATAGATGAGAGTTGAAAGGAAAGGAAGATGAACGTTTTAATATCATTGGTCCCATTATGATCGGTCCGAGCAGTTCACACACTGCAGGAGCTGTACGGCTTGGGAGAGTAGTTAATAAAGTGGCGGGCAGCTCGGATTTTTAAAGAGCTGGATATTGAGCTTTCCGGATCCTTTGCAAGAACCTATAGAGGGCATGGAACAGATAGAGCTTTTACTTGCAGGGGATTATGGGCTACCACAGTTACTCGGAAGAAATCAGGGATGCCCTGGAGATAGCAAAGGATAGAGGAATTGATTATCGTTTCATAGAGAATGATATTCCCGGGGCACATCCCAATACGGCAAGGATTCACTATACCTTGGCCGGTGGCGAAAAAGGGGATAGTAGAAGGTGCCAGTATCGGCGGAGGAAATATCAGGGTGGATTCCATCAACGGAATGAGAGTGGACTTTTACCGGGGACAATAATACATTCTGGTACTACAAGGATAAACCCGGTGTGATTGCGGAAGTTACACATATTATGTATGAAAAATATAAGGATTTGAATATCGGAAACTTTCGTCTCAGCCGTCCGGAAAAGGGCGGAACGGCTCTTATGACGATAGAAATCGATCAAATCCCCCCTCAAGAGTTAATGGAGGATATAAACCAGCTTGAAAATGTGGAGCACGCTTATGCTGATTCGGGCAATTTAAAAAGAAAACAAGAGGAAAAAATGATTAAATATACCAGTATAAAAGAGCTCTGCGATGCTGCAACAAAGCGGGGCATAAAAATCAGTGAACTTTGTCTGGAGGATCAGGCAGAAGAGATGCAGCTTCCTAAGGAAGAGCTTTACGCCATGATGGAGAAAAACTTTGATGTCATGGTGGAATCGGTTAAGAAAGGAAATGATCCGAAATCTTCTTTCGACCTCCGGGGTTGACAGGCGGTGAGGGTGCAAAGATGCTACAGTATTCTGATAGGACAGGGTGGAGGACTCTCCGGTAACTTTATGACAAGAGCAATTGGACGGGCAATGTGTTTCAATTGTAATGCGGCCATGGGGCGTATTGTGGCAACACCTACTGCAGGTTCCTGCGGCATTCTCCCGGGTTGTCTTGTCTCCATGTATGAGGATAAGGGATTTTCGAAGAGAGATGTTGTGATGTCTATCTTTACTGCCGGTGCCTTCGGAATGGTCATTGCGCAGATGGCGTCGATTTCAGGAGCAGAAGGCGGTTGCCAAGCGGAGTGCGGTTCGGCATCCGGGATGGCAGCGGCAGCTTTTGGTTGAACTTATGGGAGGGAGCCCTGCTTCATGCGGTGATGCCTTAGGGATGTCTATCATAAATCAGATGGGTCTGGTCTGTGATCCGGTAGCCGGTCTTGTGGAGATTCCCTGCATTAAGAGAAATGTTTCCGGAGTAGTGATTGCACTTTCCAGTGCGGATATGGCTCTAGCTGGAATTGACTTAAAAATACCGGTTGATGAATGCATTGCTGCGATGAAGTCGGTTGAGACAGTATGTCGGTAAATTTAAAAGAAACTGCACAGGGGCGGTTTGCGGACACTCCAACAGCAAGAGCTTTAAGAAAAGAAAGTCTTCGGTGAGTAATATGGGAGTACAGTTTCACTATTCTGACTACTCAAGAGAGTGAAGTCGATGTAAAAATAGATGGACTACTTTTTGGAGGAGAAGATGAGAAAATTTAAAATCGTATTTACTGTGTTGCTGTTTATTCTCTTATTACCCACATACGTTTATGCCTTGGATCGTTTTGTGACGGGAACCTATGGTAATGGAATACCTCTTTCCGGAAAAACGCTTGAAGAAGCTAAAAAGCATATTTGGAGGGAGAATATAGCCGGGATTATATCCTTTATATAAAAGGAAAAAGACAAGACAGAACAGATTAAGGGTTCAGATATCGGATATCATCTTCAGGCTCCGACTAATTTGGCGCAGATTTTTGCAAGACGAGACCGCGAAGGCTGTAACTGGAAATCGATGCCCGCTATGAGTATTCCTTGGAGGGAAGTTCTGCAACTTATGATGAAGGGAAAAACTGAATGAGAAGCTTTAGTCAGTTATCCTTCCTAAAGAACAGCAAGAAAACAAGCAATGCCTATATTAAGAAGGATGGAAGCTTCAGTATCGTTCCGGAGCAGGAGGGAAATTCTCTGGACGAAGCGAAGTTTTTTGCCAATGTTCGTTCTGCCTTACAGCGTGGAGAGAACACCATAGACTTGAGCCAAAGAGGAATTTATGAAGAGCTCACTGTTCGAAAAGGGGACTTGGAAGCAAAGCTTGATGCGTTAAATCGTCTTCATTCCGTGGAGATTGTGACAGATGTATTGGGAAACAAAGAAAAGTTATCCGGAGACAGTCTTTATGAAATGGTTACGGGGATGAATGCTTCCGGTGTACAGTTTGATGAAGAAAAAGTACTGGCCTATGCAAACTATCTGGAAGGCAAGTATGGCAATCCGGGAAATACCGTTTCTTTCACTTCTGCCAGCGGAAAAGAAATTGCGATGCTTACACCCTACGCTCTTCACATCAATGTTGCGGCAGAAAAAGAAGCCTTAAAGCAGGCGATTTCTTCTTTCCAAAGTATGGAAAGAGAGCCTGTTTATGCCTATAAGCCTGCACAGTATGCACAACCTCAATTTGGAAATACCTTTTTAGAGGTGGATTTAACTTTACAGCATGTTTATTACTATGAAAACGGAAGTTTGGTTTGGGAGAGTCCGACGGTTACCGGTATGGTGGCAGCCGGCAGAGAGACCCCTTCCGGAGTATTTTTCTTAAGAGGAAAGGAAACCAATCGTATCCTTCGGGGTAGGTTAATTAACGGGAAGCCGGAACACGAAGCGCATGTGGACTACTGGATGCCGTTTAATGGCGGAATCGGATTACATGATGCTTCTTGGCGTTCTAAGTTCGGAGGATATTTATGTTAGGGGCGGTTCTCATGGCTGCATCAATCTTCCGAAGAACAAGGCTGCAGAGTTATACAATCAGGATTCAGAAGGGCTGCCCGGTTGTTGTGCATCCGTAAAAGGAGAAGAGAAGAGTAGAGGGCATATGAAGGAAAAGAATATTTTGCTGAGAAGGTACGTCGGTATGATTCTCGGTGTGCTCTATTATTTCTGTGGGAATTGCCTTATTTAAGGAATCTCATTTGAAATGATCCGATTTCCGCATTAAATATGCGACTTGCGGAAATTTTTGGGATTTCCTTGGGGCTACAGAATCTGTATGCAAATATTATTTTCCTCATTATTCAGATGGAAGAAAAATACATTGGTGCCGGAACCTGCGAATGGCATACTTGTAGGCTATGCAGTAAGTTTCATTTATGGAATTCTTGTGAAAAACTTTTGGTTATGCGCAGAGCAATACGGCATTATTGTCGCAGATAGCATGGGCTCTGATTGCCGTTGTTGTGACTTCTTTAGGTGTATCTCTTTATCAAACCAGCAGATCTTGGAGTTGCGCCTTATGACTATTTATCTTTAGGCCTTCGAGATAAGACGAAAAAGCATTATTACGGTTGCAGGATGTTTTACAGACGGTATTGCGGCCCTGCCACCTACTTATTGGGCGGTCTGGTGGGACTGGGAACATTACTTTCCGCTCTTTGCTTAGGACCGGTTATTCATTTCTTTGATGTCCATATTTTCGAGAAATTCATCGGATATACTCCGCAAAGTGAAAAGAGGAAGAACAAAGAGATAGTTCAAAATAATTATATAAAATAGAGCTGAATGTCAGAAAATTGTAAAAAACATGAGTATGAAATCGATAGAACTAGGCTTTCTTCGTAAGAATGTGTCAGTGAATCTTCATACTGTGTTTTATTTTAGTCATATCTTCTCCCTAAGATTTAAACTCGTATCAGGTTATTCAGCTTTTTTCTTTTTATAATTTGTAGAAGTATACGATATTTTTGTTGCGACAGGGTGTTCGATTACTGCATTGGAAACAAGATGCAGTTTGGGAGATAAGAAGTCAAAATTACAAAAGAAGAAAAGCACTCAAGACTGTTTAGTTATTTAAAAAAATAGACTCGAGGAAGCAAAAAGGAGATTTTATGCAAAAAGTAAATGCTAGTTTTCGAACAACAGGGGCAGACCCCTAAAAAGCTTGGAGAAAGAAGGTTTACTTCCTTCATAATACAGGAGTACTGGCTTTGGGAATCAGTGTTTTTGCACTTTCGGCGATTCCGCATTTTCTTCCGCTGCAGCACCGAATGCGGCTGAAGAAGATATTGAGTTTTCAGTGATGAGGAGAATTGTTTCGCAGAATGATCAGACTGTAGAGTGTATTTACTTCTGATGTTTTAAGCGGAGATACGCATAAAGCAGAAGTCAGCAGGTTGTGGATTATGCTATGCAGTTTCTCGGACGTCCGTATAAATACGGTGGAGTAAGCTTACTGAACGGTTCCGATTGTTCCGGTTTCCTGATGGGGATTTTCGGACATTTCAGTGTCTCCTCCTCATTCTTCTGCAGAAATTCGCTCTGTGGGGGCAAATGTCAGGTGGATTGGAAAATGCAATTCCGGGTGATGTTTTGGCCTATTCCGGTCATGTTTAGATTTATCTTGGGGTGGGTTGATGCTTTCAGCGTTGAATTCTCGATCCAGTGTAACGATTCAGTCTACTACATATAAGCCTATAAAAATCCATTAGAGCTTGTATAAAAACATTTTTATTAAAATTTAATAGAAATAATTAATAAAGTGAGCTTTTTACTCCGACATATGGTATAAATAGAATGCAATTCCAGTAGTAGGAACTTGTCGTGATAGAAGGAGTTCTGCAAGAGAACTTAAAAATGCGACAAAAAGCTCCCGGGATCTGATGTATCAGAACTCAGGGCTTTTTGTCTTTATAAAGTCCTTACTCTTTTCTGAATATCTCTTACAGTTCTCCTTACTCTTGCCATTTTTCCTTCCTCCCGCTACTCTAGAGAGTAGAAAAATTGGAGAGTGAGGATGAGTTTCAGAAAGACAGGTTAATTCCTGCGCTACAAAAAGAGTAAAGTCTTGCTTGCTATTTCAGCAGTGCTTTTATGAACTTAAGTGTAGACCGATATTTGCGGTTGGCCGGGAGATGCTCTTGAAGTGCATCCAGAGTACAGCAAATACAGGAATATGGATTACTCGCGATGGTATGGCTATACAAATCAGGACAGATCGGATCTTCTGTACTGAAAAAGACAGGTTTCCAAATTCAAAATGAAACAGGAGATATTGATTGAATGCGGCAAAACAAGATGGTTTAGATTTTCGTTATGGTGCGCCTTGCTTATGGAACAAAAGAGGATGCTTATTTTGATGAATGTAAAGGTCGCATAAAAGCAGGAGATAAAGGTTGGTGTTTATCTTTTGTTCCACGGCGAAAAATATGAACGATGCCATGGCAGGAGGCGGAACTGACTTTAAAAAGCTAAAAGCCCTACAAGCTGGAATATCCGGTGGCCTATGATCTTGAGTAGCATCCATGCTTTCCGATGGGCTTAGTAAGGAAGACTTGACCCGCTATGGTGCAGATGCCTACTGTAAGAGGTGCAAAATGCAGGCTTTATTCCATGGTTTATGCGACCATGACTTAGCGATCAAAGTATATGAATCGTCAAAGATTCCTTATGATATCTGGTTTTGCAGCCCACCCTGAAAAATCAGATTTATGTTCTGTTAGAAGGCATTAAGACCTCAATCGGCAGTCCAGCGAAAGAGCGCAGTAAGGGGAATTAAAGGGAAAGGCGACAGAATTTTCACCGGAAGGTGGCAGAAAGTGATCAGCCGAGGAGAATGCAGGAAAGCAGATTGGTGGAAAGCAATTCCGGCTTGAATGGAACTGCACACCTTCGTCATCGTCTATGTATCCAATCATGTCCGCCTCGTCGAGGTCCAGTCTGGAAAGTCTATGCGATAGCACGGATGGAGACTATTGTTTTCAGTGAGGACCGGGAAGAACTGCAGCTTCTGGTGTTAGCGGCCGGGTACAAAGGTGCGGACAATGGAATATATTGAGGGCGGAAAAGCATGAGCACAAGGTTGGAAATTGGTGAACGAGCGTTTGGTATTTTATGGATGAACAAAGGCATCATGAAGACCGGTTGGCTGTAGAAATAACAATGTCTGGTAGCCTGCTGAGACTCCGGGCTGCTGGGGTGTGGCAGTATTAACGGAAAAATGGTGCTGGACTAAAGCAAGACGGTTGCGACAGTGCGTACAGGATGAAGCCATCGACAATCTGTGGTATTATATGGAAGACTCGGTGCGATGCTGGAGCACCGTGAGAAACATCGAGATGAGATTATCCGTTTTGATGTATCCGGTGCTTAGTTACCTTAATACAATTAGGTGAAAGGTGTCAATTCAGCCTTAAGCTGTGATGCCCAGTCTTGAACGAGAGCAGGACTTTAACAGGCTTATAGATAAAGAGAGCAGGATACGAAATTCTATATTTTTGCAGTGGAAGTGGTCGAAATATAGAGAAGAAAGCATACAATGCGGTGTCCAAAAAGCGCCTTTAGAAATCAAAGGAGCGTTATGATGAGAGAGAATCCTATTTGACTGCAGTGCTGTATCCAGTTGTTAGCTTTCCCTGTTTTTGCAGAACAGTATGTGGTGGGAAGAGTGCTGGGTGATATCGGTCCGAGTGAGGATGTAGAGCTCGCATCGGGAGAAACTTATCTGTAAGCCAGCGGAAGCGGTTGCACTGGACAGTGGTTGGCATGAAGTCAGCGGATTTTCTGTGGACGGAAAACAGAACAGTGTCAAAAAACCCTATACCTATACTATTTCTGTAAAGCCGGAAAGTGGACACAGCTTTGATTCTTCTACAGTTGTGGAAGTACGCGGTGCTTATGAGATGGCAGTTGTGGAGAAAAGTAACAGCATCAAGATTAAGGCAAATGCCTATCCTCTATGTTTTGAAGGCTAAGCATTTAGTACCAATGAAACGACTTACAGTTGGGACAGGGTACAGTATGCAACAGGCTATGACATCTTGGTATACTACAACAATAAAAATGGAGATGAAAAGATTGCAAAGAAGCATAGTAATTCTCCAAAGATCAATATCAATTCTTTTAACCAGAGCGGAAAGGAATTCGATCATATTGCCGTTCGTGCCGTTTATGATAAGAATGACAATATGAAGCAATATTTTGCGAGCTCTTTGTATGTGGATTCCAGCGGAAGTCCGAGAGTCCGGACGGAGAAGATGACGAATATATTTTCAACCTGATTACCCTGAAGGCAAGCGGAATCTCCAAGGGAAGCTTTAAGGAGTACAGTGCAAAGGGAAAGAAGAAAAATAAGAATCAGAAGCAAAATGACAATAAAAAGAGAGCATCCGATCTGCACAACGGAAATCAGGCGGATCCAAATGCAAAGGGTTCCGGAGAAGGTGTTGTTGGCTGGCGCCAAAATGGTGCGGACTGGTATTATGAGATAAATGGAAGGCTCGCACAGGGCTGGCAGCAGGTGAACAATTACTGGTTCTATTTTGATAATCAGGGAAAGATGCAGACCAACTGGATGAAGCTGGGAGATAGCTGGTACTTCCTAAACGGAGATGGTGTGATGCTGACCGGCTGGCAGGAAATTAACGGAAAATGGTACTACTTTGACACGGATGGAGATGCTGCCGGAAAGATGGCAAGCGCTTGGAGGCTCTTAAATGAGCAGTGGTATTATTTCGATCTCCAAAACGGAGAGATGAAAACCGGTTGGCAAAATATTGCGGACAAATGGTATTTCTTTAATCTCAATGACACGGGATTCCCGGTCGGTGCAATGGAAAAGAATACTGTGAAAGACGGATATAGCATTGATGCCAACGGAGTAATGCAGTAGTAAAAGAAAGTATATAAAAGTAATTGTTTATAATATAGAGAGAATGAATTATTGATAATCAGAAAATGCATTATTGGTAATAAAGTAAATGCATTATTAGGTAAATGCATTATTGATAATCAAAAATCTAGATAAGGAGTTTTAATGAAGAAAGATTTGGCAGTATGGCGATTGCCATCGGCTTTGTATCAGCACCGACTTACAGTATGCTCTGCTGAAGGATAAGGAAAGAAGATGTGACAAAAGATTTGTATCGCATGCGCCATCATTAGTGGAATTATTCTGTTTTGTGGATTGGCTTACTGCGTTTATCGTTTCTGGCTCCGGATTATCTGGAAGATTATGATGACTATGGGATGAAGAAGACGAAGACATTGCTGACGAGGACTGACTTTTAAAAAGCGAACCTTAGTCTGAAGTATATGAAGAGTAGTACCGTTTTAAGCTTTAAGAGTAGCAGGAGGGAGGCTTGCCTCCTTTTCTTAAGTAAAGGAGGCAAGCCATGAACTGTAGTAATCAAGACAGCGGTGAGGTGTTATTATCAGGAAATTCCCACGAAGAAGAGCTAAAGATAAAGAAGAAGAAATCCGTTCTCTTGCACCGCTTGTTATGGGAGATTTTCCCTTGAGGATTATTTTCCCTAAAAAGAAGCTTACCGCAATAAATGGAGTTTTCTTCGGGACAGGAGAAAGACGGTCCTCTTTGCCTGGGCTGCATCAGAAGCGGAGTTTTTAATTTAAATACGGAAGACTGTCGGCTTCCTCATCCGATATGAAAAATACTACTGCCACAAGAGAGTATTTTGGATAAGGGAGTAGGATATTTTCACAAGAAAAGACATGAGGGGTATCTGAGACATTTACTCATTCGAAGAGAGGAAAACCGGAGAGATTCTGGTTTTGTATAATTTATTTGCTGAAAAGTCATTTTCAGAGCAAGACATTTTGAAAAGTTTAGCTGTAAAGAAT